>Ga0247810_10000036_pt1 | contig 239466 bp, 223 predicted proteins | sample UWRJL119311C1_FD_179918 | JGI IMG/M metagenome (GOLD analysis project Ga0247810, IMG submission 179918) | Plant litter microbial communities from Arlington Agricultural Research Station in Wisconsin, United States - UWRJ-L119-311C-1 | ecosystem: Environmental > Terrestrial > Plant litter >...
CGGCGGGCCATATTTTTTTTTTTTTTCTGGTTGGCGAAGCTGTGGTTTTCTCCTCCCCCTCTTTACATATAATCTCTCTCTCTCTCGTCTCTCTCTTTCTTTCCTTTTAGATATACTATAACATACCAAACCACAAAAAAAAACTAAAAAACTGATGGGGGCGGCTGGGTTTAGTCGGGTTAGTGGTCTGCCTGGTCGGGATAATGTCAGGATGGATAAGGACGGGTCACGATATACTTTTTTCTTCGTCGAGGTTGAAGTGGAGGAGGGAGAGGAGGTGACAAGGATGTGTTGACTTTGGTTGTTGGTATGGCAACGATGCTTGGCGGCTTGATCTTGAGTGGAAAATTATCCGAATAGAAAGAAGGAGTAGGATATTTCAGGATGGAAATAGAGAGATTATATAAGTAATTTTAGAGAGTTCTAATAACAATCAGACGATTCGACATATAAACTAAATTTGGATTGCGAGTTGGCAAAACCTTGAGACTACAACATCACTCACATGCTAGGCTATCTGTTATCGATCCTTTCTAATTCATGAGATTCATCGATTTCTATTTAATATACAACAGTGACCCGGCTTCAAGACCGGCAAGAATGTTATGCGGTGGCGCCATCATATAAAACCCCAAGAAAACGAACACATTATGTCGAACTTGATGATGCCAACGCTGAGCTCCAGCAGAACCTCCGTTCTCTATCTACAACAAGAACATACCCGCGCCAGCTAGTCCAGCAACCAGCACATAAGCCCCAACTTTCATAGCTCCAGTTTCGAATCTCGGGATGGTCAAGCTACCAGCTGCGGCCTTGGATGTGCTGCTGGAAGCGGCATTGTTAGAAGTGCTCGAGCCGGTGCCGGTTGGGATAGCTGTGACGGTTCCGGTTCCTCCAGCGCCTGCTTGGCTAACGAGGTCTTTGCAGTTGCCGTTCTGGGATGCGGTTTGAGTTTTGGCGTTGCCTCCAAAATCGCAGGCGGTGCTTGCTTGCTTTTGGTTTTTGTAGTACTGGCCGAACGCAAACGACAACTTGGAGTATGCGTCACACATGGAGTAGGCACCGTACACACCACTCTCGGCATCGGCGGTGATTCCAGCGCAGGCGGTTTTGTCAAGACCGCAGACTGTGTCGAATAGGTCGGCGGTCTGGTTGCCGGTGAGACCTTGCTTTGCCACGCAACCCATTGACTTGACCATGCAGGTGCATACATCAGAGTTGGCAATGGGTGGTAGCTTACTGGATGCAGACCAGTCTGATCCGGTTGTAGGGCAAGCCTGTGCAGCGGTGTTGGAGACAACATAGGCGGCAGAAGAAACACCGGTTGGGGTTGCCTTCGCCAGCTGTGTTTTCAAGACATTGAAATCTGGCAACTTTGATGCTACACTGTCTGAAACAGATACAAGACCTGGAATTTTAGTTAGTATTGTAGAACCACCAAAAACCCTCCGTTTGAGTCCTTACCATAGTTGTTGGTTTCTTGGAAGTACATGTACATGATACCACCAGACCAGACATCGGTCATGTTCTTTCCATAGATAGCTTGCACTTCGGTGAATTTACGAGGCTGAACAGTGTTGCATCCATACTCAGCAAAAAAGGCTGGAACGGAATAGCTCTCGAATTCTGCGGTACGCTGGTCATAACCTGACTCGGTGTAGGAAGAATCTCCACACCAAGAGTAGATGTTGTATCCCCAGAAATCAATTGCAGATGCTGGATCATCACCACAGTTGAAGTAGTGTGCAAGCGGAATGCGAATCTCGGGGTCGTCGTTCGTGGCATATCCAACACCAATGGTTCGGTAGTTCTTGGTCTTGATATATGACTTCATGTCACGGACGGCAGCCTTGACGAAGGCACTAGCAGCAGTATTGTTGACTTCGTTCGATACCTCGTTTCCAGCGAGGAAACCAAGAACGTTGGAGTATGGAGCGAGAGCATCGATGACACCCGCGTACGAGGCGAAGAGGTCTACGGTCCACTCTGGCTCATTACGATTGATGGAATCACCAGGGTTAGAGAGATCTTGCAACAGGTAGATTCCAGCATCTTGGAGCATCGTCATGCAGGCAGAGTGGTCCAGAGAAGCATTGATAGCATAAACACGGATAACGTTGGTACCCAGCTCCTTTAGCAGAGGTACGTCCCGTTTGCACCCAGCTTCATCTGCTAACGGATCTGTGAAGGTCGCGGTGCCAGAGGTTGTTCCGTTGGAGTTGACATCTTGTTGATATGCAATACCACGAATGAAGAATTGGGTACCGTTGGGGTAATAGAAGTGAGAGCCCTAGAAAAGAGTTGGTTTTGCTCAGCGAAATGGTTTCCGAGAGGAACATACCTTGGTGACGATGGATGGGAGGTCAGCAGCAATAGCTGTAGAGGCGAAGAAAGCACCGCTGATGGCAGCAGCAGCGATTGATTGAAGCCCGAAAGACTTCATGGTGACAGTGATAGTGATAATATGTGACAATTAAAACGGAATGATCGTCAGTAAGCTATGACGGCCGCGGGGTAGTTGATTTATTGGCAGAGTGTTGGCAATTCTTGGGATAATTGCTTAGGTGAAGTCGGGCCTGCGCTTCCCAGTATGATACAGTAGAGTTTCCAGGGTCAACGAGAGTCACTTGTCGAGTGAAGCAAGTGCAGAGAACCGTGTGCGCGGATGGGCGATACCAAATTTTGTTAGATGGCCGGCGCGTAGCACAAAAATAAACGTAGCCAAACGAAAGGTACGAGATAGCAAAGATGGAAGGAGAGTCTTGGAAGGCGAAGGAGGAAGCGTGCCGCGTGTGTCTTATTGATAATCCTGCGGGAGATGTGACAACGCGGCTGGGGGGGCTGATTTAGCGCATCAGCACACGCAATAGGTCCACCATCACTTCCCAACAACCACCAGAAAGCCCGGTGGTTATGGGGCTCAAAAGCTTCAAGTCTTTTGCGTCTAATCTGACCCCGAGTCAGCTGCAAAAGATGAGAGAGAGCTGGACATGTTCAGCTGGGCCGCATGGAATTCTACAGGACGGGGAAGAGTCCGCGACCAGAGGGTGGACTGGTCTTTCATCTACATCAGTTGCAGCCTGTTTAGAAATTAAATTTAATTAAATGGGAAGAAAAGCGCGTCAAACTCAAAATCGTTAAGGTCGAACTCAATTAGAAGAAAATGTGATGTAGTTCGTTTCCGAAAAGAGGCGACTAACAGAACACGAGCGAGGCGCATCGATAGCGTGGGCAAACTTCGTATCATAAATATATTTCTAGACAGAATGTAACTATGTATAATCTCTGTTGGTACAGTACCGTAGAATATGTAGGTATGTCTTTCAATCCAGGACAGAATGATGCTGAGTTGGCCTAACCTGTTATTAAAAAATGGTTACGGGGAGCGGGAACGAGCTGCATCATCTAAGGTTCACATATTGATGATTCTCAGGATCGACGTCTCCTGTCCACTGGGGATGAAGTTCTAGATTAATGACTGAACGCGACCAGTACTGCTGATTGTGCTTTGTCTGCAAATTGCCATCGATGAGAGTTTCCATACCTGTTGCCATACGTCTAGACGGCCTGGCATGAACGCTCTTCATGGAGCTGACTGGGCTGGTATCAGACACGTATCAGGTACGGCGGTGACTTGAGGCTCAGTGCTTCAGCATGACCGAGCTAATAGGTTGAAACATTGAATACTTGGTTATTCTCCGAAGAGGCCGGGTGGATCGAATGTTCCATGATTCATTCCGGTACCTTTTCCACATCTTTCGAGATTCCGGTGCACTTGGTTTTCCACCCCGGCAGATGAAATCTTTGGAGCAGGACGGACTACTTGGTATTGGGACTTGGGGAAAATAGACTTATCACCACCAGCAGTGATGATGTCAGTTTGAAAATCTCGCAAAGGGTGCAAGACGACTATAAGATCTACCGGGCACCGGAGATAATTGGAAGCAGCCAGGGTGCAAAATTTGATTGTCTCTGGTGGGTGGAGCGTGAGCCGTTGGGGAGTAGCGCAGGGGATCGAGAAGTGGCGAATGCTGTGTTGGACTGTCTGAACGGCGCCTTCGATTATCTATCTGGTCGGTCTATTTTGGGCATGATCTTGAACCGGATTGTTCGGAGAGTGGATTGTGGAATGTAGAGGCTAAGCGGTTTTAAGCTTTTCACGGTACATGTCACTACTCCCTGTGCGAGCATATCATGAAATTGAAGATATTTGCACCGGGCAGTGGGCTGCGCCTGGCTATCAATTTGCCTCTGGCTCGAATGTTCATCTGGTGCGGGAGCGGCTGATACTGGGCCAAACGTCTTCCACGCTCGGTTGGCCTTGCGGTACCGTACCAGATATGCCACAAATGCCATACAGATACCATATATGTGAAGTGACAAGACCCGGAAGCATGAAGGGAGTGGGTGTGGCGTGGCGTTGGCCTCTGCACGACACAACGTACCGTACAAGTGAAAAGGTACGGCTATTTACGTCCATAGAGGCTGTCTCTGCTGACCACCGCGAGGATGGATAGATAGTCTTCCAACGTCCTCCTCTCCGTCGGTGATCGAGAGAGGCAGAGCAGTCATAGACAGATACGAGATGAGAGACTTGGGCCTTTCCATATCGGGTCGCTTCTTGGAATAAACATGTGCATTTACCGTCCCGTACCATACAGCACTCAGCAATGTTAAGCAATATTCATGAATGCTTAGCAATGTTCAACGCTGGTGCAAAAGCCAGTGCAGTATTTTACGAGTCGTTCAAGCGTGCACCCGTCAGCCAAGTGCTCCCGTCAGTTGCGAACACGCTAGGAAGATGCCAATGTGCACAACACGCTTATTTGGTGCTCCGAAACAACAGAGTGCGACAGCAACATGATTCAGGGGCGGTGCGCCTCGTCTGGTGTACTGCGTAGTGCGTATGGTATTCATACGGGTCAGGTCAGTGTACCTTTGGGCCGGGCAGAGTCGTTAAGGGTTAATAGTTAATAGTTAATGGTTAATAGCTAGTAGCTAATAAAAGTTGGTTGTAAATCTAACATTTTGCCTGCATGAATCCCGGCCCCTTTGTTTCCAGGGCTTTTGACAAGTATTGCAAATTACTGTAGATGAAATAGGCAGTAAATTACGTGTAATGCAAGCAAGCTGTCGCTGCTGGGATGTCATACAGGGAAGTACCGCCAGGCTGTGCAGACATCGTTTGTTTGTAGGGAACGTTGGATTTTCCCTCCCCTGGCCCACCTGCCCCTGATTTCTTTGGGTGATTTAAAACAAAAGTACAGACCGAGGAGAGTGCGCTGAGAAGCGTAGAATACGGCAAAGCAGAGGGTGGTAATTAGCGTAGCGTCTGGCATGCACAATTGCTGCAGAAGGTTGTAGTTACTGTAGTGACTTGGTGCAGGAGGGAGTGTTTTTGGTGGTTTTGAATGGTGTAGGTGTAGTTGTAGTGTGTGTGTGGGTTGGTGGAGTGAATAGCATAGTAGGACAGTAGAATATAGCAGCGGATTGGTGGAGGGGAGATGTCTAACCAGTAATAAGCGGGGCCACTCACCCACAGACCGAACAAAGATTGAGCTGGCTTCGGGGACTTTGCCCCTGAAGACGAGTCCCTGGAAGGGGTGGAAGGCAGAATTACAGCAGGATTACGGTCGCACCGACGGTGTTTAGCGGTATTCAAAGCCCTATTGTGGGGTGCATCTCCCGGCGTCTGATTGGCTATCGAGTCCCCTACATCATCCACTCTATTCTGTCTATTCTGAGGCGGCCCCTGGCAGCACTTAGCCCTTTTCAGCCTTAGCTCGCTCGCCTGCTCCATTCTCAGTTGGTATATCCTCATTACATCCACTCATCTTCTCCAATTCCCATGCCCCACCAGCCCCGCTGACTCCACCCACCAGCCAGTGTGGATTGCCCCTCGCCCCCCCTAACACCAACCGTGAGTAAAAAAAGACCAAAACGATGCTGTGGTTTTACAGGACGACTAAGACGAGCCGGGACTAGCCTAAGGTACTACCTTTGCCGGCCCACCACCGTAACTGCGACAGGGCTCCCCCCCCGTAAAAATCATCCTGAACCCAAACCCAGTTCAGTGTACTCAGTAGTACTCCAGTCAACGTCTACCCTCCCACCCAGCCAGTCGTCCAAACCCCCCCAGTGACGAAAAGTCGCCCAGATCCTGTTCCTGTTCCTACTCTCCTATTTCTCCCAAATTCCTCCTTTTCTCCTCCTCCTCCTCCTCCTCCAACCTCCAACCTTCCCCTCCCCCCGACTTCATCAACCACCACCCGCCCAATCTCTGACTGCATTATAGTCAGTAGTTGGCTTGTATTTTACGTTGCGTGTATTTGTTTGTGCCCTCGCTCCAGAGTGCCTCACCTTCGTTCTTTCCTGGCGTTCGACACCACGTCGCTCACAGCAACCTTTTCTCCCTACGGAAAGAAGGGGGTAATCATCACCCAAGCAACCCCAACACCACACGGGAATTCCAGACGAGCATCGCCTGAATTCACCACAATCTTTGCAGGACCCTTTCCAAGGCACTGCTACACCGTTCGCTAATTTACTTCGATCTGCACCAACAGGCCAATTGCGGTTCTAATTCTACGCTCGTAAACAACACGACACACGCACTGCCGGTTCTTTTATTGATTCCAGTCACTTTTCCAATGTGCGCATAATTGTACGTGCCAAATCCAGAGTCTTTCCCATTCCTCCAATAATCCCGAGGGGAGATGCCATGACCCGGAGAGTATATTCAGGATCGAGGGCATTTTCACAGCACACACATACACGCGTTGGCGGGATTTCTAGCTGACACGCATCTACAGACGGTCGAATTCGAACGCAATCATGTCGGGACACCCTAATCAGGCCCATTACGATGATGGCTACGGAGCTCCAGCAGCTCAGGGCCATCAGCAACAGGGCAATACGGACTCCTATTATCAGGACGACCAGGCTCAGCCATACTACGACCAGAACGCTGGTTATGGTGATGACCGCCAACACGGCGATCACCCCCAAGGTGGAGATGGTTACTATGATGAATCGTATGTTCTCCCGGGGAAAAAATGATGTTGCGGGCATTTCGACCACCCATACTAACAATTTCAACAGAGGGTATTACAATGCTGATGCAAATAATCCATACCAGCACGACGGAGGGTATTACGAAGGAGCAGAGCAAGGCGGACAGTACCAAGATGAATACTACAATGATCAATACTATGATCAGGGAGCGGCTGCTGGCCAGCAACCACGTCAAGCCCCGGGCCAAAAGCGCCGTGGCGATTCCGAGGAAGATTCCGAAACTTTCAGCGACTTCACCATGAGATCTGACATGGCTCGAGCAACCGACATGGACTACTATGGCCGTGGTGACGAACGTTACAACAGCTACAACGAGAGTCAAATGGATGGCCGGGGCTACCGTCCTCCTTCGTCACAGATCTCCTATGGCGGCAATCGATCTTCCGGAGCATCGACCCCCAACTACGGCATGGATTACAACAATGCTCTTCCAGCTGGACAAAGATCCCGTGAACCATACCCAGCTTGGACCTCGGATGCACAAATTCCTCTTTCCAAAGAGGAAGTCGAGGACATTTTCCTGGATCTGACTGCTAAATTTGGTTTCCAGCGAGATAGCATGCGTAACATGTATGATCATTTGATGACTCTCCTTGATTCCCGGGCTTCTCGTATGACCCCAAACCAAGCATTGCTTTCATTGCATGCGGATTACATTGGAGGTGACAATGCCAACTACCGAAAGTGGTACTTTGCGGCTCATCTCGATCTGGACGACGCCGTTGGATTTGCCAACATGAAGCTCGGAAAAGGAAACCGCCGCACCCGAAAGGCACGCCGAGCTGCAAAGAAGAAGGCCAATGTCGATCCCAAGGATGAATCTCAAACCCTCGAGCAATTGGAAGGAGACAACAGTCTAGAGGCAGCCGAATACCGATGGAAGACACGGATGAATAGAATGTCTCAACATGATCGTGTACGCCAAGTTGCCCTCTACCTCCTGTGCTGGGGAGAGGCAAATCAAGTTCGTTTCATGCCTGAATGTCTCTGCTTTATCTTCAAATGCGCGGACGACTACTTGAACTCGCCCGCTTGCCAGAACCTCGTGGAGCCGGTCGACGAGTTTACTTACCTGAACAACGTGATCACCCCACTGTACCAGTTCTGCAGAGACGAAGGTTACGAGATCCAGGACGGAAAGTATGTGCGTCGCGAGCGAGACCACGACAAGGTGGTCGGTTATGACGACTGCAATCAACTTTTCTGGTACCCTGAGGGTATCGAGCGAATTGCATTGGAGGATAAGACTCGTTTGGTCGATCTTTCTCCGGCAGAGCGCTTCCTGAAGCTCAAGGAAGTGAAGTGGAACAAGGCATTTTTCAAGACCTACAAAGAGACTCGTTCTTGGTTCCACATGTTGGTCAACTTCAACCGAATTTGGGTTATTCACATTTCGTCTTTCTGGTTCTTCACAGCCAAGAATTCTCCCACCTTGTTATTGGGTGACAAGTACGAACAAGAGAGAAATAATATGCCGCCCGCCTCTGCGCAATGGTCCGCCGTTGCGTTGGGTGGTGCTGTTGCCTGCCTGCTCATGATTGTTGCTACCCTTTTCGAGTGGTCTTACGTTCCCCGTCGCTGGGCTGGTGCACAGCACTTGACGAAAAGACTTCTCTTCTTGATTGTGATGTTGGCTATCAATGCTGGCCCAAGTGTGTACATCTTCCTCATTCCAAATGTCGACCAAAAGGGAAAGATTGCATTGATTCTTGGTATCGTGCAATTTTTCATCGCCTTGGCCACCTTCTTCTTCTTCTCCGTCATGCCATTGGGTGGATTGTTTGGTAGTTACTTGACAAAGAATTCGAGGCAGTATGTTGCCAGTCAAACATTCACGGCAAGTTACCCTCGGCTTGTTGGCAATGATATGTGGATGTCCTATGGCCTCTGGGTCTGCGTCTTTACCGCGAAGCTTGTGGAATCATATTTCTTCCTGACCTTATCGTTCCGAGATCCTATTCGCTACCTGTCGAGTATGAAAATCGAGAACTGTGCTGGAGATAAAATCATCGGGGAAGTTCTCTGCCACTTGCAACCCAAGATATTGCTGGGCATCATGTTCTTCACTGATTTGTGTTTGTTCTTCCTCGATACGTTCTTGTGGTACATTATCATGAACGTTATCTATTCGGTAGCTCGCTCATTTTACCTGGGTGTGTCCATCTGGACACCATGGAGAAACATCTTTTCACGCCTCCCCAAGCGTATCTACTCGAAGGTGCTTGCAACCACAGATATGGAAATCAAATACAAACCAAAGGTTCTTATCTCTCAAATCTGGAACGCCATTGTCATCTCCATGTACCGCGAGCATCTCCTGGCCATTGATCATGTCCAGAAGTTGCTCTATCATCAAGTTCCTTCCGAGCAAGAGGGAAAACGGACTCTTCGCGCACCAACCTTCTTCGTTTCCCAGGAAGATCACTCCTTCAAGACCGAGTTCTTTCCCAGCCAAAGCGAAGCTGAGCGACGTATCTCGTTCTTCGCGCAATCCCTTTCTACCCCGATTCCCGAGCCGCTCCCTGTTGATAACATGCCCACGTTTACGGTACTCATTCCTCATTATAGCGAGAAGATCTTGCTCTCTTTACGAGAAATTATCCGCGAAGACGAGCCTTACTCTCGTGTCACTCTCCTCGAATACCTGAAGCAGCTTCACCCTCACGAATGGGATTGCTTCGTCAAGGACACCAAGATCTTGGCCGATGAGACCTCGCAATTCAATGGCGACTACGACAAGAACGAAAAGGACACGGCAAAGAGCAAGATCGACGATCTTCCATTTTACTGCATTGGTTTCAAGTCGGCTGCACCCGAATACACTCTTCGTACCCGTATCTGGGCATCCCTTCGATCGCAAACACTTTATCGAACTATCTCCGGCTTCATGAACTACAGCCGTGCTATCAAGCTCCTCTATCGCGTTGAAAACCCCGAGGTGGTCCAGATGTTTGGTGGTAACTCTGACAAGCTTGAGCGCGAACTGGAACGTATGGCTCGCCGCAAGTTCAAGCTTATTGTGTCTATGCAGCGCTATGCCAAGTTCAAGAAGGAAGAGATGGAGAACACCGAGTTCTTGCTTCGTGCATACCCCGATCTCCAGATTGCCTACTTGGATGAAGAACCTCCTCTGGTTGAAGGCGAAGAGCCACGTCTGTACTCTGCGTTGATTGATGGTCACTCTGAGATCATGGAGAATGGTATGCGCCGACCAAAATTCCGTGTCCAGCTGTCTGGTAACCCCATTCTCGGTGACGGAAAATCTGACAACCAAAACCACGCCATCATCTTCTATCGTGGAGAGTACATCCAGCTTATCGATGCTAACCAGGACAATTACCTTGAGGAGTGTCTCAAGATTCGAAGTGTTCTGGCCGAGTTCGAAGAAATGACCACTGACAATGTCTCACCCTACACTCCCGGAGTTACCAATGTTAAGACCAATCCTGTTGCTATTCTCGGAGCTCGCGAGTACATTTTCTCTGAAAACATCGGTATTCTTGGTGATGTCGCAGCTGGTAAAGAACAAACCTTCGGTACACTGTTTGCGCGTACTCTTGCTACCATTGGTGGTAAGCTGCATTATGGCCATCCCGATTTCTTGAACGGCATTTTCATGACCACCAGAGGTGGTGTCTCCAAAGCTCAAAAAGGTCTCCACCTCAACGAAGATATTTACGCTGGTATGACTGCCCTGATTCGAGGTGGACGCATCAAGCACTGCGAGTACTACCAATGCGGTAAGGGTCGTGATCTTGGATTTGGTTCTATTTTGAACTTCACTACGAAGATTGGAACTGGTATGGGTGAACAAATGCTCTCCCGTGAATATTACTACTTGGGCACACAACTACCGCTGGACCGCTTCTTGTCATTCTACTACGCCCATCCTGGTTTCCACATCAACAACATGTTCATTATGCTTTCTGTGCAGATGTTTATGCTCTGTTTGATCAACCTTGGAGCTCTGCGCAACCAAACTATCGCGTGTGAGTACAACGTCAATGTCCCCATCACAGATCCGCTATTCCCTACCGGATGCGCCAATACCAAGCCTATCATGGATTGGGTGTTCCGTTGTATCATATCCATCTTCATCGTGTTCTTCTTCTCTTTCATTCCACTCGTGGTGCAAGAGTTGACGGAGCGTGGATTCTGGCGTGCCGCTACCCGTCTTGGAAAGCAATTCTGCTCGTTATCGCCATTCTTCGAAGTCTTCGTGTGTCAGATTTACGCAAATTCTGTCCAACAGGATCTCTCTTTCGGAGGTGCTAGATACATTGGAACTGGTAGAGGTTTTGCCACTGCTCGTATCCCATTCGGTGTCCTCTTCTCGCGGTTTGCTGGGCCATCGATTTACCTTGGTGCCCGGTCCCTAATGATGCTCCTCTTCGCCACAGTGACTATCTGGCAACCCATCTTACTCTACTTTTGGATCACACTTGTCGCTCTCTGCACCTCGCCATTCATCTACAATCCTCATCAATTTGCCTGGAACGACTTTTTCATTGATTACCGTGATTTCCTCAGATGGCTTTCCCGTGGTAACTCGAGATCGCACTCTTCATCTTGGATCGCTTACTGTCGCCTGTCCCGTACCCGTATCACTGGTTACAAGCGAAAGACTCTTGGAGACCCATCTTCCAAAATGTCTGGCGATGTTCCACGTGCTTCATTCGCAAACTTGTTCTTTGGCGAAATTATTGGACCTTTGGTTGTAGTAGCAGTCACATTGATCCCATATCTTTTTATCAACTCCCTAGTCGGTGTTACGATCGGACTGAACCCAGATTACCAAGACTCTGATGGAAACTCTGAGAAAATCGAGGCGACCAACTCCTTGATACGTGTTGGCATTGTCGCCCTTGCACCTATTGCTGTCAATGCCGGTGTTTTGGCAGCCATGTTTGCCATGGCTTGTTGTATGGGACCAGTTCTCAGCATGTGCTGCAAGAAATTTGGTTCCGTTCTTGCCGCCATCGCTCACGCTGTTGCCGTCATCTTCCTGTTAGTGTCTTTCGAGATCATGTTCTTCCTGGAAGGATTCGTATTCGCTAAAGCATTAATGGGAATGATTGCCGCGTGCGCCATTCAAAGATTCGTCTACAAACTTATCATTGCGCTCACTCTGACCAGAGAATTCAAGACCGACAGTTCAAACATTGCGTTCTGGACTGGTAAATGGTATTCTATGGGATGGCACTCTGTTTCACAGCCAGCTCGTGAATTTCTCTGTAAGATTACGGAGCTTGGTATGTTCGCAGGCGATTTCGTCCTCGGCCATGTCCTGCTATTTCTCATGCTGCCTGTTATCGCTATCCCGCAGGTTGACAAGGCCCACTCTGTCATGCTCTTTTGGCTTCGTCCTAGGTATGTTTTGTGTCTCAAGTATTCTATTATTGCAAGCTAACACTCATATTCAGCCGGCAAATTCGCCCCCCAATCTACTCGATGAAGCAATCAAAGCTTAGGAAGAGACGTGTGTGGAGATACGCAGTCTTATACTTCCTCCTCCTTGTCCTCTTTGTGGCTTTACTAGCTGGCCCTATTGTCGCTGGAAAAAAGGTGCTACAGCCTGACTTGATTAAGAAGATTCCCATGCAGCTCTTCCAACCTATCGGTCTCAACAACAACGACACCAACTACCGAAATGAAACCGGTACGAATGCTGGTGCCCAAGCCTCAAAGACCGATGGTTCAGCTCAAGCGTCCTCAACTGATTCTGTTGGAAGAATCAAGCTATTCTAGGTGCATGTGATGTATAAACGGAAATGAGAGGTTGTAAAATAGAATGACAAGTTGGGAAAAGGGGTCGTGGTATTTTCCAAATGCACCTCTCCTTGGCCCTTTCTTCGATCAATGAATTGGGTGGTGGCCATGGTTTATTTACACAACGGCGCGTTTGTTTTTCTGTAATGAAGCTGTTTTTCCTGGGGTTTTGCACGGTACACATGGGACTTAGACATTTGTTTTCATTTTTCCTATTCAAGTCTTTCTCTCAAGACAACAACACCCACCTGCGAGGACACCATGATATGAAAGAATGTGGCTCGCAGGTCAGATAATTGGCTGTAAAGATTAGCGCAGCAACGTCATAATCAAATATTACGAAAGATACAATTACAAAGACTTTCCCGTCTGAATGTGCAACTGTTCCATGATATTCGCCTACAGTAGCGTTACGCTGTGCTTCCATGATTATTTACGTCTTTGGCTGCGTCCCTTCTCGAGTTTTTGTTTTCCTTTGCCACTCTTTTGTTTAAATATTACCAACTTTTTAACGTCATAAGGGAGAGTTCTATGGAATGATGTAACACTGAAAGTAAAACTTGCTAGACGTTGCCTAACTAAAATGATCTTTTGATGGCTCTCATCTCGGAAATGTTGGAATCTGGATTCTAACTCTATGTTAATTTACCCCCTCAAGTTCCCCAAATTTGAATTTCTAATGCCTTCAAGACAGATCAAGACATTGCTCAATAATCCCCTAATGATTCGGGTCTAAAAAGAACCAAATGGATAGTGGATAGTGGATAGTGGATAGTGGATAGTGGATAGTGGATAGTGGGTGGTGAGGTGGTGAGGTGGATGATATGGATGTGTTACTTTATCATACAGCTGCATGCACACCTGGCATGTTTTAACAAACCCGGCGAGAAAGAAACGAAAAGCCTATCCCATACTCTTATACCCATATTTATCAAAAAGATAATGAACAGATGTAGAAGTCTCTGCAAAGTTAGAGATGAGACCGTAAGTCAGTGGACGTACGTACGCATTGGCTTTGCTTGCTTGCAGCGACGTATAGCGCGTAGAAAAGAAGAAAACACCTGGCTGGATATGCTGACTGACTTGCGGAGAGGAACTTGTGCTTTTACGAAACTGGGCTGGGGATGATTGTTAAGGATGGGTAGTAGTGATTGTAGGGGCTTTGTTTCAATGGTCATGGTATGCCCCCTAGCCACTAGCTTATAACTCAAAGAGAATCTTCTCACGAGCTGTTTTACTTGCGGTGCAGAGGCGGAGGCGGCGAGGAGCTTGGGTGGCGGCGGGCCGTTTTGCTGGGCTGATGGGTTGTGGTAGGTAGGCAAGCAACCTGGAAGGAGATGGCGCTTAGGGTGGGCCAGATAGACTGAATCGAAGAGGGTGTGGTTGGGGAGAGAAGATGTGGGATGGAAGGTGAAGAACTGTACATAGGTCATTTTCAAGTCTTGGTGGGATTGTGAGATTTTGAGATTGTTCTATTGGGCTTTTTTGTCTTTACGTCGAGTGATACGGTGGTATCATACCAAGCGTTCAGCTGTTACACTTGATTTTTGGTCATTATCTGAACTGTCAGGCAGACGTATGCAGTTCGACAGACACAATGAGACTTGTAAGTCAACTTTTTCCAGATTAGAATCTGTGTTCGAGTCTCATCTTTATCTAAGTTTAAGTAGTAGGTGCGAGTAGTTTATGGGAGATAATAATGGTATCGTGGGCTCTGAATCAATGACTCTCGTCAGACATTGTCATGCTTATCTGGATTTTCAGAGAAGAGTATATTGAGGTATAGATAGAAGCTTGTGCTTGACTCCTTTGCAGCGAAATGGAAAGCGTATTGTTTATTGAAATACCATACCATACTGTGTGCCTGTGTGCCCTGAAGGAGGAAGCAGAGGGTAAATTCTGTCCCAGGCTTATAAGTTTCACTCCAATCTTATATCTAATAGCGAGTCCGCCACGATTACTGGAGCTCTCGAAAGAACACGCCCATCCTGCCGTTCAACACTCAGCAAATCATATGAACCACAAATACGCGAAACGAGTTTGCTTGCCCGGCTATACCATTGTATCGGGTTCGGAGCGCATATCTAATGCAAAGCAGGAACAAACATGGCGCAAACCCAACCTATAGGAGCACAGCTACTGCCTCTCTTCAAGTTTTTATCGCAAGTCGCAAAAAGTCTCTTTGCAGACTTGGCATGCTGGATGATATATCAAAAGAGGATCAGGCATCGAAGGACCAACCCGCTCCTCGAGCGCGTATCGAAAACCGGTCACTTGATCAGCCGGATATATCATCATCTCGTAAGAACATGTACGCAAGCATAGCAATATATCGCAGGAGCATAGCGTCTCCACTTCTGAGTAAAACGTCAATATCGGAATTTTCGCTCGGGGGCGCTCCCGACTCCTTGGGGAGCCCTTACAACCTATGAATAAATCCAAAAAGAGCGTGCGAGCTTTTGTTGCACTTCGCATGCAAAAGAACCTCGCAGTAGGGTGGTTAAGTCTGAACGGCGATTCACGCAATGGGGGGATTTCCACCATCTAGCTTCGGGATGGCCTTGCATCTGCATGGGGGCTCTAGACGAAAGTGAAACTGGTATTAGGCATGCGAGTAAGAACTCTGATACGCTGCTCTGCTCAATGTGAGATGGAGCATAGGGTCATTTTGTGTTAGAAACCGTACCGAGTGGATCCAACTGACCCGAGTTGGAGTGCGAAACTGCCCTCCCGACACAGAGTTTCCCCGTTGCATAGCTTTACCCGCGCCGATGGCCACTTCAAGCCACGGCCCGCGAAATTTGACGTGTCATGGCCTGTTATTGTTGATGTTGTGTGGAGAGGAAGTCAGAGGTGAGCACGGATTAGCCGAGCCTCCCATATATCAAAGTCTCCTTGCAGCTCATCCGCTTCCGAATTGGCCAATCGTAGCTCTGGCGACCAAATATCTGACCCGGTTTAATTCCTTTTGGGGATTACGAAGTAGCTTTGGATTGTAGACCTTGGATTTGTTTTGTTTAAAGTTGAATAAGCTGTTTTGCAGCGGTGGAATTGGAATTGTGATAATACGTGACCTGCTGGGGATCTAAGTGCTCTCACTTCATTTATCAACAGATATGTAGCCTAAAATTTTATGAGTGAAACCTTTAACATACATCATACAAGTCTCCTTCTGCAGCCAAAGGGCATGTAAGACTCTACAGGCTTTCTTAACCCGAGACTTCTTTACAGTGGATATCTTGTACTTTAATCTTACCGTGTCAGGATACTCGTCGTATCGGTTATTATGACAAGATTGGGCACACCGCACGAATCAGCACCTAATTCGCACAAGACCCAGCTTTTAAATCAGGTCGAGGAAGCTCGTCAATCAAAACAAGAGGGAAGGTAAAGAGAAAGAAATAACAAAGCATCAAGCGAAAGGTCGAGCAACGTCTTGTTAAGCATTGGGGTCCTTGAAGATCTCGCGCGCATCTGCTTTTCTATTTTGGAAAGCTCCAAAAATACGTTCCACGCCCCAAGCAGATCACGGAAAACCCCTGATGATAAGCGTCAGACGGCATGAACTGGTTCGCATGATATAACTACGATATTAAAAACGTGCTGCTTTATGTTACACGAAACGTGAAGCCGCTACCGACCGCCACTAGAAATTCCCTCTTGCTGAGTCGATATAATAGCTGTGCAATAACAGCCACCAATTTCTCTATATCATCGCCTGCAGTAGCAATTGTTACGAATACGAATGAGTTGTTCATGCAAAAAGAGAGGAAGATTCCGCAGCCTTGAAAACCATAAAATAAGGAGCCCGTGGTTTTACAGGATAGATTATCTGAGTAGATCGACAAAGGAAAGTCCCTTGTAAGATTCAACTGAGTCTTATATCTCCCACTCGTGTCTTCCTCCTGCATAGCTACCTAGTCTTTTCTTGACATTCTTGGCCGAATTTTAATCTCATTGATATCTATCAATAAAGCCACAGACAAACACTTGACTAAAACTCACCGGATGTTGAAAGAACCACATAGCCAACATAGGCGTGATTGGGACCAAATGAAATAATGAGAAGGTAAAAACGTTGATGCATACTATAAATTTATTATCTATACATCTCATTCATCTGTCATTTCGTATCCATGTATGTGTAGTCTAATTCTAGATTGTTACATTGGCTTTCTTTTTATCTCCATCAACACTCATTATTTTGCAGTATATGCACTTTAATCGAGGTCGTCTGCACTGGTTGCTGGTGCTGCTGCTGGTGCTGATTGTGCGGCGGGGTTGGGTTCAACCTTTTTCTCTGGATAGAATTGCAATTTGCCTCCTGGTTGAACTGTGGGGAAGTAAGTAAATGAGGTTTCAATATATCAGTGAAGAGGGACGTACTGAGACCAGTCCGGTCATAGTGGGATCGTGCTCGCAGGTATGGGTCGAGTTTCCAGTAATCGCTTCGCAGCTTATTGGCGATTTCGTTTCGCTTTGTTCTTGCGTTTTCCACGCTTTCAGTGCCATTGACTACGGATCCGAGTTAGTGTGTTCTCGTGATAGAATTCTCCTAGATTTCAGGAAAGATGTCGTCTCCGAGGGATATTCATTGAAATCACTCACTCCAGTCTAGGACAGTAGCCTCATAGCCCTTCACAATATCATTCCTAGCCTCCAAAAGCTTGTCTCTAGCAGCAGTATCCTTCATTGTGTCATTCTCTCCTGGTACTGGCTCAATATATTTGTATGTCCAGTCCTCGGATCCATCGAGCTCCTTGATGATCTGAGAGGTTGGGATGAATTCTTCTAAAGCTTTACTATCATTTGTGAAGCGAATTTTGCTTGCCACTACCGGGTCCAACCACCCTTTGATGATCTTCCAAATTCCTGTTATGTGTTAATTTAGAAGAGAGAGGGCCGAGAGAGAGGTCATACCTTGAAATACCCAAGGCGCTTTGTGGATAAGGACCACGCCTAAACTTTCAGGGTAGTTGGCTTCAAAACACTGAATCATGAACTTGACGGGTGCATAGTCCTATCTTCGATTAGCTGACTTCGGATTAGGGAGTTTAGAGTATCATCTTACCATGTTGGCTAAGGAGAACCCTGTCATGTCGAATATCACGCACTTGAGGTTTGTCAGTTGGGTTAAGTTCAAAAAACTATGGCAACTTACTGCAGTATCAACCGGAGGAGACAAAATCATTCGGCAGGATTCGATAAAGAATACTGTATATCTTTCCAAACTTTCCTCACTCTGATCACCCTGTTTATGCAGTCGGACCCTTACATAACACATTGGTCTCCCTTCTTTATCCGTGCCATGCATGAAGCTTTTTCCTAATCTCAGCGGCGCCAGGAAATCAGCCCCAGTCTTTGCTTTCACTTCATCACCGCTTTTCTCATCCTCAAAAGCTCCTAATTCTCCAGTCCTCATGATATCATCGTCAACCTTGAAATCGTGTGATCTCCATCGCATGGCCGCAATCATCATCACCAATGCCTTCTCCACATCCCATTTTCTGGCGCGCAGAAATCTTAGCAACAGCGCATCCGGGTGATCGTGCTTGACCATGCTCCAGAAAGTAGCCCTTAAAGTTTCCGGCGTCAAATTTGCTAAGGTGTCTTGGAAGGTTTTGGTTTGGTTGTATTTGTCCTCGTCCTCAGCCCCCTTCTTGACCTCAGTTTTCACATCCTCAGTCTTATCTTTGCCACGAAGTATGCCAAATCTCTTCTTCTTTGGCTTCTTGCTATCAACTCTCGCTACTCCTGGAGTTGGATCCGCTTCTCCGTTGGGAACGGCGTCCTTGTCCAACACGCCAAAAACATCCAATGTCGCAATCCATAGCTCCTTGAGTTTTATCTCTTCTTCTGCGGTCAATGTACCCGGCCGACCGGAAAGTGATTCTCCAGTCATACTGTGCGGGTTCCCTGCTACGAAGTTTTGTATTTCGATTTCGTCGCTGCCCGCTGATTTTGGTTGCTTGATAGATTGGTTGCTGAAAGGATAAATGGTATATACGACTGCACCACCGAGAAGACTACCAGCTAGTAAAATTACCCAGGAACTCGCGCTACTGTGTCGCAAATTTGGTGATTGGCGTTGATCTTTTGAAGGAAATGTTAGCTACGACTTTCAAATATGCAAGCAATTAAAGCGACTTACTGGGAACAAAAGTGGTGGTGTTTGTATTACCAAGATTAGAAAATCGTCTTGCGCCGCGAGCGTTATTCAGAAGCTGTGACTTGCTGTAGAGCTGCCACGAACACGATCTAGATTTAATAGATCCAGAGATACTAGGCAGATGTAGCCCACGAATTTGTAAATCCTTTGCTACGAACGGTAATGCGCAGTCAAGTATATTGTTGTTGGGCTTACGTCCTAGGTGACGCGTTGATATAACAGTTGCGAACTTGTGCCTCAGCATGTAACTACGGCTTTGCATAGAATCACGTTCAGCGGTTCGAGCGACTGGAAAGGTGAAGGGTTGACAATGTAAAGCGCGAGGAACTGAGAGTATTGTGGTTTTGCTTGGGAGGACGTATTGGCGAAGAGGACCATCCTTGGTAGTTATGTCACCAAATTTCAGCACGGTCAATTGATTATTGTTTTTAGTAAATACTCTAACGTACGAAATCAATAGAAATAGTTCCCCTGTATCACTTCCATCATTAAAAAGAGCAGATAAATACTTTCTAAACTCGTCATTGATCCCGATTGTATTCATGCATTTCTCCCCACGTGAGGCTTTCAGCAATGGCGGGGTGGAGGAAACATCCTTGGCATTGACCGTTAACATTTGAGATATCCCGCGTCGCGTAAACAAACTACATGCACTCACTCACTCAACTACCTTGAAGCAGCATCGCCAACTTCAAAATGTCCACGCCCCAAGCAGCAAGTAGCACCAATCGCTCACACTCCGCCTCCCGGCGTCCCATCTCCCGTCCAACAACTCCCCTCCGACCCTCATCCCGCTCCTCCCTCCGTAACTCCTCGTCCCAGAACCCGTCCAATGCCTCCCTTCCTCTTGAAGCCCTGGAGCCAGAATTTGCTGAACTCTCCGACTCGATGGCAGATCTCGAGGCCAACTTTATGCATCTACAGATTATGCATGAGAGCTTGGCGAGATTTAGTGAGAACTTTGCCGGGTTTCTGTATGGATTGAACATGAATGCTTTCTGTGTGGATTTTCCCGAGGCACCGATTTTGGAAAGTTTCAAGAGGGCGAGGGATATGGACGAGCAGTTTAGTGAGTGCTACACATTAATTATACAATTTGGGGATGGGACTGATGGTTTAATAGGGAGATCTACGAATTCAGAGAGGTTTCATGGTGGGGATGATGGCGAGACAACATTCTTGTAAGTTGGGCCATTGAATGCTTATGGCTAATACATCTAACAGAGGACAGGACGACGGATACGTCATTTGTAGATAATCCTCCAACTTCCTCGAAAACACAAACCCCCAAATTCTCAACTCCTGCTCCATCAAGACTGCCTAGTCGTGGTGGCATGGTACCGGCTGCTGGGAGAGGAGGAGCTGCTCGTGGTGGACTCCGTGGGACTCGAGGGAGTGGGCTAGCGAGGGCTGCGAAAGGTCGAAGTGTGAAATAGTTTTGCGATGATACCCTTGGAATGATATGATATAGCCCGTGATGCGCAATGCTCAACGGGCCCACAACAACACCACATCTTCTTATCCTTTGCATGTTTTTGAGATGCTACACAAGCTCGCTGGCATGATATCTCGCACGATGTTCAAGTGGGCAGTTGCTCCGAACCCTCCATTTCTACCTCCATGTGCTTTGGTGCTTGTCGTGCTCCGCTGCTGCTGGTGATTCCAATGGCCGCTTCCGCCTCCTTTTGGGTATATGGCTCCTCTTTCAGTGCCTTTAGTCTATCCCATGAATTAGTCTCTGCTACAGTTGAGTATAAAGGATGGGTAGCCCCACCTTCTTTTGTGGTTGCTGCCCTTGCGGTGCGTCACCAAGCTCTTGTCCGTCTCAAACCATTTTGCGCACTCGATGCAGTAGAACTGTCCCAGGCCCGGTAGGTCCTCTGGTGCTTTGGTGCTGGTGTGTTCTGCAAGATGTTTGGGGGAGCGCAAGTCTGCGTGGATCTGATCTAAATCTCTGCACGAAAATTAGCATTCGCCTCGCAACTGACGCAAGTTGATGCAGAGCGTACCTCAAGTGTCTCCGGGTCTTGGTCTTTGTCTTTTTCTGAGAGATACCCATTTTGGCTAGGCGTCGAGATTTCTCGAGCGTACGGATCGGATCTCGATATTTTTTTTGCGTGGTGGTGCCGAATTTCGGATTAATGGCCGACGCGAGTTTTTTCCCCCGAGGTCTCCAGACCCAAACCTGCGACAGGGCTAGGCCGGATTGAAAGAATTGCCGAATACCAGCGAACTAAATAAAAGGCAAGCAAACTGCAATTGCCTCTGGGATTCTGGGTTTCCTGTGGCAGATCTCAGTTTCCGTGGGTTCTATCGATATAAATATATTTATTACCTATACAAATTTATATACATACATACTTCCATATCCTCCTCCTCCTCCTCCCGTGAAGCGATCGCAAACCAACCATCTTCACGTGCGCGTGATTGGACGCCCGCACGGAATATCCTGGGAGCCATTTGCGTCACAGAGTTTCCCCCCCACTACTGCTGACAACTCGAGCTGTTGATTGGTTCGTTCTGCCAGCTATAGCCGAGATAAGGCTTCGGGTTGTTCGCTTGCCAAGGCCAAAGTCTGAACATCCTGCCAGCATCGTGGAGCTTGCTCCTGTGTGCTCTTCTCTTCTTCTCTCAAACTTCAATCTCCCCTCCTCCTCCTCAACCACTTAATGCACAATGTTGTCGCCGCGACAATTCCTTCGAGCTGCTCCTTTGCGGGCAGCTGCTCAGATGGGCCGTCGCAGTATGGCTACTGTTGGCGATCATCCCCTCGACCGAAAGGTCAAGCAGAACATTCACGAGGAAAACAACTTCATCAACTATAAGAAGATGTCAGAGAACCTGGCAATCGTACGCAAGAGACTCAATCGCCCTCTGATGTACGCCGAGAAGATTCTCTACTCCCATCTCGATGATCCTCATAACCAGGAGCTCGAGCGAGGTGTCTCATACCTCAAGCTCCGTCCAGATCGTGTTGCATGCCAGGATGCCACAGCTCAGATGGCCATTCTCCAATTCATGTCCGCTGGCATGCCCTCTGTCGCCAACCCTACCACCGTCCACTGTGATCATTTGATTGAGGCACAGGTTGGTGGAGCAAAGGATCTTGCACGCGCTGTTGACATCAACAAGGAGGTTTATGACTTCCTTGCCACATCTTGCGCCAAGTATAACATTGGTTTCTGGAGACCCGGATCTGGTATCATCCATCAGATCCTCCTCGAGAACTACGCTTTCCCCGGTGGTCTTCTGATCGGTACCGACTCCCACACTCCTAATGGAGGAGGCCTCGGAATGGCTGCCATTGGTGTTGGTGGAGCAGACGCGGTATGAACATATCTCCATTGCCCCGAAACATTCAATTCTCTCATACTGACTGGACTTAGGTGGACGTAATGGCCAATCTTCCTTGGGAGTTGAAGGCACCAAAGGTTATTGGTATTAAGCTTACCGGTGAACTCTCTGGCTGGACAACACCTAAGGGTACGTGAACTTTCTGCACTTTTGGTAGCTGGGCTGACAGGATATAGATATCATTCTCAAGGTTGCTGGAATCCTCACTGTCAAGGGAGGAACTGGTGCTATTGTTGAGTATCACGGCCCAGGTACCGAGACCATCTCGGCTACTGGTATGGGTACCATCTGGTAAGCAAATCGAAATCATTTAGAAGAGTTTAACAGCAAGGAAGCTATGGGGTTCAAGGTTCTATCTTGACAAGCTTCTACAATGCTGTTTTGACCCTAAAAACCGCTTGCTGCCTGCTTAAAGCTCCCTTTGCACTTGTTCTAACCTGTCCATAGTAATATGGGTGCTGAAATTGGTGCCACCACATCTCTCTTCCCCTTCAACGACCGCATGTACGACTACCTAGCTGCTACTAAGCGTAAGGATATTGGTGATTTCGCCCGCACTTACGCTAAGGATCTCCGCGAGGATGAGGGAGCCGAATATGATCAACTCATCGAAATCAACCTCTCCGAGCTCGAGCCACACATTAACGGTCCTTTCACACCTGATCTTTGCACACCTATCTCCAAGTTCAGCGAGGCTGTTAAGGCTAACAACTGGCCCGAGGAGTTGAAGGTTGGTCTTATTGGATCCTGCACCAACTCCTCATACGAGGATATGTCCCGCGCTGCCTCCATTGCCCAGGATGCTCTCAACCACGGCATCAAGGCAAAGGCTCTCTTCACTGTTACCCCCGGTTCCGAGCAAATTCGTGCCACCATCGAACGTGACGGACAATTGAAGGTCCTCGAGGAGTTCGGAGGAATGGTTCTAGCCAATGCCTGCGGACCTTGTATTGGTGCGTCTTAACACTATCCAACCTCTTGCTGAATGAGAAAAACTAACCCTATTCGCTTCACAGGACAATGGGATCGTACTGATGTCAAGAAGGGTACTCCCAACAGCATTGTGTCTTCCTACAGCAAGTAATTCCATTTCCAATGAAATCTCAAGCAAACTAACCTCATTTCAGACCGTAACTTTACTGGACGTAACGACGCTAACCCAGCTACTCACTCCTTCGTTACCTCACCAGATCTTGTTGTGGCTATGAGCATTGCTGGAAGTCTTCACTTCAACCCCCTCACAGACACTCTCACCGGCGCCGATGGCAAGGAGTTCATGCTCCAGCCACCAGGTAAGACAGCTTTCTATGCTTTTGGTTTACGTTAGCTAATTCATTTAAAGTCGGAGAAGGTCTCCCAAGTCGAGGTTACGACCCTGGAATGGTAAGCTCATCGCATATTCTCACAATGAATTTCGCTAATACGATGAATGCAGGACACATACCAGAAGCCTCCTACCAGCCGCGATCAGGTATCTGTGGCTGTATCTCCAACTAGTGACCGTCTCCAGCTCTTGGAGCCATGTAAGCAATTCTCTTACGAATAATAAATACAACTACTAATGTCTTCTCTAGTCAAGGCTTGGGATGGTAAAGACGCAACTGATCTCCCCATCTTGATCAAGTGTCAGGGTAAGACCACAACTGATCACATCAGTATGGCAGGGTAAGACTTTCCGAAACACCTACGCTTATAAGTTGAGTTCCATTACTGACATTTGCACAGACCTTGGTTGAAGTACCGTGGACACTTGGACAACATCTCTAACAACATGTTGATCGGTGCCATCAATGCCGCAAACGGTGAGGCCAACAAGGTCAAGAACTTCACCACCGGTGAATTCGATGCTGTCCCAGCTACCGCTAGAGACTACAAGAAGAAGGGTATCCCTTGGGTGGTTGTTGGTGATTGGAATTACGGAGAGGGTTCCTCAAGAGAGCACGCTGCTCTTGAGCCCAGACATCTTGGAGGTCTTGCAATTATTGTCAGAAGTTTCGCTCGTATCCACGAGACGAACTTGAAGAAGCAGGTATGTTAAGTCTTGGATCTGGAAACCTACTGCCTGAACACATTGACTGACAAACATCTAGGGTATGCTTCCATTAACCTTCATCGACCCAGCAGACTACGACAAGATCCAGCCATACGACAAAGTCGACCTCGTCTGCACAGAGCTTGCCGTTGGCAAGCCAATGACTCTTAGAGTCCACCCACAAGACGGCAAGGACTTTGAAATTAAGCTCGCCCATACATATAACGCACCACAAATTGAGTGGTTCAAGAACGGAAGTGCGCTGAATACCATGGCCAAGGCCAACAAAGCATAGAGGATGACGAGAAGAAGACTGGGATTTGGAGGGTGTTTCGGGGTTTCCTAGCTGTATAAAGAATGATATATTATTTCCTCCTCAGAATTTAGTTTTCCAGCGCCCTGATTATCTTTGTGATTTTGCCATAAAATATTCGACATGCCATAGACTTCAAGCTGACATCCTATAATCCAAGACAAGTTCACGTCGATTTGCGATATGTTGTGCTGCGCTGGAAAATACACAACATCTACATCGCAAGCTATTCACAGCAAGATTGAACTTCCGCCGTTCGCATATATCGACTCCAATCTTGTACAGCCTACTAACCACATTACTGATTACTTGCTTCTCTAATCTATCACAAGGTTTGACACAGAGAGGATAGACCTAGACCCCCAAATGTCACGTACGATATGTAACGAGGCATTGTCACTGTAGCATATCAAAACATTCTCGAAGGGGCTCTGTTTGCCCTTGTCAAATTTGTTCCTTCCTGCTTCCTCATCTCGATCCTCGGACCTACTTCGTCAGAGGCATACTGTCTATCAAGACCATAATTACTAGTTAGAGAGGTTGATTATGAGCATACAAGCAGTTTGTAGTATTAGAGTAGTCGGTATCTTCAACATTGAACTACCCCATCTATGAACAAGCGTAATCAAGTAGATGCGCTTTGTGCATTTCCGGAGTGTAGTCAGAGAGTTCTCGGTTGTGAAGGTTCTGGGTAGTGTAGAATACTTGCAGATTATATATAATATAGGTTTATCTACAGACTAATTTTGAGCAGCGACTGCTTCAACCTCGCAGCTTGTTATTGTTGCTCCTTCCTAGGTTGTCCAAATAGCAATACTCCTCCCATCACCCATGCGGGCCACCAAACACACCAAACCACAACCTGGGTATACATCCCCCATACGTCCCACCCAAACGCCGCCTGCACCAATACCTCCTCGACACTTAATCCCCAGGCCCAGCTGCCTGCTAAAAGCACCGTCGTTGGTCCTGCTGCCACTAAAAGCAATGCCAAAAGGAACTTGGAGATGAGGGTGAGAGGTGAGGTTGAGGGCAACGGATGAATGTAGGTCAAGGGTGTAGCGAGGAGACCGACGAGCAGTGACAAGGAGAAATTTAAGGTTGCGAGGGAGGATAGAAAGAGGCCCAGGAGGAGAAGGGAGAAGGATTTCAAAAGGTGGTATTGCTGACTTGTCGGGTGGAAGTAGTGGGTTAGTGTTGTGGAGAGGATGAGTGGTAGGATATTGTTGGCAATAGCGAAAATAGTGAAGACAGGGGTAAGCAACTAGAATGTGTCAGTGGTGGAATATCAAGCAAGGATAGGGTAAGCATACATTTTGAGGGGTATGGTTGAAGATGTAGAGGGGGACGATGCCGAGGAATTGTAAACCGGCAACAATGGCAAGGGGGAGGAAAAGATCGCGTTCTCGGACTGTGAGGACATCGGCGGGAACAATGGCTTTGAGGTCCCCCTCTTGGACTATCGTTAATTTTGACTTCTCGTCAATGGCAGTTGATGCGGAAGTTGAGGTTGGTGGAGTTCGCGGTAACCCGCTCTTCACCCACAGGAAAATAGCCATGATGGTGAAATTTACTGCTACCAACATCGCACTAGGAAGATAGGTGCCAATGCTCACAAAGCGGTTTGTTTGCATCAGTAAATAAAAGAAGAAGCTCTGATGCAGGTGTTCCAGCAGATTGTTCAAACTTCGGAATGTACTTTCGATCACCCTTCCCATAGCCATCTCATCTTGCCACCCATTTCCAAAGGGTTGTAATGTGATGGCATCCACGTGATATGGAATAAAACTGCTATGAGGACCTGACGCATGTCCTAGACCTTGATTCATCATTCCTCGAAGCATGGTTTGCAAGCGGTCTTTGTAGCTATCGGAATGGTGCCACATTTGTTGCAGAGAAACGCCAATTCCCATCTGTCCACTGGCGATAGATGTCACAGTATTTAATAGATCCAGGTTGGGAAGCTGCCCGTTTATACCATCATAAACGATATGGAGAGACTCGAAGCGGTGGTCAAATGGATAGTCGATGACAATAGCTCCTTGTAACGCCCCGCTCTTCAATGGTAAGGGCTCAATACCAGGAGATTTATGAGCATCATGATAAGCATCTACCCATGCCTGCGGTGCAGCTTTGCTGTCTGCTGTTATTAAGAAGATGATATCTTTGGACCACAACGACCATCCTAACAGAGTCAGCATCATCATCCATTTATTTTTAACCCACGCTTCTTACGCTTGAAATATCGGGCCAAAGTAAGAACGAGAGCAACTCCACTTCGATTGATGCTTCCATCCATGTTAACCCAAGCTCCTACAAGAACAATAGCTTCCGTAGCATCTCCTCTAGGAGCATGCAGAATAGCATATATATTCTCTCCCGAATGCGCTCCGCCTGCGGATTTGTACTCGTACTTTTGTCTCGCAACCTTCAAGCCCGAAGCTTTGAAAATCTCCTGAAGTTTGTCATTTACCCTATTTAAGCTGTAAGTCTTGTTCGTCATCTAAGGCGAATGAGCCTCCATACTCAATGTTGCTCTTGTGCTGCAGCGCATCAACTTCATGCTTATATCCCCGGAACGTATGCTGATCACTGCCCGCAAAATATGTATGCACCTGTCCTGGAAGTAGAGCATTCTCAGATATGTACGTCCGCCGTGAGTATCCGTCCAAAGGTAGAACAAGAAGCCATCCAATGCCTATTATTACGCAGAGAAAGGACAGGTAAGGCGGAAGCTTTAACAACAGAGGATTTCCGCGCAGGAGGATACCTGAAGCTAAGTTATTTTCAAAAATTTGATCTTGCAGAAGTGTTTGTTACTTACTCAACAGGCCGGGCATGCTGGCGTTTGTAGTGTCGTGGTTGTTGAACCTAAGTATCGGGAAGTGAGGTTTCGGAAGGGCTACAAGGCTGACGCGACTTCGTGCCGAGAAAAGGGGGTCAAGAACGGATATAGCAAAAATCATCAACTTCGAAATATACTAAGTTGGCGTGCTCATTTTAGGGTGATGTAAAGCGTTCACGTATGGTTGAGTTTCTGACATTTAGGAGAATTAATTTACAATAGAATTCTTTAAACAAATGCTTATTAGTATATGTCATAAACATGATCTTTCAAACCCAACCCAGCGCCCCAATATGCCGCGTAATTGTACACAAACGAGTACATTATCTACATTGATTTATGATCTCTTAGGGGCCTAGCCGTTGCGAGCTTCCCACATAACCCAGAGGAGACTCCGTTGTTGGGGTCGTTGTAGGAAGAACTCCAAATCTTCCGTATGTCTTCTGGTCAACGGAGACATAGTGAGGCAATCTCCCAAGCAAATTCATTTTGCCTTCAACCCATCGGAGAATCTTCTCAGGTGGAGCAAGGAATTTAAGGTACCCAAGACCCCCTAACATCCTTCATTAGCATACAGTTCAAATATCTTTGTCATGTTAATAACTCACATCCATATCCAAATGCCAAACCACATATGTGACCAAGAAAGCTAGTATTAGGAACCAAAAAGGACACAAATAACACCATAACAAGAGGTGTTATCCAAGTAGGAATCTTTTGTTCGCCGAGCTGGAAATAAGGGTTTGTTTTGTAGGTTTTGACCGCTTCCACAGCCAACAAAGTGAAAACCCATATACTGTATATCAATCAGCTCAGTCGCAAATAATAAAGGGAGCTACGCAGTGTCTCACCTAGCTCCTAGAATGGTATTGTTCATGCGGAAAATTCCTCTCTCTATAAATGTATAAAGCAACGCCGGAATCGTGGAGAGAGCTATAGCGTCTATTAGATAAACTGGTACATAGATAGTGAGTCTCCCAAGACTTATGACTTACGCCCAGCGAAAAGCGCTAAAGAAGTTAAAGTTCCATATTCAGCTTCGAATCTTTCCAGTAATGGTGTTAATGCGACGAGGTTGAAAAGGGCGTGGAAGAATCCGGCATGTATAAGGGGATAGGTATTCGTCCTGTACACTACATAACAGAATACTATTAGCTAAGATGCCCCTATACGAAATATACCACAACCTGCTGATCTGCTTGAGATTCAAACCAATGGGATACTAACTTGTGCTCAACCCTATCTCATCTGGTATCAGAGCGCCCCATTTCTGCAAGTCCCACACGGACTGCATGCCGATAACCCATAATCCTATTATAATAAAGATCACAGCGCGTGTAAACAACGGTAGCCGGAATATGTATGATCGCATCCGAGCAGCGGAAAACTGCGGAAGACTTGGAGCCATCTGATTGTTGCAAACAGTGTGGTACAATGATCTCGCGGGGAGAATTATGAGTAGGTTCAGATCAGGCGCTTTCTTCTCGTAAGGATTAGTGAATATTTGAACTCTCGACGCGAGGAAGTTTGATCATTTATGAACGTAAGTTTCTGTCGGATACGTCGCTTGTTAGATCCCGGCATCAGTCCACAAGGCTGAAAACTTACCTACTTGTAGTGCAAGGCTGATATCTTCTTTAGGAAGAACATAAACAAGATACTACAAATTGATATTCTCATTACAGAACCTCAATAGTTTGTATGTCACGAGACAATTGTGTAGAGAGACGTAGAATAGCAGACAATATATGCTGCTACCAGTACCTTACCTTACTGAAAAAAATGATATTCCAATTGACTCGCTGATTTAGGTTATATGAATAAGTCACGTAGATAACGCAACAAGATAACACTATAAGAGATTTGTGCTGTCCAGGTTTTAGGGCTTGGTCATCTCGTAGCAAAATAACGGTTATAAGTCTTTTTCATATGAGCCTCTAGAAGAATTCAAACTACACGTGACTGTATGTATATATATACACGCGCATTGAACCGAGCCTTCAAGTTTTGAATTTGAAATACATGAGCTTGAACTGCATGAGTGGCCATTTGGCTTTCACCGACGATAATGCAAGAAAGTCTTCAGGCGAATCCTGGTTGGACATGTAATTCATTTACGCAGATAGTAGCTGGGGTCCCACTTGGAAGGGTATCTTGACAGAAATTTGTGAAGTAGCCTTTATAGATCGAACAGTTTGCAATTATAGCCACCAGAAGAAACAGCTATATTTATAACGCGTCTTAATTATGATGGCAAAGCCAGGATCTCTTGATTTTAAGACCTATAATACATCCCATCCAGCTTTTCTAAGCCCAGACGCCATATTTTTCATGTCTTCATGATGCCCAAACGTCTTGTCCTTTCGACTCGATCCAATTGCCCAAAGAATTGACACTCGAGTCCCAATCCTGTAATCTGGTTTGCATATTCTCAATCTGCTTCATGTCCAGCACCTTTGGCTGCACCCAATTAATCCGTGCAATTTCATCAACTTGATCGATACTTCCTCTCAGTAAACCCAAGCTAAGCGCTTTCATAATCAAGTGTTCGATCTCATCTGGACGGACCTTGGTTTCTTCAGAAATAGTAGCGAAGGACATAGCGCGATCATGAGGAGGTCTTCGGAAAACAGCTTCTGTGAGCGCAGCTAGGTATATCTTTTGTCTCAGGCCATCCTTGTGTTCTTCGAGAAGAGGATTTGAGGAGATATGACCAGCAAGAACATCATATGCCGCCAAATCACCACGGTTGAATGCGAATAGTAGGTCGCGCAGCCACGCCTCGTCCTCCACCAAATCATTGAGAATAGGATGCAAGAGCAGTTCTCCAAAATTGTAAATCGTGTCCGAAACCAGTGCAGCAAGACTTAGATCATATGCACGGCTCTTACGCTCAGCGGGCGTAAGGTCATTCAGATCGATGCAAGCAAGGTAAAGGAGAGCGTTTCGGTAGTATGCGGCGAATTCATGCTTTGACTGCGCAAATTAGTACAGTATCGTAAGAGGCTTACAAAGACCGACCTGGTAGTATGCAGCATTGGTCCGATAAAAGGCAGCATGCACGATTGTCTCTACAGAGTCGAATCCGTCCAAAACCTTTTCTGACTTCTCCAACTCTTTCCTTGCTCCTTCAAGATCTTTCAGCTCCAGCTTCACCCTAGCTACAGCAACTGTGGCGTAGACGTATGCATCTTGAGAGTTTGCGTTGTTGACCTTGTTAGCTACAGCGGATAAGAATGTTAGGCGCTCCTCGCTATCTAGTAGAACGTTAGTGATCGTATTATCATCCATTGGCACAGGCCTTCACCTTTGCATTGCTCAGCGGCTCTCAAGGCTAGAGTTACAAGTCTGAGTTGGTTGATCTTGTCCGCAAAAGTGAGGATAAAGCTTCTGTAATATGGTAATCGTTGACTTGCACTCTCCTCGTGATTGAAGTAGGTGACCAGTGCATCGGTGAGCTGATGCCATAGCTTCCGTTCCCAAAGGTCTTCGAAGGAAAACACTAGTGCCTGCAAGTCTTCTGGGGCATTCTCTCGTTGCTCCCCGAGGAAGTCTGATATGGTGTCAACATTCATATTGTGTTGTGAGCTGGAGTTTAGAGAGTATTTAGAAGGAATATGTATGTTCACAGATCCAACTTAATAACTAGGAAATAAGTGCGAATCCTGGTTATCTGAGGGGCGAAATGTTTCTGGACTGTTGGTGAAGGTGTTTGACGCGGCTGAGAGATACCTGGAGCTTCGTTGCTAAGCGGTGAATCAAGTTATTCCGAGCCGAGAGTGGGTCCCAAGGTGACCTCAACCCAAATGAGAGTCTATCGCAATTCAAGAACTCAATTGGTTTTGAATACTCTCGCAAACATGCAGAAGGCCTGCAGTCCGTCGAGTATGAATGGTCTCCGGACTGCCGTGCGAACGGGCTACAAAAATCCACATGCGAGACACGTCAGCGACATCGCTATAACAAGAACCGGCAAACCCATCCTTCGAACACAAGGTGGCAGGTGAGAACTCTAGGTGTCACTCAATTGGATTCTACTAATGCGATATACTACAGATCAGCACTTGGAGGTAATTCATGGACAATTGACGAGAATGACATGTGGTTGATTAAGATTTAGGACATACTGTTACTGTATTTGGAGCTACTGGATTCCTCGGACGATACATTGTCAACCGACTTGGTATGAGCTTCTGAGATCTAAAACAGTTTGATCTAACAACAAGAATAGCAAGGAAAGGGTGTACGGTCATAGTGCCCTTCCGAGAGGAGATGGCGAAGAGGCACCTGAAGATTGCAGGTGATCTAGGTAGAATCATATTTATGGTATAAGCATTATAAGAATTATAGAAGTATTAACTAACATTGCTGCAGGAATATGATCTGAGGAACACCGAGTCTCTTGAGGAGAGTGTACGACACTCTGATGTTGTTTACAACCTTGTGGGGCGAGAATATCCTACCAAGTATGTTTGGTCTTAATTAAACAAGAAAAGCTTGGTTCTGACAGATGTAGAAACTTCGATCTTGAGGACGTGCATGTTGAGGGCACTGAGCGCATTGCTGACGCCGTAGCCAAATACGACGTTGACCGTTTCATTCAGGTTTCTTCGTATAATGCTGACCCTAATTCTCCTTCGGAATTCTTTAGCACAAAGGTAAGAAAACCATCCGTGTCAAATAAGGGATATCTACTGATAACGAGATTACAGGGACGAGGTGAAGCTGTCGCTCGAAGCATCTTTCCAGAAACTACTATCGTCAGACCAGCACCAATGTTTGGCTTTGAAGATCGCTTGCTGCATAAGCTTGGTGGTGTGACGAATGTTCTGACCTCCAACTGGATGCAAGAGCGTTATTGGCCCGTTCATGTAAATCAGAAAACACTTCTTCTAGCTTCGATATACTGACATTCGCAGGCGATCGATGTTGGTGAAGCATTAGAGAAGTTGCTTTATGACGATAGCACCGCATCAGAAACGTACGAGCTTTTCGGCCCAAAGAATTATTCTACAGCTGAGATTGCTCAGTTGGTGGACAAAGAGATTTTCAAGAAGCGCCGACACATTAACCTCCCCAAGAAAATCCTCAAGCCAGCTGCGAATATCCTCAACAAGGCTTTATGGTGGCCAGTACTTTCGGCTGATGAGATTGAGCGTGAATTTATTGACCAGACGATTGATCCGAAGGCCAAAACTTTCAAAGATCTTGGGATCGAGCCAGCAGAACTTAGCAGTTTGACGTTTCATTACTTGGTAAGCCCCGAACTCTACCCCTTGGCCAATAATTACTAGCCTTTCTAACTCATTTGATAGCAATCCTATCGCAGTGGAGCATACTATGACTTACCACCTTCAACGGAACGTGAGAAGAGAGAGGAGAAGAAGTATCTTCATGTTTTAGACACCCAATAGAGGCTTTGCGGGGGTGTAAACTTTATTAGACTGATTGTAAATATGCTGAATATAAAAAATTATCCGTGATTATAATTGCAAGACTTGCAAGGAACCCAATTGAATGCAGAAGTTTTACTTATAGGTATGATAAACTAAATCTATCGAGGAGCGATGTAAAGTCCCAAAGGTTGTTATTGAATGATATGTTCAAGATTAACACCATGAAGCGCCATCTCATTCGAGAATATAGAGGATAATAATATGCTTCACATCTTCGCGTGTGGATTATTAGCTCAACACGCGTTTTCCTATTGCCAACCTCAAATTCGGTAAAATTTCTCCAGAATCAACTAAATAATCATAACATCACATCGATACCACAACGACCTCTAAAAGATGGACTCCGACTCCGATTCAGAACCGTATGCCCCCAAATTCGTAGACAATATAATGATAAACTGACTAGAAACCCTAGAGTCCTCTCTGGTTCCGCCCTCGACGCACTAAAAGAATTCTACGCCGACCGCGATGCACGCCTTCAAAAGTTCGAGGATCTCAAAACCGTGGCAGAGGCCGATGCTGATGCTTCAGCCGCGCCAAAAGTGTTGAGTATGGATGCTTTTGCGGAGGACTGGAATGAGAGTCAATTTTGGGTACGTGTCACGGGATCATTAATTCCATTTTTGAAGGAGGTTTTTGAGATTGGCGCAGAGGAAGTGGAAGGCGTCAATCGGGACTAGGCTAAGAGAATATAGTATTCCGATGAAACAGCGACGATATTGGCCGAGAGGTTGTTAGAGGGTATGGATTCGAGCAAGGCAATTGCTGTTGTGAGTACGCCAAGTGTGTTTGTGCAATTGAAGAATTTATTGGTGAGCTTTCCCCCTTCCTTCTCTAGGCCTACTTTATCCACATGCGAAAATTTGGGAGAAGACTGAATGGGGTAGAGCTAATGGAGACAGAACAAGAGCGGTAAAAGTGAAGAAGATAGACCGAAATTATGGCTTTTGGAGTTTGATAAGAGGTTTGAGGTATTCCCAGAATTTGTATATTATGACTTCAATGAGCCATATGGTTTGCCTGGTAAGCAATCTACTTTAAATCGTTGTGCGAGACAAGACCTGATAGAAATTTAGAGAACATGAAGGGTGCGGTCGATGCTATGGTTGTTGATCCACCATTTCTGAGCGAGGATTGTCAGACCAAAGGTATGGCCTAGTGTCCTTTGCATGGAAGTTAATGCTAACAGGGAAAAGCTGCAATGACGGTCCGGTGGCTTTCGAAATCCTGGGGATCACCTCAAGCCGCTCTAGATTCTAAGCTTATTGTCTGCACAGGGGAGCGAATGGAAGCACTGATTACCAAGTTGTATCGGCCACAGGGCATTGCGACTACAAACTTTGAACCTGTGCACTCGAAGGGTCTAAGCAATGAGTTTTTCTGCTACGCGAACTTTGAGTGCGAACAATGGAAATGGAGGGTGGAAAAAGATGGATTATCATGAATCCCATTCCTCGTTTACAGCTTCCTTTCTGCCGTGGGTATTGTGGGTTTCTATGTACAAAAATCTAATAAAAACGCCGGAAAATGCTTGACCTAACCCCTGTTTTTATCCTGTACCACCGGTTTACGCTACCTATGCTAGAGACTGAATTACGTAGAATAAGAGAAATGCTTGTTCACTGAGGACCTGTGACTTTGATGCTAACGTGACGTTATGGTCATTGAACTTAAACCACTAGACAACATTAGTGGTAAAAAAAAAAATTAAGGAGTGAATCGTCTTACTTGGTTTCCAGCTCTGGAATACGAGTAGTAATGGCCTAATCTGTCAGCGACGAAGTGGATAAGTATAAATTTGCTCTTACCAGTATCCATGCTTCCAACGTGCACAACAACGCTTTGTAGGTCGTACATACATGACCTTGCGAGCTCGAAGTTCTCATTTGTGTCATGAGTCTTAGCACGGTTGGTGTACGGTAACATTTCGAGCTTCAAAGGAAACGTGACCTTCGTGTCGACTTTTGATTGTAAACCGTCGAACTGCTTGAAGCGCTTTGGTAGACGTTAGCATATGATTGAAGCTTCTCGTAATGAAATGATGACGGAAAACTGGATATTGAACAGCCCAGCTACTTCAACAAAGGAATAGGCTGTAATCAGGGAAACGATTGTGTTCGACTAACCTTCAATTGTACACAAAGAACATTGGGCAATGTTTTGATGCTCAGCTGTTTTGTCGCCTTCCGGGTTTCGCAGTTGTGACAAGTATATTCGCAACCTTCCGGCTCGAAATACTTTCTCAAGCAGTTTTGAAGGGACAGAGTCGTTAACTTGCTCTCCTTGTTGGAAAGGGCTTCAAGGCCAAGACTCAGATCGAGGAATGGCTCCGTATTAATGTTGATATCATTGCAATTTAAGCATGTCTTAGTGCTCTGCAGCTTGCCATAAAATGTTTGGTGGATGATACAACCGCAGCTCTTGTCGTTATTCGGCTTCATCTTCTTTGGAGGAGAGTCGCCACCGTTCTGAGATGCTTTTTCACCGCAATTGATCTCATGAAGCTCCTCGGTGATGTATTGGAAGAATTCATGAGCATCTTGCTCCCGTGGCTCGGCTAATTGATCGAAGGCAACCCTCTTATGTATGTAAAAACTTCCCAATATTCCGGAAGCTAAGAACCCAGTTGTAACAACAGGATCAGAGGCGTAAAACTCCTGAAACATGTGGTCTATCGCACAGCTCATACACCACTTTATCTCACACTGGCTGGTCTGGTGTCCCTCTGCCAAGTAGAAATTTCGAAGTAGAGGATTGTGGACGATGGACTGAAGTATAACATTCATAAAACACGTCGCCCCCATGTTATATATGCCTCGAAGTCCACTGACCCGACATGCTGCTTCTGCGGCATTCGATGTGATGAAAGATGGGTCGTTGTCCTCGAAAAGGTCCGAGTGCTTCCGCTTTTTGGCTGCATGGCTTTGTTAGTGATCAGCAGTCGTAGGAGGTGAAATGAGGCTTACGAGAGAAAGATCCGGTTCCATACTTCCGGGTGCGCAAGTCCTCTAGTGTTGGATCCCACACAAAGTCGTCACACATTTGGCAGTATAAGGCACCAGACCTCGATTCGACAACTATTGCCATTAGCATGTTTCCCATCTGCACCTATAGAATTCCTACAGAATCTATGTTTCTTCTCCTCTCCATGATCTAGACGGCTTTTGATATTGGTAATAACATTGCATTGTAGACAAAGGAAGTTTGGCTTGACAATAGTCAGCGGTTCTCCATTGGCCTTCTTCGAAGTCTGGCGTTCGAAAGGTGGGTCATTGAAGACTACTTTCAGGCATTGTTTGTAATAGCGAATGAGATTCTGTGCTTTCTCGGCATTCTGATTGAAGAAATGCTGTAAGTGTACTTTAAATTGTGAGCCTTTTGATACTCACAAGGCTGACGGAGAGCAGGAAAGGGACACTTACAGCAGCCATAACGAGGAATCCCGGGTCGGGGAGAATTGACTGGGTGGTCCTTGGGTGACGCCGGCGTCACAGGGCGTGAAGTTGACATGGCTGTAATGGTAGGATTATCGACCATAGAGCCGTAATACCACTTGAGTTTCCGGTACAAACTCGAAGCTCAAGATGTTGACGGGCAAGCTGTGGTGAAGCGGGATGATCCCGGTAAGATTGATAGAGAAACCCCTGAACTTCAGAAGAACTTGGAGGCTTTTAGCTTGGAGAACACCCAAATGTATGGTGATACAGAGCGCGTTGCGAGGGAAAATTTTGTGAATGAGGGTAAAGGGATCAATAAAGTTGCAGTCAATTATTGACTTTCTTCAGATGAAAAGTTCACAGTTTGAATTATTGCAATGTTCAATATTATCTATTACCTACCATACAAATTACCTTTAGGCGAGGCTGGGGACTCCAACATGGCGAACATGGGTAGGAAAAGGAACACAGATGACTATACCTCACCATAGCTTGGTAATTTCATTAAAACAGATTAAGAGTTCGAAATTAGAAAATATAGAATCAGTAATTTTTGAAGAACCAGAACTCACAATAATGAGTTGTATTTCCATGAAAAAGCAGGTGTGTTGCCATCCCTCTAACATACCAATGTATAGAATGGGAACGCAAATAGCAACTTCTAGAAGCGGGCTTTAGGGATAATAGAAGCCCGATCACCACATATGTACACCAACATCATGCAAGTTATAGAATGTGCGATTGTCTGAACTGTCAAACCTGCCCTCTTGTGTAATCCACTTCCCCGGACCGACACTTCTAGGTTTGAGCCGAGGTTCATGTGTCTTATCGTAGTGCTTATCGAGCAGTATGGTGAGATCGCATCACATTCAAAGACAGGAAAAATTAAGGCAGGATTGAAAACACAGATGATACACAGTGCTCATAATGGCTGCACAATTAAAACCGCTACCGGATATTGAGCGATTGAGCTCAAGAGTCATACGAATTCTAGGAGGTAACCCAGGAAAGGCAAGCCACAATCCGATAGTGAAGTTGGTCCCAGGCTGACTGTTTAGTTTACACTTCAGGGTAAGTAGACTGTGATGAGACTTGAATCAGCCCCGTCTAACAAATAGATTTGTGGAGGCACGAATACATATATAGTTGGTACAGGACGAAAGCGACTTCTTATAGATACTGGGGAAGGGAAACCGGCTTGGATCTCATCAATACAGACAGTCCTCAAGAGGGAGAATGTTACCATTACCGATGCTATTCTCACTCATTGGCACCATGATCACACGCTTGGACAGGCAGATCTCCTCAGAATTTCCCCCGAGACAAAGATCTACAAGAACACCCCGGTGGAAGGACAGTGTGATATTAAAGATGGTCAAACGTTCAAAGTTGACGGAGCTTCTTTAAAGGCATTCTCTTCGCCAGGTCATACGTATGATCATATGGTATTAGTACTAGAAGAAGAAGATGCTATGTTTACGGCAGATAATGTTCTCGGCCATGGAACAGCTGTATTCGAGGACCTTGCTGCCTACCTGACTAGTCTTGAGAAAATGCGAAGGCTCTTTCGCGGTAGAGCCTATCCTGGACATGGACCTGTCATAGATGATGGGCCGAGCAGGATCTTGGAGTATATCCAGCATAGAAAACTGCGTGAGGACCAGGTGATACAAGTCCTGAAATCAACCAAGTCTTCACCCGGAGTGGAAGTTACAAATGGACAGCCCGATGATTGGACGTCAATGGAAATTGTGAAAATCATCTACAAGAATGTACCAGAGGAACTCCACATCCCTGCTGAGGGTGGAATCATGCAAATCTTGACAAAGCTTGAATCAGAGGGTAAAATAGAAGAAAATTCGAACGCGGAGAGGTGGAGGCTAAAGGGTAGGGCAGCGTTATAGTTGTTCGGTGATTAATGAACTTGCCAAAATATAGTATCCCAATGAAAACATTCTCCAATAACGCTTGAACGCCCAAATTTTGAATTAACTAAAACTCCAGCAAAACCTTCTTCATGTTGCGTTGGAGCAAGATATACTCAAATCTCTCATTCTGTTGGTGCCACCAATCCTTTATTGCAAATATGCTTGTGATACTTCCAATCCTTCTTCTGGTGTTCTGTGCAGCAATATCTTTGCAACTTACACGCCCCACATAATTCCATACCTGTCGACTTACTACATCCAGAATACCCACACAGCAGCTGGTCTACCTGCGCTCCCCTGACAATCATGCTCGTTATTGGATCCGGACTAGCAATCTGGTCGGCCAATCGATCGGAGACTGTCCCAATATACCCTCCCATGTATTTGCGACTCCAACCACGAAGCATAGGTACTAATTCATTGATGCGTGGGTGGGGAGGGGTGGGCAGATTTTCTGGGTAGAGAAGGAGCGTAGAAACGAATTGCATCATGCTGCCAAAATCTGCCTCAAAAGTGGTCTCTGCGGGGTTGCGGGAGCAAACTTTCATCTTTTCCACAATATCAGGTAGCAACAGCTTGTCAATTGTGGCAGTGAAAAGCTTTTGCTCTTTGGCTACACGTGCTGCAACATCTGGATTGCTGGTTAACCAGTTGGTGAGAGCATATGCGGCACCACAGTAGTATTGTGCAGATGATTGGTCGTTGATAACGGGAGCATCGCTGGAAAGGTATTCTAGGAGAGTTGGCAGGTATTGGGATGCAACCTGTGCCATTGCTCGAGCCTGGGTTGGTTTGGGGGGTGAGTGCTGAAGAGCCCCAAGCTGGTTCATGAGTGGAACTGGAAGTTCTTCGGGGAGATCAGGATAATTAAGAGCCGCATAGCCGATTGAGTGCAAGGTCATGCCTTAGGGTAATTTAAATGCCATTGTAGTTTTTTGTCGTTTATCTTCCCAATTTATCAAGTTGAGTTTTTGTATAAATTCTTGATGTCGGTTAGGAAACGCGACCAATATAATTTAAATGATGCAGATCACGTGCATCGTGTTGGTTGATCTAGCAATTTCTCACAAAGCAGTGGATACTGCTGAAGGATTGGAGAAGCTGAAGCGTTAAATGCACTAGCCCCTGAAATTCGACACAAATAGAAGCTTTCCGCAATATCAGAATTGGGTCCATACTAGTGGAGCTCGGTTAAGCCCCTTTCTTCAAATTAAACCCGACTCAAGTCGAACATATAGATTCACGGTCAACGATTGAGCACGTCTTACGTAGTGCTAGAGCTTTGCGTATACTGCTTGATGTATGGATGGACGGTAAAGCTCTTAACGGCTCCATTGGTACAGCAAATCACTTGAGATTCTTCATAGATTTGCCTTTTAAATAAGCATGTGTCCGCATTTAAATGAAAGTCTGGAGGGCAAATAAACTGTGATACAACCTTAGGTAGTTTTAAGTTTTATCCTAAGGCCAGCACGTTGCTCTCGCCATTTATATCTGAGTGTGTCACGCCTGTTCGCATATTGGACCAGTTCTACAAGTCCGGACTTTACGGTTATAGGATCATAGTTTACCGAGAGCCAGAGAAAATACAGAACGAGGTCTCACCCCAAGATACCTTACTACAATGTGGTAAAATTTGCGCGCCGGGAATTTGTCACGAGATGCCTGAAATGTCCAAATATAAGTGATAAAGGTTCAGGGTTCTCGGATTTTAGAAGTGCTGCTTTTACTTTTTACATGCCATGCCACTTGGCTCATGTCTGTTGTTCACATGAGATATTAGGCCAAGCGGGCAAGAAAGCCATCCTCCCACCTCATCATTTTCGTAACAGCACAATTCAAATAGGGGGCTTTCTGAAATTCGCAGCATCATCAGTGGCAAAATTCGTGATTAACCGAGCGATGGTCTTAAATCGGTTATATCTCTAACAATAATACGTACTTGTTAAAGAGAGTATCCGAATCAGACTGACAAAGTTGATTTCCAATCTGGCTGTTGCGCGTGCACAGCGTCGTTGCCGATCGAAATGGCCCAAGTGCTGGCCAATAAGCACGACATAACAGGAGCGGAGACATCCTCCGTCCAGTTCAGGTACTCGATGACCTTGTAATCTATTGTTGGTTGCCTACTCGACCAAACAAATGCTTGTCTTGTCAACTACCGGATAGATCTGCACCACTCGACGTGGCTGTTGACACTTGTGCAAAATATGCATATGCAGATTGCATCCTGGTGGGGCCTGCTTCATATGGCCTTTTGCAGATGACAGGAAAGCATTTCATAGCTCGATAATCCAAAAATGAGGGCATTCAGAGTTGTTCCCGATGCCGTGTCATCCGCGCCCGGTGCTTCCGAATTTTGAAAATGGCGGGAAGAATTGCATGGCATGCAGCTTCTCCACCTCTGATCAGCCATTCAAGAATCGCTTCACCAGGTACTGAAATGACGATGGTTGCACAATCCTTGTAATCGATTTCTCAGCCTTGCATGGAGAATGGAAAGTTGCAATTATTAAGCGTTGGCGACGTTGTTGCTGTACCGTCCAGTAGCTAGCTGGAGGCAATAACCCGACGAGCGGAAAGCGTTGTGTGGGTCAGAACCAAACATACCGGACGACTCGGAAAACAAACAAATTTCTCTGGTGGCTAGCTAAAGTGGTTTTCTTTTCCTTAGCTAACCTCGTCATTAACACAAAGTGATTTGCTAGCCTTGTCTTACTCCGATAACCCAGCAGCATAACAAAGAGATGATGTCTGATATTGACTCACCGCATAAGCAATGTGCCACGAGTCAAACCCGCCATTGCATTGCAGCTTGGGAACCTGCAAATACAAGCCGCCAACTAGCCCAGCGTTTAGCCATCTTTGTAATGGGAAATACCTAAAAGTGTGAGGCATCCTTACCTTGTGATCGGTCGGGATCTGGAAACATCGGATGTTGAAGTTTTACTTATTAACCAGTCCCCCATGTTTCTCTCTGATTTACTCTCTTTCCTTCTATCACTGCATACTTTGGACCTCTCATTTTAGTAGAAACTCTGAATTATATTCCTTAGATACTATTTCTACGTAATTTTGTAAATCCTTGGTAACGACTTCCGTTTTCAACAAAGAGAGCTTTGATTCGTGTCTTACCTGGCGCATATACCCCTCCAAATATTGAATGCAATTATTCATAGCGTCCTAAGTTAGATAAAGTCTGATAATATTCACCAAGAAAGTGGAGCGGCGACAACTCATGCAGAAAAACTTAGTCAATTTCACAACTATTGTTGGCATCGCTTTGCTAAGCTTTCTGCCTACAGCGATTGCACACGGCCACGATGACACAATGAACACGAATCTGAATGGGGCAGCACATACAAGTGCAGCAGCTTCTTTGCCTACAAGCATTGGAGCGACCGAGTCTCTAGATAGTTACTTCCAGTATGGCGAACATTCCGGATTCATATTCGCACATATAGTACTGATGACTTTGGGATGGGTTTTTCTCTTACCAGTTGGTAAGTAAACCCTAGCAGTCTTAGAGGTCAGAACATTACTAACTGCATAGGCGTTATGCTTTCCATTGCTAAATCTCGTCATACTACTCTGGTACAGTTCTCTTTCATGGCGCTCAATGCAGTTGGAGTTCTATTGGCGACTGTTTACAATGCCACCACACCAGATCTGTACCCCAATAATGCACACCACAGCATTGGTTGGGTGTTAACATGGTTAGCGGGCGCTCAATTTTTGACAGGAGCTATAATTTCTCATTCAAGACGTTATAAAACAGAACAAGTGTCTATCCCAATTTCGACAGAAGCTATGGCGGAACATCAACGGCAACATGGCGATCCGTATCGGTTCTCGAATGATAGCGGCCAAGGAACTGAGCCGAATACTGAATCTTTGAGAAGCCACTCAATATCGTCTAATGGTGACCTTGATCAACTACCAGAAATGGATAGACATGAAGAAGAGGACTACAATGAAAAAGGCAGTCTACTAGATGGCTCTAAGTTGGGCTGGTTCTTAATATCGAAAGGCTCAGAGTTACTCTCTTCACGTGCTCTGCGCATCTTTCAGTTTCTCTACAATATAGTTGATCGAGCGATTCTGATCCTTGCATTTCTTGGTCTCTCAACGGGCGTCATCACTTATGGAGGGTTGTTTGTAAGCATTCCTCAGCTTCACTCAACAACTTATGCTAAACTTTGATAGATGGGAGAACGCGTCTTCAGTGGACTTGCTCATTTCATCAAAGGAGGAGTATTTTTCTGGTACGGTGTTCTGACTTTAGGGAGATGGGCTGGGTCCTTTGCAGACATTGGATGGGTGAGTTGGCTTCGTTTTTCAGTATGAAAAATTGCTAAGATTTCTAGGCTTGGAATATCAATCCATCAAAATCGAAAGTACCATCTGCTGAGTTTGTAGAAAGCTTTCTTATATTTTTCTACGGGTCCAGCAACGTCTTCTTAGAGCATCTAAATGCGTGGGGAAAGGCTTGGACAGCCCAAGATCTAGAGCACGTTTCGATAACAGTAATGTTTTTTGGCGGTGGACTGGTAAGTGGAAATATATCCCATATAGATACGCTCACTAATTTCTGTGTAGTTGGGAATGCTTGTCGAATCGAAAAGAGTTCGCGCTCTTCTTAATGTGAAGCACGAGTCCTATCATGCAGGAGAACATGATGTAGAACAACCAAAGAGCTATCGATTCTCAATGAATCCGATTCCGGCCCTAATTGTTATGTTACTAGGAATGATGATGAGTTCCCACCATCAGGAATCAATGTTTTCAACCATGGTTCATAAACAGTGGGGTACACTCCTCGTGGGAGCTGCATTTGCTCGTGCCGCTACATATGTAGTCTTCTATTTGGCACCACCAACATCATTTTTGCCAGGACGTCCACCAACAGAACTCATCACGGCATTCTGCTTAATGGCTGGTGGGCTGATATTTATGGCTAGTGCGAGGGACTCGGTAAATTCTTTAGAGTCTTACGAGTTAGATGCTATGTTTGTCTTCACGGTGTCCATAGGACTTATTACCTCGTTGATGGCATGGATCGTAGTTGTGATTGGAATTAAAGGTTGGGCTGTGAAAAAGGAGAACCAGTCGATGGCTGTGTTTCGCAGGCCAGGCATGGCTTAGGTACACGCACCTTCAGTTGGAAGACGGAGTAGGAATTCATTTCAACGAACGATAATTGAGCCCTAACTGTTTGCGTGCTTGCGAGTCGCATTTACAAACTGGCGTTCTAAGATACCTTTGCTTTCGGGGTTTAATGATAGGTCTTTATAAGTAATTGAGAAGAATTAGCATTGGCAATTTAGTGATTAAATCAGGGGCTCTAATTTTAATGATTTAGCACATGATGTCTCTATCTTCATCTACATCAACTATCAAAAGAAAAAGATTCAAGCTGAAGAGCTCGCTATTATACTATGTATTGGGCATGTCATACATGTGGCTTTGGCTCTGTTGTCAAGATACGGGATATAGCAAGCGAGTCACCATTATCCACTAGAGGCGACCCAATTGGCTACAATTCACACACAACCAAGACACCATTTTGTTACTACTAATAGACGAGAGAAATTCCGGAACCATCAAATAGTTCAAAACATTCGTGTCATAACTGGTCTGGTCGTGTTGTCAGAGTGGTTAATGAGTGAGACTTGAAACTTCATGTTAAAGACATCTCATGCCTTCGGGCGCGTAGGTTCAAATCCTGCACACGACGAGTGAACATTTTTTTTTTGAATCCAATGATAGATATATTTATTGATTAATCTCTTCTCTTTTCCAATAGAAATATTGTTAAACAAAAACGAATAAATTTATTTGTTAGTGGGGCATTGCGATATATTCAGCCTACTCTTTTTTTTTTCTTTTGGGGAACGCGTGTGGCAAGGAACAACTCCACTATCATGGTCTGGTTGGATTGATCCTTGAACGTTCATGTGTCATCCGGGGGTTGCTGACTTCTAACTACTCGTTGATGTGAGTATTGGGTACGAAAGCTCGTGAATCAACTTAATACAATATGGAGAGCATACTTCGCACCTTTCAGTACTTCTTACCCAACTCTTTATCAGGTTATACTTGGTCAATTGTACAAAGCTGGATAGACGATTGTCTCACCAATCACACAGAGTGTCTTAACAATGTAAACTCTAACCTGCCAGCACGATTACTTAATGTTGCAGGAAATTGTGTTTACCTTGAGGAAACTCGAGGCTTGTCTGGAAAATACTGTGCTCTTAGCTACTGTTGGGGAGACAATGAACCCTTCGTGACAACTCTCCAAAATCTTGACCAAAACAAGAAAGCAATCAATATCCAGCAATTGCCTCAAACAGTCCAGGACGCTATCAAGACTACCAGAAAACTCGGTCTCAAGTACCTGTGGGTGGATGCTCTTTGTATTATCCAGGACTCGTCTGAAGACTGGCATGCTGAAGCTGGTGGAATGAGACAAATCTACAAGTATGCATTTATCACGATTTCTGCACTTGATGCTACAGATAGCAATCAGGGATTCGTCAGTCCACGACCTATCAACACGGCAAAAGCTCGCAAAACTCGTGAGGCCCGTCTTGACACGGGCAACATACGATGGGTATTTGAAAAAGCACCATTGCTCAACCGAGCTTGGGCGCTCCAAGAAAGACTCTTATCAACCAGAACAATACATTTTGGAAGGGAGCAGATCTTTTGGGAATGCTGTACTCTTACCACTTCGGAACGATCTTCTCATCAATATCTACGGGGTGGCAGAAGGGAATGGTTCGGACAGGAATTCAAGAATTCACTATTGGATCTCGTGCCGACGAGCATGCAAGATAGCCGGTCAGTTCAGAAAAACATCTCAATTTGGGAGGAACTTGTGAAACGTTACACTAGATGCAAAATAACGAGAAAGACAGATGCTCTGCCTGCTATCTCAGGTATTGCTAGCGAGTTTGCCCAAATTACCGGATATACTTACCTAGCGGGTATCTGGACTGAAGAATTACGTTCCTTATTATGGCGTCGGAAAAGTTCCTTCGTACAAGAAAAAGACCTTCCACGAGAGAGCGTAGACTTTTACGTAGCTCCAAGCTGGTCATGTAAGTAATTCAAGGAGAGCAGCTTCATTTCCTGTTCATTCTAGATATGACTTGAAATGTATCATTACCCCCCCAAAAATACTGCTGACAGCTGTTGCCAAAAAGGGGCCGCACTGTGCGATGAAGTTCTATATTTGGCACCATCATCTGTCGTAAACCAAGCATATGACGCACGCCTCATCGGTCACGGGCTACGACCACACGAAGGCAATGCCTTTGGACAACTAGAACCAGACAGCTTCATTCTTCTACGAGGAGCTGTGATAGCCGTTAAATTACGACTTGACCAAAAAGTGCAAAACGCAGAGAACTCAGTCGAGCATGCTGGTAAGATTATGGGTAACTGTGCGTTTGATGATATTGCCGAGAGGGTGGATGGAAGAACCTACTGGTTCTTGCGGATCTCAAAAATAAAAGTTGGTAGAGGAATCACGGATGGAGTGTTAAACGTACTTGTGTTGGTTGAGTCTGAAAATGGGTCTGGGAAGTTCCGGAGGGTGGGTACGGGAAGTGTACACAAGGATTCAGCTGAATTGATGGAGGAATCGGCGGTTCAAGATATGAAGCTTATATAGGTATGGCATTAGCTGTTGTCTATGCTTCTTATACATATAAAGGACCCAGGTCAAAGATGTTGTGGTCTCTTCTTTGATTACTCTTTAAATCTGTTGACTAAAGTTTACTTGTGCGCTATATCCATCCCCAATGATTTAACATCTACAAATAAAAATGATCACCAGGAGCGGTAACATAGAAGATCAAAAGCTAAAATTAGCTTCTGCATATCTTGTGTATGCGGGAAAATATATAATAGTTTCTGTCAGGCAGGAGATAGATGAATGTTATATAGTCACCGAGTTCTATCATTAATAATTTGGGTTGAATACCTGTTGGTTAGGGAGTTTTACGAATTATTTTCAGGACTTGGCAATTTTACTAAAAATTTCTTTAATAAAGGAATCAATTACTCCGATTCGGGTCTGTGAGATGATAAGTTATTGGGTAGATCAGAACGTTGTTTCAATTTGAGTAGCACAATGTTCAGAATGACAACGGCTGCTCAACTACGTAATTGCTATCTATTATATGTCATTAATTCTTGAACGTATGGCTCTTTCCAGGTCTCTCAGTCTGTAACCTTCGCATCCCTCCCTGAGCATTTTCGCTCTTAGAGTATGGGTCAAATGGCTTCTTTTGCTTCTTTGGTCCGCGATCGCCTCCTTTGTTCTTTCCGCTTAGAACAGATTCAGCTTTACTATAATCAAATGGCGCTTCATCCTCAGCTGTAGATTGGTTCTTCGCGATGGTCTTTTGTCTTTTGCGCTCTTTCTTCCCCGCTTTCTTAGCGTTCTTTTGTTTCTTCCTCCGTTCTGATTCTGGATCGAGAGACATCTCGTCAACTTCGTTCACCGATGTATCGACGTCGCCCGTTGTGTACGTAGCCGCATCATCTTCAGAAACAGCCTCGCTCTTACGTTTACCTCCTCCCTTAATCACAAACGGCTCCTCTTGAGAAGGAGGCTCTGGTGATGGGCTTGCAAGTTCTGCATCTTGGGACCGTGATCGATCCGCTAAGCCGGGATTTTCAGGAGTCGCAAAAATTTCTGAGGTAAGCAGAGGCAAAGGAACAGCAAGTCTCAAAGTCTCATTTGTATCCACTGAAGGTGTTTCCCAGAGACTGCTTCCGAATGCTCCCCCCCAGAATGAGGATTGCTCACTGACAAGCTCGGTTTCATTTACCACAGCGGTGAGGAGAGTCTTCGTTGCCACAGGGGTAGCAGCCTTTGGAAGAGCACTGACTTGCTTTGGATTAAAAACACTTGCCATGCTAGGCCCGTTCTTCCCCTGAGCCTTAGCATCTTGGATAACTTTGAGCAATTCTCCACTCCGAGACTTGACACCAAAAGATATAGGATGAAGCAACCCAAGTAGTGCGATCATATCCATCGGCAAAATCTTTGCTATGGTAAATATGACGTGGTTAGGCATGATGAATCCAGTGCTTTCATCGTCGATGCGAGCAACCTTGTCTCGCCATTCATGGACAGCCTTGAAAACTGCAAATTGTTCATTACTGAGGAGAGCCGGTGTCTTGTATAAAAGACTAAACCATCCGCCTGGTCCTTTGCCGCTCTCTGCATTGTAAACTTGCTTCTCGTATCGAATAAGAGAAGTCTCCTTTGATTTTTGGAGAACGATCTCTAATTTATTTTCATCGGGAACATTAGTATTGGTTCTTTCTATTAACTCGTTGCGCATGTTATCATAGATAAAAAGAAGATAGTGTGTGTCAGCTCTGGCATAATAAAACATTTCCTCTGGCAATGGCCTATTCCATGTTAGCGAATCTATGTAAAGACGAGTGGAAGTGCTTTAGTCTCACCTGATTCTCCAATCTGCCATCTGGTACTTCTTGTCGGCGTCAAAATCTATAAACTTTTTGAGCAAAAAGGCCAGGCTGCCTCCTTGGTAACCAAGAGTCCGACTTGCATGATGAGTGTCGAATAATCCGACAATGTAGAGGCCGAGATCCCGCTGGAGCCAGACGATATCCATAAACGCGCCGTGGAAAACCTGACATGTAAGTACAGTAACGTCGGTGAGACGCTATAGCAAAAACTGTGACAAGAGACCCGTTTTGTCTTTCAGATCGGGAATTGACCTTCTCAGAAATTTGCAAAATTGAAGTATGGTCACAATCTTCCAGAAGTTCAAACATTTTGGGTAGATTTGATAAGCTTACCTTTATTATGTTCGGGTCAGCAAAAACCTCATTGAGCACTTGAAGTTCTTGCCTCCAAGGCTTAAGTGTATCTACTATCCAGTCCCTATTCCGAGTGCTAATTTGCATCAATGAAGTAAGACCCACAAAGGATCGGGTGTCATGGTGTTCGAGATCTACAGCTATCTCAGACGCTGTTTTAAGCTCTGCTAGCATCTCTAGAACACCTTCAAGGGTGTCAACGAATGTTGCAGACGTAGTATCAACTGGCTGGTACAAAATTGGGTCGTTATTTTGGTACACAGAGTTGGGATATTTCAATTGTGAAATCTCTGTTTCATATGGATGTTGATATCTGGAATATCGTTAGCTCTTTTTAATTGTTTACATCTTCCTCCATCTAGCAAGTAAAATCTGGAGTAATTATCTCGAGTGATTATAGATCGTCTCATCTAAAGAGATGGGAATGGAAGTTGTCAAAGCAAACGGGAAAAATAGATTAATCATACTGTTGCTGGTCATAGTCATTTATGATCATTTCAAAGCTATTTTCGAGGGGCTGTATGGCGTGGGGTTTAGTTTTGAGAAGAGGTTTCCATGGTGAAATATCGCTATTGTCGGGCTTCACATTGAATGCGAGCTGCGGCTTCACAAGGTTTTTATTACGGAAGGAATTTCCTAATGTTGTCTTCGTGTTCTTGAGCTTGGCTTGCTCAACACTACTATTCTCCTCCTTCCGCTTCCGTACACCAGTGTATTCGTCCAGGCATGTGTCAGTCTTCTCTAAGAGAGAGTCGATGATATCAACGACCCCACGCCAATTGTTGTCTACGTCGTCCACATCTTCCAGAATTGGAGCTTTCAGGTCGGCTATAGACGTCGCAGATTGTAGCAATGCACTGGACAAAGCAAGTACCCGAGCAGCTTGTTCATCTAGCGCACTTCCGAGTTGGTGATCTAATTGTCGCTGAAATCCTAGGTCTTCTGCAGAAATTTGGCCGCAAGTTTTCGTTACAGATATGAGCTGAAATATAGAAGTTAACAATAGTACTAAAGTCCCAGATCGCAAAATATAGCGATTTGAGGCATTGACTATTTTGGAAATTACTTACTGCAGCTTGAATTGTGTCTTGTATAGACGTTAGGTCCTGACTTTCGTCCATGGCGAGTTCGTGGTAAAGTTGTCTTGGTAAAAGATCTCTTTGATTCAAAAATAATTGGATGTCATCCCTGTATCGGCGATATCATGATGTCTGAATAAACCCCGATCGCTATCTTAGCGTAAGGCTGTGCAGGTTATCCAAACTCCAAACAAAATTTGGAGGTTTTGGGTGTCGAATGAATTTACTCTCAAAGTCGAAGAAGGAATTTCCAAACATTAACCCATATAGTTCTCTCGTCAACTTATCTGTACAATGTGGGAGTATCTCAGTGGCTACGTAGAAGCCCAGGTGGCCTGGTGTTGAGTCTAGCAGCCGTGCAGGGGCCTCGGCAAGGCTGTCATGATGTTTCTGACTTTCCAACTTGGCAGAAACATTCATCACAAGTTCACTACTAACATGTCTGCATCACTTGCGCCGGAATGCAATGGAGTTAAAGAGTAAGTGTGATATGCTTTGCCAATTCATTCACTAATACTTTCAGACGGTATGATTCCTGTTTCCTAAAATGGTACAGCGAAAGTATGTCACTCGCCTCCTACCGTTCAGTTGCGAACTAATCGAATTTTAAGAATACCTACGGGGAAAAGGAACCGAAGATGAATGTGCTCCTCTATTCGCCAGCTATAAGACGTGTTTGACTGTTTGTTACCTCTGTATGTGTCTCGAGTAGTGCTGACCTTGTAGGCTGCATTGAAAGAGCGTGGTATCGACAAAATGCTGGATGAGGCTAGAGAAGATCACAAAGAGAGCGACGCACAGTATATGCCTGGAAAAGGGAAATGATGGTACAAACCTGTCTGCGATGTGTCATAACTAAGCTCTGCTCAGGAGTTTGTGTATGGGATTGCACTATGTAAAGCGAGCAGCATTAAAACGGCGTTTGGAGCACGCCACTCAAGAGGCATTGCATTAGTAGCATCATCATAGAGATTTCTCTATATCACTATTTTATATGTCTTCAGTTCAGACTGGATGTGTATGTATGTTTCAGTTAGTCCGACCATCCAGTATTGTATTCATGACGCGACCTATGTGCTGTCAATTGAGCTCCAAGTAACCTATGTAGCATCGACGTTCATCTGAAAACGATAAATATTTCTATTACATGGCGGCTCACTTCTATATCGCCCTTTCCTTTGGTAAGCTCGGAAGCTCGTAAGGTTTAATAATTGGGTAGTGCTTACGATACGATCATCTATCTAGGCTCCATGTCAGGGAAACAGAATTGGAAATGATATCACAAAGAGAACTTTAATCTAGCGCCTAACTTTTTATTAAGAAAGACTTTTGTGAAATTCTACTATCATGTATCTCAAACGTATGGTATTTGGAAATTGAATTGCGTCACGTGCAATATTAGTAATTTTAGACCGAACTCTCGAACCAGAGCTATGTACTGTATCTGGTTAGCAGAAATCTAGAAGCACCGGAAACGCGACATGCTACTGTCCTCACTGTCTCTTGTTTCCCTTCAGCTATGCTGAGATATCAATAACTAAGTATCAACTCTAATACCAGACACGGCCTAAGCAGGCCAAGCTCATCGTGTTCTGCGCTGCAACCGGCCGCGTGTCACACATATTTCTCACAAGTACACGGTAATGCGCCAGCAATAGCAAGAGTTTAATGCACCCGTTTTCGATCCTCACTCTTGCGATATTCGTAGCCGGCTACATCACTGCGAGGTGGGACTTGGTTACCCGGCTTTATGAGCTTGCTATCTTTGCTTGGGATCACGGAGTTGTGGTAGGGCTTCTGCTTTGTACCAAAATAGAAATACCAGTCTAATCATGTTTTACTAGGGGCGCACAGCTAAAGGATTCGCTATTCTCTCGCTGTTCTTCTTTCTCTTCATAATACCCGTGGGAAGGCTTGCTTGGAAAGAGACTGAATTGGTACAGTGACAACTAGACATAGTTATATCCTATTAAGAGCTAATTGTTCTCAGCATCCTAGATCCACCAGCGCAGGAATATCCGCGCGAGAACAATTGAGGCGTCGAGGGTCGTTTTAGACAGGGACAGGAGAAACAGAATTTGACATGCCCGAGCATGATGGTCTTATGAGGATATTCTGGCCCCTGGACATCCCACGCACCGACACACCTGGAATAATAGTGGGCTGGAGGAACTCTGGATTTGATGTATTCGTTGTGGCGATATTAGAGGATGTCGAAGTGAGTAAAACTTTAGAACGGATCAGAATTTTACTCATGCAAAAATAGGCCAGGAGCGTGGAGAATGCTTTAAAGGTTGGTACCTTGTTCCGGAATTCCAGCCATCCTATCGAACGTCTTTTTGAGCTATGCCATCAGTCATCTATGCACGTCTTAGGCATCGCCAACACTCCTTCGGTTGAGGTTGAGGCTCTCCAGATTCATGCAAGTACTAGTCCTGGAGCCAAGCTCCCGCGGATATTCTGTAAGAGAGCTTCTACGATCCAGATCATTATGTACAACCGTCCTCAACCCACCAGAATGCAATACATCTCCCTCAATCCAATATCACTGGCACTTGGGGACAAGGCTGGAATGATAGTACATACTCCAGGAAGCGTCGACGCCGAAGAAGAGCGGGAGGAAATGAAAATTAGGGAGGAAAAAAAGCTCCTTATCGAGAAGTTGAGGTTACATACAGTCAGCAAGCACTCGCCATCTCCAAAGGATGAGGCCCTGCCAAGGATCGTTAATCAAATAAACTGCTCATGGGAGCTGAATAAACTTTTGCAAAAGAATATTTCACTTGTTGGGAGGCGTTCAAGACGTAGTTTAAGTGTATCTGAAAGAGTGGTCGAGTCTGCCACGACCATGCGGGACTTTGTGATCTTGGCAGTCTGGCAATTGATTACTTTATATCTCTATCCTGTGGTCCGAAGAGGATTTGTCATTGGACTTCTCTGTCATAGAGTCGTCGCCGAAGCTCTCTTACTACTCCTTGAGTGGAGACCAAAACCGGACTTTGCAGCGCTAAAAGACATATCCGCCACAGCGCAGCAAGTAGAAATTCGCTTACAGCAGTTTTGTTATTGGCCAATGCAATACGTTACTTTAAGGAAACGAAAGAAAGATTGGGAGAGCGTAACAACAAGCCATCCTGACTATATCAGATTCTATAACAGCCTCTGGCTTGTTGCCAACGATGTCATAATTGGTATTGCGCTTGGGTCATATATTATTGACAATTCCGCATGGGTTGCAGAAGCTATCAGCGAAGTCCTTCGACTATATTCAATTGCTGCATTGCGAAGCACAATCGCTTGGCTGATGGGATGGCCGGCGGGTTTGAAGCTGAATGGCGAACTAGCTACTTTCCTAGGAGACCTATTCTTGTGGGTCATAGATCACTGGTCGAGTAAGTGAGACAAATTCCATATTCAGACTATTTTACTAATATCAGCAGATTGTATCGAAGCTCTACGGCCTGTCCTCCCCCATCTTATATGGTTCATAGGGTTTTCGAGCTTTGCTGGTGCCAGCATGCCTATTGCTGTCTTCTCTGACCTCCTGTCTATATTGACCCTACACATCTACTCATTTTACATGGCCTCTGCCCGAATCTTTAATTGGCAATATACTATCCTCCTGTCTCTATTCCAGCTTTTTCGTGGAAAGAAGCATAACGTTTTAAGGAAGCGGATTGATTCCTGCGACTACGATCTGGATCAATTGCTCCTAGGAACTATATTGTTCACCTTACTCTTTTTTTTGCTTCCAACTGTGGTTGTATTCTACCTCACTTTTGCAACGGCTCGTATGGCGATAATCATCCTCAAGGCTGTGTTAGATACACTCCTTGCATGCCTGAACCATTTCCCGCTGTTTGCTTTAATGCTACGGATTAAAGATTCACAACGACTGCCAGGTTTGTTATCCCTCCTCTTTATAGCGTATGAATACTAACTGAAACAGGTGGCATATATTTTGAACTAAGAGATACCCAAAAAAGTACAATTCTGTCCTCCAATATGGCATCCCCTCTTCCGACCTCCTACATCTCTCTTAAGGTATGTGACACACATCTTCGTCTTTGACTGATGTATAACTCTCGCAATAGTCTGTTCCTCTCACGTTCCGCGCTATGTTCCATCAATACTTTCAGTTGGGCCACCGCATTCGCTCGCACTATCTCTCCCCGCTCGTTCTTCTCTGTCTTGCGACTGGTAAATTTGTGCCTCCTATACACCGAAAGAATCTATACAGTTTACAGTACTCAATGCTGCCTGCAAGAAGGGCTGGAATTCTTGATATGTGGAATGTTTTGACGACACAAGAAACGGGAAGCTTGAAAAAGAGTGTCTATCCCGAGCTTAGAATGAATGGAAGGAGGCTCAACGGAAACGGTAGGAGGTATAATCATTAAAGCAGTAAAAGACAACTTCTTGTATATACTTTCCGGATGGATACTACTAGACTAATGATAATTTTCTAGAAAGGCTTTGATGTCTCTTAATAACCGCTGTCATTGCTTGCAACAAAGATTCATAGAAAATCTTGAACCAAGAATAGTGGGTAAGACAAGGGTGTGGCTTAAACAACGATGTTGTACTCACTCATGGTCGTGATGACTTCAGCTACACATATCAGTACTCTAATCATGTCTTATCTTCATTCACGGTTCTTTCGTACAAGTGTTTAGCCGTAATGCCAGATAGGAAGGTGTTCCCCTGCTCCTGCTTTATTGCAAGTAACTTTAACTTATGAGCCACACCCTCTTCAAGCAACATGATATGTACAGATACATTTTACGGCGTAGCAAGCACGTATATGCCTCTAATTGGTCCCCATCTTAAGCATTAGCCCCGATTCATACACGAGGTTACACTTTACGGCACAAGGAACAAACTTCAGAGTTCTGATTGGTCCCCTACCTGTTAATTCTCACGTGATATGCTATTTTATTGCCAGGGATCCAATCATAGAGCAAAGGGTAGCATGTAAGATGGGTTTTGATGCCAGGCAACAATAACGATTCAACCGTAATTGTTCTTCTTGTTCTCTTGTCTTGATCCTGATTGCTTTGTGGTGCTACAAGGTGAGAACTTCGTTTAGATAGGAAGGTACTTGTTGGATGATTTCTTGGCAAGTGTTTATAAACTCTGGGAGACTTGTCTTGCAATTTCATCTCTTGCTAATTTGATTATTTGAGAAGACCTCACTGTAATCGTTGTACTCTGCTGTTAATCTCGAACTTCTCTCCTCTCTCTGTTCATATCAGTGCACACAACCAAAAGAAACCAAGGTAGGTGTTGTTGCATTTCCTTCGAGAATCAATAGAGTCTGACATCGATTAAGCCACAATGAATCATGCAAATTATGCACAGCGGGTAGATTTCATTCACTCTGTTCTTTTCAACTACAAGCTAGAAGTATGTATGATTTTTGTGACAAGTTTGAAGCTGCCCCTCCTCCAGTTATCATCAATCAAAGAGCCAAATCTACCAAATATAAGCTGATCTTCTTCATAGGCAACCAAGATTGAGACTATAGAATACGATCCCGATGCGCCATATCCTTACAACAATTTTATCTACCTCGTCACCCTGGCCTCGCCATCGACAGAGATTGTGGTGTCTTCCCAATTTGGAACTTCTCCAATTCCAGCAGGCACGACTTCTCTTGTTTTCCGTCTCAGTAATGACCATCCGGGTACTGGTTTGAATAACACTAACCGTGTCGAGAACGAGGTAGCTTTTATTAGCCTCGTCCGAAAAGCACTTTTGGGGTCTAAATACAGCCAAATTGTTCCAAATATATACTCCTGGGCAAGCGTGTCTAGTGGCCAAGGATATACGATGCAGCAGTTTATGTCGGGAACTATGCCGGATAAAGTATTGGATACTATGTCACTTGACGAAAAGACTGTAATACGGAGTCAGATAGCAGAAATATTGGCACTGATGCAGAAACTCGTGATTCCTGACACGGTGAATTCTCTCGGAGGTTTGACCTTTGACAAGGCAGGCAATATTATCAGTGCTCAAATGACGATCCTAAAAGGAGGCCCTTTTGACAGCTATGAGGATCTAGTAAGCTTCATGTTTGAAAGTCAGCTGAAAGAATCTGATGATAGCGTGGTGATTGATGGATGGAAACCAAATGGCACGAGAGGCCGAATTGATGCATTCGTACAACAAGGACTTGAAAAGCTTTTCGACGGCCTTGATACTAGAAAGGTCTTAGTTCACTCAGATTTTAGTAAGTATTACTTCTCACCTGTTGAATATTCCTAAATCTACGAAGGCTTCAATGCCGAACGCTGCATGCACTTAGCCTAGTAGACCATACTTTGGTCAGGGCATGTTTTGGCAGATATTGAAGTGATCAAGACGTGCAGCTTAATGCGCGAGGCTTTCCATTGATCGTTCGTGGGATACTTTGCTTCGCTCTTATGCTAACCCCATTATAGCTACTAATAATTTCCTCTTTAATGCACAAACGCTACAAATTACCGCTATACTAGACTTTGATTTCTCTTGTATTGCTACAACCGTACATGAGTACGCTGGCTTTTCTTTCACAGATGTACCTGGAGGTAAAATTCCTGGTCCATTTGACGCTTCTCAACTTTACCTACGCAAAGCAATTCTTGCTGGTTTTCCAGACAACTTGTCAACACCATCAGAAAAGGGCTCCCTGACAAAATGGGAAGAGGCCAAAGTCTGGTATACAGAACTTGCTTGCAATGGGGCCACAGTGCCTCAGAGCGTCAGAAATTTTGAAAAGGTCTCGAATGCTTTCTGGTTGTGTGATAACCTCTGTCCATTTCTGCTCTCTAGCGAGTTCGCGATCAAACAAAGAACGACAGAGCAGCTGGCAGAAATGCGACAGGAGAGGGAGGGACTTATTGTCAAATTCCTCGAAATGGAAGGATTTTAGACAGTCTGTAGCGTCCCACTTGTCTGAGCGTTTTCGTTGCATGTATAGGTTGGGTCCTAAACAATGCTAAAACTACGCACTTCTCAAAAACTCGAAGTTTGATATGTAGCTAGGTAGACGTGCTCTATTCTTTTCCCTTTATGATATTCTTTGGCAAAGCTTCCCTCGACCATTGAAGAGGTTTACAGTATAGTATTTTGATCAAACCAGATAGCTTGCTTTATATTTCATGACCAAAATACAAAAGTCTCTACCATAGGCTACATAAATATATATATATATAAGTCACGTGATATAGAACAGCCAAGTACTTCCACTCTATTTCTACTCAACTACGACTGTTCAAATAGGTCAGCATTCAAGCAGCAACTCGTATTGGGATATGGTCAGTTCGGTTTGCTAAACATCACTGTAGTCTAAATTGTTACCTAAAGCACTTAATACACGCTACGAATATGGTTTTACCCCGCTGTACCCCACCAAGACTCTTCTTAATGTATGATGGATCTCAACTATTTAGGTGGCCATGATTATATGTTCACCTATTTTTAGAGCATCACAACCTCTTCTTCCAGACAATGGCAACACTACCTAAGGAAGCATTTCAGCTTCATGGAGGTTGCTTCTGCAAAGCAATAACCTACACCGTTTCAGTACCAGAACTTCCATCTCGACCATTGCTAGGCAGCGCAATTACAAATCGTATCGGTGCTACAAACGAGACCAAAGACCGGTTACCCCTGATTTCTCTCGACCATTGTAATTCGTGTCGCCGTATCGCTGGTGTGATCCTTCAATGCTGGCTCATAATTCCTATATCTTGGGCGTCTTTTTCACTCCTAATTCGGTCAAGTTATCCCGAATCGGGATTTGGTATTGAGAATCGTATAACATCTTCTGCTTTAAACGTCCTCAAAGGAGAGAAAGAGTTGGTGGAAACTACGCACCTGAAGACTTTTGCTACCTCCAATGATGTATCGAGGGTGTTTTGTGGTAACTGCGGAACGCATCTTACCTTTCTACAGGTGGCGGAGAATCAGAGTGGGACAAAATGGGGTGGGCATTTTGATATTGCAGTTGGTACATTGGAGCAAGAGAGCGTCGAAATGGAAGGATTTGTATCACATCGGCAGGGTCATTTGGAGGATGGCATTGGATGGGTAAAGAAATTGATAGATGAGGGTGTCGAAGGCTTCAGTGAGTGTTAATACAGTCATAGATCTCAAAAATGCTGTCATAGGAACAGTCTTTGGTGTTGTAGACCAGTGTAGATAACAGCGTGAGAAGTGATTAGAATTTGACTATAATGAGCCCAATTGAGGCACCGCTTTTAGAAAGAAAGACAAAAGAAAAAACAGCCAAAAGACAAATACCTATTCCTTCTCTTCACCTCCCAAAAATACCGTCGTGATATGCTTTGAGATATTGCACATTGACCGAAGAATACGTGATGTCGCTTAACTTATCACCCACTAATAAACCAAATTCTCGGGAAGCGACCAGGGGCTCCACGAGAAGGATTCAATTGGTTAATTGCTAGGTAATAGTCATGCACCCCTAAACATTAAAACCCATCAAAGTACGCAAGCGGGAAACCATAGGGTATTGAGAGAATCATAGCATGCTTATAAGAGGAGGTCGGAAGGATCAGAAGTCGGGGAAGGGGTGCTGGACCTGCAAGAGTGAGTTTGAGGCCAAGGACAATATTGCAATCTGTAACTCTCAGCTAAAACTCAACGACATAGAAAGAAAGATTGGGTGCGACCAAGCTCTTCCAAGCTGTAACAATTGCTCTCGCACGAATAGAAATTGTGAAGGTTACGGTCTAAAATTGAATTGGCCAGAGGGTGGAGATGGTAGGAGAGTAATTTATGACTGGGATACTAATAACAAAAACCTAAAGCCTTCACCTTCCCACGTCCACATGGAAGGCCTTCTACATCATTTTCTCAATACTACTACTGAAGATATGCGTTTGCTTTCTAAAGGAGTTTCGCCTCCATTGAGTCAAAACCTAATTATTGCTACAGTCTCAACGAGACTTCTTAGACCATCTAGAAGTCTTGCTATTGGTTACGAGATTGGGTTTGATGATGAGCATTCTACACTACTGTCATATTGTGAGTAAAATTGACTGGTTAATGAATCGCTGTTGACTGAAACATCAAGACACCGAGGTCCTATCTCGAATGATCACGACAATTGACGACAGTCAGAATGGATTCCGAACGGTACTATTGCCGAATGCTCTTTTAAAGCAATGTGCATCTTCACAAAGCCTATGGTATGCCATTATGGCTTTATCAGCCGCACATCTCTATGGTCCCGACTCAGCTACACCGTACAAGCTCACGGCTATTCGTCTCCTTTCTGATTCCATTCGAAATGGTGACCAAGGAGCCATTGGCCAATTTTCCACATGCATGATGCTTTGCGTTTGTGATGTGTGTAATTAATCAATCTTCTATATCTCCAGCTAATAGTCCTCAGGTCTTTGACTCATCGGACGGATCTTGGTACATTCATATGAGTGCTGCTTCAAGAATACTCTCTCGTATTAAGAGATCAGCTAGTAGCAGCCAGCAAATATCATTTCTTGAATCTTGGATGAAATACCACAAAGTCTTGGCTGAGTTTAGTCACTGTTCTGGGAGTCTACCAGATATGTCTATGCCCAATCTTCCAAGTGAAGCAGAAGAAAATACCAAGGTACTTAGCCAAACATATGGCCCTTTTTGTCGCATGTGCTCATACCAAAGTCAGATAGTGGGATCACTAGGATGCTCAATGCAGGTACTCGAGTGTATATCATGCATTAATCAACTTTCAAAAATCACCAAAGGCACACAGTACCATAAGATGCCTCTCGATATTATACTACTGGTAGAAGAACTCCAAATCCAGCTCGAGGCTCTTAGGCAAGCTCCAGCAATTATAGAAGTTGACACCTATAGCCGTATTGATCAAAACAAAATCCATAAAACAGCAGAGCTTTACCGTCTAGCTGCGCTCATCTATCTGCACCGCTCTGTTTTATCTACGCCACAAGTTTCTCCCGTCATGAAAAAGCTCGTGTCTAAATCAATATCTATTTTGACGGAACTAGAAGTGTGCACAAGCCCATGGCCTCTTTTTTTAACAGCATGTGAGCTACTAGACGATGAACAACGTGTGACAATTTTGAATGTGATAGAGAAAATGCAGACGGAACGACGTATTGCAAATGTGGAGACTATCCGGTGTATTATTGAAGGGGTGTGGAAGAGCACCGATCTAATTGGGGGATCTGAGAGGGTGGATTGGAAGACTATGATAGGCGACAATGAACGTATGCCATCTTTCATCTAAGTGAAATGTCCAGAACAAGGCAAAGAAGCTTTTCAAGTGGAGAAGGTTTGTCGAATAGTTTGAATCACTAAGCTGGCACAAACTTAAACATCACTTTACGCAGGATTTTGAATTAATATAACATTGGCATTGGCTAGTGCCTAAACCCATGCATCAACATCCCTCCTTACCGGTAAGGCTCCAGTTTATCTTTCTACGTCTGCAAAATCCCAAAGTTAACGTCTTGCGCTGGATTCTCCTTTAAACTTCGCCATCTACACACCCTGTCGTTATCTTCGCCTGCACTTATAACTCGGAATCTATGTGCTCTCTTGTTGGAATTTATAGCTCGTGCTTGTTAGCTAAATGAGCTCTTTTCACGCTGCAAGAAAGTCCACTAGTCTTTTTAAAATACCAAGCTATCGATGAATAGCAACATATAGCTTGTGTTTCAAAGGCGATATCTCCAATCTACAATGGATTATTCTACAATGAAGGCTTTCGGGAAGACCTTCAGTGTTCTTGCCTGGTCAGCAATGATTTTGTTCAGATCTGTAATTCTTCGGCGATAAGAATCACAGCAGTTACTATTGATCAATGACTCCGAACATAAATTGCAACTGTAATCAAACCTGGAGTCGTTCTTGAGACAGGAACGGTGCTCGAGAAAGGCTCACGGTTGTCATATCGGATGGTAATATCCTCCCAGTTGTTGATATTCCGAATGTTCTCGAATCCAGACGCGTCATTCCACGAATAGTAAGCAATTTGGAGGCAGTCATGGTTGATACGGCAGATAGTTGGTACATGAGAAACCCTTCAATAGATACTTGTCATCCAGGAAATTGTTGTGGTGTGAGAGAACAGCGCATTGATCCTGCGCTCATAAAGAGTTTAGCCTTTCCATAATCTCCTCTTCGCAGCCGAGTCCTGGGAGAATCAGAATCGGCTGTTCAGAAATAACAATTGTGCCTTAATCAATAGTAACATGGGCAACATCTCCTCTCCCTCTGTATCCCAAGATCCGAATCTCATGAAGCCTTTAAGCTCGAATTCTGTGGTTCATGGTTGCTATAGAATAATGGGGTCAGCAACATTGAGGAGTCACCAAATTATTCTCATCACTCTTTTTACACTACAGCAATGACGAGAGGTAATGCTGTAGTCTTTCAGAGAGAGTATGAAAAGTAGGAGTATGGTATTATATTACTGACTTATCTGTGGATGTCCGAAAGGGGAAAGAACAAAAAAGGTTATCATTGCTTTTAGGATACTTGTATCAGTGTGAAATATCTTTCACTATGAGAAGTCATCGCACGGGATCTTATCTCGGGAAGCGATTGATTTACAACTTTGTGGTTTTGTAACTAATCAGAACCTGACTACTTCGATAATCGCTGTGCTAGCTGTGATGTTATGATGTGAATAAGTAATTGGTTTACTAAACAACGTGACTAGGATGATTACACCAGATGGATAGCGACCATATTAAGTGAGCAGAGGATCCCATGAGCGTCATATCCCATACTATGGGTCCAATCAATTTTTCTAGTCAATGTTGATGCTGTCTTTAACGTAATTTAATATGCACTTTTCTCGCCTTTAAATATCTCTCGAATGTTGGCAAGGGAAAGTCAGAAAGACATAGACATTGAAGCTAACGATAGTGACTTTGTAAACATTGTTACTCCAGAACAATCAAATGTAGTAAAGTAATCACTTAGCATATTTAGACCAACCACCCCATCCACTTATCTTAGCCACTGATAATAGGGCTCAAGAGGATCAGTGCGGAGGCACTGGAGCCCCGACTTCTCTCACACTCACATCCATCATGTAAAGCCGATTTCATTGTGCCTCATGGACAAGCCCACGCTTGTGGTGACAAGAACTTTTCAAGATAACGTACATCCTCGAGAGTCGAATATATCGCGTTAGTGGGGAGACATAGAACTGCAAAATTTGTACTTTGGTAGTATCAAAAATAAAACTTAAGATACAAGCATCCTGGAAAGGCTATGGATATATCTCAATATATATCACGTGACTGGTAAAATGAAATGTGTTAGCGAGGCAGTGGTAATTCTATTGCATTATCTGATAACAATACAAAAGATACTGGCATACTAGCAAACGAATATTGTGCTTCTATGTCGTCATGCTATTGGTCTAGTGAGCAAAGTGAATGGTAATTCAGCGTAAATACATGACGAGCTGAAAACGCCTGACAGGTTAATGAGTTGGTTGTCTCCCCCACATGGGGGACTTTGGACTTCGACCGTAACACACATACTGTGGTTCCAGTGAAGGTCGTACTCCCCAGTGTGCGGACTGATTAAACAAATCGTCAGGAGGCTTTGGAAAGGAGCCAGATATCATGGGACATGGCAAGTGACCTCCTAATAGAAAGCTAGTAAATCGAAAAGCTATTGGCAGAACAAAGCAGGAGTCAGCCTCGAGGCGCTGCTAACGTGTCACTCTTCGCCAAAAAGCACCAAATCTACTGATCTTGGATCTGCCAGTGGACCCAATTGATGTGTTTTAGTCTTTAGTGGCTTGTCGGCTATTAATGTTCAGACCTTTTTAAGTAGCTGAGGCTGAGTAACTAATTACTTTTACTGCCACAAATACTTCCCGCTCCTTCAGTACCCTACATTTCCCCACTGGTGAGGCTTTCAACAACAAAGATCATAAGTGGTCTTATTTCCCAAAGATCAATGGCCTTGTTCTTGGTTCACTGATGTGCATTTTTGTATTTGAAAATGACTTTTGTTGAAACTAGAGAGGCCTACCCGGCGGTCGAGACAACATTTCAGTTTTCTAAATTCGCGGGCCAGTTACCAGGTGTGGATGCTGCAAATCTTACGTTCATATGCCTTATTGAAAAAATCCGTGAAGATATCGACGAGACAGAGCGTTTACTTGGTATTCCGTCTATTCACGCCGTACTGGAAAATAGTCCCCGGAAGCGGACATGGGTCAATAATGGAATTCATAATATCGAAAGTGCTCTCAACGATATTGGTTTATTCATAGAACGTATTCGCTTGGACAAAGATGATCTTTCCATGAATAGTTTCGAAAGGAGAGTGCAATTGGTTCTACAAAGCTCTGGGAAACTTGAAAACCAGCGCTCAGAACTAGCGACTTGTCATCAAACTCTGATAGCGATGCTTAATGTCCTGAGTCCGTTGGAGTTCCTGACAAAAATAACTACCATCGATCCTCCTCCTAAAGTTGTACCTCCAGTGAGTGAGACTACAACTTCAGAGCAAGACCAATGTAAATCGACTACTGCTTTGGGCGAAGAGTCAAATACCACAATGCTTAATGGTAGGTTATGTATTTAGTGGCAGGTCGAGACTTGGTACTAATTCAATTCACAGTAGACGTCGACTTTTTTTCAAGACATAGAAAGCATAGTGCTTGGCACAACCAACATCGAACATCGACTTCTGGTGTTGTAAACTCTGAAAGCTTGACGGCCGAAGTCCCCCAACCATTATTCTCACAACCTTTGGCGACGTTCTATTCCCCAAAACGATTCTCCCATCTACCCAGCACCTCGTCCCCCTCCTACTCCAACTTTCCCAAAGATGAAATGGTTAGAGGTGGTCTCTCAGTTTCAACGGCAGGCCCTCATCTGTCTATTACAACGCAGAGAGAATTGGGAACCACCACCAAGATTGGCTCATGTGAGCCAAATTTAGAGCATTACAATGAGGCATTGGTTTCTCCTCTGACGTCAGCTATATCTGCATCATCATCAACACCTAGTACGCCATTCTCAATAACTGGTGCATCACAAGAGCATACTCGAAACGAAGTACCTTGGAAAGGCTACCTAGCATCTAGCTCCCTGAGACAGACAACAAGTTGCCAGCCTATATCGTCAGATCTGGCGGCAGGTAGAATGTTAGCTGCGAAGGAGAATCATAATACCGAAGCAGAGCCTTCCGATCCAAACCTCTCAATACGTCGCCAATCTGCTCCTCCGCTGTCCTATGCTGTCGAGCTTTCAGTAGAAAAATCTAGTTACAAACCGTACATTCCTCCTAAATCATATTTTAACGTCGCCAATAGTTCACAGAACGAAACCTATGCCAGATGTAGATCATCAGTCCCAAATCGTGGTACTTCACACATTCCGTCAGTCCTGAAGCCTGGAACACCTATCGAGCGGAATACATACCCTCCACTTTCTGTACCTTCGGTCCGACCCAGATCGCAATCCACTATGACTCCAGGATACGAGCCAGACAAAGGTCCAAGAGGCCAACCACATCAGTATAACAATCAAACTCGATCGCTAGCCCCGATTGAAAGAGAGTTCAAGGAAATTCAACTTGAGATGCCGCACCACACACACTATTTAGGACGACCGCATTCCACCGCGCCGTCCGAAAGCTCGAGCATAGATAAGGTGACCATGCCCCATCACTTACACTACACCACCTCACCTGCCTCCGAAAGGACTGTGCACATGCCTCATCACCTCAATTATACTCGGGCTCGTCCCGCTGCTCCCGTTCTGAGACATGAGGCGAGACCTATTATGCCACATCGTTCGAGTTATGTGCCGAAACCCCAAGCTCCATATCCTACCGCACCTGGAGAGATTTTGGCGCATGTTTCTCCGGAGATAGCTTCGAGGAGTGGCGGATGGGGTGCACCTCAACTCGCTCCACAGAGTAGGGGACCGCAATCTATGATGGGCTCTTCGATCGGACTATATCGTGGCTAAGCAGAGCTTGAGATAAGGAAGTTGGAGATAAGAACTTCGTAAAATGTGGCATCACAGCTAGAGAAGATCATTTAAATCAGGATATGAATCACGAAATATATGATAAGGCGTGTAACACTCGGATTGAGAGCCGGCGCCATGTATAAGTTTGCGTCTAGGCTTCTCTTTATTCAAGTTTGCAGCAGAACCAGAGCTGGTTCGGAGAATTATTTTATTTAACCACATGTCTTAGAGATATAATCTAAATTTTACTTTCCAGGAACTCCAAAGTCGCCTATGCAAAAGGGGTATATTTACAAACCAGCGCAAAGAAACCAGTCTAACCTAACACCTAACATCGAGCGCCTGCAGAACCTATTGAGTTATTCATTTGTACCTGGCCCGCTTCCCAAAGGGTGCGCCAACCTCTAAATGACCATTCTTTCGTAGACTCAAATCATCCTCCGGCGTCCCCGCCGTATATTCTGAATCTTGCATACTTTGTATTGCCTTTTTGACAGGCTCCTCCACCGCATGATCATGGTCGTGGTCATCTTCATCATCATCCTGATCGATTAACATATCCAGATCACCCTCTTCTCCTTCCCCATCGGCTCCATGAACCTCTTCTGTGTCCCTCAAGATTGCACCAAAAGCATCTTCTCCATCATGTAGCTCATCATGATGTTCAAAGCTCGGTGTACGGTGAACCCCAGAGTGCTCATTGTTGTCTACACCGGCGAAATCGTGGACATTCGAACTTGCACTCAGGTGGGAGTCATGGGAATGATGTGAATGCGTGTGGGAAGTGGAGTTGTAGGAGCCGAGGTGTTGACGTACATCTTCCATAATCTGAGGATCGAGTGGCATGTAATCGTTCTGCAGATTTCGTTGGTGCGGGTGCGGATTATGTTGTTGGTGCTGGTGCTGGGACTGGGGAGGATGATGCATTGAGAGCGGTGGATGATGATCTGAGGTTTCCGGAAGAGTACGGTTTAAAACTTGTGGTGAGACTGAGGTCTGGTGATGATGGTGATGGTGAGGATGATGATGTTCGTCCTTCCAATCCACGCTATCAAGTTCCGAGTCTGGGTGTGAGGTCGGAGGTAAAGAGATAATACGTCCTGTTGCACTGACGCCATTCTGGTTATGGCTGGAAAGGATGTTCTCGATTGGATTTGGGATAGTACGCCGGGATGAAGTGGTCACGCCTTCAGCACGTACAACAGGAGCCTTCCCTAATTCTTTACATTCCGTACAATTCCTAATAACTAAGCTAACCGTTTCCTTAATTCGTACCCAATGATACTTCTCTGCAATTGTCGCCGTCGTCTTGTTGATGCCACCATGGTGTAACACATGTGTCGCCCGCGCAATCTCATACTGCTGTTTCGGGTCCGCGATCACTTCTTTGTCTTTTAGCATCAGCTTGCCAGAGTCGAGGAGTTTATAGTGCGTCGCTGCGGAGCGGAGCCTGCTTTTTTCGGCTCTGTCAGCGCCTGTTGGGTACTTGCCGTAGCGGAGGTAAAAGGCGATTTTATCGAAGCGCTCTTCACTCACGATATCGGATCCGTCTGGCCCAAGATCACGCCCATAGATGATAGCATCTGTCAGCTGGTCTGGGTAGGACTTTAGATTTCCTGCTCCCTTGACCCGTCCAATTCGCTTGAATCCGAGTGCATCCCAGATGCGACACGATGCGACGTTAGTCTCGTAAACAAGATTGAAGACAGAATAAGTGTAGCCTAGTTTTGGGGCCCAATCCAGGTAGGACTCTCCCATGAGACGTCCGACGCCTCTGTTACGAGCGGCGTCAGTGACGAGAAACCCGGCATTGCAGACATGACTACTACGGCCAGGGTAATTTGGCTTGATGTAGAAGCTACCCAGGCATTCGGTAGCCCAGTCCTTGCCTTCCACAACATCATCTGCGCTCTCAATGTTACCAAGTAGCATCACAGCACCGAAGTTTTGGAACCAGTAAGAGGAGAACTTCTCAAATGGCATGGTATCAAGCATGGGGTAAGTATCACCACCCTCGATCTCCTTGTTTAGCTGATCATTGAGGTAGGCAAGCAGCGAAGTTGGTACCTGGTGGCGGGAGGAGAATGGGACAATGGTTGCGACTGTAACACGGTCACGGAGAGTGACCTGGCGAGGATAAACATCGACTGGCAGACTTGGCTGAGCATTATGCGGATCGGGGAACGGACCTGAGCCAGAGGTTCTGTAGATGGTTGGGGAATCGGGGTCATCTAGCATAGCCGGCATCTTGATTGGCGGGGGTCTATCTACTTTGTGATTCAGGGGTTCGGCTAAGATTCATGACTGGGTGAGCGCTTGAACGGGGGAAAAGAGAATATCTTTGAAAAGATATTGGCTTAGAAGCTCACCCTACACTATCCTCCACTCAATATACGATTATCAACTCTTCCTCTTTGCAGAAGATATATATCTGCTCAGAATTCAACTCAATCAAAGATACGTTCGTTAGGAGACGGACTGTGATGAGAGATATGCATGGTGTTCTCAGAACCTCGTCGTAGAATTAAGGCCAGACTTAAGCGAGACAGCACACGTGACAGTCTTAGAATTAAAGTAGGTGGATTACCAGGCTGGATTACTTCTGTAAGCTAGTTCTGGATGTGACGTAATTTTGTGGTTATTTTATCACATTATAATATTAACCAAACTAAAGTATGCAGCTCTAGACTCCGATGTTCAAGTGTTCTCCAAAAATGAACAGAGACTTCGGTCCGGTTACTTTGAATATCCACTCCTGTACCTACCTATTATTCATAATTTCGTATGTGTACGTATACTACTCCATCTCCTTTAAAAAAAAACTAAGAATTGGAGCTTTGTAGGGTCACTTTGTTGATTTGAAATATGTTACATACCAATCAAATACCGCACCCGACATTTGTGTCTATTCAGAGATCTTGTTTTCTTGTTTTCTTCTTCAAACACTCTTGTATTGAGACTTATTCCACAAACTAGCATGTAAGCTCTGATAGCTAATCGTTCCATTCCATGTTCAATTAACCCTTCCGTATGCTATTGCAGCCTTCCCAATTCTAAAATCCTCCGTTGTTCGCCGCCTTGGTATCTCACTCCAAAATCTAACACGTATATATATATATCAAACAATCATCCCGAATTGAAGATGTAGAAGAATGTTCACTACTGTATAAACAAACCCTTCGCAAAAATCAAACGCTAAAACGCTATCAAACCATGAATCTACCAGCCCAACCATATCAAAAATAATCCCAAGTCATTACGCATTAATTATTAGTATCCTCGACCACCACTTTAGTGTAGCACTTCTTGTCGACGTGACAGGAGGGAAATTGTGACAGTGCTGATTTCCTTTATAATGGAATTAAGAACCAGTCAATAGACCCAGCTCGATCAGAAGTCGTACGAATTTTGTGTGTAGCTCAATGAAGAAATCAGGCATGCCAACTAATTCCGCCAAACCCTTGGATTTTAGACTCATAGCGGCAAATTTGCCATCTGAGGCCCTGCTTCTACCACTAAGGAAACTGCTAGTGGGAGTAGGGAAACTTTTGTCTTCGGCATTTCGCGGTGACGATGTGTTTTCACTTCTCTCAAGCTCTTCTTCGGCAAGACGTTGAATCCAGCCGGCGAGCTGAGTAAAGGCAGTAGAGAGAAAAGAGAAGGCCTGCATAGCGACCCATTCGCGGTGGGGGGAGAGGCACATTAGGGCATACACCCGTCGACGTCCTCGTGCGTTAGGGTCCGGAATTCGAAAAATGTATGCTGTGGTGTAGCCTGCGACTGGGTCACCAAAGAAGATGGGGCCGCCGGAGGAGGTGGATGACGAGGAACCACCAACCGAGGACATGAGTGGAGAGGTCGGTGTTGATGACATGGGTTGGTTATTGCTCGGGGGAAGCGTTTCGCAGGAGAGTGTCCGCAGACATGATTGACGAATGATGGAAAAGGAAGTGGGCAGGAGTGGGTCGTGGGTCGAAGTGTAGTCTAAGTAATGGGTATGCGAAATTCTAGAAGTGAAGGAGGATTCACTGGAGGATGTGCCAGTGCGATTTATAGTTCGAGAATTACCTCGAGAGTGCTGCCGCTTATAGGAGGCTACCGAGGTGTCCGAATCGCTGGAAGAATTCGAAGGAGTGGTTTTGGGTGGCGAAGGCCCTTCAGCAGGAACCAAACGCGCAACTCGTTCATAGGGCTTCCTCGTCCGCAAGACGGGCCTGCTTGTATCGACTTTATTATGTGCTTCCGAGTCTTCTTTCGTCTTCTTTGGTAGAGTAAGTGAACAATTTTCGCACGGAATGGCCCTCTTCTTGTCATTTTCGTCGTAGGTTTTGCGGAAGCTCGAGTCTTTCTTATTATTTGTGTTAAATCCACTCTGTAGAGCCTGCACTCTAGGGCTAGCTGGCGGCGTCTCCAAAGCAAGCTCGCTGCTCTGGCTCCGTAGCAATTCTGGCCGCTCCGCTCCATTCTCCTTGTCCGATGAGGATGAGTTCGCCCGACTTCCATTCTTTGCAGCAAGTATAGAGGGGCCGGAAGGCCTAGGAGAGCTCGAGCTCGAGCTGGGCTGGATGATATTCATGTCTTCTTCGCATGATGAGCAGTCGACAAACAAGCCCTCCGTAACCATAATAGGAGTGGGTCCATGAGTGTCGCAATAGTGTGCAAGGCACAACTGTGAGAAGAAATCGGGTTAGCGAAACTCTACAGTCCTAGCAAATGCTGCGCTCTGCTATGCGATCGTTGCAACGTGAGGCAAACGTGCTAGGCGCACAGCTCCCCGCAGACGCAGAGAGGCGTCCTAGAGAAAGTGGCATTTGTATACATACGATAGAGGTCATAGTGTCTCTCAGTCCCCGGTATTGTTGTCCGAGTGAGACTTTCTAGTGATCGCGTGTGCAATCTCAGGGGTGAAGCACACCACCTTGGATTTGGGCGTGGTGTTGAGGGTTGCAAGGTGAAGGCGAAGGCGAACCAAAAAGTTGTTCGGCAATCGGAAGAATATAGTCTTTGCGACAAGCAAGTCGGGAACGCGGATCGAGTTGTAACAACGTCACTCCGTTAGAATAGGAACATCGGCGACCGTTGAATATATACTTTAGGAATACAGGATTCAACGGACGGCGATCTAAGGTTTGAAGGCAAAAGCTAGTATCGCTCACTAGTGGGCCGGTGGAGGAGGGAAAATAATCAGCAACGAAGTGTCTGATTAGTTCTTCACCGCCGCCGCGACTCAGTGTCAAGTTTGTCGGCGTCCGCTCGCACACCCACTGTTTTACCCCTATCTTCACGTGGGAAAAGGGAGCATCCATGTCATCCTCACATTGTGGCATTTTGGCTAAATGGCACAGCATTGCACTGCACACCTTTGCTGATCAACCTCATTCCCGGAACGGTCCGAGTGTTCTTCGCGCACGCATACCAGTCAGCATGAGATCGATAGCCCGAACGGGTCGTTCGGAAGAGGTGATGGTCAGCACTCTATTTCTCTATTTGCACCGGGTGCTGCTCATCTTCTCCTACTCGGAGCACGCAGGAAAGGTAATTGCCTCCAACTGTCAGAGTTCCCCCGAACCGGTTGGGTCTGTTCTGGACTGAGTTCGATATTTGAGGAATCAACCTTTTCAAACTTTCTCTTTTCCCCACCGCCGACCGGAGAGGAGCTTAGAAACGTATCGAGTCCAAACAAACAGCCGATGAAACCTCGTGTCTCCCCGTGCAATACTTAGGCCGACCTGTGCTTCGAAGACATCCTGGACAGTACAGTACAGTACAGTACAGGACTACGGTACTACGGTACTACGGTACTAGGTAGTCCTATGCTATAGACAGACCCACGCTTATCGAGGTGCATAGCATGATGACCAGGTTGTAAGTAAGTAGCTTCCCTCCCTCCTTTTGCTCCGTACTCAGCCTAACTGGCCAGTGTTCAGTAAGAATAGCGTAATCACCAGCTCCACTGCTTCTGGAATTCTGGAACCCGTTACAATCAAACCCGTGCACGGCTCGGCTCAACCTCGTACCCACAACTTCCAATAGTATCCTCCTCGCTCACCTAACCTGTTACATTATTACGGAGCACGTTGTATTGCCTTATAACAGTTTAATACGGCCCTCACGCTCTGACCTTCCTCTTCTTTGCTGTCGTTTGACAGTCTTCGTCTTTATCCCATGTGCTACCACCTGCGCCGATGAGTCCTTGGGAATCAAACTCTGGTAAAATTACGTGTCAGTACATTACGCCTGTGCAATTTAACATTTTTAAAATGCCCTCGGCCGAGTTGTCCGTGATGCCGCGTGGTGACTTTGTAGCAGCAACTTGAAAACTACATACTCACAGGACGGAGTAACCTCAGGTCGGATTCTCCACAGAATACCATAATTCCGAAGTTCTGGTACACCCGTGCTTGGCATGGATTTCTTAGCAAGTCTGGGGTACACGAATGAGATTGAAAAGTAAGATGTCAAAGCTGGGGGTAATTGTGATCATTTGCAAGAAACGTTAGATAGCCATCGAACCAAATCGATACAAGCCATGTTTCCTCTCCCGCACTCCCCGGATTCTTTTTTTAGATAGGTTTTTTACTTTCTTCCTCTCTTCACCGACGTCAGGCCCATCGCTTCCAAAAGTACGATGGGAGACCATCAATTGTCCTCGTAAACAGCTTCCACCAAAACCCCTTCGATGCACTCCACCACACCCACGTTCATGATCAAGTATCGTGTAAAGCACACGATGCGCACGATGCACCCGATCCTCATTCATGCCTTCATATCATCCACCATTAGCTCACAAATGTGAGCCTAAATGCAAAGCAAGGCAGAGCTCTGTAGCATACGCCAACCAGCTATGCTAATTTTGCCAACGCCTAACCCTAGGAGATGGCTCGTACGAGCAATCTCCTAGAAACGCCCATACGCCCGCCCATCCCACATGGTATCGGATTGAGAGTCGCTGAACTTGCTGTCCATCAAAAATCATCCAGCCAGGGACAAGCTGATAAGAAAAGGAAACAAAAGGAAAATCGTATGATACAAACTTGAAAACCCGCATGAAGAACTGCTAGACACTCCTTAACCAGAAGTTTGATCCGTGGTAGCTAGTAAACCAGAGACCACGTACTGGGCAAGGAAATTGCTGTGGCAGTCATGCGCAGTCTTGAGTCTATTGCAAGGGATGGAACATAATATCTACATAATCAACACCCAGCCGCCCCCTCCACAACCCGTAAGGAGGCTACTGAGGAGGAGCTTCTTGTCCACGGCCTCCTCTCTGACCCGAGTAGCCATTTTGTCGTTGGCTTGGACCTCCTTGTGGACCGCCTCGTTGAGATTGTTCTGTAAATCTTCCATTACCACGACCAAAACCTTGGCCTTGTCCTTCACCTCGTGGTTGTCTCTGGGCACTTTGTCCTTGACCTTGGCCTCTAGAGCGGCCGTTGTTATAATTTTGGCCAGATCCACGCTGGCTACTGGATTGTTGTCGTGGCTGTTGTTGCTGATCTCTTTCTGATGGTACGCGGTTGGTTTGATAATTGGATATTGGCCGGGGGATGTTTTCGGGAGTGTCGTAAACGTACAGAGATTTGTCAATCGATTGTGGGATGGGTTGAATCTCAGTACCAAGATCACGTTCAATATTATACAGGTTGAAACGATCATCCCAGTTGATGAGGTTGATAGCAAGTCCAAGATGCCCGAATCGACCAGAACGACCAATTCGGTGGAGGTAGGTTTCGGCGTTTTTAGGGAAGTCAAAGTTGATAACGACATTGACAGCTTGAATATCAATACCACGAGTGAGCAAGTCAGAACATACCAGATTTCGGCAAACACCATTGCGGAAATCATGGAAAACACGATTACGATTAGTTTGGAGCATTCGGGCGTGACTGTAGAAACATGAGTAGCCCAACTCTGTGATTTTCTTGGCTAAAAGTTCCACACGGTTTGTAGAGTTGCAGAAGATGATCGATTGGTTGATTTGAAGTTTCGAAAATAGCGTATTGAGGCAGTGGACTTTCTGTTTCTCTTCCACGAATGCGTAGTATTGAGTGATACCTCGGAGGGTAAGCTCATCCATAAGATTAATTTCATGAGGGTCATCCATATTCTTGTCCTTGAAGTTCTTCACAGTTATTGGGAAGGTTGCGCTGAAGAGCATGACTTGGCGATCCTTGGGGTGATATTGAAGGAGTTGTTCGATGACAGGAGTAAATTCGGGTGAGAGAAGTTTATCAGCTTCATCCATGATAAACATGGGGCATTCACTGAGATCAGCAACATTCTTTCCTGCCAGGTCGAGAATTCTTCCTGGTGTGCCGACAATAATGTGAACAGGATCCGAAAGGCGAACGATATCGTCTCTCAACGTTGTACCACCAGTTGTAACCATGACATTGATACCCAGATGTTTGCCGAGGGTCTTACAGACTTGTGACGTTTGCATTGCTAATTCTCTGGTTGGGACGAGGATGAGACATTGTATTTTGGAGATTTTGGGGTTGATTTTTTCGAGCGCAGGGATAACAAATGCTGCCGTCTTTCCAGTACCATTTTTAGCGCGGGCAAGGATGTCCTTTCCTGTGAGCGCAACTGGGATAGCTTCCTCCTGAATGGGTGACGGCTTTTCGAACCCAGCTTCGAAAATGCCCATCAACAAGTCTCTCTTGATTCCGAAATCTTCGAAGTCGAAGCCCTTTGTATTCGTGACGTCCTAATTTATATGGTCAGAAAATATATACTAATAACACCTGTGTGTGGCAAATACCTCTGTCTGGTGTCTCGTGTCTTTCGCAGGGAGATTTAGCTCAGCCTTCCAATTATCTGAATCTGCGCCATCACTAATGTAAAATCAGTATGAGTGCAAACACTACCATGATGCGATAAGTATACCTTAGCTTTGTAGCTCCCATTTGTGTTGCTAAGCTATCGGCCATCTTATGTATTGGTTATTTGTACTGGACAAGGCTTTATAGTAGAGGATTGTGAGGTAAGTTTGGAGATGGAGAAGGTCGAGCTTTATAGTTGTATTATTCGTCAAAGCAAGATATCGCAGCTAGCATCGATATGTCTGCAATGTTTGAATAGATCAAGGTAGAGGAGCTCGGTGGAGTTATATTGAGCTGTGTGTAGGAGGGGCAGTTAGGGTTAAGGCTGCTGGTCCTATTGCGTTGGTGTGGGGATTCGCTCAAAAGATTTTGGAGAAGATATTGATGCAACAGTGGTTTGCGCAAATTTATAATTGATTGCTGGAGGCCAGGCTTTTCGCTGTGCTTTGGAGTTGGGTTTGTTGGAATGCTTTTGTGTGGACTATGAGGCGCAAAAGTTGATCGAGGTTGAATTGAGGTCCGTTAGCGACGTCAAAAAACCGGCAGGGATTGTTAGAGACACGTGATCAAAATATGTTGAGTCCTTGAGGTTGTTCCTCGACCTAGCCTTTTGAATCTTATCAATTACTCTAACTTATATGTGCTTCAGCCACCATACTAATATAGATGCTAAAATACTGGTAATCAAACTTATTTACGTACGTTGTTGATGTGGATTCATCGACGACATTAGAGCACTGGAGTTTACCATGAAATGTTGTTAAAAAAGACAAAGATCCCTCAAAACTTGGCTTTATAGCAATACCGCATCTTACTTCGAGAGGATTTCAATGCTAGGATTGCTAGTGGTTCGCACTAGATACTTCACGGGACTTGGCCTTATACAACAGCGTAAATACTAGACTACATTTCTCATTTAGACATGATACCCATTACTATACATGCATACTCCATTTCACGCCAAAATTCAATAAAGAACGCCAATCCAGGTGCTACCGAGACTTCAAAATTCTATATCATCATTCGCCTGTTCTCTCTTGATCTTTGTCGTGGTTCCCATCTCATCCTTCATCAGCGCAAGCACAAATGATCTAAAATATTCCACGTATGGTCGTAAACTAGTCTTCTCCCAGTCTTGTATGCCTTTTCCATCCTTTGGGCCATCCACTGGAGCCGTCCACTCATCAATGTCCGCAAGAAGTTCTGTCACTGTTGGTACGCCAAGTGGATCAAACCCATCTAGATTTCGGGTATCGATTGGAACACAGACTCTGCCAGTCCCAGGATGTACAACAAACGGACTTTTGAGTAAATGGTTGAGTTTCTTGCTGACTTCGATATCGAGCCTTGGATATGTGTATTCCAATACGATGTCTTGTTTCGCCTCAAGTAATGCTTTGGCATCTAGACCTTTGCTGGTTTTTGCGAGTGCGTCAATATCGGCCCATTTGGCTTTAGATGCTCTTCCTGGAGCTGAACTCCATTTCTTTCGTAATGCCTCATTCAACGTTTTGTCTGGTAGAAGTTGTAGCAAGCGATCAAACTTTTCATCTGTTTCCCAGGGATCCTGATCTTGAAGGACATCATGCTGAAAGTGCGATTTTAGAGTCTCAAGACTCCGTCTTTGATGGCATTAGCGTTGATCTTTACGTGATAGATTTGTACTTACGCGACATGTGGGTGCAATGGTCTCTTTACATTTACTCTTTTACCACTCTGAGCTCCACCTTTAATCACTTCCAAGTATCCAGCAATAGCCCTTCTCTTTTGGTCATCCATAAGTCTAGCTTTTTTGTCGCAAACCCAGGCATGAGCTCCTCTTCGCCCTGAATAGACCCACATGATGTGTTTGAAACCAAAATCGTCCCTTAAAGCAACATCGACAACTTTTATAGCCATAGTGATAAACTGCCAGCATTTGTTGCAAATGTTGGCTTTATCGCAGCATGTGCGAATGTCGTCATAATCCGTCAAATCAATATCAAAACATAACTCTTTGGCAAGCGGTTTGAACGTGGATGCTTTGCGGAGTGTCTTTCGGTCGCGGGGGTTTGTGCTATATACAGGTCCTATTTCAAATCTGGAGGGCATAAGACGTAAAACATCTTTTCGGAGAGTTTCAAAAGTTGGGAATGATTGATACCGAAGATATACATCATTTGGTAGCGTAAATGCGAATTCACGATGCCCAAAGTCTGTAGATGGAATCGGAGAGTGGTTAAGCCACTGGAAGAGGTACCGCCACGGGAATAAGCGTTGGTAGAACGACCGCATTACTTCTGGGTCTGAGGCTCGTGAAGTAGGTCCGACATGACTACAATAGGTCAGCACATCCTAGTCTATAATTTGGAATTCTTACAATGAAGAGACTGGCTCATCGGGAGAGCTTGGAGCCACCTTTATATCCTGGTTGGTGGAACTGGGGAACTCTTCGTCTGAGTCAATGTCTGCGAAGAGGTCTTCCAGTTTGAATTCCGACTCCGTTTCATCTTTAATTTGTGGGACCTCATCCCCTTCCACCCCGACATCTGCCATTGTTATGTCATTGTCAGGAACATTAATCTCCTGGCTGTTACCATTTGATTCACTGGCTGCAGGATCTTCTCGGCTCTGTGTGGTTTCGTGGTCTGCCATCTCATTCCTGGCATCAACAGCCATTGCTTCTGGTTCCTGATCCAGAGTCGAAATGTTTTCGGGAGTGGTAAAGTGCGGCATATTGTTGAACTTTCCCTGTTCGTTCGGGATGCGTGATGTATTGGAGCTAACAGTCCGCTCCAAGTCTTGAATGATATCTTGCAAATCCAGTACAGAGTTTAGAGAAAGCTCTTTACGCGTCCCACGCGACGCGCTTTGCAATCGTATTAAAGTGGGTCCATGGCTTGGCACTGCTCTGGCAGGGTATCATGCATTATACACTGCAGCCCACACATATGCTTTACCCTAGCCAACCTCGACAGTAAGCTGAGCAGTGAAGATCCTAGCATCACTATTACAACGTGTTGGGCGAGGCTATAAAACTTGACGCTTTTCAGTACTGTCCCATTCTTCTTGCTAATCAGGCCCTTGTTATTGCGTTATAACCATACCATACTACTACTACTTACCACAAGCCACACTTTCGCTAACAACTTTCAAATCGTCATTCCACTGATTCTCAATTAGATAATTGTCAGTTGAGCATCAAAATCACTCCGCTCGGAGACTAATTTTCCAAAGTACGTCTTTCTTTCAGACTATTTAAAATATAGAGCTGATGCTATATAAAACAGAGGTTGATTAATGTACTTCATAGCATTAAAACCACAAACTCTATAAACACCTTTTATATAACACAAAGCCATTGTATACTACCATTATTTTGCTATCATATCTAAGAGTGATTGGGTATCAAGTTGGGTAAAATCTTCGCTAGCACAGATCAATGTCAATCTACGGTTCACAAATAAATGCTAAATTGTGATTTTGAGTTTTTCTGGTAAGCCTCTAGAAGGAAATTTTAATTCGGATGACTTACTACCTTATCTGTATGTTTTCTTTACATGTCCTCCAAAATCTCGTATAAAGTACTATTTATATTTGACCACTAAGCCGGTACTCAGGTTATCCCTTCAGGTATTCCAGCCCCGCCTTTGGGTCAAGGCTTAGTGTCTGAGCGTGTCGTATATTCTTGAGGCGTATAATGATAGCTGCCAAACGACCCCATCTTAAGCAGTCACCTTCTAGTTCCAAAATATGTCTGACAGCATACTTTGGTAATATGGCACAAAAGCCAAACTTATACCCTCAATTTAAAGTAAAGGCACGAACCATAAAAAAAAAAACTGGGGGAACCATAGTGTATTTGAAAGGTTTCCAGGTGATTGTTGTTTCAGTGCTGCGATGATGAACAAACAACTGTCAATGCGTTTAGTGACGCGAGGGCGAGGTTGACAGGTGAGCCAAAGAACAGGTGCAACTTGGGACTGGCAAGGATAGTAATGAAGAATGGATTATCTCAATCCCTATACTGAATGTTGTATTGAATACAAGTGCTGTGACTGATTTTCATGGCATTATGTGCGAAATTATCAGATGAATATATCATAGGTCTCCCCACTTAAGTAGCATGCAACTAGTGATACCACAAACTTCACTAATACATTATCTAGGATGAATTTTCCATGAAGATATTAGTTGTTGGCAACTCCCAGCTATCTTTTCAGTATAGCATTATTCTTGAACGTCCTCCTTTGAGACACGAGTGAAAGTTCGAGTAAGTAAGTTAGAAAGTCACAATGTTATTCTGATTGAAGTCATAGCACGCAAGGTGAGAATTCAAGTATACACATTCAATTTCTTCAGACTCAATCGTTGATATAGCTGTGTTTGATTTAGACATTAGTTGACCCTGCTCCCTTAAATTTTTTTTAGGTACCCTTATCCTTCAATTTCCCATTGTTTTCTCTGCACTTTCTCACCTTTAGGTATGAACTTTATTTATCCATGAGAATACTATCGGTATTCTGGATCGTCAGGGGTTCGCTTCGACCCCCGGCAAATTCCGGGTTGCATTGGCCAATCATATTAGACGAAAAACACCAATCACAGCCTCTGAAGCCGCTTATGCACTTCGTTGGGCTTTGTTGCATATCTTGTCCAAACTGTCCCATAAACCGCCCACCAAACCGCCCTCTGGACGGACACATCTGTTGTACTTACTAGAGATGGATTTTCTCTTTTGGAAAGAGTTGTTCGTTCGTCAATTGCCTTTGACGGGACATGCCGACCTGGAGCTGGATCGTGCGTAAGCTAAGTTGTCGGCGAAGCTGTTATTCTGTCATAGCGTCTCGTCACAAGACATGGCAAGAATGGATCTAACAGATAAGGTAGGGCTGGACATTGGATAAGAGAGGAGAATTGGCAGCGGATGATGTGCTGATGCGGCGGATGATCTGCCTGTCAGAAAATGCGACTTGCGTCAAAAGGATCGTGGAAGTGTAGTAACTCAGATGAGATATTTTAGGCTTTGTATGTGGGACTTTTGCTGACATCAATTATCTTTTCAGGACTGACTTTTGAGCTGCCGAGAGGTGAGCCAAAAGGCGCTTCTGACAAGGAAAGAAAAATTTACACAGGATGCATGTGCAGGATCCTCTATGGTGCTCTGCTATGCTCTGACGGTTTCACTTACGCAGTCTTTGGAACTTTTTTTTCTATCTCCCGTAGTGGAAAATTTCGAGGAAGGGGAGAGGATGAGAATTCCATGAGTGAGTCACGTGTAGTTTAATGATTTGGATGGTTGAGTGAGGGGTTGTGATGCTTTTATTCAAGAATTCCATATCATGCTTTAGTGGTATATAATTATCCACGTGGTTTGCTTTTCTTCGTAACCCAAAATGGCCGGTAATACAGAACCGTTGCCAGAACGCCGTGCCTAACCAGCAAATACCTCCTTAACCCATTCAAATTAAAACTCATTATATTCATCACCTCGTATTGTTCGTTCGATTCCCAAGTAATTACGTCTCGCGTGATGGTTTCTCCTGTCCATCTCGAGATTTTCTGTTTGATCTGCCACTACATCCTCTGGATGATTTGCGTTTCTTCATAAGTGGCTGAACACCTTGGTAGGAGATCAGATCATGCCGTTCCTCTGTACCGAGCCAGAGTTCAAGTGGAGTCGGACCACTTTCGGTGCTTTCGAACCTCGGCGAGCTTATACGGCCATCGTGTTTGGCATTCGGCCTAGTTGTAGGTAAATCGTCGAGCGAGCCCCAGTTAACCGTGAGTGAAGCGGTCGAGGGACAGACGCTACCTGCCACTGAGCCTCCTCCAGATGAGTTTCCTCTAGGCCGAACGCTGTTGTAACAAGAGTTTGTAAATGTGCTGGTGTTGCTGCCTACGGAAGAAGAGGCCTCGTGGGCAATAGCATCAATATCTGCAGCGAAGTTGCCCTCGTAATCTGTATTGCCATAATATGACCATATCGAGTCACCCGTAGCTCCCGTTTCAGTGGCAAGGTCACCGGCGTGCCCGTTGGGAATTGTGGCATCCATTATGAAATCTCCAGGCAGCAAGTTAGCGGTGGGCAACGTAGGTACGAAAGCGGGAAGCTTACCTGGAGCGTAAAGTATAAAGCGCTATAATTTAGTATATAAAAGGTATCGCAGAATAGGATATTGCGCTCAGGTAGTAAGACTGAGAGGTTGCGTATCAAATCGGTTGAATGTGAGAAACAAATTCAACTGAGGGAATTTGGAGGGGTGATTCGTGTGACGAGAAAGCGTAGGAACGAGGGACCTACCGTTTCCTGCACTCCCAGACGAGGAATACCTGGATTCCAAGGCATTATGGCCTTTGGAACACCAAAAGGGAGGAGAAGGACAGAAGGCTGCGCCGCTAGGCCAGATTATTCAGATATGACTAGAAAGTCCAGTTTATTGCATAGATACCGCACTTGCGTCGCAAACTCAGTCATATGCTGGTCTTGATCCACGCTTCCATCCTAAACTTATCTTCATTCTCGACCCTTCGAGCTGCGAAGCTCGGTTTCGACAAGGAATCCCGCCAATCATGCGCAGGCAGCAGTTGCATCCAGTTGAGGAGATGGGTAGAGAGTCCCGGATGATGTGATTGGATACGAGCGGGGTGCATGAACAACGCATAGGTTCGAGTAGCGAGGCAGACTCGGAGGTGTGGGAGCTCGTCTTTTGGCGAAAAAGGGCGTCCCTGCTCTCTTTGCGAAGAATATTTCGCAACGGAGGGCGAAAGGGCGAGCAGAAGAGCGAGCAGATGTCCCCTATATATGCGATAACCTCATTCTAAGTGACCTAACGGTGGGTAATCATGCAACTCGAGCTGGCTACGCAAGGATCGCACAGTCGCCCGAGGAAAAAATGAGGCCGGACATGAGTCGCTGCCAATAGAAAATGGGCAACAAAACAGTAACCCCAACTGAGGGCGTACAGTGATTCGGTATTGGGTTCTAGCTCCCTTGAACGGTGGATGGAAAACCATGTATCGTGTGCAAGGTTGGGAATGGCGCAGTCATGCCAGCGGCTTGTTGAGACAGATTTGACGAGGGATTTACTAGGCAGCTGCGGGCGAAATGGAATGTGTTTGATGAGGATGATGCATGACCTGCAGTTACGGAACACACTGGAGGTGGAGAGTGTTATATCATTGGCTACATTCTTGCGGCTCACCGCTCACACTTTCCCGGCAGAATCGTTTGCTGACTTCCAGTCGTCTTCCAGAACGATCATAGAAGTAGAATTCGTGCAGAACATAATATGGGTCATGGTTCCTAATACGACAATTTTCACGGAGGAACGATTCCAAAAGAACTTTGCAAGCGACCGAAGGTACCTGGGAAGAAAGAACGAAGGCTTTGTCAACATGTCCCATCCCCGTTCTCAAATTCAAGCCATCCCGGTGCATCACATAAAGTATGAACATTGACCAAGTGACGCCGCATGTGGGAACCAAATGTTCTGCAGCCTCCCTAGCCATCCACAACAGCAAAGTGGGCAAACAGTACGAGGCAATATGCATCATATCTGGTTGTTCAAGGTTTTATAGGCTCGGGATGGCGGCCTACGGGTTTTGACGTTCATGGTTAAGAGCATCGATTGCCAGACAAATAGATAATCATGATACGTGTTCTAGATATCCTAGCACATGATGGTTTCACCTGTTTGTGATTGATTCGTTTGTGATCTATCGGTGAATATGCTTGTGGACGCCAGGAAATAAGAAAAGGCTACCTGTCAGATTTCAGCTCCTCAGGCAAACTACGCCCATCAGCAACTGAGATTGGTACGAGTGACTTATTCAAAATTTTCTGCCTGTGACTCTGATTAGGAAGCTGGAAAGCAATTTAAGCACGGTTAAATGCATGCTTGAACATAACAACTCAAACCTCCAAGGCAATATCCTCATTTGTTAGTATGTTCTTCCCACTATAATAATTAGGGAGCTAACCACAAATCATAAAACCAGTCAAAACTGGCCTGCTGGCCCAATGGTTAAGGCATCTGGCTTCGATTGAGATACCAGGAGATTGCAGGTTCGAGCCCTGCGTAGGTCACTTATTAAACTTCTTTTTTTGTTTTGTTCATCATGCTTTCGCCATCTTTTTAATTCGCTTCGCTCATCAAAATTACAACCTTCTTTTTTTGTCTGTTAGCTTCAAAGTGGGTCCCACCAAGGGGAAATTCACGTGCGCCGACCGGAGAGATTTATTTTTGATGACCCGATCTTCTTCCTCCATATTATTTTTCTCGTTAATAGGCAGCCTTTCGGTGATTACTTCTGTGGCTTCGAGTTAAAACCTCTCAAATGTGCACCTGTATCTTTTTAACGAACGCAAAGCGATATTACCCACCCCAATAGCTTCCTCATTACTTACGCGACAGCATAAACGAGTATACGCGAGGCTGGATAAAGGGGGTAAATTTATAATGCTCGAGTTTGATCAATCGCATAGCCAGCGAGTAGCATAAGCAAAAGAATTTAAGGTGGTTTACAAATCGAATACGCGGAAGGAAGGCCTTTATTGTAGAGCTCAGTTAGCATCTTCTATGTGTGGCCCATAGCTACTTATTATCTTGACTTGACTAACGAATGTGCATGATACTGAAAGGTAGGTACAAAGACTTTCGTTTACAATAGCTCTCTACCTCTGCTGCCCAACCATAGCATACAAATATATGGAAATGTCATAACAATTTTATCGACAGTCATATTTCCCAATGCTGAATAGTAGATCCAGGGGGGATGGATGGTATGACGTCTGAGTATGCGCAAGGGTATGTCACGTAAATAAACAAAATCCCAAGTCGCGTCAATCCCCCTTAACTGTCAATCCCCCTTAATTTCTGCAATTCAATTCCCAATTCCATTCAACAAAATAAGAGAAACTTTTCAATATGCCCAAAGCAGCAAGCCGCCAATCCGGTCCTAAGACCGTCTCGCCTCGTTCGGAGCCTTACCCAGCAATTAAACCTGGAGACAAGTCAGGTTCCATACCCACCAAGCCCAAAGCGTCTGAAGGCACATCCCTCAAACCTGTTGAGGGAGATAAAACCTCTGCCAGATCTGCCGCCGAGAAACAAGCAGCATCTGCCGATAAGCCCTCATCTTTTCTTGACGTTGAGCTTGATCAAAACTGCCCCATGTAAGCCACGAATGTATAGTAGACTTTAGGCGTTTGAGCTAGTCTAACATGTTGGCAGCTACGATACTTGCAGCGTGATACGCACCAAGATCAACAATCTTCTCGGTAAAGACAACACCAAGCCCGAGAACGCTATCCCTGGTGAATTCAAGAAGAATGGAGACCCAAAACCATATACGAAGAAGCAGTTTGCAGACGACTGTGGCTCAAGCACGCGGGTCCTGGATACGTTTCTGAAGGCCAAAAAGATTATGGGCGGCGCTGAAAGCGCGATTTATCCCGAGGCATACCGTTTCTTTGAGAAGAAGAGGATCTTCGAGGGCAAGCCGAAGAGCGTAGCCAGGAAGAAGACTGAGGAAGAGTAACTTGCCCCCTTTTTCCTTTTTGAAACTGTCACCCAGGTATATTTTCTATTCTTGTGCTGCTTTTCTTTGGTCCATGTGCACATCTCGCCACAGCGGACTGAGAGATATGCTGCAGACATCCTAAAGGTGCGGCCCTCTTCGATCCGCACAGCGCACAGAGAAATGGGGTATGGAAGCTATCAGAGAAAATGCGCAGGAGCCATGGCGAAAAACCAACTGAGGTGGTGTGGAAGGGGGAGTAATTTCCCCTCCATTTTCCTCTGTGGCTTTCCGGTCGTCTACAATCGAGATCGGCTGCGCCCTCCTGGCCATTGTAACACTAGTGTATTTGTACTCGTGTATCATACGGGATGATCTGCTGCGCATACAGCGGCTAATTCTTCTTCCTTTTCACATCTCGTTTCCGTTCTGTCCACTTCTAGACATTGAAGTAGTCCTTCGACAGTTTCAAACCTCAAGCTTTGAGTTTCTGATCCTAACATGGCCGTTGTCAGGTTTCCCAGTGGTCTGGAATTGATTGACCCCAATAAAGTAGTATTGACGCTTCGTCATGGTGAGAATTTCTCGGACTTCACAAACAAATATGGCCAGTGAAGCTGCGACGCCTGGCTGCGACGATTGATTTCCAAGTCGCTCTTTGGAGAGGCTAGATCCAATGTTTCACGGTTTGGAATGTCCAGTGCACTTGTCTGTGAGACCAAAATAGGGTGTGGGTGATCAGTGAGAGAGTAACGTCCGTGGGAGTTGGTGATTGCCTATGGTCATTTGAAAGAGCTCTTAGTATTGTGTGACATGTGTTGCCTGCTGTATGCTATCGTACAATAGTTTGTGTCTGTTTTTAATCAAGAGTGATATGGGTATAGATAGTATTCATGTATAAATTGTACTATATGGTTGAATGTGCATAGTAATGTAAAATATTGGTTTGCCTGTATTCTTCCCGAGAGGCTCTATTAATTCTGAGGCTGTACTCTGTTTCACTTCAGTAGTGTAGCAACGCACTTCTAAAATTAGGTGACGTACAATTTAGAAAGCAGGACAATAGTTCTCAAATTTTCAGAAGTTATATAGGTCACATTCACAGAGCAAGACGAGCCATTGGATCCAAATCAATTAGTCAGATTGAAACAGTAAATATATACTATACAGGCGTGTACCCGTAGGACTGTAAGTACGTAACGGTGCCATTTCAATACATCTGCATTATCGTCACACTAGCTTCCAAAAATACCACGTCACAAAATGTAGCAGCATAAATATACCACCCAACCACATCTCCAAAATCCCCTTGGGGTCTCAGAAACCAGGTTGAGCAGCAGTAGTTTTAGCTGCCCCGAGAGCCTCCACACATCTTCATTTATCTATGATAAATATGATGTAGGTACAGCTTTTCGTCTTTCTCTTCTTTTGGAAGGAGAAAGTTTAATATCTCGCATGGAATACAGAGTTTCAAGGATGGATCTCGCCTTGTACTCCACCTGGCCGCGCGAATTTTGTATTTGCCCCTAAAGCCCACGTCTGGAGAAGATAAAGGAAGGAGAGTAGCACACTAGCCTAGCTAGTGGTTGAGGAAAAATCTTACCACAAAAAAGGAATATGGTCACGTAGAAAATTAATGCTAGGGGGTATCGTAGTTTTTGTTCGATTTGAGGGAGGTGAGGAAGGGAGGATCTATTCGAGAAGTTTCCGCTTCGAGGAAAATCCCTTGTTGTCCATCCGTGCCAGCGCTTGGTCTATATCTTCAACATTCAATTCTCCTCCACTATTAGCAATACTATTACTAGTTTTCTCCACCAACGCCAATCTCGTCGAAGCCGCAAATGACGGTGCTGATCTTCCAGCTGATAATATTATGAAGCGGTGTTCACCTAGTATCAAGATCTCGGTGGGTAACCCACCGGAGGATTTTGGTTTGAGGATCTGTTCAATACCAGAGCAGCGTTCTCCTTGGAGATCAACCGACTCGAGACGAATCATCCGACCGCCCGGGGTGCCATTGAAAAGGTTTCCACCGCTAGAAGACTTGCGCGCGTTGGCATTCCAGTATTTGGTCAGGTTTGGGATGATGGTGAAGGACTCTCCAAGCCAAAAGACGACGGATTCGTCCGAGGGACTAGTGGGTGACGATGATGGAGCTTCGAGGACTGAAATTTGGCCACGGGTAGGGGAATTGGAAGATTTAGTGCCAAATGGCTCCGTAGACTTGCGGGTACCAGGAGTCATAGGGGCGAACTTCGACGAGGCCACTTGTGGAGGTGCTGCAGTGCGTAACTTGGTTACAACTTCAAGAAACCCTGTGAGACCAAACCCTGATAATGAGCCTCCAGTGACACCCTGCCCCCCAAGTATTCCGGGGGATGCTCCTGGGCCTACGCCTTCAATATCCCAAACTCCCCATTCTCCGTCATTCAGTAGGACTATAATGGCCTTTCCACTTGCAACCCATTTTGAGTCAAGTATTGTCTTTCGTCCAAAGGTAGTATATGATCCTTTGTGTTGCGTAGGTTCGTTCTTGCTACTTTGAAATCCAGGATACAAAGATAGTAGCCATGTTCCCCGCTCTGTTACAAGGCCGTTCTGCTCTTCCTCGGATCCCGGATTCTTTATCAGAAGCTTGTGGTTATAGATTCGACAAACTCCAGTAGAGTCTGCCACTAATAAATGGCTCGATCGATGTTCAGATAGCGAAGGATTGAAGGAGATTGACTTTGCCGGGGCCGCTAAGAAAATCCTTTGGAAAGGCTCAATGGCCGTCTGTGATGACGAAACTGGAACTCTGTGTAAAAGTAAAGATCCCGTAACTTCTCTGGAATGAGATGCTACGATTATCACAGCTGACTTTACATCACGCTTGTTATTGGTGAAATCCGCCGTAATTGTGACACCCTCTGGTGTCTTTTGATGGCCCATAAGTGATATCACAGTTTCCCCCCAAGCTCCATTTCCTGCATGAGCCTGTGCGAAATCAGATCGGAATTCTTTGCGCGCTTTGCTCTCTGGAGATGGAGGAGTCAGTGGTAGCGTGACAAGTCGAACAAGATTATCGGCGCATGCAGCTGCAAACACCAGCGTCTTCTTCACTCCATCAAGTGCGCGCCACGAAGCTCCTTCCGCCCGGAGTATCGAGCTAGGAAGAGGAGCAATGCTAAGAACATCAGTGCCAAAATACAGGTCGAGTGTCTGCAGAATGCTGGGATATGGTTGTGATGGGTCGTAGTCCTCTTCGTCATCCTCGAATTCTGGCTTGTCGACAAAGCTTGCCACCGTAGGCATATCCTCATCGTCATCTAGAGATATTACTTTGCTTTGAGCACCGTTTGGTTTTTTCTTTGGCTCTTCCAGCGGCTGTGGTTTGAATTGTCTGCCACCGCGCCAAACAACTCTCACGCCATTCTCTTGTCCATAGAGAATGACAGTAGAGCCATTGGAAGATTGTATAGGATAGGTCTTTGCTGTGTGAATACGATGCGATGATTCGTAGCTTAGAAAAGGAATTAGCAGAGAGCTTTCGTTTGTCGGTAGACGTACCTTAATTGGGTATTCTGCTGATTCTTTGACACCCGGGCCCGGGATACACTTCTAGGCATTATGTGACGAGCTACTGATGCTTCAACTAAGTACGGGGCCGTCGTTCTCGTGCAGCGTCAACATCAACAAATTATTGTGGATGGAAAAGATGGAAGCTGTAATAAAATCACGGTTGGGTTTGGTTCGCGTTTTGCTTGAAGCTCACATATCTTGGCAGATTGGCATGGCACCAGCCACCAGCCACCAGTCACCAGCCACACTGTATCCACGTCAAAGAAAATACCCGAATCATGGGCCGAGACACACTCATATCCGACAATGCCGGATATTTATCTGTTTCTTTCGCTTCTTCTGCGTCGCTCTCCTTTCCGGCTCGACTTGCTATTGCTCGTTCTGTAACATCAACGCCTTGACTTCTTTCGCCTTCAATGTCGATGATACAGGTGTGCGCAACCGCTTCATCGCACACACAGCAAGCCACTGAATGATGGCATGGACGGCTAATCGGCACCTTACAGCGGTGCTGTTGCTGACCAACAGAAGCACATCCAACCTTGATCCGAACCTTGACGAAAGGAGATGCATGGACAATGTATTATGCCTCCTGTGCGTTGTAGCTATTGCGATACACGTCAAGGGTTGGCCAAGACGAATCGGAATTGGTTCAAGACGCTCTGCGAGTTGCATCTCAGTCTCCGAGCAATTCTCCATCCAGACTGTGGCAGACAAGAGCCAGCACTCACTCGGCATCATGTATCATCATGGCTAAAGACAACAACGACCATAGATCGATCGTCTCCGCCCTTCTCCTCTTTCTAATGCACGATCGAGGAGCGGAAAGTCTTCCGCTGGATCAAGATTCATCATTCCCCCACTCACCAATCACTGGGGGGGTTTTCAACTTGTCCCCGTTATAAATCTCGACAATTGATCTTCCCCACTTTCACTTTGCTCCCGTACCGTAAGCCGTTTCCGTCCTGTTTGATCTTTTTTATCGCCTCTTTGCCTTTTTCGCAATCACCTTTTTCTCTCTGTAATTTTGTTCTAGGCTGGTGTTTGAATATTCTTTGGAGGCAAAACATTCTCTCTTTCACTCTTTCTTACTTGTTCTCTGGCTGCAGCTATTGTGACCTGGGAGAACCTTTCAGCTCTATTTTACTTGGTACCGATAGCCTCGGCCTACTAACTGCTTGAGGCGGTGATTTCCCAGCTCACTTGTCACCATTGAAACTTGCGCCCTCGAATATCTTCTCAAATCAGTTCGGTATGGCTGATTCGAAGGACCCAGAAAAGGAATCCCTTCCTGGAAGCAGCACGGATAAAACATATCGAAATTCAGCAACAGATATATCGTCGAAAGATCTCGAGAATGGGGAACATAGGAAATCTTCGGTAGCACAATCGATTCACTCGAGCTCCTCAGACTCAACACAATCAGATCACTCGGACCACTCAGACCCATTATCGCCACTCGAACGCGCTCTTACACCTAATCTTTACACAGAAGACGAGCAGATTGCCTATCAGTCGATAACCCATACCAAAACTGGCGCTTCGTTAGCAACAACTGGCTCTAGGAACCCCTCTTTCGAAGTTGATTTTGGAGACAATGATCCAGACGACCCCAAAAATTGGCCACTATGGTATCGCGGATTGACAATTTTCTCCGTCTCTTACGCTACTTGGACCGTGGTCTTGTATAGCACGAGTTACACGGCCTCAATGCCGGGTATGATGAAAGAGTTTCACGTCGCAAGTCAGCCTATTGCAACACTCGGAATCACAACATACCTGGTTGGTCTGGCTGTGGGATCGCTGATATTGGCTCCCCTGAGCGAACAATGGGGAAGACGACCGGTATACCTTGGTTCCTTGGCTTTCTATTGTCTCATGGTCTTACCTTGCGCTTTAGCAACGAATTTGCCTATGATTCTAGTTATAAGATTCTTTGGGTAGGTCTGAAACTCCCGAAACCATTTCAAATCGTTAACAATATTTAGAGCCTGTGCAGGCGCAGCTATGATATCAAACTCTCCAGGAACCGTCGCAGACATCGTTACAGAGCATTACCGTGCGCTAGCATTTAGTATTTGGAGTATAGGACCAATGAATGGTCCAGTGACTGGACCGTTGATCGGTGGGTTTGCTGCGCAATATTTAGGCTGGAGATGGACGAATTGGCTGGTTATGATCTTCTCTGGAGTTGCTTTGTTGTGCATGATATGTGTTAAAGAAACATATGCGCCTGCAATTTTACGAAAAAAAGCCGCGAAAATGCGCAAAGAGATGGACGATGAAAGATATTGGTCACGGTATGATGAAAAAAGAAGTTTTATACCAATGCTGAAGGTCAATTTATCACGACCCTTTGTTTTGACAATTACTGAGCCTATTCTCTGGTTTTGGGATCTCTATATTGGTGTAAGTTATGCCACCTCTCTTGATCCTCTGATTAACCTGCCTTTCTGACTCTAAATTAATAGGTCATTTACGCAATCTTATATTTATGCTTCGTAGCCTACCCGTTAATTTTTGGCGGCCTTCGTGGCTGGTCTCAAGGTTTCACCGGCCTGGCATTCATTGGAATCGGTGTTGGTACGATGCTTGCCATCGTTACTGAACCACTCGCTCGGAAACTTGTCAACTCTCACCCAAAAGACCCTGAAACGGGTCGAGTAGCCCCAGAAGCATCCGTCAGTATGATTTGTATTGGTGCATTTTTATGTCCTATCGGCCAACTTTGGTTTTCATGGACCGCGGTACCAATCACCACCCATTGGGTGTGGCCAATTCTGGCCGGCGTACCATTCGGAGCTGGAAACTGTATTGTTTTCATCTACTCTTCAAATTACCTTGCAGGCTGCTATGGTATCTACTCTGCATCAGCGCTTGCTGGAAATGCGGTCGTGAGATCGTTGCTCGGTGGCACTTTGCCTCTTGCGGGAACATTAATGTATAACACACTAACACCGCAATGGGCGGGCACGCTTTTGGGATTGGTGCAAGTTGTTTTGATACCTATACCTTTCGTATTTTACAAATATGGAGAAAGAATCCGGGCGAAGAGTCCACTGATCCGACAGATGAGAGAGGATCAGGAAAAGAGCGAGAAGAGAGCAGCCAAGTCAAGGTTGGCTGCGGAGAGAAAACGGGTGTTAGAGAATGGAGCAGATGATAAGGTGATGGGGAGTCAGGAGAAGGTGGCCCGACAGCACACGGTGCCTTTGACGCATACGATCACAGGATAGCGGTCTTTGAACATAGATTACATACTAATGGATTGTAGAAATAAGAAAGAACTAATTAATATATGGCATCCAGTTTTTTTATTTTATCACCGATTGTGAAGTGAGAACCTTTCAGTGTAACACACTCTAAGTAGCTACATTCATGTAGTAGTCTAAGATAAGTCTATAAGGGAATCATGCTATCATCAATCCCCCAAACCAGCTTTGTCAAGGTTCTACGAACCGTATACTGACTGGGGGCCAGAACTAAGCCCCATTGAGGACATCATCCTCACTCAGCCTTATGAGTCCAGTGGCAATGGGGATCAGTAGTCCCCAAAAGGCTAAACTAGCAGCATTTCAGCTGATTCAGACGCCTACAGGGCTGGTATGTGCACTTGTTATTCACGATTAACGCGGGTATATAAGCTACGGGTGTCATTCTCGAGATTTCGCTTCTGTGTTTCCTGATTTTTTATTTTCTGACAATATTCATACTATAAGCTAGTGTCAAGTGGTTAAGGCGACTATAACTCATGGAACCGCATCAAGGCAGCCCATACTGTGTCCTATGTGCTCGACTCGTTACATTCCCTGATAGCCCCACTCAACGGTAGCGGCCTTGGTATGCCAAGATTTTAAGCCCACCGCCGCCCGCTACCTATTTTTGTTGTTTTGCTCGTCCTTTCTTGTTCCTGCTCACACACGCAATCCACGGTACCTGTCAATCTACCTACCGGTGTCACTCAATCACCCCCTCAGCATCCTTCTTGTATCTATCGTATCGCCATATTCTGTTGCTAGACAGAACTAACACTACGCTGTTCTTGCCCCCCCCCAAGATCCACACCGCATAAATTTGCAGGGACCTCGCCCAGCAAGCCTTGATCTTTAGGATAACCTGACCTGCCAGCAAAGCGAATCCAAAAAAGCACAAAGGAAAGGTACCTCGATATCCAGCATACGAAACATACATCTGCGCCACAACCTACGCTGCGTTGTCAACAAGAAGAATAAGCCATCCAAACTCGCCCAAGCAGAATATTTGTGACTTTCGTTAGTCATGGCTGTTCCTACGCAGTTTGCATACAGAACCCTGAAGGAGATTGGCATCGTGGATGCTGCACCTGTCTACGAGCCTTTGCCTGGATTTCAGAAACCGGAAGGTAGCTCGCGCTGCTGCACCTATTCGCCTTGTGGCCGCTACTTTGCATGGGCTTCCAACGAGGGTGTCACTGCTGTTGATGCCTCGACCGGAAAAGTTCTCACCTCCCTTCCAACCCCCAATGTCTATGAGCTGGGCTTCTCGCCGCGCGGTTCATACATCATCACATGGGAGCGTCCTTCCAAAGATGAAAATGGGGATGCGGTCAAGAACTTGAAGGTCTGGCGCACAGTTGAGGAGGTCACGGAAGGTGCGGAAAAGCAGGTAGTAGGAAGATTTGTGCAGAAGTCCCAGACTGGTTGGAATTTGCAGTATACCTTCGACGAGAAATACTGCGCCCGTACTGTCACCAATGAGGTTCAGTTCTACGAGAGTGGAGACTTGGGCACCGTATGGAGCAAGCTAAGGGCGGAGGGAGTTCAAGATTTTGCTATCTCACCTGGCAGCAACCACTCTGTTGCGGTTTTCTGTCCAGAGCGGAAGGTATGACCCTGCATACATCATACTCGGCATTACTAACGAAAATAGGGCCAACCAGCATCTGTCAAGATCTTCAATGTTCCTCAATTCAATTCACCAGTGTCACAAAAGACTTTCTACAAGGGCGACAAAGTCCAATTGAAGTGGAATCAACTGGGTACAACCCTTATTGTTCTTGCTCAAACAGAAACAGACAAGTCAGGCAAGAGTTATTACGGGGAGACGACATTATATGTGCTAAGCTCAAATGGTACTATCGATTCAAGAATTACCCTGGATAAAGAAGGGCCAATCCATGATGTCTCCTGGTCCCCCAATTCCAAAGAGTTCGGTGTGATTTATGGCTTCATGCCCGCCAAGACAACTATTTTCAACCAAAGAGCTGTCGCAACTCATAATTTCCCTCTTGGACCTCGAAACACCATCCTTTTCTCTCCTACTGGGCGGTTTGTGCTCGTGGCCGGTTTTGGTAATTTGGCAGGCCAGATGGATATATATGATCTCGAGAAGGACTATAGAAAGATCTGCACTATCGAAGGTGGAAATCCTAGTGTTTGTGAATGGAGTCCAGACAGCAAGTACATATTGACTGCGACTACCAGCCCTAGATTGCGTGTCGATAACGGCGTTCGATTGTGGCACGTTGGAGGTGGGATCATGTATAATCAAGATATGTCAGAGCTGTATCACGTTACTTGGAGACCTCAGGCCCTCGAAACCTTTGGCTCTGGGGATCCTCTTAACCCTGTTCCAACACCACACTCATCTGCTCTGGCGTACCTGGGTACTGTCAAGACCCCATCAAAGCCAGCTGGTGCATATCGTCCTCCAGGAGCGCGTGGAATGTCAACTCCATTGCATTTCAAGCGAGAGGACGAAGGTGGAGCTGCGCATATTGTCAGCAACGGCACATCTTTGGTTAACTTTTCAAACGGTGGTGGCTTCGCCCGACCCAGAAGGCAGGTTCCTGGCGCCGAGCCTGTCGACAACGCTCCTCCCGGGGCCGCTGCAGCTCCTATTGCGGCAGCTGAGGGTGATGAGAATCTCTCTAAGGCGGCTTTGAAGAATAAGAAGAAGCGTGAAGCAAAGAAGATCAAGGACGCGGAAGCAAAAGCTGCTGGTCTGGCTACAGGACCCGAGGGACAGGGTCAAGTTGGCGACCAAAATCAAAGCCGCAGCCCAGACAGACGTGATCGACGTGAGCATCAGCGCAGCCGCTCTAAAGGCCAGCAAGATATCCGTAACCCATCTCAACATAGAGAGCGTCGTCACACCAACCGTGACAGAAATGCACTAAATGGCGGCCAAGTTTATAATGGCAATCAAGGTTACGGTGGCAACCAAGGCTACAATGGACCTCCTGGTTTCAACGGGCCTCCTGGGTTCAACGGGCCTCCAACAGGATTTAATGGCATTCCCACAAATAACATGGATAACTTAAGAATCAATTCACCCCAAGCTTCCACTCCTAAACCTCGCATCCAGGAGGCACCAGAGATGACCATCACCTCGCCCAACGGTGGAAGTCCAGGCGCAAAAAAGCTACGTGGTCTCCAGAAGAAAATTCGTGCCATTGAGGATCTTGAGATGAGACTTGCAGGTGGAGAAAAATTAGAGGATACGCAGATGAAAAAAATCGGTACAAAGAACCTAGTTCAGGCTGAGTTAACTGCTCTGGAACACGAGGGTTAAATTTGTAACCTGTTGTTATACCAATCGTAGAGAAGTGAAGGGATGTTATGGAAATCATGGTAGTTTGTTGGATTGCATAGGGACAAGCATCATAAGGGCGTTTCGTTGAGCTTTCATGCATTGCAAACCCAGGTACTTATCATTATCGGATTCAGATTGGCCCAGAGGCCTCTATGAAAAAGTACTCAACTATGTATTTAAGTTAGATACATTTGATGGTGGATGGGATAGGATGTTTCTCTAGGCTAGATGGTCTAGCATCCTAACATCTAATTAGCTGATAAATAGAAGATTGATATCACATCCTTTGGGTTTTGCGTTTCTTGTGATTCACTTATTTCAGCCTACTTGATTGTATTCAATAGGTGATCTGGGTAACTAGATTTGTGGAACAATTTGCTTTGTATAGTACGTTTTATGCCGTGTGATTAGCTGTTAACACTTCAAACATGCGTACCATAATTCTGGCAGGACCTATGTCGATTCTGCACAGAGTCAGTCAACTGCAGAGGTCAGCCTGCCATGTTCTGAACAGAACACCATTTGTTTGGCCATTACATATAGCCAACCTGTTCATTATGAGGCTTGTAAGCCCTCGTGACAGACACATTACAAAAGCACAAACAAACAAATGAGTCAAGAATGGATATGGGTGATTGCATTCAGATTCAAAGAGGAGTAGAGCAGTCTAGTTGATGCGTATTTGCAGGTGCTAATCTTTATAGCATTACATAACCCAGCCTCGCTTAATCCAGGGGTTGAAAATGTAAGGTGCAAACCCCATTGGGTTTTTAGGTTTAGTGTTCTGTTCTGAGAATCGTGGCTTCGTGACGTACGCAGGGTTTCCGAAGCCACAAAGAGATCTTTTGAGTTCATATTCAAATTTTCTTAGGTATTGCTTTGCGACACACTAGAATGAGATGAGGGTTGACCCAGATTCTCTTTATGATCCTTCAATCTGAACTTTTGCTCAGTCTACGTTTTATACTTGTTCTACCATACGGTTGAAGCTATCTCTATTAACTAGCCTTGTGGTCTCGAAATGGATGTTGTTGATCACATATTTTCATGATTATTATTTCCACACGAGGGAGCACAATCATTGGCAAATAGACCGACACCCGTTGTTACAAGAAGTAGGAGAAATTAAAATCCACACGACATGTTGTTAGGAATTAATTGGGGCTAAAGGCTAGTAACCGCATCTTGGGTTGGTCTGGCGTTCATTTCGTGGCTGCATAGAGTACCAATTTACTATGTGGTTGAAATGCGTTGTTGATCATGTTGGACTATAGTAGGAAAGTAGTCAAGATGATGATATGTTATCAATACAGATGGCTAAGCTCCAGCAGCACTTCTAAGATGGAGCTTATCAAATCTTGGTGGGAACTCGAGCACAAAGCTGACAGCAGAGATAGAAAGTAGTAGCTGAGCACTATAAGCAACTCTTTTATTTTAACGAAGGAGCAAGACTTGACGGTACAATCCTGATAGCTCTGAAAATTCAATGAGGCCGTCTGTAACTTTCACCGCGCCCAGCTGCAGTGTATTTTCAGCGCTTTTTTTTGCGCTGCACCATAATCTTCACAAAATCCTGAGCGAATTCACCACCCTCGGCCAGTTTAGTCATAAACCCCAGGTTCTGGATAAATACTGACGCATTTGAAGCCATGTATTCGCATACTAGCATTCTGAGTGGGCTCATCTGTTCTCCAGAAGTTCCACCGCTTCCTTCTTCGGTGTACACATATCGTGCGAGGTCAATTACATCCGCTGCGTTTTTATCATTCAAGCTGAACAAGCAGAGAGTCTTGTGGAGCCTGTGTAACGCGATTGCTTTAAGGGAGTCAATGAGCTTGAAATCTCCCAGAATGTAAAGTGCACTGTGGCCAAGGAATACATCTAGATAGCCAATCTCTGAATTGAAGGCGGCGGGCTCGCAGCTCTTCCCTAAGGCTGTTCGTGAATCAGGAAGTGGGAACTCAAGACTTGAGAAAGTAGGTACCGGTTGAATCTCAGGTGGATTCCAAGATGCCTCATTTTCTCTTAGTCTTTTTTTAGCTGCGATTATCGCCGATAATTTGGTTGGAACTTCAATTTCAGGTGGAGGACATGCCTGAACTGAATCATTTTTGTCAGACTGAAGATGAGCTTGCGGCGCTGTGTAGTCCCCGGTATATGCAAACTGTACAAATCGCTCAAAGGTTGCCTTGTCCACTTTCTCCCACTTCACGCATGCCTCACGCGCTTCTTGCATGCTGCCTCTCAACAGTGCATTCAACGGCTTAGAGAGCTGGGCAATGGCTTCTTCATGAACGAAGAACTCAGTAGGGACGCCATCAATGTGTTCACCAATGATGAATCTGACGATTCGAGAATTAAGAATTCTATCGGATGGTAATCAGTTAATCCCACTCGATCAATTTCGGAGCAAAGTTATAAATGTTTGAATTGTGCAGCTTACTCCTTAAATGAGGAAGGCATTTAGTCGGACCTAGTTGGTCTGCTCAAAAGTCTGTGTTGATCAAGCTCTTGTATATAGCGCAGAGATAGATGGTCGAGTCCGTAATTGTTGACGTTATATTGTAACTAACAATGTTTCACTGCTTCAACAAAGATATTAACCCCCAAAATTGATGCCGAGAAATAGACATTTATTTTCATTCTCAAAGTTTGATATTAAAGGATTCCCAGTATCATGAAATCTTGCTTTGAGTTTAGTTCATAGGTTTATCAGGCTCCAAAAAGCAATTATTGATACTTGAGAGGGGTAATGATTCGTATTACATGGAGTGTTTCAGTTTTACAGCTACATATCTCTATTGGGTGTGGAGTTTCTATGTGTGCAGATGGCTTTCCTTTTTCTCCATGTCTACATCAGGTTGTTTTAACGTGGTACCAATGGTATTTACTGCTTCTTGCCTATCACACCATCTGAATTCTCCACAGAATTATCGCTTAATATAGGGCCTAGCCCATATGCCAGTAGCGGCTCTCAACTCAACTTCAGTGAAAGTTAAATTCAGTTTCCTGTGCATGCAGATGAATGGGGGTCATTGTAATTGATAAAGAAATCTGGTAATCATTCCTTACGCAGGAATATTTATATTCAAGAATTGATTATACTAGTCAGCTCTGATGTGACAACAGATTGTATTCTTTAAGAGTATATAGTAGATCCTGAATGTTTCCACGTAATTATTCCTACTCATTCTTGGACCCTTTACTTTCGATGTGCACTGTTTCTTCTTCTGCTCTCTTTGGATCATTTGGATCGGCATGAAGCTGTTTCTCCACTGCAATGACCTGCTTGTCAACCATAGCTTGGCCCTCAAACACTGTTCAATTGTTAGCATCACCCTAAGATAGGTAGGGAAAGAGAGCTTACGAAAGGTCAACTCTTCCAGAGTACGATTGTACGTTTCCGGGAAGAAGAAGAAGATAACCACAATCTCAAAAAGCACCCAAGAACAGTAGACAAGTAGCCATCTCCAGCTGATATTCTCAAGTCCGATAGGATTGACAAATGTAGCAAAGAAGGCGGCACCTCTTCCGAAGAACTGGAAAAATGCGAGACCACGAGTCCGTTCGGCATAAGGGAAAAGCTCGACCAAGTAGGTATAAGTTAGGGAGTTGAAGCCGATGTTATAAGCAGGCGAGTAGAGGAATATGAAGAAGATAGCCATATATCCTGCCGTCTTATTAAGAGGGAATGATGGATCGATCTTGTGCTTCTTCTCAGCTTCGACATATATACCTTGGCAGGTTGTCCAGCTGATATAAACGATTAACATGCATGAGGTGCAGAGGAGATACATATGGCGACGCTTGAACCTGGTGATGAAAAGGGCGATTCCTACGGCATTTACAAGCGCCCAACCTTCTTTGCCCAGGTTGATACCTTGTTTCAACTTAGGATCGGTAATTCCAACAGTAGCAAGGATGGTGAAGAAGTAGTAGGATATCAAAGTGTTACCGCTCCACTGGGTGAAAAGACCAATCATCATTGCGAGGAACGCACGTTGTCTCATTCCAGCAGTCTTGAAAAGATCCACCCAAGTCATTTTGGCGGCATCCAATTCAAGCTTAATCGTAGTTTCGATCTGTGCCATTTCTGCTAAAACGATAAGATTGTTGCGATCACCTTCAGCGTGATATTTGGCCAAGATATCGAAGGCTTCCTCTCGACGGTCTTTGCTGATGAGGTAACGTGGACTTTCGGGGAGGAAACTGAACCATTAGATAAGATGAGATGTTGAGTGAACGACAACTTACAATATTAAACCAATTTGGATCAGGGAAGGCGCCATCTGCAAGTAAGAAGGGACACGCCATGCCCAGTCCGAGTTGATGTAGTTTGTACCCATGGTGATTGCAGCAGCAGATATGGAGCCAATAAAATAAGATGCGTTGAATAGAGAGGTGAGAATTGCTCTTTCCTTGGGATAACCCAATTCACCTAGCATTGCAGATCCAGAGATAATGCAGAACGGAATTCCAAAGCCTAGCATCATTCGAGCAACAATATACATCCCAACTATACAAAATTAGAATGGTCTTTACTGAGCATACCACTGGAAATATTCACCATGCACAGAGGCGCCCTGAACGATAGCTCCAAGAACCGAGACTAACGATCCGAAGCAAATGGACCAACGACGACCGAATCTGTCATTGAAAGCAGGAATAAAAGGAAGTGCGCAGATCGCGCCCAAGGAGTATGAAGCTGAAACAATTCCAGTGAGTGAAGACGTCAGGTCGCATTTCTCTACTGATATTCCATCTTCCAATTCCATGATACATTTTCCAAAGTCTAAGGAGAGTTAGTTACTGTTAGATCATGAATAACAAGGCTCGATCTGCCTACATTTCTTCCACGGCGCAACGCCCTGCAGACTGTTGATAAGTTGGGAGTCGAATCCTGACGTAACCTCGATTCCCATGCATGTTGGGAAGAGCAAGAAGTACAGACTTCGCAGGTTCTTTTTCTTGTACCAGGGAATTTTATCGTCCTTAACGAGTTGTGTCACTGGATCTCCACCCTCAGTACGTGCTGCACCTGAAAGGACCATCTTTGCAACAAATTAAAGTTAGTGAGTGGCTGCCAACCTGATACCATCATACACATGGAAGTGCCCGAGTAGTTATATAAATTAGTCTGCCACGATGATCGCCATGCGGGGTCCCCAGTCTTACAGATTGGAGATTATCCTTCGACTTTAGCCGGCTGGCGGGGTATATAACCAATAGCTCGGAAATTCGGCCAAAACCTCCTTCTGGACACGAGCCAAGATTTGGCACTGTCTAGCAACGAAGATGTATGGTTTAACTGACCCGGTATGACATGGTTTTGCGAAATCCTCACCTCAGATAAACGAATTACTCGGTATACGCGTAATGATTCGTGAAGGCTTGAGAAGCTAGGTGCAAAGACTCAAAATACGATCTGACAAAGTTAAAGAATCGGGCCGGATAGTTGTGTTTACTAAGTTAACACGGAACAATGGACGGAAGATTTTACGCTCCGTATTCATTGCATACTTTACGTATCATGGTTGAACGATTTTACACAAGGTCGCGCGTGGCAGATATCAGACTGGAAAATATCACTACCTACTCAGTCCACAATCAAAGTCGAACATGAGCGCTATGATTGCAAGATATACACTAGTAGGTGGATTTGTTATAACGCCCCCCGAGCAATTATCATGGGTCCTAACATTTTGCCCTTTCTGGGCAGCGGCGTGGACGTATGATTACCTTGTAACTTCTACACCCACCATATTTGCCAGATTCGGAAGTTAGCGAGGCCTCATCTTATTAAAGCCAAGTAACAACGTTACTGTACCAAGGGAAACGGCTATAGCAAATGGATCCGTGCAATGCATACACTGGGGAGCTGAACAATGCTACCGTCACTTTGGGCCAAACCCTTTATTCTCTAAAACCCCTTTCCGTAGGTCCCTTATGTACGTTGTATATTGGCTTTCCGCGTATTGGGAAGAAACGAACATTCTTGGACCATTGTCAACAAAATGTTCTGAACCCATGCAAAAATGCCAAGGAGAACTACGGTCCCAATGGCATGGTAAGTACGAATTGTGTGACACATCTGCACTAGCATTGAAAGAAGAACTTGCCAATGTCTGAACAATAGCTTGGCCAATTTGAAAACAAGCTCTAACAATCAATCCTTGCCAAATCAGAGCAATACTGCTCAGCCATACAGAAATCCGTGAGCAGTAGGGGGCAACTACTCGTGACGTACTAGTTTCGGTATTTGCGTCAAGCGATTTCGGTTAATGTAAGGGGGGAATAGACTAAGGACAATGATTAAGGCAAGCCACATTGATGATTTACGCCGGGTGGTACCTCGGCACTTTCTGGGACTTGATTTTCTAAATTCCTTACGGAAGACAAATCATCTTTGTGGTGCATCATACGTGCGTTTTTCAGCAAGTATGCGCTTTCAAGGGAAGGCGTCATGCCATAAAACAACTTTGACCTCACACTTTTTGTTGCCTTCTCCGGATGACTTGGTGACCATCTTACCACTTGGTAGCATTGTATTTTGCCTTTCAGTTTCATTCTTAATGTTAAATATATACGAACTCGGCGATCTCTGATCTTATTACGAAGCTGCCTGATGTGCCGGTGTTAATGCCAACCTCCTCACATCCCACCTAACAGATTATATTCTTCCACGATGTTTGCATTTGTGTTTGCATTTCTAATGGCTGGCGGATCGTTCGTTCATCGCTCAGGACACTGGAGTCGTTTCCTTGCGCTGGTACTATCAGTCCGAAGCCACCTACTCCAATGCATATTCCAATTCATTTTTAGAAGACGTGCACAATAAAGCTCAAACTACACAAGCTCAAGAGTTACTAGATCGATGAATGATTAGATTGAACTAATGGGAAAATGGAAATCGCACTATTTCTCAATGCAAATAAAAAAAGACTGGCTTACTGACAATTCAACAGATGGCGGAGTAACTTTTCTGGTTTTTGTTTCTAATCCGCTCAGACTAGCAGCTAATAATGCTATCTACAACGGCTATCCATCGTTCGATATTACCACCGCTTTGAGAACGGCGAATCTAGGTAATTGTCTGTGCATCTCACTAGATCTCACCCCTAACGTCGGCTGAATAAAGGGGTTGAGATAAAGGTGGAGCGCTTTTCAAGGCCGAAGTAATTGTAACAAAAGAGTGAAGCCTTGTGAAAGCTTTATCCAAACGCTTCTAGTGGGTGCTTTACTATGTTCAAGTTTCAATACGAAAGTTCCGTGTACCTAATATAATAGTGGGACAATATAGGAAGGGAAAGACAACCCATTTCAACTCAAAAGGCATGTTTAAATCCAACACAACCACTGCCTTGGTGAATGCTACAGTTATTTTTGATATAACTTCAATAATGAGAACTACAAATTGCAATATCTTTCAAACTACTCTCTCGGTATTTAAAAGAACAGACGTAGGGTAACGCAAATAGTAAGTCAAGGGGTGGTAAGGTAAATGGCTAATGCAACATACTGAATATTCTGTCACACGCACCTGGCTTATAGGCTCGATTTGCGTCCTTCAGTAGTGTTGAGATCTCTCGTGATTAAATGCATCACAACTCGCAACAGCGAGGTAGTATGTTCTTGGAAGGATACCTGAATTCCATGATATTTGATAAGCATAGAACAGTGTCACTCAGAATGCTTATCATATAAGAAAGCTAGAGACGACATTGTATTGTGCTAGTTACATATTGCTGTTTAAATTGAATGGAACCAAAAGGCACTATGACAATCAGAACATGGGCGAGTAGTGTGGTGTGCTGACTCAAAATTATATGAAATGAAGGGAAGGGTTTGTCGCTAAGTGTTTTTGAGTTCTCAGATGACATACATTATAAATTTGACAATACTAGATTTGATTCTTCTACAATTATCTTGACAGGTGACATCAAATAGAGAAGAGTGGCTATCAGATAATGACTGAATAATAACTCAAGATGCCTCCCTCAAGTATCAGATGTTCCCGACCTTCCAACCCAAACGCCCACAAGAGGATATCATCCCAAATTAGGGCGTATATGTATATTAGCAAACACAAAACTCCCGCTAAGTACATTTTAAAAGTAATATCAAACAGAAAATGATAATCTTCCGGACACACTAGTCAACACGGCCATGCTGGCCTTGCCCTCTCCCTGATAACCCTTCATAGCAACAACCTGCTTCACGCCCCATCCTTTTTCCACGCGGACGATGTACAGGTCCTTCCCATCGAGCGCTATCGAGCCGCTTATAGATGAGGCGTCAACAGTTCCCTCCCACTGACTGGGATAGCGTACAGCGATTTTCCCGGATGTAGATTGATGATTAGATTTTAGGTTTTGCCAGATTGAATCATGAATGAGGGCAGTACTGCCTTGGTTAGGAAGGCTGCCTTCTGCTTGAGGTGGAGGGAGAAGGTAGGGATCGTCGTCATGTATTGGGATGTAGGGTGGTCTACGGGGTTGTCTTGAGCCAAAGGAATCGGGATTATAAAATATCGGGGATAGCAACTCAATCGATGTAGTTCCGCTTGTGGTGATTGTATCCAAGGTGCTTACACTACCTAGGTCTTTTCCAATAATTGGCAAAATAGATCCTTGAATGCCACCTGACATGCTATAGAAGTACCCGTGGCTGCCCTGATAGTAGGCTCCAGATATCGTACCAGATACAGACTCTATATGTGTTATGTAGTCTCGAAGAGGCGGTGTATAACTCAATTCACCAATAGATAGTTGTGGCAAGCGACAATTTATTGTCCCCGAGTTTGTTTTGATTTTGAGCTCTGCAGGTGCAGGGCGAGTAGGATCAATACTTTGTGCAGTGACCCCAACTCTGACACTTCCAGATATTGAGTGCAGTGACAGTAGGTCGTAAAGAGGAAATAGACCACTAATTGAACCAGACGTTGTATCAACAGTGATCCGACGGGTGTCAAAAGAGTAGCCTGGCGCTTCAAAAGAAGGGTTGGATTTAGGAAAATTCGGGAAGTGAACATCCCCACTAACGCTGATAAAGCTGGCTCCGCCAAAAACACTAATCTTGACATCGTCGAGTACTGCCAGAGTTAGAGAAACACTCTGCACTAAAAGACTATTCAGTTCTGCATCCTCGGGCAACCAAGCCGTTATCTCTAGAGATATGCAGTGCGGGCCGGGCAGCATGATGTGGGATGACCGTGGAGTACTGATTTTCAGTGTGCGCGTTTGTTCATCCCAAGTTTGTAAAACAACCAGGGAAGGATCACTGGTCCTAACGTCAAAGGAAAAATGCGGACCTTTGTCAGAGTCTTTGGGTAATCGTCGAACAATAATCTGGCCATCTGGCGAGAGGTGAGCGTCGGAACTGGACTTATCAGTGTCATCATCGTAATTCGTTTGTATGATGGTCAAGTCTTTATTTGAGCCAATTGAGTACGGAATTGGATTCATCGGCGTCACATATTTGGCCCAGATGCAATATGCCGCAGGACTACCCGGGGCTGGTATGGATGGCATTTGATGCCGATCACCAGACTGAAGATGTTAGCTACGATCAACATAGTTGCACATAGAATTGAAATTTGCGTGGAGACTATGATTATCGAAGAGGTGCAAAGGTGCTTTGTTTATAGCATATCAAACATACCGATAATTTTATGTTCAGTGTCGATAATAATATAGTCACAAAGACGACAACGACTAAGGCAGCGAAAAGTAGCTTCCGTATGATCTCGCGCGAGACAATTCCACACAGCCCACAGAATGAGGGCTCTCGTATATAAGCTTTATGTAGTGGGATACTCTCTTCGTGAGCGTGTTCAGGACGACCCATGCTCACTGGTCTCTGTGCCTGGGTGTGTTGATCAGGACGATTCTGATCAAAAGTGTGATAGGATCTATTATGTTGAAGAGGTTGTCTTGGATTGTGATTCGGAGAGGCCGAATATGCTGGAGGAGGTGCTCCAACTAAAGGAGTATGCTCTGATGAGTGTGTATTGATGGTTTGACGAGGGGATCTTGGGGAGTTGGGTGTAATTGACCTGGGGGAGAAGGGAGTAGTATTCCTTAGAGGAGATATTGGCGCAGTGGTACCAAACATTGCTAATGGAGTAGGAAGCGGTGTATCATCGGTGGGTCGAGAGGACGCGTGTGTTGCGTGAGAGGGATAAAGTTGAGCAAGGGAGCTTGCAGATTGTGTATTTCTAGATGATACTGAAGTATTTGAAGGTGCCGCTCCGACTAACCCCCCCGGGCCTGGTATCAACACCTTATCCTCTGTCGTCTTCCGATCAAGATCTGGTGTTGGATCTGGTACCAGCACGTCCGCTGGCATGCCTCTCGTGAAGTAGCCATCTGTGGGGGACAATTCATTGGTGAATGATTCCGCATCTGAGTCGGCAGAGTAGAGATCATCCGACCGAGGCATCTCTCAGGTTTCCAGTGCAGAATACTGCTGCCTGCAGCGTCGATATTGAGTCGAGTATCCCGCCAGCAGTTTCGCAAAAAGCGTCGCAAGTTACACGTAACGACGATGTCGTTATGGGAAGAAGAACAAGCCGTCAGCAGGAAGCGATACTTGGCATTGTTGGATGCCTAAGTGGTCTGAATCATGGTAAAGCTACAGTATGATGTAGTGGGGTTGGCCGCTTTCCAGAGCATTGGAAAGAAGAACGGATGAAGTGGTGGTGTTGGTTGATATCAGTGGCCGAGTGGCTGCGGACTAGGATTAGTCAAGCACCACCGTAACCCCGCAAGTGGTTGACCATTACTCCGTACAATCAACACCTCTTCATTGCTTTAGATACAGAGGTTGTTGGTATCATTGGCCAGCCTGCCATACGGCACACGGCACAGTTGAAGAGTGGGAATAGCCTCTCAAATAGGAAGGTCGAGTAGCGTAAAGTGTAAACAGTGGTATCACGTGATATCATCAGCTGAGTGACGTCCTTGATGTCTTCATGTACGACGGCGACCGCACGCTTTCTAGTTATTACAAAGTAGTTCAAATCAAATGTTCCTTTTCTCTTGCAATGTTTTGTCAACCGATTCTGATTTCGCACCATATACACACGCTTTGCAGACGACGCGCCTTTGTTCTTTCTGTCAGCATGCTTCTCTACATTTGACCTTCTTCCTTCATTTATCACATGAATTTATCACATGAGTGCATCGAGGTCGTGAACGTTAAATCTTGAACATCTGCCTTTGCGCCTTATGCTCGGAATGTACCCACTGCTGGTAACTGTACCAAATTTGGCACTTTAATTTCCTGTTCTACTTCAACCTTTTACAACACTCTTCATTCCTGTTCAACTTGGCAACCTATAATTGTGAATCTCTGAGCACTTCAGACCTTCAAAGCATAGACCAGGGTTTGCCCTTCTGCGGTCTTATTGCAGTGGGGAGGCACAAGCTTGTTACAGATCTTTGCTCTTGATGAGAAGAGAGGCTGTAAGCGGAGTACTTTGGCAACTTGAGTATGCAATATTATCTAAGAAATCGTGATTATATCCAACAATGATGACCATGTTTTCCTTAACGTCAATTTAGAGAGAGAGCCAACCTTAACAAAACATGCATTCTTGTATCTGTAATCAAGCACGATGCTTAGAGACAATACTAGAGAGAAAACCAGAGAGCTGGCCACAGCTAGGAAGCACGCCCTTGAGTCTGAGACTTTTTAACACAGGCACATTGTTTGATAAGTGAATGCAAAATGATGCACAGTGAGTGACCTTTCATAGTTGGAGCATGGCCCTTTGCAATAAATGATTATTGTAGTGTCTCAAAATACGACCAAAAATAACAAGGAACTTTGTGATGTAAGAAAACTATGAAAGTATTCATTGTTACTTGTCTGCAGAGTGAACTGAGAAAGCTCAAAGTGATGGGAACATAGGTCTATGTTATATAGTATACAGTACGTGATTGTAGTGGTGAGACTTAAATGCCAAGAACATCAAAGGGGAAAACGCGGTTTGTCGCGTTGAGACGCGTTAAGCCGCGTCGAGCATGGATGCCAATCTTGTATACTACTACCCTCCTCACTGAAACCGAGTTTTAATGTCTATATGCTGTCTGGATGCCATTACTTTCTCTGAAGTGACAACTCTTTAATTAGACTTGCACATCCTCCCATTTAATTCGGGTACCCTCACTCCCCTCCACGACACAATGCCATCAGGATCCCGAAAACCACAGAATGGGTACCGCCGAGGAGGTAAAACTGCATATCATGGTCCTCGAAAGGCAAAAACTTTCACTCCTAAAAACGGGAACGAAGCAACCTCCGCAGATGAGAAGCGCGAGGCAGTAGCACTTGCAAATTCGATCGATGAAGCACAAGGATTTGTGCGCTACGACAGCGGCAAGAAACGAGTAGGCTGGCTAGTAAATATAAGTGCCACGAGTATAGAAGACGATAAGATACCGGAAGGGAGGGCGGGATTGGATTGCTATTTTATTGGGGAGGATGGGAACACGTTCAAAGCAACTCTAGAATATGATCCATATTTTCTTGTGGCAGTGAAGCGCGGCCATGAACCTGAAGCAGAGGAATGGCTCAAGCGTGCTCCAGGAGGTGGGGTGGTGAAGAGTCTGCGGAAGGTTGAGAAAGAGGACTTGCAGATGCCCAATCATCTTCTTGGATACCGGCGGACATTTTTCGAACTGAGTTTCGCGAATGTTGGAGACTTGTTAGCGGCGAGAAGGGATATCATGCCAATTGCTGAGAAAAACAAGAAGAACATGAACGCAATGGATACATATGCTGAGGTTGCCAGGTATGTCGAATTCTCAACTTGTGCTAACTGATATGGGATTGCTAATCGTTCGCCATGTAGCGCCAATGCTGGATTTGACCTTTTTGATGATGACGAACGAGATGATAATAAACGACTTAATGCCTCTGTTGCTGACGCTAGCGATTTCATTGTGGACATTCGGGAATGGGATGTACCATATCATGTACGAGTAATGATAGACCAAGGTAAGGACTGGCTAAGGAATAATAGAAGGTTTGGCTAATTTCTGAAGACATACGGACTGGGAAGTGGTATACGGTGGAAGCGAAACATGGCATTACCACCATCAAATGCATAGAAGAACGACTGGAAAGAGCGGATCCAGTGGTGATGGCTTACGATATCGAAACAACAAAATTACCTCTGAAATTTCCAGACGCGGCAATCGACCAGATAATGATGATATCGTATATGATCGACGGACAAGGGTTCTTAATCACAAACCGGGAAATAGTATCGGAAGATATCGACGATTTTGAATATACCCCCAAGCCGGAATACGACGGACCGTTCATGATCTTCAACGAGCCTGATGAAAAAGCTGTTATTGAACGGTTCTTTCTCCACATTAAGGAGGCAAGACCAACAGTGATAGCAACTTACAACGGAGATTTTTTCGATTGGCCATTTGTGGATGCCCGCTCTAGTATCAATGGAATTGATATGTATCAAGAAATTGGTTGGCGGAAGGGATCTGACGATCAGTATTGCTGTGACTATAGCGCCCATATGGATTGCTTCCACTGGGTGAATCGAGACAGTTATCTACCGCAAGGAAGTCGTGGCCTAAAAGCCGTCACTACAGCGAAGCTTGGCTACGATCCAGACGAATTAGATCCGGAATTGATGTTGCGGTATGCCAGCGAGCGGCCCCAAACACTTGCCGAATACTCGGTCTCCGATGCAGTTGCCACATATTATCTCTACATGAAATACGTGCACCCTTTCATTTTCTCGTTGTGTACTATTATTCCACTCGGACCAGATGCCGTGTTACGAAAGGGAACCGGAACTCTCTGTGAAATGTTGCTTATGGTGCAAGCATACCAGAAGAAGATCGTTTTACCGAATAAGCATGTGTCTCCAAAAGAAGCTTTCTGGGATGGCCATTTACTAGAATCGGAAACATACGTTGGTGGCCATGTGGAAAGTATAGAGGCAGGAATTTTCAGAGCTGATATACCAGTCAACTTTGCTGTGGACACTACTGCTATCGATGAGCTCTTGGAGGATCTGGATGCTGCATTGAAATTTAGCATAACAATCGAAGAAAAGAAATCGCTGGACGATATCACTAATTACGAAGAGATCAAACAACAAATTACAGACCGGCTGATTAGTCTAAAATCAACAGCGAATCGAAGTGAGCGTCCTCTGATTTACCATCTAGATGTTGCGTCTATGTATCCCAACATCATGACAACGAATCGATTACAACCCGATTCTATGATAGAAGAAGCAGACTGTGCCGCCTGTGATTTCAACAGACCAGGTAAGACCTGCGATCGAAGGATGCCATGGGCTTGGAGAGGTGAATATTTGCCAGCCAAGCGTGATGAGTACAACATGATCAAACACTCCCTAGAAAACGAGAAGTTTCCCGGGAAATGGCCGAACAGTCCTGCACGATCGTTTCAAGAGCTATCTTACGATGAGCAGTCCACACTTGTTCGAAAACGCCTGCAAGTTTACAGTCAGAAGATCTACCACAAGATTCACGAAACGAAAACGATCGAAAGAGAAGCAATTATTTGTCAGAGGGAGAACCCTTTCTATATTGATACTGTCAAGGATTTCCGTGATAGAAGATACGATTATAAGGGTAAGCAAAAGGTATGGAAAGGCAAGACTGATGCAATGAAGGCTGCGGGTGCCTCAGCTGCAGAAATCGAGGGTGGCAAGAAGATGATTGTGCTTTTTGACTCCTTGCAATTAGCTCACAAGGTTATTCTCAATTCCTTCTATGGTTATGTCATGAGAAAGGGTTCCCGTTGGTACTCCATGGAAATGGCTGGAGTAACCTGCTTGACTGGAGCTCACATCATTCAAATGGCCCGGCAACTGGTAGAACGAATCGGCCGACCTCTGGAACTGGACACTGATGGTATCTGGTGTATGCTACCTGCAACATTTCCAGAGAACTACGCTTTCACCCTGAAGAACGGAAAGAAAGTTCCTATATCGTATCCTTGCGTGATGCTGAATCACCTTGTACACGACAAGTTCACAAACCACCAATACCAAACCTTAACGGACCCCGAAACTTTCAAATATGAAACTCATAGTGACAATTCTATTTTCTTCGAGGTCGATGGCCCTTACCGAGCGATGATTTTACCAACTTCAAAGGACGAGGACAGAAACTTGAAGAAACGTTACGCCGTTTTCAACGATGATGGTACATTGGCAGAGCTGAAGGGGTTTGAGGTCAAACGTAGAGGAGAGCTGAAGCTCATCAAGATCTTCCAAACGCAAATTTTCAAATTCTTCCTGGAAGGCACGACATTACAAGAAACATATGAAGCGGTAGCAAAGGTTGCGAATCAGTGGCTAGATGTTCTCCATTCTAAGGGTGATACGCTAGCTGATGAGGAGTTGATCGAACTTATTTGCGAGAATCGAAGTATGTCCAAATCCTTAGAAGAGTATGGAACACAGAAGTCGACGTCAATTACAACAGCAAAGAGGCTCGCAGATTTTCTTGGTGAGCAAATGGTCAAGGATAAAGGACTGAATTGCAAATATATCATTTGTTCAAGACCAAAGAATGCACCTGTCACCGAAAGAGCTATTCCAGTCGCAATCTTCTCCGCAGAGACCACCGTTAAGCGTCACTTCTTGCGAAAATGGCTAAAGGAGGATCCTACCAATATGGATCCCAGAGCACTACTTGACTGGGATTACTACCTTGAGCGCCTGGGATCGGTCATTCAGAAACTCATTACTATCCCAGCTGCCCTGCAGAAGGTTCGAAATCCAGTGCCTAGAGTAGCCCACCCAGAATGGCTACAGCGGCGCATAAACATCAAAGACGATAGGCTTAAGCAAAAGAAAATGACAGATTTATTCATCAAAGCACCACTCGAGGAGATTACCAACCTTCAGGATCCCAGAATGGCAGACATGGAAGATTTTGGTGCCAAACTTCTGAAGCCAAAAGCAATCGGAGCTGCACTGTCTCAAGTCTCAACCTCACAGAAGCCGACGAAGAGAAAGTCACCCGAGCCTGCCGTTCCCGTCTCTGTCAATCCATACGCTGCCCTACCTGAGAAGATGCCGGATCCCACGAGAGACTATCTCGGATTTCTCGACTACCAAAAGCAGAAGTGGAAAATCCAAAAACAAGCTCGCATCCGTCGTCGTCACTTATTTGGTGAAACGCGTACCACTGTAGGAAGTAATATTGGCGCTCAGCTACGAAATCAAGCAGAGCAGACGTACAAAAGTACCTGGCAAGTTCTTCAGCTACGAGGGACAGATAGCCCGGGTGTGGTAGTAGCTTACGTACTTATCGACCTCAAAATCCATACGTTAAAGGTGAACGTACCGCGACAGGTATTTCTGAATCTAAAGGGCAAAGAATTACCAGATATTGAAGTGGATGGGTGCATAGCCGAGAAAGTCAACCATACCCTACCTAATGGGCATCCCTCGATACATCTTTTTAAACTGACAATGCCTGAGGAAGTGTACGTTAATGACGCACAAAAACTTTCTCTACTTTTCAACCATCCTAGCGTGGAAGGCGTATACGAAAAACAAGTACCTTTGAGTGTTCGGGCAGTATTGCGTCTTGGAAGCTTATGCACATTCGACGAGACCCAACCTGGTGTCCTCGGTAAAGGCCTCGAAACCGGATTTGATCTTACTGGCCTTCGTAGAGCTACCTTGAAACAACCTTATCTCTCCGACTCTCCCATATCTTACCTATATCTGTATCATGTAGTTGCAGGAGATCGCCAAGTATTTGCTCTCTTTTCCACAGGTAGCGACCAGGCCTATGTTATTATCCTTCAAAAGTCAAAAGACTCTAACCAGGACTTGCCTAATATTGGAAAGATATACACGGACTTATTGAAAAGAAGAAACCAAGAGCTTGATGGGCAGGATACTCCAAAATGTTTTGAGTACCAGGCGACGCTGCAATTTGACACTCGTCAAGTTACTACCCGGCGAAAGGCTTTACTCGAACTACGTGAATTAGTCAAGAAGATGAGAAACGATGAAACAAGTCCTTTGATGCTTGTCGTTCAGTCGCCACAGCGAAAGCTGCTGATTCATGACGTGCCCATTCTTGGAGAGTTCCCAGTTTTGTCGCTGAAACATCAGGTCGAGGACCAAAATCTTCCCCCTCTTGGTTGGCAGACCTTTGTAGCAAAGCGCCTTGTCAACCACTACTTGGGTCTTGGCTCATGGATCTTGCACTTGACGGAGCTGGCACGATATGGTGATGTGCCACTTTGCAACCTTGAACGAGATGATCCTCGATACCTTATTGATATCGCATATGCTAGGCGCCTACAGAATAATAACGTAGTGCTGTGGTGGTCTGGAGGACCACGACCAGATCATGCAGGGTATCAAGAAGATGATGTCCTTGGGCCGCTAGATACTGTCCAGATGCCATCTGTCAATAATCCTGGAACATATCCTTCGGTTTGCATTGAGCTTGATGTCCGCAACTTGGCTATCAATACAATCTTAACATCGTCACTGATTAATGAGTTAGAAGGAAGCGACTCCGTGTCATTCAATCCTGCCGCCCCATCTGACGATGGCCCAAGTGACGGATCAAACATCCTTTACGCAGACAACGCGTTTGCGACAGCCGGTGTTACAGTGTTACGTGAAATGGTGAAAGCTTGGTGGACTGAAGCTTGCAAAGGAAGCACCATGGCAGATATTATGGTGCAACATCTTGTGCGGTGGGTCGAAAATCCAGGCTCCTTCTTATACGATAGATCACTTCACTACTATGTTCAAATGATGTCTCGAAAGGCATTCCAGCAGCTCATGACAGATTTCCGTCGTGTTGGATCACATGTGGTCTTCGCCAGCTCAAGTCGTCTGCTTCTCCAAACTACGAAATCAGAGGTCGGAAATGCCTATGCCTACAGTCAGTACATCTTGAAATCAATCAAAGCAAAGCCACTCTTTCATTTCCTCGACCTCGAGATCAAAGAGTACTGGGACTACCTCGTGTGGTATGATGAATTCAATTATGGCGGCAAAGCATGTCAAGAGGTTGTAGAAGCAGAAAAGCAGACCTTGGACTGTGTTATGCACTGGCAACTCAGCAAGTTCTTACCTGCCCCTCTTCAGCCACTGTTCAACGATTGGGTTGTTGAGTTCATCGAGATCATGCATAAGCTCAAGCGGCCACTATTAGCTGAGGGGACTGAATCGACTCCACGCCCAACTCAAATACCAGTTCAAGCCCTGGGCGCCGACAAAGAAGACAAAATAATACTCGGAAAGGATTTTGAGAAACCTCTCAAGCGTCAAATCGCTGGATTAATTCGCCGCCAGAAGGAGGAAATGCTACATCGCGAACTGGCGTCAGACTACGCCTTCCCCATCCTCCCAGGTTCCCATCTAAAGTTCAGCAATCCAGCCTTACAACTTGTCAAGTCGCTCATGCAGGTTTTATCTTTAGATAAGAATATTACGCTAGAAGCACGTTTGCTTCGCAAGGAACTTCTTGCGATGTTCGAAATCCGAGAGTTCAGCACTGAAGCAAAATTTGTGAACCCTAGCGAGAGTCTTAAGATACAACAAATCATATGCGATAATTGCACAATGGCACGCGATCTTGACTTCTGCCGGGATGAGGATCTTATTCCCGACGTAGGTGCCGATGGGAAAGTCATTGATGGAGGTAGAGCTTGGAAGTGTGGATTCTGTAATTCGGAATATGAGAGGATTGAGATCGAGGAGAGGATGATTGCTAGTGTCCAGAGCTTGGTAACAGAATGGGCTACACAAGACCTGAAGTGTATAAAATGTAAAGGCGTAAGGGTGAATGATTTTATGGAGCATTGCAGCTGTTCTGGAGAATGGGTTGGCACGTTGAAGAGAGAGGATGCTGAGCGGAAGTTGAAGGTGTATCGTAACGTGGCAAAGTTTTATGGTCTGAGGATGCTGGAAGATGTTGTGGAGGGAGTTTTTGGCGCATTGTGAGGTACATACAGTTGTTAGGGGGGGGTTAGGAGCCTATGTGCTAGCATACGAATCATTGCCGGCGTTTAGCATATGGGTAGCGTTCTACTAATTAGCATAATGAACGATTTATATCATGACGGTGCGTTAGTGCTCAAAACTGAGTTTTTAGAGGAACGAACCCAACCCAAAATCGACGTGGAGATCAAGTCTTGAGCTCCTCGATAGCAATGGACGCTTGTATAGTGACACAGTGAATCAATTACAATCTTTATTCACGACACCTTATCCCAAGGTAAACATGAATTTACTTGTTGTGGTTTTCAACTTAAACACTGCATAGTTGCAAATATTTCAATTATACCAACCACTAAAGCCCCGATCAGATTAACCTTGTACTATCCTTTCTCCCAGACTCTATACATATTTTTTTGGGTTCCAATTTAGCATAGAATTAAGTCAAACGCTTTTTTCTTTGGAAGCGGAAGTAGTTAGCAGTCTGACAGGAAAGCGAGAACAAGGTGTAAATTACTTGTATATACCTTAAGTCAGTGGCAACTGGTGATACCCCCCCGAATTTTGAAAGGTTCATGTGAATTCTTATAAGCAGATGTCTAGTTGCCAACGATGCTGTACATTGATTGTGATATTCACACCTCACCCGCAACCATGATTGCACGCACATGGCGGCCACTGAATTACTGGTGAAAGATGAAGTTGAATTTGACAGCACAAGATTTACAATTCTTCGCAAAAAAATCCCAAGTAGAATTCTAGAGACTTTCTAACTCAGTTACAAATTTCACTTGACTCAGATAGGTGGAAGAATTTTTTAATCAGCAGATATACTTAAAAACTATTCTCAGGTGCAAATCTGATGTCATAAGATTTCAGTAAAGTTAAAATCGAGCCAAGGAATATACCGGCCAATACTGCTATAGCTCTCACAATTGAAAGCCCTTAGTTGCTCACAGCGGCAATACTAAACTTGATAAGAAGTCGAAGCAAATACATTTATTTATTCTACCCCTGACTTAAGCGGATCACGTGTATGTACGGTGACCGAACGACGCGGTACGCGAAGTCCCTGAGAATTTTGAAGAACACCAGCGCCGAAGTCGAAGCTACACCACCTCCCTTCGACATTCTCTCAACGCGAAGGCAGTACCGTTCACCATACAGAAGTCCTCTTAAAAGTATATAAGAAGCTTGAGAAGGTCGCAAATATGTCGTTTGGTGGCCAAACTCCCACTATTATTGTGTTGAAAGAAGGTGAGCCTTGAGAAACCTGGAGATAGTGAAGGTATGCTAACTTCGTAAACGAAAGGCACGGATTCATCGCAGGGAAAGGGACAGATAATAAGTAATATCAATGCTTGCTTAGCTGTGCAGGCGACTATTAGGAGTACACTTGGTCCTTATGGTGGAGATTTATTGCTGGTGGATGGAAATGGAAGGCAAACGATCACAAACGATGGTGCAACCGTCATGAAGGTAATAAGATATTTGCTATTATATGGCAGCGGGACTAATGTGATATAGCTCCTAGAAATCGTACACCCCGCCGCACGAATCCTGACAGACATTGCGCGATCACAAGATGCTGAGGTTGGAGACGGAACCACATCCGTAGTTGTCCTCGCTGGGGAGATTCTGAAGGAGATCAAGGATCATGTTGAACAGGGAGTTAGCTCTCAGACAATTATTAAGGGTCTGCGAAGAGCATCAACGATGGCAGTCAACAAGGTCAAGGAAATTGCTGTCAATACGAACGATAGCAACAAGCGGGAAACATTAAGCAAACTGGCAGGAACTGCTATGAGCAGCAAGCTGATCAAGAGAAATACTGGGTTCTTCACAAAGAGTGCGTGCTCTCAAAATTCACAGCAACATAGTATGCTAACCTTATGCAGTGGTTGTTGATGCGGTTTTTTCTCTTGACCAGGATGATCTCAACGAAAAGCTTATCGGTATCAAGAAAATCAACGGTGGTTCTCTCACTGATTCCCTGTTTGTCAATGGAGTGGCATTCAAGAAGACATTCTCTTACGCCGGATTCGAACAACAGCCCAAATCATTCAAGAACCCTAAGATTGTATGCCTTAATGTCGAGCTCGAACTCAAATCCGAAAAAGACAATGCTGAGGTGCGGGTAGAGCAAGTTTCTGAGTACCAGGCTATAGTCGATGCTGAATGGCAAATTATTTATAATAAGATGGAGGCTTTGTATAAGACTGGTGCTAAGGTTGTATTGTCTAAATTGCCTATTGGTGATTTGGCTACTCAATTTTTTGCGGACAGAGATATTTTCTGTGCTGGTCGAGTAGGATCTGATGATTTGGAACGTGTTGTTCAAGCTACTGGTGGTTCTATCCAAAGCACTTGCTCAGATATTCACCCTGAACATCTTGGTACTTGCGGAAGCTTTGAGGAGCGACAGATCGGTGGAGAGCGCTACAATTTCTTTGAGGACTGTCCCGCGTCAAAAACGTGCACATTAGTCCTTCGTGGAGGAGCCGAACAGTTTATTGCGGAAGTCGAACGTTCATTACACGATGCTATCATGATTGTCAAGCGCGCGATTAAGAACAATACCATTGTAGCAGGCGGTGGAGCATGTGAAATGGAAGTATCAGCCTACCTCCATCACTTTGCGGACAAGAACGTTCCACACAAGCAACAAGCGATCATCAAGTCTTTCGCCAAAGCTCTCGAAGTCATTCCGCGCCAGTTGTGCGACAATGCTGGCTTCGATGCTACAGATATTCTGAACAAGCTACGTGTAGAGCACAGAAAGGGTAACACTTGGGCAGGTGTAGATTTTGACAATGAGGGAATCAGGGATAACCTGGAGGCATTTGTCTGGGAACCTGCGTTGGTGAAGATCAATGCTATTCAAGCTGCAACAGAGGCTAGTTGCTTGATTCTAAGCGTTGATGAGACGATAAAGAATGAAGAGAGTGCGCAGCCAGGTGCTCCACAAAGAGGACTGCCTCCGGGGGCAGCACAAAGAGCGCTGAGAGGCAGAGGGCGGGGTATGCCTAGAAGGTAAATATGAAGAAAAGGCATTGAACTTGCTGAATGCAAAAGACTCGGTGCGAGTGTACTAGGTGTGTATGATATTATACATGAGATGAATTCTAGACTCTTCGCATTTGACTAAATCTTTACATCAGTGATTTTCTGGGTGCTATGGAGTTATAAGTATGTTTGAATCTCAATAACAGATCATTTGCTGGTGGCTGCTTCGTTGAGAACTCATGCATAGCAAAACTCACGCATAGCAAAACTCGAGTTTTCCTTTGACTACATATAGTATGACGAGAGTCACCTAGTAATAACATCAGCCGGTATCAGTCACGAAACGTGACACGTTTTTGGGACTTGGCATGGATAAAGTACTACTACTGTATGAGACAAGTGAGGCTAAATAGGTCATGGTTGGTAATTTATGCCTGAGAGCTTGATTTGGTGGTGGAACATCACCAACGCCCATCTTGCATAGAAAGGCATAATTGATTATAGCTCATTGGCCTACAGGCTAGATCCGCATAGAGTTGCTGTCGAATGATTGCACAAGTAAGAGACATTTAGGAGAGCGAGACCTTCGCCTAAACCAGCATTTATTTCGGAACATATACCAGAGGCAGCCAATAGTAAGGTGTCTCCCAGGCGAATAGGAAGATCGTTATTACTATTATCCCTTCGGCCGCAAGTTGGCTCTCGGAACCAAATAACTATCTCCGAGAACATTGAGAAATTTTCTGATCAATTATATCAACTACCCGGCAATGAGCCCAAGTAGAATGTTTCCCATAATCGACGTTCTCAGAGAGAGAGCCAACGCTATGGTTGGTCGTTAAAACATGACATAGAAGAGAAAGATTCAAGGATATCGAGCGAAGCCATATTAGACTTGAGATTTGCCATCTATGAGAGCTTCAATACGTATTTCATAAAGTTGTCCTAAATAGCTTGTTCTCATACTGCTTTGTTTGCCCCAATTCCTCACAACCCCATTCTTGCGATTCAGAAGGATGGTTAGCTTTGATTTCTTGCAAGTTAAAGCCTATCGCAGCGCAGATTTATAGTTAGTATTATAAACAAAGCTGCGATAAAATAGCAGCACAACAGGCTAATATATCTATGATGGATCTTCCATTTCAATGGGCACAATTATTCTTCAATAGAGAACTGCCGACTTCTCCTCACAGCACTTTATCTCTCGGCAAATGTTGGATATTAAATGATGAATGTAGGGTTTGATCACGATGAGCTAGAAACCGTACATACAAAGGCATTGGAGCCACCGCTTATGACGAAGGAATAATTCTTGGATTCTTCTTCTGTATCAAGTTACTTGGTTCATCATGCGATCGTTTCGAACTCTAGGGAGTATTTTAGCACTTGCTAGTCAAGGTTAGAAACCCCGTCCGTCCTATACACATTTGAAAATCTGACATACCCAGCATTTGCACAGGTACAATCGAAGGTTGTGTGTGATTCAGTGACTAATATATGCTATTCGTCTTATACGAGCACTGCAACAGGTGTAACATTTGGTATTGCTTTACCAGAGGTTGTAACAGCACCGTATGATGCGATCATCAAAGTCACGGCACCAATATCGACAACATGGGCTGGGTTTGCGTGGGGTGGGACTATGGTATTCAATCCACTTACCGTCTCGTGGAAGAACGGCCAAACTTCCGTAGTATCCTCACGCCTTGCATAGTACGTCCCTTCAGAGCATTAATTCGTGGGCAATCTAACCTTCAACAGCGGCTTTAGCGTTCCTCAACCTTATGACCAGGCGGAATATACGCTTTTGAAAGGAACAAGTTCAAATGCCACACACTGGACGATGACAGCTAGATGTCGAGGTTGTACCTCATGGCAAGACAGCGAAGACAAATTGGCGGTCTTGAATGGTACTGGGACCACTGAGTTTGCATGGGCTCGTGGTACCAATGCTGTCCAAAACCCAACAAACAATCAGTCCTCATTCAACGTCCACCAATCGACCGAGAAATGGATTCACGATTTGAATGCAGCTCGAAGTGCCAATTTCAATTCATGGGTAGCGAGCAATCTCTTAGTTCCTGTGGCTACTACAACAATTCAAAGTACCACATCATCAGCTACTAGCAGACCCACGTCCACAACTCTTACAACAGTTGTAGCACCAACCAATACTGCCAAATCTGCAATTCCAGCATCATGTGCGGGGGCAGGAAACCCATCGTTCTCATCCGTACTGGCCTCCGGCTGGAAAGCCACAAAGGTTGTTGGTGGCCTTACAAATCCACGAACTATGGTTTTTGATACAGCAGGTAATATGCTGGTAGTCCAAAATGGAAAGGGAATCTCGATACATAGTATTGGCGCCGACGGCTGTATAACTTCAACTTCAATGCTAGTATCGCTTAACAGCTTGAACCATGGAATTGTGTTCAGCGCCGATGGCAAAACCTTATATGCTAGCTCTATGACTCAAGTTTATGCTTGGCCATACACGGCATCTTCGAAGACCGTTGGAACTAGAACGACAGTGATCACTGGAATGTTCAGTGGTGGCTCACATTTAACAAGAACACTTTTGATCGCACCTCAACAGCCCAATCTTCTCATTGTTTCTCACGGCTCAAATGCCAATCTTGATATGGCGTCTGCCAACCCATCAACTGGTCGTGCAATTATTAAGGTATTCGATCTAAGTGCGGTTCCAAGCAGCGGATACAATTATGCTGCAAGTGGATATGTTATGGGCTACGGTCAACGGAACTCTGTTGGCATGACATTTGATGGTAACAACCAGTAAGTCTTTAAGTCATATATCACTTTGAAGACCTGACTAATATATCTGCTCAGTCTTTGGAGTGTCGAGAACAGTGGAGATGATTTCCAAAGGACCGTCAATGGTCAGTCCAAGGATATTCACCAAAATAACCCTGCGGAGAAACTCAATTATCTCGGTGATCCTACCAAACCTAACAACAAATGGTATGGATATCCGACATGCTTTCCCGTATGGGATCCCAGTCTTATCACGGACACCAAGTTCCAGGTCGGAGATCTTTTCGTTCTTGCCCCGAACAGCACGTTCAACGACGCCTCTTGCAAGACACAAACGCAAGCCCCAGCCTTGGTCTTCCAAGCTCACTCAGCTCCAATTGACAGCAAATTCGACAGTACCTACAGCACTCTTTACGTTACCTTCCACGGATCTTGGAACCGTAATCCAACTACAGGATTCAAGGTCGTGGCTGTCCCGTTCACAAAGGGGACCGATGGAATGTATAAACCTGTTGCTTCTGTCAACAGTAACTCTGGCTACACCGACGTTTTCTGGAATCCGGATGTAACAAGGTGTGCTGGTAACGGTCCCAGTTTCAGCTCGGGTTGCTTCAGGCCAGCAGGTCTCCTTTTTGACGGCGGTAACAGGCTGTACATGACGAGTGATACTTCAACCAATGGAGAGATCTGGATTTTAGGCAAATCATAAATTTGGTCTTTCTGAAATCGGCTGCAGGGTCTCAGATTATATGCTATCCATCTTTTGGGTTCACTCCAGCAAGAGAGATCTTTTGTTTTTTGTCTTGTATATAAAGATTGCAGCTTAGTACATAAGAATTCGAGCATAATTTAAACCTCGAATCTTGTCGAGAAAGTGTCAATGGCTTATGATACATATATTTATAGTCACTGGGTTCATCTGAAAGTTATGTCTCATTCTCGAAGTCTAGTCCATATTGACAGAGATGATTTTGAGATATCGATAGGTGAATTGGCTCAAGTCAGCTTTGTTCCGTGTACCGCATGCAATTTTGCCAATCCGCTATCACTCGTAGCATCTGTTGACATGCATCTAGTCTCTATTTTTGTAATTTCGACCACGGTGATCGCTTGATCCGGTGGCATTGTGTTTGCGAATATAGCCGGATGCTGTACCTTGCCACTACCGTGTCTTTGACATTTGTAAGATTTTAGTAGACCCTTTGTCCCACCTATATAGGCTCTTTAATGGTTATTTTTAAAGTAGCAGATTTTGGATAGTTATATAAAACCAAAAAAAGCCCCTTAAACCTGGAAGCAGTTCTGACCAATACCAACAATACCAATCTCATAATCGCTTACTATAAGAAGTTTGCACCCGTCGTTTTCAACTCCTTATTCTTTCGATCCTTGACTCTTTGAAGCCTCGTTTGTGTGAGTTGTATCATTTCATACTTTCCATGCTTGGAAGATGCTTTTGCATCTCAATGCCTTACCAGATATGCACCAATATATCGCATCGCCAATAAGATAAGTTGAAAACAAAGCAATCCTTGGAGTAAATACATCTGCCGAATCCTCAAGCTGTCATCACATGTGTATCTAAACTAGTTTTTTTCCGTGGTACAGCGCACGGAGACTTGAAACAAAGCATTGTCAACATAAGTACAACAAATTATCAACAAGGTATCAGCGACACCATTGGTTCTGTGGCAAGGAGGGAAGTGGTTAGCCCGCGTATTCAGAAATATGCAATGGTGGTGTGAGGTTGCAACAACCTCCACGCTAGCGGCTTAGTGTGGTGTTAATAACCTAGATAACGAACACCGCGCACCTTCCTCTAATGGCCACCAGCATGAGTTGACTGAGCCTGAGAAGATCAACGACCTCGATAAGCTTACAGTTTGCGCCATAATATGCAGGCAGCTTTGGTTGCGATGCTCAGGCTCCGTCGATCTTTGCGCGTCTCCAGAAAATGCCTGCCAACCTTAATCTATATCCATTGACTTGAATGGCTTGCCTTCAGCGCATTTTCCTATTTTGATTTCAAAGGCGCTGCTCGTTCATAAAGTGTGTGTTCAGCGACCGACGAATGATATCAGACTTCTGCAAGCTCCCTTATTGTTCTAAATATGCCTACGGTGAAGAACGTGGCATCCTCGTGGACAATAAGAAATCATCGCGTGCAAATGTTCCCACACAAAACACGAATATAGTATGGTGGGTTGTCTGTAGTGCCGTATTATTGAACCGCATAAGGGAAATCTACGTACAAACACCTGTCCTTGTCTCTACCTGTACCAATAGTGCATCACTGCAACACTTTGACGCCTTAGAGCAGCTACCTTGACAAGATCTGGGAACAGTCACTCCTGATTCTGCCTAGCATTCGTAGTGCCATTGTGCGGCCAGTCTCATGTCACACTATTGTATATCGGAGAAATGAAACCCTCCGTCTACTTGAGCCATGAAGCTGCAGATTTCTCGATCACTCATGGACCCTTTGGTGGTGTGCATTAAACGTTTCGACTGTGATCAAGGGTATTGACGATCGCGTTTTGGGCGATTTTGTCATGAAGTCCAATTTGTTAATGAAGATGTCCTCTTGTAAGTCTTACCTTACTTGATAACACTTGGGAATGCGGGGAAGTCAAGTCTATGCAGACGGCTGAGAGTCAAAGCGTTATTCATGAATTGTCTCCCCAGATCAATGCGTGTCATAGAGCACTATCTAATCCTAGCCGTAGATCCTGGATTGCGCACCACCTCGCAAGCTTGTTCTGTTCAGCACCACTTTGTGCACACGTGTTTCAGTACATTTACCCTGGCTGGAGAAGAGCTACCACACTACCGGCGATCGGGATAGAAGCACACCAATAAGAATATTTCTTTCCCAGGTCATAATGCAAGACCATATCTCAAGGCAAGATATGGTTGCATTGTCTCAGCCCGATAAATCATATCTAGTCAGTGAGACCACCCTGCATTCTTCCTTGTCATAGCTTCACAGCGATAAAGACCATATATAGTGGACTCCGCTGGCCTCCTTCTCGCACGGTCTCCCTCAAAGAACCCAAGAAGGTTTATCTTTGTCTGAAACGAACTCCTTTAGCTTTATGAATTGACTGGAATGTTGAAGAACCGCAATGTCTCGTCGACTATTTGCAATACCGAAATGGAAAGCTGTACTAGGGTTTGACGATGGAGTTCCTCCTACCCAGTATAATCCTCCACCGTCACCTCCATATTCAGACGACGAGAAGGACCCAAAGTTAGGATTATTTCTACCACCGCGATCTGGAACTCATCCAAGTCAACAGCAATTTCCTCCAATGCCAAGAGATATCACATTTACTCGAACCTGCACTCAAGACCTGATGCTCAGTCCTTCATCACCAGCACCGTCACGAAATGACATTAAACCACTTCCCGATCCACCAGCACTTTTCTACATGACCAATCAGCAGGATGATACTTCTCCTTCAGAGTTCAAGATTCCACCTAAACCAGATCTAATGCTACATTCTGGACCTAGTCGGACAACTTCAATAATCTCATTTGCCCAATTCCACACGAGAACTTTGGCTACAGATATAACTCTTTGTCCCGTTTCTCCGCAGTCAGCTGCAAACCGTCGCAGCTTGAGTCAATCTTTTACATCAAATGCCAATCCCCGTCATTTTAGATCCCTCAGCTCCAGCCGTTCGGCAACACCCATATTCTCAGCACCAGCGTCCAATCTCGACCGTAACTTTAGCCCCATTAGCTCTAATGGCTCTCCTACATCTATCTTCTCTATACCAGAATCCGATTTTAATAGCGCTATTAGCCCAATCGGCTCTAGTCGCTCCGCAACACCCGTCTTTTCTGACCCAGCATATCACGTTCTTCGCAATGTAAACTCCATACCCTCCATTCGCTCAACTACACCCATCTCTAGATCGACCAACCACAGTCGCAATGGGAGTTCTGTCAGTTCCAAACCCTATTTCTGCTGCGAGAAACTGGTCCCAATAGGTGGGATGTTCAGAACAGGAGAGAAATATGCTTTTCACATTGCCATCCCCAAAACAGGTTTACGCGAAAAATTTGAATGGAGACACTCCTCAGGACCATTCATCCGTACTATTGACGAAATCCGTCACTCAACTGGATTGGAGCTTGTTCGTTGCTTCAACGACGAGACAGTCGCTGTATTTGCTGGTTTGTCACGAAGATCTACCACCAAAAACCCAAGAAAGGTAGTTGGTATGTTTCGGTTTCTTGGAGATCGGTTGGGAGAAGAGTTTGATGTGTATGCTGTTATGAGTATCTTGGCTATTGTGGAAAGAAGTAGGAGGGTAGTGGAAGCTAACAGGTTAAATATGGGAAACTGAGGGCTTTGGCGAAAGGCGTTTTAGGGAAGGTTGGGGAAACATGACATGATACCCATTTAAAAAGCTGACTATATATATGTACTGACCGTAATCATCTGGATTATATGACTTTTCAATGCCATTAAAACCTGATCCATTCTTGAGCATTATGTTCCTTGTCTACTGATCATTCAAGTTACCTGTGAGTAAACAGCCGATATGGCTACTGTAGGATAATGCCTAGCACAGGAAAAATACACAGTAGAAGATTAAACCATGTAAGGAATTTTGATTTGCAGAAACCCCTTACCGACATGATACAGGAGTGGATGCTTGAACTTCTAGAAACAAGGCCGTCGTATTTTACAGAAGCAGATCATCTGACACAACATGAGATTGTGCGCCACTTTGATTTGTTTCACTTCAGCCCTTGCTACTTTCTCCATGCTACGCATTTGGGGATCTCCATTTCTTGATGGCATCCACAGCCTCATCTACTCCCTTCACAATAATCGTAGGACCACCTTCGGCAAGATCTCCCAGCCTATCGATCCACCCTCCATCTGCTCTATCCACCCATGCTGCTAAAACCAGATTTTTATTAGCAAGTACAACGTTAGCGAGAGAGGAACCGCTCTCAAAATAGGTAGATTTGGTGCAGAAAACTCGGGGTAATCGTCTCAAAGGTCTTATGTAAAGATGGAAGTCACCTACCCTTAATCCCAACAGCTTTGGCACCCACTACATCGAAAGGATTCGAGGTGACCAACCAGATACTAGCCACATCATCCTCCTTCCCCACCGTCCTCATGAAATGCTCATACACCGTTTTATTGGGCTTGAATCTCTTCATTTCTTCCACAGTAACAATACCTTTGAAAACTTCATGGTACGGACCCAGTCCAGAACTCTTGCTTACAGAAGAATTTACCATTTCATCACTCCCATTCGTGAAAATATGTGCCTCTACTTCTGGATCCGAGGATAGTTTCTCAAGCGCGACTGGGACATCGGGGAAGGTAGCGAGGGAGTTATAGGCTTCCATCAGCGAGGATATCTGCGTGACATTGAGTGAAACATGTGACTCTGAGAGAGAATGTAGGAGGGCGGCGTGGGTGATTTCTGAGAAGGGTTTGTAGAGTGCTGGAGGTTTCTAGGATAAGTCGCTGGTAATTGGAAAAGACTTTGAAGGGAACGTACACATGCTGTTCAGCCTCCAAGTGTATTCAAGCTGATAACGTCGCCATTGAGAGGCTATGGTTTGGGCTTTGGAAGTGCCAAAGTGAGAGGCGAGTTCTTTGGCGATGCTTTCTGTAGAGAGAAGTGTACCGTAAAGGTCAAATGCAATAACTAAATTTGTGTTTTGAGACATCACGAACTGCAATTGGCCTATTCAAACTATACATAAAATATTGAATAATGGGTAGTTGTAATTAAGAGTGGATACTTATTCATCGGAGGTGGTTATGATGTAAGCGGGGTAGAAGAGTGCCAAGGTCATTGTTAGCTCATCCAGTAAGTTGATATCTGATCTTGAGCTAAAACCATAATCCCAAAATTATAGAACCCCTCAGCGTGTCTATTATATACTTTAAGCAGGGAGGGGAAGGTATTCTGACTTCTGCATTTGCTTTCATATCATTCAATTTGTCCACTTTTCTGTAACGCATTGCCTTGAAGCCATGGAGAAAGAAGAAAGTTCAAATTATCAACTGTTCAAAGACTGTCATGCAACTCTTCTAATTCAGATGTCAGCAGAAAACCAGCCTATCAAGCAAAATCGGAAAAGCCGTAAATATAGTAAGCGCGAAACGGCGACTTCTCAAGTTCCAGAACAAAAGAATTCTAGCGACCTTGAAGAGCTAGCTGAGTTCATAGATGTATGTTCTTTGTGGCTCAATCTTTCAATGAGCGAAGAACAACTGATGCACAAAAGTATACTGCATACGAGATATTCAATGGTCTCCCGCCCGCTCTTCGAACAATCACTTACTCGAAGTGGTTCAATTCATCTACATTACAATCTCTTTACCCAGATGAAATGCCTAGGCAAACAGCTCTATCGATCTTAAATCCGCTTTCGCCCAGTATCACTGATTCACTTGCTACATACAACATCCTACCTCCGCTAACTACACTCTCTGAATTCCTTGCACCTGTCTTGACCAACTTTGTTACACAAGTCACAGCAGCTCCACCGCCACCACGCTTAACCAAGGATCTGGCAACGGAATGTGAGATATGTGACCGGAGTTGGGTGCCATTAACATACCATCACCTGATACCGAGAGAGGTTCATGGAAAGGTTTTGAAGAGGAGATGGCATACGGAGGATCACTTGAACGACGCTGCTTGGGTCTGTCGGGCGTGTCACAGTATTTCTTTTCACCTGCACAAATCGGTACTGGCTTGTTAACTTGAGTAGGTTATATCCATAAAGTTGCGACCAATGAGGAGCTTGCTCGTCATTGGTATACGGCCGAAAAGCTGCTTGAGAGAGAGGATGTTAGGTCATTTTCAGCTTGGATAGGAAAAGTTAGAGCTTTTGCGAGATAACTACTCCTTGAGACTAGCTGATATGTAGCTACTCCAATAAGAAGCGACCTTACTATCACAGTTGGACATGATATCTCACAAATATCCTTACTTCAACTCCTATTCTCAGCTTCCTGTATATATCAAGACATTGTCAAGGTTTGATCGGTATCGCTAATGTTTGAAACACCTACACTGAGATTCGCTATGTGAAGGTATAGAGAGATTTCGTGAATCTTCGAAGATGCTTAACTGATTTATTTTATAGAAGCTTACAGCATAAAGATACTCAAACGGTTAGCTGGACAAGGACATCAATCCACTTACTGGCTTTGGTTGACTAAGTGGTGTTGATGTGGCTGGTCCCTAAGGGAAATACAAAGTTTCAATTTCCTTGAACCATAATTAACCTATTTCGGATTTGAGTCTCAAATCTTCTCTCGGCCAAAGTATCCACCACACACCCACTTGAACTTGGTAAAATCTTTTGTAGAAAAGACTACAGAAGTTCAAGTTTCTAGTCGTCAGAAATGTAGCTAGCCATGAATGCCAAGAATCAGGGGTCAGCTAAATTGCTTAGGTAAGTGAATGCCATCTCCTTATCCACTGTGTCGGGAATTTGTTGGACCACTCTTATAGCGTGTTACGTGCGTCTTTTAACTCAAGTAACATTTTTTATACCAGAAATGTATTCGGTACAAGCTCTTGCTATTGGGACAAGTACATCATTCGTTCGTACATCAATTGCTTAGAGAGATCATGAAAAAAGCTTTGCTGTTCCTGTTGACACCTCTAATTGTCCTCGGAATCGCGTTTATACGAGCTCAAAGAACCTATTCGCGAGACCCCACCTCCTATTTCTTCGATTCCACACGAGCATACGAGAGAAGCTATTCGACTGCACGAATACTCGAGGCTGACGCTTTCATTGAAAGTGCTGCGACCAAGCCATTCCTCAGAACCGCCCCGAGTCTGCCATCCGCTCCACAACCACTTCTCTGCATAGGAATACCTACCACAACTCGGCCCACCGGAGATGTATATGTGCGCACCACAATTGGGTCGCTCCTCGCTGGACTGGACGCCTCGGAACGAGATGACATCCACTTGATGCCATTTGTTGCGCAGTCCGACCCCAATCTACACCCTATATACACAGAGTCATGGCTGCGAAATGTTGCGGATCAGATCTTAACCTACGATATGACGGGCTCGCAACTGCAGCATATCCGAGATCTCGAAAAGGATAAGGGGAATCGTGAGAAGCAGATTTGGGATTACACGTTAATGTTGGAGGCTTGCTTGAAGTCGAATGCAAAATATATTGTTACTTTTGAGGATGATATTCTTGCGCTCGATGGATGGTTCCACCGCACGAAGGCTGCCCTTCAAGGGGTCCAGGGGGAGGTGGAAAGACAGAATTTGGATGGATGTAAGTGGTGCTACGAGTTTCAATTTCAGAGAAGCTGACCTTTTTTAAGTTTTTTATCTACGTCTCTTTTACACAGAACATTCTCTTGGATGGAATATGGAATTTTGGCCTTACTATCTTATCAATTCCATGCTCATCGCTGGTATATCCCTAGGTGTAGTTGCCATTTATCTTCGCAGGACATACAAGTACAGTTGGCGCGGGATGCTGCAAAGAAGCCGACACGTCTTCGGACTCACCTTGCTCTATACCGCTGTGGCAATTTCATTCTTCTTCATGTGCGGTCGGGTCTCTATGCTGCCAATACCCAATGGCATCGCACAGATGCCCAAATTCGCATGCTGTGCTCAGGGTCTCGTCTACAACAATGTTAGAGTCCCACGACTGATTAAATGGTATCAAGAAAAAAGACTGGGATATGTGGATAGCCGTGCGGAAGAGTTGGCCGACACAGGAGAAGTAGGAAGCCGATGGGCCATAACACCCAGTGTGATACAGCACGTTGGAACTTTTAGTACGAAGGGGGAGGATGTCTTGAAGAAAGGCGAAGTCAGTGTCTCTCAACAAAGATGGAATTTTGCATTCGAGCTGAATAATGCAACCTTGTTACGATTAGAGCACGAGGCAGTTCTTTCTTCCAAATAGCCTAAGATTTAATGAACGATTAGAAACACTTTTGACCGTCTATTAACTTATCATACCCGATTCATGCATGTCCCGTTCCATTTACTCAAATTCTTATTTTCAGGCCTCCGCTCCCCCATTCCCTCAAGCTCCATCGGAGCCTGCTACTCTGGACGGGTGGGTTCACTGACGATGTTTGGCCAATATTTATTTGAGTATCTCCTCGTCACAGCTTCGGGACGATCATTCCTGATCATCTCAATGTATGCAAATCTTGCCTTCACGAGATTTCCTTCTAACTTTGTCTGCCTTTAAAAAAAAATTCTCCATGGCGAAGGATGATGAAAGATTTTGTATCATGAGACTACGGTATTAGTCTTTGTTGTTGTATATTATATACATCTCAGGTAATATGATATCGCGTGTAGAGTAAAGAGCGAGGCGCACTAATAACAAGACTCGGTTAATGCTCGCTTAAAAAGGGCCAGAAAAGGGGCCGAACAGCAGGGAGGTGCGGACATATAATATTCCAGGGTATTAGGAACTTTATGCGACTCAACATTTGATAATGCAGCTGCAAGGTGTGTCCGTTCTTCCTGTCTTCAACTTTGACAGGTTAGATTCTCAACTCTCAATTGATTCGACCCATAAATGCTGATCTAATCTAATTGATTAATGGACGATACAGACTTCTTTGAATCTAAATTTACAGCATATATGAGCCTAGTCATGACTGGTATCAACCAGGACTCTCGTCCTCTAAAAGTCAAGAATAAAATAAATGTTCGTGGATGGACCCTAGGTGATATTTTAGTTACTTAAGCTGCTTAAGTAAGCGAAAATGCAGTGTAAGAATTTTAAACTTCGGGTACGAGAATGTACACTTGAATCGAGAGATGAGTAGACACCAAAAGATGGCAAGCATTATACTTCCGACATTATCTTCTGAGACCGTATACGTACAGAGACTAGTGTGTTGTTCCCTGCTACTAGTAGTTCGTTTTTTAAAGCTCTAGTCTAAATTGAATTCTTACTCCCATTATACACTAGACACTGCATCAACCAACGCATCCCACCCGTTCATTTTCCATGGTGCAAGAAAAATCCCCTTCTGTATATCTGCCAATTTTCCTGTCCCTACAAATGCCGCAGACAGATCCCCAGCCCCCAGTGTCGAGCGTGGTGGTACTGATTTATTAGCCGTCTTCAACGCCATATCTGCTGCATAATCACTTCCACCTACATCCGCAAGTCGACTCCAGCCGTGAGATTGGTTTGGATGAAGGAATACATCTGTCTGCACTTCCTTTAATACCTCCTGCTCCGCGTTGCCCTCAGAAAAAGCCGCTATGGACCGAAGGACCTCACCCACCCCAGCTCGCTCATCTTCAGTAAGATTGTGGGTGGTACGTAGGTCTTGGAGTGTGGTGATCACAGCATCAAGACTCTCCAAATCTTTATCGAGAAGTGCGATAATGCCCAGGAGAAGAATTGATTGGACGTGATCTGGATGACTCTCTATGGAATCGAAAAGCTTCTCTCGGGCCTGTACACGAGATTTATCGTCTTCAGTCGCCCATAAAACTTGTGCTAGGAGGCAGACTGCATCAGGGTTCTGATTAGACTCTTCTAACGCTGGCTCGAAGTATTCTAGGGCTGCTTTCGGATCTTTGGAGTAGTAATGTGCCAACCCAACGGTTAGATGAGCTGACAGCCTGCAGACCTGACGAGTTGTGGATGAAAGTTCATTTCCGGCATCCTCAGCGCTTAGCTGTAGAGCAAGCTCTCCACTTTCAATTGCTTCGGAGAACAACCCAGCTGCTAGTTGTGTACGAGCTAAATCCGATTTCGCTAAAGAAAATCGAGACAAAGACGCTGGTGACTCTGTGACTTCAAAATCTGCTTCGACCGTAGCGGAAATCTGTGACAGCAAATATACAGACGATTCAATATCATTAATTCGTTCCAGAAAAAGTGAGGATAAGTGGAGCTGTGGTAAGTTATTTGGATCCATACAATGCATTTGGTCCAGGGCAAAAATTGGCTGGACGAGATCTGTAGCACTTAGGTTAAGCCTGGATTTAAGGATCTGATCAAAAGCGGCCTGGCAATATTGATTCTTGGTTATTAAAGATGAAGATTCAGATATGTCCATCGCGTGAGTGAAGAGAAGGTCGGCTTCTTTGGCATTATCTGTTATCAAGGCAATTAGTCCTTGCCCGACCCATGCGTGTGCAAAATCAGGATCCGTTGACTGAGCCCGTGTGAACGCATCATTGGCTAATTGGATGTCGTTATTTAACAAATAGAGAGTTCCTAAGTTGGTCCATGTTTGTGCACTACGCTCATTCAAAAACAAGCTCCGCACAAACGAGTGCTGTGCAACTTTTGGATTCATCTCGCTCGTGACAACACCAAGTCCATTCCAGAATTCGGAGTTTCCCGCTTCGAGTTCTATAGCTCGTTTAAAGCATCGAACTGCTGCTTTTAGGTACCTGGTTGACCTTTTTTGAAGCTTAGGTAAGATACATGTGTGGGCTCTGTATTCTGTCCACCCTAGATTATAATACGCTACAGCTTGAGCGTGAGTATCATGAGCCGATGCGTGTATAGCTCTTTTATGTGCAAGAACTGCCGCGTGAAGGCAGCGGGTGAAATTCAAGCCATCCTGCTCGTCTTTGGGATAAAGGCCTTTCACAGAAATCAGATCCACCCCAACGCCATCAACATCAGTAAAAACATTGAAGGCTTCTTTCGCATTGCCCGTCTGCAGAATTTGCGCAATTTTCTCATGTGGAAACTCCTTTATGCGGCCCTGAACCCATGAAAATATGGAACAAGCATCTCCAACTGCGCGCCACAGGTTAAAAGCATCGGGTCGATCTTCAGCAAGAGTGATGGCCTCATGGATTGCCTCTGATGCACGATCAATCGCGTATCCAAAGAGACCTTTATCAACTCCATCCCATGCGCTCTCAACAAGAGTCTGGACTAGGGCGATGGACACCCCAGATTCAGTGGGACGTTTATCCAGTACGGACTTGTATCCATCTATGGCACTGTCGTATTCGCCGAGTTCGCGTTTGACATTTGCTAGCATGAGTTTTGCGAACCATGTTTCTCCTAATTTTTCTTGCTGCACCTCAGTTTCAAATTGCTCTGCGTGTTGGAATGCCTTTGTAGCTGCAATATATCGGCCTAGGTGATGGTAGCTTTCGCCTAGACCCACCCAGGAATTATAATCATTAGGTGTAATGCGAAGTGCAGACTGGAATGACACAATACTCTTCGCATAATCTTGCTTATTCAACTCTGCTACCCCAAGGGCAGCAAATGGCCAACTAATACCCTTCTTTTTGGAGCCCGGGGCAGGTTTAACCTTTCCGGAGTCTACTACACGCTGAGCGACTACCTCGACAAGATCCCACTCGCTCTGTGAAGCAAATATCGTAGCTAGGCGTTCGGCAGCTTCAACCTCAGCTGAAGAAAGTTCAAAGGCCTTCTGGAAGCACTTCCTTGCTCGTTTTTTATCCTTCGAATAATCTGCATAAAATAGACCTAAGCTTGTGTATGCAGGTGCATAATTCAAGTTACTCTTCAGTGCTGCCAGGAAGTAGGAATACGCGCCCTTTCGATCCTTTCGACCAGCTTTTGATTTGTCAATATTCCATAAACACATTCCAATCCGATATTGTGTTTGGGCGAGCAGCTCTCGAGACCTCAAATCTTTCCCATCTATCCTGACAAGACATGCTTCTAATTCATCCTTGCCATTAGAATAGTCGCCAGCTAGTGCTTTAACCCAGGCGGCTTCGGCTTTGATGTGTACATTGCTCCCGTCTCGCTGTAGTGCGCGTTCTAAGAAGTCAATGGCAGAGGCGTAATCCTCTTCCTCCTCGTAAATCAAACCAATACCTATCAAAGCAGGCGTTGACTTGCTATTTCGTTTAAGTAGATCATTGAATAATGCTTTGGCTTCTGGGTGATTTCTTGGTGATTGATAGAATACTAACGCGGTCCCCAATATAGAAATGATTGCTTCAGAAGAATTCTCAAACTTGAACCCGGTCTTGGATGACTCATCTTGAATAAGTCTTTTCGCGTTTCGCATCAGCTCTACTACACTCTCATGCTCATCGAGAAACTGATAGTACTCTCCCATGAGTCGATGAGCGAGGATTGATCCAGACGCATCTGACATCCCCTCAGTCATTACGACGAGTCGATCCTCTCCAACGGACAGAGAATCTCTAGCAATGGCAACACCACCTCCGTCCTCATCGGAGTCACTACTATCAGAATTATCTGCCGATCGTGTATGTTGAGTTACTACGAGATATAAGCCTTTGCGAGTACTTGCGGAAGTTTGACCCCGAGTTCTGAGATAGGAAACGACGAACCTTGTGCAGACACTGGTGGCGGGGGTGGGAATGGGGATATTTCGGATGAGATATATCCCCTCAAGACTTGGGTAAGTCCACTTAGAGGAAAGAAGGCACAATATTCTCGCAAGGTGTTTACATCTAGATTTTGTATCTCTTTTGCATCCTTCCATTCAATACTATCAAGGAGTCAGCTGTAAGCTCATGAAGCTATTGGCCATTCAATATCGGTGCCGTGGCTCTGAAGCAAGATGTTCTACTCACGCGATATCCCAGGCTAGCCTGAAAGGATGCTTAATCAGGACCATATCTTCAGCCAACTTTAGTACTTTCTCACGTTTCCCATCTCTTTCGTTTCCCGGAGGAAGAACTATCAAAGCCTCTAAACAGCGCTGGAGTAGCTTCTCTTCATATTGACGTCGAATTTCATCATCGATCGTCCAATCTATGACTTCGCTATAAATATCTTCCAAATCACTGTCTCGTAGAACTTCACGCTTCACTTCAATTGTGACCTTGCCAATTTTTGCGCCAAGTCTTGTTCTTCTTTCACCTATTTCCTTATTGATACGCTCTTTCTCTTCGAATTCTGTGATCTGCGCGATATTCTGGTATGTATGAGACGGATGTGGTATCCTTCCTTCCAAGTATTCGTATACAGGACTTGTCGGTAGTACTATCTCCAGAGCTTGCCTATATTGTAAACGTGTGCCTTCCTTCTTCGCCCACCCAAGAAATTTATCGATCACATCCTGACATCTGTATTTGTCATCAATCCGTGCATATAATTCCGCCAGCTTCAAAGCAGCTTGCTGATATTGATCAAGTTTGCCACCACTTTGCTTTTGGAACAGTTGCGTTAGACCTATCCATGCTCGTAAGTCGTCCTCCTTGATCTTTGTTGCAGTGCTGTAGGCTTGCTCAGCTTCATTATACCGGGTTAGGCCGTCAAAAGCAAATCCTTGGTAGAAGTTAACCTGATAACTATTGGGATCCGCGGCAAGTAGATTCTGAGACTGTTGAAGGACATCGTCATATCTCTTTGCCTTGGCTGCGGCGTCGATAGCCTTGAGGGCTGCCTTTGGTGTTGACATGATTTTTAGCGGATAGTTCTAAGCTCATAGCTAACTGTATTCTAACTGTTTGATTAGCTAATTGCAAAGAATAGCAGATCATTAGGAAAGGTCACCTATACTAATTGAACACCAGCACGATAGTAAACTTGCAGTAAACAGGCATAAATAGTCAAGTGATGGAGGGGTTGACGACTGGAAGTTTGTGGGGTCAAATAAATGCTCAGCCTTGTCGGCCGCTGTCTACTCTCACACCCCGACGTTTATCCAGCGCCACTTACCAGGTGTTAGTTAACCTAGGCCCTGACCTCACCACCTTTATCCAGCCTTGGAAATTGTTCCTCCCAAATATCTCAGTCTGAAAGGTATTTTACAGATAAGAGGGAAAGCTGTGTATTATGGCTCCATTACGGCTCACGATTGAAAATGGCGACTTCCGCGATTCCCATGGCCGGCAGGTAACTCTTCGAGGCATCAATATGGCAGGAGACGCCAAATATCCCAGCAACCCAGATCAGCCATCTCATTTACCTGAAGACTTCTTCGACGGTGACAACGTCAACTTTCACTCTCGCCCGTTCCCCAAAGAAGATGCTCATATTCATTTCTCACGGTTAAAACGATGGGGTTACAATACCATAAGATATATCTTCACATGGGAGGCAATCGAGTCGGCCGGCCCTGGAATATACGATGAAGAGTGGATTCGACACACAATAGAAGTCCTCAGACTGGCAAGGGACTATGGATTCTACATTTTCATGGATCCTCATCAAGATGTTGTATGTGAACCCTGCCTGTATCGATTTAACGTGCAGGACTGATAGCTCCATTTGTAGTGGTCAAGATTCTCAGGGGGATCTGGTGCTCCTATGTGGACTATATATGCCTGCGGATTAAATCCTCAAAGCTTCGCTGCGACAGAGTCGGCGTTGGTACACAATACCTATCCGGAGCCAGAAAAGTTCCCGAAGATGATCTGGTCCACAAACTATTATCGAATAGCTGTTGCTACCATTTTTACATTTTTCTTTGGTGGGCGGGACTTCGCCCCAAAATGTATTATTGACGGAAAGAACATTCAGGATTACCTGCAGGGGCACTTTATTGACTCATGTGCCCATTTGGCGAAGAGAATACACGAGGCCGGTGATTTAGAGGACGACATTGTGATTGGGTGGGAAAGTATGAACGAACCCAATCGTGGAATGGTAGGCCTTGCAGATATCTCAGTTATTCCAGATGAACAAAAGCTCAAGAAAGGCACATCTCCAACGGCATGGCAAGCAATTCTTACTGGTTCAGGTAGAGCGTGTGAAATTGACACCTATGATATTGGTGGCATGGGGCCATATAAAACTGGTAGAACTCTTGTGGATCCACAAGGAGAAAGCACATGGTTACCGGCAGATTACGATGAGTCAAGGTACAAATTCAACCGAGATCCTGGATGGAAACTCGGCGAGTGTCCATGGGCTCAACATGGCGTGTGGGATCCTAAAACCGATCTTCTCCTCAAGAACGATTATTTCAAAAAGAATCCCAGAACTGGCGAAGTCATCGACTATGAACAGTTCACAAATACATACTTTATGGAGCATTACCGGGCGTTTAGGGACGCCATTAGAACTGAGCATAAAAACTCAATTCTATTCTGCCAACCTCCAGTACTGGAAATTCCTCCAACGATAATAGGAACTGAAGATGATGATCCTAAAATGGTTTACGCACCTCATTATTATGACGGAATCACTCTAATGACAAAAAAATGGAATCGATACTGGAATGTCGATGTATTTGGTATTTTACGTGGACGTTATCTGAGCCCAGCGTTTGGGGTGAAGATTGGCGAGACTGCTATTCGGAATTGTTTTCGTGATCAGCTTGCAGCTATTAGGAAAGAAGGAAAAGACTATATGGGGAACCATCCATGTGTTTTGACGGAGTTCGGTATCCCGTACGACATGGACGATAAGTATGCATACAAAACGGGAGATTATTCCAGCCAATCCGGGGCCATGGACGCAAATCACTTTGCTGTCGAGGGAAGCAAAATGGAAGGTTATACCTTGTGGCTTTATATGTGCACGGTGAGTAATTCCCAATAATCTTCTCACTTTTTAGCACCAGTAAGCTGACACCAACCTAGAACACTCACCAACTAGGCGACCAATGGAATGGGGAAGATTTGTCTATCTTTTCAATTGATGATCGACCTTTACCAGTCTCTCATATTCCAACTTCACTGCGAAGCGAGTCAGTGACATCACTCGCCCATAGGCAAAAACCCCAAAAAGTAGAGAGCTCCGAAGAATTGAATGTAAATCCTGGCAACCTACAAGCTAGCTTGAAAACACCATCCATTTCTTCGCATGTGACGGACTCTGAACCCGAACTCACTAATACCCCTGGATTTCGAGCCGCTGAGGCTTATGTGCGCCCATCAAGTGTGGCGACTGCTGGGAAGATCCTGAGCCATGGATTTGATCTTCGCACTTGTGTTTTCAGTATGACTCTTCATGCTGATAAAGCTGGTTCAGAACACCATCCAACAGAGATATCTCTTCCTGAATTCCACTTTCCCAAGGACAAGTGTGAAGTGGAGATATCCTCGGGAAAGTGGACGATTAGCACTGATGATGCAGAGGGAAATTTAATTCAGCGATTGAAATGGTGGCATGTAGAGGGTCAGCATCAAATTAAGATTACAGGTGTGCAAAGGCAACATAATGCTGCCTTGGGGAATGAGGATGAGGATGGGTATCTGGATCAATGTCAGCAATCCAAGTGCAACATGATGTAAGCAGCAGACACGATACGTGGAGTCTTGGCCTCATCGAGCTGTTTCTTGAAGGAAAACAGACCTTTGAGTTTTGTATATAAGGATAGTATTGGATCGGTTGGATGCCAATTTTGGAGGTGAAGTCTCTGTTTATATAATCTTGTAGAGGTGTCTGATCCGGGGGATCTGTGAAACCTGTCACGGAGTGTCAATATAACTCTTGTCCTGTCTGGGAACAGTATAATCGTGCATGCTTTAATCAGTGCTGGCGCTAACACACTTCGATTTCTTCAATAAACCCAACTAGTATAACAGCAAAATGTACTTCAGTATTGGCAAACGCATGAAAAATATATAACACGTACGCTAAAAATAAAGTATCACTAGGACGTGTCTAACAAGAAAGAGATTCAACGACCCTGATTGGCTGGGGATGAGTTGACAGCCTTGCGTGAGGAAGTATTGAAGTATCTCAGCCTTCCTCCATGAAAGACATTTCTCTGGAAGCAAAACTCTTGTCACGAAAATCATAACTTCACAATATAATACTACTTGTCTACTTCTGCACCCTCGGTGGAGCTCCAGTGCTGTCTTCTGTATCTAAAATTTACGAAATAGGCGCGAGTTGTTTTGCACAAGCTTTGGTTGAATGCCTGATATCCACGCACATGACGATAATAGATCACACCTCTGGATGACTCTGAGCTGTTCATAATACTCGTCCCTCTTGTACTACTCAGAACTCCATATTTCGTGTTTGTATTTGCTTCAGGGCATCATGAACGGCTCCGCGAATGGCCACAGCACGGTTGGCGTGGATGCTGGCCCTGGCCATCAAAACCATGGAGGTAACACGACCTTACTGCCTAGGATTCAACAAGCTCTTGAGCTGGTACACAGCCCATACTCCTCTAATGAATCTCGACAAGAAGCTTCAGCATATCTGGAGGAAATCAAGACCGACGATGAAGCCCCATACCATGGCTTTAGTCTTGCATCGGACCACCGACAACAACCAGTAGTACGCCACTACGCCTTATCCCTCCTCGAATTCGCGATTAGACATAAATGGGTGGGATATTCAGAGGCGCAAGCAACTGCTTTACGGGAATGGGTCATGCAGCTTTCGAAGAACATTCTTCCCGAAGACCCGTTATATTTGCGAAACAAGACTGCACAGTTATGGGTTGAGATAGCAAAAAGAAGTTGGGCAGATGAATGGCTTGATATGGATGAGCTTCTAGTGAGGCTGTGGGAACTCCAAGGATCTATAGTCCATAAGGAATTTGTGCTTTTTGTTCTTGAGACTCTGTCTGACGAAGTGTTCAATGGGGAAGATACCGTGGCAGCCTTAAGGGTAGGTGATTTGAGCAAAGCTTGCGTAGAAATCTTTACGCCTGCCATAGTACTTGCGGAAGCTTTTCCGAATCGACATGTTGGTACACCTGTTAGATATGGAGAAGAAGGCTGGCTAGTAAGACTTGGGGAGTTGTTGGATCAGTGCCTCAGTTCCGACAGCGCTCAAAATGTGCAATATAAGGCTTGTGCTGTGAAGATACTTGCTGTTTACAAATCGGCTATGCCATGGGCGGTACCAAGAGCTATTTCTAGTGCTTCGTGCGTTCAGCGTATGTGCACAAGTCTTGCTACTTCCACAGTTTCTGTCCAACTGGTAGGTTCTTGGCTATTGTTCCGCAACACCTTCCCCGATTAACACAAAGTAGGCTTCGGTAGAGTCTCTCCACGCGCTCTACTGTCGAATGAATTTCTCAGATGAAGAATTCCTATCTCTGGTGTGCCCAATGTACACAAGCCAAACGGTTGATTTGTTGCGGAAGCTATTCGAGTGGTCTATCGTCTCCCCTAATGATATTGATGACGAGAAGTACCTGTTTGCCAAAAAGTTTTCCGAGGTTTGAATATTTTTCTTTTTGATCCCAAAAATACTAACTAGAACTAGATGATGTCGAATCTCGGTAGTTTCATAGAACAGAAGATTTCCGCTATACCCGAAGACTGCGATTTACCTAATTTATTAAACCTTTTCCTTGCTATTGCTCAAAGCCCAAGTTTTGTCATTTCAATACCCGTACTTGTTACTTGGACACATATGCTACGCTCCGAAACTATCGGGGGATCTCCTACTATAAACCCTTTGATTGCCCCCCTCCTTGAGCTTTGTAGCTCGAGACTTATTCGCTACGAAAATATGCCAGAAGACTCGGACGACCCTTCGTTGACCTTCCTGTTGGAAGACATAGACACAATACCGGAACGGCACGCCTTTCTAGGGAACTATCGGCGGTATTCTGTGCAGATCATCGAACTAATCGTTCTTCGAAAACAGTCGGAAGCTATTTACCACATTTTATCTCAGGTGGACAACTCTCTGCAGCATTTGTATGATGATCAGTCCCCCTTCAATGTTGCAACATACTCAAAAACGTCATTGATTGTTCTCCGAGTTGACTCTCAGTTTACTGTAGTCGAGGCAGCACTGAAAGGCTATATGAAATGGAGAGCTGGGCATGGCTCAAAACCTCAGCAAGATGAGCAAGAGCGGATTGCCATGGAGAACAACATTGAAACTTGGTGTGAAAAACTTATGGATATCAACTTCGAGGACCCAATAATCCGAAAGAGGATTCTTCAGCTGGCAGTGGCTTTCTCAACAACTGCACTTGACAGCAAGGTAGACTTCATGCTAAAAGTTCTTCAACATATCCTCATGAGTCGTTACGTTGAGCAGCCAGAACATGTCGCATACTCAGAAGCTGTGAAAGAGCTACAAGCAGACAACATGTACGAGTTGCAGCGGCTGGCAAGTAAGATGCCAGATCACCTTTTAGATGTTTATACTCAACTAGAAGAAAAGGTGCATGAGATAATATCCTCAGGCACAGTGGACATAAAGAGACAAGTCTCCTACCAAACCTTCCTTTTCACAATCATTCATCGGGCGAGTAAAATCGAGCCTGAGGTCAGATTGCAGAAGCTCCGTGGCTTCATTACACCAGTACAGCAGCTCTGGCAGCAACCAGATTTAGATACAGCTCTTTCGTCATTTGGTGGCTTTTACGAACTTCTTGGATTAACTAAAATTCGAGATTATCTTGTAACTAGACGAGTCCATGAGGTGGAGGATTGGGGATCAATGCATCTGGACGAGGAAGGTCAGGCTATGCAAAAGGAGCTCGATGAGCGAGTAAAAGTAAGTCTTGCAAGCTCGAATCGGCTCCCTAAACTGACACTACTAGTCATTACCATTACGGACAACTAAGTCTTTCCTTGGCTGTTCAACAGATAAGATCGAGAAAGACACAATATCGTTTAAGGTCTCATGTGAACTATGGAGAGATTCTTTACCAATAATCCTCCCAAATCTACTGAAGTTCTTAAGGTTTGTATATTCTTCTATCTAAAAAATATGCCCTAACTTTTTTAGTCATTCGCATGCGTTCCACAACCCTGAAAATTGGGCTGGGCTACCCACTGACATGCGACCAATCGTCACAAGAATTTTGACAGATCGATTCTGGCAAGCAGGAATATCGGAAGGAAGCAAAGACGACTTTTATGCGCGCGTGTCAGGTACGAAGACTACTATGGAAGGCTTCGCATCCTCGATTCGTGGAGCTGTCCGTACCGTCCGAGAGGCTTGCTACGCCATCCTCTGGTGTATGAGTAAATTCGAGAATGACTTTTACGGGTTCAGTGAACTTCCAGGACCACTTGCGCATGCCTTTTTCGCAGATGCACATTGCTTGTCATCACATCAGCTTATCTCTCTCTTGAATGTCGTTCGCATGATTATTGATGATTGTCCGGCCCCGCTTCGAGATCACTTTGTACCTCCTATATTAGCATCTTGTTTCACTCAGATGGATGCAAAATGTAGTTCTGAATGGGCACGGCTGACCCAGAAGCAAGTAGCTGGAACTGGGGGAGATAATTTGACCGATGAAATGAAAGAAGAGAGCATCCTGCGGCAGCTAACACACTCCGCTGTTATGATGGTAGGTGGTCTGTTGGATCCCGCCAGAGCAAGTAAGATTAATTAATTGATTCTCTAATAAGTGACCAAGCTGATGCCTCAACCAGATCCTCACGAGAAATCCGAGTCAGCCAAAGATGCGTCAACCTATGTCATTGACAAGAAGCCTGCATCGGCATACCCATCCATGCGGAAATTCTGCCTCAGCTCCCTAACCATTTTAGAACCACTCCTCCTCTTTTGTACACATGCCATCCGTATGCGTGACGGCCGCTGTGCCGGTGTAGTTCTTCGAGTATTCCGCTCCATCGTCCCCGAATTCGGAGCATCTCACGACTCTCCGCTTTCCTCCTCGATCCGGGAATTCATCAGTAGCGAAGTTCTCCAAGCTTGTATCCTCTCCCTTCATGAACCGTACTTCGTTGATCTTCAGAAAGACCTCGCTCAGCTCATTGCCACAATACTAATCAACTACTCATCTATCACCAACACGCCTAAGCAGATACTGCTCAGCCTGGAAAGAATCACACCGGAGGCCGTGGATAAGTGTATCGATTATATCATGCATCAAGGGGTTCCACCGAGACAACAACGAGCACTTGTTCTCGATCTATTGCGAGATTTGAAAGGGGTCAGCGTTAGTGAGCGGTTTCGTATTTCTAAACCTGCATCTGCCATACGGAAAGAGCGGAGCAAAATGCAACAGGAGTTTATGAAAGAACAGCCGGCTATGAGTTTAGAAAAGAGACAACCAAGTCCGAGTCTAGAGGGTGTCTCGGGGATGTTCGAAGAACCTCAATAGCAGGAATCAAACCTGCTTGAATTTAAGGCGAAGACTTAATTATGCTGTATGTAGTATCTAGGCGTCTCAGAAGGCAGCTTTCAGAGCGAGCAGTTATGAAAGGAGTGGGTGGCATTTATTGGACCTGATAGACTTTGGGTGGGAGGTGTTCGGGCAACTGTAGGTGGGAAAGGGGGATACGCCAGTGTCACAAGGGTTTGCAAGGCATTCTTCTCTACATTTGCACATTTAAAATGCAGTTAACGCGAGAATCCATGACTGTAACACCATGTCATATCCATCTAGTGCAACTACAATTTATTAAGTATCCATCCGTTGAACCGGTTATCTGCGCTAAAGCCAAGAAGTGGGAAAGCGACTGTCTTGTGTGACGGATGAATAACAGACGAGGGGGGTTGAAGCAGATTGGTGATCCCTCAATGATGCCTTAGGCATTGGCTCTTTTCTTTGTGTTGATGGTGGTGTGAAGGATGAGTGTGGAGGAAGGGTGCTCCTTGACATCAATGTGACAGATATGACAGCGGAATAAAAAGGACGCTACTGCGGGTCCTCTGTGCTGTGATAAGTAATGATGATCGATATGCGAGCCAGGTATCGCATCCTATTGGATAAATATGTACACATATAGTACAGTAGGTTTTCATCTGTATCTACCGGAACTGGTGAATCTCCAGACTTGAGTTGCACTGCGGTTCGGTGTGTTTACCCGATCTCTGGGATTGCCCCTCTCGGCAAACTAATCAAGCGGGGAATCCGGAAGTCCTTCTTCTCAAACATCCAAGGTAAAACAGATCCTTCGTGAAACCAATTCCCACATCTTCCATGTGACAGTCCCGACCTTGGATATTGTTTTTCTTTCTTTCTTTCTTTCTTTCTTTCTTTCTTCATTCTTCAGTCGTATGCTGTCTAGCAGCAGAACTGGTGACCACTGGTGCGCTCCTGCGAGCCCCAGTACATCATTGACTGGCATGTTGTGCGTATTTGCATCGTCGATTCGATTCAATCTAGCTAGAGGAATCACTTGTTCCCCGCCCGCTGCGACTATACGATGCACTAACAATAATAATATGAATACTGCAGTCCTTGCCATCCAATCCTTCCGACCGCAAGCCCAGTTGCAAAATGCGAATCCAAGTCCACAGATTCTGGACCCATGCAATCGCCTGTCACGAAATGTCCCCCCCTTGCCGACGTCAATCTCCAAAAGAGCCGTGCTCGGGATGTTGCCGTAGCTTCGCCCTGCTGCAACCAATTGCAGTTGGATGGCTGACAGGAGGGATTGCCCGACAAGACCCCTTAGTTAGGGTCAGAGAGCATGCTGCATGCCCAGGTTTCCCTGCCTGATAGTACAGTGCAGTGCAGTGCAGTACTGTACGTCCGTCGTACACACCTAAGAACCCCGCCGCCAGTGACTCGTTCTTCTCTCACAAGCCGTGCCGTCTCTTTGGCTTTCTCCCAGCTATTACGGATGGCTCTCCCATCGGTACTTATTAAAGTAGTTGTTTACGGTGTCTCAGAACCCGATGCAGTCGCACCTTGTTCTTGTTTGGTAATTGTCTGGTGCCTGGAAATAGATTCGAAGAATAGGTGCCGGCGGAAACCGTTCAACAGCTCTGACCAAGTCTTCAATCTATCTTCGTGCTCCGTACTGAGTTTCATCTTCCACTCGTCATATGTTTCCTCTAACGGCTGGGACTTCAACGATATTATTCATTCTCATATTTAGCTTTTAACGCTTACTACTACTACCCTATAACGTCACTGTGACCTGGCAACCAAGATAATATTGGGTGCCCATGTTACTCGCGTTCTACTGGAAGCTTTCTACCAGATTTCTACCTGTTCCTGTGGATGACCCGCTTTGCTAGAGCTTTATTGTACTACCTACCGGTTTCTCAGCATGGTGTACTGCGGAAAGCCCTCACGGGGATGTCAGATGTGCAGGAGTCGACGGATCAAGGTACCAATGCTACATTTGTTCCGTTCTTCTCTCCTCACGCCCACCATTGAAGGGACAAGAGTCGGCAAGCTAACTAGAATTTTCACGAATAGTGTGATGAGACCAAACCCACCTGTAATCAATGTCAGAAATCTAGGCGACAGTGTCCGGGATATAAAGATGACTTTGACATTGTGTTTCGCAACGAAACTAATGCCACTGAACGAAGAGCAAAACGTGGACTGGATACGAAGAAAGCAGAGAGAAGAGATGAAGCAACCTTGGGGAGTGTTCCAAGCGGAGGTTTTCGTGGGCCGCAATCATCGGAGGACGATATAGACATGACAGTCTTGCCAACCAAGAGCTGGAATAGTGGAATCTCGGGACCTCTCTCTGTTCCTGTCGAAGACCAGGCACCATGCTTCTTCATTACGAATTTCTGTCGCACACCTCGCACTACTGAATCTAGAGGAGCTTTTGATTTTCTTCTTCCCCTCATCAAATCGGAAGCACGCGAATCGCCTGTACTGCTTGCCTTTTCAGCCGTCTCGTTCGCCTCCTTAGCAAATCGGCCCAACTCAAAGGGCAGTGGTCTGATGGTACGGGCTGTTGCTGAGTATGGGAAAGCGCTGAGGGCCATCAACGTCGCTCTTCAGACACCTTCGCAGGTGAAGACAGATGCAACGCTGGCATCCATCTTGCTTTTGGGGTTCTTCGAGGTATGTACTTGATACCTCACTTAGAACCAAAGACTAATGCAAGAAGACCATCACAATTGATAACGCCAATGTATTAGCATGGGGTTCTCACGTAGATGGCGCCGTCCAGCTCACAAAGATGAGGGGCAAAAAGCAAATGAGAACGAAGATTGGTACAGCACTCTTCATGACCGTTCGACAATTAATGGTAATACTGTTCGTTCTGATATAACAACAATGCTGACTGGTCTAGCTTGTAAATATACTGATTTCGGCGAAGCCACCCCTGGCAAGTGCGAACTGGTGGATCTCTGTCGATGAAGCTTCAAAAGGTCGACCAGAGCACTTCATCGCTACGCTTTTCCTTCGCGTGGCAGAAATCCGTCACGAGATTATAATCCTCCTAACAAACTCTCCTCGTAACGCGGAGTCCTTTCAAAAAGTCCTCGAAGTGATGAGGCGTGTTCAGGCCATGGATTCAGAATACCAAGAATGGCAGGACAACCTACCAGAAGAGTGGCGTCCTAAGACAGTAGCCTGGGTAGACAATGTTCCCGGAGGTGATTTACACAAAGCAGAAGTCTTTCCAGGGCGTGTGGATGCCTTTGGCGATCTCGCAATCGGTAATGCATGGCAACATGCTCGCACATGTCGAATCTTCATCATCGGTATGATCATTCGATGTATAGCTTGGGTAAGCTACCCCGTCGACTACCGTACGACTCCCGAATATGCATATTGTTCGCAGGTTGGTGTAACACTCATGGCGGACATTGTCGCCGCGGTCCCTTACCATCTCGGCTGGCACGTTGACGAAGCTGGTAATTTAAAAGGAGCTGACACAGACGCCGGCACTTTCCCAAATGATAACCATGTCACGAGTCCGAGGGCTCTGGGCGGATTTTATTCTATTTGGCCCCTATTTTGCGTCATGTCTGCCGACTATACTACGGATTCACAGCGAGCTTGGGTTAAAGGAAGAATGACTTATATCGCGGACGTGATGGGCTTGAACCAAGCTCGTGTTATTGGAAATGTAAGTTTCCCCATACTTCTTTGACAGAGATGGCTCCTGTTAGATGGCAAAGCATTTTGCACTTTGTTACAGACGAACTAGTCGAGTTCCAGTCCTAGCCCTGCTAACAGTACACTAGTTTAACATGCGCCTTCCGTCCATGACTGTCCGCCGCGATATCATGGCGTTCGCGCCTCCAACCCCAGCTCAGATTGCGGCCTACATGGCTGCCCAGCAGCGCGGTGGCACTACCGCGACCCCAACTCCAACACCCAAATACGTTCCAAAACCCCATGTGACCTCTGCTACCATCTCTCGCATCGCCGCCAAGGACCCTGATTCCCAAGCCGTAAGCACCTCCAACAGCAGCAGCCAAGTGCACAATGAGACTAGGAAACAACAAATCAACACCAGCTCAGCTTCTACGAACTCTGTAGCATCGCGAATTGCGAGATTTGAAATGTATGCTGACGGAACTGCACAATCACCAACAACAGGTTCATCTACGCTGCCGCAGGACCAAGCGACTGCAGCAGCGAAGCAGGAAGAATGGGAGAAGGAAAAGCGATCACTGTTGAAGAAAGCGAGTAACTCCGGGGGCGAGAGCACGGAGACTATTATTGGGAATTTCCTTGCGATTTGAAAAGGAAGAAATGAAGAGGAAAGAGTGGCGTTACAGGAGGGCATAAGTATCTAAACACTGGAAGGAAAAGTATGGAAAGTTGGGTAATTCACTGTCCAGGAATCATGTACTACCCTGTCTGGATACGATGTGGGATATCTTGTTGTACTTGACCCAACTTCAGCAGTCCGAGACCTGTATGTCTAACATAACTATGTCTAACTATACCACTTTCCGCCGTCTTTCTCCATAGAAAGGGGAACGAATTATGAAAACCGGCAGCATACTAAAAACTGTTAAAGTCTTATATGTGAGACTCAAATCTTCTCTTCAGAGCTGGGCACTGAATCCTCGAGCGTTGTCAACCCCTGCGCATCCGTATACATATGAAATGATTCTGCCTTCGAAATCCCATCACCGAAATGATTTCTAATTCTCACAATCTCTCACGAAGATCTCCCATACAACACAACACAACATTACACAAAACAAATCCTCCCTTCCTCTTCCCCTCGTCCCCCTTTTCCCAGCTCGCTTAAACCGAGCTAAGGGGGGCGAAACGATAGGCAGGCCAGCGCAAAGTCGATCGCGTGGCTTTTTCCCCTCGAGAAACAGTGTGGGGATTGTTTTGTTTCGTGTTTATTTTGGCGCGGGGAGAGAGCGGGGCTGGTGGTCCGCAAGCTCGTCGGGGGATGATCCTCATATCACGAAAGAAAAATGGGTCTGGGAATATGGTGGTTCTCGTATTTTCACAAAAGCTCATCCATCCATCCATCACTTGGCAAAAAAGCCAAGAGGGCAGCCGCGGGTGTGTGAGTCTGGCGCGCGGCTCGTGCCGCGAATCTTGTATGTCGTCGGAAGGTTTAAAATGTAGGATGCCTACCAGCTGCTTAGGTAGATATGCCTGAATGAGAGTTTGATACATATGAAGGATACTCACCGATTATAGAAATATGTCTCTTTTGCTAAAGGAAGGGGTTTGGTGGACATGTTTCGCGCTCTATCAGGATATCACTTTTCACTGAGTACGAGCTTGAGCTATGTAAGTGTGAGTATCTAGGTAGATAAGATATAGCATTGCCTTCAAGCTTCAAAACTACGATTAAGACATTAAAAACGAGTCATTCACAAATGTGATGCCGTAAGTATAGCACTAACTTTTCCCTCTCACTTTCCATCTCGACTTGAACAACCCTAAGGCCGAGTGAGACCCATGGTTGGCTTGTAGTCTCAGAAAACATTTGTCTCCATCCTTGCGCTTCCGCTTTCAAGTTGACCTAGCTTTCCGAATAGTATCCTGCTGCTTCTGCAGGCAACCTTAAGCATAACGTTAATTCGATTATCGTGTTTTGCCACCTATTTAGCAGCGCTTGAAGGCTTGCTTGAGTATCTGGTAAAAAAAAAAAGGTCAGTTAGACTTGCTATAGCACCATGTGTGTGGTAGTGTCGTGGATCTTACGGCTTCCTGTTCTCTCCTCTCTTCTCAGCCTTTCCACTAGTTTGAGCAGCCTCCTTATTCCAAAGCTTACTCTTGTATCCTGGCCAGGAGCTCAAATTCCATGCCTTCACCAAAATACTCTGTGTCCTATCCACGTAGTTTTCGTTCTTGATCTCCTTCACTCCAACTTTCATGCCATCCTTTGTAAACACAACGTTCTTGGATTGCATCTTGTCATTGGCGGCATGGCCTATTTGGGTGACGGCGACAAAGATCTGGTAGCCAACGAATGCGAAGCCAGCGAGAAAGACGAAGAGGATGATAAGAGGAAAAACTTTGCTATAGGACTATGTTAGCATTTTGCATGTGGTATATCTGCTAGTTGATAAGGTTTCCCGTAAGATGCTGCACAAGTAGATGGCGCGCGTATTTCAAAATCTCGAAAAGCGCAAAAGAGTCTTGCATCACCGAGAGGAAGCTCGTTTGCGCACCATTAATTATGCAGACCTTTGGTGAGGAGGGACATGAGGAGGGGAATATGAGGGGGTGGGGAGATCAAAGCTCACCTCAGGGCTGAAGCGGGTGGTGGAGGCGTCTTTGGAGTCGAGGATCCCCAGGCCATGATTGTGGTTTGGTGGTACAGGGCAAGAAATTTAATAGTATGGTACGAGGACGGGATATTTATTTCAAATAGCTGGTGAACAAAGCTGGCAAAGCTGGCAAAGCTGACGAGCTTATATGTTTTATAGACGGTTGGTTTGATGGTTTCAGATGGTTGGTACTGAGAGCGTTGCTACCTATCACAACACACCCTCTAAATCCTCCTCACTATACTTATATTGATGTAGTGTTTGCTCACGTGATTAGCGAGGCTCTCAGCCGACGACGTGAAATTCGGATCTCAATTGGACAAGGCCACCAATCCTCCCCTCCACCAACTAAACATCAAGTTCAAAACTAGACTGTGGCCTTACTGTCATGAGCCGTCTCTTTACCATTGCCTCCTCCACTTAATAACTTAGTTCTCTGGTGGACAGTTTGCAACTATCATCTGCCTAGTGTTTATCGAAACGTGTTCCTTAATCTAGAAGGCCGTATAGATCGCAAAGAGGGCATACTTGCTCCGCACATCTACGTTTCGACAAGTTTTAATCCTTAACTACTTATCGGCTTCCATATACCTACTTTGCAAGGACACTTACTCCAAAGCTGAGATAGGAGCAGGAGCAATCATGGCGGCTCCGCAAGAAGGCTATCCGCCCCAGGGCTATCCTACAGATCAATACGGTCAATCACAACCGGATTATGGAGCTGCTGGCTCACCACCACCGCCAGCTGGCGCGCTTCAGCCCGATGGAGGAAAGAAGAAGAAGAGAGGATATGCGCAACAAGCTTATGATTTTGGAGGAAATGCTGCTCTACCTCTAGCCCAAGGTCAACCTCCGGCAATTGGTGGTGATTTCCAGCAAGTAGGAGCTCAACCTGCATATGGTGGATATCCTCCGCAAGGAGAGCAACAGCCAGCATATGGTGCTCCATACGGTGCTCAACCGGTTGCACCGGTTGGAGGTGCACCAGCGCCCTACGGCAATACACCACAGTATGGCGGCGGTGTAGAAGGCTACCAGCCTCCTGATGCTGGATATCCAGGACCAGGAGCACCTGCGCCTGCTGGAGTTGCTGGTATTACTCAAGGAATGGGTCAGATGGGAATGGGTGGTGTAGCACCAGCTGCACCAAACCAAACTGGCGGTCGACCCGCAGTCTTGAACCAACTCTACCCAACTGATCTGCTCAACCAGCCGTTCAATGTGGCAGAACTAGATTTACCACCTCCTCCTATTATCCTTCCTGCCAATGTGAGTTACCCAATGTGCTTGACCATAATATTTTGCTGATCGTTTCAAAAGTCTAGCGTTACACCATCTCCAGACGCTAATTGCCCTCCCAAATATGTGCGATCAACACTCAATGCCGTTCCCACTACAAACTCGCTCCTTAAGAAATCGAAACTCCCTTTTGCGCTTGTAATTCAGCCATATACCTCTCTACATGATGTCGATGACACTGTGCCGATTGTCCAAGACCAAGTTATCTCACGTTGCCGGAGATGTCGCTCATACATAAATCCATATGTGACGTTCCTTGACCATGGGCACCGGTGGAGGTGCAATATGTGCAACCTTACCAACGATGTCCCACAGGCTTTCGATTGGGATGCAGCGGCACAAAAGAGTGTAGATCGATGGCAAAGATCCGAGCTCAACCATGCCGTCGTGGAGTTTGTTGCTCCTCAAGAGTATATGGTTCGACCACCACAGCCTCTGGTCTACCTCTTCTTATTTGATGTCAGCTACTCTTCTGTGTCTTGTGGTCTTCTTGCAACAGCTGCAAGAACAATTCTGGACAGCCTTAATCGCATACCTAACGCTGACAGGCGAACTCGGGTGGGTTTCTTGGCTGTGGATGCTTCCCTACATTACTTTGCGGTCCCAAAAGATGCCAATCAAGGTCCCAACGAGGAAGGGGAGCCCCAGCTTGAAGCTGGCGAAACGCAAATGCTCGTTGTTAGTGATCTTGATGAGCCATTCTTGCCAATCCCCGCCGATTTACTTGTTACTTTGTCGGAAAGCAGACTGAGCATCGAGAAATTCTTGTTGAGCTTGCCCCAGATGTTCCAAGAAAATCAAAACAATGGTTCCTGCATGGGATCTGCTCTGCGAGCAGGCCACAAGCTCATTTCACCACTTGGTGGTAAGATGGTCGTCCTTACAGCTTCTCTTCCTAATGTTGGGTATGGTAAGCTAGAGATGCGCGAGGACAAAAAGTTACTGGGCACTGGCAAAGAAAGCGGCCTCCTTCAAACGGGTAATAGTTTCTACAAGAGCTTCGCCGTAGAATGTTCGAAGAACCAGGTTTCGGTTGACATGTTCCTCTTCTCTTCACAATATCAAGATGTGGCATCACTGAGCAACTTGCCAAGATACACCGGAGGACAGACCTACTTCTATGCTGGATGGAATGCTGGTCGACCTGAAGATGCAGTAAAGTTTGCCACGGAGTTCAGCGACTATCTATCCTCTGAGATAGGCTTGGAAGCGGTTCTACGTGTGCGTGCTACTACCGGGCTGCGGATGAGCACCTTCTACGGCAACTTCTTCAACCGAAGTTCAGATCTTTGCGCGTTCCCTGCCTTCCCTCGTGATCAAAGCTACGTGGTAGAAGTAGCTATTGACGAGAGCTTGACAAAGAACTTTGTTTGCATGCAGACTGCTGTCTTGCATACAACTGCCAATGGAGAACGCCGCATTCGTGTTATGACTCTATCTTTACCTACAACAACAAATCTGGCAGATGTGTACGCCTCAGCTGATCAGTGTGCTATTACTGAGTTCTTCAGTCACAAAGCTGTAGAGAGAGCCCTCAGTAGTGGGTTGGAGCCTGCAAGAGATGCCCTTCAGTCGAAATTGATCGAACTCTTGCAGACTTTCAAGAAGGAGCTTGCTGGTGGGAATATGGGAGGTGGCGGTTTACAATTCCCAGCCAATCTCCGCGGCCTCCCCGTCTTGTTCCTCGCTCTCATCAAGAACGTCGGTTTGCGGAAGTCAGCCCAAATCCCATCGGATTTACGATCAGCTGCTCTCTGTCAACTATCGACTCTCCCTCTACCACTTCTCATGCAGTACATCTATCCACGACTCTATTCGTTGCATGACATGCCCGATAATGCCGGAGTTCCAGACCCTGAAACTGGCATGATTGTTCTCCCGCCTCCTCTCAACCTCAGTTCAGAACGTCTTGTACCATACGGTCTTTACCTGATCGACGATGGACAAACACAATTCTTATGGGTTGGCAGAGACGCTGTACCACAACTACTGGGCGATGTCTTCGGTGTTCAGGATAGGACTCAAGTGAAGACCGGGAAGGCGACCTTACCAGAGCTCGACAATGACTTCAGCGAAAGAATTCGATCTGTGTTTCAAAAGAGTAGAGATTACCGATCACGCGGTGTTGGCAGCATCATTGTACCGCACCTGTATATTGTTCGGGAGGATGGCGATCCAAGTTTGAAGTTATGGGCACAAACTATGATGGTCGAGGACCGGGCTGACCAATCGATGAGCTTCCAGCAATGGATGGGTACGCTGAGAGAAAAGGTAAGCTGATTATACTCTTAGGCTGGTACTTAAAATCTGGAGTCGAGCCTTATGCTGATGCTTGTTGCTTTTCCACAGGTCGTGCAATGATAAGGGTTGCGAGAGGGAGACGGGTGTTGTATGGGGGGAACTGTAAAAACTACTGCACTATGTAGTACCTTATTATAAGAAACGAACCGAGTTAACAAATAAAACACAATTCACTCAAGCCTTCTATTGTGTCTAATCCACTTTTTTTTTTCCACATGCATTACCTCCTCATCTGGTTCCGAATGGACATAATCCATCTGTCCTCAAGTCTCTTATTTGGAGTTACACAAGTACCACATATTGTAAAAGCTTTTCCCACTTCAGGCCCGGTCAACTGCGATCCATTTGGAGTGTACAGGGGTAGCATAGCCATAATAACCCGGTTGGGTGGGCAATTTGGCCGTGCAAGGGGGGGCTTAGGGTTCACAGATAGGGGGTCCGGAGTATGAGACGAAGGAAGAAACCTCAAACCTTAGCCAAACGGCATGTTCTGTGTATGTTTTTCGTCTGAATTTTCCTGCACGATGCGCTCGGCATATGTCAGGTACGAGGATCGGGTTGTAGTGATTTGACGATGCGATCGAGGGGCCTAGATATCTCTTTTGGATGAGGTGATTGACTGCTCGTGTCAATCCCATCAGGTTCTTTCATGTATCCCTCCCCCCCCCCCAAAAGTCCAGGTCGTCTTGAACGGGAACATTGGACACGGTAGGAACAGAGTACTTGAGCCGAAGCCAATTGACCAAGTCCCAGAAGGGTTTGATTGTAACGCATGGCATTACCATTCATGGTGGGCGAATGGTAGTGATTGATGACATTCTCACCTGATGTCAATTGGGGGGTTCTTTGCTGGTGGTGATTGTGATAGTGACAGCTGTGCATTTGCTATAAAGAATACGGCAATTTGCGTGATCTGACTAGTCGAGCAAGACATCGCTCGGCCTCGGAGGTCTTCGAGGGTACGTACTGTATCTCTGTCTGGTAAATGGGAAGACTCTTTGGGGTGGCTAGTGGTCTCTGTGTAGGCCAGGGATGAAACGGCTGTTGTCCTTGAAACAGGCGCCGTTGCTTCTGCGATGGCTGTCTAACTCATTGTAGATCTTCACCATGGCATGCGATCCCTACTTCGTATGCATCTAGATGTTGGTGCTGCGCTGCTCTGTCCTATCCTGTGCTGGCCTCGGTGGGAAGTGGTTGGATTGTCCATCGTCCATCGTCCAGCGTCCATCGTCCATCCATCCACCAAGAGACTGAGCTGAGTTGCGAGAGTTGTTGCAAATAGTCCGGCGCTTACAGAGCAACGGTTGTTCTCCCCCCAAGCCGCCGTGAGCGCCATGATAGGTTCTAGCCATGTGGAACTATATATGGACAGCGCTATCAAAGGGAACGGGGGAACGACATGACCCCTCGGGCCCCATCGCTCTCACATCTGGCCGCAAATCCAATCGCCTAAGACCATCGCCCTCCCATCTCCATCTCCACCACTGGTAAACTCCACTCCTCGATGGGCCACATCAAACTCCCAAGCACCATCACTACCACTACCACTACCACTACCTCCCCCCTACCAAAACTCCAAAATCCATCAATCTTGCACAGTCGGAGCCCGTAGCTTTGCCCTCTAGTCTCGCTCGCCTCTGCTCTCCTCCCTACATCTGCTCGATATTGAATTGTTCTTGCGCTGGTGCTTGTGTGAGCTTCGAGTAACCTATACCCTCCCTCCCAGCTGTCAAATAGCGGGGCAATCCCTCAACGTCGGCTCAGCTCTATAAACCTAAGGTACGCCCACTCCCCTCACAGCTCCAATACCACAGTAAATTGGATAGCGACGGTTCAGTCACTCTTTACAGTGCGTATTTGGCTCCAGAGTCCAGGAAGTAGTGAAAGCTGTTTCCTAGCACAAAGAGCTGGGCTGGGCTGGTCAACAAGACCAGCTGCAACCAACAAAGAACATATGCTAACCATAACTACAGGTAATAGGACAAACGCATCTGCGAAAGCAACCTCGCAGCGGTCATCTTTTTGTTATCACCATTCTAACATTCTCCACAGAGCGGCTCAAAGTACGGCATCCTGAAATTTCCCGAACAGGACCGAGCGTATCATTCGAGTTGGATTGACCGCAGCAACCCTCGAGTGACACCACCGAAAACTCGAGCTTCAGCCAGCTCATATAGTGGTCTTCAAATCCAACTACAATTCTTCCGAAAGACGAGCAGATTATCTTGATCTTTTGGACTATTTTCCTGCTGTGCAACTACGATTAAGCGCTTGTTCGTTTCGCCTCGCCCAACAGAGCAGGCCACCTCTACCGTATCAACACGATTTGTGTCGGCCTCGAGCTCAATCGAAGACCAAGCAGATCTCTGCATTTTTCCGAAGCTCGCATATCTGCGTCTCTGATACCGCTCTTTCAAAGACAGAACTCGGCCTACAGCCAGCACAATGTCTCGAGCGCCGAATCCCACAGGTTCGCGCAAGATCTCTTTCAATGTTTCGGAGCAATATGATATACAAGACGTGGTAGGAGAAGGAGCTTATGGTGTTGTTTGGTGAGTTTAGCAGTGAAAACGATTCAGCCAAAATGGACAGAATAGGGGGCTGACGGAAGGGTGTTTCTAGCTCTGCTTTACACAAACCTTCGGGACAGAAAGTTGCGATCAAAAAGATCACCCCATTCGACCACTCCATGTTTTGCTTGCGTACGCTCCGCGAGATGAAGTTGTTGCGATACTTCAACCATGAGAATATCATTTCCATCTTGGACATCCAAAAGCCAAGAAGCTACGACTCATTTACAGAAGTGTACCTCATCCAGGTAATGCTCACCCACCAATTCTTTAAGTTCGCGAAATCTAACCCGAGAAACAGGAACTTATGGAGACTGACATGCACCGTGTTATTCGGACGCAAGATTTATCCGATGACCACTGCCAATACTTTATCTACCAGACATTGCGCGCTCTAAAAGCAATGCACTCTGCAAATGTGCTCCACAGAGATCTCAAGCCATCCAATCTGCTCCTCAACGCTAATTGCGATCTCAAAGTTTGTGATTTCGGTCTCGCGCGTTCCGCCGCCTCCCAAGAAGATAACTCCGGTTTCATGACCGAATATGTAGCAACTCGTTGGTACAGAGCACCAGAGATTATGTTGACGTTCAAGGAGTACACCAAAGCCATCGACGTCTGGTCTGTCGGCTGTATTCTTGCTGAGATGCTGAGCGGGAAGCCCCTATTTCCTGGAAAGGATTGTAAGATCCCCCGTAGCCTACATTTGCTTATTACAATACTAATCTACAGCAGATCACCACCAGTTGACCCTTATTCTCGATGTTCTAGGAACACCAACCATGGAAGATTACTACGGGATCAAGTCACGACGAGCACGTGAATATATCCGTTCTCTTCCATTCAAGAAGAAGGTTCCTTTCAAGGGCATGTTCCCTAAGACCTCGGATTTGGCACTCGACCTTCTCGAGAAGTTACTTGCTTTCAACCCCGTCAAGCGCATTACCGTAGACGAAGCGCTCCAGCATCCATATTTGGAACCTTATCACGATCCTGAGGATGAGCCCACCGCTGCACCAATTCCAGAGGAGTTCTTTGACTTTGACAAAAACAAGGATAACTTGAGCAAGGAACAATTGAAGGAGCTGATTTACAACGAGATCATGAGATAAATTGATACCAGTCGCACATCTGCGTTCTCGTTCATGATCCCACCAGATTCTTAGCCTTGGTCGACATCTCAGCTTGCAAAGAGGAGCACTCCCAAAATTTTCACGCTTGGGACTGTAGACATGGGGTGAACTTTCATATATCATAAAGAAGGTGGAATGGGACTACAAAGGGGTTAAAGTAAGCCCACTTAGCCCGTTCACAATGGGTTGGGATTAGAACATGTTATGGGTCTATATTAACGAGATATGAGACATACTCGATGTCATTGCCAATTTATATGAGCGTATTTCCATGTCATGTTAGGCTTGCGAATCGCCTTTTCCAAAATTCATAGACCTTGAAACAAGCCTCTTTCTACCGTATTGTGATAGATGAATAGTGAAAATATGTGCACGCGGTGGCAGTAATCGAGGAGTTTCCCTACTTGGAGTTCACGTTCGTAGAGCAGCCGCTAAGGAAGATATCGAGACCAGCTACTGCTCAAAAACTCCTGCTCGATACTGGAGTCATTTGGTTCGCGAGCACTGCTGCTTGACTTTCAGACAGTCAAGTAGAGATGGCATATCCTTCCTAGGATGGAGGAAGAAGCGTAAGTAGTCACCTAAGCAACGCAGTATCCTACTGTTGAGTGTTCCTGGCTAGTGTAAAGTAGGCGCAGATCTCTACTTTCCTCATGTAACAACCTATACGGCCTTGTAGTAAAGAGACTGCTCATGATCTGGAGAATACCAATGTGATAACCTCTGCAAGCCCACTCACGAGCCCTCTCTTCTACTCCCATCCCCGACCGCATCCCGCAACGCCTTCTCCCTTCCCTCTCTCCACATCTTATCTAACCCTTCAATCTTTCCTCCCAGCACCACCACGTTTCCCGGCTCCAACAACACCATGCCCCTCGCAACTTTGCAGCCTTTCTTTAGCAAGATCTTACACCCGATACTCATCAGCGGTGGATACCCAATCTTCGCCACCTTCTGCAGCTCAAAGCCATATGCCATGTTGCCGCGCACGTCTTGTAGATCTAGCTTATATGGACCGTAGGACTTCTCCACGCTGTTTTGCGAGGTGGACGCTGGTGCTTGCGTAGATGCGGAGCTGGGCTCCTCTTCTGGAGCTACCACGCGAATAACCTCCCTCCCCTTCGTCGTTTCGCCCTTGCGCTCCATTTCCAAAGCTTCAATCTGATCCCACCGACTCCGACCCGTATCCTCTACCCCTAGCACCTGGACCACTACATCGTATGCCAGGAGGCGCGACGGGAAGGCGACATCTGTAATACGAGCCGGGAGAGAGGCGGCAGAGGGCTCGAGGATGGAAGGGAGTGTCAAGTCCGTGTTGAGGAGACGGTGTTTTGCGGTTGCAACGAGGGCGGGAAAGGGAGGTAGACCACGGTTGGAGGGGGGGACCAGGATTGCTGTTAGGAAGGAGGGATGTGGTGGAGGAAGCCCATAGGAGGTGAGAGCTTGGGATAGTTGGGCGACTGTCGGGGTGGTCATTTTACGGATATGTACACATTCTCTAATAGAAATTGACAGTACATATTATCGTAGACAGGTTGTAATAGAGGTGGTGCAAGAAGTGAGGTGTAGAGAAACCAAAATATAGCCTTGCGTTCTAGCATCCAGCCTTGTTCAGCCTTGCCGCCCGTCCTTCAAGGTAGTGAGACGACCTCAAGGAAGCTTCACTTCACCTAATAAATACAAATTCGCTGAATACACGATGTCTCTGGAAACAACTCTATAGCACACAGCTTCACTCCCTGTACTTTCACACATCCATTTAAAATGTCTACGATAGCCAGTCCGCGCGACACATCAGTCAATGGCCGTCGCATCCCGCTCATTGCAACACCAACTGGCTCCTCGCGGCCCAGCTTCGAAAGCACACGATCCACGGATGCCTCGCCCAGTCGAGCGCCCACGCAGCCGGCAAAGCGCAACCGCGCTGCACTGCGCGAATATTACAATCTCAAAAAGGCCGCTGACGACAACATCAACGACAATGCCTCGGAAGCCTCCTCCATCCATGACTCCTCCGAGGTCCAGGAATCTGAGATGGATTCGCCCTCCTTCGACGCCGATGCGTACACCAAACATATCTTGGAGACGCAGAACCTTGCGGAGCTGTTAAGAACGTACAATGCGGTGTTGACGGATATAAGAGCGCTGGATGCTGAGAAGAAGGCGCTGGTTTATGATAATTATAGTAAACTGATTGCGGCTACGGAGACGATTAGGAAGATGAGGCAGAACATGGACCCGTTGAATCCAATGGCGAGTACGTTGGATCCAGCGATTGCGAGTATTTATGAGAGGGCAGAGGGGATTAAGAAAGAGTTGCGGGCTAGCATGACGGAAAAGGAGAGAAAGGAGAGGGAGATGAGTGAAGAAGAGAAGGAGAAAGTAGCTCAAGAAAAGAGAGTGAGGGAGGTGGTAGGAAAGGTGTTGGATACACCCGAGACGATCAGGAGGTTGGTAAACGAGGATAGTGAGGACGAGGCAAAGATCTTATGGGCTTCTACGCTTGCTTTGCTGATGAGATGGAAGGCAAGAGGAGTTGGTGGTGAGGATGTGCAAAGCTGTATTGATGATGGTGAAGCTGCACTGAAGGGGGACCCTCCGACTGAGAAAAGCTGGGTCAATGTGAAGGCAGCAAGACAGGCACAATCATGAAGGACCCAACTACTTTGCAACTTTCTTCTGGCACGGGGGCTTGATTATATGCTAACCCTACCAACCGGTTTGACCTCTTGCCACAATCTCAAAAGGATCACGGTCAACGGTACTAACGGCAACCTCAAATCCACCTTCCAAGCCAGCCTTTTCCCGATCTGTCATCTCATCAATCTCCTGCTGTTCAACCATTTTCTCCAATTCTGTCAGAAGCGCAGGGCGCATCTTAGTTGCCAAGAAGGCCCTCTCGGTATTACTGTGGAAAGCAGTGATGCAACATCTTCCCTGTTCAATGGCTGCGAGAGCCTCATGGTGGCTCAATTCTCCAGTGAAGAGCAAATCGACATCGACGCCTGCAAGCATAGAGCCTCCAGAACCAGCGCAGATGCCTATAGATGAGATTTCGATGTTGTGTTTCTCGCCCCTAGGAGCCGATTGCGGGACAGCAACAGATATTGCGTTGAGGTCACCGAGGCCTTGGGTAATGCGCGACATGAGTATCCCCAGTGGAACAGGATTCTGGAAATGAACCACTCGTCCATAGCCAGCCTTTTCGAAACCCTGAGGGGCTTTCTCGATAGGTGTTATGACGTTACGTGTGTGAGGCGTGGGTTGAATACCCGGACTATAACGTCAGTAATGACCTGATATTGGACTTTAGTAATGTAGAACATACAAACTAGTATTTTTATAGAATTCACCTGTCACTATATCAGCTAGAAAATCATTGAGACCGCCCGGTGCAGCATCGACAGCTGTGTGAGGACTGTAGACACTGATTCCTTCTTGGGCAAGTCTGAGAAGTGAGGTCTGTTGGGAATTGGCAAAAGTTAGGGACTTTAGGCCACGGAATATTATGGGGTCTGTATAGATCTTAGCAAAGGCACATAGGTACAGGAACAAAATAGAGCTATTAGATGAGGTTTGACAATGCAGCTTACGGTATGTGATGATCGTTGAATCTCTTCTCTGAATCGCCTCGTCGGCAACAGCTTTGGTGAGATCAATGGCCAGAAGAACAGAATTGCGTAATTGTCCAGGTCGATATGGCGCTTCGAGTAAAACTAAGCTATGCTATTAGTATTTACAAAACATAAACCGTTCACTAGTACCGCTCGCTTAAGGCTCCTAAGATAATATACGTGGATATATGAGATGCTTCGGAATTCTAAAAAAAAAACTTACGGCCGGTATTGTCAAAACTCTTGTCAGCTAGACTCTCAGGGTATAGCCTGCGTATGGCTCCAACTACAGCCTGGAGTGGTGTTAGCTAATTTTTGGGAGAGGGTGATTTGACTGTTTGAAGTTACAGAAGTAAACGGCGAGACTTTGGCCTGTGAAGCCATTGTAGATGCGGATCTTTTAAGAATTCTAGGAATATTCATAGGATTCTTATGAAGAATTAGGAAGTATGGTTTCTTTTGCGCAGAAATGAGTATCAACGTTTTGCTCGCTGAGTATATTGATTGTTGGTGTCAGATTTACTAACAAGGGACGGCTGAGTTGGCCAATTGATTTTTGGGAAGTGATATGAAGCTTGATATCCGTATGACCTTTGTAGATATCACCGACTTGCTATCAATTCGGACTTGTAGCTTTTTGAATATATGGTGGAGTATGGTTGTCTACTCTGGACCCAGCTGTAGCTTCAATATTCACAAAGGCTCCGAGGCGGCCGCATGCCAAGTCTCTCCCATCCAAACCGAGACTCATGTTCTATTTGTTCCGGACTTTGATATACGACATATCTGGCACATCACAAGTTCGCTATGGCAGAGGAATCAGGTGTCACAGAAGCAGGTCTCAGGACCAAGCTCGCCGATGTACTCCAAGCTACTCATGTAGAAATTGAAGACATGTCAGGTACATTTCTACCCCACCACCCCTCTTCACGTCCCCCTTCCCCCTTCCCCAGTACATCAACTGAGAATCATTCTTTGATAATTAGGTGGCTGCGGCCAAGCATTTTCAGCAATCATCGTCTCCCCGCAGTTCGAGAAAAAGACCTCCCTCGCCCGCCACAGGCTGGTGAATACTGCGCTCAAAGCAGAGATCGCAGCGATTCACGCCTGGACTCCGAAATGTTACACACCGGAGCAGTGGGAGAAGTTGGTCGAAGAGGGAAAGAGGGAGAGTGCACCCGGGAAAGGCACGAACGGGGAGGTTGTTATGGGATTCAAGGATTGAGAACTGGGATATCGAGTTGATCTTAATATCTCCAAGTTATTACTAATGGAGAGGGGATGTAGAGGAAATCGAGTCACGGATTGGATAATGGATGACTGGCTGCATGACGGCAAGATACACATGTTGCTACGTGAGGGAAGAGGAAGACGGCTGACATGGATTGAGCTGCTAGTTCCTATATGTGTACTCTTTTAGAGACCTCTTAACGGCATTTACAGCCAATAAAGACTAGATCCATCCCTCCAAAAGCATTCCTCTCTAGTCAAACTTGACAACCTCTAGTTGAGCGTGGATGCTGAAGAACTGTTTAGATCTCCTGAGACTAAGTTGCGAATCCCAATCTTCCTACTTCATCCTCCCTGAGTCCTGGACTCACTGAGCCAGATTACGGCTCTCTTGGAACCCCCCACTCAAACTATTGGCGTCAAAGCTTGACACAACTAAAGTATTCTGGGACTTTTTCTGAGACTCTGCCGATTGTCTATTTGAATGAGTCTCTTTGAAAGAAAAACCTTTCAAAGTTAACATTGAGCGAAGAACCCAAATACATCACGACATCTGATAATTGCCCTTATAGATGAGCTCCTATGAATCATGATGGTATCTTGCTCATCCGTTGTGCAACTAAACTGAACACGGCGACAGATGACATGAAGATGACTATATTGTAGAACTTTGCTATTAGCTCAAGCACACATAATCAGATTGGTGTACTCACTGCATTTCTTGAATATGCACTCTCCTCTGCATCTGTCCTGGCTTCGACGAAAAGCCGTCGTAGATTGGGAAGGTTTGCCTGTGTTGACTCGATCAGTCCCATCGTGGATTATGGAGGTTTGTTGCTCAAAATAATTGATCGGACTTACCATTCCCTTATATGTTTCTTATGTGCACCAATGTTTCAAATCCGCATTAACTTTGTTTGCAAGGTCCTTCAGATTAATTACAGAGCGAGTGAAGTCGACAGTCTGCCCCTTGTTTCTCTCGCTTGGGCCTGAACTGGTCCCCACTTCAATTGCCAGGCTGACGGAATCTGGACGCTTGACTGATTAAAGTAGAGACAGCTAAACACCAAATACACATCTCTAAATCCACTTCCCCTATCCACCACATTGCCTATACACAAACTACCTCGACCTGCCATTCTGCCACTCTATAGCACAAACTAGAATTTGACAAAGAACATCTCAAAGCTCCTGCTTTGCCCGAAAGACAACGAAGAAGGCGCCGGTGTATGAGGGGCACAACCTCGAATCGCCGTCTGTGTGAGTGATGGCGGTCAACAGGATCAAAGGGGCCTTTGCCGCACCCAGGAAAGGAGAGACGTTTGAGTTGAGAGCTGGCCTAGTCTCGCAATATGCCTACGAGCGCAAAGAGGCTATTCAGAAGACTATCATGTCTATGACCTTGGGCAAAGATGTCTCTGCACTATTTCCAGATGTTCTCAAGAACATTGCAACTTCAGACTTGGACCAAAAGAAGCTGGTTTATCTGTATTTGATGTAGGTTCCTCTGCTACAGTTAGGGGGTCCTTGACTGATCTTCCGTTTCTAGGAACTATGCCAAATCGCATCCAGATTTGTGTATTTTAGCGGTCAACACATTTGTACAAGACTCCGAGGATCCGAACCCTCTAGTTCGGGCACTCGCGATCCGGACAATGGGATGTATTCGGGTGGATAAAATGGTTGATTATATGGAAGAGCCGTTGCGGAAAACATTACGAGATGAGTCGCCTTACGTTCGGAAAACAGCTGCAATATGCGTTGCGAAGCTCTTCGATCTCAACCCAAATATGTGTTTAGAGAATGGGTTTCTGGAAACGCTGCAAGAACTCATGGGAGATCCGAATCCTATGGTGGTTGCCAATGCTGTGACCGCGCTGGTCGAGATTAACGAGACTTCGCCAGAAACAAAAGCTCTCCGTGTTACATCTGTAACTTTAAAGAAAATGCTCATGGCTCTAAACGAGTGTACTGAGTGGGGACGAGTGACGATTCTGACGACTCTGGCAGATTATCATGCGACGGACGAAAAGGAGTCAGAACATATCTGTGAAAGAGTCTCCCCTCAATTCCAACACGTCAACCCCAGTGTGGTATTAGCAGCTGTGAAAGTTGTGTTCCTCCACATGCGAAACGTCAACCCAGAACTAAACAAGACCTATTTGAAGAAAATGGCTCCTCCTCTAGGTATGTTTATTTATACACCTGCCAAGGCAATACTAATATAATACAGTAACCCTTGTTGCATCTGCTCCAGAAGTTCAATACGTTGCTTTACGAAACATCGATCTGCTATTGCAGGCTAAACCAGACATCCTGAGTAAAGAGCTCCGCGTTTTTTTCTGCAAGTACAATGATCCTCCATACGTCAAATTGCAGAAGCTTGAGATCATGGTACGGATAGCCAATGAGAAAAATGTCGACCAGCTCTTAGCTGAGCTGAAAGAATATGCTCTGGAGGTCGACATGGACTTTGTTCGAAGAGCTGTAAAGGCGATTGGGCAAACTGCTATCAAGATTGAATCGGCCAGTGAGAAATGCGTCAATACTTTACTTGATCTTATTGCTACCAAAGTCAACTATGTCGTCCAAGAAGCGGTTGTAGTTATTAAGGATATATTCCGAAAGTATCCTGGCTATGAAGGGATCATCCCTACTCTTTGCAAATACATCGATGAATTAGACGAGCCGGAAGCGAGAGGCGCCTTAATTTGGATTGTTGGAGAGTATGCCGAAAAAATAAGCAATGCAGATGAAATTCTTGAGGGTTTTGTTGAAGGATTTATGGAAGAATTCACTCAGGTGCAACTACAAATCCTTACAGCGGTAGTAAAGCTTTTCCTGAAGAAGCCTGATAACAATCAAGCTCTAGTCCAGAAGGTCTTACAGGTGGCTACGGCAGAGAACGACAACCCAGATATCAGAGATAGAGCATACGTTTACTGGCGATTATTATCAGGTGATCTCCAAGTCGCAAAGGTTAGTATACGCAATCTTCCATTATCCTCGCAACTGCTGACCAAGTAGGATGTTATCCTCTCTGAAAAACCTGCCATTACAACAACCATGACCTCACTTCCCCCAGCCCTTTTAGAGCAACTTCTCAAAGAACTTTCTACCCTCGCATCAGTCTACCACAAACCACCTGAGACTTTTGTCGGCCACGGCCGCTTTGGCGCAGACTCCATCCAGCACGCTGCAATTCAAGAACAGCTCGATGAAGCCGTCGAAAACCCAATTGCAGCAGCTTCTATTCTCAACCCCAATCTCGGCGCCAACAACGACAATCTTCTTGACATCGATTTCGACGGTGCGGCCCCCGCTTCCGCTGAGGCTCCTCCGAGCGCTGGATCTTCGGGCCTTGAAGGCCTTGCCGGTACGCCACAGAGGGTTAGTAGTCCCGAGGCATCTCAACAGAGTAACAGTATGAACGATATGATGGATCTGTTTGGTGGTGGTCCCAGTGCAAGCGGCGGACAAGACCAAGTGATGAATGGATTTGCTGGCTTGGATCTCGGTGGGACGAGTCAACCTCCTCCTGCTCAGTCACAATTGCATGCAAAGAAGACTAACGAGGATTTGCTTGGAATGTTCTAAACGAGATGTATTGTAACAAGTCAATAAACCAAAAAGCATGCCACTAGTCTAATCGTGCATTCCGTTTCCTATTTTCGAAAATGCTCTTCTGGTCTTGTTTGACCGATTGTAACTACCTTAGATGTCTTTATTCAGCACACAAACTCTTAGCACACTACACATATGGTTGAGCTTTGGTGATACATAAGCATTAGATCCTTTTCAATTACAGCACTAAAATCGTACCGCACCTAGCTAGCTAGCTAAAGTCGAAACTTCATCCTCCGCAACCCTTGCCTTGTCCACCTGAACCGAGGTGTCTTTCTGCTCATCCTGCTTCTCCCCTTCCTTATAAGTCAAACCCCCACCCCAGCTGATCGCGCTATTCTTCCCACCGCTGGTGACCAATCCCTCCGTAACACCTGTCTCGTAAGCACAGCTTCCCATGTCGAGCTTGGTGGCTGGCCCGCTGGGAGAAATGTCGAAATCAAAGATGTCCATTGGTAAACCTAGGGTTGTGCATGCTAGATACCACGTCTTAGTTTCAGCTCATAGATGTGGAAAGGTAATGGGGAAAAGGGTTTGGGGCGGTTTACCGTTTGGAATGTCGACAATTCCGGCTACATGGCCCTGTACCGGGGCGCAGGAGAGGAGGAGATAGACTTGATAGTCTGAATAGCCGAAACGACGGAGATATTCGATACAGCCTATTGTCTTGTAAGTCTCGGAATGAAAGAGATATGAGGTAATGGAAAAAAGACTTACGGAGGATGGTTTGGCGGTATGCGACTGTGACGTCCATGTAGTGCTATTTCTGATATCAGCTCTTTTCTCTCTAAATCTAACCGCCACGTTACATATTCCCAGAAAGTCAGACAATACATACCTGTTTCCCATGCTCATCGACTGAAAAGCCCTCAAAGGTTAGATATCTCCCTGGACCATAGTGTGGTTCTACGGGACCCGGCAAATATATCGGACTCTTCATGCCTAAATCCTTCATGCCGTTCTTCATCACTTTAAAATTCATTGTCACCACACCGGACATTTCAATGGCGCCGCAAAATGAGATTTCGCCATCGCCTTGTGAAAAATGCAAATCACCCACGGAGAACTTCGCGCCTGGGACATGGACCGGCAAGTAGACTTTAGAGCCACGACTGAGGTTTTTGATGTCACAATTACCGCCGTGTTCAGGACGTCCTGGAATTTTGTCAGCTTAAATAGGAAAGATGATAGGTCGGACGTATATGTACCAGGAATAGTTCTTGCCCCCTCCTTGCCAACTTGCTCTTTGATCTTGTCATCAGCACTCCCGGCATGCACATTCGTTGCATTTGGTGGCTGGGCTACAATTCTATCAAGTTTATTTGCCGCAATCAGTTCTCCTTCTCTCTTATTCCATGTTGCTAAAACCTATTAAGAGTCCCTGTTAGCATGCCCCTGAATAGACGAAAATAAGCGAGGCAGGAAGCAGACAAACCTCAGCCGACGGAGCACAACCCAAGATTCCCGGATGAATAAGACCCGCAAACTTAACATGTGGGAGATGGCGAGAGGTACAGTAGATGCCTTCGAAATCCCAGATTGCTTTGGCACTATTGGGCTTAGATTGAGTCACATTAGGGGTCAAAGGGTACTTACGCGCTGGGATAGATTTCATCAAGGAAGCCACCACCATTGTCCTTGTGGAATACACCTATAGGCGTATCAGTTGCCGAGACGTGACACTAATATATCAAAACGAACCTGTGCTAGTTTCGAATTAGTCAATGTCTAGTTTAGAAAGCAGTGAAATACATACAATCCCCATGGCTGCTCCTGGTGAGGTTGGACCTTAAATTCATGTCAGCAACCAATCTTTGAACTAATATCACTCATCGTAGAGAATTTTAATAGGTTGATATGGAATATAAAAACATACATCACAGATGTCTACGATCAATACATCACCTGGTTCCGCATCCTCAATCTCAAAAGGACCAGATAAGTAATGAATCTTCGTCAAATCGACGGATTTCATATCATCCGCACTGTCATTATTTCCTGATTCAAATTAACAAATGCTCACCCGTAAGACTTAAAATGAAATGAGCACAAATGAGCACAAGCGGTACTACCTACCAATCTGACCACCGGTCCAATCAACCTGCCATTCTGTCAGTACAAGATAAATCGAATCAAGTGATCTTGGATTGGATAGGGAACAGTACGCATTCGATCTTCACAGTTTCGCCATTTTTAATTGTGCCGGCGAAAGGAATATCAGGGTGCCATCGATTATGAAGTTGAGGTTGTTGTTCGGCGGGGGTGGTTAGTGAGACGGGGCAGATGTTACGGATTTCCGAGCGGCCCATGATTGGAGTGGGGGGGTTGAGGCTTTACAGGTCTCGGGATACAGTGGTGAAATGTGGTTTGCTTGGAATTGGATTTGATAAACAATATGAGAAGGTGATTGAAAGAAGGAAGGGAAGGTAAAGTCAGTTCGGAGGAAGTCTCTCCCACGAGCTCTTCCCCGCAAATAGCAAGTGATAGGTTATAGGGAGGATATAGTACGAGCTAAGTGAAGAGACGTAATGTAGATATTTGGTGTGACGTTGAGATAGCGATAAGAAAGTCACCCCTCACACTGTAGAGTAAATTACCGTAGACTATATTAATAGTGGAAGTAATGGTCAAAGGTGGAGTGCATACTTTCGGCACCGGCCTTTATTACCAAATAGTGAGCCGCTCACGTTACACATATCCCTTTGTCATTTCCCCAGCGAAGACCGGAGTGAGATAACATCCAATATACCCGGACCTGGAGACATAGTTTATCATAATTCTAGAAGTCAAAAGTTGTTAAGACCATCTATTTGTGCTATCTGCGCTATTGTGCCTTTTATAATAACTCAACTAACTCACAAACCCCCGACGCCTGAACTCAAGCATTGCACTTTTCCGACTATCCTTATCTCGTGATTCATAACACAGTGTCGTGAAATACCTTTTAAGCTTCATTATCTGGCTCCAACGATGTGGTTAAACTATCTGGACCGAGCTTCTGTATACGGTGGCGGAGGACCGGATGGTATTGCCGTGGATGATCCTTGAGGCCCTGTCTCGCTGGTTGTATTCTTAGGCACTTCTAATTCGAACAGCTTGCGGCTTAGGAACTCATGCTTATTACTCCATTGTTGTTGGCTAGCAGCAAATCCATCAATCTGAGATGGTGGTGGTGGTGGATCCGTGATTTTGGTAATGAGATATGCAGTGGATGCTTCAGCAATCCCATAAATTAGAACACCTAAAAGAGGGATCCGTTGGAAGATGTAGAAGCCAACACCAAAGCCGAATAGAAGGCCTTCTCTATCATGGAACCAGTGTCGCTTTTGCTCTTTTGTGAATTGAATGCGAGAGAAGTATGGCTCCAGCTATTTGTTGTTAGTCGTGATCAAGCTCGCGATGGAAACACCTTACCAGTTCTCTCATTAGACTTCTTGAGGCAAAGTAACTCTGGAGGAACATAATCAGATATCTCTTTGGCAAGAATATACCTGTGCCAAATACAATAGCAGCTGGCCCCAATCCTGCAACTTTGTTGAAGGTATAGAAACTGGCAGCAGGAAGCACAAGACGTCCAACATATGGGATATATGACAGAGCATAGACTATCAAAGATATTCCTGCCTTCTTTCCAAACCGCATGAGAAAGGTAGTGATGGCCTCAGCTGTACTTGTTGTATGCGTACTGCCGTCTCGAGTTTTGTACTGGCGTAGGTTGGGATAGTAGGTAGTTCTCAATGTTGATGGATCTTCGCCTTCGTGCTTCTTGTAGTATGTTTGATCGACGAATGACAGAGATTCCATGAACCTAGTAAATTAGTTCAAGTGGTAGATTTCGAAAAAGGGAATATACATATTGTCCAAGGTCGGCGTAAGATATCTCATCAACGTCATCAAGAAGAAAGGAACTTGGAGAACATAGTTCTGGGTGAAATCGAGCCCGCTGACAATCTTATCATCCCAGGTCGCATTATCGAAATTGATCATAAAGGAAAGAAACCACAGTAACACCTTAACTGCAACAACCTATACCATTATTAGTTATTGCAATCTGATAAGGATGTTACCTCAAGCCGGGCAAGTAGACATACAGGAATGGAAATAGCTAGGCGAATCGCTATACCAACGGCAACTGCTATCGCTGCTTGCTTATAGTGCTTTGATGTAAATAAAGCTGGGTTTTGTAACGCCCTCAGTGCTGGAAGAAGTCAGTAAGAATAACTTCACACATTTAAAAGGCTAGGACTAACCCCCCACCACCGTGAGTTGAGCTCCCCGTAGTATAGCATTTGGATCGAAATTAGAGACTTCGAGCTTCTTTTTCAGCTGCTCTTTCGTCAGAATTGGCTTCTGTGAGTTCCGAGGTTGTGCCATTGCGATAGTGTTTAGCACAAAGGTTGGGCTGGACTTGAGGTTCGAGTTGTCTTGAGATCCGGATTTATGGCGAGGCTGCGCGTACGTCACAGACAAGGCTATGCTAATACTAGGAGCTCAACGGGCAAGGCACCATGAACAGCTAATCGAAATACGTTGTTATCACTTATATGAAATTTAATGGTATTGTGCCAGTATTTATGTTTTTATTTTTTGCAGTTTCAAGCACAGTTTTTGTTATAGAACCACGTGTAATGGGGTTGTCGCAAACTCGAGTTCTCCAATGCTATACCTTGCAGCACTAGTGCCATTTCTGAATGGGGAGGTTGGACACACGCGCTGTGGTAGTATTACAATCTGCATTTCTTTACAAGTTGTACAGAACATTCACATTTGTCATCTGTGCCAGCCCGTACTTCACCACCTCACCTCATTTCCATTGCTTCTGTTTGAACTTGTTTCTGCTTTGCTTGCTATAAATCAATCCCCTATTCGTTGCTCGTCAAGTCTCACCCCGCCTACCAGTTCTCAGCTGAATCCCAGCCGAGTCTCACAGCCCTGTAAAGGAGGACCTTAACATCGAATGCATCTTTATCCGATGTACAATATCATGGACACACGGTGATAGAAAAGAAATTATTGTGTGCCAGAGTCACAATGGCAACTTCAACGCCCTCTACCCCGACTGCGCGTCGGGCATTTAGTCTACCAGCAGGCACTCGTCCTGCCAGCATACCAGATTCACAGATTGAGGTTTTATTCAATCTGCCTTCAGTTCGCATAGTCAGCTTCACGACCTCTGGTCTATTATCAAACCCGGACTCAAGGCCGGGATCGTGTAGTGGAAGCCCTGTGGTAGTTGACGACCCGGGAACACTCTCATGGAAATCGAAGTATGAACGGCAAATCGCCATTGGTAAGTAAAGTTAGTGGTAGTAACTTTCCCTGGAAATACACATAGTGAGGGCCAGATATATGTGAAATGTGCCTGCAGGAGGCATCTTCTATACGAGTGTACAGTTGTAGCGCTGAAGGAGTGATACTCTATTCACAGGCCATCATGTGCGTTGTATTCTAGTGCTAACTTTCTCTTTGAATAGGCCCTCTTCGGATATACCGAGCACCAGGCTCAGTGGCATTCCTAAGCTGCTCAAGTGCGTTAAAACCTATACTGCCCAAGTCACAATGTTGGGTAGTTGATGATGATACGGGAAAATTCGTACTACAAATACGGCCTCCGCAATACTGGAGAATTGAGGTGCCAAATAAGAGTGATTTAGAGAAGGCGCAGATTGAAGAGCTCAAGGATGTTCTAGGAAAAGTGCTTCAGTTCGAAAGAACGCCATGCCCATTCCAAAGAGACTTCACGGTCGAATTGCCAGCATCCCCTGCAACGCCAATTAAGAAACGACCATGGAAACCGATCGCTAGGCCAAAAATTGACGTATCACCATTATCAAAAGCGGTAGATGCGTCTTTCCCGGTCCATGAGGATGGAGAAATTTCGCCAACAACACCAAACCCAGAGCCCGCCAGTTTGACTTCATCTACAGTACTTCCAAGAGAGCAGCCTGAGATCAACGAAGTGAAAGCCTGGGCAGAGTCGCTGGCCCTAGAAGTTCATGTTCACCCTGATAATCAGACCAGTGAAGAAACAGAACGCCTGATTGAAGAGGCTAGATCAAGTGATGACCCTGTTGTTACTGAACCGCATGCTCAATTCAACACTGTCTTGAGTTCCACCATAGCAATTGAAAGAGATGAGCCAATTTCTCGACGCCACATTGAGCTTGATGATGAGCATAGTTTCAGTGATTCTACCGATGATACGAACGCCACACCACGGAACACTCTGCAGCCTGACTTTTTACCAGAAACAGTCGTTCCAGCAGAACAAGCACTTCCCCTAGGCAGGCAAAGCTATTCCAGGTCAATTACATCTCCACCAGTTCTGTCACTCGTCACAAGTCCTCCCTCTAAAACAAGAAGAAAGTCGCCTTTGCGGACCTCTGTCATAGCTGATTCAGACTCAGGCTTTTCGTCAAGCGTTGAATCCTTTCATACTGTTCAATCATGGCATTCTCCTCTTGCGCCACCCTCTCCACCATGTTCGGCTCCATCTTCGCCTACTAGTATGTACCCATATCCTCACGATAACATCGTATTGCCGAAGCGAGTTGAGCATATCCGTGATGCATCTGAGATCACTGCTTCACCTGAAACACCAAAATGTTGGGAAATGTCACCGATCCCAGACATGGATGGAAGCATTGCGACCTCTCCTAGGACACCAACTCTCACCGAAGACAACAAGTCAGAAGATGAAAGATTTGAGGTTGACACCCCCCCTACCAATACACGGCCAAAAGTTCGGCATCGCGCTACTACCAGCAGTAATTCTCATTGCAGAGAATTATCTCCGCTCCCTGCCGCTGTAAACCTCTTTTCACCGAAACGGCGCAATAGACGGTTGCAGACACAACGTCATCTACCTACGGCAATCATACAGAAGACGTGTGAAATACTCCTAAGCCCACCAAGTCACCTATTCCAACTGATGCTCAACATCGCTTCAAAAATTGCTGCTGGAGAGTGGCGTGGTGTGCTATCTGGCTACGGAGAATCGGTGCATTGGGATTTCGAGGATGAATATTCCGGCGATGCTTGGACTGAAGATGATTATGGAATTAGTCTCCCCACTCAGGGAACAAGTACAGCTCGTGTGACAAGGCAGAAAGGTGTTCCAGGTGGTAGCTGGGAAGTTGATTAGCTAGTTTCAAGCAACCATATGATCTTGGATATTACGTTGAAAATGTGTACGATTTAGGTTATGTATGATATGTCCGGAGTTTACTTCTGCATTAGGCTCCGAGAGTCATTATTAGGTTATGAAAACGACGTGGTGTCTGTTGTTTGGACATGTCAAACAGGGCGCTTATGCTATTATGGGGGCGTTATGCTTGGGTTGGATATCCAAGCGTAGGAGATAACATAGATGAAATTGATCATCTGAGTCCAATCTTCTTCAACGCTCTTAAATTTCATTGATTTTGGATTGCAAATCCTATTTGGCGTGATGTCAATGTGCTTAACATAACTAGAAAACGTTTGCGTCATTTTTGACGCTATAGTCCAGGAATCAGGTCCTCCTATCATGTTCACTATGTTATTGTTCATTCCTTTCAATTTCGCCTACTAGGTTTCATCAATAGAATCTAGCTTATAAGCCTCGACGGGTAAATGGCAATGATCTGGTCAAGTGAATGTGATACTATGTGTAATACATTCACATCAAGGGTTCATCTGAAAAAATACGATCTCTCCTCGATTTTATATCAACTCAAGCTTTGATTTGATGCTGGACATATCATATGGCTCTCGGGTTGTATTTTCTCTCCTAGCCTAGTATCTAGAAGTAGATTTTTGCATGGCGTACTTGGTTATACTATCTACCAACGTAACTATGTGCTAGTTATGTCACATCAAGTCATATTAAATCATGAAGACATCCTGCGGTATTATAAACCACCATAAATCAGCACATCAGAGACACTGCTCACCCAGGAAAACCCCCTCGAGCCATCTTCTTCCCCCTCTGATCCTTCCTATTGTGATTTGCCCTCGACCCTTTATTAGCCTCCTTGCCCCGTCTTGCTGCCTCCGTGTCACGATCCCCAGTCGGACCCGCAACGTTCCCTCTCCCTCTGCCTCTTCCTCTACCTTGACCTCTCAATCTTCCTCCTCGTCCTCTATCGTTCTCGTTTCTCCTATCGACATCTGAGTCTTCAGTTCCGGAAGCGTTCGGACTAGCTTTCCATGAACTTGGAGCCAGTAGGTTCTGCTGTCCGCTGAACGATGAGAACTGCGCTTCTAATCTGCGTAGTTTACGCGGATCGCGGTTTAGCATAATGGCCCATCCCTCTATTGCTTCGTCGGTCATCCCAACCTCCTCTCTAAGCTTTGCTCTTGGTCGCCCTTCCCGGCTAGCTTTATCGCGACCGAATATCGTAGGTGATGATTTATAGGCTAGGAAGAGAGCTTCTTCATGAATGTCTTGTGAGTCTGTAGGAGCATCCTCATTTGTTACTGTCCCACCTACGTCCGCAGTATCGTAGGTATCATCGCGCTCGTCGTCATCGGAGTCGAATGCTGCGAGTGCGGAGAGGATTGCAGCTTTATTAGGAGCGCTAGATTTATCTTGTAATACATCGTCTGCTGTTTGGTCTGGGTTCTTGCGACCGAATCGGAGCTTGGAAGGAGAAACGGACAGTTGGTCGAATTCATCATCATCAAAAATATTACGACGCACCGGAAGCTCCGAGATGGGTGAGCGAGGTTCATGATCGAGAACATGATGATCTGAATGACTCCTCGTAGATTCCCTAATTGCTGTTAGATAAATAATCACAATCTTTGTTGAGGTAAACGTACAATGTTTCTGAGCGATCAGCTCCAACTAGGTGATCAGGCAGTGAGTCTTCCAGCAGATGCGCAATAACTTGCTCGGTATCGTTATTGTACTCATCCAATAGTTTAGCGATGAATCCGGATCCGAGATCTGCGAATATGTCTTGGACTTGCGATATAAGACTTGCGGCATGAATATGGACTTGGTCGTATCCTGCATCCTGATTCTCTACCTTCCCCTTCCCTTTATCGACTTTTCTTTTTGGCTTCGAAATCCTCCTGGATGTGGATGTCTGAAGAATTAGCTAAGAGGCAATATGTTTTCGCAGAATAAGACAAAGAACTGGGAGGCAAGCTCATCAAATTCAGGAATAAAGCATTGAAATAACTGAAGATTGAAAACAATGTGACAGCACCTCATACGTTTAGAACTGAGAAAATTGCAACGTAAAGGACTGTTGTTAAAGGATTACTTACTGGTCTACCTCCAGGTTTCTGCAATTGTGCAAGTGTATCTAGAACCGCAGTAGCTCTCTTCGATACTGAGTTATTGCCCTGGAGCCGTTCTCGAATAGTGTGCAAAAGATTTGTTTCTGTAACTAAGTGTGCTACCAGAGAATCCTTTAGGGGGTGCTGAGAATTTGTCGATGATGCTTTGTGAGATTCGGTAGCAGTTTTCAGTGCGTATAACTGGTCCAGTAAAGAACCATATTTCGGAACATCACCTGTTCATATATGTTAGTAGCCATGGTTTAGAAAGTGCTACTTATAGTGCAGTTTAATTTCACTAAGTGGAGGGTAATTATAGGGGGTTCAAACCGTTCGTTAGTCCTAGAAGAAAATAGTATGTAGCTTCTACAAGAGTTTCTCGATATTGGGGGTCGAATACCCCGGCGTAACCATTCAACAGCGCATCTAGAAAATCGCTGCCAGCCATGAAAAATTCAGCGCCTTCTGGTAAAACACGAATCAAGTAAGAGACTTGTTGCAATGTAATTATGATACCTCTCCAGTTACCATTCAATCCAGCATCCAGTTCCTTGGTTAAGTCCTTCTTAACTTCACCTAACGCATCCTCTAGAAATTGAGAATTGCTCTTCCATATTCTAGATATCAGCTGTCTCCCATTCTCATTACCATACGCGCGGCTAACATCAGCAAGAACTTCCCACCGGAGAAGGGTAGGATTATCCGGCAGCTGAACAGCCAGGAGTCTCCCTATCAGCAGAAAGCATTGCTTGCGAAGCTTCGACGTCTTCTTCCCGTCAAGTAACGGTAACGTATCGCGCGACAAAGCTAGTTCAGCTACGAAAGACCTGAGGAAAGTAGAAAGTGTTTCATCCTTGATTGAAGTACGAAAAAATATTGAATCAGATAGAGACAAATGTGCCTCTGTTAGTATTATCCAAGTACTAAGAGATGTTTCGATGTTAGTCTTTGCACTTTAAATAGCATCGGGGGACAGCCAATATTCCTCTAATTGGTTCGATAAAGTGACTTCATAAGCAATCACGAGACGAACAAGAAGAAAACAAAATGAAAAGACAATTCAAAATTGGAGACGTAAATAACATAATAAATATCCCATTGAATTACTCACTCTAGCGCAGCTTCCCATTCTTCTGGAATTTGGTGTCGTCTCCAAGCCGCTTCCGGAAAGGGTGCGACGGGTGGAAGATACAGACTGTCGGCCATTACTATGGCTATTTGGATATTGTCAAGAAGCTGTATCCCCGCTCAATCGAATCTGTGTGAGAGTTAAAGCCTTTTCCAAAAGACAAAAGAAAAAGATAAAAAGCAAATCACACAGCTGGTTCAATATCTGTCCTAGGAGTGTTCGCCGCTTGACTCAACAGGTAAGCGAACCTGAATACTAAGGCAGCCAAGAATATAGTGTATTCTGGTTTTGGTGCAGGATCATTGGTGAGTCCGCCAAGGCTGGGGCTCAAGTGGTGTGAAGACACGCCAAAAGTGGACTAGATTGCCAAGATTTCACGCACAAATCCAAAATCGCAACCTCAACTAATACAGACTTTTTTAAACAACCACCAAATACCTTCATCACTTTGCCGGTAAGTCCTATTATTCTGCTAGAGCTACTACGGTCAATCTTGGCCACTTCCCCTGGGCTGCAGATGACTAGAAATTTAGATGCTCAGCGCAATAGCCGTCCAAAATTACAGGGCTAACACACACATCAGAATCATAACGATCGAGTCGTGAAGATATTATCGAAATAAAAATGTCTTTCCAAAAGCCAGAGAAAGAGTTCGGGGAGGGCCCAGTACGATTCCCCACATCTGCTGCCATATGAGCCACAAATTAATCAGATCGCAATTACAGAAAACCCACAAGATCAGAATCACTCTGACCAGCCGAAAGGTTGACTCTCTCGAGAAGGTCTGCCAGGAGCTCATCGACCGTGCCAAGACCAAGGAACTCCGTGTCAAGGGCCCAGTCCGTCTCCCAACCAAGACCCTCAAGGTCACCACCCGTAAGGTATGTTTATTTCCATAGTCAATATTTACTCTTGCAAGGGAGCTTGGGAATTGGGAGTCATTGGAGGACTGTAGGAGTTGAGAGATTATGATATCTTCAAAGATTTCTCTCAGTTCCAATATGGCTCCCGTTGCTTTAGGCTTCTCTTGAACTTCAATTGAATACAATACTAATTCGCTCCTCTTCAGACCCCTTGCGGTGAAGGTTCCAAGACCTGGGACACCTTTGAGATGAGAATCCACAAGCGATTGATCGAGTAAGTTAGCAGCGATTTATTTACGCATCGCGGGAAACTAACCAGAGAACAGTCTTAACGCACCAACTGAGGTCGTCAAGCAGATCATCATCAACATCGAGGCCGGAGTTGAGGTCGAGGTTACCATCGCTGCTTAAATGCGTGCGTAGTGCCTGTGACGATCTAGGGGCGTGACAATTGCTATCGCGACAGTCATCGACTCCCACTCTTAGAAGGGAGATATTCAATTCAATACAATTGTTTTGAAACACATCATGCCTATATTCTTTCTGTCCCATTGTCGCAACTAGTTTTCTGCTTTGTCTTTACCCTATGATTTTGTCATACTGAAGTGATTGAAAGCTGCTGCCAACCCGATTTCAGAAGTTTAAACCTCGACCAAATTTTATTTGTTTATACCACATTCATACCTGTAATTGACTTTGTTACCCAAAAGTGATCTTTAGCCAACGCGCCAAATAATCACAGCAGAGCTTTGCTTATCTCCACATCAGAATCATTGGCACCTGCAAACTTTCTAGACGAGTTCACAAGCTCTATTGTACTGGCATTCTAATTACAAAAACAGCGGTCTTAAACTTTCTGGAGTGACAACTCGTTCATTACCAATTCCTTCAATGCACTGTTCACCAACTTCTTCCCGGCTTGCACCGAACAAAGCTTCTCATAACTCTTGATCGCTAGCTGCAGCATCGCTAAAATCATATATGCCGCCATGTCCCCTGTATTTACTGGATTTCCTTTACACACCAGCAGCTCGCTCAAAACAGAATCCAAAGAAAACCGTTCCTTCAGCGGTATATTGTTCAAATACTCGGAGTAGCCGTACATCCATCGAGTAAGCGGCAAGAGATCTATTGAGTACTTTGTTCTTCCACCATTCCACAGTTCGTAGCCATTGTCGACCAACGTTTGCCTATCAAATTGTGGTGAACAGCCTACGAACACAACATCTCTATACCTCGTTTCGCCATCTGCGATAGTCGCAAACCCATCTCTGATCTTGAAGGCTTTGGTGAGTATGAACTTAGCGCGTCTCGCTGTGATATGTTTCGGGTTAGCAAAAGCGCATTCCTGTTCTCGTCCACGATGTTGTGGACGACCAGTGGAGAAATTGTCTATGATGTAATACTCTGTTTTGATCAGAGAAGACATGTTTTCATTTCTTGATATCGTTTTGAAAAGATCACGGGTGTCGAGAGTGGAAATGGCAAATTCCACGATCTTTCCCCTGGCAGCTGTAGGTTTTCCTGCATCCAGCTCGTCAGGTAGGAGCTGCAAAGTTTTGAGACTGATAGCGAGGAAACTAACATCTTGTTTTGTGTCTTGATCGCGGAGACCGAGAAGTTTTTGGAGTGTTAAAATGTCTAAGTCTAGGGGACGTTGAAAATAGCATAGGCTCGGCTCTCTCCTCTTTGAGGCTTTTTGGAAGCAAAGGTCATTTAGGACATCTCTTTCTTCATCTTTTGAGTTGCAAATACTTTCTTTAGAGCTATCGGGTGCTTCGTTATTGATCGTGGATTTCTTACATTTTGACTTTTTGGAAGTGCGTCGAGATAGCCTTCCGTGCAAGAGAATACGTAGGTTTTGTTTGATGTTCTTCATAATGGCTCTCTTTGTAGCTTTGTATTCCGTTGCACTGGGAAATGCTACTTCGATCATGATGGACACTTTGCATAGATGCTGTGTAGAGAGGTGGAACTTGGTGGTCAGTTATATGTTTTGGGAATTTGAATTCGAACTGCAGAATATAAGTTAAGATCGGAATAAGCATGGCGCCCAATAGTCTCATTCTAGATATTTTCAACAGGAACTAATCATCAGGTTCCTACACGCTAATTTAACTAATACTAGCACCAAAGTATGTAGGCTTTAATCCTGCGGCCATTGTGACGAGGTCGCAGAGGTCAGAGAACGCCTGTGTAAAACTACCTATCATCTGTGAATTGCCCTTTATCTGTTTGCAATAATTCAACGAAGATTTCGTAAATTTAAATGTTACCATGGAAAAGGATTTAGGTACAATGCTCACTGTCGCGCTCACTTTCCTCTAGAAAGACTCGTTCCTTATGACATTAATACGACCTATGATAATTGCTTGAGATTTCTTGTAGAGGTTAGTAAGCTAAGGTTCTCAAGCGTATTAAATTGTACACAGATGTGGAGCTGTTGTCAACAGTTTTGGTCTCTTTCGAGTGCTCGAGCGCCTAAGTGAATGAAACATAAGTTACATAGTGACCTAATGACAAACTCTACAAGTACTAATTTGTTTTTATTTTTTACTCACTGAATTAAGAAACTTGTTAATCAATCAATCCCAATACCAAGAACTTCGTCATTAGTTGATGATTGAATTATCAATAAATTAATGAGCGGCGGAATTATGAGTCTAATATTTCCCATTCACTAAATCATTTAAATATAAGATCTAATCTTCTGAGCAAGCTTTGTGGAGATCTACAACCTACTGCTAATAGAAAGGATTATTTGGATTTAGTTTACATAAGACGTAAAGCAGCTTAATTATCAAGCAGAGGGTCACAAAATTCGTAATAATGCTGTGGGTTTAAACTATGGGCTCGCGTCGCTTAGAACCATTGTACTGAGTATCACAATAGCAAAGGCGACAGAAACCACAGAGCATTATATAAAACCTATCATCTGTTGTTCTCCCTTGCTAAGAGCAACAGACTTGTACGTATGGTTTGCTTTTAGGTAATATATAGGGCCACGAGTCACCCTCCTCGCTTAAAAAGGGGCCTCGCACTAACAAACATAACCGCATAGTATCTATTATCAATTATTCTCGCTGACGTCGGCTGAGACTAAGGTTCAAACTAATCAAAATGAAACTACTGCACTCAATAAATCGAAATGTTCAAGACAATATCAAGCTACTTCCCGAGCTGGTGTAAAAGACCTATCCATGTGTCAAGTTGAAAACTCTATTTGCACACATCTATTGCAAGTCAACTATCCAAAACACATAGCAAGACATACCTGCAGTCTGTCTTTGCTAAGCTATAACTGGTTTTGAGATAAGGTAGAAATTCATAAAAGATAAAAGCTCCGGGTACCAAGGTTCCAAGGTTCCAAGGTCCTGTATCTTGTTATAAAACCTGCAAGTAATATGAGTATTAGCCATGATTATCCCAGAAGAGACCACATGGCTTTAAGCATGACGAATTGAATACTGTCAAATTAACGTTCAACAATCCATTATAGACTCAGATTGAGGAGGAATGTGCCAACATCTATTCATATTATGGATTTGAGCAGGCTAAAATCGCTGAGCTTTATCACCTTTGCGCCATAGGTGCAGTGTTGATCTATTCATCTTTGAAGTTTATAATTGCATTCTGCCTACTAGCGCTTTTTAGAACATTTAAAGGAGATGTCGCGAAGCTGCGAACTTCCATGTTGTTACGCATTCCCTGCCCACCCACGAGTTCGTAACAAAGCGTGAATAAAATATTATAGATATTCCCCGACCAACACCACGTTGCACCTGAAACTTTCATTAATGTCAAGTCCAACAGCACGGTGCTTGACATATCACAGACAACATATTATGGGGCTAAAGCGCATAAAGTCTCGCTAATTTAGCCACAGCCAAATGCCGAGAATCCATGGAACACTTGACCAGTTAACCCTAGATAATTACTCATCTGGGTCCTTAGAGTAATAAACATTTTATGCCGGCAATGCTTAGATCTAGGAATTGTGGGGGCCCTCATCCAGGGTAGAATTATGCCAACAACGGGCAGATGGGGATATGGTGAGATTAGGGTAAATATGCATCTGCCGAACTTGATTATGATATACTTAAAAGGCAAGTACACTCTCTATGGATTTGGTTTGGAACCTCATCCACTAAAGTCTGTCTGATTCTTGGATATCTCTGCAGAATGGTCGGAAGCTCTTTGTTCGTCGCCCTTGCGGCTCTCTCATCGATCGGTAATATTCTCACTGCAGCCCATCCAGGGGAACATCATGACCATGATGTTGTTAAGCGAGAAATGGAAATTCGACATCATATCGCAGAATCTCAAAAGAGAGAGGCAGACGCCTGCGATGGTTCCTTTGATGTCGTTTCTCGAAGGGAACGTGCAATTTCGCGCCGTGTTGACACTGTACGCAGACTTCGCAAGGAGCGTGGCATTGATCCAGATTGTAAGCACTTGGATATCTGACTAATTTTCTTTTCAAACCTGAACTAACTTCAAAAGTACCCATTGTACACCGTAGAGATTTGAAAGAAAGAACTTTGGCACAGTTCAACACCCACGCTCAAAAGTCTCATGATCATTCCAAGGAAGGCAAATACACTATAGACTCGAGTGTAACCGATCTGTTTGGCGCAAATGTATCTTGCATTCTTGCACCTGATAACGCCAATGGACCTTATTTGTAAGTGTGGAAATGACGAAGCATACATGAAAGAACACAGCGGTCTAACATGTTCCTTAGTGTCCAAGGTGAAATGATAAGAAGCAACATAGTGGAAAACGTGAAAGGTGTTCCAGTTCATCTTGAAATGCAATTTGTAGATACAACCACTTGCAAACCGGCAACAAGTCTTCTTATAGATGTTTGGTCGTGCGATCCAGCTGGCAAGTACAGTGGAGTTAGTGCTGCTGGACAAGGAGGTTTGGCAACCTCATATCTCCGTGGAGTTCAACCTACAAACCAGGATGGTGTTGTTGAGTTCGATACCCTATTTCCAGGTCACTACCAGGGACGTGCAACTCACGAGCATGTTATTACACATACTGGTGCCACAGTCTTGCCCAACGGGTCATACACAGGTGGCCATATCTCGCATTTGTCTCAGCTATTCTTTGACCAGTCTTTGATCAACGCCGTCGAAGCTTTGGACCCATACAATAAGAATACCATTGCCAAAACTTCCAATGCCCAGGACGGATTCACTGGATATTCCGCAACCGCTGCTTATGACCCGTTCCCGGAATACATCCTGCTGGGTAGCAGTCTCTCTCAAGGGATATTCGCATGGATCGAGTTGGGCATCAACCCAAGTTCAGATTACACCCAGTATGCACCACCTGCTTCTTTCTGGAGAGCCGGTGGAGGGGTCAACAACCCGAACTTCAACATGGGAATTGTAGGATCGGCCCCTCCAACCCACGGGTAGTCTAGGACAGAGTTTGCTGCCGTTGTATAGTATTTTCCCCTCGCGATGGAAATACCTTGCAGAATATAATTCCAGCGAGATGATGTCGCATAACAAGTCTGTATGAGTTTGAGATAAATGACAATAAATAACTGCCAAGTTCTGGTCTGGCTAGAAAATTCGACTCAAACGTTTACTTACTACGTTCAGCATTTTAGTCTTTCCTTTTCGTATAGTGTAAACAGGATATCCACCATATTTGAGCATTTGACTAAAGTGACGCCCAGATGTATATAGCAACCCATTGTATGTCCATGCCATGTGATGTATAAGCCATCTTTTGATTTATCTTATTTTCTTTTTTGTTTTCTTTTTTAGATCAAAGGGAAGGCTCATGAGATTAAAGAAGTTGCACTTGGTAAAACACAGCTCTCGAATAGAAGGTGAAGGCACAGGCTGGTTAAATGTTCGGGATGTATTCAAGTTCCACGCAGCAAATGCCCAAGAAACCTCACCCAATATTATGGCAACCATCCACCCATCTTCTGTAATTGTAGCATAATCCTCTCCTTACTCTTACATAAGCCAGAACCAATTAAAGTTTATATGCCAAGCTTAATATCAAAACGCGCTTTTACTTCCTTTGACGCGACTGTTCTCAGCCTCGTGGTCCACTTCCCCGAACTCTTTTCCTTATCCCGACGAACGCGCAAACTCGAGAGCTCGAATCAATTGACTAGCAATGGCTCCTTCAACTCAGGAACTCGAGACCAAGCTTCGAAAGGCAGTCGAGAAAGCCTACAAAGAAGACCCAGATTCTCTAACTGTAAAGAAAGTCCGAACTCGAGTTGAATCCGACCTAGGACTTGAAGAAGGTTTCTTCACTTCGGCAGATTGGAAGGATAAGAGCAAAGCGTTGATCAAGGAGTGGGCTGTAGGTGGACCATTATGTTAGGCTTGCGCATTTACTTATGACTACTAGGACAAAGTGATCAATGATGTGGAAGCGCCTGAATCGTCTCCTGGAGAACAACCGAAATCAAAGCCTGTGAAAAAGGTGGCTACGCCTGTGAAAAAGAAGAAAGAGAGCGCGCCCTTGAAGAAAGGTACAAAGCGCGGCTTAGCAGATGAGACATCGAGGCCGCAAAAGCGCCAAAAGAAACAGGCTACGCCTTCGGACATCTCTGAAGATGAGGCTACACCTACTGAACTGTCCTCCGAGGACAGCGCAGCGTCTAGTTTTGACGATTCGGAACATAGCGAACCTTCAAAAGTCAAGAAAGGGAATACCAAAACAAAAGGGAAGCCGAAAGTAAGAGCGAAAGAGCCAGCTAAGCGAGGTTCTAAGAATTCAAAGGTCGTGGATTCCGACGAGTCTGATCTGGAGTCTGATGAGTTAAGTGAAGCTTCTCTAGATGATGAGGACAGTGAGGCTAGTGCTGTGTCAACCCCACCAACGAAAAAGAAGGTTCTTGCGCCAAAAAGAACTAAGAAAGGTACAATAAGCAAGAAGCAGGCTGGAAGTGAAGACTCAGAGCAAGAAGCATCAGAAGATGAAAATGCTTCAGCAAAGAAAGAAACCCCCAAAAAGGCCTCGCCGAAGCCGAAGTCATCTTTCACGAAGCCTTCTCAGCCAGATAATATAAAAGCCGACACCACAGCGAATGACTCCGACTCTTCAGAAATGTCTATTGTCCTCGATGAACCTGCTAAACCCAAACGTCAACGCAAGGACCCCTCCGCCACTAAATTCCCTAAAACCAAAAAAGAAGCCAAAGCTCCGAAGGATCTCTCCGAAAGCGAGGCTAAGATTAAGACACTCCAATCACAACTTGTGAAATGCGGTGTACGTAAAATCTGGGCGTTCGAGCTGAAGAAATATGATAACGACGGAGAGAAAATCAGACATTTACAGGGTATGTTGAAGGAGATTGGGATGACGGGAAGATTTAGTGATCAGAGGGCAAAGGAAATTAAGGAGATGAGAGAGTTGCAAGCTGATTTGGACGCGGTGAAGGAGGGTGAAAGCCATTGGGGAACGGGATCTGGAACAAGGAGGGCGAAGGCGCCCAGACGAAGCTTGAAGGAGAATGTTGGCAGTGATGAAGAGAGTGACGAGGAGGAGGAACAGAGAAGTGCGAGTGAGAAGCCCGAGGAGAAAGCTAAAGCTGCAAAGGCCGAACTCGCATTTCTGGGAAGTGAGAGTGAATCAGATTGATTGCGCGAAAGAAATGGGTGTGCTTCTTGGTATATATAATATAGTAATGATTAATATGAGGGTTTAAAATGAGAAATCTCAAGAGTAAATTTCGAAATTTTCAGTTTACATATGCAGAAGATCTTCAAAGTGTCGAAAAAGACCATGAAGTAAGGCATAACCATCAGTGAAGATCTGGATCCAAAATGTGCAAACTCGGGACGCGTTGTAATATAACCAATTTTTTTTCTATCATGAAATGCTGCTTCTATGAGCCTAGCCAGACCCAATCAGGAGCCACCAAAGCATGTTCTTGTAAGATGCAGCTTTCCTGCATGTACTCCCAGGATCATGAAGTGTTAAACACATCCAGACACAAAATAATATAAACGCCGACCCTGATGCATATGACACCCCTTGATCTATCCCAGTTTTGTAATCCCGTTCCTAGTGTTACACAAAACCGTATCCTTAAAACTCATAAGAACTCCATTCTTTCTTCGGGGGTATCATCGGCATCACACCGCCCTGAAACTCTCCAGCCAACCTCAAATGAGAATATGCGGCTTCGATTTCTGCAGTATATTTTGATGCTTCTGCTTCTGTTTCTGTATTGCCAGCAGCTGGAAATCCTTTGGGACACCAGATCCTCTTAGACCAAGAGCCATTTTCAACGGTCCACGGTTCGCGAGATTCGCCTCTGTAGCGAACTGGTTTACCTTTGAATGTGGTTATTAGACCATCTGGTGTTACGCTTGCGTAAGCGGTTAATGGTCGTGGAGGGGGAAACGCGGTCGTAGGGTAGCGATTTGATACTGTGTCCCCATTGAAAATTTGAGAAGTAGAACTAATAAGAGGGTGTTTTGGTGACGACGCAGCGGCATTACCACCAGTACCAGCTCCCGGTTGATAATACGAGCTTGAAGATGCTGAATTTGGGTTTGGATTTGAACTTGAGATTGATGGCTGTCCGAATATGCCAGTGGAGGCAGGCTGTTGGGTGTTCGATGGGGCATTTCTGGAGTCATAAGGTATAGAGTGGCTCGTAACACTTTGAGAAGCTTGACCGAAGGCACTAGGCTGAGAAGCTTGACCAAATGCGCTTGGTTGTGAAGGCGGAAAGCCGGTTGCTGCCGGCAGTGGCTGTGGATTGAAATTGCTACTTCCAGAAGGCTGGCTGAATGGACTAGGCTGTGATGGTTGACCAAATGTACTTGGTTGGGAGGGTTGTCCAAATGGACTCGGTTGGGAGGTCGGAAAGCTTGTTGTCCCTGGTTGGGAGGGTTGACCAAATGGATTGCTCCCAGGCGGTTGTGATGTAGTTGCTATAGTATTAGCTGGTGCCCCCCAGGGACTTGGCCTTTGTCTTGACTCAGGTTGTTGACTAAAAGCTCCAGCTGCTGGCTGGGATGAAGCTCCGAACGCTGGCGCATTAAATGCAGAGGTCGACTGCCCCAAAACAGATGGCTGTCCAAACGCACCATTTGATGGCTGGCTGGGTTGTCCGAATGGCGACGTGGAAGCTTGATTAGGTTTGCCAAACACTCCCGCAGGCTGAGATGGAGCTCCAAAAGATGGCGCTCCAAATGGAGATGGTTTCTGGCCCAAAGCAGAGGATGATCCGAATGCTGCTGCTGCTGGTTGACTTGGCTGTCCAAAAGCCGAAGTATTAGCTTGTGCAGCTTGACCAAACGCTCCCGTCGAAGGCTGGCTAGGTTGTCCAAATGCTCCATTGCCTTGTTGACTAGGCTGTCCGAATGCTACGTTATTTGGTTGGTTGGGATGTCCAAAAGCTGAGGTGTTTGCAGGCTGGCTTGGGGCACCAAAAGGTGATGCTGCAGTTCCGGGACGAAGTGTAGTTGGCTTATAGCCACCCTCAACTCCAGCCGACATCTCACATATCTCGTTCCGATTTGGATGCTCATTCTCCCCGCTGATAATGTAATCGATAGCTCCATCAACATTGTTGATCGTAGCCTGCATCTGTTGCTCAGATTGTTGCCAGAGCGCATTTACCTCATTTATCTACCCCAAATCAGCTATGCTCAAGACAACTGAAGGAATTCGCGTACTGCCTGTTGGGGGTTCCCTGCCTCCGTAGCTATGTAATGAAGTAACCGCATCTCCTCGAAACTCTGCTCTCTTATGGGCCCTCCAAACAGCTGTGTAGGTGTTGTCTTGTTGCCAGGTCCATATGCTGACAGGATCCATTGTGGTCGTTCGTACTTCAAATCGGTGATGATACTCTTCTTGTCTAAGGTAAAAGGCAAAGTCAATGTGGCAGTACCTGGTGCTAATTAGATGAGTTGACTCCTGGCAAGGACTTTAATTACCTCCTCGCTGAAAACTGTTGCTTCCATTCTTTCGCGAATTGTCCGACGTGTGCTGGCCGAACGGACTTGAAGAGCTCCCATTGCGTGCTGATTGCCCTTGATTCTGATACCCTTGATACTGGTTTCCCTGTCTAGGGGGGTGTTCGAAATTGCAATTATCTATGCCGGGAAATTAGTCTCGAGTCTTGTTGTGGTTTTGTAGATGAAGTGTTACCTCCGTTGCGACAAGAGCCTCTCAACCAGAATTTGCAGACCACCATTATCACGTCTGAAACAGGTAATATTGAGGTTTACGCAGTGGGCATAAGTTGCGCCGCGCTTCCCCTGTTCTTGCACCCACTTTACAGTCGGTATGGGGAACTCATGTTTTGAAAATTAATTGGATAGAGCCCAACAAAAGGCGCGATCCATGCAAGGTGGTTCTCAAACAATCGCAAGATAGGTCGCGGTTAGTGCACGTGACATACCATTGTAACTAAACGCGAATGAATACTAGTGAAGAACTATACTTTACAATGTAATGTGTCTTGACCAAAAACTGCCCAAAATACCAGAATTTTTTGGAATATCTAGGAAAGTAGTAAAGTAGTAAATTGTTCCATTACAAAAATATTCGAAGAGTGATATTAATTGTAATCCATATCGGTTATTAAACTAACGTATGAACTGGGCTCAGCTAATACACTAACTACATACGATGTCAAGTGATGACAATGATCAAAATCTTCAATCATCGGATCTAATCATCTTCCACAACGCGGCTTTTGTGGTCTCATCCTGGAAAACACTATCTAGAAGTTTCCCTAGTTGTTCCGTGGACTTTGTAATTGCATCCGCATTCCTTGCACCACCTCCTGTTAGCTGCAACTTCCAGTGCTTAGTGAAGGCGGTGATCTGCTGAACGAGAACCTTCTCTAGTTCTTTCCGTGCATCAAGAACGCGATCAATAACTGCTGGAAGTAGATGGCCTTGTACAATAGGGTTAATATATGCAAGAGGGTTAAACAGCTGCTTTCGAGCCTGCAATTCTCTAATCGTTTCCCATATAGGAGTGAAATCCAGTTCAGCGGATTGTCGAATAGAGTCGGGAATCTCATGAGTCATAAACAGATTTTCGATGAGCATGAGGTTTTTGATGAGGAAAACTTGTGCATTCATGATCCCAGAGGTGCGCTTAATCAAAGTGGCAGCTCTTTGCAGAGACTCAGTGGTTTGGTGTACAATTTCATAAAGCACATCGCCCTTTTTCTATATAGGATCATTAGCATTTCTATTCATCTATTAATTCCAAGATGATTTAAAGACTTACTGGCCTATCATACATGCTGTCATTGTACATAATCAAGAGTTTAACGGCCGTCTTCACAGTTGGAAAGGCTGTTGCCGCACTCGGACCGATTGTAGCGATAGCTTGCACACCTAAACTTGTATGATCGTTTGCATCAACTTCCTCATTGATCTTGTTACCTTTGGTTAAATCGTTGGATACCAAACTAGGAACTTGAAGGTCCTCTGTGGAAGGCTTGAAGTGTTGTATTTCAGCAGCAGCTTTGACTACAAAGCAAGTCAGTATGTGGTGTTACATTTTCACAAGTGAAGTGGCCTTCCTTGTCCCGCCCAGAGGAATTTGAGATTTACAAACGGGGGAAGCATGGCAGACATGACTTACTAAAAAGTGAGTCGGATAATGGCCATAAGTGCTCCTCCAATAAAGCAGTAGCCACAGTAGCGTGCTCCCGAGGTGATTCCATGTCGTCGTCACCCTCAACCGGAGCTAGGTATGTTATTTCTAGCCAGTTGACCAAGTCACAAACGCGATATAGTTCTTCCTTGCTCAAATATGGTGTCAAAAATGTGCTCAAGGTTTTGATATGAGCTAATTGACTTCCTTCGAGTTTTTCTGTATATTTCCCGTATGTATTCCAAGACGAGAGGCCGGGATATTGTGTTAAAATAGGTCCTCCGTGAAAGAACTGATGCGTAAGCTTAAGTTCATTTTGGCATATATCAAAAGTGTACTGAACACAGCGCCTAACGAACAACTTGAACTCGGCTTCTCCTTTCAGACTTTCCCCAGCAAATTTCCGTAAATTTTTCGACACCACATGATTTACAGGCTCTCGGCTTTTCAGATACGAGTCAACCACCTTATTGAAAAGCTCGTGATATTGTGGCGTATATGAGCTTTGGGTCAGCTCGTCTCCCTTCTGCCCAAACGCAAAATCCTCTGTTGTAAGAAGAGATTGGAGCTGAGTTCCTAAGTCATCGAACAGTGACTCATACCTACCATATAGCAAAATGTATTCTGCCGTATCGTTATGATCCTTTGCCCGCACTTCTTTTGAGACATCGTCCGTCAATTCACGAAGAGCGGAAGAGAAGGCTGTCTGAGCCGCAGTGAGTGCTCTTTCTAGAAGAGTAGTATAACGGGTTTTGTATATAGTGGAGTCACGGTATTGCGGCTGTTATTATATGTTAGTCTGTCCGTACTACATTCCATTCTAGTTTCGGAAACCACCAATGAAATTCTTCGCATAAAGCAGGAGGAAACGTACATGCTCGTCCATGAAATCGATGCAGGTATTTAGGTTGACAAGAACATCGAGGAAGTCATCACTTTTGACTAGACGGCTACCTGTTGCAGTATTCAAACGCCTAGTGAGGGGTTCGAGATATGCATAATATTGCAGGTCGGCTCCGAGCTCATCTGCAAGATCTCGAACGCGTTTTTGCTCGACTAACAAGTCCTCGCACTGGGCCTGGAAAGCTGTGGTTTGATGATCAACTGTTTTGAAAGACTCGGAGAGTTTAGCTAACAGGTTCAAAGCTTGTGTGGTGCCATCAAGCAAGTTATCGAGATGCCTCTCGGAAACATTCAGCTGATCTTTGTACATCCTGAACCTTCATTTAGTGTGTTCTTCCTGATCGAAAAAGCTCCTTGCACATACTGGTAGTCTTCTTGGCTCACATCCAATAGTTCATTTTCATATTGCTCATAATTGCTAGCAAAAAGCGACTCAATTTCAAAGTCCTCTGTAGGCTCAAGAACATCAGCTGGGGGGCCTATCTTAGCACCCTTACCGAAGTAGGAGTTGCAGACTTCATAGAAGTCACTATATGACTTGGCTCTTTTGACTAGCGTTGCTATAGGGGGCCCCGTTTTACGTATGCCATCCTCAAGAATATCTAGAACCGAATCAGATGGACCTTGCAAATCATGTTTTCCCTGGCAGTAGTTTAGTTTCTGATTGCTTGCTTGCTTGCTTGCTTGACTGACATTGGGTTGTTTTAATAGCGATTCTTTCCGCCGATGTCTGGATATATCAGGGGATACTTCATCCCTTTTGTGTTGCTCTGGGGTATAGCTATACCATGTGTCTTCGTACATGATTTACTGGCTTTTCGTTATGCCGTGGAAATGTGGATGAATGAGCGTTCAAAACTCGAGGCTGAAGAAACACGAAGCCCACTTGGTGCACGGACCAGCAAGGCTGCTACTTTGTTCCTGTAGTCCTTAGTGCCCGCCAGCCGGCATACATAGATCCTGAGCGTCATAGATTTGACAAGGCTGAGATATTATGAGATTCTATTTCCTACATACTTAACGTATTACTGATTGAAATCACTTTATTATCTAGGTATGTTTGCAATTTGGAGTCATCGTGTTAGTTGAGAGGTGACTGACGCTCTAAATTAGTTTCGTATGATGAATCAGTCAAGAGCAGTTCCTCGTTGCCTTTCAAGTACTTTTCGAGGAGGGAATGCATCAAATATTCAACGTAGATTCTTCCAAAAGCAGAGCAAGCCTCCTGGAACCCAGACTGCTGTAGCAAATAGGGGCTCACAGAATGGGCGTAATGCAGCTCTTATTTTGTCGGTAACAGTTGGTGCATGCTATCTGCTCTATCCGAGTCACGTCTATGCAGAATCAGCTTCAAAATCAGCTGGAACAATCAAGTTTGAAGATTCCAGAACAAAGCCAATCTCTAAGGAAGAAAACAGAGACCTCATAAGTTCACAACATTTACAAGTCAAAAAAAGTTGGGAGAACCCTGGAGTCTACGCATGGTCAGTTCAAGATTTCATACAAACTAGAGTTCTTATTTTGCTTCAGGATTCCATGATCCATGGGTTGTTTTGCAGTTGGGACTAATTCGAGATGTTCTGTTACCGAGTAAGCTTCCTTTTAAAGTGCCTAGTTGTGTTGAGCTATATGACATGATCTTTTTAAAAACTACTGGGCCGAATGGTGTCACACCAATGAATCCTTTATGGATAATAACGTCCAATCGACATGACATAATAAAATCCCAAGTCCGAAGTATCGGCCTGCAAAGTTTCTCGTGGCTTGATGCAGTGAGTCGGGCTTTAACCTAGAGTTGACGGTAACGAGTAATGTTTCTCAGATTTCAAGATAACTCTAGCTCTTGACAAAATCTCAACTGAATATGATGCTAATTAGCTAATTAGGGGATCGAACGCCTCACAAGTCGTTGCACCCTCTTCCGATGAGGCCTATATAAAGCTTCCAAGGAGGATACCTTATTTTGATGGAAAAGTGATTCGAGATATAAAATTAGATCGACATTTTGGAGTGGCTATTGATCAGAATGGTGACCTGCTTCAGTGGGGGACTGGATTTTCTCCAAACAGCAAAGGACCAACGCCAACTTTAAAAGGAAAGGATCTCGTGAAAATTTCAATATCTCGGGATAGAATTATAGCACTTTCCTCTGGTGGCACCGTTTATTCTATTCCTGCCTCACACGAAGATCTTCAGTCTGGGCCTAAAACACAAGAAAACTCCTGGATACCGTTTTGGAAGAGTCGGTCCCAATTCTCTTATAAGAATTTAACACCGCCCAATTTGGCATGGGGAGAGAAAATTACAGATGTCTGCAGTGGCCTTGAACACTGTCTTCTTTTAACATCTACAGGTCGGTTATTTTCAGCTGCGTCAGGAACAGAGGACTTTCCGTCTAAAGGTCAACTTGGTATCCCAGGCCTAACCTGGGCGACAAGACCTTCGGGATCTTATGATCAGCCACATGAGATTGGCACCTTGAAAGGCTTTGAAATAGCTAAGATTGCGGCGGGTGATTACCATTCTTTGGCGGTCGACAAGGAAGGCAGAGTCTTTGCTTTCGGAGACAATTCACTTGGTCAATTGGGATTTGAAACTTCAGCAGAGTCGCCAACAATTGATGCGCCATCTCTCTTACCGGTCGACAAATTTTATAGAGGCACAGGCCTGGCGGCACGAGTCACTAATGTGGCCGCGGGTGGTGTTAACTCCTTCTTTACTGTGGATGCTACACGAGTTGCAAGTCAAGGTGGAGAAGAGACACGAGATCTAGGTCGTATTACAGCAGATACCTGGTCATGTGGGCAGGGTATTTCTGGTTCGCTTGGTAATGGACGATGGACGGTAAGCTTGTCCCATTGATTCCCTTTATACCGATAGATAGAGTCACATTTATATAGTTCATGGCTATAAGACACCCTTTCCTCGAAATTATTGTGGCCAGTACTAACTGATTAAAAGCACATACAGGAGGGACTTACCAAAATCAAAGCCCTCTCGGGACTCTTCGAATATGATGAAATCGCCAATGAAATTATTCCAATTCGGCTCCGGCACATTTCCGTAGGCTCGACGCATATTGCGGCCACGATGGATAACGTGACCGAAGTCGGTGCCACAGCTCGCGGAACTGAGAACGATACAAATTGGGGGGCCGATGTTCTCTGGTGGGGAGGCAACGAACATTATCAGTTAGGGACCGGCAAGCGAAGTAATGTCAGCAACCCAACTTATATCGCTCCGCTAGATATAGAATCAGAGAAGCTGAAGGGGCGGAAAGATGATCATCGTTTCCAAATTACACCGAGGAAGACTATTAAGTTAGAGGGGAGAAATGTTAGTGTCGAACAAAGAATTGAATGTGGTAGGGGTGTAACAGCTGTATATTCAGGAGTTTGATGATGTCTCTAGCTTTGGCATATCATGTATGTAGTTGACTCGCTTGAGCTCGAGTACTAGTATCTTTATGTGTCGAGCAGTTTCATAGTCTCTCATAAGCAGTCCGAGTTACTGTTATCAGGTTAAACCCAATTGTACATTAACATTAAACGAATCAATGCAACTGCAGCACTCCCTAAATATGCTTAGACGTGATATCAATTGTGTATGAGATAAATCAACGAGTGCTTTGTTGCCTCACGAGTCATGATGCGACCTTACACATAAGCTGTACCTCGCAATGACCCTGGCGCTTGGTGTTACACGAATGATAATTCTATCTGCAGATTGTATTCTGGCAATCCTACATAATATTCAAACCGTCTACATTCTGGTACGTCGAGAAGTCTTCTGTCGATATATAGATTTCACATGTAAGTTGGGGACACATTGCACTTTGAAATCCGAAGTGTTTGCCAGGCAAGGTATCTCATTGAGTCTGGTTTTGACGAAAGTACATCCTTATTTCCATGCAAGTACGCCAAATCCCAACTAATCCCTCATGCAGAAAGTATAATCGTTATATGCAATTATTCCACTCTATGCTTGAGTAACCTTAGCAGCAGCCTGGTTTGGGTTGACCTTTTTGCCGTCCTTGTTGTAGCGAACTCGGGGAGGTGGTGCGCGGTTGCGACGTCCTTCACGGGATCGGACACTATTAAACACCAAACGTTAGCAAAAGTGTTTCGCACGGGTTTGTTCGACCAAGGATCTTCTCAGCTGCTTACCGAACGATCTTGCCGTGGATAGCACAGCTCACGCAGTACTGTAGCTTGAGGTACATCTTGGGAACGGTGTACTCTGGGAAAACAGAGGCATCGGAGATATCGCGGATGGCAGCAGATTCAACCATGTTGCGGATCTTGTTTTCTGTCAGCTTTTTCGACTGCATATTTGACAGACAATTCCTACGGTAAATCTCTTTATTGCCTTGTCCTTTGGGGTGCAACGGGAGCAGTTGGAGCACCTGCAGGAAAGTTAGTCTCGACTAAATATAAATGCTTGAAACCAGATCAATATCTGGTGGAAAAGAACGAACCGAATGGGGTTGACATGGCCTCTGCCATTCTTGTTACGGCCGTTGGATGCGCGCTTCTTAACCATGATTGCGATAGTTGGCGATTATGATTTGGGGAGGTTCAAAAAGTTCGAGGCGTCGTCGAATTTCTGATTAGCATGGTGTGGGCTCTTTCGCTTGGAATTATGGAGCATATCACATGACCTGTACAATTCTGCCGAGACGCCAAGCCCACACCACGCTAACTAAGAGCAAAATCTCGACTTCCCAAACGCCTCTCGAAATCTCTCCCCACTGCACTTTTGAGGAAGACAAATTGTCTAGAAACGATGCAGATCTTTGTGAAGACCCTTACGGGCAAGACTATCACCCTCGAGGTTGAGTCCAGCGACACCATCGACAATGTCAAGTCCAAGATCCAGGACAAGGAGGGAATCCCCCCCGACCAGCAACGCCTGATCTTCGCCGGCAAGCAGCTCGAGGATGGCCGTACCCTCTCCGACTACAACATCCAGAAGGAGTCTACCCTTCATCTTGTGTTACGTCTCCGTGGAGGAGCCAAGAAGCGCAAGAAGAAGGTGTACACTACCCCAAAGAAGATCAAGCACAAGCGCAAGAAGACCAAGTTGGCGGTTCTCAAGTACTACAAGGTGGATGGTGATGGAAAGATCGAGCGTCTTCGCAGAGAGTGCCCAACTCCCGACGTAAGTTTAGATCATGTTCCTCGATTCTTATTGTACTAACACTTTGACAGTGCGGTGCCGGTGTTTTCATGGCTGCCATGCACGATCGCCAATACTGTGGACGTTGCCACTTGACTTACATCTTCGATGAGGCTGGAAAATAAGTGGAAGGACGACTTCGCAGAACTGGTGGAAGGCACAGGAGGAAGATGGATAGCATGTTTCTAAACACTTAGTATATCTGAGACTGGAATACTAAGCTATTGCTGACACCACACGTTTCTGATATCGTGATCATGACTGATTATTCAGTACACTGATGGGCTTTCATTGAAGATTAATTTATTTTCCGTGACATTTGCTCAAGTGCTTTACTCACTTTTGGTTACTGTCATATTATTATTGAGTAAGTACCAAGTGAAATCCGTCAGTTGCTACATGAAATCCCTGTCTCCATATCTGCCACATGCAAACAACGGACTAGCAACTTCAGCTTTTGTTCAAGGATCGTAGTCCAATTGCGAGCAGTAGTATGCTGTCGGGGGAAATCCACATACGAACCTACCTACACTTTAGGGGGAGATGATGGAGATTGATAGGCAGAAGAAGAAAGATGTGGTATGGATGCTCGAGTTCAATGTCTGATATCCGAATAGTCGAATTGAAACTTGTTATCTACCACGGAGTCTGCGGTCATTGCATAAACGATCCCAGAAGATCATCCAAATTCCTCTTCTTGATCTTATTTACATTGTGCCGTGATTCCTTGGACGGCAGACCTGTCTGTGTTGATCGAGAAGCACTTGGAGGCCTTTCCTTTCGTTTCACCTCTTTCGTGTCGCTTCCCTTTATCCGAAGAAAAACCAATGCATCCAGATTCAGTCTTGATGTAATAGGTTGAGTTGGTCCAACACAAAGTGAAACTAATGGCACAGAGTTCACAAGCTGATTTGCAACTGCCACTTGCTCTCCCATAAATACGCCAGCTTTGGCAAGATCCAAGTCCTCCCGCAACTCACCAATTCTAGAAAAACTAGTATATGTTCGAAAGTCCCATGTCTCTGGAGATTCGGCTTGTGACCTCTTGTCCCTGGTAGTTTGATGCTTTATTCGCTTTCTTGTCCGCAATAAGTCATCGTCGATTTTTACGACCTTAGGCTCCATTGATTCTAGGCCTAGTTTGACCGAAGGCCCACCATCCGTTGGAGACTCTTTTTGAGTGAGAAATTTCGATACTTCTGATCGAGGCATACTTCTAATTCCAGAAGCATCACCAAGAGGCTGTGCATAGACTGCGCCGACATATTTTTGGTCTCCATTGTTAGATTTGATAGATGATATTCTCTTCGAGCATAGTTCATCTAAGAACTGGAGAGACTCTCGAGCTCTGATTGTTTTCCATCCTATTTGGCGAGCTCGCAATTCTGCGCCAGTATCAACCCCACAATTACCTATCTCAAAGAGTGCAAGCGCAGGGAAACTATTAAGAAAAGCAAGTGAATGTTGCGTCACTTCATCATAGCCCCAGAGCTTCATGATCCGCAATAATTGAAAGGCACCTTCTTCTAAGGCTGCTAATTGCCAGGCACGCACTACTCGATCGCTTACATCCATTCGGTTGGCGTAAGATGTGTTGATGATTTCCAAGACACAGAGATTCTTGATGCTTGAAATCGCGCATAGATCAGGAACTGGGAAAGGAGTTGTGACGCTCAATGACGTGAGAAACTCGAATGCGTTAGATATCAAAGGGGTTGTGTATGTAGGCAATGGTGATATTGGATTTGGGATAGAATGGCAAAAATGAAGAAGCTCCGTATTAGGAATGTTGGGCTCTCGGCAGAGGATTGTTGCAAAGATTTTCCAGGTGTTGAAGCATACTGTACATCTATCAGAAGTTAATAAACATACCAGATCTGCTAAGGGTACTAAGATCAGAAATGCTGCTTTAGGATTTGCAAACATAACATGATGATTATCTGCACATGGAACATGACTGGATTAACTTACCTCATATTTACAGTGTGCCATAATTGTCGTACAATATGCACAGGTAAACACCTAATACCTTCTAACGTGATATCTGATATGTTTTGAAGAATGCATTCAATAGCAGCATCTTGAAGTGAACGTGTACCTCTTAGCCCCCTCACTTTGGAGCTTTTAACACTATCCAGATGATTCCTATAATCCTTCAGGTCTCTGGAGTCTTCGACCGCTCGCCAATTCCTCAAATAACCATCGGAATCCGCAGTGTCACGGAACGATGGTCCTAAGACAACCCGGCTTGCCCTGTCCCATCCACGGTCGTGGTCAGTACGTATGGCAACTGTGGTTTCATTGTATATTTGTCCCGTATTCTCATCGAATTTCTGAGTGTCAATTGTCTTTTTAGGAGGAGAAGGCCGGTAACTGTGGTATTGTCTTTGTAACCACTTCATTCTCTTGAATGTATAGTCTAGTAACGCTCAGTCTACTATGTGTGGTATACATCAGTAATAATTCCTAGCTGGATAAACTAGCAAACCATATTCCAAAAATAAGAAAACAAAAAGGCTCGCCTTGAAGCACTCGGTTATCAAAAACTCTCACACTTAAAGAATTATGAAAACGCGTCGTCGCGTCTTGAAAGCATAGGGAGCTTGGATACTGTAATGATAACGATAACGATAACGATAACGATGCGATAAGTGACCATCTGCCAAGGCTCATGACGACTAGACTTCACTTCACCCCTCATAATTATCCAAACCTCATTTATTTTTATTTCAAAGGATACGCCAAGTTATGTCATACACTTCGCGATGCTGAATAGTGGAAGGGTCATATTGTCCTGCAGCCAGCTTAATCCACTCGCCCGAGTAACGGCTCACCTGAAAGACACATTATGCTATGCCTCACAATGCCGACAACTACAGACCCAACTGAGGTGTTATGCTATGGTCAGCGATGGCAACAGTAGACATAGCCATGGATCCCATCGATGGCCCGAGGTCACGTCTGCAGACGCAATTCCAACGCCGTATCAGATATTCAATCAGAAAAAGGGATCCAAATACTCGAAGCTGAGATTTTACGAGCTAGTGAAGCTCTACCATCCAGACAGACATGACCATATTATTGACGATGGGCTGTCATATTCTACAAAACTAGAGAGGTATAGACTTGTTGTTGCAGCAAATGACATATTGTCAGATCCTGTTAAAAGGAATGCATACGACCGTTATGGAGCTGGTTGGCACGACTTCACTGGGGTTGATATATCACATGGCCAGGCAGGCTCCTCGACAAAATATGGAACCTATACCACCAGAGGCTGGAAGGCGGGCCCTAACGCGCCTATGCACAATGCTACTTGGGAGGATTGGGAAAGATGGTATCAAAGAGACGCTGGCGGCCCCCAAAGAGAAACGTTCAGTTCAAATAGTGTGTTTGTTTCTATGATTATGATATTTGCTGCTATAGGATTTGTTGGACAAGTAACGAGAGTCGAAAGTCATACTTTGACTGCGCTTGAGCAAAGTGATGCACTGCATATTAGTGTTTCTGATGATCTTAGGCGGAGGCGGCAAGAGACAAATGCCGCCAATAGTACTAGAGATGAGCGAATTCGTGTTTTCTTGAATCAAAGGGGGCCTGCTGGCACCTCAGGGACGGTTTCAAATGACCAGAAATCCATGAGACTGCTTCCAGCACCAGATGGTTATTCGAATCAGGAAATTGGAGCACAACATATGGCAGTTTATCAAGGACGAAAGGACAATTCTGGAAATGGATAAACAAGCATCAGCCTCTCATGCATAACTATGCATAACTATTCTTGTTAAATGGTTGTCACCTTGGTTCTTGAGGTGAATGATAATGAACTCTACATCATGATCACGTCATGATAAAGTGTCGTACTGTATAGCCAAATGGTACTTACCATTCGAAGATCGACTACCATTACGAGCATTCCTTGGCATCTAAACCCTCTCTTGAAGTTGATCAAGCTCCAAAACAAAGGGTTTCGTAATTCTCTACAAGCAACATGTGTGTTGCGGAGATAGAAAAACTACGCTCTCTTGATGACTTCGATCACTAACCCTGGCTACCTCCCGTGGTGTGACACAAATGCAGTATTATCTGGTTAACAGAGCTTGGTAGATATCGCCGACTGGAGAAATTTTATGCTTAGTCTGATGGCAGATTGGAGCTCTGACTGCTGGACCTTCGTCAATACTCACATCTCGACTTACAATGTCAGTAAAGATGAAAACTGTATTAAAACTGCATAATACTCAACAAAGGTCCCAAAGGAACAATTGTATACAAAGTATTCGTACTGAAACTGTAGGGTGCTATACAGTTTTACGTTATGAAGAATGACCAATTTCAAAAGATCTGCTTATATCGTTCCATAGATTTGGAGACACGACTGGATCTACTTTCTTGTTACTTATCACAATATCATTACCACGGCGAATTGGATTTTTCAGGTTCACCCACATTGTGCAACGTAATTGGATAATGCTTGGGTGGAGAACTAGTATGTTGCATAAGTGGCATAAACTTTGCTATAGACACATTGGAAACCAATTCTCAAATTTTGCAAGATACCTCAAAACCTCCTTTGGAAATCCATGAAACACATCACTGTATATAAGGGAAGAATAAGTTTGGATTCCGTAAAGCAATAATTGAATCCTCTGCCCATCTCTGTATTTTGGTTTCCTTTACCCATCTCCAATGTGCCAAAGAACTCTTTACTGTACTAGGCCAAACATGATTTCTATCCTCCTTTAATAACGAGAGGACAAAATCTAGTATGCAGCTATTTCATGAAAAATAGAATTTGACACCAGTAAACGAGATGGTTCATCAACCTCTTTATTGCAAATAAAAAGACACAATCAATGTTGTCTCTGTTATATTGTAACAAATGATAGGGAAAATCTAGCAAGCATGTAAAACAAGAAAAGTAGTCTTTTGCCCCCCAGTGATTGAGGTTGTCGTCATGATCTTGGCTCATTAACTCAGCCTTGTCAATGGAGCTGAGTTTCCAAGCGAGACTTATTAACATCAACTCCGCCACAACTTGTACCGAATCCACATCTCCACATCTTAGATAACCCTTTCTTAATATATAATAGATATTCAACCTGGCGCGACTCAAGCACTTCATCCTATTCAGTCTCCCTCTGTTCGTTCTGCTTTGTGCCCTACTTATCTCTCTTCTTCAGTACTCAAACTCAGCCTTTTCAATCCCAAAATTCAATTCATCCGAAAGTAAGATGGGAGGTGGAGCTGGATACCGTTCCGTAGCTTATTTTGTCAACTGGGCAATATATGGACGAAAATATAGACCTCAAGATCTACCCGCGGATAAGCTAACTCATGTCCTTTATTCCTTCGCAAATGTCAGACCAGAGAGCGGGGAAGTGTATGTATTTCTATCTGTTCTCTAACAATATTCACTGCATTCTCATTTATAAGTGCTAAAGTATTTATTAATTAATTCTTAGGTACCTAACAGATACTTGGTCAGACTCAGACATTCGGTGGGCTGATTCTGGAGACACCTGGAATGACTCTGGAACAAACCTGTATGGCTGCCTTAAGCAGCTTAACTTGCTAAAGCAGAAAAATCGGTCTCTGAAGGTGTTACTGTCTATTGGAGGTTGGACTTATAGTTCTAATTTTGCGACTCCGGCGTCGACTGATGCTGGGAGAATGAAGTTTGCTGAATCAGCTGTGGTATTGATCAAAGATTATGGTTTTGATGGACTAGACAGTAAGTAAGCTTGTGCTAGTGATGATATACTTCCTCTCCTAAACTCCAAGGTGTATTGCTTTTCATGGGTTGGTGTCAAATCAAACCATATTTTTGAGACTCCAAATCTCAACAATCCAGTTACAAATACTGATTTCAAACCAGTCGATTGGGAATATCCAAAGTCCAGTACGGAAGCCGAACACTTAGTTCTCCTCCTAAAAGCATGCCGCGAGGCTATGGACGCATATTCCTGCACCTTACCAACGAAACATCATTTTGAACTCACTGTGGCATGTCCCGCAGGCAAGCAAAACTACGACAACATGGATCTTCCCGGCATGGATAAGTATCTTGATTTTTGGAACTTGATGGCTTACGACTATGCTGGGTCTTGGGATGCAAAGGCAGGGCATCAAGCTAATTTACGTCCGAACGAAAAGAGTAGAGACTGTACACCATTCAATACGGTGCAGGCAGTGGAACATTACAAAAGCAAACGCGTCAATTCAAGTAAGATTGTTTTAGGAATGCCGCTTTATGGTAGGGCATTTGAAAACACGGACGGATTAGGGGAGCCGTATCAGGGAGTCGGACAAGGCACATGGGAGGCTGGCGTATACGATTTTAAGGTCTTGCCGCTAGCTGGTGCTGAGGAGCACTACGACGCCGAATCTGGAGCCTCATACAGCTATGATCCCGTCAAGCGACAGCTTGTCACCTATGATACCGTAGATATGGCCAAAAGGAAGTCGGACTGGATAAAGAGAGAGGGACTTGGTGGAGCAATGTGGTGGGAAAGTTCGGCTGACAAGACTGGTAATGAGAGTCTGATTGAAAATGTGGTTGCTACTTTGGGCATCCTAGAAGACAGCCACAATTGCGTCGACTATCCGCACTCGAAATTTGATAACTTGAAGCATTCGTTCAAGGAATGAGAAAACCAGGTTGTGTGGCCAAGAAGTCCACCACCTGTTTCCTTATAGAACACTAGCAAGTCGGAATCAAACACTTCCAGTTTATCTATATTAGATTTCAGATATGCATAAAGTACTTCAGAAAACTGTTTATTAGTCTGCCTTCTCAAGGCATGACGCCATCTACTTAGAGATTCGTTGATAAATCGGAGGCTTAAAATACGGTTCCCCTGGGACGTAAATAGCTCACGAGAAGTCTATCTCTCATTTTGTTTCGTTCAGCATTTTTCAAAAACATGATGGACTAGAGATAGCATACACAGGCGGCTTGTTGATCATTCTACAAGGCTAAATAATTCAAAGAGCTTCAAATTCGTTACTTAGCAGCTGCTATCAATGATCCAGCATTTGAGACACACTAGCTATCGTCTTTCCTGAAGAATAAAAAGAAGGTAAACACAAAATAAGTTGTGTCACTCCCACCAGACACCCATCCTATTATGAAATACAGATTCCTCATAACTCGGGGACTTCTTCCTCAAGCACAACTTGCACCTGCTTCTCTTCTCCATTCCGCAAATCCACACTTCTGCCTTGAAAGTCATCCACAATCAACTGCGCAACATTCATTCCCATCAATGCACTCGTCTCCATGGTACTGATAAAACTCTCAATCCCACTGGTATAGTAGAATCCACGTGCCAATTCAGGATCCTCGAACGTTACCCGAGGATATTCGTAAGGGTAGGAATTCCATACTTTGGGATAATACCAGGAGATTGGAAGACCGCTTTCTTGGGTAATTAGAGATAGATTGAAGTTTCGGGTTACTGGTTTTCAATTAGCGTCAGAATATTCATGTTAGCGGAGGGAGGTACGAACTAGGGAATCCAAGAAGTCCAGATAGAAACACGGGCGTGATCTTTTTAGGCGAGAAAATTTTGTAGAGATATTCCTTCTGAAGGGTCTTTGGGTTGACAAGAATGCGAAGTGTACTGATGCTGAAGAACCCAGCGGGACCGACGCCATCCGTTGGATCCGCTGGATTCTCGGTACCTGGTGGGAGGGTGGTAAGAACTGTAGACGGCACTTCTACATCGGGTGCTAGTCCGAAGAACGCTGGACTTAGCTTGTGGATGGAAGTGAAGAGGGTGACATGTAGTCGCACGTAAGGAATCTCATCTGGGATGCGCTTGAGCATGTCTTTCTCAATATCAATCTTTGAAAACTGAAGTGGACTGGCGAGGACGACCGTGTCGAACGTCTGTTCGTCTCTGCTGCTCATTACGAGTTCGGATTCGGAACGTTTGTTAGAGCTGGCAATCACATACTTTCCATTGGTCTTCTTGATCGAATTGACGGTCGTGTTAAGATGTACGGTAGAATTGGAGAGTTTTAAGAATCCGGTAAAGATTTGCCAATTTCCACCCTCAATAGACATAGCGCCTTCGATAGCCATACAGACCATAGTCTCCAAACCATGGATATGGCCCAGATTTTGACCATAGTTGACTCTTGTGCTGGCTTGGATAATTTCAGTCGAAAATGGAGCCCCAATCTTGATTTGGTCAGTGTCTTTTCTATCTTCCAAAACGAATTACTCACATGATTTGCCGTTAAGAACTGTTCTCCGGTAACAGAAGTTACCTCTGTCAACCCAAGGTCAAAAGCCCTATCGGACAAAGATCGGAATGGGAAGAATGGAGGTTCATAAAGCTTCAGGAATTTCCCAACAGTTTTTTTCATTAAGTTTCGAGTTCTGATAGGTGCGTAACCATATTTCCACAGAATTTTCGCTAGATCCCACCAGCCGCTTCCCTTTTGCGTATAGACGAAATTTTCCCCGTTCCAGATACCGAGAACTTCTTTATCATCGGTCTCTGACTCTCTTGCATGTAGGCCAAGTAATTTTGTCGCGTTTTTTAGAATATGGTTGACCTCTACGAAAATGCTACCACCAAGCTCTACAGGCTGTTGAGGATCTTCATAAGCATTAACGGTTGTTGAACGGCCTCCTACATAGGACGAACGCTCGTAAACCGTAATGTCAACTGGTATTCCGGAAAGTAATGCAAACTTTTGTAGATGATATGCGGTTGATGTGCCTGCCGCTCCAGCTCCTAGAATATCGTATCAGCAACATGGATATGAAGTTGGTCAAATAAGTTTCCCCCATTGATTTTGAGAACTATCTAAAGTATATAATGCATAAAATGGAAATTGAAGGCGAATTTCAAGAGTTCACTCTTAAGTAATGGCTCATATGTGAAGATACTTTCCACACAAGATGATTCCTATATTCAGGTAACTCATACAAAGATATTGAAAAGGTGCTTTCTGATGCAGTAAAGTAAGCCTAGCTAATATTTCTGGCGATATATAAAGTTAAGAAAGAGCTTAAAATTGCCATAGAATGGAAGACCATGTCACGAAGTACAGGATACGGAATATTGTTATTCATGACCAAAATTGTGGTGGAAATTCCAAATGCTATAATAGTCTCGAGGGCGCATAGCAAACATTCTAAACTGATAGAACAGAAGAGACAACATAGGTTTCTTAGAAACGCGACAACATACCTATGATAGCGACCCTGTTAACTCTGGGTTCCGGTGAAGGAGCCTGATCTGATTCTGCGAATACTGAAAATGGCCAAAAGCCCAAACTTGGGCCACAAAGAACACTGGCCACAAGTACCAGCGCTATGTTAGGTCTAAAATGCATCTTGAAAACTTGATGATATTCCGAACGATATGGTGGTTGACTTGTGAGGCTTCAAATACCATGCCAAGCCTCATCACCATACCATAGCCAGAATGACCAATCACTACAACCCTCAGCCTTGAGACCCATTTTTACAGCAACGCGCCTCTGGAAAAAAAGCGTGCCTTCAACTACGGCTGCGATAATATTCTAGGCCAACATTTGAGGGCTGCCAGTTACACCATACCTTATTTGAAGATTTTCAGACTCAAATATGTCTGCCGCACAGCTTCTCAACCCAAAAGCCGAGTCGAGGGTACGTTTTATTCAGCCAACGTAGAGGGTATTCATTAACAAACATCTAGAGACGGGGTGAAGCTCTACGAGTCAATATCCAGGCAGGAGAAGGCCTTCAAGATGTATTGAAATCGAATCTAGGTCCTTTGGGGACCATCAAGATGTTTGTACCACAGATCTGTCGTGCTATAGTAAAATGCTAATAAGTTTCAAGGCTTGTGGATGGTGCTGGAGGTGTACGATATACCCCTAAATCAATTTAATCTAAGCTGACCTGATTCGGTGATATAGATCAAGCTCACCAAAGATGGAAACGTCTTGTTACGAGAAATGCAAATCCAAAACCCTACGGCGGTTATGATAGCACGAGCAGCGACAGCACAGGACGATATCTGTGGTGATGGTACAACTTCTGTTGTACTCCTAGTTGGAGAGCTTTTAAAGCAAGCAGATCGCTACATATCCGAGGGTTTACATCCAAGAATAATAACCGATGGTTACGAGATTGCAAAGACGGAGTCTCTGAAGGTATGCCACTGAACACTTCATGACAAATTCAAATCTAACCTGTACACGCAGTTTCTCGATACCTTCAAGCTGGAAAAGGAGGTGGACCGGGAACTCCTACTTTCTGTTGCACGCACGTCTCTATCAACGAAACTCAACCACTCATTAGCAGAGAAGCTCACACCTGATATCGTGGATGCGGTATTGGCCATCTATGATGGGGAGTCAAAGCCGGATTTGCACATGGTCGAGATCATGAAAATGCAACATAGGACCGCCTCGGAAACTCAACTTATTAGAGGACTAGCACTTGATCACGGTGCTAGACATCCCGATATGCCTAAGAGGGTCGAAAATGCCTTTATTCTAAGTTTGAACGTGAGCTTAGAATATGAGAAAACTGAAATCAATTCTTCGTTCTACTACTCAAGCGCCGAGCAAAGGGATAAGCTAGTCGAAAGTGAGCGTAAATTTGTCGACGAGAAGTTGAGGAGAATTGTGGAATTGAAGAAGGAAGTGTGTGGTAATGACCCAAAGAAGGGTTTTGTCATCATCAACCAAAAGGGTATTGATCCTCTTTCGCTCGATGTGTTAGTCAAGAATGGCATCTTTGCTTTAAGACGTGCGAAGAGACGGAATATGGAAAGATTACAGTTAATTTGTGGAGGAACTGCACAAAACAGTGTTGATGATCTGACACCAGAAATTCTTGGATGGGCTGGATTGGTCTACGAGCATGCTTTAGGAGAGGAGAAGTACACTTTCATCGAAGATGTAAAGGAGGCAAAATCTGTCACCCTTCTCATTAAGGGGCCAAACCAGCACACTATCACCCAGATTACTGACGCTGTCCGCGATGGTCTCCGAAGTGTCTATAACATGATTGTGGACAAAAGCGTTGTACCTGGTGCAGGTGCTTTCCAAGTAGCCTGCGCTGCTCACTTGAATAGCGAGGCATTCCGTAAGACGGTTAAGGGTAAGGCGAAGTGGGGAGTTCAAGCTTTCGCAGATGCCTTACTCATTATTCCAAAAACTCTTGCCGCTAATGCCGGACACGACATCCAGGACTCACGTAAGTATTCCCTATACTCCAACTTGCACATATCTAATCTGTCGATAGTTGCCAGTCTTCAGGACGAACAAGCCGAAGGAAGCATTGTTGGACTGGATCTCAAGACTGGCGAGCCTATGGATCCTGTTTTGGAAGGTGTTTACGACTCTTTCCGTGTGTTGAGGAATTGTGTCGCATCAAGTTCTGGCATTGCATCCAACCTTCTCCTGTGCGATGAGCTACTGAAAGCTAGACAGATGGGCAGGCAAGCACCACCAGGTCCGGATATGGAATAGTAGCTGAGAAGTCACATTTGTCGATGTTCCAACTTCTATTGTTCACGTGGCAAAGCAGAGGAATTTTCGGCAGTTTTCGTTCGGGGATGTAATACTGCACTGTACAACACCAAAAAACTCATGAAGTATATCCAGCCTACCGGAAGAATAGATAGATAGCAGACACCTGATGAATGGAGAAATAAGTGATAACGTGGTCTTATTCGCTTTTGCCAAAAGGGAGGTCTCTTGGCTATAAAAAATGCAGCCGTGGTTACATTACACGAAATCTCTAAACTGTGAACGGAATAACATTTTGCGGAAGCGATACGCATTTCCTGTAATCACCTTACCTTAAAGCATTGTATCTCTTATTCTCTGGTACCCAATTCATATTGTACTGTTGTAGTCGTAGAAGACCAATATCGGCACATTCAGCACAGTAATTCCATCGACATGGCGCTGGGAATGTTGAACGCTAACTGGGTAAATTAAGAGTAATGACCAATACCCTATAAATCTTGATTAGGCCCGTGTATATGGGGCTCAAATACAGGGTTCAGTGCGGAGTACGGCCTGCCTACTCCACGTCCTTGCATATTGCTGCCGAGGGATGGATTCCTACAAGATCATAACGTTGGCTACTTTCTAATTGATCCTAACCTTTATTGCTCTGCGCCTCTAGATCTTATCAGCTCGTATTGCCTTGTGTACAGCCATGCTGGCTTCACCATCACATACAAACAGTTGTTTTTTCAATTGAGGCGCTTGCGTCTGCTACTGGCACTAGGGCGAGAACGACAAACCAAAATGCTTCGCATGTTCCGTCTAAGACGATATCGAGTCTTCTTGATAGCTGCGACAGTCTTTACCTTTCTGGCTGTCCGGTTTGTAACGAAGGGGCACTATTTCGATGGAGGAGAAGACTCTATAAACTCCGGCGAAGGCCTTACAATTGTTGTGCCGAAGGAGAATGCTGTTGTGAAAGCTCCTCTAGCAAAAGCTCCTCCAGTAAAGACTCCTCCGCCCCCAGGACTCTTAGCAAAACCCAGCAAGCCCACATCTAGCAGCACAACAGTCAGAGCACCTGCTATTCCTGTAGCAGTTCCAACAATACCACCTCATATTATTCCGGAGAGACACACACCATCTACAAAAGGAACGCCGACTGAAGAAAATGTGGTTGACATACACCCAGGCTCACCGGCTGGCGATCGACAAGTCCCGGTCATACCAGATGAGCCAGTGGTACATTATTCGAAGGCCAGCGAACACTTCCCGGTTCCCACAGAGTCTATTATCAAATTACCTACTGGTCCACCAGCCAAAATTCCAAAAATACAATTCAAATTCAATGATGAAACGACAGACGCAAAGATCAATCGGGAGAAGAGACAAAAGCATGTAAAGGCTCAATTTCAAAAGTCATGGAACGGCTATAAGACGTATGCATGGATGCACGATGAGCTGTCTCCTCAGAGTGGAAATTTTCGCGATCCTTTTTGCGGCTGGGCTGCTACATTGGTAGACGCGTTGGATACTCTGTGGATCATGGGACTAGAGGAGGAATTCGAAACAGCCGTCAAGGCGGTTGGTAAGATAGATTTTACGACCACTACCCGGAACGAAATACCTGTTTTCGAAACCACCATTAGATACCTGGGAGGTCTATTGGCAGCATATGATGTTAGCGGTGGAAAGTTTGGAGTCTTATTGGAAAAGGCGATAGAGCTGGCTGATGTGTTGATGGGGACATTCGACACCCCAAACCGAATGCCAGAGTTATATTATAATTGGAAACCAGCATTTACCTCCCAGCCACATCGCGCAGGCACAAGATCCAACTTAGCAGAGCTAGGCTCCTTATCTTTGGAATTCACAAGGTTAGCTCAATTGACGAAGGAGCCACGTTACTACGATGCTGTAGCAAGAGTATCAACTGCTCTGGGAGAATTTCAGGATCGTGGTACCAAGCTTGGTGGGATATTCCCCGATGATGTTGACGCTTCAGGTTGTAATAAGTCGGCGATGTCTCCGACGATGCCAATCGCTAAAGCAATGCCGTCTTTGATAAACCCTGCTGCATCTGGGGGTGTTCCGGAGGGATATAAGCCTAGTTCGCCCGAGGCAGTAGCGGAACCTCTTCCTGTTAAAAATCATAGTGAGGGAGGATCCAGCATGTTAGAGATGGAAGTTGTATCTGGAACGCCCATCAAGGCTCACTTTTCTGGATGGGAAGACCAGAGGGAAATCCTTAAGAGGGATGCTGCGCCTGACGAGGATTCAGCAGCGACCTCCAGTGTCTCTTTGAATACGACTAAAGCTACAAGAGATCCAGTGACGGGCTCTTTACTTTATGCTTCAAAAACCACAGATCCAATGGAGGATTGGGATTGCATTTCTCAAGGGCTAGATAGCAGTTCACAAGGGGCATCTGACAAGTTCTCAATGGGGGGAGGACAAGATTCCACTTACGAATATTTCCCAAAGGTGTGTAATCATGTCTGTCATAATTATTTGTAATGCTAATTATGAAAGCAATTTCTTCTGTTAGGTGGCCGGGTAGAACTACATCGCAAGATGTATCTTGAGACAATCAAAGCTATTAAAAAGCACTTGCTATACCGACCTATGTTACCGAACAACCCAGATATATTATTCACAGGATCAGTCTCAACCTATAGCAGCCAGGCAGAAAAAGAATTTGCCTTGAGTGGGGATGTAGAACATCTAACATGTTTCATTGGAGGTATGGTAGGAATGGCAGCAAAGATATTTGATCTCGAAGGAGATCTGGAAATTGCTAAAAAGCTTACTGAGGGATGTGTATGGGCCTATGGATCGACTCCAGCTGGGATAATGCCAGAAAGTGCACAAGTCTTACCTTGTAAGAGTGCTGAGCATTGTAACTGGAACGAGACAGCATATCATCACCATCTTGACCCTAATTGGCAGGTCAGAGAGGCAAATCTACAGGAATATCTTAAGACTGAACGGAAATCTGCCCTAGAGTCTGGTTCGGTAGGCCCTGAAGCTGTAGGTGGTAATAGAAGGATGGCAAAACGGGAGGCAACAGCCCCGACTTCCAGCTATGACGAGAGAATAGGGTCTATTAAAGCTGAGCTTGACAATGGTCCTTCTGGACATCAGTCTGAAATTGTTCTCGGGAAGGCCCCAGTCTCGCTACCAACTCTGGCTGACGCTGATGATATGCCATCGAACCCAGAAAAGCCTATGTCCCATAAAGAGTATATTGAGTTTCATTTAAATGATACACGATTACCTATCGGGATGGTCACCATGAGAGGAGAAGCATACCACCTTCGGTAAATCCTTTTCTTATCCCCATACAAGTCCGCTCAAACTGACAAGAATTTAGGCCGGAAGCAATCGAATCTGTTTGGTATATGTACCGCATAACCGGCGATCCAATCTGGCAAGAAAAGGGATGGACTATGTACGAGAATGTCATTAAAGCAACCACATCCGTCCACGGCCATTCTGCCATCTTTGATGTCACGACCGACAAACCAAGTCACACGGATGAGATGGAATCCTTCTGGTTATCTGAAACTCTCAAATATTTTTATCTGCTCTTTTCTACACCGGAAACTATCAGTCTGGATGACTGGGTGTTGAATACCGAGGCTCATCCTTTCAAGCGTGAGAAGTAGAAGGGAGCATTAGCATTTGGTCATCGGCGTTTAATGAAAGCAGGTTTGATGCGAAACAAGCAAAACAACACGTCTGCATTTTCTGGGTGTTTCGGGTTGGGAATTGAGAGAGATATACCCTCATCACATAATTTTATCTTTGTAGCATATTATCTTTGAACCATTACGACTCGTATCCTCGCCTGTTGGATTGAAGTGTGTTATCACGAGGAGGTCCCCGTTATAGTTTTCGCATTCTAGATATGTACATTACCATATATGACAATAGCTAACCAAGTGGTATGTTTAAGAATGAATGAATTGTGACTGACGAAAAAACCTTACTACATGACCTAACCCCGACAAAGTTGTAACAGCTATGCCTGAAAGTAAACCAGGACTTATACTTCACTGCATACGCAGAACGCTACTACTATCCAGTCAAACAAATGCAACTGATTGCAATTGGGGGAAGGCTAAATGGCGAGAACTTCGAAGTCATTACTAACAACTATGGATATCAACATTCTCTGAGTTTTATAAAATGTAAGAGAGATATATATTTCTGGTGAGTGATATATACAAGATATTGTATTTATCACACAGATACTGTCATTATATTTAGCTCCTAGAGGTTTCGACATCCGACGGCTCCTCCCATCCATCCAAAACTTGCTCAGCTTCCAGTTCATCCAGTACATATTCCTGCTCATCTGGTAGCTTCTCCCACCGCTCTAGATACTCTTCGGCTTCTTCTTCCGAAGGCCATCCATTCCACAAACCAGAGCTATTCAAGATATCTTCTAGTTGGGATCTGTATTTGGTTCCACCCGTGAAAACTCTCATGGCGATGAGCGTCCTCCTGATCATGATGTAACCATTTCGATGGGCGTGTGCCCTTTCGTCGAGAACTTGATGCTGGTCTTTCATCCACTCAAGAACTCGCAGAATGCCTTCATAATCTTCAACCAAACCCAGTATTCGCACATATGCGTGAAGATGAACAGCAGTGACGTCATGCAGTGGTTCAGGACCGCCTGATATGGATATGACGGTGGATAAGGCAGTTATTTTCTCAAATTCCGCGGCCAGACGCTGCAAAGCTGGTGAGTTGACGACTAAGCGGTCTTTATTGGAGGCATTGAATGATGCAAGAATGGCTTTCTCGAGACCGTTACATATCACGAGAAACCCATATGGGTCGAGTTCCAAGCCCTGATGGTGAAAATCGTTCACAACAGCCTCCATGATACGCCATGCGTGAAGATCATTTTGGGGGGTATGCATACAAGCCTTATCGATTATTGTTCCCCGACGAGCAAGAGCCCTAAATACAGCATACCAAGCAGGTCGAAACAGTGGCTTGGTCTGTTTCAAGAGATTCATAGAATGATCCAATGGGTTTATAGTCTTGCCAGGTGCTACGTGGAGTTGGAGTACATCGAGAGGGCGGTCATCTTGTGAAGAGAAGACGACGTCCTCGCGATCTTGGCCTCGATATATTGGATTGAATCTGGGAACAAATCGGCACAGCATTTGCAGAAAAGCGGCTAGTAATTTTTCGGAAAGGCAAGATTTTCGAATGGTTGGGTCCATATCTGTACCTTCAACCAAGAACTCTACCGCCCGAGAATCAAGTAAACTATCCTGGAGATACTGTATCGAGGTATCTGGTGTACGAGCGTTGGCGACTAAAAATCTTAAAAATGAACCAGTTGGCCGAATCCCATCTCGGCTGATCATAGTGTCGTAGAGCTCATCCTTAGGCGGAGGTTGAAGCTGAGTTCGGTAGAATATACTGACGTTATCATTTGAAGGGGGTAAAAGCTCCTTCCCTTCTCCAGGAACGGGATCGAGATATCGACGCATGGATCCATAGCTCGTATGATCAAATTCCAATCTCGCCTTCTCATATTGAAGTTTTTCAAACATCGCGAAGTACATCAACATGCCTGGTTTGCCGCCTAGTTGCTCGAATTTGGTGAATGCACCCCATGCTTCCTGGACATCACGAGTTGCTTCAACTCTTGCAACCCAATTTAGTTTATCATCTAAAGAGAAAGGCATACCGTCAGGAAAAAAACAATTCCTCCTGACAGTTCTTGTATGGACTGTAGGCGTCCCATCCGCTTCTTGGCCTCCTAAAATTCTTATAGAACTATCTTCAGGGTTTTGGTGGTATCCGGATTCTGTCATACGCATTACTGATGAAACTACTCTACTAAAATCTTCGTCTAGCACGCGTTGGGCATCCATGCCATCTTGTTCAACTCGCCATGGAGGCCATGTTCTTGCACTTAGGCTTGAAACTCTGGATTCCTTGTCCGACTTCTTCTGTGCAGCAAGAACTTTGGATACAGCCCTGTGGCCGGCTTGATTGAGTAATAACGGTGGCTCGAATTGCCCAGCCCACCCCAAGATGGTTTTCTGAGCATCCCATGCATAGGTCATAGAGCGGAAGGGTGCTTTGGCTGCTGGTATTGCAAGTTGATCCAACATGAGATTGAACAGATCACATAGTTGTCTGTGCATGTAGGCGTTAAGTTTTGTCTTTCCAGGACATGAGACTCCAAGCAAGGCGTCTACAGTGGGAGTTAACATCTGTGCAATTGTAACAAGTGCAGCGGGCAATATGTTCCTTGAATGGTACAGAAGACGACAAAGGATTTGTATGTTTGTCGTACGTAGGAGGCGTGAGTTCATGTTTGTACCTTGCCAGGGCGCAATTGTCTGTATCCGCGCGAACGTATGGGCAATGATGTTATCGAGTGTCCTAACCTGCGTGATATCACCCCCTGCTAGGACTGCCTCTAGCATGAATAATGGCAAATCTGGCTTTGACGTAAGAAAAATCTCGACGCGCCTATTACAGTCGTGAATAGAAACAATTCCAGCCCATTGCTTCAAATTTTCCAATTGGAAACCTTGATTTTTAAGAGTTCTTTTCGAATGTTCCGTGATTTCCTTGCCTTCTGCAACTTCTGGGTCATCTGAATTGTGAAGGAATTCCACCAGTATGGAAGGGAGGTGGTTTCGGTGAAATAGTCCTCTGGAACTGATCCATAGTTCGCGTCGTTTTGACTTCTCATCTAACTGTAGCCAACGTGTAAGCAGAGCTGGAGGGCTTATCCAGCCGAGTGCATTGTTATTAGATTTTGGAATGGACTGCAGCAATTGATCATCCCCAGTGCGGAAGTGTCTTGTACCCCATGTGGAGAGAGATGAATCGGCGTCAATAAATTTGGGGGCAAATTCTCCCGTTTCCACTGAAATGTTGTCTTTCTTCCCTATTATGCACTTCCTAATCTTGAGTACCTTTGGCTTACGCCTTTCTTGAATCACACTTCGGAAACTATATACCCGCACATCGTCTGCATTATTATCAACCAGACTCGAAGCTTCGGATCTAGACTCGTCTTCTACTGTCTGTTTGCTTTTCTTGTTGAAGATCCCAATACCAGGATTCTTTGACGGTGCGTATTTAATGTTTGGTGATCTTTGAGGGAGAGATGCAGGTTGGGCTTTAATAGAACTTGGTGGTGCTCGATAACGAGTGACTACAGGCGGCTGTTTAGATACGTTCCTACGTTGTATCAATGGAAATCCTTGATACTGCTGGGTATAATGTGTGTTTGCAACCTTGGGATTGTCAGTAGGTTCTCAATTGTAATAGATGCCAATCGACCTGCAACTCACCCAGCTTGTCGTAGATTTATTGCAGGACGCGTATCTCGGTATAAAGGCGACAGCCACTTTCGAGATATAGAGGCGCGATTGCATTCGTTCATAGTGCCCACTATCTACTAGTCACCTAGATACTCGTACTCGAAGCAAGCTGAAATAATTTCGAGACGAATAACAGCATTAAAGAAAGCTTAAGTTTATCAAAAAGCTCAATGACCCATCATAAATCTGCAATAATGTATGCGAAAGATAGAAGGTGCCTATATAGAAAGAAAGCTTCCTGATTGTATCAAGGAGTGAATGTGTGGTCCTTTAACAGTAGTGAATAATTCCAGCAGCAATAAAACCCGAGGCGGTCTCCACTTTTCTCAAGCTTAGTCTCGCTTGGCATGTTGCGTTCGTCGGCAGGGCTTTATACTGACTGGCGCACTACAGCAGCTTCATGTTGACTCTTCCAGCTTTAATTCACATTTGGATTTTCTTCGAAGACACATCTAGACAGGCGACTGTCTAATATCCGTTGGCGTGCTCCATTTTATCTCGGCCTGGTTCGTTGCGCCCATCTGTCGCGTCCTAGCCTTACCGTGACCTGGCTTTTCAGTCACACATTCTTGCCAACCCACTCACGATCGCGTCCGTCGCGACAAAAGCTGGGGAGGATCAATATTATCCTCACGCATCTTATATTCTCACCATGGCCACCGTGAATGGAACCCTGAGTCCGCCATTGCACCTAGAAGCTGCGAGTACGCCTCTATCTGCAAAGCGTAAACGCGAAGATAGCGTTGAAGACAATCAAATAAATGGATATGGCAACTCGAGCAGCACGGAGTCAATCAACGACATTCAAACACTTGTCGTAGACTTGGTAGATGTTCTTAAGTCGTAAGTAGCCATGTCTTGAATCTGTCTGATTGGAACCGGAGCAGCTGGTGACGGCATGTTGGGGGAAGTGCAACATTTACTAACTGTAATAATAGACATGATCATTCCTCTATCTTAACACGAACCCTTCCGGAGCGCAATGTAGCATCCAATGACCACCAAGCAAAACGCCAAAAGGCAGACGGAGCTGCTGAGCCAGAGTCGTCGACAATTTTAGATCGCGCAACATCTAAATCTTACAACACTACTGAGGAAATCCTCAAGGATATAGACTCAGCCGTTTCCGATGTACTAGCGAAGATAGATCTTCCAGAAAGTTCAGCTCGGTCACAATACTTGCCCGTTTCCCCAGAGAAGAATGAGCTCTCGCTCCAAACCCTGGCATTCAAAAAGAAGGCACATGAGCTTGTGCAGCGGGAATTAAATGCGAGAAAGAAGACAGCGCAGTTGAATGGGTCTTTAAATAGTACCAGTTCCTCCACACAAGTCAATGCAGACTCAGTTGACAAGAAAACGGTACTGACCCTTTACGGAAACGCTCCACAGGCAAAGCAGCTTTTTTCTAGTCTTCAACTTGCAAAAAGTGTACCAGGTGTTACTCAAGATGTTCTCCCGGTGCTTCGGGAAGCAGGACTACCACCCGGCATCACTACGACTCAGGTTTTAGCTATCCAGTCCACCGGCATGGTCGACGACAAGAAGCGTGCCAAAACGTTGGGTGAATTGTTCACGAACTCCTCAAATGTTCGACCTTTTGAGCCTCCTAGACCCTCCAAAATAGCAACTACACGGGACACCAAGGTCGGATGGTATCAGCCAGCTTCTGCTGATGCACCTCCACGTACTTCGAGTTATTTCGAGCAGAAGGTTACAACTGGGCAATGGATTGATTACAGTAATACTAGCCCTGCGCATAGTACAAAGAGGAAGCGTGACAGAGCAATGAGTCTTGGTGGCTCTAAGGTACCTCAGATAGAGGCTGAACCTGTCGAGTCGGAAGCTGCAAAAGTAGATGCCCTCTTCCGCAGTGCTTATACCAGTTTTGCGCCTACGAAAGACAATTCAGCAGCTATTGTACCTGATGGCTTGGTCGGAAAATTATGGTGGCAACATATCGGAGAGAAGAGCTTCTCTCGCTTTGTTGAGAACGCCAGCACTATGGAAGATATCAATGCAGTTGACTCGACAGACGAAGAACCAGCTGTTTCTGATGATCGCCTTGAGTCATTCCGAGAGGCCGTGGAGTGGTACGAAACCCAGGCGGTGGACCCTAGTCTACAAGTAAGCGTGGAGAAATCTGCTGAGGAGAAGGATGTCGAAGAGGTATTGGAAGGCATTTCGGAGCTCCTTGAGACATTAAACTCATATCAGCGTATCCGGAACATGTCATTAAACCCACCAAGTCGTGCAGCCGGGCTGTTATCGACCACCGACGCTGGTACCACCGGAACTCCAGCCAAGCCAAGCGAAGCAGAATTGGCGACATATGAGATTCTCAAGTCTCAACTAACATTGATGATTTCTACTCTCCCACCTTTTGCTGTAGCAAAGCTCAACCCTGACCGGCTCTCGGAACTCGGTGTGAGCACGAAGCTTCCCATTCAGTTGCAGAACTACAATGGCGTGATGGAAGAGGACGAAGCTACGACCAAGACGAAGCAGGCTATGTTACCCGTTGCTGCTTCAAGGACACCACAACCGACAGTAACCCAGCGTACGAGCTCTACACCGTCATACAATGCATCCTATCCTTCTCGAGCACCAGCTCCCGTGCCTCAGTATTACGCTCCTTCTCAGACCCCTATCCGACAACCGACTGCCATGCAAAGACCGCCGGCTACGGCACCCGCACCCTATCCTCTGCAAAGACCTGCATCGGGCGTGGCTCCATATCGGCCCCAAAGTTATGGAACGCCAACATACGCTCACCAGGGCGTTCGACCGGTGCAGCAACCAATATATAACACTCCACATTTTGGTGGATCCACTTCTGCGTCGTATTCTGGAACTCCTACTCAAGGATATGCCCGCCCCGTTGGACAACCTTATCAAAACTCGCCACAAGGTTCAGCTCAAGCTTCTCTGAACAATCGATATTCCAACCAAGCCTCATATAACCAAGCAGCGCCAGCCCCGAATGGAGCAGCCCCACGCTACAACAATGGTAACATTGGTAACATTGGTCGTCAGCCATCTCCAAGCCAGTCATCATGGGGTACACGGCAGCCAGATTATGACTACACCAACCGAAGCGGATCGTACTCAGCTGGTGTACCCACATATCCATCGTCGACTTCGAACATGATGCCAAATCAAAGAACATATCAGGCAAATTCGACGGGCGCACCAGCTGCAACTGCGATGATGAATGGGGCATCACAATCACAATCACCTCAGCCTCAAGCTGCTCAGCATCACGCACCACAACAAGCACTCCAGCCACCGCAGCCTTCACAACCACAGCAAGCTTTGGGAGCAACTAGTTACAGCACTTACCTTAGTCATGAACAACAACATAATATTATGGAGCGCCAAAGAGCAGCTCTGGCAGCTCATCAATCAGGTGCACAGCAGCAGGCGGCCAGACAGACAGCGTCACCGGGCCAGGAACAAGCGCAGATTAATGGGAGCACAGTAGTTGCTGGGTCATGATTTATTGCAAAGGCCAACGAGGAATCTCTGGGCTAAATACAAAGTAGAAGTAATAAGAGTTGTGCACATAGGCGTTAAACCAGCAGGGAAGAGTTTGGCGTTATTTCTGGTTGCGAAGGGCCCGGTTTTTGAGGAGCATCTCCAACGGCCTTTTGTGTAGGATTGTACAATTAGTTAAAATGTTCGTATATGCGAAATTGATATTGCCACAGGTTTTTCATCCTCAACTTCGGTAAAGGCTTAAGAGCATCTCTTTTTCTTTTGACCTGTACTTATTATGATGATAAATTCCCGTCCTCAGTGGTAAAGTAGCTGTGGAAACTCTGTCAAGTTTCTGGTGCTGTGAAAGGAATCAGAATCCCCGTCTCACCAGGGAGGACTGGAGTATAAATTCAAAGCAAATGCAGCCTATAGATGCCCATTCTTTATTTCCTCCCAAAACACTCTGTTAGATGAATTAAGACAAAAAGACCTTTAACCAAGTACCATACAGGTAGAAGAAACCTTGATTCGTGGGGTGCGACTTTGAATTGGACCCCTCCAACCTCCTCCGCTTCCCCACCATCACGAGGCTCAAAGGTTCCTTGGCTGCTTTGTGTTACGACGTCATTTCTTACAGTTCAGCTTCACCAAAAACATCTACACGCCAGCTTCAACTACTCGCGAAGCCTTTCCACTCTCTATCAAACGCACAGGACCATATCGGAAATATTCATAGCAGAGAAAGTTCCTAGCACGAATTCCAAAACTAGTCAAGACCAGAACAAAACTTTCTAGACAAACGAACAAGAGCTACATAGTTACCACTAAGCTCTTCAGTAAGAAGACTCAACCCATCAAGATGAACACTCCGACTCTAATTGATATGCCCGAACCACCATCGAACCCCGAAACTCCCACTGAAGCACCGTAAGTCCTGCCCTTCGACTCAACCACAAAAGATACTTATCCTTTCTTAGTGGAACCCCCAATTCAACCACCACTTCCCTCTCTGCCCTCTCCACTACCGCAATCAAGGACGGTCACCGCGGTACCGCTTTCCCCCACCATGGCCACGAACATCGTCACACACCCTCGTCCAATACCCTCGAAGCCGAACGCGCAGATCGTATTTCCCGTCTTGCGGGCCTGGAGCGTGTTTCCACTGCTCGTCCTACAAATCCAACAAACACATCTGCAGGTCCGGGACAAATCCCCGGGTACTTCGATGCAGCTGGCAACCCCGTGTATACGACACGGATGTCGACTGTAGGAACTGCATCTGCAACAGGCAGTGCTGGAGGAAGAACAACGACGTGGGCCAGTGGTAGTACTAAGGACGATGATCAGATGAGCTTAGATGCCAATTCCAATTATCGGGATAATGATGACCGGGATCGATTCTCAACTTCTGCATCTGCAATAGATGAAGATGACGGGATGAGTGATGATACCTCACTTGTAGGCTTCGGTGAAGGCGCAGGCAGCACTGTCAGTGGCCCTACATATTCTCGCAACAACTTGCAAAGAAATTTGGGTAGCCAGAGGGAGCTGGGAGGTACACCGATTAGCGATCGTACAACTGCCACAGCGGAGCAGCAGCGAAAAGAGGCGCGAATGATTGACGGTTTGGCAACGGATGACCAGGGAAGTGGATGGGTTGATACAGCTGCGAGAGGGGGCACCGGTGTCCTCAACAACTCTAGTAGTAGTAGGATTGGCGTGGAGGCTGCAGAGAAGATTGTGAAAGATAAGCTTGATGGTGGAGAGACGAAAAGAGCGCCGCTTGGAAGTCCGGATGAGGCTGGCTTGGGGAAGTTTTACTTTGAAGAAAAGAAATAGAGATATCCATTTGCTAGGCAGTGTTTTGCTGTACTAGGGATTTAAGGGGAAATATGTTCTGATACCATGGGAATGCAATGTTTCTCGTTTTCAGGAAATAATAGTGGCTAGGCCATGTTTCTCTCACAACGATGACGGTTTTGTTTAGACACTCGTGCGAAGCTAGGTTGATTTAGGAGTCTAGGTTGTTCGGATCATGTCATAAATGATGTCGATGGAAAAGCGTTAAGAATCGTAATGAACTTGACTGATAGTATATCAAAATAAACGGCGACAGGGAACGTGAGGTAGGAGTTTGGATAAAATTAAAAAGTTGATAGCATTTTCGACTGAAATCAGTTCTTGTAACAGCGAGCAACTGATGATACGGTTCGGAATTTCTCCATACATGCAAGCCTGTTCCAGCGTAAAGATTGTGCGGGAGATGTAGCTTAGTGAAGTAGCAAAGGATAGCATTATGATATTGCTTGGACTACAAAGGTCTCTGCAAAGGTGAAAGCAAAACATACTAAGTTGTTCAGTCTACAGTAAATCACAATGTTGAGCTGTGTATTTACTAGCCATACCGCATTACTATTAATCTCTCGCAAAACGAATACTAATGGAGTGACTCCCTAGTAGGAGGATTGGTGGCGGTGAAATAAGTGACCATAGCACATCCAACTGTTAGAAAAAAAACCTTCTAACTTAGCTCATAAGATCAGAACATGGCCACATAGAGCCTTAGGATAATAAGCAGCATTGTGTATTGACAATTGACCGAAATTGTAAATGTGCAGCGGAAAGCAGACTCCCAGGGTCTCTTGAGCATAGTCAAGGGTAAAGAATCACCTGAAAATTCTGGATGTTAAGAATTCACAGATTCAGACGTAGCTCGCGAAAAGAGGGTATCAAAATTTCGTTCTCAAGTAGACTTCTTTTCCTTCTCCATCCCAGCCGTGACAATTCTTCGCTGCTCTTCCAACGAGAACACAGACGTTCCTTGTTGGAGAGCGTTAATAAGCAAAGGCAAAGCGTCATCTCTGAAATCCTCGGCAGCTCGAACACGATCCAAATCCTCCGCAAATTCCTGAGTTGCGTGCTGGAGATAATATTTGGTGAACGCAGCCGAGATCTCATCATCGGTCATCTCCTTTGGCGACCCATCCTGATATGGCTATCAGTTTTCATTTCCTGGACGTAGTAAGGAGTCTTACCTTCTTTTTCCCAGTAGATGTCTTCTGGTTGTTCTGCTCTTGCTCACTGTCGCTGTCGGAAGAGACTTTAGAGGTCAGCTGGGACCTGCAGTTGGTAACAAGGAGGCCTACCTTGAGTTCTGGGCTTGCTCTTCTTACGCCTCTTTGGCTTCACGATAGTTTGGGCATCCATCTCCAATTGATGGTTGAGTTGATTTTAGTCTTTTGCAGAATTAATTCTGTACAAGTCACGTTCCTGACTGCCGCTGCCTCTTAAATTTATAAATGGGTGGACTTTGCCCCGGCCTTACAGTGAGTCCCCCGAAGCACACTAATTATTGGCGCTAAGTGACAAACTTCCATCCAAACCACATCATCTTCCACCTTTATTCCTCAACAACAAGAGTTCTGGTTGTTACTGAGCACAACGATCATGTCAAGCAACTTTGCCTTCGGGAGCTTGGTCTCATCTTCTATTGCAGCTGAGCAATTCTTAGCACAATGCAAATTGCCACCGCGTTGCCTCTCATTGGCCACCATAGCATCGAGCCCTTACCAGTAGTGATGGGTGATGGTTGAGGTGTGGTAATCTTCCCAGTCCAGTCCCAAAAGTCGAGCTGGTTGATCTGCGCCGTTAAAATCCAACATTACACGAGCTTCACGTAATCAACTTGAAATAACCCAGCGGCATAACTATTTTCCATTCCACATTTCTCACGGTATTCAATTCGTTTGATTCTCGAACAAGCGTTCAAGAAATGAGTCCAGCTCAAGATGTCTATAGTGCGAGGAACAGTGAACAAGGCAAGACTTGGAGGTAGTCACATACGCCTCAATTATGCATCGCCTTCATGATACTGATATTGCTGCTTATCAGGTTGAATTTTCAGCACAGTCTGGCTATTAGTGTCAGCAATGGATTTCTTATCCATCCCTCGATTCCGGTTTCTAGTATTAAGAATGTAGCAGATGTAGGGACTGGGACTGGGTTCGTTTGCCCTGCTCGTCGGCAATTCCGGAAATTTAATTGAATTGTCTAGTATATGGCTTGAAGATCTGTATGCCCAGCAGTTGGGATCTGAAGGGCTTCCAGAAGATCGGCAATTCGATGGTTTTGATGTCTCATCTACACGATATCCCAAGAAGGGAAATTGTAGATATAGAGTCCATGATATGTTGAATCCGTTTCCGACTCATTTTCATGGATCTTACGACCTGGTACATGTACGGTACCTTGCGCAATCATTACGGAATGACCAATATACCAAAGCTGCTACCAATCTAATGGATCTCTTGAGTAAGTCGTCTAGTATGATATAATGACAAGCGCTGAAAGCTTCTGCAGGACCCGGTGGCTATATTCAGTGGGAGGAGATTGATTATGCTGACATGACAACCATCCCATCCTCGCCGATACATGAGGAGCTCATGACCATTATCACTGGCTGTTTCCGTGCCCGTAACATGAGTATAAGAGGTTCCAACGATGCTCAGGCCGCTCTGAAAGCAGCTGGCTTCGAATGTGTTTCGAGGGAAGAGCGAAATTCGTACTGGGAGAACGGCTTAACTCACGAGGTGCGTAAATGGGCATGGTCGAGTATCGATCGCTTCACTGCTCGAGCTTTGATATGGTCAGGTCTAGCTCGAGATAAGGATTCGGCAGGAATAATAAATCGAGACATGCTTTCTAAGCTTGATCGAGAATATAAAGCAGGAGCTGTGCCTAATTTCGCTCACCGTATTGTTTTAGGTAGGAAAAGTGTGTGCGATGTCTAAATCTATGATATATTTGAAGCATGATGTAATGTTAGCTTAGATACTAGCTTTTAGGGTGCTCATGAAACTATGAAATATACCTAAACGAGATTCTCATAATCAATTTGGTGATAAATTTTTAGAGCTACTTCAGTATATGAGTACTTTCGACGACTTTCTTCTCTTAAGGTGTCAGTAGTATCTCGTCAAAAATGGTAATCACAGAAGCTCAAGTAATGGTGCTGTTGAGTCCCTAATACTCAGTGCTATATTGTGTCATGAGGAATCTTAGCGGCAACTAATTTGACTTTAATCTTCTTCTACATCCAGACCTGGTAGGTCTATTCTGGATCCTATAGCTTCGCCTGAGGTTCTTTCTTAGCTAGTTCTCTCAAATCTTTCCTCAAAATCTTCCCTGAAGGACTCTTGGGAATAACATCCATAAATTTCACGCCCCCACGCAACTGTTTATAGTCCGCAACTTTGCCCTTTACGAAGTCCTTAATATCCTGTTCGGTAAGTCCCTTCTCGGCAACAACATAAGCGCGTGGCACCTCCGTGCCAGGAACATCGACTCCAATAACTGCTGCATCAAGAATTTTGGGGTGGGTGAGCAGTAGAGCCTCTAGTTCTGCTGGGGCGACCTGAATGCCTTTATATTTGATGAGTTCCTTTTTGCGATCAACAATGTATGGGAGACCGTTCTTCCAAACAGCGACGTCACCAGTACAGAACCAGCCATCGACAAAAGAATCCTTTGTTGCTTGAGGATTTCCGTAGTAGCCTCGCGTCACTACGGGACCCTTGACCCACACTTCACCTGGCTTGCCTTCCTCGACATCATTGCCATCATCATCCACAAGTCTACAACTATCAGATTTCTGTAACATAGTCAGGAGGGGCGTGAATGACTCACCTGGCTTGTATACTGGGCATTATTTTACTGACACTCCCCGTGTCATCATTCTCTCCATAGGGCATGATAGTTACGCTTCCTGTCGTCTCACTCAAACCCCAGGTTTGGCTGATGAAGGTCTTCCCTTTCCCCAACTTTGCACTAGCTGCATACTGCAACTCTTTTCCCAGAGGCGCAGCCCCCGAAATCGCTTGCTGTAGAGTATCAAACTGATCTGTGACAATATCCATCTTTGCGATCAGGAGATAGATCGGTGGTACGGTAAAGAAGAACGTAATCCTGTGCTTCTTATTATACTCTAGGAATTTGACAAAGTCGAACTTGGGCATCCAAAAAACGGTTCCCCCCATGTAAAATGGGTTGATAAAATAGCCTTGTACACCAGCGATATGGGCAGCTGGCAAATGGGCGAGGGTACGGTATTCTTCGAGAACTGATTCACCTCTTGCTTCTGCTTTTTTCGTATCTTCTCTCCACATCTGTGTCGGTATTGAACACTCCGCCACGATATTTCTGTGGGAAAGCACCACACCTAAATTCATCAGCCATCAACTCTATCATTATCAACAAGATAAACCTCCCCCCCAAAACTCACCTTTTGGAATCCCGGTGGTCCCACTCGAATACAGTAAACAAATCAGACTCTCTTCTAACTTTCGCCCATCTGTAATCCTCTCCCACTCAATCTTCCCATTACTTGGTAACGCCCTCGCTCCCCCCTTTACACTCTCCATAGTCCAATTCCCCTTCTGACCACCCAATACTACGACCCTCTCCAACCCTAATCCACACATGCCTGCCGCCTCACATGCAACATTTTTCGCATCCTCACTACAAAATACCAACGTACTATTTCCTTGCTTGATCTGTCGAGCTAGTTCGCCTGCTGTGAAACTTGCGCTTGCAGCGCTATAGACGCCCCCTGCGGCAATGACGCCGTAGAAGAGAAGGGGCAGTAGGACTTGACCGGAGGAAATACAGACAACGACATCTTTTCCAGGGCCGGAAGCACCAATAGAGTATGTCTTCCGGAGACCGTGTGCAATTTCTTTAGTTAGTTCTCTAGCATTTGCTTTGGTGATGCTATTAGAGGGATCTGCGGCAGAGCAGTGAATGATGGTGTCTTCGTTTGAGGCGCAATCGGGGTTTTCTAGAATTCAAGCTCTTAGAATTCTGCTTTAAGGTGTAAGAAAAGAGAGGGCACGGGAATCGGTACCGAAGAGAAATGTTAGAAGGTCTTGATTTGGGTAGTCATAGTGTCTGTCTGAAGTATATATGTTCATTTTCGCCATCATCAAGTGCGCAAGTCACGAGCTCTATTCAAGTTGGAGACACTTCTACTTTGATTAGCGGCAAAGATGGTTTATAAAGAAGAAACTGGAACTCAAGAGGTGAATTCGCAGAAATATGAGGTTTGTCAGTAGCTCCTGACATGCAGGTCAAATCGGAAGCATATATCCAGCCATAGCCTATCCAAGGTACAAACCTACCTAGGCAGGCCAAAGGACCGAGGTGAGGAGTTTGGAAGCGAATCAATCCCACTGAGTCGAGGAGCTTGTCAGGATTTAGCTTTTCAAGGATCATTGCGGGGTACCTAGCTTCGGTTAAGAGCTGCGTCGCCTTAGCACCACCATTACACATGTGTCTTCGATGTTGGCTTTTTGTTGAAATGGCAAAGTATTTGTGATAATAAGACGGTTCAGAATATTTTGAAAGATAAGGTACTAAAGCGTTTCTCGAAAGCGTGGTTCTTCTTAAAAGCATGACCAAACAAATTCAATGCCTGGCTCAGCAAATGGGTTAGTGAGGTCGAGGACAATGATGTGTGCATGAGAAGCTTCGGGAAGACAAAAGATGGTCCCACAGGATCAAATGGTCGTACAACCTACAGTGATTGCTTCAGAACTCTCCCATCGGCTCAATTAACTTCAATGAATGATTGATACCTACTGGAATTCAAGCCCCTGAGAACTCGCCTAAACAAGCGAGAATTGTAATGTGGGTCCTTCGAGATACATGGTGCTTATACACTTATACTCAAATCGAACTCAGACTAAAAAACTAAATAGTTGAAATGTTTAAATTACAATTACAATATTTTCTACCAGCAATTCAAAGGATTCTTAAATTGGAAAACTTTTCTTAATCTCATGTTGGGCAGTGAGATATCCTCTACAACATGCGGCATGCACAATTCCATTAGGTTCAATTTCTCCCCAACAAAGCTCCAAACTTTCCAGCTCCCGCTGAGCTATATTCTTCAAAGTATCTTGGTCTTCAGTAGGTAAGAGCGACAATTGGGATATCGCTATCGCAAGATGCATTTTAGCGAATGCAGTTGCCATCCCAATGAGTTCTCCTTTGTGCTCTATTGGTCGCATCGATATGTGCAGCATATTAACCGCAAAGTCTGATGGCCAAGTTTGGAGAAGATGCTTGAGCGAAGGTAGAGCTGCGGAAGAGAGACCATGTTGGCCCATCATATTGACTCCAATACCTACGAGTCCGAGGCTATTTGAACGTCGGACTTCGCCCATTCCTGCCACACATTCCTGCTCAATATCAAAGCCTCCTTGAGCTCGGAGGACCTTGATAATCGCAGAGGCAGACTCGTTGTTGGTCCGAAAGGGGACTGAGATAAACCCCTGGAGGAGGCAAGGATGGGAAAACCAGAGTGGGAGGAATCTCTCGATAATTGGGCGGTCGCTAATCTCAAAAGTTGGGAGACCTTTAAACGGTAGTAACATCGCTGTCGATTGGTACGGAGAGAACAATGTTTCCAAAGAGTTACCATTGAATGAAGGCAGAAATACAGGATGCCCAATAAGTATGTCATCGACATTGTTCGCATGCTGGGTTGTGCCGCCATCTTCCAGAGTCCGTGATATGTTGGGCAGGTCATCGATCCACCGTCTCAAGATATCATATTCATCTTGGGTAAAAGAGCCAAACATTCTTCCGTTCCATCTCAGTTCCTGTAGAAATCGGCTCTTATCGCTATCCCCCTTACGGATCCAGTACTTGCTACAACTTAGTGCATCGAGCAGTGCCCTCTGCCAAACTTTCGACTCGAGTCTGATGGGATCAAGCCAGTCAGCTACACTTCGGGATCCGATCCTGACTTTACTGCTACAGTGGATTCCATGCACAACCTGTGCCTTAGCCTTGAAAATGCCAATCACCTCCATTTCAGTCAGGTTCAAAAACACATCGGAATCATCTAACGGTCTCTTCTTTGAGGGGCAGACTGTTGTTCCTGGCAATCCCAGTGAGAGAAGATAGCCTGCCTGAACCTTTTTCCATGCCCTTTGTACGGCTTCTTCTCCCTCGTATTTGCGTACGTAATCCATATACTCGCAAATTATTTCTATCGCAATTGCGCTATGGCCAGAATGAGCATTGTCGATCGATATGTGGAGGATAAAATAATAGGGGTCTATTCCAACTTCTTTCAATTCTTTTCCCGCCTTCAATGTATCCATGGATATGGCTTCAAAATGAAGGTTGAATCCAAGAATTTCAGGTATAAATTCATTTGGAAAAAGAGAAACTAGCAGTTGAGCGATTGCTGATTTCCATATAGAAACCTCGTTGAGCCGATGCCTGGGGTGACCGAAGTCGATTGTTTCCGCAGTTGGTAAGTCTGGTGCGATAGTTTCAAGTAGCTTGTTGTATACGTGGACATGGTTCTTTTCCAGATCTCCATCCCCCAATTCCTCGGATAATATCTGCCATGCTCCTTTCATGACTTTCCGTAGAGCGAATGGTGTGGTGACCTTACCAATGTGGCCTAGCCATGCCCCGTCAACATACTTGACAGGCGCAATCTGCTTCAACCACCAAACAGCTTCTTCTCTATCCTTAAATAACTCCCTTTCGCCTCCATTTTCTCTTCGGACATTATATTGCTCCCATTCCTTGCCAATATTATTATCCCGTCTGCGTTGGAATTCCTCCAAGTCATGTCGCGAGAATGAGTGGATTGACAAAATGCTATCACGTTCATGCAGAGCTTGAGTTGTTGCACTTGTTTCTTTCAATAAGGAGAGTAACAGTCTTTTGGCCCGCGGAAGCACCTCGGGGAACTTCTCAAGATTATGCAACTGGTAATACAGATGCTTGAGTGCTTTAAGCTCCTCTATGTAAGCTTCGTTGCTATCTTGCTTGTTCGATTCCAACTTTCTCCGTACGAATTCGGCACCTTTTGTAGTCGAGTCTCCCGTGGAGATGATTACATCGGAACCTGACTTCCAGCTTGTTTGATAGTGGGTAATTGACCGGTAGTGGTCCAAGAATATAGCGATAGCAACCGTAGCAACAGTTGCAAATGTCGGAATCCATCCCAACATAAGAGACTCCATGATGAGTCTCTGTTTTGAAATACCAAGAGCCAGTGAAAGATATTTCAAAAGGAGTGCTTTTTCAAAATTATAAAGTAATACAACCTTAGACTATCCACGAAGAATAGGCTTAATGTACCTCAGCAATCAGTACAGCAGCTCAATATCCCTATATGTATCCTTCTATGCTTTAGCAATATTATTAGCGTTCAACTCTCCAGCGAAGATTACCTTGTACATCTTATGGTTGCATAGCATCGATTTTCACCCTAGGTTACTGTCACAACTAATTTTACTTGTCGCAGTCTCGGTACTTCAGCCAAACTTCCGTAGAATCCAATAAATTTCCTTCCCGCCTAACTTCAATATCAAGTGTAATTACATTTACTGGATGCTAAAGTGGCGTGCCAGAACTGTTGTAGTGAATTGAATCAGGGGTGTAATGTGCTGTATTCTAGGATTACGACACACTCTCTGCATATGGAGCGTTCACTGGCGCAAGGAAAGAAAGTTTATTACTTAGCCTTTTTGGCTTGAAATATGAGATAGGAGATACATGGCATAATTCTTCTTGGATCATATCGAGTGCAGCGTGATTTAGATACAGTATAACTACTCTTTTGTTGATGTTTTGATTATAGAGCAAAGACCGAGATCACTTAGTCGCGTTTTTGTTTTCCAAATAACCAGTCTCAGGCCTCAAGAAGTAGCTGAGATAGTATCGGTTCTTTGCACCATCGACTGGTTGTGTTACCCGGTGACGAGGAGAGTGCAATTTCCCATCTGATAGCCTCTGAAGAGAATCTCCAACATTTATCAGGGCGCATCCTTCCATTGGAGGAGTGAAAGCCCATTTGTTAGCATTCCGAAGGAAAGCATGTATACCCCAATCTTCGTAGAACAAAAGTGTAAGCGTTCCACTATCGGTATGCAAGTTCTCGACTACGTCTGACAACTTAGCCATAGATGGATGTGAAACCAATTTTAGGCCGGTATCGCTGCGTTGGCTGGTACGGTGGTGTATCGCGTAACTTGCGGAAAGACTGTTGAGCAATGTTAAGCAAGCTTCGTCACACCCAGCACTGAACTCGGTGAAGCTGTGCCACTTATCTTGGAATGGCTTCGGCAGGCGAGTAATGGATGCACCTTTCAGAGCCACTTCATCCCGGGATATCTGTCCCGTTATGTTAGTAACAAGATCAATACTGAATTGGAACAGGTTCAGAGTTCTCACTTCAAATGACTCGCCCCCATAGCCACTTTTCCATCCTAGGTCTTGTGAGGGAAAAATATCAAGCCTGACATCCTTCAGCTTAGTCTCCTCATGCTGAGCGAAATACTCTGCTGCCAACGTGTATATTTCAGGAAGGCGTGCTAGTATACGTTCGCCCTGGGTGTCTCCGCGTAGGTCAAGAAAGAAGAGCCCTGTGCTGGAGGCTGCTTGTTCTAAGGTGGCTATTTCAGATGCGTTTTCGGTATGGATTTTGGCTAATGAGATAATTGGGAGTTGGGTCACAGGAATATTATGATCTGCCATTTCCTTCATCTCGTCTAACTGATATTTGTGATATCTAGAATGCAAAGGCTCTGGTGCGGTAGTGTGCTGTGTCTAGAACATTGGGAAGGCGCTTCTTTTAAAATTCCTGTATAGATTACCAAGTCGCCTCAGAGTGGTGAGATAGGATGCCGAATCTATGTAACATGACGATCCTGGCAATGCATCAGTCAGGTGTGCTGTATCATGAGAGAATGGCTAATTGTGGGAACAAGCAGAGATGAAGCGTGGAGGAGCTTGCATTCCGAAGGCGGCATGAACAGACGGGCTTACTTCTCCAAGGGTGTAAAGAAAACCACAACATGATAACATAGGGAACACCAGTAGATGAATGAACTAAAAAAAAATGCAACAAAGGTTGAAAGGCGCTGTAGAGCACAATAAGCTCGGGAAGCCCGGATACCGACATATCTGGCGGCTTTACTGATCACAACCTGTAGGTCTAGGAAAGTAAGGAGATTGACGATACCATGTCAATCTCTCATACAGACAGCCTGTGTATCCTTTCCGTCATATAATTTCACATGTGGTCAATAACAAGCCAGTGTGCTTGGTATGCTTTGGGTATGACTCCTTACAAAGCTGCAGCGGAGTGTAATTTTGCGAACTTGAGGTTAGTGCAACCAGACTGTTGATACGAAGATGTCACTTTGGCATCTATAGGAAAACCCTCAAGTTCATCCGCGGATAGCTACTAGATGCTATTCGCCTTTTTCTCAGTACCTAAAGTAAGCGTTTCTCACACCTTCAACATTGCCTCCAAACAAACACCGAGCATAATGACACCGGATGAAACCACTCACTTGCTGTCGACTTCAGTAGGCGACTCGGCCTGTTTGCCTGCGGAATTGGGGGATTTCACGATAAAGGCAAAGAAAGGCACGAAATTTGCACTATGGCAGATAGGAGCATTTGGGGGTAAGATGAAACATTGAAAGGCTTCCTCAGTGTTGGTACAGCTATCTTGGTCTAACGAAGTCTCCAGGCATCCTGCTTGCATATGCGGATACTTCCTTGGTGTGGGCAACTCATGAGACAGTTGCTTCACATTTCAACGATCTACAAAATTCATCCTGGATGATGACGAGTTTTACGATAGGCAATTGTGTAACTTTACCTTTAGTGTGTAGCTTTATATATCTCTTCCATCACTAATATTCGCGGGCTTTGAATAAATTCTAGGCATAGATTTACTGACCCTATAATAGTATGGGCGATTAAGTGATACTTACGGTCGTCTTCGTCCACTAATCGTGGCTTATTGCACCTTTTGCATTGGTACCTCACTCTGGTAAGTAAGAGCCACTTTCGCCCTCCAGATATGACAAGCGTGCTTGTTCATAGTAAGCGAGCCTGGAACCATAAGACGAAAACTTTTCTCATGCAAGAATAGTGGTATTGGACAGGCTTACTGGCAAGTAATTCTCGGGAGAATCATTGCCGGTTGCGGAGCATCTGGATTAATATCTCTGGCTTCCATTATAATTACTGGTAAAGTCGAAAACTTTCGCTCTTCCTCCTCTTCTTCAAAATATTACTGTTCAAATCTAATAAGCCCCACTGAATAGATATTGCCGCACCCTCGAGCGTAGCAGTTCTTCGAAGTTACGTCAACATAGCCTCGACAGTTGGATTGTCGCTCGGTGGCCCACTTGGAGGGTTCTTAGCCGAAACTATTGGATGGCGATGGTAGAAACTCATCTCACTTCCAATATTGCTACGTTGGCTAACTTCATATTTGTAGGTCGTTTTTAGGTCAAGTCCCTATTGCAGCTGCTTGTTGTGTGCTCCTTGTACGGGGTCTCCAAAATTCCTTGCCAACACTCGAAGAGGCAGACGAAGAGCATCTGGAAGAAACCGAAAACGAGATTAAATCTAATGATCTTGTATTTGATTTTCCCGGAGCTATTTCTCTTGCCATAGGCCTATCGTCTTTCCTTGCAGTCATCGATTTGCAAAATCAATTATCATGGGGCCACCCTCTTGTTATTGGGATAACGATCCTTGCGGCACTCTCTATATTGGCCTTCCTTGCTTTGGAGGCATATCCGGGGAAACGGGAAGTTTTGATACCTTTGCCATTATTAAAGACTGAGGTTGGGGCCTTCTGTGCTGGACAGGTAAGTCGTGTCATTGAACATGTTGTTCACTCAAGGAATTTGTAATCACTGGCGAGAATTCAAGATTGTTCTATTACACCATACTAACTTTTGGAAACGTACCAGCTACTTATTGTTGGTAGCTGTCACGGAGTACGTAAAAGCATCCTCACATTTTCACTTCGTTTTTGACAAGCTGTATAGTTTGTCTCTCAAATAGCACCTTACTTTTCAAACACGCAAGGTGCTTCAGACGCAAAAGCAGGGGCTCAAACAATTCCATCGAGCGTTGGCAATGCAGTGGGCGCTCTTATTGCTGGCCAATTGATAAAACGGTAGCGTGATTTCCTTCCTCCTCCCGACTTCTTCTTGCTGATAGGTATCAATTACGCTCTAGATTTGGAAGTTATAAAAAGCTTTCTCTTGCTTCCCTAATTCTCTGTATCGCCACTGCACTTATCATACTGTTCCAGTGGTCTCATCCTGTCAGTACGTAATCCGATCTTAGCCACAATATAACATGAGTCCTATGCTCTGTTCTGTTGTTTTCTTCCAAGTCAGGTCATTTAGGGTCTAGCCATTTTCACATTCCCAAATGGGCAAAAGAATCCCAGGCCCAGAAGAGAAACTGCTGACACCATATTCTCCTTGTAGATCCTTGGGAAGCCCTCACTACCTTACCATTTGGCCTCTTTGCTGGCATAGTTCTGTCTACGCAGTTCATCGGCTTATACCTATGCGCACCAAAGCAATACATGGCAACAGCTATTAGTATGTACTACATGTGTCAACAAATCGGCATCGCAGTGGGTATCGGCCTTAGCTCGACTCTTCTGCAACGACAGTTCCAAGCCACACTATACAAAAACCTGGTCGAAATCCCAAGATACAAATTAGTTAGTCTCATGTGTCACCTTTTTTGAGATAGCGAAGAGATACTAATTCGTCTTTAACAATTTAGCTCATCAAAAGTATCTTATCTGATTCTTCCATCGTGGCCCAACTTCCTATGAAAATCAAATCAATAGTGTCGCAAAGCTATCTGGATAGTTTCTGGATTGTATCAAGTAAGAATTTCAATTTGTTAGCCCATCGTTGCAAGTGTAGCATAGAGAACTGATACTTCATCTAGCATATGTCATTTCAGCTCAGACGCTTGCTATTCTTCCTATGCTATTTACCACTGAGAGGCAGAGCGAATAAATGTCTGATTTCAGCTAATTCAGTCAACATTTCGAACGTGAAAAGGATCTTTGGGCCTAAATGTACTAATACACCTGTTTTTTCTCATGCTTGGTTGTATCATATAGCAGAACATGTAATACTAGTTTCGAAAATCAAATCAAAGTAGTCAAAATTGATACTACATATCTATTAATTGGTGAAGACGAGTTTTAAAGACGTAGGGTGCATTAGTTTTGGGATATGAGTTTTAATAGACGAGACAGTCATTAAGGCGAGCAGATGAGTTCTCATTAAAAATTTCACAGCACTTATAGACGAAAACTTTTATTTTCTACAGAAATGAATGATCTTCAGAGCGATACTGGAATTATCGAGTCCTCTATGGACTTTTCAACACACTCTCATGGACTCTGTCGAGTATCAGTTGCTGAATCATACATGACTAGCCTCGAGCCTCCCTGCTCTTTCCAGGCGACCTTCACTCTTCGGGTCGTAGAACGCTGTTCTTTGTTCAGTGACTATTTCTTGCTTTAGCTAGTTCGAGGTGAGCTTACGTTTCTCTCCAAATACAGTAGTCCGGATCCCTCTCCTTGCCATCCGGGGGTAGTTCCCTGGAATGACTCTGTGAAGAGTTGCTCTCTACACGCTTGTCAGCTTTGCTTCATCAGGTATTCATTACCATAGGGCTGTACATTATCCCATAACGCGATACTACCAACTACCCACTTCCATCTGACGGAGTGATCATCGGAACTATGAATATGCAAGTTCAGGAACTGTAGCAGGGCATCTGATTCCGCTTTCTTCAGCTCAGCGAAGCCAGTGCAATAAGCGAGGTTTACATTGAGGGACTTCAGACCAGTCACAGGGTGCGTACGGATCGCCGGATGATGAGTATCAATCGGTGGACGGTTAGGTTCATCGTTGAAGTAGTCCTAGTGGAAGATCAATTAGTAAAATTTCATTATGGTATAACTGATGTGGTGCAATAGCTACAGGGCGATGGACTCAATTCGCTGGTGCAAGTTGAAATAAATTAACACGAGGAAGAGTGGAATTGACTTGAAGAGTTTTACTTACAATGGTGGTATCATATTGCAAACGCGAGGTGTGGATGGCATGTAATCCTTCCAGCAATTTTTGCATATGAGGACTGAGTTCATCATAAAGACCGTACCCAGAAACCCAGGCTGTATCTCCACCAACTTCGGGGTGTTCCTCCATACGGAGCATAGAGTAGCTTGGGGCTGCCTTCAGTCAGAAAATATTTGCAAGAGCTGGAGGGTGATTCACGGTTAATTTCAAAGCTGGTATCAGCATGAAACTCAGTGATAGGCCATGGAGTATATTTTAAAAGAGTTCGCCAGTCCGCGTTGCTCCCTCGGACTATAAAATGTTTTGAATCCTAAAGCCTATTAGCAAGAGCCTGTTTCTTGCTGTTAATTTTTTTTGGCAAGTTTGGAAGTGTACTTTTTGCGTGGTATGTTTGTCCAAGATCCCGAAGTGTTCGAAGATCTCCACTTGCCTCTCCGTTGTCAAATCTTGGTCTTTGAGGAAGATAACACCGCGTTCATTAACCAATGCGGCGAGCTCATCCAGTTGTTGGTTATTTAACCTACTAAGCTGAACATTCCTTAGCTCGGTACCTTGGTTTCAGGTCAGTTCCTCACGATTGCAGACCACTTCTGGAAATTGGGGACAAATTTACCAATGCTTTCTGTCAAGTCGACTCGATTGGCAACAGCGTACAATGCCTTTTTCTCTGGATCAGCATATGATCCACGGTCTTTCAACGGTTCGAATTCCGTGAGAGGAGGATCGGGTGGATTATGAGCTCTGATCTTGGGATTGTAGTGAGAATGAACTACTGTCGGGAAACCAGAGTCTGGGGAGATGTGCTTGTAGGCTTCAAGAGTTTCAATTGGGGCCGGTCGAACTTTCGCCATGTCAAAGTTTTTAAGCTGGTAAGCCGAAGGGCTGCGTAATCAAGTCAATTGAAGCCTCGATAGAAAGTGCTGTCTGATATCTTTGAGACTGTGATTTGGTAGAACGAAAAAGCACTCGCGTTATGTTTTAGGGATACCCAAAGCCTTCGCTGCAGCTGGCACCGAAATTAGTAGTATAAGTAGGACAGCTTCATCTGTAACGTCGCTTCGTCATGTAGTCTTTACATTACTCAAGAGACACATCTTGTTGACCTAGGCCCGGGAATTATCCCGAACTGTATGGATGCGTGACTTAGACAAAGTATTTAATTAATGTTACATTTTTTAATATATTGATTCATTAACTTGTACGCTTTAAGTCGCAGAAGCAATGGCGCGCGTATGACAAGGACAGCGTTCTGGTAATGAGCGACATGATAACGGACGGCAAGTCTTTGTTAGTATTGGCGAAAGAAGGATACTTACAGTGCCATCTGTTGTGCAGCATACTCTAGCATTTCACTTTGACCTTCGGACAATTAGGGATGAGGAAAACATTTGATGCAATATTATTTACGGACATAGGTCAACCTTCAAACTCAGGCCACATATTGCCATCATCTGTCTAACTTCTGATATATCTTGACAGCTAGGAAACACCATACCTATCAATGCTTGAGTCCTCATACCTGATATCAAGTCAAGATGCACTTGACTTTTCCCCCAGTATCTCCTTTCCCGGAGCTGATTCAACGGGCAGAGAGAAACCCCTATAAAGTTATCCTCCGAGATCATTCCACCGGCGTGACAGCTACAGCTGGACAGTTGCTGTATAGTGTCTCTTTACTCCGTGATAAGCTCCAAGCGGCGATTCGGGAAAACGAAATATATGACACCAAAAAGGACAATGAGGATCGATTCATATTCCTGATTGCCCCTCCAGGGTGGTATTACGTGGTGTCAATGCTCAGTATATTCTCACTTGGCGCAGGCATGTCCTCACAATGTAGGTAAGCTGCTACTTCTGGCAGAGAGGCTGACTGTACTCATTCTGAATTTAGCCATTGTCATTAGACCAGAGGAGATCAAAAGCCTTCTGAAGCTCGCAAACCCATTAGCTCTCCTCTATGCGCCAGCCTTCACTGAGAAAATTGAAGCTATAAGAGCGTTGTGTGCTGAGAACAATGACGGAGTTATTCGAAGACTTCCTTATGTCGAAATAACTACGGCTTATCCCGAGGGGTTGGAGTCTCATATTTATGAAGTAGATCCAAGCACAGAGCCAGAACTTGCTCGGCCAGGCTCGCTATTCTTTACTTCAGGCACATCGGGAAATCAGAAAGGCGTTGTTCATTCTTACCAGGCACTTCTTGCTTCCGCGAGAGAGCGAATAGTGACATGGAAATTAACAGAACAGGACGGAGTCTTAAACCAAAAGCCAGGCAATTGGATGGGGGGCATCTTTGGAATAATTCCAAGTCTAATGTCTGGAGCGTGCCTGTGAGTTTTAGCTGGCATCTGTATTTTTTTTTATTCATGACTTCAAAAAGAGTCATTCTAGCTAGTATTGGTATGCTAATCCCATGTGTATGGTTATAGGGAAACATGCGCTGGCGTTTTCAATCCTAAATGGTTCTGGGAACGCATTAGTCAAGGGGGAGTGAGCGTCTTTGACATTGCGCCAACAGGCTATGATAGGCTTGCACAGTACTTTGAGGAGCATATTTCTGTGTTGCCTCCTGACCAAATAGAGACTTATGTTCAAGGGATGATAGCGACGAGAGTTGCAGGTGTCTCCGGGTCGTTGCTTCCACCACACACACAAAAGAGATGGACAGAGCTCCGACGTGGAAAACCCTTGTTAAACTTGTATGGATCAACAGAGGTAACACTAATATGCAGTATGAGGTGGGAGAATCCTAATTATCCTAATATGGTAATTCTTCAGCGTCTTTACCCTGTACTATAATACTAAATATGTTTTAGTGTTCTGTTGGACCAGCTGTACCAGGTGTTGAGGTGAAGCTTGTGGAAGGAGAGATGCGCCTCAAGGCTCCTTCGATGTTCTCACGGTAAAAATGATTGAATTTCTCACTATCAGTAAAGGCTAACGCAAGAACAAAGGTATCTTTCGGATGATCCAACCCAGACCGAGAAGGCTTTTGACTCAGAGGGCTTCTTTAAGACTGGCGATTGTGCTGAAAAGCTAGGAGAGAGCTATATAATCCATGGCCGGGCGAATATCGATGGTCTTACTTCTCTCCTCTTCTAGCAAGATGATTTCTGATTTGAATTCTAGTGCTACACTTTTGGGGGTTTACTTTGCATACAGGCGAGATTGAAAGCGCCCTCCTTTCTCTTCCCTACATTTCCCAAGCCACCGTGCTGCCCCTTGAGGATAAAGAATACCAAGAACGGGCTGCAGCGATTCTTCAGATCAAGCCGTCATTTAAATCAAATCAACCAGATCTAAACACACTTCGTAATAACTTAACGGAATTGACAGGGTTATTTCTTTTCAAACAGCCAACGGTGGTCTATTGGCTTCAAGAGGGAGAGGAGATCCCGATGACAGCAAATGGTAAGATTTCAAAGAGAGATGCACAGAAAAAGTTCTTCGGTGACAGGTGGCGATGCAAGGAGAAGGTGGAAGTTCTGGATTTAAAGGGTATGGAGTACTGGCGTATGGGTGGTCAATGTTAAGAGATGCCGGTGAAAGTGCAAAACATTGTGCTTTTATAATTAGCAAAATTTCGATTGGCACAAGTAGTTTTTAACCAGAAACCAACAAGCAAGGCACTTAGCTCCGGATACTTGAGACTGACCTCGCTTCTTTGAGTCGTGGGATCTTACATGTTGGCTTGAATGACATTTTTCTCTTCCAGACTATTAGCCACCATGTACATGCTTCTGAGCAAGTCTTGGGGGGTGTGCGAATAAGCTCATACACTGAGATAGCATATGAGAAGGAATAGATGGCTTCATGCATTGTCTACAGGCTTGCCTTCTCGAAGTTCTCATATCGATTCCGCCCGAGCACTTAATCTCCGGAAACAGAAGTAACTATTCCTCTACATGAGTTCTATGGAGTTGCGGATAATCCTAGATAGAACATACATACCAATGTAGGCGAATTTAGCTATGCTGCTAGGTAACAATCACACAGAGTAACGACATTTTCATGTATATCGCATGTTGCCCTCCGACACGCAGGCGGAAATTTAGCAGCTGACCAACTCTTATCGTACATATTCTGTATATTTCCTAGACGATTCTGGAGATACATGGTGGCCTCGGCGAGAATACAGATTGGATTGCGCCATCATATGAAGTGTTACAGTGTGTGTCTGTCGATCACTTAAACCCGTTCGTTTCGGTGAAAGTTTGTTGCACGTTGTTAGTTAAATCGTACCACTCTGTAAGGGTTCAGGAGACACACTACATCAAAGTCGAGTGCATTGTACTAAGATTATTTATCATAGATGTAAATGTAAACGCTATTCTCTTTGACCCTTACTATGTGTAAGATTGCAGAGGTATTCTCTGGTTCTAGTTGGCCCTTCATTTTCCAGTACCTGCCATTCTGTCTGCCACATACCTGGCCTGGAATCTCGTATTTCAAGGGAGCCAAGGGAACACGGAGTAACAGTCACCAGCTCGAAAAACCAAGGAGACTAGGTTGAACGCAATTTTTCAATTAGTGGCAGGTGCCAGATTGATACTTCATTGCACATCCACTAATTCGATATCTGGACTATTCGGTGGAACACCACACATGTTATATACCTGCTACAAGGTAGGCATGACACAAAGTATGATCATGCTGTAGCTTTTAGATGAGGTATTCAGTGTATAATGCAGGGCCTATCACCTATATTAATTCTTTGGAGTGATCATCATGACCAGCAAGCATCCGATCAAGTGCTATTCAAGACGGGGAAAAAACTGTTCATGACGAATCGAACCTAGACTTTACATGTGTCATGGCTCATCCTCCATCACATTCCGCGACGAAACGTTCCTACATAGCTACTTGACTCCCTTGCAAATCATAACGACGGAGCGCGCAAATATCCTCACAGACATCAGCACGACAATCTCCTTTCCAGCATGTCTACTTCAAGACCACCACTCCCAGCCGCAGAACCATCTTACAACCCTAGGTTCGTCCGTTGTGCCCCCTTTGCAAGTTTCTGTCTTTAATATCTCGTCCCAGTCGCCCGTTCCCAGACGTTTTACCGCTGTATAAATACCCTATCCTGACCTGCCCCGGAAAGTCCATCGTCGTCCTGCACGTTACATTCCCACCAGACGGCTCTACGCCACCTCACACGCACGCGGGTGCTTTCGTCTCGGTCAACGTGACGTCGGGCTACGTCCTCAACAAGATGAACAACGATCCCATGATAATACTCGGGCCGGGAGAATCCTTCACGGAGAGCCCAAAATGCAGGCATATCATTAGTGACAATGCCAGCGCCACGGAGCCGGCAACCATGGTTGCGACTTTTATCGTGGACACGAAGGTTGTGGATGCATTGGGCGTTAATGGGCTGGTAATTATTGATGAAGATTATAGATCATTGGCCGTGGAGAGGAAGCAGAAACCTCCAGCAAATATAGGAGGGACCAGCTAGCTAAATGGAAGCATAGAGTTTAAAAAGACAACCATGAGCTTTGAAATTGACAATTTCTAAACTTGAATCAGCAGGATTGCGAAATCTCCACAACGAGAATTTCTTGACGTGCTATATCGAGCTGGCGTTTCTAGACTTGCTTTTTGCTCGTAAATCCGCCATGCCCAGTGTAAGAAATAGTTTACACTTTGGAGAATGGCTAAATGTCCTTTTAAAGAAAAAAAAGACTTCTTTCATGAGACCCAAGCTTGAACGATAGCATAAACATTGAGCCGACGAGACTGGCTGACCAAAATCACTTAAAAAAGGGGGTAACTCATGCTGGTCATCGTGTCACAACACTGAAGATTCATCTTGATCTCCAGTACTAGATCTCTTCCTTCAACATGCTTATAAAAGACTAATATCAAACATATATTCATAAGTTTCATCTCCATTCTTCACAATGTCTGGTGCCTTGGTCTCCAAAGGGCATCGCCAACGTACCACTTAAGGTTCTCATTGAGACCTTCGTTCGATAGCTCCTTCTAGCCTTCCCTTCGACTTGTAAGAATTCACGAGGCTTTAAATAAGCGTATGAAGTCAGGTCGATATCCAGTGAAGCATTTATTGGCTCCAGAGTTAATCAACTGAGTATCTTGAGACATGCCTTGGGTATCATTACAGGAAAACGTACCATCTTTGGAGGTATCAAAACACTGGGTGCGTACTGGCGCGCTGCGCATGTACACCCCGTAATGCAGCAAGAAACAGACAGACCACAAGAACGAGCTTCTGTCGTATGCGGAGAATTAGTTCATTCGTACTCGTAATGGCCAGGTGATGGGACAAATCGATCATTCGTAAAGTCTGTGGACCTTCACAGTGCCAAGAACATGTTAGGTCTGAGCTGATTGTATTGACCACCTTGTTTACACAACAGAGCATATGGTTATTCGATAAGCCTTACGATATAAAGACTTTTGATTACGACGCATATTTGAATGCGGATGTTGCTAATCCGCCAATTCACGAACTTAATTTATTTTTATGTACAAGCGAGGTGACATGTCAGAGCGAAGGAAAGTCAACTACTGCTATCTAGAACCGAGTGGGGCAATAGCACAAAGTGTTCGCGGCTTCCGAACTGTTGTAAATCATGCTTTGATCTGGAGGGCTAAGTGATGAGATAACTGAGGACTGAAGAACGTGTTGCACCAGGAGGCACTTCTAAATCTAGAAAGGCTTCACCTGCTTGCTCTTGTGTCTTGAGACGCAGAACGAGGGATGAAAGCCCGGATCAGGCACACCCACTTTTACATATTTAATTTACCTCATACTCTATCGAGTACAGTTCTGCAGAGGTGCCATCCGAATGATTTGGTTGAACGGTTTCGTCAGTGATAATTACCTGGAGAAGGAGGGGGATCCACGGTCGATCGAACTCCTTGTGTATCGGGTCTTTGCTCGTGATCTTCGGCCACCAGCTCTCACCAAATCTCACTCTCACTCTCCTTGTGCCAGATCATGTTCCCAAGGGTCAGTCACAACTGGCGGACGAGGTTCAAGAAGTATACTGATGTCACGACATCTTCCCAGGTCTCGATGCGTCTTTTCTCCATCACACCCAAAGATCCGCAGAGCCGTGATGGTGATCTCAAGGTCCCGACCGCAACATAAGCCGATTGGCGTTCCTTAGCCACGATTGGTTAGAGTTCGGCGTGGCTCGGCTGCATGTCTCAGTTGACGTGGTGCGAGAGTGAAACTCCACTTTGAGTCTTGTCTTGTACGGTACATCGCAGCACGTTACCGAACATCAGTCAGTTCGCATGAAGTTCGTCCCAGCAGCTGTGAGCCCGGTGCTTGGGTTAATCCTCGAAAGATTAGACCGGGTGACGAACTGCTGGAGAACGGAACCACCATCGCCCGGAGTACGAGTATACAGAGCGATTTCCATGTTGTGTTGATTCGGGGTTAATGTTTCGTCTGGAGTCTACAGTCCTTCTGCCCAGTAACCTAAGAGGTCAAAGCCTGTTTCTAGCGGAAGGTCCGGCTGTTCCCCCAAAGACGCCCTGGCCCGTTGTAAGTCAGCGATGGTTCAGGAACCCGCGCGGTACCTGATTTTAGCACCCGCTCCAGCCAATCGTTAGGACCAATGGGACTGGTGCGTGGTAAAAAGCTGACAGATCGCTTATTCCCCTGAGAAGGACCCATGTGAACGAGCGGCACGGGCTGCCCCTGTTTGAACATCGACACTAGATTTACTACTTGCGGTACGGCACTGTTCGATTCAGTCCTACTGTGTAATAATAAGACTCCGAAGTAGAGCCCGGATCGTACAGTACAGTATCTGCCATCCCCATCGCCAAGTGCGAAAATGGGTCAACCCAGCATGCCGGAATTGCCTATCACTTCGATAAGATTCCACAAATCCCACTACCACGACACACCTTCCAGACTGGACGGGATACTAGCAAAAGAAGTGTGGCCACGCGTCCCAGTACTGGTCCCGTTGGGTTGGAGGTGTTGGTGGGAACATGTTAGTGTTGGTTCCAGTTTATGACCGTTGGGTTAGTTGTGCTTGGACATGGGGAGGAGTGGAAGCTGGCAACCAACAGAAACAAATGCAGAGGGAAAACTTTGCTGCTGGTGGTCCACCAGGAAAGCCACCTAAGGAACCACTTGCGTTGTTTCAAGGATACAGTGAGTGTAACTAGGCGTTATATTTGTCGACCTCCGGCGCTTTGGTGTTGGTAAACGCCGGAGGATGTGCTGCCCAATTCACTGGACATGACTCTGTCTTCGTGGCCTCCTTGCCAGCTTGCCAACTTTCAGTCGGATCCATGCCATGTTCCCGGATGCTATACTTTGAAAAGGCATCTGGCAGGGGATGGGAATCGTCATCGCCGGGGCAAAGACCGTGCCTATTGAAGGTGCTACGCAACATCTAATCTACGGTAAACTTGAATTAGCAACGACACAGTCCATGCAGCGAGAACGGAAATACATTGACGGCGTAAGAATGCGTAAGAATAAACAAAGTAGGCTATTTTGATGGTCAGCGCTTCATGATTGGTGGTGGCATCTGTCATGTTTGGGCGTGCGTTGTGGGTTTCGTAAATAGAGTGTGTGGATGGAGCCTCCACATCATCGGTGCAGTGGTGAGCCTGGCCGCCCCACCCAGCACCGAAGGCTAAATCCTGTTCCTCCCCTCCAACTCTCTCTCCCTTCCCTTCCTCTTTCCTCCACCATCCACGACGCGACACCGTCAACGACTTCACGATCTTTCGTTCATAACGCTCCTTCCCTGGCGGACTTTCATCTTGAGGATCATTGCAACTTCATTCTTTTATCCATTGGACATCGAGACATCTGAACTACTTTCAAGTTCCCAGCACTCTTTTATCACTCACACTTCCATACAAAACTGCAAGCCTCCTCCACAGACTGCGTCTGCCATACATTCCTTTGACACCATTATTCATTCTTCATTGAGTTGTTCAGCCCTGCTACAGCAACCTCATATAAAGGTAAGCACATGCTTCGTTATTTGCACCTTCCTCTAGAGCAACGTGGTTGCTGTGTCGGAGTCGAATGCTGTTTTATGGAGATGGCTCTTGGTGAAAACAACGGCTGGTCCATTAAAAGTCCGCAACACAGCAAATGGACTGGCCCTCGAATTTCACAGTCTCTCCACATTCAGTTGAACTCTCCGCGCTCGTTACCAAAAACTCTAATTAAATTGCCTTTCGTTCATCTATTGACATCTCTGTGCCGGTCACAGAATAAATCAACACACACTATCTCACTTCAATTCTTTCGACTCGTTACTTCAATCTTTCAAGATGAAGATCACTACTCTTGCCCTCAGCGCAATCTCTCTGTCCCAGCTTGCTGCGGCTCAACCTCGTCGTAAGCTCTCTCCCCCAAAGACCTTTCGACATTCTCAATGCTAACCTGAACCAGGTCATGCCCACCGCCACATCAAGCGTGATGCTGATGTGATGGTCACCGAGACCGTCGTTGACACTGTCTATGCACAAGCCACTGGCCCCAGTGTCATCATTTTTGTCGACCAAGATGGCAATCCTGTTTCAACCATGACCGAAGGATTGGTCGGAGAGGATGTCAAGCTCTGGAGCACTGCCTTTGGTTCACGCCCAACTCCCGCTGTTGAGGTCCCGGCTGCTGTTGTTAATGTTGCAGCTGCTCCCACATCCTTTACTACTGTCTCGATTGCTCTCGCTGCTACAAGTGAGGCCATTCAAGTTCAAGCTGCTCCAACCACCACATCCGCTGCTCCAGTTGTAGAAAGTCCTGCCGTCGTTTCTCCTATGATACAGGTTGAGGTTGCTGCAGCTTCTAGCCCAGTTGCTGAGGCTCCAGCTCCAGTTGTCGCCCCTACAACCCCCGCTGTTGAAGTTCCGGCAACTTCGTCGGTTGCTTCCGCTCCAGCTTCATCATCCGCATCTTCAGGTTCTTCCGGCTCTGGTTCTGGTTTTGGCTTCTCATACTCCCCTTACCACGGCGACAACAGCTGCAAAACCAAACAGGAGGTTCAGGCTGATTTCGACATGATTGGCGGTGGATACTCAGTCGTACGAATCTATGGTGTTGACTGTGACCAAACTGCCACTGTCCTTTCAGCCGCCAAGTCCAAGGGCCTGAAGCTTTTCGCAGGTATCTATGATATCACCAACCTTGAGGAATCAGTCAAGAAGATCTCTGCAGCAGCAGGAGGCGACTGGAGCGACTTTGATGCTGTTAGCGTTGGAAATGAGGTGGTTAACGGCGGTGGTTCAGCCGCCAGTGTTATTGCTGCCATCGGTACAACTCGTTCTCTGCTGAGATCCGCTGGCTTCACTGGGCCTGTAGTCACAGTCGACACTCTCGTTGCTGCTCGTGCTAACCCTGGATTATGTGATGCATCTGATCGTTGCACTGTCAACTGCCATCCATTCTTCGACGGTCAGGTCGCAGCTGATGGAGCAGGTGACTTCCTCGAGTCCCAGATCCCAACTCTTAGAGCTGTGCTTGCAAACAAGGACCAAGAGATCGTTATCACCGAGACCGGATGGCCATGGCAGGGAGAGACCAACGGTCTCGCCGTTCCATCCAAGTCAAACCAAGCTGCCGCTATCTCTAGCATTAAGAGCAAGTTTGCTTCTAACCCCGCGTCTATCATTCTCTTCACCGCATTC
>Ga0247810_10000038_pt1 | contig 225419 bp, 207 predicted proteins | sample UWRJL119311C1_FD_179918 | JGI IMG/M metagenome (GOLD analysis project Ga0247810, IMG submission 179918) | Plant litter microbial communities from Arlington Agricultural Research Station in Wisconsin, United States - UWRJ-L119-311C-1 | ecosystem: Environmental > Terrestrial > Plant litter >...
GCGGCTCCATGGTTAGCGATGCAATTGTTCGAATTGCTGTTACTACCTCGCTTGCAAGACTTGCGCTCTCTGCAAATCTTTCTCCATTAGCCTCTTCAACTTTCGTTTCGAGCCGAATTCTGAGGTAGCCAGATCCTACGATAGGGGGTAGACCACCGAAGACCATGACTAAACCCAGCTTCCAGCCATATGCAATTGCTAGTGCGCTACTTGAGACAAGGTTTACGACAACAACTAGTATTAAGAGGATATTAGCGCTCATCAGCTCCTGTAATTGGGTGGGTAGGACCGAGAGTTTGGCCGTCAGCGCGCCTGAAGCGTTCTCAGGTCGATCGAAGAATTCCATGTCCTTTGCCTTGTTAGCAAACCTGGTACTTACGTGTCATGGAGCAACATCAATACTTACTTAACTCAAGACCTGATCAAACATTTCTCGGTGGTATCTGTGAGTCACTGTTTGCCCAATATAGTTGCAAGTCCAGCCAATAACAAAGTACGCGAGCAGGTTGCCGAGTGCAACTACAAAGAAGAGAAGCGAGTAGAAATTTGCTTGCTGACTGGCCTTTTCACCTTCTAATAGGAACACGTTTAGGATTTTTGAAAATAGAATGGCTTGAGCAGGGTACGTTGCGCCACCCATCATGCAAGCAATCGTGGAGAAGATGAAGCAAATATAAAGTTTCTTCTGTTCAGCAAACATGATGTAAATACATCTCAGAAGCGAGTAGTTCACTGTGCCAGATACCAGGCTTTGAAATTCGGCATCAGTGGATTTCGATAATTTTAGCATAGGCTGGACGGATAATTGACGATCGATCTTTTCGGAAAGGTCTGGTAGCGCAGTGCTGATTGCTGATGCCGCTTCTTCATCTCCCAAATCCTGTGCAGCAACTAGAGCCGCGTAACGTCCATTCTTTTGGATCAACTCATTATGGGTGCCTTGTTCAACCACTCTTCCCTCGGAAATTACAGCGATACTATCTGCAGCTTCTATCGTTGCCAATTTATGAGCAATAACCAACGTTGTTCGGCTGCGTGACACATTGTGTAGCGCATCCTGGACAATCTTTTCTGCTGTGGGATCTAGAGCACTTGTCGCTTCATCAAGTAGCAAGATCTTTGGATCCGAGATTATGCTGCGAGCAATGGCTATGCGCTGTCTCTGGCCGCCAGAGAGCATACCTGCTCGTTCACCAACCTCAGTGTGATAGCCCTGCGTTGCATTAGTGACAGCTCTGTAAATCAGGATTTGAATTATACATACATTTGGAAGTTCCTGTATAAAATTATCTGCATTGCTTGAAATGCAAGCTTCACGTACAAGCTTCAATTTTTCTGCAGCAGATAAGTGACGTTGATCTGCAACTAGGCCGTTACATACGTTTGCGAAAATTGTACCTCGAAACAGGACTGGCTCCTAAAGTAGATTTAGAGAATAGGCTACAAGCAAAAGATATAATTGAGGACAAACCTGTTGTACTAGCCGTATGCGGCTTCGGAGCCATCCAGTGTTGTAGTCAGAAATGTTAATGCCGTTGACCATGATTTTACCAGATGAAGGAATGTACCACCTCTCGAGTAGTCCTACAATAGTGCTTTTCCCGCTTCCACTTGCACCAACTAAAGCGGTAGTTTTGCCCGCAGGAATTGAAAGATTGAAGTCGCGAAGGACAGATACTCCAAGGCGAGATGGATATGCGAAAGATAAGTTTGTAATCTCGATATTGCCGTCACAACTATTCAATGGGGGCATCTGTCCTGATTCATCCAGTGGATCAAGCTCAGATTTCTTGTCTATGATGTTGAAGAGTTCGGACGCGGCACCAGATGCATTAGTGAACGCTGTGATCTGTGGTGCAATTGTGGAAGCTGAGGTCGCTGCTATCAGCGCGGCAAAGACTACACTACAAAAGTTTGTGAGCCCTGGACGTCCAATATGTAAACAGAAAGCCTATACTCACGTAAATACTTCGCCAGCATTCGCAATCTCGCCGCTCTGGAACATCCTAAATCCCTGCCAAAAGCAGAGAGCAATACCAGCATGAACACAGAAGTATTGAACACAAAATAGCACACCATAATTAGGCGACTTCTTGTTTCCTTCTGTATGCGCCTGTTGGAGAAAGTCGTCATATTTCTTCACCATCTTCGTCCGAGCTTCGAAACCATGAATGGTTTTGATAGATGAAATGATCTCCTCGGCCATATTGGAGGCTTGCGAATAAATGCGAACGATCTTCGCTTCTTGAGGAGCATCATAGGCAATGCAGCCTCCTGTAACAACAAATATAACAGGGACAATGGTTAGAGTGATGAGGGAGAGCTTCCATTGTACGGCTAAGGCGACAATGAATGCTGAGCCAAAGGTTGAAAGAGACTGTACCACAAACGATAATTTCTCAGCGACGCCTTGGCTGACTCTGTTGCCGTTAGTAGTAACTTGAGAGGCAATCGCGCCAGTTGATCTTCTATCAAAGTGCCATATCTCCTGACGGAGGGTATGCTCCAAGAATGCTTGTCGAAGGGTTCGTGTTGTACGAATGGCAGCTATGGAGATGGCGAGCTAGATATCTTAGTCAAAAAACGCTTATTCAAGCTGCGCAGCGTGGGATAAACATTACCGATGACGTGTAGATGAGACAAAATTTTGCGATGAAAAGATAGATAAACCACAAGCTTTAGCCGTCAGTATATAGACATGATTGGTGATAGAAATCGGTATGGATGTATTTACACGAAGCGGGCAATATCTCTACGAAAGGCATCTGCACTGACCTGACCGCTCTCAAATGCATTAAATTTGGCCACGAGTTGTCCAAAAATCAAGGTCATAAGAGGCAGGGCAGCACCTGCGGCAATACTAGCTACGAGAGCGACCGCATTCAAGCACCAGTCGTACTTGTCGGCGTAGCTAAAAATCCTCTATCATTTTATCAGCTGTGTCTTGGTGACTGCATGAGAAAACCTCTCTTCTCGTACCAGATAGTCTTTAAAGCTTCCTTCTGGCTGCTTCTCCTCCTGCGGTCGAGCAAATTTATGGCCATCATCTACGTTTGCCTCGCTTGAGGGCAGACTCTTCTCCTTCGGGCTCTCTGGCTCTGGTAGAGACATGTTATTGGGGAGGTCTGATTTAGATAGTTGGTTCGAGACCAAGAGAGTAATGCGACTTGTTTCATATCAAAGAATAACAGCGCGTGCAACTAAAGTAGATATGTGGAAAGGTGACAGCATCGGTCTAGAATATTCGGGCAGTACGGGACCCGAACGAGAACCTTACCGGAACCCGTCGGCCAAAACATCACTCGCATATGTCGTCACTAGGCCTTCGCTCACCATCGTGTTACTCTCGCAATTCTTTGCTAAGGAGATAACCATTCTGCCACGATCCTTACGCCTTTGACGATGGGTATTGATCGTTCGGATCCCGACGGGGCCGACTCGGAGCCCCGAGCGACCGCCAAAGCTGTACGTAAAGATGTGCAAGTTAAACGCATGGAAGGTGCTAACCATATGGTGTAGTGCGACATCTGTCACTCCAGAAAGGTGTGTCACAGCTATTGACACTATCGAGAGCTTACAAAGCTTAGCCAGAATCTAATTTACTGATTCTATGCCAGATCAAATGCGATCGCAAGACACCCTGCTCATCTTGCCTTTCTTCGCACGTGACTTGCAAGACTTCTGCAAGGCCACCTGAGAAAAGGAAACGAGTTACAACCGCAAGCTAGTCGGTTTAATCTCAATATTCTCCTTTACTCAATCCTTTCTTACTAAGACTTATATAGTGAGAACGAAGTCAAAAGTGTCAGCGAACGACTTGCCAGTCTCGAGAAGATCATCCATTCCCTTGCTAAGGATCCAACATCCATAGCTAAAGATGATTCATCCCAGCGAAATAACATCACCAGATCCTCTAGAGAGGTGGCAGATGATCACAACTCTCCTTTTGATGGCGCATCCTCATTTGCAGCACACTCGAAACAGGTCCGGCAAGCTTTCGGGTCCATCATTACTGCTACTTCGACGGGCTTCCCAAGCGAATCTCCCTTGAACCCCGGCTTCAGGGCAGACCTCTCTAATGCTGAAACAGTAGAGCCAATTAAAGATTTCTATGAGCTCCCGAAAGTGTCACTAGTACTAAAAGCTATAAGAGCTGCCAAGAGTAAGTTAGTTGTTTCTAAAGTCTTCTTTCAGCTAATAAATACTCCATTTAGCGAACCCGAAGAAATTCTTTCCTGGAATGTCGGATTTGAATATCACAAGCCTGGCTGATATGTGCCAAAAGGTGTTCTTTCCTATCGAGGACTGCTCTAGGGCATTTGTAACGGTAGTCATTGCTTGCTTATGGGAACTGTTCAGCAATTTCGGAGAGTGCGATCTGCATCAACATGGAATTGACGGTCTAGAATTGGAGCGAGCAAAAGTAATTTGCAAGCGTAACTTAGATGACGCAGTTCAGTGTACGCCACTCCTTCTCAATCACTCTTATAGGCAAATACAGGCGCTGCTTCTTCTAGTGAGTTGAGCATCCCTCAGACTTATGAAGCGTCGACTAACAGAGCGCTGTCTTTGTTCCTACTGGAAACTTCGCGACCTTCCTTAGCCCTGTCATTTATATCCACTTGTGCGCGACTATGCCAAGGCGCAGGATATCATTGTTTGAAGTTTGACAGCTCCGATTCCCAAGCAAAGCAGAAAATCGTAATCTTTTGGCTCGTATTCTCAATAGATCGAGGACTGTCTCTAAACTTTGGTCGGAGCCCATCTCTACAGGACTATGATGTTATGGCCAGCCGCCCTTCGCTTGTGGAGTCGCAGAAAGATCGTGAACTGTTCTTTTGTTCCGTTGGCGTTGAGCTGGCCTACCTGCAAGGGGACGTATATAAACTTCTTTATTCAGCCCGTGCCCAATCTGAGAGCACCGATATCAAAGCTGATCATGCTCGAGTCTTGTCGGATCGGATGAGTTCCTTGCGTCAACAAATACTATTGGTCTGTGTCTTCCAGAAAGTTACTACACGAGTTATATTCACTAACAATGCGCAGTTCGAAACTGGCAATGATGTATCGTTCATGCATATGATCGAAGGTTATGATCTACTGCTGCAGTCACATCTAGCATTAATATACCAGGCAATCCCCTCAACCCGAGGTGACAGCCCTCTCCATTTCTCCGATGAGTGCATAATTGCTTCCCGTGCAGCCATGGAGGGGTACAATACTGCTTGGGAAAAGTACGGGTCCAGAGATGACACGGCTTGGAAGACTTTAATCAACTGGTAAGCCGAAAGTGTCACATTCGTTTGTTCCCGCTAATTTAATGTACACGTAGGACCTATCTCTTCTCGCCTTTCACAGCATTCATCGTCCTCTTTGGTACGGTCATCACACTCAAGAAAGAAGCCGACTTGAAACTAATGAAAGCCTCCGTCAAAACACTCAAGTCAGCTGCGCAATACTCACCCGGGATCTCAAAGCTGCATGATGCCTGCGATACGTTCCTCAAACTCGCAAGCTCTTACATGGCCCAGACAATCGAGGAAGGAGGACCTTACAGCGACCAGCTCCACCAGCAGCTACCAGCGGAGGCCTTTGATGTGACAAGCCTCTCTTATCAAGACTGGAACGAAATGCTCGATGATTGGGAGCTTGGTCTTGGTGGCGAAAACGCCCGGGAAATCTCGTCCTTTTTGACCGAGGGTTTCTTCCCGAGCTCTGAACAACCCTAATCAGCATAGTGGACTTGAAAACAAAAAGATCATCCGGTTCACGACCACTTGTACTAATCACTCATTTGCACTAATGATTACGTTTTCAACTATTACTAAGAAATTATTTGCAATGATTCAATAGTACTAGGATTAATAGCATGAATGATTTTCTCACACTAAAATTCTCACCAATATGTCTAATTTGGTTTCATACTATATGTTATGCTTTTTCAAAGGAATTTATTTGGTATAACGAAAATTCTTATTAAGTTTTTAGTCTTAGATGTGACAAAACAGTTGCATTATCACGTATAATTATTCCGTTTATGCAATTTGACTTATATCGATATTCACTTCAAATTGCTTCGTTTTTCTTTAGCTTTGCAAGCCTAAGGGCAAACCTTTCCACATTCAGTCATTTCACCTGTGCAATACAGATTGCGTTTAAAGGAACAGAATAAGTAGAGGGTGACACAGAGAAGAGATGGAAACGAGAAAGGTGATACTAGAACACATCGTACCTTGTCTATAGTTCTAGGAGTTCAAGGAAACCGCTAATGCCATTCATAACAACAAACATCTATGTGATATCAAGTGCGCCAATCTATACCAAAATATCGCTCTCTATCAGTTATCCTCCTCTTATATCTGATTGCCACTAGTTTAAGCGGCCCATCTCTTCGCCACGCTATCCGTTTCGGATGCGCCTTCCGCTTGGGTAGCGCTTGCTGTGTCGGCATCACTTCCTGCTTCAGTGACACAGTAATCATCTTTCCCGCTACCGCCGTCCATGCAGCCATCCTTGCAATATTCATCAAAGCTGATGCCGCCATTTGCAGTGCATGCCCATAGAGACTGTCTTTGGTATTGAAACGAGGTAGATAAGCCTTCCGATTTCAGACCGGTGTTGACTTGAGTGGCGTAGTTGCCTGTGTACAGTGGCTAGTTAGAGTGGGCAATTTAATTTATTCTGCACCAAGAATAATTTGGTGGTGGGGCTAATGAAAAGAACATTACTTACCTTTCGCAAACAAGGTGGAACCACAGTACATGAGACCGGTGTTGCAATTATCCGCAACGACTAAGGAAGTAAGGGCCGAGGTAAGCACAATGGCAATCAAAGATATTTGAACCATTTTTGAAGATTTGGAAACTGAATGTAGTTTGGGAGTTTTGAATTTGTGCGTGGTTTGTAAGGTGAGGTTGTAGTAATAGCAGGAATGAAGTTGTAATGAGTTTGTATCTTGATTGAAGATGATATTTTGAATGGTCTCTCTAGATGTAGTAAAGCTTTATATATATTTTGATCCTCTTAGGGGCCAAAAAGAAACATTCTTCAAAGGAAGACACATACAATCCTGTGACTATGAAAGATTCGATGGATTCTTCAGATGAGGATTACGTAGCATGCCATAGGAAGATCAGATTGCAACTCGATATCAACCCTTCGGCAAGAAATGGAGAGAACCAAAGTCCGCATCGTACCATCAGCGAATTAATTCGCATTTAATTTGAGATAGGATCACGTATCAGCCACAGTGGGAGAACACAGCTCCCTGGCCGGATATTCAAAGATGCACCTGGTCCCGGTGGAAAGACATTCATTGGAAAGACCTCCAAGCCTTGAATTCCTATGCCCACAACCACCTGTCTGACAGTTCTCTAGTCTAGACTTAGAAACGCATAATCACAAGGGCCTACCTTTCAATCAGCCGCATCTCACATTCTGTGCTATTTTTCAAACGTAAAGACCTTTAACGATATAAGTTATTTCTTGTTTAGTTGGTCTTATCATGCGATAGTCACAGTTTGATATCTATGTTTTCAGAAGCAATCAATTTTTAAATACAATTTGGGTATACTGTATAACTCCTACACTTCTTAAATGATAATACGAGGCGGCTCGAAAAGGAAATTTTGCTAGCTGCAACTACAGTCAGAACGAGAAACCGAGCAAATAATTGGTCACAAAGTGTGAGCAGTAAGCAAAGAATAGCTAATTCAAGGGTGGCTAAGCGAGATGGTGGCCAAGCGAAGAAACCGCGCGAGCCGCAACAAGAAAGTGGGCTAGTTCCGAATAGGAGTTACAGACCCGAACAGCACCACTTGATTGATAGCCCAAAATAGGAGTGACCACCACCACTCCCAAAAACACCATCAGCAATTGAGAAGGATTAAAACTTACTTTACGTAGAACTATGCGGAGTTTATCCTACTCTGCGCCTCAGCAATCCGTTCCAGCTGTTCACCGAGTAGCAGTATATGTAATCTGCGGAGGTACACAAGAGAAAATGTTTGTAATTCAACTGGCAATAGTTGAGCTTGGTCCACCTATTTAACCTAATCAGATACTAATTCTATTATACTACCCATTCATGACCCCAAAACTGCACAATTATGTTCTACAATATATAATTATTACAGTACTTGTGATAGAAATATATATTCAGAGCTAGAATTGAAGTTCCAACGGGTATGGAAGACAATCTGTATTCCTCGTCTGATTCCTTCTTCTCATAGTATATTTACTTTCGTTATCATCGCCAACTAAGAAAGGAGATTGCCCCTAATTTAACCCTATCATACAGGATTTGGGATTTCTCAGCTCTATTCTGTTTTCAAGTCTCACATTTTGTCTGTATTCTTTAAGAATAACAATGGTTATCCTATAAATGTAATTGACACATATATTATACGCGTATTGATGACATGTACTAAATACGTAACGATATTGTCTAAGGCATGTTCCTTCATGTTGTGGCCTCAGGGCACCCTAATCCCCATTGGTTAGCTATACCTAGATCTATCATTACGGAGAGCTTCCTTCCTTAGACTTATCAGAATACGAGAACCCTGATCACACCTTTACGCAGCGGAACCTCTCCTCTTGTACCTATCGTGAATAGAGGTCCTTGACACTTCAGTACCCTGGGCCTTCCTATTCCTTCGATCAGCTATGTATTATTTATTACTGTGGTCTGGATTTATCCAAGCAAGAAGCAAACTTCTCAGAGAAGCGTGATTATGACTCTACAGAATAGGCCATGGTTTTTTTGAGGAACAGAAGATTTGTATTGAGAGCATCTGGTCTAATATAAGAGAATGATTGTATATATCACGTGACCGGCATGTGCAATACAAGCAAGATTGTACTATCAAGATTATAAGAAGAGAACTTACGATTCGTGTCTTGATTATTTGCTACTAATTCCTAGCAGGAACTGAATTTTTTTCTTGCTTAGTGGCTATTTATATATATATCAGATCTTGTCATATGTCCTTGGCATGGCTCAGCAGATAAATTCTCACATATTTTGAAGTTACTTGCAAGTATGTCAAACAACGCTCACAGTCTTGGTATAGATATAAAGGTTTAAATTTGAACGCGGGTATACTGTACAGTCGAGAATCGAGTTATGTGCATACCAAAGGCCTCGACTTGTGCCCCGCCCGTTGTTAATCATGGTCACATCCAGCTCCGTGGCCGTCTCTCAAGACGAAGATATACATGAGCAAACTGACCTTTGCCAATCCTGCAAAAGAGTTTTAGAGTCGATTGATCAAACCGCAAGACGTGGAGAACATTCCAGTACCTCCAGCACTCGTGACCTGCTGCAAACGTCTGCAGAACGAGGATGCCCCCTCTGTCTTCTCTTCTGGAATTCTCTCTCGCAACCTAAGCAAGAACTCATGTGTTCGCACTTTAAAGATTGTATCAGCGATCCGGCAGCATTTGGAAAATTTAAGACAACCTATATTCTGGGGCATCTGGATGATAGACTACAAAGATCGTTTTCGCTGTTTCTGTCCAATGAGTTGAAGGGAGGCTCGAACGAGGATAAGAAAGTTTGGATAGAACTGAATTTCTCTCCCAGTATGTCTGCAGAAAACCTTGACATATAGGCAAAGACTAAAGTGGCTTAGAAACCCATGAGCTCTCTGCTCTAGAAGGAAATACCGGATCAATGACAACGCAGGAGAATATTTCCAGGTGGCTTAAGAATTGTATTAAAGATCATCCTCGATGCAACACCAGATCAACTCCATTTAAGCCAAGTCGACTCATCGAGGTACGTCGCATAGTGCATATCCTCTTTAATTATTGAGTGATCCATTCTCAGCGAGAGTGCTGACTTGTTGTACAGATCAATCACGACGAAGATGGAACATATCATATTCATTTAATTACCAAAAGCCAGATGCCCTCTCTAATCTCTTATATTGCGCTGAGTCACTGTTGGGGCCCATCTCCAGTAGTGAAGCTATTGAAAGACAACCTTTCGTCTCGCTTAGATAGCATATGCTTTAACGAGTTACCGAAAACTTTCCAAGATGCTATCATAGTCACACAAAGATTAGGCATCAAACATATCTGGATAGACTCTCTCTGCATTATTCAGGACTCCCCTGAAGACTGGGAATTAGAGTCAGCCAGGATGGGCCAGGTCTACGCAAATTGTATGTGCAATATAGCTGCAACAGCTGCCTCTGATGGGTCAGTTGGTTTGTTTTTTGATCGAGACAACAGATACGTAAGTCCAGTTGAAGTTGAAGTGGGGTACACCGCCGATGGCACGGCACGCCGATATCTCGTCACAAATGAGACAATCTGTTATGGTGAGCTTACAACTTACGGTGAGGTCTGGGGCTTAAATACTGCTCCATTGACAAGTCGAGCGTGGGTTTGTCAAGAAAGATTAAGTTCATCACGAACTCTGCATTTCGGGCTAAATCAGGTTTTCTGGGAATGTAGAGAACAATCCGCGTGCGAAACGTTTCCAGAAGGTGATCCAAATGAGCCTTGGATGCTCACTGCAAAAAGACCGCTATCCGATCTTGCTGAACTACAGCCTGATGGTTACGACAAAGTAGTAGAGCATTTTGATGCTTGGCGCAACATCCTTGAATTCTATACTTGTGCTTCTCTTACGTTTGAAAGTGATAGACTAGTTGCCATTTCTGGACTTGCAGCAGAAATTCAAAATGTTGTGAGGGTTGAGTATTTTGCTGGCATATGGAACCGTGAAATTCCCTTGCAGCTTTTATGGAAAACATTTCCGAACGGATGGGGACATCGACATGATGGCTACATTGGGCCAACATGGTCATGGGCAAGTGTGACAGGAGGATGTGAAGTTGAGCCATATCATCATGGGTATGAGTATGAAATTGAAGTTTTGGATATCCGTGTTATGCCTCTTGGAACTAATCTCCTGGGCCAAGTAAAAGAAGGATACCTTCGGGTTCGTGGTCGGCTTTTCGAAGCACATGTTGGCGAATCTCCAGGAAACGAAGAAAATCACAATCCTTATCTACAGATCAACGGCACACTGACCAATGACCAAAGCTTCAGAGCTTCAGATGATAAGATCGAGATATTTTCAGATGTCTTTCTTGCGAACGACGGCTCGGAAATCTCGGATCTGAAACTATTCCTAATGCCAATACTAGAGATCGAAAATAACATGGAACTAGGTCTCGTCCTACAGAAAGCATCTACCAAAGATAATAATGGAATGTTTAGTCGTTGGGGTTGGTTTCGAGCTCTTGAGCCTCGAGTTGCAAGTACTGCTACTAAGTACTGTAAGTTGTTTGACGAACATTTGTCGAATAAAACCGGTATTCAATCAGTTTTAGACAGGAATGGGGTTACCAGGTACGAAATTACGATAGTCTAATCCAATGGATGTCTCAGAATAAAATATCGAATGTGTTAAAAGGTTTTTCCTCCGCCAGGTAATGCGCGTATACGCAAATTCTACCAAATCAGGTTAGCGCCACCTATGACTGGTCTTACTTCGTATAACAAAATATATATCTCTCTCAGTCCCTTAAAGGACGTCAATCCGACATATAGTCAAACCAGACGCTCTGATATGTCTCAAATTTATCACACATTGTCATCAGAAAACCAAATGTTACTACGACGTTTAAAAAGCAAACCACTTTCTCTATACGCCCACTCACTTCCTCACCGAGCTCCATCACACGCTTCCCGCAGCCTGCACCAACAATGGCAACGACTGCTAAGTACCAGCAACCCTTCAAAGCCAGCAAACTCGCATAACCAGCATCAAGAGATCCCAATCGCCAAGTTCTCGGAATTGGGTGCGAGTCGGACCGTGAAGATTGTGGTCATTGTTGCCTTGACAATTGGTGGAACTATGGAAACAATCTTTTGGACTAAAGTTATCTGGAGAAAATTTTTCGGCGGTGAAGAAGAAAAGGTAGAAGAGGAGAATAGCTAGACAATGTGGAATTGATAGGTAATGTAGTTAGATTGCTCTGGGTATAGGGGTTCTGCGTTTGGAGTTGCAGGATAGAATGGTTGGCCATTTGTTTGGAACAAGCGGATGATTGAGAAGTCTCTCAGCTCAGAAAGGTCGCATATAAATTCTGTTCACTGGCGATAAATACTAAAGACATAACAAAATTAACTCACTCGTCTCTGATACTTACTTCATAACTCTTGTTTAGAGAGCTGGAGCTTGGGCGGAACATAACACGTGACTCTCTGAGCCTTTACTCACCGCTCTCGTGGCAGAATGGATAACAAAATAAATTATTTTTCGCAATCTAGAAAAGACCCGCCAATTTTAGAGGAGTCTCTTCAGCTAATTTTCATACCTTTTTGAAGCAATCTCAGGTATCTCCCACAATGGCCTCCGACGAGATTGTCTGGCAGGTTATTAACCAGCAATTTTGCTCCTTCAAATTAAAGTAAGGCTATTAGCGATCTATGTCTTAATGCAAAGTTCTAACACAAGACCAGAACCACAAAGGAGAAAAACTTCTGTAGAAACGAATACAACGTCACTGGTCTTTGCAATCGTCAATCCTGTCCCCTAGCAAACTCTCGTTATGCCACCGTCCGCGCCCATCCCGGCTCAGGAACACTCTATCTCTACATGAAGACCATCGAACGGGCACATACCCCCTCCAAATTATGGGAACGCATCAAGCTATCCCAGAACTATGCCAAAGCCTTGGAACAAGTTGACGAGCGATTGATCTACTGGCCGAACTTCCTGATTCATAAGTGCAAGCAGAGGTTGACCCGGTTGACACAGGTCGCTATTCGCATGCGGAGGTTAGCAAGGGAAGAAGAGCGGTTAGGAGAGAAACTGGTGCCCAAGTTGGCGCCCAAGGTCAGAAGGCGGGAAGAGACGAGAGAGAGGAAGGCAGAGGCTGCGGCAAAGGTGGAGAGGGCTATCGAGAGGGAGCTGATCGAGCGATTGAGAACAGGCGCTTATGGAGATCAGCCACTGAACGTTAGTGAGTCAATTTGGAAGAAGGTTCTCAAGGGACTCGAGAGAGGCGGAGAGGCAACGAGAGATGAAGACTTGGATGAGGAAATGGAGGATGATGAAGAGGAGAATGAGGGTGAATTTGAGGATGAGGAAGGTGTGGGAGAGGTAGAATATGTCAGCGATTTGGGCGAGGATGAGGAGGATCTTGGTGATTTGGAGGACTGGCTTGGAAGTGAGGCCGAGGATGCTACAGACGAGTCTGAGGAAGATAGCGACAGTGATAGCGGCAACGAGAAGGCAAAGGATAGTGCTGGCGCCAAGAGAAAGAGAGGCCCAGTCGTGAAGAAGCCCAGCAAATTCTCTAGAATGGAGGTCGAGTACGAGGAGGAAGTTGAAACAACTCCAGCGCAGAAGAATTAGGCATTTTAAAAGTATCAGGAAGCTTGGAGTTATGGAGTATGACAGACATTACGAAAGCAATAGTGAATCTGTACGGTAGCTCTTGTAGCTATTCATGTTAAATGAAAAAGATTTCTGTATAGCGACTAGCTTGTGATATTTGATTGTTAAGGACTTTCATTTTCCAAGTCAGGTGCATAATCTCTTCATATACCTGCGAGAATATGCGGAAAGCAGGCTCATTGGTTTCCAGTTGAAGATTAACTTTATGTTTCAACATGAACTAGCGCCATTATTTTTACTGGAATTCCTAGCGTTGTGACAAATACTATACAGTAGAGCCGCGGTCTTGGCGGCCCCGTTTAGTGGCGGGGTCGAAACATCATCTCGAAACATGTTCCAATCCTCATTCCCATACCAACCTCACCTCATACAAATACGAACTACAACTCGAATCGCTCAGAAATTTACACCTTCCCTCAACCAAGGCATTCGCTGCAGCTGTCTGTGGTGTACCCACCTAGTCACAAGTAGCAAAACTCCCAGACCCCTACGTTACATCTACCACTTTCCACCGTCCCAACATCGGAGCACGCAGCATTCCCAAACCTCAACTTCACTACGCTATCTCCTACGGCAGAAGCTCGCCCTAAGTTGTAAACATACATCATCACGTCACCTCTAAACTCTCGTTATACTGTATATTCCGAGAAATCTCTACCAAATACTAGATCAACACCAAGGCCTAAGTTACACCTTGCCCTTCATGACCAGTTTCTTCCAAAATTCCCTCAGTGCCGTTACCACTGCAGTTAGCAATGTGCGCAAGGGTGATGGTGACGGCGATACCCCCGATGATACCTTTGTATGTCGTACCTTACGAGCTTACTATGCCAACCCCGAAAAGAGTAGAAAATACCCATATTGGCCTGAATGGATTCCTGGACCCAGGCCGGCAAGTCTTCCTGCACCAGCACAAGTTTCGAACGTCGGATCCTCTTACGGGGTTGATAGATACTCAGGTCAGAGGCAAGGAAGCGCACAGGAAGCTGGAAGCAATCCATACATGCAGCAGGAAGTGGGTGGAATAAATGGACATGGACAAAGCCAACAAGCGCCTTCCGCTAGACCAAATGAAGCATTAAAGGGCCTTTGGAACAAGCCACGGGCACCCCCAAATGCGGCGGCACGGGGTGGAAGCTCTAGTCTAAGAAGCACATTTGATAAAAAATCACAAAGACCGGAGCCGCCGAAACCTGAGCCAAGACCTATACCTAGTCAGAGAGACTATAGCCAGCAAGGTCGGTCGCAAGATCAACAATCATATTCCAACCGCACTGAACACGACCCGTATAATTATAACACATCGAGGACAGGAGGATCTGGGTATGAAAGTAGGGGAAGACCTGCGAATGGGTACGGTAGCAGTAGTGGCACCGCAGAGCAGCCATACGTGACTGCAAACGCACCGTGGAGCTCAGGAGCAAGTAGAGGCGGAAATGGAGGATACAGCGAACCTGGTGGCTATGAACAGCCTTCATCCCGTTCCACGCCTAATTCTTTGCGGACTGGGCGGGGCCTACCAGGTGGTTTACCAATGAATCCTAGGAGCAATAGATAGTCACAGCATGCTAAAGGAGAATAACTGATTTGGATTGAGGGTAAATAATATGTTTAGGATATGGCATAGCGTGCGGTGTATGGAGTATTTGCATTGCAAGCAACTTTGTCATTTATAATATCATGCACATGAATATAAGCTTTTGGAAGACTAAAATCGCAGTAATATTCCAAGTGACCTTGTTCCAAATGTATGACATTTAGTATTTTCTCGCTGCCTGCTGTTTCCTTGACACTGCGATGACCGGAGTGCCTTGACAATTCCACCAGCGACCTAATTTATAGCTGTCTTGCCATTTCAACTGCCTTGGGCATAATAGTTATCAGCCAAACCCACCCGAACTCTCCTATAACTTTCCCTCGGGCCGTGGCTGCTCCAAATGTTATTTTACCAGGATTAAAACGGAACAGAGCAGAATAACTAAAGCTCATGCTTCTTTCCATAGACTATTAGCTCCTCCTATATTTAGATGACCAACACATGCATTAAATGTCTGTAAATTTTTGGTACAGACTTGCCTACTATACGAATACCCGTTATACGATATGTTATTCTTGAACACACCTAGGCCAGGTACACAGAGGCAATGGCACCATAATTCATCGTCAAAGCTTTCCACAATCATCTGAAAGCTTCTTTTATAGAGATGGTTTAACGAAAATTCGCTAAGAATCCATATAAGGCAGCTACGTTTGTGAGTACGTCGGTACGTGCGTATAAGAGATAAACTACGAAAGTTTAAAATCCATTCTCGCTAATACGGAGTTGTGCAGCCCACATAAAGGAATATGCACTGCCACAGGGAGCCGGTCAAGATCATTGCGAAGTCTCTGGCTCCTCCTAGATTGAATATTTCTTGCTATATCCTGAGCATCTGGAAGAAAAACCATTTCTTTTTTGGTTTGTCTAGGGTAATTTTACCCTTGAAATTAATACTAGAGAACGTACTCCACAGCGGGGGAAGCTGAAGATTAGCCCCTTTACAATAAGCGAAGCCAACAACACGGATCGAAATTCAAGTAGGAATGGCATCGTGCCATGTCAAGATATGAATCAATACATTACTAGCATGGATCAGATAAGCACTTGGCCCAAATCGAGCCCTAGTCGTGTTTATCCTGGAAGATCACACTGCTCCCACATAGTGCAGGAGTACCATAAAGCTTTTGTAATATAAAAGTGCGATGCCCGCGGTACCAGCTAAGATCGCCAAAGCATCAGCATGAAACCCCTTGCAGGCTAGACAAACCATTCTTTAAATTTGCTCTGTTCTGTACTTGCTAAATTGTTAGGATTTTTATGCTTGAGATTATGGCTCTATCTCATGTACAATGGGAGACTGAACATCTCGATCACAAGTCAGTGTGTGCAACATCTACGGGATTGGTTGTCGTGTCTCGACACTGTCCTGAACGACCGTACGTCGAGCTTCGAGTACCTGAGAAATTCAAAAGTATTATAGCAATTATTTTCACCATATCATCACATGATCAAGGTGAGTATCTTTGACCCTACATGAGTTCACCTCCTCAGTTTCCTAGGTTTTAGTGATTCTGGTAACGGATATGACGGATCCTACACCTGGTTTGAAGCTGCTATTCTCAATTCAGACAATCATGATCGAGGTCCTCGGAGGATTCTTCAACATAATTTTGTAGCAAGCTTTGAATTTCGAAGACATGAGGTTCGTTGGGTGTTTGCTGATGCAGATGTGGCACTTCAGTCATGGCTTAAGGAAGTACGCGGTAGAGACTCGATTCAAATTGTTCCCAAAGCTCAATATCCTGGCTGGGTAAACTACATTGACAACGCAGAGATAGAGCTTCAATATTTTGAAGTCGCCTCGGATACGTTAGCGCCATTGCCTATTGGCGAACCTGCGCAGCACGACGTCCAAATTCTTGCCAATAACATATATGAGAAGTTAAATGAAGAGAAAAAAGACATTAGGCTTATTGTTGTGAGTCCAGGACTGCCAGGAGACCCTATATCATGTTCTTTGATGAAAGCTTCACTAAACAACTCCTCCATTGTCGCCTATGAGGCGCTCTCCTATTGTTGGGGTGATTCGCAAGATAAGACGAATATTGAAGTTACAACATGCGATCAAGATGGAAACCAAAGTCTATATATCCTGCCTATTACCTCTTCCTTATACTCTGCTCTCCAAAATATCAGACCTTTAGAAGGATCTCTTGTTCTTTGGATCGACGCAATCTGCATAAATCAAACAGATTTCACAGAACGATCGCAGCAAGTTGCAGTTATGAAAGATATATACTCACGAGCGGATCGAGTTACAGTCTGGCTAGGTGAAGGCAATGAAGTGATACACAAGTGTATTAGCATCATCAAAATCATCAGTGAACGATATGAAGGATCACCAAAGAGAGTCGTAACCGAGCAAGCAACCAAGGATCTCCACAATCCATTAATGGTGGACGATTATCTCCATCATTGGTTTTTGGATAATTTCCCATTGTTTGATCTTCCGTGGTTTCGACGGACCTGGGTTGTTCAAGAAGTTTTCAATGCTAAAACAGTTGTTGTTCGCTGTGGTGCAGACTCATTGGATTGGCCTATACTGCTGCAAGTGAGTCGCTGTATGCGTCACTTACGACTGTGGAAGAATTCTGTGTATAAAGGCGTGCTTCCGCCTCTTTTTGGAGATCTTCTAGATCTTAGGCTGAAAGAACAACTGGAGAGTCAACTTCAGAGCTCGCCGAGAATAGGGATACTCGACGTATTAATTAAAGCTTTTGATCTTGACGCTACGGATCCCAGAGATAAGATTTTTGCAATGCTCCAATTCGGGGAAGAGACCCACCAATCAGACCTATTGACACCAGATATCCAACCAAACTACAACAAGACTGTTGCAAGGGTATTCTCAGATTTTACCAGATGGTGGATTGTGAAGCATCGGTCTCTGCGGATTCTATCAGCCATTCAAGCTGAAGCTGGGAGAACATGGCAGCCAACTCATATTATCGATACGGAATCCGCCATTGAGGGGCGCCCAACCTGGTCTATCTGGTATTTAGGACATAGCAATTACGCAGAAAGCGTTCTTGGACTACCAACCGACTGTCAATATCGTGCGGCTGGGGAATCAACTCCAGATATTGACCGGATCATCCAGTATTCAGACTCGCCATATCTACCCCTGAGTGGCCGAAAGGTAGGTGTTATTGACACCATTACACCCTATCCTTACTACACTATCAATCCAGAATTTCCAGATCGCTACCCTGAGATTCATAAAACATATATCAAGATCTTTGACCCTCTTAATGAAACAGGAAAATGGATCCAAAGTATTTACTCGCAACAGAGCGCACATAATGGTGTAGCTCCTCAGGACCGCTCTGGTCATTGGGAACATCATCTCATTGCACACAAAGACTATGGAGAGGCTACAGGTGGTGTGGAATGCCATAGCAAGTGCTATTTCAAAATGACAGATGGAACTGTTGGGCTTTGTCCTTCATTCACAAGAGAGGGTGATCTGGTTGTCATTTTGAACGGAGGACAGGTACCTTATATTTTACGAAGGAAGGATCATCCAGTAGATACAGATGAAAGGTCGAACATATTTGAATTTATTGGAGAATGCTACCTCTCAGAATACATGGATGGCCGAGCCATGAGAGAATCGAAAGAGCAAGGCTTGCAAACAGAAATTTTTGAGCTGGTGTGAGACGTATGGGAGAACTCAAATACTAGAAAGGAATTGAGTTTTGCCTAATGAAATGATCTCAGTGGTGAACATGTTAACAGATCTACGCATGCAATAGATCTACACATTTTAAATACCAATCTTTCCTATCCCTCCTTTTAGTGGCGTTATTAGTGAGGAATAAAAGTGTGATAGTATCGAATACTGTTAAAAGTTTATCAAAATAATCGGACAGAACTTTGAAGATCTTGCGGGTGGGTCGATAGCTCCACCCGCAGTGCAGTCTCGGGACAAATCGCAAAGATAATTAATAGTCGCACCTTCTATCGGTGCTGGTTTTGAACAACCAAATATCTCGTAATAAACTGTATATGTGCCATCAAAACATAAGCAGATGGTTGTTACCTTGGGATTGAGGCTTATTATTTCCAATATCAAAGCTCGTACGATATCTAAGTAACACGTTTTCTATATGAAGTGACGTTATGTTGATACTCGGAGAAGTGATCAATTGATCTTTGCCAAAAGGTATAAGAAGACACAGTAGAAACTTCGAAAAAAAATAGAACCGAGGTGTATGGTTCGCTCTCTACTAGTCTACAAGTTGTGCGGCAGCAAATCTTCGACCTTAAAGAGAGAAAGAATGTCGTGAGACAGACTGCAAAATTTTACATGTATGGCTCTATGGACATTGCGAGCTCCCTAGCGTCTATATCACTTAGCTCAACGTCGAAATCTTTCATTGCATCGTCCCAATCTTGCTGGGACATAGGATATCTATAATCCGAAAAGTCGGTAGCTGCTGAAAAGTCATAGCCAATATCAGAGCCTTCAGTACGGATTACGACGCCAGTTTGAGACTCAAATAAGGTCTTCGGAATAGTGTTTAGTTTTCCAGACAAGATTATCTCGGCGATAGAAAATAACTTATGACATACGTCGAACAAAGATTTTGCTGCTGGCGAATTATCTGCTACTGGCTCAATGATCGCTAGTGTTGAAGCTAGAAGAGCCATGTCAGAGCCCGAAGATAGCGCGATGGCGTTACCAACCAGAGCTAGGAATGATACGGATGGTACCATCGTTATTATTCTGCAAATAGTGTTAGCAACGAGAGAGATATGGGAAGCGGCAAGTTTACAGGTTGAGTATTATAGTCCAAGCCTCAGGTTTGACCTGTAGCATCATTTGACCAAACTGAACCATCAACTCTAAAGCTCTTCGAGAAGCGTTAAGACATGCATCGCAGCATTGCAGTGGATGTGAGGGTGGGTTCTCTCTGGGAATAATGCGATATACGACGGCTTGGAGGCTGTACATGATGATTTCAAGACCCAACGCAGCATGAATATGCATCGCCTCTAAGGGAGTATCGCCAGTGCTTGCCTAGAACCGTTTAGAACAATTATTACATTGACATTGCCAACTAACCTTCACGAATTCTTGGATCTCTGTCAGCCGAGAAGCAAAATCCTTTGCTCTCTTTATACGAATATCCTTTGACAGTCGCTGAGAAGTTGCTGAAAACAACTGCTGGTGTATATTTCCCGCAGTAAAAGCATACTCATCCCAGCCAGCATAAAATCTGACGGTATTAGACGCTCATTCTGTACAAAAGCTGGTGTCTTACCTTGGCATACCGACGTAATCATCGGGAATTGTTGGGCGCTGGGTCGTAACATCATAATGATGGATTATTGGTGTTCTGCCAAATGTGAATGCAAGTCCTTTGTCCATCGCATACATCCACCAGAATAACATTCGTTTCTTTCTAAGGCTATCATCTTTCAGATTTGATGGCAAGCGGTGGAAACCAATATCCAACAGCATTCTCGATGCTGCGGTTATCAACCTCCATGCTATTGAGTGCTTACCACTCTTTATATGGTACATTGCCTTCGCCATCAGTTTATGCTCGGTATTCAGTGTGGACATAATTACTTACTAGAAGGCCAAGAGCCTGGCATGCAAGCATAGAACTCTCTAAGATGAGCTTGAGGCTCATTATAATGACTTCGATGTTCGATGATAGCTGCTTAACATTTGTTTGTACCTCGTCGATGCTCAGACCAATCTCAGTCCGACCGTCTTCGTTCAGATCAAACAGTAAATACAACAGTCCTACATTGACAATGCTATAAGTCCAAATAGATATGGGCTCAACTGAGAAGTAAATCTTCTGACAATTGTCGAAAAATTCTTGCTCATCAATTATAGGGACATCAATAAAGAATCGATGTTTTCTGACCTTACTTGATCGCAGTAACTTCAAGATAGGCTCCAAAGGAGGCAAAAATAGATTTCTCAGTTCTTGCAACTCTGTATGTGCCTGAAAGCAATGGCTTGATGAGGTTGTATCGGGCAAACCATTTGATTCTCGCAAACCAACTAGTAATTCCTGGACCACCGCTGATTTAATTGCAGATTGAGGAACTGGAGAACTGCCACATTCTGTCCCTTCTAGCATATCTGCTACAATTTTGACGTGGGCATTGAAAGATGAGTCTCCTCTATATCCTTCAGGAATAGATTGGACCACCATATCTTGATTATTTACTTTGGCATAGAAAGAGTTCGGAAGGCACTGAACAGGCACGGTTGGATTTTCTTGGGCTCGGACACTATCATTCTGAAGAAGTACCTTAAGCGAATTGGCGATGTCCTGAAGTTGATGGTTCACACCTTCCATTGCGTCATCGTACTTTGAAGAAAGCAATACGCGCTGGCGTTTTTCAGGTATTGTTCGTGTAGTGAGACATGGTATTTTTGCTGTAGCACAGGTGGAACATGGAGATTTTCGATCACATCTCGTCTACACTCGTCAGATTGTTTCCTCAGGTCCAACTTAGACTACTACTACCTTTCTAAATTTGCACGCGTCGCACTGCAGTGAAGTTAGCGTATGTCTCGTCAAACCACTATCAGTTCCAGGTGAAGTCAACTTATTGTATCTGAACGGATGAGACGAACAAGCTTTGTTTTTAGCAACTTCGTATTGAATAATCGAAATCTCTAAGTCATCGAAAGAACACGTCCCAGCTAGGGTCTTCGGTGAATTAGATGCACTTGCTTGTCTCGCAAGCAAGTGAGACTCATTGACACAATAAATTGCTTCAGTCAGGCTTGGAACAATATGGGAGCATCTGGGTTAAATGAAGTTATTAATCTTACCGCCGGTCTGGTGCCAACGAGCCCACCATCATAGCTATCATCGGCTGCCACCATAGTTTCCATCTGTATCATGCAGTCATATTTTCCGGAAACTGGAAATTGAAAGTTGCGATGCCCCGTCTGACCTTTAGCTGATACGTCTACTAGTGCCACATCTATGGATCACGTGATTCCTCTCGGGCTCCGCGGCCGCCGAGCAAGGGATTACCATAACTACTGAAGCATTATAGATGACCTGAAGTGGATATTCAGCTATTCTGAGCAAGTTTAAGCCACTGCGTCGTATGCTAGTTAGTATGTTTTTCTTTTGTCCTCCGAATTGATTTAGTAAGCTGTTCCCTATAAATATACCGCATCTTGGTTATAATTTGTGCTGGTCTATCCAGCTTTCTTTTCATTCTCTCAACTTCACATTCTTCAACACTTCCAGACAATCGAGATGGCAGGAGGTCGCTACAGAAACTGCACTAAGGTCTCCTTAGAGTGTCCCATTGATGCGCAGCTCTACGGTTACGCGCCTAATCTGGCTGCCAATCTCTTCTTCACACTTTTTTTTGGAGTTGCTACGATTATTCAGTTGATAGTAGGCATTCGACATCGCACATGGTTCTTCATGGCTGTTGTAAGCTTTGGCTGTCTGTCAGAATGCGTTGGTTACGCAGGTCGGGTTATCATGCACTACAACGTTTGGAATGATATCGGATTCAATATGCAAATCGACTGCTTGATTCAAGGTCCTGCATATTACTCGGCTGGGATATATCTCACACTTAAACATATTGTGCTGAATATTGACCCGAAATACTCGAGGGTTAAAGCAGCATGGTACACTTGGATATTTATCTCAGGGGACGCAATTTCTCTTTGCGTCCAAGCTGTTGGTGGAGGCATTGCAGCCGCGAACAAGGGCAAGTTACTCAGTACGGGCACAGATATCATGATTGGGGGGATCGTCTTTCAAGTTGTTGTCCTTATCATCTTCGGCTACCTTCTCCTTGAATACTTCACTCGAGTTTTGCGTCATCGCAGCGAACTTAGCCTCCAGGCTCTTGCCACTATAGAGTCTCACCAATTTCGCTGGTTCATGGGAGCCATTGTCGTTGCTTTCTTGGCTATATTCATTCGATGTACATACCGTATTCCAGAGCTGTTGGAAGGATGGGGCTCTCCTCTCATGAGAGAAGAGCTTCCATTCATCATCCTCGAAGGAGTTATGATTTGCATATCCACTATTGCTCTAACTCTATTCCATCCTGCTTGGTTCTTCCCAGTCATGGCCAGTTCACCTATAGCTAGAAAATAAGGAGAAGATAATTTCATATCTATGGTAAAGCAAAGCTAGGGAATGCTTATGATTTACTGTCCAGTACAAACCCCACAGCAGGCGATGACTTATCTAGAGGCATGAATTCGGCTCCTTAGGATCTTAACAAGACGTTTTTTTCTCTCATATTTTTAAAATTATAATATAGAAGTTTTCAATTTGAAATTAAGAAGTCATAATAATTATAAAGCTTGTAATACCTTACATAAGCACCGAGAAAGCCTCGATATAAATTTTGGGAAATAATCCATTGGGTGAAAAGATAAAGATTAGTTTGTTTTTGAATTTATACCTAAGTTGCACTAACAAGCCTAAGTATTCTGGATTGTTTCACACTATCTGACCAAGTTTATATTTAGTCAGCGGGGTAATATTAATCCGTGTCTCTTTGCTGTGCCGGTCTTCCTTTCGTGGTGTCACGTGATCAAGGTTTTCCTCAATAGCGCCAGCTGTCCCGCCATTCATAACCTGTTTTCCATGTTCCATCCCAAACATATAAATCAAATCAATGACACAGCATTGCAATAATAGACATGGGTTTAACCTTTGAATCGCCAATCTCTATATCGACCAGTGCTTATGAAAAAGCTCATAGGAGACAATATACAGCCTTCCCCTCATTTAGACCCAAAAAGCCACCGGCACCACTAGAGAAACTAAAACACAAAGCTCGTAAAGCCTTTGGCGGGTCAGGTAATTCATCTTCATCTGTTCCTGATCGTACTGCCAAATCTATCAGCCCAACGCCGGCGAAAGAATCCCATCTCTTCCGCCTTCCCCTTGGCGTTCGACAGAAAATCTACGGGTTCGTAGTTGGGCAACATGAATTATTGCATATCATGCTCAGGTATAGAGCTGCACCCACGCGCTGGAAAGTAGCGTATCGAAGATGTGCAGCCGGAGGGATTGTTGAAGATTGTGTGCTCCAGAATTGCAGAGAGTTTTACAATGTTTCACACGGGAGTTACTATGGCTATTTTGATCATGTTGGTGGTTTGTTTCGAACGTGTCGAGACATGTACGTTATCTCCCATTATTGTCTATGTGACTGCTCATTGACAACTTTTGTTGTCCAGATATACAGAGTCAAGTCAAGTTCTCTATCAGCAGAACACGCTGGAATTTGACCACCCGATGTCCCTAGGCATCTTTAGCACTGAGGTTTCTCCGTCATCGTTGCAGAGTATACGATCTATATCCATCGATATGCATCGATATGTCTATGTCAACAATACCAAGAAAGTTAACATTAGCACAAACCTGCAACGAGAGCAATGGCTTCAAACGTGGAATATTATTTCTACGATGCAAGGTCTTGAAGAGGTTAGAGTTCGGTTTCAGTTACTTATAGATGGATGGATGGGGTGGACTGAGAAGGAGATATTAGACCCACTATATAATGTTCGGCAAGTACTTAAGGTCTTTGAGGTCGATATGCCTCTCTCATCTGTAAAGACAAGCTCTCGGTGTGATGGTGAAGAGAGACATGCACCTTTCAAGTTGATTCAATACTGATTCAGACTATTATATATTTATTATAGCAGTGATACAATAAAAGGATAAAACAAAAGTTCCTAGATATTGAGATAAGAGAGTAAAGGTCACATTCAGCTTAATTAAATCGCCTAATGTCAGGCCTAGAGATCACGAGCCTGAGGGTTAGGGGTCTCTTAATTGCATAAGCAGGTATAAACTCGTGCCATTGTATTTTCGAAGAATGACTATGAATTATCTAGCAAATACCACAAATCGGTAGGTATGTCAAGTACTTATCTACTCTACATACACGAAAGTGAAACTATTTTCATATTATAAGTTTCGCATGAGGGGTACGTGGTATCTGTTTTTACAAGCTGTGAATGATATGCCAACCTAAATTGGAAATGATGTTGTAGTTGTTGATTAGACGGGTTTTTTTTAGTTCCGCTTACGCACAAACAGGTTTACTTGTGAGAGATAAAGGTGGCTACCAAATAAGGCCCACTATTTCGACTCATCTTCTAATGTACATAGACATGTGCGAAAAGAACTTCACTACTTCATTCAAAGATAAACCTTCGCTCTCAGAAGGGAACCTAAGTTTCAAATTCTAACTGTGCTAACTGACTGGCGAGCTATTTGTCTTGGAATAGCAAGAAATTTCTTACGTGAGGCAAGCATACCACTTTCCCGCTTTCGCCACTCATAACCTTCAATGCGGTCAGGTTGAGTAAAGAATCAACAATACTAAAGATAGTGCTTACAGCATGGCAACTGCATTAGGTGGGCTTGCGACACCACCTGGAACCTGGTTTCCGAATCAGTCGACTCATTGCCTAACTCATCTAGCAAAACTTACATGTAGCGGCATACTCGATAAGAAAAATGTATGCCTTTCTAGCCTTTTGCATTCTTGAGCTAACACTTCCAAATCAAACATCTCTCCAATTGGCATTCCCCATCCACCAAGCATCCATTGGTGCATTGTCACGTCAGGATCATTGTACGGACCATTTGCCGGTCCTCTCTCAAAACTTGGCGAATCACCAGCTGCAGCTGCAAAACGGTTCTCCCAAAGCCATCTCAGCGATTCTCTACTAGCCTCAAGTCCAAGTAGGCCCGAGGGCTGCCTGTCGGGGAAGGCCTCCTGCTCAGCAATGTCTAATTTATTGTATGCCTCGGCAAATCCAGATCGTATGAATAGGATATCCCCTGGCTGCGTGGTTATCTTTTGCTCTGATATGATGGCTTTGAGGTGTGAAACTTCAACTACCCCAGTCTGGAATGGAAGGACAGGAATTCCATTCTCTTTCGCCCAAGTAGCCCAATCAAGCAAAACACCACGGCCGACAATTCCTCCCCTCTCCACCCATGCTTGATAAGTCAGTATCACTGAAATCTGCAAGTCTCTGGGTCCATACAATGTATCCCTAGTGCCATCCCACCATTCTCAAAATCTGCTTGGGTATAGCCATTGAAGTACTTCTTTGCCTTTTGGTACCCATAATGTCTAAATCCATCCCATTCTTTATCAAGTTAGCATTAATAGAACACAATTCCTTTTTTGAAATGGAAACCAGAAGTAAAAAAGCTGGTCAAGAGTTCGCACGTTGTCTGTTACGACAAATTACTCCCCAGAAGACTTTCTCGGCTTCTTGATCTCTAACAGGACACAACACTTGGAAAGAAAGTTCACTCGTACGGGTACTGCTTTGTGTATTAAAACACACCATATCATCATTCATGGATACGCCGGGCTGGGGACTCTTGTTTTGAATCTCATGATGAAACTTTTCTCTTGCGAAGGTAGGAAATGCAGGCTTATTCAGGGGCCAATCGAGCGATATTCGAATGCCTTCACGAATCTCCTCTTTGGCTGCTGCTCGCACGGTTTCTGGGGTCAGCAAGTTTAGCATCCCAAGCTGATCACCCGGTCCAAAAAGCCCCCAAGCATTACCGGGAGGGCCAGATTTGTCGAGTGGAAGGTCGTCAAAGGTGGGAAATGGATCTGGAATTGATCTAATTATACTCATTTTGAATAAATGTGATCAGGAAGAAGTATAACTAGTCTTTTCTATGATTGAACAACACACTCACCACATGAGACAGCGGAAGAATCTTGAGCCGGAACTTATCACCTGCTCGACTTCCAAGATGTATTTTCTGGGTAGCTGCCCGAGGATCTGGTTACTGGGCTCTCAGATATTAGACGGAATTCGTTTTCCTTCCCAGAGTGGGATGAGACAGTCTCCTTCACATACTTTCCCAAAACATTGCCAAGCTGGTAGCCTCCAATAACTCTTCAAAAAGACTTGGATACATGGTCGCTTCCGCATCTTTCGAAGGACTATTGGTCATTAACCCTAGCCTCCGTAGTTGAGTAATGAGGAGACCCCATCTTTCCCCACCAAGAATTATTAGCTATCGAGTCTTTAAAAACCTGGTTCCCCAATAATTATAGTTTCTACAATTCCGGTCGCATTCGATCTTGCAATTGTTAATCTCTTCGATCAATATAATATTTGGAATGAAGAATTTTCTCGAAGTGAGGGAAGCTCCAGGCGTCGAGCCCGCTCCGCCTGCAGTTTATGGCTACCGGCCATATATCTTATCATTTTCGGCGGCTTGGGTATTAATTTTAACAAGTTCCTACAGAGAAATTCCTAGCTGACACAAACAGGCTTCCGCAATGTACGGTTACGATTCAGCATTTATAGGAGGGACCTTGGCTTTGCCTTCTTTCAAAAGAGCATATGGACTTGATACTGCATCAGCATCGCAAGTTGCCGCACTATCTTCTAACATTGTGTCAACTTTTCAAGGGGGTGCTTTCTTCGGATCTATGTTTGGATTTGTCCTCGCAGAAAAGTTTGGTCGAAAACCTATAATGCTCCTTTCCGCTGTCATTTTCTCCATCGGTGCCGGACTGCAGCTGTCTGGCATGCTTGGGCTTCTTTACGCTGGGCGAGCACTCACGGGTAGGTGATATGGACTTATAGCAAAACTAGACACTGACAAACATTTGCAGGGTTAGGTGTAGGCGCAACTTCTATGATTCTTCCCATCTACATTTCAGAATGCGCACCACCTTTGATTCGTGGGCGTTTAGTAGGTCTATTTGAAGTGATGCTCCAAGTCGCTCTCGTCTTTGGATTCTGGGTCAATTACGGTGTCAACTTAAACATCTCTCCTAACAATCCGGCGCAATGGCATATACCTGTTGCTATACAGCTAGTCCCATCATGTATGCTGTTACTCACTGTACCTTTTTTTTGTGTCGAGTCTCCCCGATGGCTTGTATCGAAGGACCGAAGTACTGATGCACTGAAATCACTGGCTTGGGTACGGAATCTTCCCCAAGATCATCAATACGTCCAACAAGAACTTTCTAAAATTGAAGCCGGTATCAATCATGAGCTCGAGGTAATAGGAAATGCTCCAGGAAGGTTTTCGACCTTTAAAGAGATGTGTGCGCCAGGTGTTAGGAATCGAGTTTTAATCGGTACTCTGCTCATGGTGCTTCAAAATCTTACGGGGTATTTCTTTCCCCCCAATCCACCAAATCCACACGATGGGCTAACAATTTGACAAGAATAAATGCCATCAATTATTACTCACCTACAATCTTTCGAGCAATAGGTTTCACTGGTACCTCCGTCGGTCTCCTCGCTACTGGTGTCTATGGGCTCGTAAAAATGGGGTCATGTTTCATATTTGTTGTATTTTTTGTTGACAAAGTCGGTCGAAGACTTCCTCTCCTTGTAGGATCTGTGGGAGCTGGCATCGCCATGTATTACATGGGCATATATGTTGCTGTATCTCACTCCCTTACTAGAGCCCCTCCCAAAGACGCTGGAGCCAACGCCGCACTGGCAATGGTTTATATATATGCTATCTTCTATGGTTTCTCATGGAATGGAATTCCTTGGCTATATACTTCCGAAATCCTACCTACTCGAGTTCGAACCTTGGGCATGGCAACTGGAGTCTGCATCCAGTGGTTATCACAATTTGTGGTGGTTTATTCTCTCCCATACATGATCAAAGGGATTGGCTATGGCACATTCATATTTTTCGGAAGCTGTACCGTGCTTGCTTTTTTCTTTGCACTGTTCTTTGTCCCAGAAACAAAAGGCGTGCAGATCGAGGATATGGATTTGATATTTGGAGCGAAGGTGTCTTTATTGGCCACGAAGGCAAGGAAAAATTATGAGATGAAGCGTGATGATCCGGATTCGAGAGTGTACTCAACAGAAGTTGTCAAACAAGATCGTGATCAGATTGAAGTGGCCTAGATGTTAGGACAACATTTACTACTTTTATTTACACGTTGGAAGGGGTTAGCGAGTCCCTATTCCGGGCTGATTTGGTCCCTGTCGGCTAATTGCACTCCCTCTACTATGTCCCCACTCCTTGCGCATGTCTGGCATCGCGTCGCGTGATACTGATTCAGAGGGAGAAATTATGAATAGTAATGGCTTTCACTAAAAAGAAAGCAAAAGTGTACGAACTTTGAAAAGCAGGAGTGAGTTCTAAAGTATGTATGTATAGCTAGGATCTGGTGCACTTGATCAATACATCCCACATCCCATCGCAACAAATCACCACCTCTTTCTCAAATCAGCCAGGCCTAATAACTAGAAATGTGGTTGAAGTTTGCTTTTAATTCAGATGCAAACTTAAATGTAGAGGATCTGCAAGGAGGCAGGAGCTTGTTCAACATGATTTCTGTCGCAAGCTTCACAATGTTGCAACGCTATACAGATTTTGAATTGGCCTGATCAGATCTGAAATCCAAGAGTTCCAGCCATTCTTGCGTTACTATATTTCTCACTGCAAATGCTTGTATCACACATTAATGCGCTAAACAAATGTTCTCGAATCAAGAGACGAAAGAGCTCAATTCATTTTATGAAGACATTGAAGAGAGCTTAATTTACTTCTCAAAAAGCGTCATAAAAACATGAAGTCTAGTAGTCTTTGTTGAGTCAATAAAGCTGTTGCACTATTTCGGCCATACATTACATTAGTCGAAGCTAGACAAGAAAAACACTAGATACTCCGTTGCCAGATAAGAAGTTAATAGTGATGTAGAAACTCGTTCTATTATACTTACTAGATCCTCAATCAACACTTGTTTGGGCTATTGCTTAAGGTTGCGTTTCTGTCTCTGTCAAACTTGTAGAAGACACCGTGCTTCTTGAGAATGTCGGCGCATCGTCTGCAGTAAATGTAGAGGAAGTTTGGGATTCTTCGATTGGCGAAACACCTTTCCTCCTTGTCAGTAAAGCACTTGAATCTGTATGCGCTAAAACGCCTAGAAGAGACATAAGTGCATATCCGACCAACGACAGAGCAACATAGTTACGGCTAAAAACTGTGTTCTCAAATCACCCAAGTAGCCTACAAGCAGCTTGTATGGCTAGGCCTACTTTCTACGGAGCTTGTCGATGTCTGCAACGAGCCCTTATTACCATAGAGACCTAAATGGGCACAATTCATATTAGTATGTAATGTCAAAGTTTTGGGTGACTAGAATAGAAATTATGTGTATTCGCCGATCGCTAGCTAATAATGAATATCACGTAATCGAGTCCACTACGATGCCTTTCCCATAACCCCATACTATTATATGACATAAACCTCTTCATTTCCTAACTTTCGCTAACCCCTCTCCCTCTTTCCTCACCACTCTCCTAGGTAAGATTTCCACTTTTCTACTTAAAAGTTCCCTAAGTTCCGAACTGATGACTTTCGGTCTTGTGGGTTCTTGCAATTCCTGTGTGCTGCGCTCTATTTCGCCACTAACTTTACGCTTTCCTTTATCGACTGGCCTCCCTTTATCAATTGATTGACTACTTCTAGGGTGACCTGGCCGTGCTACCACATCAGTGCCACTTGTACTGCCCTGCGGTCGACTTTCAGAGCTAGCTTTCACGTGTGCGGTAGCGGGAGTGACAGGTAGGAACTCCGGATCGACATCGTCAGGAGATGGTGAATTTATTGATTCTGAACTCGTACTGGGCTGATTTGCTGGTCGTTGACGCAGCTTTGGGTTAGGAAAATTTGCTTTCTTGTCAATCGCCTCTACAGTACGCTGAAAACGACGGTATAGAGCTTCGGCTCGAATCAAGGTGGCTTCCAAGTCAATTGTATTCGAAAGTTCATTAACTAGGGTGGATCAGTCATTGAACTCTCGCAACTTTCTAAAAGATGGAATTATTAGCCACTTACCATATTTGAGAACTTCATCGAAATGTTGCAAGTGATCCATGATTACCGATCGATGCTTTTCTAAGATGGCTAAGGCAATAAATAAGTGGAAATTAGAGCTCAGGTAGTCAGTCCATAGGACTTCCCATAAGTGCAGTATGTCGAGCCATGCAAACTCCCTCTTGAACCAGACCAGCAACATCCGGAAGAAGAAGAAGAAATTCGTTGAATCTGCATTTTGTAGATGGAGATATAATTTTGGATCCATCAATTGTACTAGGTGATCTAGCGTTAGAAGCTGTTTCCGCATTCCACTTTGGTCACGTAAGAAGTTGCGTTCCATTCGATCCATAAAATGCTGAAATCCCCAGAATGCAGCTGCGTCGTCTTGCATGACTGCATATATAGGAGCAAGAAGATCGGACATGCCCTGGACGTAGCCGAGGTCACGATTATATTCGTTATAGGTAAGTAGCATATCCTTCAATTGCTCAAGGTGAACGTTAGTCCCCGCTTCTGCGAAGGGAGAACTTGGATCTGGGTGTGGCGTATCTTCTCCTGCAAATAGAGGTATGTTTCTATCTGTTCTGTGAACATCCTTTTCTATAGCCACAACCCCAAGAGATGGGAATCGTTAGCTATTTGCCTTGCTTATCAAGATCATGGGAGTATTTACCGATACGTCCTTTTTGCTCACGCCACCACTCGCCTTCTTCTCCTTCTCCGCCAAGATCAATAAGCCTTTCCCACCAAGCTCCTTTTAATTTTACATATTCGTCGCGGAGAGAACCCATTTCTCTTTTACGCTCTTCATACGAAGAGTGCCAGTCGTAAACACCTAACAAAAACAGCCATGCCTCTTTTCTAACTCCGTCTTCCGAATCAAGGCCCCCGTGAAATATACGATCCTTAACTTCATCAACAGTGACTTGCAGTCTTCCTGTCTTCTGGTCAAAGTAAGAGTTCCACTCTTTCAGTGTAACAGTCTTCCTTTGTTCTCTGGTTGACAACGAGCTCATCTCTGCATCAAGCAACTCGAAATCCCCAACGTCTGTTTCTTCCATTTCTAAGACATCTCTGGCAGTCCATATACGCTGATTGCGGTCTCGTTCACTTTGCTCCGCGATTCCCATGGCCCACCGAGCTAAATAGATCCGCGCGCTGTCGAATTCGTCCTGCAATGTTTGTACTTCAGGATTTTTCAGTAATCGTCTAACCTGTTCCTCTAAGTCAGTTTTGTGATAGACTTAACTTACCAAATAGTCAGATACCCAAAGGGTGAAACTGAAATACATACCTGTGGTGGCACTTTCGGGTTTTCGACTATTGAATCGGCTGTCCTCCTTGTAAACGTGGTGACTTTACTAAATTTTTCCATAATGTTCCATCCCGTTTCTTTTACAAACTTAGTTACAGGATCCATGACGGCATCTTTGGTAATATTTCCGCTTGAAGATCCAGCTCCAGAGCCCGCAGCTCCCCTGACCTGCATCCCAGTTGTGGGCTGTTGTACAATGGCAGCTGTTACCGGCTTGTCTCCAAAAGCCTCTTTATCTTCTGTACTCGGTTCTACCAGGTATATGTTTGGTTCCGCTCCACTTCGAGTAATTTCAACATAGCGTCTGAGCCATCGTAAAACTTCGTCTCCGCCCCAAAACATCTCCCCATTTGCGCCGAACGGATCGAAAGACTCTCGTGTTCGTTTCTTTTTCTGCAATATAGTTGATGGGCATTCATTGTCGTGGAAGAACAAAGCTGGGAAAGAGTCTCCCATGCGTGTGTTTATGATAACTGATCCATACCACCAGCCCAGACTTGGTGGTCTAACTAATAAACTATATATCCCAGAAATCGGTATAGCGAATGCATAATGACCCATCGAGTCTGTAGCATGCAATGTAGTCGTTGGAGGTGGCGGTACTAAATACGATTGCTTTGGAGGTGAATCTCCCTCGTCCAAATCAACTTTCACATATATATCTTTCGCATCGCCTAGGGAGTGTTCTGGTAGCCATGCCAGTAGTAGGGAGCTTGCAGATTTCTTCGAGGTTGCAGAGGATGCAGTGGCTGGTCTGGAATCTGAAGCTGGCTTTTGCTGTAGAAGAGCTATATACCCAGGGATATTGTCCTTTGACGAAGGTGTAGGATGAATGTAGACCTGTTCAGATTGTCAGTAAACGGAGCTAAATGCCCACTCTGCCAAACTCGCCTTGCTTTTGGAGTACAACAGCTTCACTCCTCTGCCAGTCGATTTATGCGTAATAGTATCATAATCTCCCTCCTCATCATCGCTAAATGCGTAGAAGCTGCTTGTTGGAGAGGGGGGCGACTTGGTGGGGACAACTGGCGACGTCATTGTTGCTGCTATGCTAACGTCCACTGCAAGCAGTTTGACCTCAGTCTCGAGCGTCACGTCGAGTTCAATTTATCGAAAAGGGTTTCATGAGTATTCGGCGTAATCCGCACTTTTAATGCTATTAGTGGTGTGAGGTTTGAGAGAAAGCTGGTGTGGCTTGAATGACGCGGATGGGGTGCGTGGCGGGGTAGTATGGTAAAGCTTGTGACTAGGCTTCCACAACCATCACTTCTTGCAAATCCTATACCATATATATGTAGATGTTTCTTCTTTTTTTATCATTATGTCAAGAGTTTTGATATTTGATATGCATCTAAAAAGCCCTTTCTCCATAAGCTTTTCGTCAATGTCATTCCGCTTTCTAGTTTATCGTGTATCCTAATACTGGTATGTCATGTGTCATATTGTTAATGCAACAAAGTCGTATAGTACTATAGAAATACACGATATTGTATTATAAGGTTATACATCGCCGTCTTCATGAGTCGGTGCAGCGTCCTTTATCATTCTGTCAACAAGTGTACCTTCGTGAGAAAGCATCGCTCAAAGGTCATCATCTTCCGATAGCACCAAAATCTTGCGAAGTCGCAACATGCCCTAGTTGATATAACAAATAAATTTTAGAGCAATTGCAAAAGCTGCTGGATTCAGCAGCGGAACACCTCTGACTTTGGTTTATTACATACAGGTAAGGTAACCTTTCCCTCTTTATTACGTACATTAATTTCAATTGATAAGTATAGTAGTTGAAAACAATAGGCTAATTATGTAAGGCTCTAGGAGTATAGATTGTATTAAGGAATTTAAGGCTAGTAGTTGAAACTGTCAAAGACATTCATACGATTTTCTGGGAGTTTGACATGTTTCAAGCCATACTGTTTCAGTAGAAAGTTCCGATCACGACACAAGTATAACCCGTCACATTTTGTTTCTAGATTCAGCAGCACAAATGCTGCCTAGCTGTCTAACGATGTTAAAAGAGCTTCAATCTTATAAATGGTGAATTTAAGAATGGAAGCAATTTAAACCAGCAGCACCAATGGAGCCGCTCGGCTACCACAGTTAGACATGTCAAGAGAAGCTCAAATTTGGGCTCCTCTTATCATTTTCTTCGAAGGAAATGGAGCGGGATTGTCTCCGGTGCTCTGACTGTGAATGCGGTGCGACATTCCTAGGTTTTTGGAGTAATAGCTGGGATGATCGGAGCTCCAGTGCGTAACAATCGTATCAAAGAATGATTGACGTCGCTGAGGGCTATAAGGAAGAAAATGATCTTGAAACCCTCAGAAAATGGAGGGAAGTTTATTACCAGCAGCTGATTATGAGTATCGGTACCATAACTGGCAACGTTGTAAATATAGATGGCTCAGCCATATCGTGGCTTCTAACCGGATTACCTCTTAGAGCAAAGAAGCAGCACTATTCAAATGGCACTTTCAGTACAAACTGACGAGATTCTTCAACAAACGACATCTCTGGACTTGCTAGTTGTCTTGATAGCACGGCCAAGCTCAAACACTAGTTTCAGGGACAGAAAAGACACGGTACACTGTGAAACGGCCGACCTGGAAGCTGAGCGATGGATTGCGTTTTTAGTTCTTACTTCTTCACTAGACTATCCTAGAGCTTGCGAAAGACTGTGCATTTTCAAGAGAATAACTAGCACTTCTCTGCTCACGAAGTGGTATAAGACCTGGCTGCAAAAGGAAGTGGTTTTGGTTTGATCACAGGCTTGCACTTCGTAAGAGTGCTATCCAATCATCCAAAATAAAATTAACCATGTGGCTTAGCGAGAAGCAACTGCGTATTTTTCTGAAGTCTGTATGGGGCAAGGGGATGAGGGGAGTGCGACAAGGCACTTCATCTAGATGAGTTTAAGACATCGAGCAATTCGAAACATTCTCTTCCAAACCACAACAGATTCCTATGCCAATTATATAGCGATTTTCGGGGACGCTTTCACGTCTATATCTGGAAAGGTCAAGTTCGGACTCCATGTCTCGAATGAATTGTTGTTTCAGGGGCTCTAGCGAGTGTAGGTCAAGTTGTGCTACCTCGTATTGAAAGAAATTGACTTTCACCCCAGCCAATAAAACTTCATAAGCGTAAGTGAGTATTCTGCTCACTAGTAGACGGATATTTCCGTCATAATAGTTAATAGTTGGTAACTGTGGGCTGAAATAGTGCCATTTGGATCAGGGTGCAGTTGTAAACGGTGAAAACTCTCCCACCTGACAGTGTTTTCACGACAAAATTAGTTGGATCGAAACCAGTGACTGAGCAAGAGATATTTCACTTTAATTCAAGTATTACCACCAACTGCTTCAGCTAAAGAGCTTCCTATACTCGTCCAATAACCCAATCTGGTATGTCACGAATATTAGCCGAATACCCGTATCACCCAGCCAGCATTGATCACTCATCACCACCTTCACTAATCCGACTTCCAACTCCGCTCCCAAACCATCCAACTTCGGCGATGTAAGACGATGTATCCAATCCCAGATCCCCAATAGCCATAACTAGAGAAAAAACAAAAAATTGCCAAAGATTTGTTGCCCATCGCAGATTTCAAGAATACGAGGGCGCGGTTCTTATTGGTCACCAATACCGATCATAAACAAACTAGCTATAACACGACTCATTTCAAGAATAAGTTTCATGGGTACTTTGAAACCGCCGATTTACGCGGAGTTCTTACCTTCACGCTTCAGGAATTAAATACCAGTATCGAGGAAGTCTGAAAACATTCAATAATTAAAATAATTGAGGCGACATATATATGCACTGATCAAAACGTCAAAATGTAGGAGCTTAGAAACAGGAAACTTTTTGTTGGTCTTGTGCACGCAACTAAAGTGTTGATCGGACATTATACGATAATCCAAATTAATTTCAGTGCTAATTTCTAGCCAAAATAGCTACCACGCATATATAGATGATTCAGGGTAAAACTATCAGATCAGGTTAAAGTTCGATATGTTGTATGAGTGATGGCTCAGGCCCGGGCCAAATTCTTAACGAATTAATTAACTGCTATCAGGTTTGCTCTATTGATGATCTGTTGGTATCTTGCTACAACAATAGTCAAGCACTGGCACAAGTTGAAACTCAAGCTGATTGAGTCAAGAATAATGGCTTAGGGCTATGAAATGTGTGGGATTTTCTGCATCTCAGCCCTACAGATTTATGTCTCGGCAAATTCTGTCAAGGTAGCATGAGACTCGCGACTTCCTCAAGTAACATTTTCACAGAGCCTCTCCCACTCAGCATGTCTATACACACGAGTTACCATTAACATCATATTGAATTGTCTCTTCCGGTTCGAAGCGGCGAAAGAAACATACCCCATACATATCCTTACAGTCAACCAGGTACCTGATACCGCTAGGTGCAGCGGCTTCCCTAAAACCCGGGCATTTTGCAATCAAACTCCATATAATGGAACGTAGCATATCCTTTTTCAGCACCGCCGCCCTTCAAATCCTCGGCCCAGTGAGCATTGCTATAATTGTTGCTGCTCTTTTAGGCTGCGTATTATTCTCTGTATATCGTCGCAAGCAGCACAGGGTCTGCAAAGACACCATAAACCCACCAGTCCATATGATATTTGAAAGCATGGATGAGGTTACGGCGAGGGGGGCTCCCAGTGACGATGCACCAGATGATGAACAAGGAAGGGTGTCGACGCATCAAACGGTGACGGAGGGACAACGCATCGACGAATTTGTTGAGCAGATCCCCGCATTCAAGGCAGGAAGAGGGTAGATCTAAAAGTTAGACTGAGTAAGGGAAGATCAGAAGACACTTGAATAGCATGAGCTAACTAACCGCTTTGGACGAAACGGACGATTTTCTTTGTGGGATATGGATTACAGGCCATGGATGATAGACTGATATTATTTGACTTGGAACCAAGGCAGCAACATCAAAAGTAAAAGTCTGGATTCCGAGCCGAAATGGTGATAACCCAGCTGAGCATCAAGCTATTATTTCTATGGTCATTTTACATCTATCGCCATTCTATAACTCGGCTTCAAACTTCTCCAGCGCTTCAACGGCCTCAATAACCAAAGCCTTGACCAAAAATGTAGGTGCCTCGTAAGGCTTTCTAGGTTGTAGCTTATCACTTGCTTTTTCAATTCCCGCTGCTTCCGCTGACCTGATTGCTGTAGCAAATTTTGTCGCTCCAATGCTTTGTCTCGTGACACCCTCACATAGTGCGGCTTTCTGATGTAGCTTCAGTGCTTTTTCGACCTCTCCAGCTTTGTAGAGTTCGTAAATCTTCACCACCGTCTTAGGTGCAACATTTGCAAACGCAGCAATGCACCCCGCGCTACCAGCCATCAACCCTCCAAGAAGAAAGTCGCTCTGGCCACCATATGTGGAGAACCGTTCTGGAGTAAATTGTCCCGACAGTCTTGTTATCTTTCCTACACTTCCACATGTGAGTTTAACACCAACAACGTTCTCATGTGCATTTGCAATATCAGCAATCAGGTCCGAGGACATATCAACACCATTGCATACTCCTGGGAAGTTGTAGATGATAATTGGCAGCTTAGAGTGAGCAGATACAGAAGCAAAGAAGGACTTGATCACTGCAGGGGTAGTAGCGGCACCGAAATATGCAGGTGGCAACACCAGGACGTAGTCAGCTCCAGCAGATGCAGCATCATCGATGTGTGATAGAACTTGGGACGTTGAGTGACCTCCAACTCCTGCCATAAGTGGGTAATTTGGCCCTACTGCTTCACGTGCCAAGGAGATGAGAGTTTTACGTTCCTCCTGAGAGAGCAAGAAAGCTTCTATACGTGGTGTCAGCGTCGTTATAAAGAGGAATAAGAGACCTACCTGCATTGCTACCAAGAATTACAAGTCCGGTGAGGCCAGTTTCTGAGAGATACTTGAAATATTTCATCTGATTTGGGATATCTATAGTATCGGTATCACGGTCGAAAAATGTGATGGCGGGTGCCCAGATTCCCTTGGAGGGAACGTGAGGTTGGTTGGGCATTTTGTTGAAAGAGCTTTGAAGAAACTACTTTATAGATAGAAGTTCGTATTGGAAATCTATACGTGAGTATTCTTTGTTACTTGGTTTCTATTCGAAGTTTGAACTAATAGGCTTGAATGTTGTGGTCTTGGGTCGAAGGTGGGGGAGATGTTTTTCTACTTTAGATCGTCCAGTGCGTATGTTTATTGTGGGTAAAGTTTAAGGGTTAAAATAGCCCCTGAAGCCCCTAATTGATTAAGCGAGCCTTTTCCTTCTGTCCCCACATCCTCCATCCTCGAGATGAGTCCCAGCGTTTACCGTCGGAATAACAATAAGAGCCCTTGAAGATGTGAGGAACTAGTGATATGAAAGACTATTGTTGTGGGTCTTTGCCGGCTCTGATCAAGCCTTGAATGTCACGTGGCTCTTCCTCCGGAACTTGCGACTGAACGTGGTTAGACTGTAGAAGGGCTAAGGGCGATAACGGACGAGGATGGATTTACTAGATCTGTAACACTCTTCCAAATGACGGAATGTTAGTCGCTTAGACCGAAGATACAATGGAATATAGAAAGGCGTTGCCCGTAGCACGAAGTTTGACCTCACAACTTTCCAAATCCAACTTTAATCACCTCCCAAGACCAAACTTCCTAATCAACCATAACGGGTTACAGAAGTCAAGATCCCTGCCTATCAATTTCCAACATAACAGAGAGTTTTCAATATCCAGTAAGATGGGCTCTGTAGTCAAGCCAAAGGTTCTATGCATTGGAACAATCAATTTGTAAGTCCGTCAGCATCTAAACGTGACATACGGCTGATACTGTACCAGTGCCAAAGAAGAATGGGATGCCTTAAAAGATATCGCAGAACCTATAACCGTTCAATCCAAGAACCGGTCAGAGTTCCTTAAAGAAGCCAAAAGTGGAGCCTTCGATGGTGTGGTGTCTGCATTTCGTGGGTTCACTTCAGCGTCCATTACGGGTCATTTCGATTCTGAGATCATCTCTGCTCTCCCACGTACCTTCCAGTTTCTATGCCAGAATGGAGCTGGATATGACCCAATTGATGTAGCAGCGTGTACCAATGCTGGAATACGAGTATGCAATGTTCCTGAGCTTGCGGATGATGCTACAAGCGACACCGCTCTGTTCCTGATGCTTGGTGCGTTGCGTTTGTTCAATCCGATGATGACAACACTGCGTGAGGGGACATTCAAGGGTCCGAATTTACAGCTGGGTAATGATCCACGCGGCAAGAAACTGGGTATTCTCGGGATGGGGGGAATTGGCCGTAACGTTGCGGCGAAAGCGAGGGGATTTGGTATGGAAATTCAGTATCACAACCGTAATCCGCTCAGTGATGAAATGAGCGGTGGTGCCAAGTATGTTTCATTTGATCAGTTGCTGGCTACCTCTGATGTGCTGTCATTGAATTTGCCTTTGAATGTAAGTTTTCGGTGTACTTTTGACGCGGGCTCAACTAACTCAGGCAGAAAAATACACGACACATTATCTCCACCGCAGAATTTAACAAGATGAAGCCTGGAATTGTAGTAATAAATACAGCTCGTGGGCCAGTAATGGATGAGGCAGCTCTCGTGGTAGCACTTGATGAAGGTAAAGTCCGGTCCGCAGGAATGGACGTGTTCGAAGAAGAGCCCAAGATACACCCGGGGCTAATGGCTAACCGGAATGTGATTTTACTGCCGCATGTTGGGACTTTGACATTTGAAACACAAAAAGCAATGGAAGTGTTTACGATTGCAAATGTAAGACGAGCGGTGGTAGAAGGAAAGCTAAAGGGATTGATCCCAGAGCAAGCAGGACAAGGGTGGGATTAGGATATCTTGACACCAATCGACAAATATATACCTAGATGCTTAAACAATGTGAGCATGTAATGTAATATATGCACATAACAGAAATCAACTTGCGTGCAAAAGGTGTGACATGTTGTGACGCTAAAGACTTAGAAAGAAGAAAACGGTAAGTAAATTCTTACGAGCAACTACTTCTGTATCACGACTCAATTCATTGTTATCGCGTCCGGTAGATGCTTAAGATTGGTTACCCTTTCATAGTCTGAATAATAGTATTTCTGTTCTAGCTAAACATGCACAAGTGACGCGTTTATATGACATACCTCTATCGTTGTCTGAGAGAACGTTGTATTCGGGAAGCAATCGGTGGATTTCAAGAACATGTGTAGTTCTTTGTATATAGGTTTAGTCAAGCTAGGGAAATTTGCCGCGCATACAAAGTGAGAAAGCTCTGAGGTTATCTGAAGTGAGTTGTGGTAGATGGATATTCCCCTGTAACTTCTCGATTTCTATTTCTGAAAATATACTAAATTATGCATTTACAATTATCAGTATTTTGGTTCTATATCTAGAGGGATGGAGGTTTCATCCCGGTGATTCTTGGCACGGTGGAGGCTTGCCGTGGCGCTAAGATGAGTTTAAATATTGTGGAGCATGACAAGGCTGATCTGCAGCCTGAGGCATCACTCATACTTTGTCCGCTCTATAGACATTCGAACATCTAATTATCGTCTCTTCACCTTGAAGAAAGCGCCAGGCTGCGATGAATGCCAAACAACCGATAGCTACAGGCTCTGATCCGAGCAACTCTATGCCTAGCACTAATGCTCCCGTAACAAATGATGCAGAAGATATCTGGGACGAGGAACGTATAGAGAAGGCTTTAAAGACTTTGAAGGAGATGCATATCCAGGTTAGTTCTGACCGGAAATCGCTATATCTATTACACTTAATTAACTCCTTATACAGGTGAGAGAGTTGCGGACTACCATCCCCCGGTTAATCGCGCCTTTGGCCAAAAAACAACCATCACGTACGCACTACTCAAATACAAGAAAGTAACGACATAACTGATACAGTTTAGCTGAAACACTCTTTAACGAATTCTCAGCATCAGCAAAGACCGCGACACATGAGGTCACCGAATTCAAGCACTTAATGAAAGCAGAGGAAAGTGTGAAGGTGTTTGAACAGGCTAAGAAAAGTCGCGCCGAGAAGCCACAGGGAATCAAGCCCTGGAGAGTCACAGAACATCCAGATTGGTTAACAAGGGACAAGCCATAGTTGGAATTTAGGTCAATTTATAACGGCGAAAAGTCTGTGAACGGAGTTTGGTTTAAAGTCGGAGGAATATATGGGTACTTCAATGGAGTTTCAGGCACAGCAAAGCGAATAGGCGCCTTATTCAGGATTTAGGAGTTATCTTCGGTATACCAGGATGTGTACCAAATATAAAGGAGAGGATAGATGCTGCTGGGTAGGCGTAAGGATAAGTTTGCGACGAATCTGTACCATAACATCAGGTGCTGAGAATCTCCGTCATATTTGAATAGACAAGCTTGTATTTTGAATTTATGAGCTTTTATATCATACGATTCGGATTTGATCTAAGGGTTTTACCTGTCTCTGATCTCGATTTGATTGTCTGGTATATTCAGTACCTATTTTCACATCGAATTTAGGTAGTGGGAGTGACTGGGTTTGGGATTCCCTCGACCACCAGTGCATAATGTCTGACTCACACACGAACGACAAAACATGATACTTACATACCTTTAAAAAAATTCTGGCACTTTGATTTCTTTCAGTACAATACACAAATCGATTATATTTGTTCCATTCACTAATCGCCTAAACTTCTCTGCAACCCCTCATTTCTCTGCCAAGAAAAATCTGGCTCGCTTAACTTTAACAATTTGAGTGGGGTGGAAATTCCAAAAACACACTCAGCAACGACAACGATCAACAATACGCACGCGCGATACATCTTGCCAATCCCCCGCTCGATTACGAATACCAAGATGTCTCGATTCTTTCACGGCGACAGCTCTGATGAGAGCAGCTCTTCCGACGAGGAGGAGCTCTACTCTGACGAGGAGGCGGAAGAAAAGGTCGCCTCTGAGGAAGACTCTGACGATGATGACGAGGATAGCGATGATAGCGACTCCAGCAGCGACGATGGAGATGGAGCGAAATCAGGTGCCAATAAGTTCTTGAAGGAGGCAGATTCCGAAAGCGATAGCGATTCTGAGGACCCGGATCGAAAGAAAGTCATAAGCGCTAAGGACAAACGTTTGGAGGAACTGGCTGCGATAATCAAGGCTATCGACAATGGAGAAAAAATCAATGATTGGGGACTCATCTCCGCAGGTATGTCGCGTATTTAAACTATGATCTAGGAGGTTTGGCTGATGTTTGCGACTAGAATTTGATAAGCTCAACCAGAAGGTGAGCAAGGGCTTCCAGGGAAGCAAGACTCCAAAGATATATATCAAGGCTATTGCAGATTTGGAGAAACACTTGAACGAGACTCTGGATAAGCAAAAGGTCTCTACCAAGAAGATGAATGCAATCAACGCTCGTGGCTTAATGACTGTCAAACAAAGAATCAAGAAGAACAACAAGGATTATCAAGCAGATATTGATGCATATAAAGCCAATGAAGAGGAGTTCATGGAGTCAGATGAGGAGGAGGTAGTTCCTGTCCGACGGGCACCTCGCCCAACAGCTGGTGTGCCAATAGAACCAACTTTCGATGATGATGAAGGCTTTTCAACAGTCGGCAGAGGTGGACGAACCTTACAATTTACTCCCGAGAGCATATTAAAGCACCTTCGAACAATCATCGAGTCTCGAGGAAAGAAAAATACGGACCGTGGGGAGCAGATCAAAATCATGGAGAAACTCTATGAAGTTGCCACAACCCCTTACCAACGCATCCGAGTTCTCCTAACTATAATATCGACGAGATTTGATCTAAGCACTGGAGCACAAACATACATGTCCCAGGAGCAATGGAAGTCTGCTGAAAAAGAGTTTGGCAGCCTCCTCAAAGAACTTGAGGCAAATCCAGATATCGTTGTTGTGGAGACAGCCGAGGATTGGGAGGACGACGAAAAGGCTCCTGTTATTACACCTGGCGAAAAGTTCAAGATTCCCGGCAGCATCGTTTCCTACGTTGAAAGACTTGATGATGAGCTCAATCGATCGCTCCAGCATATCGATCCCCACACCGCTGAATACATCGAAAGACTTTCAGATGAAGGTGCTCTATACAACAACATCGTGCGGACGCTGATATACACAGAAGCTGTTCGTCAAGACAAAAGCTTAGAAATTCCACAAGAAGTTCTAAATCGTACCGTGGCGAGAAGACTGGAGCATATCTACTTCAAGGTACGTAAATTTAACATATATACTGAACACTACTAATGTATCCATAGCCAGCAGCAGTTGTCAAAATTTTAGAGGAGAACTGCTGGAAATCGCTCCCATCTGAAGTGGACTCCACCATTACTCCACGAAAAGATGTTTCAGATGCTACAGCTCTTGTTGATGTACTCTGCAATTATCTTTATGTTAATAGTGAGGGAATTATTCGTGCCCGCGCCATGCTCTGCCAGATATACTTCCTGGCTTTACACGACACATACTACAAGGCTCGCGATATGATGCTCATGTCTCATCTACAGGAGAACATCAGCACCTTCGACGTTCACAGCCAAATTCTCTTCAACCGAACACTGGTTCAAGTCGGTCTTTGTGCTTTCCGAGCTGGTTTAGTCTACGAGGCACAAACCACACTGCAGGAGATCTGCGGTAGTGGACGACAGAAGGAATTGCTTGCTCAAGGTGTCATGATCCAGAGATATAACCAAGTTTCTCCGGAACAAGAACGCCTCGAAAGACAACGTCAACTACCATTCCACATGCATATTAACCTCGAGCTCCTGGAATGTGTCTACCTTACCTGCAGCATGCTTCTCGAGATTCCTCTACTTGCACAAACCGGCTCCTCGCCTGACATCAAGAAGCGCGTCATTAGCAAAACCTATCGTCGTATGCTCGAGTACCATGAACGACAAATTTTCACCGGTCCTCCAGAAAACACCCGCGACCATGTAATGCAAGCCTCCAAGGCTCTAGCAGCTGGCGAGTGGAAGAAGGCTACTGACTTCATCCACTCGATCAAGATCTGGGAGTTGATGGCAAAGCCAGACTCCATTAAGGCTATGCTATCAGAGCAAATCCAAGAAGAGGGCCTCCGCACATATCTCTTTACCTACGCACCCTTCTACGACACCCTGGCTGTCGACACACTCTCTTCGATGTTTGAGCTTACAGACCGCAAGGTAGCCGCCATTGTCAGTAAGATGATCAGCCACGAGGAGTTAATGGCCGCACTTGACCAAGTCAACTCATCTATCATATTCCGCAAGGGCGTCGAGCTCAGTCGTTTACAGAGTCTCGCACTCACACTTAGCGACAAGGCAAGTGGTCTTATCGAAAGCAACGAGCGTACTCTGGAGACCCGGACACAAGGCACAGCAAACGCCTTTGAACGGCAAGGTGGACGTGGTGGACGCGGTGGTAGAGGAGGCAGAGGAGGTGGACGAGGAGGTGGAGGTCGTGGAGGCGGTGGCGGGGGTGCTCCCAGACAGGCTGGTGGAACTCAATTCACTGGTGGTGCGCTCGGGGCTGCGATCCGGGCTTAGGATTGTGTGTATTGCATTGGGACGGTTGTTTAGGGGCTTAATGTGCTCTTGGCGTTTTCCATAGAGCTTGCGAAAAGCCGTTTTTATTTAGTCGTACATGAAAAGAAGTAAAAAAATACTTGGCCAATGGCCCTTTACTCATTATGTTTCCGTAAAATGTGACATTTGTTAGGTTGCTTGCCTTCTAAGCATTATTTGTTCAATTACGCTATGTGAATGAAATAACCAATTGCATCGCAAGCTGAACGACTTAAAACACCAGTAAAAGTTTGGTCAAACACTTCAAAGGACAATATCTTCAATAATGGAGAACGTTCATATACGATTCAGATTAGAGTTATAGTAATTGTCTAGCGGGCTATAAGGATCTCAAAGCTCTCCCATGGAGAGGCAATATTCATAGGCACTTCAGATGTCATACAAGTCGAAAGTAATGTCGATATCTACAGAAGATCGAGTGATTTCTCAGACACAGGCGCGCTGAGTCTTTTGATCCTCGAATACCAGGTGCAACATTGTTAACATATTGGAGTGTTTTGAGCTATAGATGGCTGCGTTGTGCTGAGTATCTGTACTTCACATTTTATTCTCTATCGAGCTTAATTTCTTGTGATTCAGAATTGAGACAGACGAGCTTTTTTATAAATCAAGGCGGTAAAGAAAATTGTTCTACTATGCTCAAATACTCCAATATATCATGATCTTATTGGATTCATTGTCAGCACCATTTTAAATCTGTGCATCTGATAAAACCCTGTATATTCGAGTCTTCTTTCTTACTTGAGTGTCATTCTTGAGTTTGAACGTTGCCAATCCCATCTCTAGCACTACTCAATATATTTATACTTGATTTTTCTTTCCTCCAATTCTTAGTAATGTCACAAGCGGCTGTTTGCTGGTGACACTACAACTATACTGCATGAACCACTGTTATCCCGTATCACAACTCCAGATACGTATGCTTGATCCCATGCCTCTCACCGAGTTCTTTTCCCCAAGTGATCTCACGTTTTCAATCGTACTATGTGTTGGCTACTATGACTCGGAGGTGGAAAAGCACAAGGAGTGGTTCAAGGGACCTATGATATAAAGTACGTAGCCGCTATCATGCTATCACCAGTACTTGGCCTATCTCATATTGGATCAAAGGCTGTTACTGTTACCCACTTTTTGACCAGATGGAAGAAACTTTGCATGTTTTGATATCCCTTTTGACTTCAGTCATCATAATCAGCCCTGCACATCATACCCATAGCACAAAGTTTCCACTGCAAACCAATGTTCGCGGTACACTATGTTACCTTGACGACCTAGTAGTTTAAGAGAGCTTCCTCTGTAGCATCAAACAGTGTGTGAACATCCCGCGCTAGCTACTCAAGAGACAAGCAGTAGTCAAATCGAGTACATTGTCTTCCGATACTCACTAGAGCACAATAGAAAAGCATTAAGTGCGAATTACTCCCAGAATTTCGTTGAAATTGCAACTAGATACTAAATCTTCCATCAACACGGCTCGGCTCGTTCACAAACATAAATCACTCACAATGAAGCTCAAGCCACTTCTCCTGCTAGCGTCCATTCATGTTGCGCTCTCCATCCCCATCACTCTCTCCCCGCTCAACACTCGCGGAATCATTCCGAATATAGTGTGGAACATCAAGGCCTTTACTCGAAGTGAAACCCCCTTTCCCATGCCATCTCCTCCATCTCACACGCGGCCTAACCCCATCTAGCCTGCGACGTAGAATTTGTGCACGGCTGCGCTTACGACTTCGCCATCTCCCAGAGCGACCATCCTCAAGACTTTAAATGCAAGATCTACGACCGGCAGTCCAGCCCGGATGACCCCCGTGCGCAGAGCTTTTACGGCATGCCGTGCAACGCCCCTTGGAATCCGAACGGGGGCTGGGTGATTAGCGTATGTGGGCCTTGCGCGAGCTCTCTCTCTCTCTCTCTCGCTCTCGCTCCTCTTTTTCTTCTTGGGAAAACGGGCATGTGTTAACGGATTGGGAACAGTGGGGTTATAATGGAGGGTCTGACGGAGCGGTCATGACGGTGGTGAGTACGGAGACGCAGCGGTGGTGAGTACGGAGACGCAGCGAGTTGCGTGGTTTGGATGGGCGGCTGTGACACAGACGAGTAGCTTTCCTGATGTTGGGCCCTATGCGGTTAACACGCTATAGATGAGAGATGAAGATGATATGTGGGACTGGTACGTGGAATTGAAGTTTGGTAAATTGGTAGTGGGCTACTCCTACACTCATTAAAGCCTTGGAGAGAGAAGTGGACATGAATAGATTACAAGACTAGATTTTAAGATCTCCAGTCACGCACGCAATATCTAGATGTTTAGGATTCTCAATCAACGATCTACAGACGTGGTGTTGACCAGTTGGTTAGCCCCTGAGAAGTAAGCGAGAGTCTTTCCCACATCGAGTCACCGCATGGCGTACGAACGCGTACTTGGTTCGAACCTAGAGTTTGCGGATAATATTATCCAAGAGGCTTGGAAGGCTTGATATTCTTCTTAATTGACAAGCTCGTTCACATAGATCATCACAGCTAAACAGCAGTTTTTATCAGTTAAAACAGGTTTTAATGTATGTTCAATGTATGGTATATTAATATTTCATGAAGATTTCGTGTTAGTGTATGAAGCGTATAAGCCGCTAGTTCCTGTGAACATAATGATGATAAGCCTGTACTTTAAAATTGTACCGCTCAAACACTTAAGACTGCATGGCCGTCAATGAGCCAGCAAAACTTCTCTTTCCCTTGGTGGCATATCCTCCTAAGCGCCGCTGATGGTCTGATTTGACACCGTTGTCTTCCTAATTCCCGTCTCCCAATCATCATCGGCATGATTCCCCCATTTTGAGCTACTCTTTAACTTCTTCTCACTGTCCGAGATGCTCGATCCGCTGCTGCTTTTGCGAGCTGCTTCCATATCCTCATCGTTGCCTCCGTGCACGAGCGTTGTCACACCTCTCTTGTTTCCAATATCACTTCTTAGACCGTACTGCTCACTGGCATTATTTCGTATGTAACCATTGGTCCCACTGCGGGATGGCCACATATTGCTGGTCTGACGAGCGCCAGATGAGCCGAGGAATTTGGAGTTGGCGAACACAATACGGAAAAGTGGACGGAGTGTTGCAGCCGAGCAAGCAATGAGTCCAAGTCCAGTTTCAGCAATAGACCTAAAAGCATTTCTTGTCAGTTACTGCCTATCAGATGCCAAACCGAAAGCGCATATTGTGTTGGGGATTTGGGATAAGAGGCCTTACCAGATGGCAAAATCGACAGTAGCATAGAGGAAATCAGCCTTGTTGGAAAGAGATGAAACATAGGGGAATCGGACAATGGTGGCCGTTGACGCACTATCTCATGTCAGCAGCTTCTCAAAGATCATTGACGGAGGTCATACATTGCTCCCATAGCCAAAATGCCAGCCACTGAAGCCTTAGTCGACTTGTTCATCTGTAGATCCCACACCATGAATACTGGCAAGATAGCAAAGATCCAATCACCAACACAGCAAATAACAGAATACCCATAAGTAGAGCCAACGATGATATTGGGATTTATGCAGGTACCTTCTCCGCCACTGTACTGAGTCCAGAAGTAGGCTGACGGAAGACATTGCAGAACAAAGAGGAAGAAGAAAAATATCGAGTAGAGCTGGGAGATGAAAGTTGTAATGTAGATGATATATCGGTGCGTTTTAACGATAGTTAATCGTAGGAGCATAAATGCAATGCTGAGTTTCAAAGTCATACTACAGAGAACATAGACTGGTTCACATGCCCACCACCACTATAGGCGAATTAGAAAGTCTCGCTTGGAGATCATGTTATTGAACATACCTTCATGGCAATTGGGAACTCGGATTGTGGGACAATATCTTCGTAATGCTGGCCGGTACCATGAAAAGCTCCTGTTGTAGCAAAAGAATAAAACATAACGAGTAAAATCTATTGCAGTAGCCAGTCAGTTCTATTTCTCTAATTACAGTAGGAGTTAATAAAATATTCAGGGGACTAACCCATGATATGGCTGCAAAGTAGTCGTCGGCACCTAAATTCTTCACAATCACTGCTCTGGTATATAGACGCAAAAAGACGAAGATAGTTGACAATCCCATAATGATTGAGTAGACCGTGATGAACATTGGCGCACGGCCAGCTGGTGTGATAGCCATTTCGTTTCTTGTTGAATCCCTCTTGAGGATCAGCCTCTTCAGTAATGACAGTATGTATTGTATAGAAATGATAAATGATAAATGATAAATGGTATGTAAAGACAGAAAATTGGTAGCGAGGAATGCAGATACAAACGAGGTACGAAAGACTGGCACAAGAGACTAAAAGTAGATGATGGGTTCGATGATGGGATTAACCCAGAACCAAGGGGTGGCAAAGGGCTTTTGGTTGGTATCTACTCGCACTTGAGGGGCGTCCCGTCAGTACTCCATGCCTCGGCCGTATTTCCGGTTAGCACACAACTGTCGACACAATAAGGATCTGCAGCTGGGGACTAGCTAAACTCCTGAGTCGATCATGTAATAGATTGCGGTTGGCACACGAGTTAAGGCTCCAATAAGTCTCCCACACCCGGCAGTATGGCACGGTAGATGAAGAAACTTCACCTCGACAATACGCATAAATAAAGACACAAGATTGATTCTCCAAATTAGACTACACAAGCAGAGCCACTTGGACATTGCATTAAGAGCGCGGCACTTGTTGAGAATTTGGGTGGCCATGCCATGCCGTACCATGCTAGAACAGCGAAGTCTATGCAGCATTGAAACTACCTTTTCACTTCAATGCAGCCGGAACGGACGGGGACGTCACACTAACCTGGTACTGTTAAAGAATATCGTGGTTTCCACGTGGCTAGGGTTCTAAACCTATGGTTAACTAGTTGACATAAGGTACCTGGTGGTTCCAGTGCCAGATTGGGCTCTGAACAATCTAGCAGGACGTGCTGAGAACCATTCTGTCATAGTAAAAAAAGCCTCTTGCAAAAGTGGCAGAAGAGGCAAAGTATCAGACCGGACGTCAATTCCTTAAAACAAGCCTTCTTGGGACTAGCTTCTCGTTAGCGTCAAAAAAAAGTTTCTAGAATCCGCGCCTAAAAATACGTCTGTGGGATTGATTGGTTCAACAGACCCGCCAGGACGGAACTGTGAAGTTTGAAGAAAAGGCGATTGACAAGTTTCAAAAACATGTCCGTAATGGCCGACTCCGCGTGGGTGGAGATTATGAAATGTCAACGCTGACCAAATCTCAAATACACCAGTGAGCATCGAATCCTCGATATCCACCATTGCCTCACGCCCCACTAGTCGAATTTTTGGTTGATGCAACTTGATGGAGAATATAATTCCGGTACCTGGAGATGCAGAAGCGGGTGGATATCTTAAGTCTTTAGCTTTGCTATACTACTACCTATACTACCTCCTTACCACCTATACTTCGACCAAAGTACTCCGAAACCACTGAGTCCCCTGCCGCCATGTGGTGGGCCTGCCCCTGGTGGCCATTGAAGCACGCTTCGTTCTCATGCAGTAGGGATATGTACTGTTAAGTGTATGGTACGGGCGTAAGTTCATCTGAGTGGTAACGCTCGCTGCAAAGTTTTATCTGCAGCTCTTGGATGAACCGATGTTACCGCACGATTTATACAACCCACGGCGTACCCACATCAACAACCAACATGCCTCGCTCGCTATATGCGTTGATTGTAGCTTCGACTTTTAGCTTTATTAGCCTCATTGTGGTTTTGTTTACCCCGCCGTAGAATAGCTGAAATTGGGAAGCTAACAAGTATTGGAGGAGGAGGAGGAGGAGGTGATCTTGCCCTCGAACAACCACCATGTTCCTCGTCAGCCAGCAATAGTGTTGATTTGCATGCATGGCAAAGACGCCCCTTGAGCTCAGAGCAGGTGTTACACTTGCAAATCAACATTGTAGTTTAATAAGTGATGCTGATCTGCCGCATCACTCATCAAAACCAACAACAGCTGACGAACCCCCGGAATTGGTACAGCCCATACAAGAAGAGCCTGAGCTAGCTGGATCCACCATGGTTTGAATCAAGATGGACTCCACATGTAAAAACTTCTCCATCTGCCTTTGAGGAAGAAGCCCTGGGCGAAGCTACACGCTCTGCCGTACTTCCGACGGGTTCCGCCATCCACAGTCGATCGAGGCATCTCCTGTCGTCAAGCTATGGGCGCGCATATTTGCCAGCCCACCATACTATTTTCTTTTCTATGGGTACTGTTCCAAGACAAAACCAAGATCAACTCCACCAACCATGTCAGGAAACGCTTCATGGAGAGGCTTGCCGGAGTCATGGAATCGTCGATGAGCAATGCATTGACAATCTATGTGCAACCAACACCAACTACACCGCCATGTATATAGATCTTTTATGCAGAGGGCAAGATTGCAGCAAACATTTTTGCTTGAACCAATCAGCAACCTAAAATTGATCCGCCCGTTGAACATGCTCTTGAGGACATATCTCGAGAAGCTGAGAAGAGCCTTCATATCTCTGTCTTATTCTCCCTTTTTGGTATAATTGCTACTTGCTCAGCCGCAAGAAGTAATATTTGGAATAGCACTTATTCCATGTACGATCTACACCTAAGGCCTAGGACGCAATATTCGTTCAGTGATCTCTAATCCCACAATTTTGTATTCTTTCGGGAAGAGTGGTCTTCCCGACTATACAGGCATGTTTGGCTGATCATTTTTCGCATATGGGAGATGCGAAGCGTCAGGTCCTTCCTTGCAAGTAATGTCCACATGCTATAGGCCTTAAGTTACGAGCATATCGTTACTAATCAAGTGAAAAGAATATCATGCTAAGCTTTGTCACCATAGCTCAAGTCCCGTTTACACAAACGGGAAAGGGGGACACGGGAGAATATCCTGCTCCCGCATTCCTGGTATAGTACGAATTTCCGCTGAGCTGTTCAGATATCTGCTGTGCAGGTTTACAGATGGACCAAACTCACTAAACCCGCGTACACACTCCTCTGTCAACTAATTTTTTAGATGGGGTTGAACTGTGAAACCCTCCCAAACGAGTGGGCTTCCTCTTGCTGTCGTTTTACATACACCCTCTGCAACAGGTTACCTAGGGAATTTGGGGTTTACACAGCACTTTGCCCATGGCCATAAGGACGGTGGGTTGAGTGCTTAGCCTGGTGTTTGGAATATGCACTCTGGCAGCGAATTACTTGAGAAAATTGTAACAACTTCACAACCCAATCCACAAATGGAACGGTAAGGGGTCCAATATAGGTGCAGGTAAGATGTATTATATCAAGGGAGCTAGCGTATGTGAGCATCACCTAACAAGCGGTTGATTTCATTTGATGAGAAACGCCGTTGAGACTTCTGCGTGTTCTTTAAAGAGAATGTCCTCGCGGTGTTTACTGAAGACTATCAAAAACCTGGGGTCGAGCATTTGTCAAGAAGAATAAAATCTTACGTATAGGAACTATCATCGATCGTGTCGTGGATCACACTCGTGAATTATGATATTACTGAGATCGATAACCACCGGGTATTTGCAACCACTTTTACAGTTTATGATCTAATCGACGCAGTTACATTTGAGAACGGTTCAACACAGCAGGTTACAAAATCACAGGCTTCTAAAGCACACTCAAATTCTGCAAAAATAGAGGCAAGGCATTCAACAAGCTCGACCAATCACTGGACAGCACCTACGCAGAGAACATGTTGCATGGCATGAGTAACATCCGGGTAATTAAGATGGGTGTGGAAGCTTTTAAAATTCCCGAGCAAGTTCGTCCATGTTATGCCCTGAGCAGCAATGGCCAGAAACCCAACTTAGTTATTATTTCTCACAGGTGCAAAGCAGACTTCGTAGACCAGCCAGTTGAAATCTCGATAAAAACTCCTTTATTTGGGCTCCTATGCGAGATCTAGCAAAAAAAAGTGACGACCGTGGTAATATGCTCCGTTTATTCCTCTGCCTCAGCTGCTGCCTTCTTTGCCTTTCCTCCACGTAGCTTTGATGCTGGTGTCTCCTTGACTGGTTGTTGAGACTTGCGGATGGCACTGGCGCGGGCAACGGCGTGGGAGCGGAGATCACCTCTGTATCCTGACTTGGCGACGTGGCTGGCAATAGCCTTGTATGTCCTTTTGAAACTGGTTAGATTGGTCCTTTTATTTCTCCCTCTGGCATACTCACTTTCTTGAGGACTTGTTTGAGCCGAAGGTAGTCTTGTTGGATGCAACTGGCTTTTGAGCGTTTCCTTGCTTCTTGGTGATCAGAGTAACACCTCCCTTCTCTCCTGGGATAACTCCAACAGCCTAACCATCAATTAGCATTTTGTCCTGTCCTCTACCATCAATAGTTGACTCCGCGTACCTTGTCGTTGACAAATCCAGCATGCTGTATTAAAATTAGCTCTGTTCCCTCAATTTGGCTCTCGGATCAACTGACCTTGCGCGAGTGGGTGTTGGTGAGGTTTAGAGGGTCACGGCTGAATCTCAGAACTCCGGTGTTGCTGCGCTTGACCAAGTATGAGTTTTGGTTTCCTGGAAAAATTGTTAGATTCCTGCTTTCTCCGGCGCTTCAATCTCCATCCCAATTTCCCAAACATGAATAGACGTACGTGAGATCTCCCAGATCAGGTCAGCAGAGACGAGTGGGCTGGAGTAAGACATCTTTGCGTTGTTGCTGGAGTCGTTGGTTCCTTCTCTCAATTTCCAAATCGTCTTTGGTGGGCGTACCTAAGCGAGAATTGTAGGCAGGGTGGGGCGCGGCTCTGCGGAATTATATAACGCCGTTCCCGATGTCTTGGGGAAGTACTTGGCATACCATGCATCGTCGTCAGCCCTCAGAATCCTAAGCAATCCTGAGCCGGCTCAGCCGCTGTAGGTCACCCAAGACAGATGCCATAAACTCTATGTTCTCGTGTCAGATATCTTGAGACACACATCATTAACACTTTTTCCCAAACTATCGGACAATAAGCTTCGACTTATCGAGATGGGCTATCTACTTTATTCTGTCGTGTTCGCCCTCTTGGGCATCTCTACAGGTACGGATTTTATCCCCCTTGAAACATGGACGGTAACTCACTTCTAATAGCTCTCTTCGTAACTCGCCATACTTGGTTTCCGCTACTTCCAGGCTCCTCATACCTCTATTCTCGTCTCCCATCAACATTCGCTGCAGACATTGAGTCTGGGTTCTCCTCCTCCGCATTCGACCTGTCCGGCAACGTTGCAGATGGCGACTCAAGAGCTGGGCTGGACGATGCGAGTAAGAGAGAAATACAGAAGATCATGAAGAAGCGGAGAGTGAACTTCGATGAAGCCAGGAGGATTTATACCGAAGCACGATTCGCGAAAAACAACATTGGCCCAGATGGACGGCCCCGGGATCCCAAGTTCGTGAGCTTTTCGTAGAAACGGTTAGGTATATAGGGGTTACGATATAAAACCAGGAGCAAAGCGAAGCTAATTTGGAGTCTTGGATCGCCGCTTACTGGATCATTTGAACAATTTCCTTCCTGTTCAAAATTGTTGTTTAATAATTCATCGACCTTTTATGGATCACAATTTCATCATGAAGCAACATCTCGCCGGTACTTTGGGTGCAGCGCCCATTTTCTAGGGGCTTTATTTGGGTCTATAGCAAGCAGGATACGCGTTATACCAGGTGCCACATCGGCAACATCTCACATGTCAGAGTTTATACCAAGTTCATAGAATTCAATTTTCGAATCTGTTACTCGAAACCGTCACAAACGTTTGCATTTTAGAGTCTGATTGGGTTTGACTGTGCTGTGCAATATATTCTCCAGAATGACACGGTAGGTGTTAAATCCACTGTGATTGCCAATAAATGCTGTACAGTAGTGCCAGACAATCAAGCTGCTGAACACGTCTTGCACTATGTTTAAAGGGTCTATTCTTCCATCCCCAAAGGTACTTTACTAGCCCAGTCATTGTCTCAAATTCTGAGAACGTCAAAAGTAATCTTGACTAAAGTTGACTGTTTCAAGTACAGTAGATGAACGTGTTCATCTGATGAGTTTGTTGAGCCAAGTTTTGGAATCAAACTGATGTCGCAGTTTACCAAACAATACGATATTCTTCTAAGAGATTTGTATGTGAGAATAGCGGTATCTTTTGTGTGTTGTTTATGTGCGGCTTGCTGAGTATGGTATGACTTTAATACATTAACTCCAAAACAACACATATGTCCAATATAAGATGCTTGACTTATAAATTGCGCTGTGTTCTAAATCATTTAAGATGCACCTCAAATGCATCTAGACTAATGCAACAAATATATTAAGAAAATACCCATAACCTCAACCGAAACCTCATCTCCATATTATCCAAGTTCTTTAAGTCCTTACATCGATTATTTTACACGGGAGACTTAGTAACTCTTTGTGGCCATCTCGATAAATTCAATTGCTCCTTCAAACAAGAACATATGTCAAACGCGTTTTCGAGGTGGCCGTATCTAGGAGCAAAGAAAACAAAGAGCCCATTCACAATAGCATATTGGAATCCTCCAAAAGGTTTCATGAACATTCTCAGCATATATCATTCTCTAATCATGGACTATTCATAACCTTTCAATTCATTTAGCATATCTTTTCGCAAATTTCAACGACTGATTTGCTCTAGTCACGAAGTTAATAAGTATACGAACGTGAAAAGACATTATCCACCCTGGAACCCATTATGCCTTTCCCATCAAAACGCTTTGGTTCCAAAGAACCTAAAAAAGCTGCTCCTATAAAAATGGAAGAAGATGGAGAGGTTAAACCAAAGATTTCGGCGAATGTCCACAGACCTAAGAGATATAACAGACAGAATCATCACTGTCCAGGTGGGAGTGGGAGAGTGGATGGGTTTCGAGGGAATTGTCGTATAACAGAATATCCCATGCACCATTGCGAAACGCATCAAAATTATTGTTTGAAGCATGAGACTACTACGATGAAGAGTAAAGGTGAATGTATTTCATGTAGAGCGGAGAATGAGCGAAGGTATGATTTCATTTTAACTTGGCAATCGGGGCATATATATAGAGTAGATGCTGACTGAACTCAGGTATAAAGAAGAAAGAAAAAAGAAGGATAAAGACCGTGATAGAGACGAAGAGGATAGGTACAGAGGCAGTAATCGACATCGAAAGCGGGAGGAGAGAGATATGAAGAACACTACTTGTGGTGGCACACACAGATGTAGAGTCGAGAAGAAGCACACGGAGGAGAAGGGAGGCGGAAAAGGAAGAAACACAAGAACTTGCAGCAGGAAACCTGAAGCAGTGGTGCTTGCCATTTCGGCAACCATGACGCATGGATCGAATTCTTCCTTCCAACATATTAACTCAATTGTGAGTAGGGAGATTTCGCCTAGGTTTCCCAGATCGATGGTCTGGATGAATGAACAGAATGCCAGAAACACATGTATGTGAAGCTTGAGTTCCATCTGCGCGACTAAATTCTTCTCAATTTACTTCAAATTGCTATAGCTGAGCACAGTTTGCAGTGCATTGTTTGCTGACGGCTGAATAAGGCGCAGGTGGAACTTGAACATGGTGTATCTGAATTCGATAATCATTAAGCCGAATTTGTAAGAGAATACAGTATTTGAGCATCTTAAAAGTATTTGGAAGCCGGAATAGAATAGAAGATCGACTTCTGACACCATTTAGACATGCTTTTGAATATGCAGATGTAGTTCTTTATGATAGGTAGGCTATAGCGTATTGGCTTCACTTTGCGTGGATCTGTTCTATTTAACTAATGGAATACTGCCAAAATCCAAAATAAGCAAGCAAAAAAAAAAGAGCAATTTTGAAATCAAAGTTATTCTGCCACTTATCTATAAGCAATCGAGGTCTTTCATGTCGAAGAGGTTCTAGTTCTTCTCTTGTAATCTCCTATATGAGTATGCATCGCTATAACATGAGTAACAGTATGAGAGTTTCACATAGGGTAGGTAGAAGCTAATTTCAAATAATATCCTGTACGTCTGTATACAGTTCCCTACTTTCTAATATTTACCTAATATAATCTTAACCTTGATGATTTAATATCGTATCGTTTGTGAAATCATAGGACAGGAAGAGAGGTATAATGTTCAGGTCGCTCTTAAAATAGACGTGTTCCGAATCACGTGATAATGAAGCTAAGCTGTCATGAGCATTCCCAGCTGTTTTGGCAGGCAGAGGCGGATCATCATCAACTCAACGACGGCCTGCTCATCTAAAGTTTCGAGGGTCTTTCTTAAAGAACAGGAGGTGCCGAATACAGTTATTCGAGATGGCGCCCGCACAAGACACCATGTTCCGGTCTGCGGACATGAGCATGGTGCAACTTTACATTTCCAATGAGATTGGACGAGAAATTGTCAACGCCCTGGGAGAGCTTGGGCAGATCCAGTTTCGAGATGTATGCATCTTCGGTCGAATTATAACTCTCTGGCTAATATTGTACAGCTCAATTCCGATACGACCGCGTTTCAGCGGACCTTCACCCAGGAGATTAGGAGACTCGACAATGTGGAGAGACAGCTACGTAGGCGCCACTCGCAGAAAACTACAATGCCACTTCTAACAATTGATTAGGTTTCTTCCACAAGCAAATGGATAAGGCAGGTATTCCTCTACGAAAATTAGACTTGGACATTGAAACATTGGCTGCGCCATCCGCAAGTGAGATCGACGAGCTCTCTGATCGCAGTCAGAGTTTAGAACAACGCGTGGCTTCTCTTAACGATAGTTACGAGACACTCAAGAAGAGAGAGGTGGAGCTGACTGAATGGAGATGGGTTTTAAGGGAGGCTGGTGGATTTTTCGATCGGGCACACGGAAACGTTGATGAGATCAGAGCTTCTACGGATGATGACGATGCTCCTCTCCTACAGGACGTGGAACAGAATCTTCAAGGCCAGAATGGAGATGCCGATCGGTCGTTTTCTGTTATGAATATCGGATTTGTTGCCGGTGTTATTCCAAGAGATCGGGTTGCTGCTTTCGAACGTATTCTGTGGCGAACCCTACGTGGAAATCTTTACATGAACCAGTCGGAAATCCCTGAACCACTTGTCGATCCAACAACGAATGAGGAGGTCAACAAGAATGTGTTTGTTATATTTGCCCATGGCAAGGAAATTATCGCAAAGATTCGCAAGATCTCAGAGTCATTAGGGGCAGATTTATATGCTGTGGATGAGAACAGCGACCTTCGCCGCGACCAAATTTTCACTGTTAACAACCGCCTAACGGATCTTGGTGACGTTTTGCGTAACACCAAGCAGACTCTTGATGCGGAACTGACACAAATTGCAAGAAGCTTAGCAGCGTGGATGGTTATCATCAAGAAAGAAAAGGCCGTTTACCAAACGCTCAACCTCTTTTCCTATGATCATGCCAGGAAGACTCTCATTGCTGAGGCTTGGTGCCCGTCTAATTCTTTGCCTTTGATCAAGTCCACCCTACACGATGTCAACAGTCGCGCAGGCCTCTCGGTTCCATCGATTATCAACGAGATCAGAACGAACAGAACGCCTCCTACATATCAGAAGACAAACAGATTTACCGAGGGCTTCCAGACCATTATCAACGCTTACGGGACATGCAAGTACCAAGAGGTCAATCCAGGTCTGCCGACCATTGTTACATTCCCATTCTTATTCGCTGTCATGTTTGGTGATATGGGTCACGGATTCCTTATGGTTTGCGCCGCTGGAGCTATGATTTACTGGGAGCAGAAACTTAAGAAGGTTCGCGACGAGCTCTTTGGAATGGCATTCTATGGAAGATACATCATGCTCATGATGGGAATTTTCTCAATATATACCGGCATCATTTATAACGACGTGTTCTCGAAGTCTATGTCAGTCTTCCCAAGTGCATGGCAATGGGATCTGCCTGACAACTGGCACCCTAACATGACAGTCACGGCATCATTGAAGAATGACTATCGCTACCCCTTCGGAATGGACTGGATGTGGCATGGTACTGAGAACGCTCTCTTGTTCTCGAACAGTTACAAGATGAAACTCAGTATTCTGATGGGATGGGCACACATGACATATTCATTGTGCTTATCTTATATCAATGGCCGTCACTTCAAGACACCAATTGATATTTGGGGCGTTTTCGTTCCAAGTATGATCTTCTTTCAGACCATTTTTGGATATCTTGTCTTTACAATCATCTACAAGTGGTGTGTCGATTGGTATGCTATCGGTGCATCGCCTCCCGGACTTTTGAACATGTTGATTTACATGTTCTTATCACCGGGTACTATCGAGGAACCTCTTTATCGAGGTCAGGCTCCTGTGCAAGTTATGCTTGTATTAGTTGCGGTCATCCAGGTTCCAATCCTACTGTTCGCGAAACCATTCTATCTCCAGTGGGAGCACAATCGTGCTCGTGCTCAGGGCTACCGTGGAATTGGTGAAACATCTCGTGTCAGTGCTCTCGATGGTCAAGATGACGATGATGATAGCAATACCTTGGGTGATAGGTCTAGTCTGGCTAGCGAAGGTGTTGCTATGATTACACAGGATATTGGCGGCGATGAGGAGCACGAAGAGTTTGAATTCTCAGAAGTCATGATCCACCAAGTCATTCACACAATCGGTAAGTCGCCGCCCTCTTTTGACAATGCGTAGATCCCTGCTAATATCTGGTGGTAGAATTTTGCTTGAACTGTGTCTCTCACACCGCTTCTTACTTGCGTCTATGGGCCTTGTCACTTGCGCATCAACAGCTGTCAGTTGTGCTCTGGACCATGACACTAGGCAACGGCTTAGCACAGACTGGAATTCTCGGTACCATTATGGTAGTTATCACCTTCTATGGATGGTTCTTCCTCACAATTGCCGTCCTCGTTGTTATGGAGGGCACTAGCGCCATGTTGCATAGCTTGCGTCTGCATTGGGTCGAGGCCATGAGCAAACATTTCATGGGCGATGGTATACCCTTCGAGCCCTTCTCATTCAAGCAAATGCTTGAAGATGACGAGGCCGCAGTAGATGTCCAATAGCTGGGCTACTCCCACGCTTGATTTCCTTTTTTCATGTACCTATTGTACCGATATGAAGTGTAGAGAGTAGAATTAGAGAATATATTCCCCCACTCTCATCCATTGCGTGTTAGCTGCAAGGTGGCAGTACATTTGATGCAAATTATAATTGGGAAAAGCAACTAACACGCAATGCTGCTGTCTGACTCGCAGGATCCGCATTACTTCAACCCACTAATAAAACGCACACCTACTCTAAGGATCCTTTCCCCAGTACCTGACTTTCCAGACGCGACAGGCCGTCTCCAATCATGGCCAACATGACGAGAGCGTGCTCATGATTATTTGGGGGTGTTCTAGCTGATGGCGTTTTGTGTTTGGTTCTATTTGTACACTATAGACGCTTGCTTTTTCGTAGTTCTGAGATCGCTGCCAGAAAAGCCCCAGGTTCACCGCTGGCGCAAACAATTCCTGGCGGCGGGGTTGCCGTGCCCCACACTAGCTGCTCAGGCTCGCTTTTCTTGTACCAGTTGAATATCCTCAAGCACAAGTGTTCCCTCGATTCCTTTCGCTTCCTCTCTTTTTGCGCGATTTCTGTTCCTGGGAAATCCTGCGCATCATATTATACCGGCAGTTTCACCAACAGGTTGACCTTCAGCAACCTCCATTCCTATACATCATTACTTAACCCTCTTGCAAGATAGAGAAAAAGGCCTTCAAGATGTCGTTCAACAACCGCAAATTCTCTATGAATCGCCATGAGGGCGTTCCAAGATTGTCGACGAAGAATAGACGATTCACTATGAGTGAACCTAGTGCTAATGGTAAGTTGACCTCTCTTTCCTTGTTCTATCGGTCATCTTGACAGTTCTGCGAACTATCTCATACATAAGTTGGAACTTCCACCGATTTTTAACCAAGTATAATGTTCTTATTATTCAACAATCTTCACCTAGATCTCTTAGAATCGTGAAACCTCACAGCGATCCTCTTGGCTCAGAAACCTCTTGCTTTTGAATCGTGTCGTTTGAAGCAGTTCTTATCACTAACTACCTAAACCCTTTTTAGAGACCAACTCCAAAATTCACCAACAGTTTCGAAACGCACACGAAGGCCACAAGTCTCATGCCGGTCTTGACCCTACCCGCGCATCTACAGGAGTTATTTGGTGTACCGAGCGCGCTTACGAGCACGGATTTGATGTCGAGCCCCATCTGTGGGCGAATCTAGGACAAGGTGCTCCTGAGGTCGAGGATGACATCGAAGGATGCTTCGCACGCCCAACAGAAATCGACATTACCATGACTGGTAGAGAATATGGACCCACGGCCGGTATCAAAAGTCTACGAGCCGCTGTCGCCAATCTATACAATGCCCACCATAGAGTTGGAAAAGAATCGCAGTATTCCTGGGAGAATGTGTGTATTGTGCCTGGTGGCAGAGCTGGGTTGATCCGGATTGCGGCGGTGTTGAACAATGCATACCTGGGATTCTTTATTCCCGATTATACGGCTTACAATGAGATGTTGTCGCTATTCAAGAACGTGCGTTGTTTCCTTTTCCCCCTTTTGCTTTACCGAGCCTTGGCTGACCACCACTGAGTTCGCTGCTATCCCATCTCCCTTGGCTGAAGCTGATGGGTATCATATCCATCCCAACAAGATCGCCGAAGAGATTGCCCGTGGTACATCTGTAATCTTGACATCGAACCCGAGAAACCCTACAGGTAAAGTGGTGAAGAATCCACAGTTGGCGGAAATTCAGGATATCTGTAGGACTCGCGCGACCTTGGTCATGGATGAATTTTACGGGGGCTATAACTACACGAGCGATTGTGATGGAACGACTGTTAGTGCGGCTGACAATATTGATGATGTGGATGAGGATGATGTGTTGATTATTGATGGACTTACTAAGCGATTCCGACTTCCTGGATGGAGAATCGCGTGGATTGTTGGTCCTAAAGTTAGTAAACTCCGTTCTAATTTCTATATTTACCTTGTAGCTATGTGAGAGATACTAAAGGAGTCAACAGGAGTTCATTAAAGCTATTGGATCATGCGGCTCCTACCTCGATGGTGGCGCAAATGTTCCGTTTCAAGAAGCTGCTATTCCCATGCTCGAACCTGATAAGGTTCGACGAGAGATGATAGCTCTCCAGACCCATTTCCGTGAAAAACGTGACTACGTTGTCAAGCGTCTTCGCGAAATGGGATTCAATATCAAGACCATACCGGACTCTACTTTCTATTTGTGGCTCGATCTAGAAGGTCTTCCCGAAGAAATCTCCGATGGACTGAACTTCTTCCAAGCCTGTCTTGAAGAGAAGGTCATCGTTGTTCCCGGAATTTTCTTTGACTTGAACCCCAGTAAACGTAGAGATTTGTTTGACAGTCCATGTCATCATTTTGTGAGGTTTAGTTATGGACCAAAGATGGATACATTGAAATTGGGGCTTGATGGAATCCAGAGAGTGGTTGAGAAGTAAGTTTCTGCAATCCCTTCTCGAACTATGACGTTTTGAGTGCAAATGGCTAACAATATGATAAGATTCAAGCATGGTGCTCACTTGGAGTTAGCTGCGGAATCGGAATCGGAATCAGAATAGGTAATGCGGGATAAACGACTAGAGATGATAAACATGGGATCATAATTCTGAATACATAGACGAGACAATAAACATACTGTACTTCCTAGGTAAAGCTTTTGTGTGACATATTTCCCTATGACTTGTCAATTAAGTTGAAATTTCATGGTTATCCTTTATGATCTAGGACATGAATATTGAGACAAGTACCTTAGTGGTAGCAGTCCTTGTATAGTATAGAAAGTACAACTTTGTCTTACAAGTGTTCCCTTTGGATGTTATGTATTACTAAGAATATATCTTCAGCTCTTTGAAACTTGGCCTCTGTGCCTCAAACATGGATAAAGAAGCCTACTCGCTGACTAGAGAAACGACTAGATAATAGCACATGATCAAATTCGCATCTATATTTACTAAGTCTCCCGATAACTACCTACTGCGTCTTTTTACAGTTATTTGATCAAAGTTCAACTTTAATTAGTGATAAATATTTATACTTATTTGGAAAGATAGAGTTGCTCTTTCTAATAAGCATCATTTTGGCGTTGCAATGGCGGGAGTGGGATATAATGTGTTGGTGATGGGACTAGCGCCAAGTGAGCCTATATTCACTGGCCTATATAGTTGAAAGTGTAAGACTGTTTACGGTCTGTAGTTCTGATTCAAGTGGTTGATGAGCCAAGATGAGACGTTCCACGTTCGGAGTTGCGCAATGTGTTACGCGGTCGCACTAGTATCTAGAAATTTCAATAACTGAGGTCTGGTCCACAACTTTGTTTGCAAATCCTCGTATAAGATTCCAACAACGGGATACCAGACTACGTCACATATCAGTAGCCGTTGTCTTCAATAGCCTAAACTATCTATATTGCAGCGATAGGTACAACGTATGTAGAGCCTGTTCAAGGGTAAGGGGCTTTCTGGAAACGCATTTTCCTTGGTAGCCGGCACAGCAATTTTCGGCTACACTTGTCGAAACCCATCAAAACCGATTTGAGAGATCTGAAGCAAAAGAATACCGTTTCTTGACCTTCATATTATGCATTAGCATTAAATTAGCCCATCAGGCATACTTGCGAAAAAGGCCGTAGCCTTCGACAAGACACCAAGAAGGCGCAGTTACATACACATACGATGCGGTCGTGGCTGTGGGGGCTGCACGAACCCCGACGTTGCAGGACGAAAGCGCTTAAGTACTATCAAACCAACTGTAGCCCATCAAGACCTAACAGTTCCATCCTGTCCCCCGCATGAGCCAACCCTTTTGGAGGTATCTAGCACGGCTAATGCTACTGGTGCTTGAGGCTGTGTCGCTTTGACACCCTCATCTTTATGTTAGCTGTGCAAGAGAAAGCTAAGTCTGCGGAAACAATTGAATGAACGCAAAGATGTATATATCTGTAGGTCATAACCATGATGTATTTCAATTCACCTCATCCAATCTTAATTCTCTCATCTGCAAGTGTACAAGTATTCCCGTGAAAGGAAATCTTACTCGACAATGGGTGTCTATACTACCCCTTCCCATCCAACACCAACCATCCAAAAGGCAAAATGGGACCCCTCTAGAGTACTGGGAATTATCAACACTGACCCCGTGTACCAATGCATAACTTGTGTTGGATATGCTCCCTCCCAGCGTCGTCGCTGTCGGATGGCCATTCGTGCCGACAACCGATCTTTCATACTACAGACTCTAGATGAGATTTCTTATTGGAGTCCTGATAATCCAGCTGTGATATCGCGACTCAGGACAATCGCCGGATCGGCGCTTTGTGTGAGATTTCATCAGAGCCAGGAAAAGGAAATCCTGCAAGGGTGGAAAGAAAAGATCAGAGAGTTAAATGTTGAAAATGAAGAGGAACACCATGTCAAGCCTTCGAAGAAGATGAGCAGGCACATCAACACCGATCGTTTAAGCAGTGATATGGACAGATTGGACGAGCGATTTGCTTCTATGGAGAAGATGCTAGAAGAACTGCTACGAGAGCAACGATATCAGAGAGAAGATAGTGAACGAAAAGAGAAAGAGAAGATAAAGAAGGAGAGGAAGAGCGAAAGAGGGGAGGAAAGGAAATCAGAGCGAAGAAAGCGTGAGGAAAAAGAAAGAGAGGAAGAAGAACGAAAGCAAAGAGAAAGAAAGCAAAGAGAAAGAAAGCAAAGAGAACGAGAGGAAAGACAACGCGAGGAAAGAGAACGAGAAGAGCAAAGAAGACGAGCTAGTGAACAAGCGGCAAGCAATGAACGAATCCGTCAAAGAGCCCAGAAGAGGAGAGAAGAACGAGAGCGCTTGGAACGGGAAAAAGTCCAAAAAGAGAGGGATACTTGGGACCAGCTGTGGACGGGCTATCAAACCAAATGGGAACAATTTACAGCTTGTACATCTCGGGTTGGAGACATTGGAAATGCTATCCCGTGGCCTGTCAAAGGAGGCCTGAAGAAAGATGTGGATGTTTCTGCTGTTGAGGAATTCATGAAAATGGCGCCTCCCAAAGATGCTAATGTATCAAAGTTAATGAGGAAAGAATCACGGAAATGGCATCCCGATGCGGTCAAGAGGTGGCTGCGTGATGCTGAGCTGTCGCAAGCTGATAAAGAGAGAGTTGATATGATTTGTCGAGTAGTCACAGATGTTCTGAATGGTGCTGCAGGGAGGACTTCAGATTTTCAGGATTTATGATATATTCTCGTCTTGTTATTATACTTGGGGCCCGTTTATAATTGAGAAATTTCCTTGTCATGAGTCTATAGTTAGATAATGAGATAATGAGATATGCCGGAACGAATGAAGAGATTGAACATCACCATCACACATCATTCACTATCATATACAAATTTCTCATAGCAAACCATATTCAAACGTGAGCACAGATCAAAAGGAGCCACTATACTTGCAAGACTTTGTATTTTCCGTTATTGCTGCGCTTTAAAGTTGCCATGAGGCAAGAGAGTAAAAGTTAGAGACCAGGCAATTAGTGCCGTCCTCTGCGTGATTGTCAACTCCACAGCGAAAAAAACCGAGCCAAGCTTTCTCCAGTCCAAGCAATGTATTGCTCAGAGACGACGACCACGACGACCTCCCTTGCGACGAGTGGAATCGGATGGAGTTGGGGTAACATCCTCGATACGACCAATCTTCATGCCGGAACGAGCGAGAGCACGGAGAGCAGATTGGGCACCTGGACCTGGGGTCTTGGTACCGTTACCTGGGATTGTTAGAAATGGGTAGGTAGTCTTGAGTGTGTGGGTAAAAACAAACCTCCGGTAGCACGGATCTTGATGTGCAGGGCGTTGATACCGAGTTCCTTGCAGCGGATGGCAACATCCTGAGCTGCCAACATGGCGGCGTATGGCGAGGACTCATCACGATCGGCCTTGACTTTCATGCCTCCGGTGACACGAGTGATGGTTTCGCGGCCACTGGAATCACCCAGAATGTTAGCCTATGAACCGTTCCTCTGTATGTTTGTATATACGGGCATTCTTCCTCCAGCTCATGGATATACGTACGAAAGATCGGTGACGTGGACGAAGGTATCGTTGAAGGATGCGAAAATTCTCGCGACTCCGAAAACCTGCGAAACACATCTCTGTCAGCTATTTGTCCAATATTACAGAGTTGTGGAAGATCATGAATCAAATTATGCGCCGGGAAGAAGACGTACGAGTTCTCCATCTCTAACTTGGGGACCCAAGGAGATGTTCTCCTGGGCGGGGCGGGCGGCCTTCTTTGGTGGCATGTTGACTATGTGGTTTTGAGTTGACAATCAAATCTCTCAAATCTTGAAGTTCAAAACGAAAAAGTTCGAGTGGAATTCAAGAATTGTGTGGTGGTGCGGAGCTTGCTTGGCATTTAGTCCTGAAACGGTAAGGCGCATTTAGCCTCGTTAGCGCGAAGCTTAAAGGTCGACTTTTTTTCTCGTCAACCTCTCATGAACTTCAATTACTTCTAAACTTTCAAATCTTGATATCTTCCTCAGCTTCGTTGGGATTACATCTTGGGCTGATATGATTGATTGATTTGACATTTAAGAAGGGGATCCAGAGTGGTTCTTATATTTGCTACATTCGTCTCGGGCGTCATTTCATTCGGGAGCTCATCACTTCGGGATTGAATATGGCAGACACAATGGACTTCGATAATTTTACGGTTGGTGTGATTGGCATGGGAGACATGGGGAAGATGTATGCCAGACGACTCAGCGATGCAGGATGGAGGTAAATCTCCCTCTCTGGTGCAAATGTTTGCGCCAGCGCTGAGTCAAAGCTCATTGGTAAGCTCTTATTCTTCTTTACCCCTGCACTATAATGATGACTTGAGTGCATTTGGCTCGAGTATTGTCTTCTGCTGGCTTGAATACCTTTCTGGTACCTTGCTGGCGGCTGGCTTTCACTGATGAAAAATCTCAGCTACCTTTTTATACATTGTCTGAACTAGAAACACATGTTTATGCTTTCTCTTGATGGAATTTTAGGTACACAAGCTAACATAAATTCTCAGGCGATACAATACGATCTACATACTAATATCAAGGAATTAGAGTGAATGCATGCGATAGAGAGGAGAAGTACGAGGGCCTCTGCAAGGAATTTGCAGATAGAGTAAACACCTTGTATATAGATAGACTTAGCAGCATGTGCTGAGCAGTGCACAGAATCGAGTAAAAATATTACCCAATGGCCATCTCGTCTCAAGATCTAGCGACTATATCATCTACAACGTTGAAGCTGCTGCGATTGATAAGGTTGTGGCGCAATATGGTCCATGTATGAGAATCAATGTAGTCGTTCATGCAAGCACTAATATATTACAGCAACGAAACAAGGTGCCATCGTGGGTGGTCAAACTTCTTGCAAAGCTCCTGAAATTGCAGCGTTCGAGAAGCACTTGCCAGAGGACGTTGAAATTATCTCCTGTCACTCTCTTCACGGCCCCAATATCGATCCAGCTGGCCAACCCCTGGTGAGAATATTCCCACTTTTACTTCCACTACCCCGATGAACCGGAGGCTCATAATTTCAGGTCATAATACAACACCGCGCCTCCCCTACTAGTCTCGCAAAAGTCGTGAAAGTGCTCTCCTGTCTCCGTTCTAAACACGTCTATCTGTCTGCTACCTCACACGACCGCATAACTGCTGACACTCAAGCTGTAACCCATGCCGCCTTTCTCTCCATGGGTAAAGCCTGGCACGCTAATGCTCAGTTCCCATGGGAAATCGCTCGGTACGTTGGCGGTATCGAAAATGTAAAGATCAATCTCACCCTCCGAATCTATTCCCAAAAGTGGCATGTATATGCTGGTCTAGCGATTTTAAACCCATATGCCAAGGCGCAGATTAAACAGTATGCACAGAGTGTGACCGACCTTTTCAAGCTAATGCTTGGTGGCCACCGAGAGGAACTCGAGAAAAGAATCAAGAACGCTGGTGCGCGTGTTTTTGGGAGTCGGAACTGGGATGGTGAACTACTCCTCAAGGACGAGGTGCTCGATCGCTTCTCCCTGGGAAAGAAACCCGAAACACCCACGCCCAACAATCACCTCTCTCTCCTCGCAATGGTGGACTGCTGGTCCTCTCTCTCAATCGTGCCTTATGATCATATGATTTGCTCGACGCCTTTGTTCCGGCTCTGGCTCGGTGTTACCGAATATCTCTTTCGCAAGCCCGCTCTTCTCGACGAGGTTATAAGAATCGCGATCGAAGATAATACCTTTCGTTCTGACGACCTGGAGTTCACATTTGCCGCCAGGGGGTGGAGTGAATGTGTCACCTTTGGTGATTTCGAAGGCTATAGAGACCGCTTTGAAAGTACGCAGACTTTCTTTGAGCCTAGATTCGGAGAGGCGACTAGGGTGGGTAATGAAATGATGAAGACTATACTCGCAAATATTAAAAAAGAGGATTGAAGATTCTCTGGCCGGTGCCCAGGCACAGCAAATTTGGAGAGTATTTTGTATTGTAAAGTGCCTTATACGATAACGGAGCATCCTACTGTTATAGTGAAGAGCAATCTTCAAGACTAATTAATTCATCAACAATGATTTTCTTGTGCTTTATGCACATCATGTTTGCAATTTTGATCTTGGCGTGATGGTTTGAATATGTTAAGTTTTGATTATTCCGCAAATGTTAAATTTGATAGCTGAGGTAACCATACATTTAAACCTTGATGACTTGGACAAATCTCAGCCTTTCTGATTTGAGTCTATTTTCATCCAATGCCATGTAACCAAAACCCTCGGAATTCAAAACTGTGAGATGAGTCTTTTAAAAATTAGCTAAAACATTTCCATACTTTTGTTGTCCTGTTCTCATATCCTACTCAATTCCTCGCATGTTTATCTAACATTACTCGACTTGCCCTACAGCTCAAATCCATCGATATACTCTGCCAACTTAGTTGCACCTTCAATAGAGATGGAATTATAATTGCTAGCCCGAATACCACCGACGCTTCGGTGACCTTTCAAGCCAGTCAACCCTTTGCCTTCAGCACCCTTGAGGAAGCGCTTCTCTGTTTCATCGCTGAATTTGCCTTCTTTGTCGAGAACTCGGAAACATATGTTCATTCGGGAGCGTGCACTTCTGTCTGGGACCACCTGAATTCTATTAGTTCCGTTAAAGCAAGGGAGATAAGATAGAACTTACCTGGAATTTCTTAGGATGTTTGTCCAGTGTTCCGTATATGAGATCAGACTTCTTCTGCGAGACTGCATGTTGTCCGTTGACTTTGTCCGAGTACGTAACTAAAGCCTTAGAAAGCACCTGGCCTGCCAGATAAACATCGGGAATGCTTAATGTGTTATACAAGCTGTTGTTCTTGCTGACAATATCGTATTGCAAAGCAATTGGACCAATCGGTAGCCCTAACTTCCTCATTATCTTCGGGTCTGCACGAATTCCCAAAAGACTCTTTTTGATGATAACAACCGTTAGACCTGCACAGCCCAAATTCTTCTGTGCGCCAAAGAAGACTGCCGAATAGTTCTCAAAGGGTATAGGCCGAGAAAGAATATTTGAAGACATGTCAGCTACCACAAGCGGGTCATCTTCTCCTCCGCTATTCTTTAGTATCTCAGGGAACTTTTGATATTCCACACCGTCCACCGTTTCGTTATCGCAGTAATATACCATAGCTGCGTTCTTGGACAATTTCCAATCCTTTTCGTCGGGAATTTTTCCGAACTTGCCATTGTTGATTTTCCTCGCATCAGCTACGACATTGACGTGTTCTTCCCCCGCCAATCTTGCAGCCTCTTGACTAGCCTTCAGTGACCAACCTCCAGTAATTAAGTAATCAATCTTCAACTCCGCCTCTACCTGTTTCTCCAATTCTTTAAGCACATCACCTTCCGCTGTCGTCTCCACAATCTTCCTCCTTCTCTTCTCTACCCACAGGCTCACAAACTCATATATGGTAGCGGAGAACTGCCCCGTTCCGCCACCTTGCATGAATAGGATCTCAAATCCATCCGGTATTTCAAGATATGTACGCAAATCGGTTTTGGCAGAGTTGAGAATTGCTTCTGCTTGTGAGGAACGATGGGAGATTTCTGCAAGGCCGATTCCAAGACCTTCGTAATTAACAATGGCTTTGGCAAAGTTTTCGAGGACGCTGGTGGGAAGACCTGCGGGACCGGCGCCGAAATAGGTAATGTTCTATAAGGGAACATGTTAGCTTGCTTAGTTGAAACAACAGAAAAGACTAAAACGTTTACCTCGCGATTCATTTTGTATGATAGATTTTCAAAAAGGCTTTGGGGGGGTATTCATGAGTTATGACACGAGGGGCAATGGTGTGATGGAGGGGTGAATATAAAGTGACTCAAAGGCGGGGTGTTTAACAGGGTGTAAAAGTTTACGGATCATTAGATTTTCCGCTCTTCACCATGCTTCCCGTTGCCAAGCACTCAGGGGAGCTCGCTAATATTTCATTTCTTACTAAAGTTCAACGTTCGTGCCTTATGTATTTCATGGAAGCTTCAATTCTAAGGGTACAGACCGAGCAGAAGGGTGGCAGTCAAAAACTGGCAAGTATATAAGGAGCTCGCTGGTCATAAGGTTCCAAAGTATGACATCTGGCGATCAAAAGCAATAAGGGTTCTCAAATGAGTGATTGGATTTTCATGCAGGAGTAATAAGTTGTTAAGTTGATAGCTGCCAATTCATTCACCGCTTATAATAATTAGGTAGTTGTATTATTTTCTGGCAAGTTTATAGTTTATGGAGAGTTTTAAGGATTGTTTTTGCTTTAGCATATGATGCTCTGGTATATATGCCAAGAATTTAGGGGGCTCGCTTATACACGGGCCGGTCCATTTGTCTAAAAACCCAGACCTCTGTAGGAGACCAGCTTCAAGATCAAATCGCCTTTCAATCAAATTTCATCGGCTTGACTGAGAAGGAGGACGACTGGATCGGCCATTCCACCATGTCAACGCCCGCTGTAGAACTGTCCTCTCTCTATACTCATATAATTCATCCCTGTTACCATCGTAACCACAACCAACACCGTGTCGCCAAATGGTGGAAGTCATTCTGCATGCTCCGTCGCCACACCAAAAAGCTGATATTTGAACTCGAGGATCTGGAACGAGATGAGAAGTTCGCGGACGGCAAAGAGAACCGATTTGTGATAAAATCACGTGAGAGAGTGGAGGAACATGCTGAGTGGTTGGGGGGGTGGATAGAAGGGAGGTGTTATCAGTGAGTTGTTCTCTTTTGTACCTGTTCCCTGGGGGCGGAGGGATGGGAGAGTAATTACAGGAGAAACGTCGAAGCTGATATATAAACAGAGCTTTTTCCACGGTGGTTGCTGACGGACAGTATGCCAATTTGGGACTTATGTTGATGGGGATGTTAGCTCAAATTAGAGCAATCGTGCAGTCTCTGAGGCCAGAACCAGTATTCGAGGAGGCTTTCGCGGGTGGAGAGCCTCACGAGAACCTGAACGTTGAAGGAGAGTTCGATTATGGTGAGGTAGTTCGGAGGGAAGATATCTTAAGAATAAAAGACAGGAACACGTCTGAAGAAGATAAAGACGAAGTGCAACTCATGCCTATACAGTCGAAAACTAAAAAGGGAAGTACAAAAAAGAATGCGTCCAAAAAAGACAGAGTAGTTGATAGAGATAGTACGAAGGTCCGGAAGAAGAAGATGCGGAGGGCAGAAGAATAATGAGTTGATCACATCTTATTATATCCTTTTTAACTACGAGTGTGTCTATAACGAGTTCTGAAACCTCTTGTGCATCTATATTTTGCTTTTTCTACAAGTAAAGACATCCAAGCCAGTAAAGCATACTCCCAAAGCCTATGTTAATGCATAAATGCTGTCCAATACTCCACGCCATGCTGAATAAATACTTTGGCGAAAACACTGTCCAGATGAATAAATGAGTTCGAAGCATCGTGCAAGCTACCATTACGAAGAATAGGCTGCAAGTCACAAATACTGTGTGTAAAGCCAAATGACGGCTCAGAACACTTCTTTGACCCTGCCTCTTTAGGCGTAGGAGCATGATGTTAGTAACGGAAGCCCAGTAAATTGGGCCAATCCAGTTGCTAACAAAGGTAAGGATCCCTACTGATATAACGTTATAACCGCTTACACCATTGTAGGCGCTCGAAAGGTCGACTGATGAAATGGCATTTGAACCGCCAAACGCGAAAAAAGACATGTACTGCAATAGTAGAGACGTAATCGTAACCTCGACGGGGTTGAGATCCAGATCTTTGATTAGATAAAAAACAGCCTCGAATAGAATCATCAATGGAATATTTGTTGTCCTTGATTGTACAGTCAAAAATAGGACCAGTAGGTCATGGACGGTCCGCATAGTAGCTGGAATGTATCAGTAAGAAGTCTAGTAAACTAATGGGAAGTGTCACACCTTCTGCTCGTCTTGGCTTGCTGAAGCCTGTTACTAGTGTATAGACAAGAGCAACAGATATCGCTATGAATGCGATTCTAGCCCTTGTCACCAAAGTAACACTCAAATCAGGATTCGAAGAGGGGCTCGACCATAGCATAAGCTCGGGGGAGTCTTCGTTAGTGAATGCCAGTTTGAATGTGACTGATGCTGTAACTAGTGCAGCTCCGATAGCCCTGCCAGCCAACTTGGGGAAACGAGGAAAGCCACGACTAGAAAGAGACTGTAAGTTCCACAGGTATGTGATGCCTACAAGACCCCAGAAGATAATTTTATGATCAAAGAAGGTTCTAGATATATCAGGCTCACCAGCCCACTTCTGTCCAGTCTGATTCCATCGTCGAATGATTCTTAGGAGAACAAGTACTACAAATGATGTCAAAAAAGTGACAGGGTATGGTGACCTCCGGAAACTTGTTAGACGTTAGCTTGTTTTGCTGGGTTGACGATTTCAGTAGTACAACTTACTTTTTGAACCAAAGCAAACCCAACCATGCAGAGCTGGCCCAGTACCAGAAGTGCTGTTCTTCTTCAACGTAACTGCTGGCAAACATCATAATACCGTATAGCAAAGCAGTTATGAAAAATGGAACACTCGTTTTCAGAGATTTATTTATTGTTCCCCAGGCTGCAGCGAAGCTTAATGTAAGAGCAACTGCTGATAATATTTGTCCTGCAGCTAGTTTTGATACGTCATAATTGCTAGCTGTACTATGCATCAAATCCTGAGCTTCTTTCATCCACTACTTCAATTAGTGTCACGACATGTAGAATATTCCCAGGACCTTACATTAGATATAGAGTCAAGTAATTCATCGTGTGGGAGGTCCTCGCTGTCTTTAACTTTGGTTAGGTGTTTAATGATATTCGTCCAGCTACAAGCAAGCTCATCGACACTGTTCGAGGAGTCGCTACAGTCTTTTGGAAGAAGAGAAGCTTTGAAAGAAGGAAAGGTAGCCGATACTACTCCGTGAATTTGCTCGGCATTTTTCAATAAAATTTCGGATTGATCCCGTGCTATACTGAGTTAGTAAAAGGCACTTTTAGGAACGAAGCTACCTACTAGACCACATTGGAAGAAAGTCTACTATGAAAGCTCCTAGATTGTTCTTAGGGACGGGGAAGCCAAGCAACCCTCCCAAAGTTGGTGCTATGTCAGATTGCGAAACATAGTTGTGGTAATGGAAATCCTCAGTAAATGGCGCCGGTGATTGTAAGCCTGGAGTGATTTTCTTGAATTTTGGAGAAATAAAGACAAGAGCCGGAGAAGTTTCTCCAGAGCTGGAACCACCATGATTGCCAGCATCATTCATTCCATGATCGCCACACAATACTAAGAGTGTAGATTTGAGAAAATCTTCAGTCTCAATGGCTTTGTATATCTGACGAACAATGTCGTCCATTTCATGTTGTTTTGGAATCATGTTTGGGCTTTCAGAAGTTAGATTTATTTCAGTCGCAATCGACTGAAGACTTACCCACGAGGACCAGTCTTGTGTCCGATATGATCAAGACCTAGGTAATGTAAAACCATAGTATTCCAGTCATCATTCATCAGTTCTTCAGGCACATGTCTGGTAACATTGTTGTCTACTTCCGTGAAATCCTATCCATTATATTCAGCTATGTACTACGTACGTATGCCTAAACGTGACTGACCGAAACAAAAAAGCTTGATGTCCCATCCGAACGATCAAAAGTCTCCGGGAAGAGCTTAAGCCAAGTATCGTCTCCGTACATGATCAATTTCCCGGCCTTTTTTGCCTTCATTTGTGCCAGCCACGTATCTTGTGTTGCAAGACTAGACGAGGTATCCGACTCAGCAAAATTAAGTATCACATCAAGAAATGATGGAGTAGAACCTGTCGTAATAGCTTTGATTCTAGGCATAGTAATAGTAGGAGATGTCGCATGAGCAGTAAATGGGAGCGCGGCTCCATCTGCAATGAGACTATAGATACAGATTAGTACTGCTTCGTGTCCATTGCCAAAAAAAAAAAATTACCTTTGCGTAAACTGAAACCCTGATGGCTCTGAGAATACGAAGTCACTGTTATCGTCAGACTGTCCCTAGAGGGTATTAATGGTCCCCATACCTTCGCAACGCATCAACTACCATGAAAGCCACCTTGTCGAATGGCGCTTCTGGCAATTCGCCATTTTGAACGGCAAGACCAGGTAGGAATGGCTTGTATGGAAAGAAACCGCTCGCAAAGACCAGTATAGCGACTGGGATTAGTATGTTTGCTGCAGCGAGCAGAATGAGTGAGGCCTTTGAAGCCATCATTCAACAATAAGTAGGTATGACCCAATTGTGCTTACTTTCTATTTGTATATCTGCCAGGTTGGCAGCATCAAAACACAGTAATCTGCCATGTCCATAAATATAATGAATTGATAATTAAGCTTGGAGTAAACACGTTGAAGGTTGACCCACCAAAAGCTTGGTTCAGAAGGATAAGCTGCTTATCAGCTTCTTGGCATGGGAATATTTCTACTCTACAAGAGGAAAATACCTGAACGCCGCCAATGCCATAAGAGTTCTGGTATGTGTTCATTTCGTGAAGAGTTTTACATGCTTGCGCCTTTTGTTTATTTGATATAAACCATACGGCAATATTTAATTCCTATGTAAGACAATAACGCCCCTGGAGCTTGAGATACCAATTTCCATACCGGCTAATCATGAATATTTTGAAAGCCATAACTCCAACCAATGCATCCAGAACGCCATATACTATTGATCGATTTTTTCCCCGGCATGCCAGACTATGACCTCTTTGACTTCACACCAACTCTTTTTCCTGCCTTAAATTTCGGGAAGACAATAGAGGCTTTGCGACTACTGCTTCTTTTCTTCTCGACTCGCAGGCTTCTTTTCGATGGGGCAGTCGATTTCGAACCGCCGTCTATGTCCATATCTAGAGTTTGTGAGTATCATAAGTTTTATAGGTTGAGCAATTGTCCTACCGTCAGTCTGCTTGTTGTCCGATTTAGAAATTTTGGCAGTTTGTGTTGAACCTAGTCGTTTATCAGAAATGCAAACTTAACTGAGCAACATAACGCATACCAGTCTCAGTATCCATCATAATATCGACATCCTTCGCTTTGGGTTTTGGTTGAGAGGCGAGCTCCAGAAGCTTTTGAGATAATCTTTCAGTCCGGGCGGTTTCAACTGGACCAAAAACGCGGCTCTTCAACTTGGAGTTGTTGGTCTTTATGGTACTTGCTCGTGCGCCTTTTGCCATGATTACTAATTTAGGATTGGGTAGGCGGTCGTTCAATGAATCTAAACTCGTCCAAATGTTAGGTAGAAGAGAAATGCCTATCCAGCAATCTTCCTGCGGGGCATTTGAGATTTATTTATTTATTAGCGTTATTTTAAGCGCTACGCGGCAAGATTCTGCCATGCCCGCCTTCCCTTTATGACCATCGAAATCGAGTTGCTTTTACGATAAAACGACAAATTCACAACTACTTAGAAGCCAGCCTTTGCTTAATTTTCTTTTTGTTATACCATCTGCACTCGCACTGCCTCGAAATCTGCCTATATCTGCGTTTTGATTCTAGATCTACATTTCTTGTTCCTAGGAACATGACCTCGATGGGGGGTGGTCCTGCTGGTCCTTCTGGCCATTTCGACTGGCAAGGGCCCGAAAAGCGCTTAAGAGGATCCGGTTATGTTAATAAGATCCTTCAGCAGATCTGTGAGAACGAGGGTATTCCAAAGAAAGGCCTTAAGGCGGAACTCCAGCAGCGCATAGTTGACAGTAAGTGTGGTGTGGTCTAGTGGGGGAAGGCTGCTGAAGCCTCGCGCGGCATTACCTTTCACATCCAGCCAACTCACTTCTGATCGATCTGATACTTGGAACTCACGATATCTCATATCTCGAAGACGCCGGCCGCCACAAAGATTAAAGCAGCATTTTACTAATGCGTTGATTGCCAGGGTTAAAACAACACGCTGCTGTGGGCGACCTGAATCGTTTCAATCGCCTGAAACGAATGATTGAGAATCCGAATAGTATAGCACGACCAGAAATGACAAATTCGGCTTCTCCAGGAGTTATGATGGCTCCAGCACCAAGTTATGGCAATGGACTGGTTGGTGTCAATGGATATCGTGGTTATGGGCCTGCAGGTACGTTAGAAGGCAGCTACTGATGTCTGATAACAGTTCTAATTGTCCTTAGTACTTGAATTCAAGTCTAGCCCATTCTATACCATTCAAACGCAGCTCGGCGACACGAAGGAGTGTCAGGGTACGTAACCCATACAACGGTTGTTTACACATCTGACAAAGGAGCGTATTCTAGTTATGCAAGCACACAGACATACGGTCGAAATACATCTACGAATGAGTGAACACCCAGCACTATTCAGAGTACTTAACGATAAGTCACTTCGCGTTATGGTGTTTTCTTCTGCTGAACCCAGCGGTCGACAAGACGTATCGTTCCCACATCAATCAGAAATCAAGGTTAACGGAGGCGAAGTCAAGGCGAATTTACGAGGTCTGAAGAATAAGCCTGGATCAACGAGGCCTGTAGACATAACGAGCGTGTTGCGATTACAACATAACATCCCAAACTACGAAAACAAGATCGCAATGACATACGCTCTTACCAACAAGGCAAGTAAATTTTAATTTTAATCTGAAGTTAAAGCTAAAGAAGCTCGCTCACCTTTGCCTTACATACCATTCTCATTGTCGCCTCATTTTCTCGCCCTGTTAATATGAAGAAAGAAATTTTAACCTTTGAGTAGAAGTTCTACCTACTAGTCTATCTGGCAAAGGTTGTCGAAGTGGAAGAGCTAGCAAAGAGGCTTGAGGGAGGGAAGAGAATAACCAAAGAGACAGTAATAGCTGATAGTGAGTATCTCTGTATCATTGAAGTTTCAAGCTAATTTAATGCAGTGGTCAACAAATCTCGAGATGCAGATATTGTCGCAACCGCATCAGTTTTGTCATTAAAATGTCCGTTGTCCACGCTACGAATTGCTTTACCATGTAGAGGAATGGCGTGTCGGCATAACCAATGCTTTGATGGTACTTCGTATTTACAATTACAGGAGCAAGGCCCGACGTGGCTCTGTCCTATTTGCAACCAGTCGGCGCCTTTTGATATGTTGGTAATTGATGAGTGAGTGCAAACCTGCCGTAATGTCTTTGCTCTTTGCTCACATGGCCGTATAGATATCTGGGAGATATTCTCAAGAACACATCGAGATCCGTTGACCAAGTAACGGTTCAGCCAGACGGGAAATGGAACATACGCAAGGAGCCTGAACAACGAGGTTATCAGAAAGGGGTTGCAAGTACAAGTGATGATGAAGATGATGATATCGTAGAGATTACCAAGTCTGGGGACAGTGTCCGAATGAGCACACCACGCGGATTTGGACAGAGTAGTACTCCTTATAGGGAAGCATCTACTGCTTCCTCTGTCCCATCACGACCACCCGGTTCCATCAGCGGAAAGCGACCGATCTCTGCTGTCATTGATTTAACATCTAGTGGCGACGAAGATGAACCGGAAGATCGAGCTCCGAAGAGACAATTTAGCGGTTATGCCCAACAACCACTTCCTCCTGTATTTCGACCCAGTCCATCTAATCCCATGAATGGATATCCAAGGCAGTAGAGAATCACCTGTCTATCACGAAAATCTCTACGACTTTTCCTACTTTTATGATGAATATCAAAATTACCATGGGCTTGCTTTAAGGACGGCGTTTTGTAGCAGAAGGAAAGCATCAACATAGGCGTACGGGGCGGCATACCAGAGATTATGATACCTTTTTGCTTTTTTCCTTTCTCCCGAGAAAAGGAGCCCTATGGATGAGAGAATGGCAAATAATGCCAGGTTCACTGGCTAGCATCCATCTTTTATGGGGCAATGAATGCAATTGCTCCATAGAGTAAACACAGCTTAATTGCATACCTGTGACTCTGTAGTAGTCTGTAATGAGGATTGGATTAGCAGCTAAACTAAAGCGTTGTTTGTCAAGATGTTAACCCTTAACGAATAATAAGACTCCAGCTAAAATCCGATCAATTGACAGCCTTGTCTTGGCACCTCGGTGTCACTTAACTTCACCTCATCAGCCTTCCCTTTAACTCTCCAACCCTCCAACCCTTTTTATCTCACTTCCTGAACCAAATCTCATACCTATCTGCAAACTATACAGCTGTAAGCGCCAAAAATGTCTTTCGACTCGCCTCTCCCGCCATACAATGCATCTGACCCAACTGCGACCTTCCTCAACGCATCCTGTCTGGATCTTTTGATGATAGAAATTGTACCTATGGCATATCGCGTCGTTCACGACATCACTCCCGACGCCCCACAGCCTTCCTCCTCTCTTCCATCCTCAGCTGCGCAAAATACAGAGATTCCCGCAGTAGCTATCACGGGCACGAGTATAGGAGGCACACCGGGATTGAAAGCAACAGGAACAGGGCGGATAGGCGAAGTGGGGAAAAGTGATTTGGTGGGAGTCAAGAAGAGATTGGATGAGGAGGAGGAGAGAGAAGCGGTGTTCTGGAGGCTGGAAGGTTTGGGGTACAGAGTCGGTCAGGGCCTTGTCGAACGGTATGTCCCCCTGAACTGCCCTCTCTTTATCACCTCTTCCCCCACCGGGAAAGGAAGACTTCCTATGTAGAGAGATATGCTGACATTCGCACACAGATTCTCCCTCTCTCGCCCACGCTTCACAGACACCCTCGACGTAATAAAATTTCTCTGCAAAGATCTATGGATGCTAGTGTTCAGGAAGCAGATTGATAATCTGAAAACAAATCATAGGGGCGTGTATGTGTTGACGGATAACTCGTTTAGGCCGTTTAGTAGGATGAGTACTGAGCCGGGGGGAAACGCTGTGGGTAGGGCAGAACCGGTAAGATTTCTCCTCTCCTCTTATCGCTGCAGATCTGGATTCGTCTTTGTACTCCTGGGGCCTCAACTCTGAATGTTGTTGGATCTTGGAATTCTGCTCTATTCTGTTCAAGGAACTATACCAAGTTTGACAATTACATCGAGCAATTTAAACACGGCATTTTCTTGCAAGAATGCAAGAAAGATAATAGGGGACATGAAATGCTAACTGCTGTGAATAGTTTCTATGGTTTCCGTGCGGTATTATAAGAGGTGCTCTAGCAAGCATGGGCATCAACGCAACAGTTCAAGCAGAAACATCAGAGTTACCCGGTGCAACTTTTCAGATCAAGTCGATCACCGCCAAACCATAATTTAAAAGGGCATTGTGAAGGACATTTATCCTGAATTTATAGACGGTGTTTTGCGATTTAGCGGCACAGATGGCGTTATGGGGAAACAAGGATTATCATAGCAAAATCTGCATGATATCAAGCAACCAACACAAAACTTTTCAGTTATCCACTAGAGGTGATTTTCGATTTAGTCCCGTCTGCGGATACTTATTTTTGATTTTAAATCATAAGATGCACCATCAAGTCCCCTTCAACTATTTCCATCGCGATCAATTTCGTTATATGCGCTCAGCCAAGAAAAGTTAGAGCAGCAAAGCAGCACGCTTATAATCAATTCAAAAGCCATCACAGCCTATCTAAGCAAGCGCCACCGATCAGCTTACTATCCCTCAGATCCCGGCACAGGAGGTACCTAAACGAAAAACTGAAGAGAGGCTTTTTGAAAGGAAAACAAGAATGTGCTCTTTGGTTTTTGTTTTGGAAATGAAGAAGGGGACGAACATGGGGCTACTACTTTTGGGCTGGGGTTTGAGCGAATGTGACACCCTTGGAGATGTTGCCTTTTAGTCCTTCGACAGCAGCCTTGAGTAAGGTCTTTTCTCCTTCGTTGATGTTCGTGAGAGGGTTTAGGGCCTTCTCAACTCCAGATTTCTGTTAAAGTGTTAGCTTCTGTTGAGGTGAAATCTTGAAGTGACATACGCCTAGCTGAATTGGAACAGAGAAGAAATCAACTCCAGTCTCCTTGGCGATTTCCTCACCACCTGGGACACCTGGTAGGTATACGAAACTTGGCTCTATGATACCAGTCTCTCCGTTAAGCGCCTTCAAGACCTTCTCGGCGAAGCTGTAACACGTTAGCGGGAGTCTAAACTCTGAACGAAGAGTAATACCGATATCCGGCATATGCCATAGAGAGGGTGGCAGATCCAGCTCCATCCTTGGCAGCGACAACCTCGTCACCACCAAATTGCACACGCTTAACTAAAGCAGCCAACTTGTCATCGGGAATCGTGACTGAAGGCTTGGCCTGGCTGAAAAGAGGCACGATGGTCTCGCCAGAGTGGCCACCAATAACTGGAATAGTTAGGCTTTGTGGGTTTGCCTCTCCGGTAATCTCAGCGACAAAGGTTTCGGCACGGACAACGTCAAGGGTGGTGACTCCGAATAGGCGCTTCGCATCAAAAACACCTGCAGCCTTGAGAACCTCAGCAGCAATGGGAACGGTGGAGTTGACTGGGTTGGAGATGATAAGAATATAGGCTTTTGGGGCGACTTCGGCGATGACCTCGATGAGGCCCTTGACGATACCAGCATTGATCTTGAAGAGATCATCACGGGTCATTCCTGGCTTGCCTGTGTCCTTGTTAACTTTTATTCGAGCCCGGTCTTATTGTACATACGGGGAATTCCAGCTGGGATGACAATAAGGTCTGCATTCTTGAAAGCAAGTTTAGCACCATCATCCTTTGGTAGATAACCGGTGATTTTCTACCTGCTGTATTAGCTTATGCTTGATGAGTATGTGTAGCTATGGCTCTACGTACAGCGGGCGAAGAGATGTGCGAGAGGTCAGCTGCTACACCTGGGGTATTGACGACATCGTACAAGGCTAATTCGGTGATGAGAGGGGAGGTCTTGAGGAGGAGGGATAATGGCTAATTATACAGTTAGTACTGTTTTGAGATTTCTAATCAAAGATATACTCACTTGTCCAATTCCTCCTGATGCGCCAGCGACAACTGTACTGTGTGAGTAAATAACTCACCGCCACGAGAAGGGGTACCACCAACCTGCCTTGAAACCCATGATGTGACTGGTGTGTTCTGGCAAGAGCTATCAGTACCCCGCAGTAGATTGTAGGGGGTTTAGTTCTAGAATATGCATACCTGTTGTTTATATTCTTGGTGGTAACTGTAGTTGTAGGTATGAAGTTATAATGAAGGCGCAATTTGTATGGAATGTGATGAAGATGAAAGGTTGGTGGGGAGGTTCGGGTCAATAAAGACACAGCTCCAAGTGAAACTAGCATAAGGTTGAGGCGGGGTTCAACAAGCAAGTGGGGGTGTGGTGGGTGCTCGCCCTGATTGGCTTCACATTTATGGGTCTCTCCTTTCTCGGCTTCACGTGACGCTATCCATATCTCCGTAACAACAGCTGAAACTACTGCGAAAAGACTACTAAGAAATGTAGATCTACTGTATGACAATGAAAGCGACGGTCTCATTAGGGAGCGCTTTACACTGCTCTCTAACATGTTCTTTTCACATGCGATCCCGAAACCATCCTTGGCTTCCCGGAAATGTACACTATCAGATGCTCATGTTAGTATTCAGCTTCACCCAACCACCGGTTTTACCCGTTCTCGTGTCCTCGAGTTGCCGATAGTTCTCAGTACCTTCCTTCACAGCTCTTTGTTTGTATCCTAAATCCCCAACTGATTACCTGCCTCGGTTCGTGAGCGTAGAACTTGCGGGTATTCCCGTGTTGTTTCAACCTCGCTTAACAATAGGGGTCGCCCCAAAAACCAAAGGCTAACTTTAATTGTTCGTCCCTGGTGCATGTGAAAGTTAATATGCAGCGAAAAAAATGTTGGTCATTTAAATCGTCAAAGGCGTCGCTACCGGGCTCTGCAGAAGCTGGATGCAGAGTTTTGACTGGTCCAACGCCAAGATAGTTTGCAAAGTGAGGTCGAAACACTGGTCCAACTTATCCCCGTGAACGCGATCCACTACTTCATGGACCGTCAATCCGTTGTAGTCGGAGAAGATCTTCTAGAACTTAGGGTTTTGGACTATCACACCATCGAAGAAGAAACGCGGCGCTCGGGACCATGTTACTGAGTTGTTGCTGGGTGGACAGATTGGGCAACTGTACACGCAAGGCTAGGGTGGTAGAATGGTTCTGCATGTTGCAAATTAGTCTCTTAAGGCTAGACTTGTAACCCCAAGACTTATCAGAAATTATAATACAATGCAACTTTTCCAAGTTCCGGTTTCTCTAAGAGAAAGTATTGAAGATCACCAGAAGAATGATTAGCCAAGAGCACCAGTAGTTAGTAGCCTACCACTCACGTGATAGAATATTTCGTGATAGCAGCTTCTTCTTCTCGAATTTTGATATTTTAGAAATAGTATAATTGGGGAATCAGAAGTCAATCTGGTGGATCTAATTGGTCAATAAATTGATCATTATTACATCGCCATTTCATATTTTGTGGTAGCCATTCATTTGGTATGCAAGTACATTTCCTACGCAAACTTACTATTAATCCATTATATCGAAGAAGTAGTTCTAATCACAGCTAGACTATTTCAATTACATCTCAAGTGAGAAATTACCTTTTTAAGCTTCTTGTTCTCTCTCTATTTGGAGACCGTCCTTCTAAGGCCAAGGATGGGGTAAGTACAAGTTTAGGCTATGGATATGCCTTGCCACAAGCATCGACTATATAGGTCTCGTAACTCACAATACTATCCTTAAATATACTTCCACCAAGACTTTTTCAATATGGCTTCTTCACAAGAGCAGCAAACCGTTGTGGGAACTTCTTCAAACTTTTGGCTACACAGTGACAAAGATGGCTTCGACCTCACCCATCCCCAAACCCCCTCTTCACCACTGGTGTATCCTCGTCTCACATTACAAACTTCAACCTCTCCCATCACCATTGCACCCTCCAAAACCGCTTTGGTGATCGTCGATATGCAAAATTACTTTCTCGCGCCCGAGCTGGGAAGAAAGCTAGGACCAGGCCATGAAGCGGCAAACGCCTTGTTGAAATATGCTATTCCCGCTGCAAGGAAGGCAGGCATCCAAGTGATATGGCTATCATGGGGTATCACTGATAAAGACTTGGAAACGATGCCACCTGCCGTTTGGCGAGCTTTTGGATTTCAGATCACGGCTACGCAAGAGACTTCCGAGGGAGATGATGGCCATGCTCGCGCAAACATAACCGCGCCCGCAGTCCCAAGGACTTTGAAGAGGATTGAAAGAAAAGCCGAGCATGGCCTAGGATTATCAGTTGGAAAGGTCACGCTGGAAGATGGCACGGTTATCGATGGAGGGAGGATGCTTATGGCTGACCAGTGGAACACACGGCTCTATGGAGAGCTGGAGAATGCCCACAAGGAAGGCCTGAATGCGCCGGTCCCCGATGTGACTTTCCGCAAAACGCGAATGTCTGGCTTTTGGGGCGGCTCGACGGAAGCCCAGAAGTTTCTTGAAGATCGGGGAATCACCACGCTGCTCTTCACAGGCGTCAACACCGACCAATGCGTGCTAGGTTCGCTCCAGGACGCTTATTCCAAATCATGGGACACCATTCTGTTGAAAGATGGTTGTGGTACGACTAGCCCTGAGTATGCTAAGGAAGCCGTGGAAAACAATTGTCACAAGAATCTGGGATTTTTATCTAGCTGCGAAGCGCTAGCTGTTGGGGTTGAGCACATCGCCTCAAATGAATAATCTTTAGGCTTTGTTTGACTTAGCGAGGAGATTACAGATTATGTTTGGATCCAAGACTGAATTTCTAGTAACTGTTTCGTCATAATTGGCTATTGATCACCGTCTGGCCTCACTAATACTCGACACCTAATCTCAGAACTAACTGTCAACATCTACTTGTAGTTTCACCTGATCGTTCCCATCAAGGCAGATCCATAGTTTCAGCCGGTTTAGGTAGAACAGGTCGATGATCGCTTGATAGTAAAGCTCGCTCCCTGAAGTTGTCTAGATTAAAAAGTCCTTGGCCATTGTTTGTTAATTCATGGGATGTCAATAGCTATATCATTTAAATGATTACTATACAAATGCAATTACAGCTTCTTGAAAAGCGCAATCAAATGGAAGCTTCATGTCCAGTTTAATTTGCCGTATATTTTTAGCCATACTTGAGTTTCTAGGTTGCAATTCATATGACTTATATGCCAGAAATAGAACTCACAATGATGTAGAAAGATAGTTGATATATAATGCTCAGCGGAGCAGTATTATTGATATATACATTCGATATTATCACAATTGTTCATAAAGAACCAAGCAAGACAAAGAAGAGTAAGAAATTGCGAACCACATGTACAAAACGTAGACTCCTAAGTGACGCTTCAATAGTTTTACAAAGAGCTATCTATGATCGTTACCAATACACGTTAATTCACTTCCAACGAGCAACAGCCGAAGGCGGAGGCTCTTGTCCAGCATCCTGACCACCACTTCCAGGTATGTCAGGCAATTCAGACCGCATATTTGGAACCTTGATGTTACCAGGCGGTATTATTACTCGTCCCTAAGAGTCAGAGTCAGTATATAGCTTTTATGTGGGACCTTCTAATACCATGCTATGGCATTAGAGGAGTGGTCTTACTTCTAATTTCTCTCCTTTGATGACCTTAAACGCTTCTTCCTTATTGAGTGTCTCACTATGAAGAAAAGTCACGGTTAGTTATTGATATAAGAGAAGGGTGCTTTTGCCAGGCCAAAACATGGACACTAGATATCTGACTTACTAATCGACCAGAGCCTTCGCAAGGTAATGAAGCTCTTTGCTCTTCTCCTTAAGAAGAGTCTCAGCGCGAGCTCTTCCTTCCTCTATAAGGCGTCGCACCTCTTTCTCAATAACCTTTTTGGTTTCGGAAGAAAGGGCATCATAGTTAGATGCAAGGTCAACATTTCCAAGTTGTGGCGACATTCCCATGCGTGTCACCATTGCATAAGCAACTTGAGTTGCCTGTTGGAGATCCTGCAAGTCATTAGTATCGAACAAAAGGAAACACATAAGCAGGAAGAACATACACTTGATGCGCCACTGGTAACTTTTTGTGATCCATATATAATCTCTTCAGCGACCTTACCGCCCATGCACACATCCAGACGGGCTTCATATTCATCCATTCCAGTTGAATACTTGTCCATCTCTGGCAAGTGCATAGTCATACCTAAGGCTTGACCACGGGGCATAATTGTAATTTTGTAAAGTTGGTTTGCACCTGGTGTGAACATGCAGACCAACGCGTGGCCAGCTTCGTGGTACGCAGTCATCTCCCGTTCATGTTGACTGATGACCATGCTCTTCTTTTCAGCACCCATCATGACCTTGTCTTTAGCCCACTCTAAGTCTAGCATCGAGACAGCTGATGCCTTTGCTCTGCTAGCGTGAACTGCAGCTTGATTAATGATATTTTCCAGGTCTGCACCGGAGAATCCAGGAGTTCCTGCAGCAAGAGCTTCGAGGCTAACCTCTTTGTCGGCAATAATCTTAGACATGTGGTGCTTCAAGATAGCCACTCGTCCACGAGCATCAGGCAAAGCAACAACCACATTCCGATCGAATCGACCCGGACGGGTAAGTGCTTTGTCCAGCAACTCAGGGAAATTGGTAGCTGCCAAAATAATGACACCGCTGTTCTGCTCGAAACCATCTAGTTCGGTAAGGAGCTGATTGAGTGTTTGTTTGACGTAGGCAGCATCTCTCGAATTCCGCTTGCCTCCGATTGCATCCAACTCATCGATGAAGACAATGGCGGGAGACTTTCCTTTAGCAGCAGCGAAGAGTTCTCGAACTCTTTTCGCGCCAACACCAACGTAGATTTCATCAAACTCGCTGCCAGACATGTAAAAGAATGGAACGCCGGATTCACCAGCAACAGCGCGTGCCAGTAAGGTTTTACCTGTTCCTGGGGGGCCAACAAGAAGAACACCTTTTGGCAGCTTGCCACCAAGTGTTGTAAACTTTTCTGGGTCCTTCAGAAACTCGACAAGCTCCTGGAGCTCATCTTTGGCTTCGTCGCAACCATGGACATCCGAGAATCTAACAGTTTGATGTTCGGCTTTGGCCTCATTGTCGGTTTTGCCACCAATCTTCTTAAACGATTGCAGAGTTTCGATCAACATGGCAACGATGACAAGACTGACGTATGTGAAGAGACCAAAATATGCGATGAGCTTCACCCACTTAAAGATTGAGTGGCCAATAGTCTCTTCAACAACAACGTGGAGAGCACCATCTTTACCACCAGCTCCGACGGTACGAGCCATGTTGCCGCCGCGATTACCCGCTGCGATTGCCACTGCGGATATAGTGTCAGTCAATTCTGTTGCAAGTGAAATGAATCCGAAGTTAATGTAGACTGCGAGATATTATGTATCAAGTTCACTTACTGGCTTGTATCTGCGCATCATTATAATTCCCTGCTTGGCCACCCATTTGACCGCCCATTTGCCCACCAGATGACATAGCTGTGGCCTTTTGGTATGCGGCCTCAGTAGATGTATTCGTTGCAAAGGCTCCAGATTGATGTCTCTCGACTATAATGGCAGGCACTATCAAAGTTAGCATATATTCGGATTGCAAAGCTTGGAATCTGAATTTGGAAGAGCAGAACTTACTATTCGCCCGTAACAATGCTTGATAGAATGCATTCTGAGCAGTGGCACTGGTAGGATTTCTATTCGCCGTCTCTTCCAACTGCGCGAGCAGGCCTTGAGAAGGGTTTGCAGATCCGAAAAGCGATCTCTGCTGGGGCTTGAAGGCTCTTATGAAAGGTGTAGCCGCTCGTGGAAATCGCAACTGCGACAGGGTAGAATTGTGGCGAGCCTGCGATAGTATAATAGATGTCGACCTAGGTGTAGCAGAGGCGAATTTGCTTCGAGGGATCGAGGAAACAAGGCGGAACGACCGTCCAAGGACTATGCCGGGTGCCGCCATCGCGGCGGTTTCGAAAAGTCTCTTAAGGATGCTACGTATAACTACTGGAATAGTTGTTCGGCGTTGAAGGAGATGTTGTTCAGATGTCTCAAAAGTCGTGAGCCTTGTGTTACATAAGCGTCCTCCGCTCTCGCCCCTGGCTAGCGCGGAATATCATTACTCCGGCGTGCCGAGTCAACGGGTGACCTACCTTCACTATTTTCTTTCTGTTCGTCGATCTAATTGATTTTTTTTATCTGATCAAGTAGTTTTATAGGTGAGAGAAGGAGTTACAAGCTGTGTACTTCTTTTCAATGCAATAAAACTCTGTTCTGCTGAGGGCTTAGAAAATGGACAGGATAGCACCATCAATAATCCAGCGGACCCGCGAGAGGTAGCCCCGGACTCGCGCAGGTTCAGGAGATTCAGTGAAGATGTACAGTTCTTCTTTACCGTTTAATTGTTCTTTTTTTCCTTTTCTTATTCCGTATCTCGTCGAATTATAAAGGTTGTCAACCGGAGTTGATGACTTCCTCCCATTAACAGGAACCAGTGCTAATCTAGAACGTTGCTCCATTGATTCTTCACTGATACGCAGAAAATTCGAAGTATTGCTCTAACTGATATCAATATTTAAATCTACACCGTTAGCTCGGGCATCAGAATTTGATGAATTGTTGCGTTTTCTCGGTGTTTTCTTTTCAAACCATCGTCTCCTCAGCTTAGATCTCATTGGTCATATTACATGAATAATTCCACGCAGAATGTTCAGACACATGGAGGCGTGCCTCTGCTGCATTCCATACCCTCGAATGGAATTGCGGTTTGCTACTCAATGCCTCGCTTCTTTGATTTTATGCTCCTGGAATGTAAACAAGAAATATTCGCACTTTGACCATGCTCACCAAGCTATAAACGTTCCTATTCATCTGCCTTTGCTCTCTCATCATCGGAGTTTCACACTTCTTACCTTTGCCCCTTCTTACTTTCGTTAAAATTAGTTTATCAGATTCCCCCACATTCGTTTGACCCCCCTCCAAACTACAAGTAACCATGAGGGCTTCTGCCCTTTCGGTCCTGCTGGCTGCACAAGTGGTTGTGTATGCTCAGGACACGACGGCTCTGTTGGAATCGGAAGTTGTTGAATCAGTTGGCATTCCAGAAACCACAGCTCCTCCCGACCTTGCTGCTGCGGCAGCAAGACCTGGGCAAGATTGTTCGAGTCTGCCATATGACGAACAGGCAAAGTGTTGGGCTAGCAAAGGCTACCACTCTTATTCATATGCCTATGGAGGTGGAGGCGGAGGCGGAGGTGGAGGCGGTACGTATCTATAAAACTTCACAATATATACTGGAGAGGAAGTCCTATTTTCTACACAAGATTCTGATATGCCTAATAGGTGGAGGTGGCGGAGGCGGCGGCGGTGGAGGAGGGGGTAAGTGATAGAAATATAGCGAGATGTTACTCTTGCAATTCAGATTTAGATTTCATTTTGCTCCTAACGCTACCACAATGAAACCAAAGACAATGTGCTGACTACTTTCAAAGGCGGTGGTGGCGGCGGAGGCGGCGGAGGAGGTGGAGGGTGAGCAACCTACTACCAACCTGATATGCTTCATCAACTGATACTGACTTTTGCCCGAAGAGGTGGAGGGGGTGGAGATGAAGAAGGACGTGATGAGCACGACGGCGGGCACTGGGATCCTGAAAATTCGGACCTGAATGCTGCGTAAGATGTCCTGTAAATCCAGGGCTACGATCACAGCTTACTCACATCGATGCAGCGGTCGCCCCCATAAAAAGACAACCACAGTTACCAACGTAATTACAATCACAAGTTGTACGGGGCCTCCTCCATGCAAGCCAACCGTAACGGTAACTACTGACATCTACACCGTAAGCCGAACAACGTAGAAATCCGATATCACACATACTAACAGACAACGTAGACCATTTGCCCAACAACAACAACGACTACCACAAGTGACTGCAGCGTAACCACTACAGCACCTTGCAAGCGTTGTCGATGGTGCCCCAAGAGACCTCACAGACCCAACGGCCCAGGGAAGCCAGGCGGATGGGATGGAAACGCAATTCAGACACCTGGCGTACCAGGCTTTGAACAGTTGCCATACGTTCCTTCTTCTGGTGTTCCCGCAGCATTACCCGGATTAGTAACTGGAGCGCCGCTGGTTCCAGTGCAGACACCTTCTCCAAACCTCGCAGGTGCATCTCAATCTGGAGGCGGTCTTCTCGAAGTCGATATATCGGCCTCAGTCCTACCTAATATCGCGCTTCCATCCATCGACCCAGCTGATGCAGCTCTTCTTTCGAGCTTTGACATAAATCTAGGGGTTTCTGCAACGGGCGGCCTCCCTCTCGCCAGCGACTTGCCACTCAGCCTTGGGGATGTCGTTGGCGATGGTCTCGATGTTGATGCTGAGCTTGGCGGCGACGCTGACGGCCTTGGGGAAGTTTCTGCATCCTTGCTTGATCTAGCAAGTGCTTCTGCTGGTCTGGTTCCAAGTGGGAGCGGGCTCCTTGAACTCTCTGCCGCGCTCCCCGTTGCTACAGGCCTTCTTGATGATGTTGATGTCTTGGCAGCTGGTTTGAGACCTCACCACCCCGATGATGACAAGGATTGTTCTTGTGACTGCTGGCCTGATCATGAAGGAGGTGGAGGTGGAGGAGGTGGTAAGTTCTTTTCTTTAACTGAAATTGGTGTTTTTACAACCAGCTAATCCAATCAATAGGAGGTGGTGGCGGCGGCGGCGGCGGAGGAGGCGGAGGGTAAGTCATCATGTACTGCGCACTAGCTTTCAACTCCTACTAACTCATGTGTAGTGGTGGTGGTGGAGGAGGCGGAGGCGGCGGTAAGTCATCGTTATATATTTTTCAAAATACCAGGCTTTCACTCTAACATTCTCAGGAGGAGGAGGAGGCAGTGGAGACGACGGCGGCCACGATGATCCGCCTCACGACTGGCCACACGACGAGCCCCACGCCGACAACAACAGCGGGGGTAAGTATTCAATCCAATGTCCTTCTATGCCGCATCACCATGTCCAAAATTCTGACATCAACCCAGGTGGCGGCGGAGGTGACTACGGCCAGGTGGAAGGGTCCGCCGCAACGACAACCATTGGAACCTACATCTGGGGTGGTCTGGCACTTATCGTTGCACTCCTTTAACCTGTGAATTTTCAATCTCCAGCTCCCATTCCGGCCAATTTCTCTGAATTCGTTCTCTCCTTTCTGTTTCTGATTTTATACGCCAATGAGGGGGGAAAACAGGTTGTATTTGAGGTTGCATCCGGGTTAGGTGGGTGGGTTAAATTGTGGGGGGAAACAAGTACCCAAACACGGCAGTATTTTTGAGTAATAATTTGTCTTTAGAAAGTTTCTCAATTTCTATTTCTTCGCTAGCTAAACTGACTGACTGGCTCAAGTGACTTCCTTCTTATGTTCATTGGTTCTGATTGACATTATCCTCACGGTATACAGCTTTATCCGGTAAAAGTAAGATTGAACTAAGTAAGCTTCGACTTCGTTTGCAGATAAGGCTTTATAAACAAGTGAAGCATATATGTCTGAGCTATTATTCAACTACCAGGATAGAAGTTTGCCAATAATATTTCCAATGAGAAGAAGGAAACCACAACTTACCGTGCTGAAAAAATATATTTTATTTGTGTACATATGCTAAAGCTGGTATTTCTGTTATTTAATTGTATTCCTTAAACAAACCTGATGCGTATGCCACAAATTCATTTATCCTAACCAATGGCAAAACAGAGATGTGTTCTTTTGTAGTTGTTAAATATCATTCTTAAGCATTACTAGGGACATTACCACCCAGTTCGATCTATCCGCATAGCTCGCACTCTATCTCTACAACAAAGATCTGCTGAATCATATGTATACGAGGTGTAGCAACTTAATTTTGACCATCTACTCAAGCAGGGTAAAGGAACAAGAGGTCTGAGGTGCAAGGTTAGTGTGACCGATACGGTGATTTGTTTCTTTGGTTTAGTGTAATATTATGCTGACATGATGACTTTGTTGTTTCTGCAAGCATTTTTGCTGACAACAAACAGTGGGTTCATTATAATGCCAAGTTGCCCAGAGCTTAAGAGAGTGAGTTTCAGCCATGTGAGTTGCCCAGAGCTTAAGAGAGTGAGTTTCAGCCATGTGAGCCAAACTGGATAGACTTTGTCCTCCCGTTCCTGTTAGGTTATTTTCAGGGGTTTAGTTCTGTTGGTTGCTTCTGAGTGATGTAACTAACTTCGTATTCGCTGCACTCATTGCGTCTATGTAGTTTAAAATTTCGACATAGTTGTTACATGTGGTCAGCAGAGCTTATGCAACTACTAAGCCCTTTCAGGAAGCTACTTTCATGTTTTTCAAGGATTGAAAATGAGATGTCATCATCAGATGTAAAATTTTGAAGACCAAGTATACTTCAGAAGGTTGAAACATTGATTTTGTCACAGCCTAAAGTATGTCATCAATGGTTAAGCCATCAGCTGCAACCTTTTTCGAATTGCTGGTAATGGCACTACGTTTATTCTGGTAGCATAACTCATATGTCTCTACGAATTTTGACTTCTGTTTCAAAGCATTGATTTCTGTTCTCACCACAACAAAATCTGCGGAGAGAAGGTCAACACATGCCTGAGTGTATGGAGAACAACAGTATAGTGATTATGTATTATTCTAATCAATTTTATCAAACCTCAAAAGTTGGAAAGCGTCAATTCATCAGACACCATCGCCATATCAAAGACAAGAATCTGGCACAGATCAGTGTGGGTTTCACGAGCCTCTTAGGAGTTGTTCTCCAAGGTGCTTGTCAGAGTTTATGAGAAGCTTTTCATCACAGAGCCGAAGCAGTTTATGCGTTGAATTGGTAGTAAGGTCCCACCTTCAGATGTAGAGCTTGAAAGAAAATAAGGTCATCAATTCTCGATGTGGAGATCTGCAATCTGCAACCTGCAATATGCTCTACGTGAGGTGTCAAGTTTACTTAACGATTTTGGCTCTGAATACTTACTGTGTCTACCACAACTACACACTTTGCTGTAAGCTTCTCATATTCTGCAAAATTTAATTTTAATGATGATAAATGCTATGTCTACTTTGATCTGATATCACTTTTGCTCATAATTTGGAACTAGCAGCCTCGGGCCAGGACTCGTGGAAAATTCTTAAGTTAGCAGCTACTTTGGGCAAGCTACTTTGGATAGTGTCCATCTTTACGTTAACATTCGACAATGGCTTGGAGATCGAGCCCACTTTGTGTCGTGAGAAGTCAGCGCTGACAGAAGGTCATCGCTCATTTTGGCAGTTCTTGTGGATGTTATTGTGAACGTTATTGTGGATGTTGGAATGGGTTGGCGAATACTTGCGCGTGATTGTGGCCATCTGTGGGTAAGGATCTGGTTTAGTCACACTATCGAATGAAATTGTTAAATGAACGAAGATGGGGACTGTGGCTTTAGGATAATCTGATCCTAGATCCTTGGGGAGTTTTTGTTTCCTATGTTATATCCCCCGCATTACAAACTAAGGAGAGCATGGACACGCTACGCACGGGACGCGAGGCGAGCTCTGTTCCGTTACGAAAGATGCTTGCAAGTCTAGAGCGAAAGTCCAAAGCCAATAACGAGAATCGAATGCCGAAAAGAGCATCATCTGCGTAAGGAGGACCAATGTTTGGGTGCGAATGGATGTGATACGGCTAACATTACACTAACTGCATACTCTGTTGTTGGTTGATGACGCCCCACTTATTGTACGAGATTGCGGACACTTTACATATGCCAAGTTACATCGCTTATACATCGCTTATACGAACGATGATGAAAGTGTCCCTAACGTCAGTTTAAAGTTATCGTCAACTGACAGCAGACCGCACTATTCCTTCTGTGGAGGCAGGCTCCGCTCCAATTGCATAATGTAACAATGGCACTTTTATGCTGGTGTTCATTGGGAACGTATCAGTGATTCGCTTTTTATGAATCTTACAAACATTAATGCAGCCAATTCCGCTTGCATTGCATAATGGACGAATGGCACTTTTATGCTGGCAGCATCCAGTAGGAACGTATTAGCAGTGAGCTTTTCATGAAAGTTACAAACTTAATATATATATAACGTCCCTAAGGCACTTTTAAAGATGAATGTTATTGATGAAAGAACACACTATTCCTTCTGGAGGAGCGAGTTCCGTTCGCACTGCATAATGTACCAATGGCACTTTTATGCTGACGTGCAGTGGGAACGTATCAACGATGAGATATTCGTAAATCTCACAGAAGTAACTACATATAACGTTCATTAGGACGTTTGAATCTCAGGATGACCAGCTTTGAACGAGCTATTGCGGGAGTGAATTGCCATACCTTGCCCTCGAAATGGATGACAAGGCCGGATCTAATAACATTCACCAGTAAAAAACACAACTTCTCACAGCGGTCCGCAAGAATATCTAACAATGTCGACGCTGACCTAACTGTTACCGAAACGCTGCATAACTGTCCCATGGGATGATTGGAGGTAGTTAAAAGACTGAGTCGGGGCTCGGTGAAGTTTAGATCATGCCGGGTTTGATTCAGCGAACTGAAACCTGCAATAAACATGGGTAGACCTTCCTGCGCCGAAGTTTCAGCTATGGTGCAAAGAAAAGACGATATCACGGAGCTCAAATCGCAAGGTTTTGATGCTGTTCAGATAGCAGGAAAGTTGAAGGAGCCAGACTTCAACCCATCGTGAGTCATTTTAAAGATTTCAAACCCTTCACAAGATCTAACACCACAACAAAGGCCCCGTCGACTGCAGCGACAAATTAAGCAATGGTCGAGAGAAAGGCGATTACCTGCGCATATCAGGATGGATAAGGTATCAAAAGAAACCTCCGCTAGGCAGAAAGGAAAGGTAGCCAAGAAGAAAAGTACGCGGATGGAGGCATACTTCTCTGACGAAGCAGCAAGACAGTCGGGGTGAGTTCTTCAAAAAAAAAATTGTATTACTAACATGGTGCGGCCATGTTCAAGTAAGCCTTCATTTATATCGTAGATTCTAATTGGCCATATATTTAGTATTATTTCATCGAGCTCAGCAACCGAGAACAATACCACCTCGGACCTGGTCTCTTCTGATCTTGCTGGGTCGATGGCTTGGTTAGATATGCAGAGTGACAGTCAAGAGGATCATTGGCTGGCCTAAGCCTAAATTTATGGTGAGAGCTATTCCAGGCTTGGAGCTTAACACAACAACATTTAGTTTTGACTCTCAGTAAAGGTCTTGATGGTGAATCACCTTCGACACGGATACACGCTTCCAATTGTGCTTTCATTTGTACGAGCCGTACCAAGTTTCCTTTGGCCCCAGCGCCATTACATTCGTTTAGGATATATATATATATATATAGCTTCTCTCAATCTGAATTTTGAATATTCACTTTTTCTTCTTGCTCTCTCTTCTAACAGTGACCTGGTAGTGCAGGTAGGTCGATCAGTGGTAACAGAATGCCTGGACAAAAAAAAAGGGCCCGCCACAAAATGCCCAATATCATCTCAACTCTAGCTTCTTGAAAGCAAACATAACCTAATGCTCGACAACCAAAACTCAACAATGCAATATCATACTTTGTAGGTTGCGTTTCACCTAGCAATTTTAACATCTTTGAAAAGGAAAGTCTTCTTGGCTTCGCATTAGGCTTCTTTTGTCTATTGCGAGGCAGGACATGCAACAAGGGTTGTGATTCGCAAAGCTGGACTGGACCCCCTGCTTGCCTGTGAAACAGCGATCTAATTCCCGATTCTCTTTGGCGGTAGAGCATATCCTATTGCATTTGCTACAATATTAACTACGAAGGCGTAGATAGTCATCAAGCAGGTTTATTTACAATATCATCTTGATGGCTAGGAGGTCATCTTTACACGCGGTATCTACGAAACATTTTTACAATTTCTGTGAGCATCTCAAGATACATATGATAGCATTATCTCAGATATCATGGGAATGCTATTATCGAACTTTTCTTGTTATTGAGCAAAACTTTTTGATAGGATAATCCTCGGTATCAATGACTGTTCTGTTGTAAGATCCCAGATCACTGCTGGAAATCTTGAGCATTGGTCATTGCTCTCGAACGCTTACAATGAACGTTGCCGCCGGTCTTTGACCAATTTCGATAAGATTTGGCGACCAAGAGAACCTAAACTGGGATTTTGTTGGTCTTCAAGTAAGTCTATCTCTTCATTTAACTTGCTGTCCTTATGGAAGCTTACGGAAAATATATGGCTCCAATCTTATCCCTCAGCCCTCCATCAATCAATATCATTATCATCATGCGAGTTGTCTTTACTCCACTCTCTCCAAAATAAAAATAAAAAACTAGGCGCATCATACACAATCACCTACCCTCAATATCTACCCCTATTTAATAGCCATCCCCATCATACGCAATCATCCCACTCGCTATGAAATATGAAATATACAATATGAAAGATACAATATAAAACACAAAAAACAGCATATATGATAATGATCATATCATAATCATAGACAGGGCCATAAGAGTGCTACATTAGGAAAAGATGAAATGGAGGATATGGTTATTGCTGTTATAATCATATTATAAACAGAACTCAACTATTGAGTAAATGCTACTTAATCTCGTGCCATCTTATGTACATTGGAAAGCACGGGAGAGAGTGTGTGGCAAAGGAATGGATTGACGGGGACTTTTATATTTATGAAGGATACTACTGTGAATAAAGATCACGTCAAGGCACAAGCTAGATGACTGCAAATTCACGTCAACGTAAACGATACAGGAATGACGCCAAGTCAAGAAGAAAAGTCTATGATTCATTTTTTGTTCATCGCAACATACCAATCAAGGTTATCACGGTCCATCCGAATCACCCCAATCCACCGCTCTGCAAAAGCATGCTCCATGCATACGCAACCTCGCTTTCCTCGGCGCTCGTGACGCCACTGCTAACGCATCACTGGGAGCCAGTGTATCAAGTATCAAAAGTATGTTTTTGTCCCGGCCGAAAACGACGCTGCCTTATTATCCGCCCATGGTATCATCCGCTGGTATTATGCTCCGGTCTCGTTTTTGTGCTGTTCCCACCCCGATTTATTGGCTCAACTTCTCGTTGCTCACCTCCTTCGCCTCGGTCTTCTTTTGGCTCAAGAAGCTTGCGATCCATCCATATGCATCGCCGCCGACAATGATGCCCGTGCTGACCGCGGCCTTGCCCCATCCGACGACACCACCCTCGACCTTCTTGACCTCGCCGTTGAAGGTCTTCAGCACGTATTCCTTGCCCTCCACGCCTTTGACCACGGGGAAGCCTAACAGGCTCTTGCCCTCGGCAAAGAGCTCGCCGGTGGGCTTCTTGACGGCCGGGAAGCGAGACTCGAGCGAGGAGAGGGTCGAGTCACCGAGGGTGTCGGCGCGTGCGATGTAGGGCGAGATGTAGGCGTATGGGGTGTGGAGATAAGGAGCGAAGGGGGTGACGAGCTTGTTGTAGGTCTGCTGGGTGAGGGAGAGGGACTTGGAGCCGTAGGGGTTGGATTTGAAGGTGGTGATCGAGTCGGAGATGACGGGGATGGATGTGAGGTGCTGAGGATTGTTAGCTGGGGGTTGCACGCAAGGCGGGCGGACCGATGTGAATCGACCGAGCTTGGAAGGGGAACGGTCGACTTACGGAGAGGAATGCGGAGGATGGCGTATCGCCGTTCACTTGAGGAGACATCTTGGTGGAGGTGGTTGGTGGAGTGTATGGCATGGACGGGCGGTCAGATGTGATGGGAGAGGATGTGATTGATGTCTGGTGAGTGTGCGTGTGCGTGTGTGAAGGTGTGAAGGTGTGTGTGGATGTGAATGTGGGTGGTACGGCGATGATATAGTAGTTGTATAGTAGCTTTTAGTCTGGATCCGAAGGTTGGAGCGAGGGCAGCGTGGTGGACGGGTTTATAAGGAAGGAAGAAAGGAATGATGCGGGTAGAGTGGTTGGTTGGTGTGGTGGGGAGAGAGAGAGCGAGGAAGTGAGCAAGCAACAGATAGCCAAAACTGTGCTGCACGCCACACTTGAGGGACAAGCATGAATTTGCATGTGAAGTCAACCACGGGAAGAAAAGCGGATTCTTACGTCTACGAGAGAGAGTTTGAGCTTCAGCTTCAGCCACAGGTCAAACGGCTTGGGAGCCTGAGCGATATGTATTTACGGTAATTAGTACTGGAGATGATACCCAAGATAAGAGGACTGGGACTGTGCAGTATAACTTCAGGTTGATGTTGATAATGTATTTACTGTACCGTAAGAATACTACACATATCATATCAATCGACTATTACAGCGAAGATAATACTGGCTCAAGTGGTTCCCAGTATGGTGGGGGTAATTGACGGTATATCACTCCTCATATCTCGGTATAATCTCTATATATCTCTATATATCTCTGTATAACTCTGTATAACTCTATATCTGATCGCGGATATTATTAGCGTGAGGTGATGCTTTTCATCGATAGATAGGTGGATCGGCAATGCTGATTGGCGGATGGACGGCTGGATGCATGCAGCTCCAGATCGCTGACATGTGAAAGAGTCGTCACTCGAGATGCTGTAAACAAAGAATGATACCATACGATACGAGATGATATGAGATGAGACGATACCACGTTACTATTTATCATCTACCAGCAAAAATACCAGTCTAGATAATCACCCCCACTTTCATCGCTGACTCCTGTATGATTATGATTATGATTATGATTATGATTATGATTCCCCTTCTATTATTCACAGAGGGAACATGGTGATACTGTAACAGCTCCTCATTACGGCGTGACGGGATAGCTCCAGCTAGCCCGGCAGAGAGTTTGCGGGCTGCTGGTGTCTCTTATTAATCTATCTCTAATCCCTCGTCCAGGACGAACCAATCCATCCAGCGGCTGTGATCGTGGACATGGTGCATAGCGCTGGTCGAGCTGCGCTCTTATCTATTCTTTCATGCCAGCCACCCTGCGTTTCCTCCTCGTCACCTCTACGAAGCCCGTCCCGGCAGATACACATACAGGCCAGCACGATAGATACATACAGCACCACAGAAGACAAGCAGAGCAGATGCGACGGACTCGTAGGATTAGGTTCAGCATCATATCCACCCCACCACCGTATGCCCTGGTTGATATTGGTAATTCTTTGCCCAAATCTTCTGGAGCCCCACCAGCATCGGAGAAAAGAATCAAGCTTGCGTCGATCCCACCATCTCGCCCGGGAAATGCAACCCTAGCAAATTAACGTGAACCGTAATTCTCGCCTTCGTAAAATATACCTCAAACTATCTGAATATAACGCAAAGGATATCGCGTTGGCCCTACCCTTATCCTCACCCTCACTTCCCCGCCCGGGTGAAATTTGGCATCAACCTGCAACGACTCCGCCTTTTACCTCATCCACGTTCCACCGCATCAATTGCCAAAAACCCCACGAGCAAAAGACCAGAGACCAACCCTGACCGGCTTCATATCACAGGGAAAACAACACACTGAAAACACAAACCGTCGGCCAAATGATCAGCACTGCTGCAACTGGAGACTGGAGCCCACGCCATGATCACCCAATGGCCCCTATCCCTAATCCACCTCACCGGCCTTGGTTACCATCCAGACTCGAGGGATTGATTGTACAGTACTTATTATAACCGACCCTCAGGAATAGATTCTGATACAAGGAACACACCAGCCACACGGGGTCCACCCAAGAAATGCATGTGCAAATGCCCAAGCTCCTTCGCCGTCGCTTTCACCAGCCAAACCCGCCCAAACCCGCCAGCTTCCCGCCGTAGTAGGGCCATGATGGCGATGCAGGCGATGCAGGACTTGCATGCAGCACGATCCAAAACGCATGGCAAGGCGCGGCCTGCGTTTTGTTGAGAGGTGTACACCACCATATTCATCGTATCGCGTAGCCGGCTTCGATCTCTTTATATCGGAGCGCGTATGAATCGAAGGTTACGTAACTGCCCTCGTCTATCTCCATCTGCTCTGCTCTGCTCTGCTTTCCTTTGCTCCATGCGAATGAATTTTGGGCGAGCTACCGAATTTGACAACAATAAAGACGTCTCGGCATGGAACGGGCGTAGCATGTCAAAATGGCACGGCCCACCGAAGGAGAGGCGACTTTGAATGATTGATCTTCCGGCCCGAGGTGTCTTTCTGCTTTGCTGTCTGCTGCTTTTCCATTGGAACAAATGTTTCTATCTTGTGATAATTCATCTTGTCATAGCTGACCTTCATCTCAGGTAAGACACCACCCGACACAACCGACAGACAAGGAAGACTCTGCTCTCCCAAGCATTCTACATTCCTTTTTCTCCCATCCGTTCATGTCGTTTTAGTGTTGGGAAAAGTAGAGCCTGAACGCATAGCTGCGTACGACATGCTGGGATTCTTTTATATCTACAGTGTACGTGTATGAATCTCTCCGCGATCCTTAAGTCTTATCTTCGTCTTTCAATTACTCGCTCGAAGCATCAATTAAAAGTGGTCATGCTCACCAGGCTCATATGTGTCCGGTTGCAGGCTTGTCGAAGAGCTTGTCACATTGATTATTTATAATTATACACATAAGTCTTGGAGTTTGACGCCACTATATTCTATCCCTTCCTTCATGTCAAACCATCACCCGTATGATATCCACTTCTTCAAGAACGTTAAGGAAACTCGTATGGATTCATAATCTTACGTAATCCACTTCCTCAAAGCGGGTCTTTTCATGTTCGCACCAGCGTTCAGGACAACAGAAGATGAAGAAGCAGAGAGGAGTAGATCTGAGAAATTTGAAGGTAGTGGTAGAACAAGATCTTGTGCTTGCATGTCTTGTCTATAGCGATCAAGGAATGTGGCGTGGAGTCCCCGTCTTCAGAATTACTCGTTCTACAAAATATATCCACCTCCCGGGTCTGCCGCCTGGAGTAGCTCCATAAGACGAACGACATCGCTGGAGCGCTAATGCACGTTCCAATTGTCCACTGGGCAGGAATGCATTCATCCTTCTAGGAGGAGGAGCCTTCTAGGAGTCGTTGCATTTATGGAAGTAGATGGTGTATAAATTAGAAAGAAAAAACATATATTAATACGCCAGGCCTGCAGAGGAAGAATGTCATAAAAGTACAGCAGAATGAGAATGGTCTTCCATACCATACCCGATATAAATACTTCAATAAACGAATTTAATTTTTCTGCTCAACGGTCTCATCTGAACTGAACGACGTCCCGATTCGCATTGGTATTGCCAGGCTGACTAATCATCACCTTTCTCGCAACGCCGATGAAGAACCCGCAGAGCCTTTGCATAGCAGATGTCATATGAGATGACGCCTAGCATATGAGCAAAGCGAGTGCCGACCAGAGCTTAGCCCGCTAGAGGGGAGATGTATCGATTCAACTCAACTGTCCAGCTGAGACATAGACTTGGACTCGTAAGCTTCATCTACTTTATTTACGTACGTACTGTACATGATGGCCAGAAAAAAGAGAGATTTTATATATATATACATATAGGAAGCTGGTGCAAGTTTAAGTTCCATGTGGGTTTACGGTATGCTATCCAATCTGAGCGCGTTTGGTTTTTCTGTTTCTGGCCATCGGTCGGTGTTATCTCTCTTGTCATCTTTCAACTGCCCGTTACTGCTTCTCGATGTTTTCGCGGCGGCGGCTTTCGATGCTTTCCGAGGGATGTGATCCTGCACGCTACTTGTCTATCGTTGGTTTGAAAGATTAAAGGGGGATATCTTACTGCGTTGATGATTGGGGCTCTGGCTGCCTCGGAAAGTCCATGTGATCTGGAATGGAACGTAGAAGATGACATATATCAGTATTCGCTTCGAGAAGCGATTGCCAGCCAAGCTGTCTGCTGGTGGCAAGACATACGCGGACAGTCTTGAGATCTTTATTGCTCTCAACGAGATCGGCAGACGGTAACGATGCTGCCAAGTGCAATGAGATAAGTCGACCCAAGAGAACGAAGGCTGGAGTTTGTGAAAGAATGATGATAAGAAGGCTTTGGTGGAGAAAGATGGGAAACGAATGCTCTTGTTGAGGACTTCTTTGAGTATGATGTAGAGTTAGTAGTAAAAGAAAGAGAGGCTAGTGATTTTCTCTGGAATGTAAAGTTTTACTGTATGGTTAGTCACTGTTATTGTGCCTGGGACCAAAGTCTAGATGCAGAGTTTTTAATTTCTACCGTCATTCTGTAAAGCAGAGCAACAATCCTTTTGGTCATAATTTCATCCAAGAAAGAGTTGTCATTACGCCACGTTAGTGGTAGCACCGCTGTGAAAACAAATGCCTGCCATAACCGAATCAGCTCCTAATTCGTGAATTGCTTTTCCAAATCATTCAGGAAATTCTTTAATGCCCTGCGTCTTCTAAGCCGTGATAACTTCATATATTACTAGCCAGTCAATTCACTTATATCTAAGGTAGCTTGCAGTTTGCCTAGAACGTACTGCCGTAGTGATACACGTATTGTGATCCTCTAGAATGTTGCAAACAATGACAAAATATTTGAAACCACAACATCGAAACGACATTCACCATTCTTGATTGATAGACACTTAAAACCCCCAGGAAGTGTCCACCAACAAAATGGAGTAATGCCGCAGGAGACCCACTTGGCCCAGGGTGGGTAAAGCATCAAGCAACAATCCTTCCCGGTATTCCATAACTACCCAAGTAAACGTCACATCAGTTTAAGAGCCACTGATCAAACCATTTTCCATGCTAGAAATCGTCTTCCTTCAGCAGCAATTGCCAATGTTGTGGACCATAGAGACCCCAATACAGTTGCTCGGGTTTCTTGTAAGAAATATGTCCAGACACGATACATGAAGTCGAGTCCTAGGGTTTCTGGAAAGAATGTTTGCTCTCCCAGAGAGTATCCAGTGTACTGTTCGCCGCCAACTTCCCCTCCAGTTACCTTATCAATAAAATAGCTGGCGGAGCTAGCGGCACCAAGTTGAATGTCCATGGGCACACTGGTGTGTTCCAAATTGAAATGCCACTTCTCACCCGTCGCAGGCGCGACAAAATCGAGCGTCCAGCCAGATGAATGCTCCAGAAACTTGCTCTTTACTACTCCTCCGTAGCTCTGGCCGATGATAGCATGATTGGTGGTAGGTAGCGAAGTTCTGTTTAAAGGACCACTGGCTGAGAAGACAGACTTTCCATCTTTAAGAAGTATCGCTGATTGATACTCCACCCCCGCGTCTACCTTTGAAATAGGATGGAACAGTGAAAAAGCATAGGGCCCGACAACACCACGTGAAAGCCGCCATCCCTGGACTGCAGTAAACCAGTCAAATGCAGCCCAAATATGGTTATGACCCCCCGAGCCATGAAACTTGAGTTGGCTTCCATGAACTTTCAAGTCGACTTTAGCACGGGCTGCAATAATCGATTCTGTGAAATGTAGATATGGGATTAATTGCGTTGAAGCAGTTGTCGAGGGCCATGGGTCGCCATTCGGATATCGCGAAGGCCCAAAGGACTTCAATTCTACAGTTCCTTCCACCTCCGGAGTTCGAAATTCAATTGCGGCTGTTTTTAAATCAGCCGAAATACGGAATGTACATGTCTTCCCTGCGCCTGTCCAACTACCGGAAACTTCCCCGCAACAGTCTTGTACTCTTGTCTGTTCAATAGTTTCTACCATTGCAAATGATGATCCATTGGCCCAAGCAAATCTGAGCTCCAGCCGTGTGATGCCTTGACCAAAGAGTTTGTAGGAAGGATCTCGTGCGAATGAAGTGACCAGCAAATCTCCGGCTTCTGAAAAAGCCTCGAAATACCAGTGCTCCCATGCGGTATCATTCATCGCAGAAAATTTAGACCGCTCAAATGAATCGCGAGGAGATGTTGAGAACCATATTGGGGACTTTACAATATCGAAAGCTCCAACATCGGTAGTAAAACAACTCTCGTGGCAACTGTCTGATTTGCTTTCACTGAATACATGCTGCCACGAACAGACACCAGCAGCAAAATATAAAGCTGCTCCGAAACGAAATATAGATAGCATTGGAACAAAGGTAACAGTAGCTATGAGCAACGCGGAAAACTAATAGGAGCTCTGTGTATAAGCATTAATCCATCAAGCTGGAAAAATCTGCGGCTCAGATGATTTGGGAGAATTGAGATTGCTAATTTTCGGATATATTCAATTGTCAGAAAGATGTTCGGGGACATTCGTACAACACCAACCCTGATCGGATCGGAGTTCAGCACTGCATAACTACCGGAAACGAATATGAAGAACGTCGGAGACCGATAGTTGTAATTGAATCAAACACCCACCAAAAATGATCATTCAGTATCAAATTAATCACTTGCTGTGCAACGAGCTGTTTTCTACCCCGCCAACTCATACAGCATGACTTCCACCTACTCACCTCTTCCTACCCAACAAACCGTCATCCGCCAGCAAGAGAATTTTAAAGTTGGTGTTTCCAAGAATGTTCCCCTACCAGAACTATTTGAACCAAACATGGTTCTTATCAAAACAGTGGCCGTGACATTGAATCCATGTGATTGGAAAATGCCAGCTCGCTTCCCTTCACCAGGTGTGCTGGATGGCTGTGACTTTGCTGGTACTATTGTGAAAGTAGGCAATGGAGTAACCAAACCTCTAAAAGTAGGCGATCGTGTATTTGGGGCCGTCCATGGTTCCAATCCAGCTTGTCCTCAGTCTGGGTCATTCGCAGATTACATTGCAGCATATGCAGACTTTGTTTTCGTGGCTCCTGAATCCATGTCATGGGAAACGGCGGCGGCATTTGGGGGAATAGGAATTGGAACTATCGGAGTTGCACTTTTTTATTCTTTAAAACCTCCTGGTACGATAGAAAGTCCTGCCGAAAAACCTTCTTACGTTCTCGTGAGTGGTGGCGCATCGGCGTCTGGCACGATGGCAATCCAATGTTTAAGACTGTCTGTCCCCCACGACTTTCCGATTGTAAAGGATAAATGTACTGATCAACCGGCAGAGCAGGATTGATCCCGATCGCTACCTGCTCCCCACGAAGTAACGATCTTGTGAAATCGTTTGGGGCAGAGGAGATCTTTGACTATCATAGTCCTAGTTGCGCCGAGGAAATCAAAGCATACACCAAGAACTCACTAAAATATGTCATCGATTGTATTGCCACAACCTCCACAATAAAGCTCTGTTATGCAGCGATAGGAAGGCTTGGAGGACATTACACGGCACTGGAAATGCCTCCTCCTGTTGCTGGCCTTCGTGGATCTATTAAATCAGATACAGTATTGGGTATGTCTGTACTTGGAAAGGAGATAGCATTAAGCGAAGGCTATCACAGACCCGCCGATCCCGATTGCTACGTATTCGGCATGAAATGGTATCCATTGATACAAGGCTTGGTCAATGAAGGGAAATTAAGACCACACCCTTCCAAAGTGATGACGGGAGGGTTTGAGGGGATCCTAGATGGCTTGGAAATAATTAAGAATAATAGGATCTGGGGACAAAAGTTGGTCTACTTCCTGTGATCGTCAAGCCTTGAGAACATCACCACTGGGTAGCCAAGGGCTGTGATAGGCTTCCATTATGTCGGAGCGTCTTATTATGTTAATCGAAATAAGAGTTTCGCAAATCCCGCCTAGCCTTAATACCATCGTCCTATTTTGAGTCAATTAGGAGTTTCGCAAACTCTGAAAGTGAAATTACTGACCGAACTTCATGTTATCCATTGTCACTAAACAGGCTAGCCTTACTACGATCACGTCAAAGTAATCGATGAATTAGCGCTAGACCCTATATTGTAACATGTTTATTCCTATTTTCTTGCTCTCGTACATACTGGGAAGCCGCTCCGAGAACTCTAAGTTTGCGCTCTGTTTAATCACCACGTGAATACTGTGCCACCCGTATCATTTATACAATCATGGGGAGATGCAGACAGACTATCAATATTCTCGGACTATTGGGACTAATGGTTGCCCTCTCCCATCAGCTTTTTGATATCTCGCACCGCGTTACTCTAAAATGGTGGTCCAAGAATTTAAATGTCTTTTCTTGGGCCAATTGCCAGGCCCCAACCTTTGCTTGTAATCCTCCATCCCCAGGCTTGATTGGCACCCAAGCTTCTTTGTTTTGCTCCTCGATATGCCCCAACTTTCTCATTATCTTTCCAGTTGACAGCTCAGGGTCAAAGTAGATACTATGTCCGGCTCCCGAGGCTAAGACGGGGCATTTTACCTTGTCAAGAAACTCGCCACCATCTGGCAAGCGGAACGTAAACTGACGCATCTTGCGCAGTAAATCAACCGGCCTATCAACACCCATAATCCATGATGCGCATTCAAACTCCCAATGAGATTGGAAGTTAAACCGATTTTGTAAATATGTGATTTTGTCTACAAACCAGTCTGGAATCCAGCCTGAAGTCCATAGTTTGATGAAGCCAGGAGGCATGCGTGGAGTGACAAGATCCCACATGTCATAAAAAGCATCGAGAGCTACGCTGAATTATGGAGTCAGCATCTATATGTGAGAATTCACAATCCTTTCACCTACCAAGCTTTAATTCGAGGATCAGACGCTGCACCTATGGGTAACAAACTTGGGGTTAGCCAGCTGAATCCAGTATTGCTTGGCAGCTGAGGCAATTTCTACTAAGCCATCAACTCCAAATAGCTCAAAAGTTGTACTTCTGAAATAGAGATTTCCCTCACAGAATTTCATACTTACGAAGTGCGTAGTAACCGCCAAGTGAGAGGCCAGTAGTGGCGATTCGATTCATGTCAAGCTCGAGTTCAGGATGGTTATCAACGTAAGATTCAAGGTTGTCGAGAACTGCTTTGGTTACGATCTCCCAGTCTGGGCGCTGACTGGATTGATCGCGGCGAAGGACAATCCCTTGTCCTGGCCCTTCAAATGTGAGGACCGCATATCCGAGTTCTGGTCCTGCGCATGGGAGTGTGTGATAAAGCTCTTCTTGTGTTGAATCGGCTCCCGCGGTGACAATGACGATAGGTACCTTGCCTGGGAGACGATGAGCGGCAGAAGGAAGGTAAAGATAAGCCGGAAGCTTATATTGTTCGTATTCAATGTCGAGTAGCTTGACCTCCCCATCTAACAACTTTATTCCACTCACAAAGTTCTCGACACTCCTCTCCAACAGAGAAATTGGCCGCGAGTCTGGGCTGTTTGGCTTGTCAAACATCATGTACTGACTCGCTCTAAAGTAATTTGAGGCTCGTAAGAATGCATTTCGGGCTAGTACTCGGTGACCAGCACTCTTAGCTTCACATGCGAGCAACTCTGCCTTCTCTGCCTGCTTGAAAAATGCACAATGCCAACTCTCTGGATCATTCACTTTGATTTCGCTGACGGTATCGAGAAATTCAGCGACTTCACAGCCACCAGATGGAGTGGTTCCAAGAACGCGAGTGAGTTCGAAATTGTAGAACTCGTGCGATTTGAAAAATTCGTACATTTTTGGTCCCTAAGCTAGATCTTGACGTCGTATCTAGACTCAGATGAAAAAATCCCGCCTACAGACTTCCTTATTGCCCAATTTCCACCGTTGCCAATTGTGAGATCGGGAACTTCTTCGGATACATTTCGATCCACAAATTAACCGATCGGAAAAGGGGTCCGGTCAGGTGATTCGGACATTATAACTTGCCTAGCGTCCATCACTCTAATCGCTGTCAATTCCTGTGCTGATAGCTACCTCAATTGATAGAATAAAAGGTATATGGGTTACAGTACCAGCACCAGCAACCGTAAAGTCTGCTGTCACTCACAAAGCGAGTCATATCATGTTCGGCTACATTCCCACAGCACTAATCAGGCTATCGCCTTTGATCGCATCAACCTCTCTGTTAGCATGCCAGACTTATCCCCTAATCTAGCGCCTACTAAGTCAATATTTAGGTTGATCGCGAATGTAGACCAAGTTTTGGTTTTCCGAGCTTGGCTCGCCCCTCCTATTGCGCCCCACGCGAAAGCGGCATCGCATTGGTATACATTTTTTTCCAACCGACTGCTGAAAATTCTGGTCGGGATATATCTTTTTGCAATCTGCAGTACAATAGCGAATGTATACACTCGAACAACTGGGGACGAGGCCGCACGAAAATGGTACACTGCAAATCTAGCTTTTACGATTTTCCATATGCTGCCGAGTCCAAAGATTCTTGATAATCTCACTATCATCAAGAACATAGATGGGGATGGTAGGACAAATCTTAAAGGCATGGAAAAGTGGTTGGCGATAAATACCGTGCGGCTTCTGATTTCTGATATCCCAGCATTTGTAAGTGCTGTGATAGCCACAGCTTTGACGGTCAGGATTTGAGATGAGGCGGCTCTCTGAAGCACGATTTCTGCGAATTTTCTCAGCAACTCAGCTCCTTTAATATATATACCTAACAATAAGAGATAACATTGAATTTTGGTTTTAGACAGATGTCATCCCTACTTGAATATATATAGCTCAAAGTTTTCTTCGCCAGAGATCTAGAAAATTATCGCTCCAACCTTAGTTACAATTCTTTGCTGTAAGATGTCCCCGTGAAATCAATGAACGATTCAGCCAATGCCAAAAGTGTAGAGCAGCTGAGGATTCAGAGTAGATAGAATAAGAAGAATCTTGAGACTAATTATAAAATTCTAGACTAAATATGAGAACATCCTACTTTTATAAAAAGCATGTAATTCGGTTCACAGACACAGATTATCCTAAATGAAAACTTTATCCCATTTCCTGATATGATACACTATCATGCAAAATTATACAAATAGTATCCCTCACGAACCTTTCAGTAATCTTGGGTACACTAAAAATGAATCCAAACTCGCTGATCTTTCCTGCAAAGTACCTTTGGCAGAGCCCAGAAATTCTGCAACTAGCTCATTCAAGCCCTGCTCCCTTGCTCTCTCTGTCCATTCCTCAAGAGTGAGCAGCTTCAGTCCCGATCCAGCACCTTTTCTGTCTTCCGAATCTCCCATACTACTCATGGGAAGCACCATTTCTCCACAATGATTGACATAACGTACAAGCCCTCTCTCTTGGGCGTTGCTGAGTGTTGCTAATATACCACGCGTAACATTCTCCACATCAATAAGATCTATGAAGCCGCGATTCAGCCCCAAGCTTTCTCCATTAGGCTGTAACAATGGCACGGCTTGTAATATTAGAGAGAACTTGAGGATATTGGCCATCATATCCGTTGCTGCTGGATCTTCTCCCATAATACTCGACGGCCGGTGAATCCATACTGGAATGTCATATGCCTTACTCGAATTTTCAAGGTATACCTCACTAGCCCACTTACCCGCGGTGTATCCATCTGAGCCATCAGTGGGAGGTAAGTAGCTTCTGGCTGAGACCTCACCGAACTCAGGTAGACCGCTGAGATGGGCTACTCCCACCGTAGAGATGTAGTGAATAGGTATCTGACGGGGGCGTGTAAGACGGACGATTTCCTTAGTTGTTTCGAAGTTAATGGGCTTAAGCGAGTGGTAGCTTTTCAGGAAAGAAACATCCGCTGCGTTGTGAATGAAGATATCAATGCTGTTGAAAATTTTCTTCACATCTTCTATATTTAGGCCAAGAGTCGTGTCGACCAGATTACCATAATGAATGATGACCTTTGGAGATGAAAATTGACTTGGCAAAGACCTGGTAGTTGTCCCTCGAACTGCAATGCAATGAATGCGAGATATTTCCGGATTCTCGACCAGTTGACGAACAATTGAGCGGCCTAGAAAACCAGTGGATCCTGTTATCGCGACTATTTTCTTTGTACCACCTAGACTTTTTGACGTAGCTAGAGCGGGGTCCACAGCGGAGTCTACAACGGTGGTTTCCGAAATCCAGTCTATTGGAGTATTCTGGTCGCTAGCTTGACGAGGTTCTATCAAATCTACCATTTGGCCAAGAGTACTGTGCTGAAAGAGTTTTGGTAAAGGAAATGTAACTCCAAAAACAACTTGGATCTCTCGCTTAAGCTTTACAACGCCCATCGAGTTTCCTCCAATATGAAAGAAATCAGAGTTTTCGTCGATAGTATAGTGTCTGGCTGTATCTTTTGGAAGCACCTTCTGCCAAGCCCTTCGCATTTTCTTCGCAGTCTCGCTTGAATCATCTTTCATATCATCAACCTGCTCAGGTAGCTCCGGAAGAGACAAGAGACTGATAGCTGGCCGATCCAATTTGAAGTGCTTCGTAACAGGAAGCCTCTCTATAGAGACTATAAGTGATGGCTTCATGTATTGTGGTACTGGAATTTGAAAAAGTAGTTCTTGAAAGTAGCTCTTTTCGTCCCTTGGCTGTTTTCCTTTTGTGAAAGTTACGTGAGCAACAAGAAATGATGCAGGTTGACCGCGAACTGACACAACTGCCTCTGTTAGCTTGCCCTGTGCAGTTCGTATCAGATTCTGTTCAATATCCTGCAGTTCTATCCGCTGGCCACGTATTTTAACTTGTGTATCTCCGGCTATTCGTCCTTCAATAGTCACTGTGCCATCGCTGTACATTCGACCTCTGTCACCTGTACGGTACATCTTTTTCCAGCCCCGGGAGGTGAAATCAGAAGATGTAATAGTATCTGGAAGGAAGCGTAGTTCGGTTTGTTCCTCGTTATTGAGATACCCATCTGAAATACCAATACCTGCTAGCACATGCTCACCTGGATAGCCAATCGGGAGTACATTTAGTGCCTCATCCACGATATAAGAGGCCATATTCTGTATTGCTCGGCCAATAGGAACACTCTCACTGTCTTCGATACAATCAACTGCGGTCATGTTTGAGACTATACTTGTTTCAGTGGGCCCATAAGCATTCCAGATCTTCAAATCATGCTTTCGTAAAGCTCGAAATGCCTGCGTCAAGCTCGGTAAGAAAACCTCTCCGGCAGCAACAATAGTTGTCCAATACACACTGTCTCTCAAGTCATTGCTAGCAGCGTTCTGGAACCACCACATGTACTCTGAAGGTGTCGCGAGTGTGTGAGTCACCTTTTGAGAGACCACCAGGTCCACAATTGCCGTTGGATCGCTCCTAACAGCGCTCGATGCAACTACAAGGCATGAGCCTGTGGTGAGTGAAAGAAAAGTTTGCCATAGCGACAGATCAAACGTAAAAGCTGATTGCTGCAATATACGTGATCCAGGCCCAACTTTCAGTGCTTTTGAAGAATCCTCAATCTGGTTGATTATTCCCGCATGCTTCAACTTAACCCCTTTCGGTATTCCAGTCGTACCGCTTGTATAGAAGAGGAAACCGTGGCTGTCCGCTTTTGCAGCCGTCTTGACGGTACTATTCTGATTGCTTTTGAAAGAACAAACGTCTATGACCTGAGCGTTGTGTTGACGGAGCATCTGAGCTTGTTTCAGTGTTGCCGGATGAGCTAGAATAAACTTGGCCTGGCAGTCGTTTATTACAGTTAAAAGACGGGAATTGGGTGATCGGATGTCCAAAGGAACATAAATGGCACCGAGTTTGAGTATTGCCAATAGTGAAGCGATCCAATCGACCCCGGGCTCCAATAATGCTGCAATGCGTGATCCCACCTTAACCCCAATTCTACTGAGGTTTGCAGCGATAATGTTGCTCCTAACACGTAAATCTTGGTATGATAGCGATATACCCGAACCATCTATCATTGCAGGTAAATCACCTTTGGTATCGAAAATTTGTTCCATGCGATGAGAGATGGTTTCTGGCCATAGGAGCTCTACAATAGGTCCTACAATTTCAGAGTTAGCTGAGTTGAAAAAGAAAAAGACACGTTTCACACAGGATGATCAGAAATCGTGGTGGAATTCGTAAGGCAATTTGAAGCGTTTGAATTTGTCAAAGAGCTAGACACATTCAGGAAAAGCCTTTGAAACCCCAGTCCTGTAACCGGTTTGAAGGCATCGCAATGTTTGATACATTAAGCTAGAATAAGCTTTTGCGAACTCCATCACGAATTCTGACTCTCAACCGGATTTTCAACCAAGAAGTGAGTTGTAATGATAACCCTAAATTACATCTACTAACCTCTGCTTTTCTGAATGGCTTCCTCCATGTCAATCGGATTATGCAAAGAGACGCTGTCAAGCGACGACTCCGGGTTTGCCGCAAACTGCTGTAACAACCACATATAGCTCCTGGTTAACCTTTCTGACTCTTCTTGAGAATACAGGCTACTTTGAAGTTGAAAACTAACAACTGGATTCTTGGTATCATCCACAATGGAAAGCATGATATCATATGCAGTCTGACCCACATCATACTCTTCATCTCCAAGAGCGCACTTGAATAGATCCGGCTTGTTATCAATTGGAGGCTTGTAGTCGATAAATGCTTGAAATATAGGACTATATTTCGTAGATCGCTCCGGCTTGAGCTGTTCGATCAAAATATCGAAAGGAAGCCGTGAATTAGCAAGCGAATTTCGAACTTTTGACTGAGTCTCTTTAATGGATTCTGCAAAGAGTTGACTTCCCAATTGACGAAACCGAAGAGGTAGCATATTGAGGTACAGCCCGATGCTCCCAAGTTCCTCAAGATCTGTTCGGTTTGCATCTGTCATGCCTATGCACAGATCATCTATCTCGAGCACTCGCGCCAGAAGAGTTTTGAAAGTAGCCATATGGAAATGGAATGGTGAGATTCGATATTTGGTACAGGCTGATTTAATGGACTTGGCCACACTCGCTGGAATTTTGGCATCTACCTTATTATGTGCATAGCTGGTCCGCGGCTGACGATCTCGAACCTTGGAATATGGCAGCAAGGGCAATACCGGTGGAATTTTAGGAAACTCCTTTTTCCAGTATGCCAACTCTTTATTCATCTGACCTTTATTAAAAGCCCTTCGTTGACGAGTTGAATAGTCTATATACTGCAGCGCCTTGGGGCCTAACGGTATTCCTCTGTATGCTTTGTCTAGATCTCTGATAATATTCTGTAAGCTCATAGAGTCTAAATTGATATGGTGGTAGCCGATTGCCAAGAAATGCTGGCTTGAACTCTGGGAGAGAAGTGATATATCCATCAAATCGCCATTTGCAAGGTCATATTCACGAGCTTTCAGTCTTTCAAATTCCTTACTTACATCTTCACGAGATGATATTTTTCGTTGTTTCAATTGAAAGGCTGGCTCGGCAAGAATTTCCTGCAAAGGCTCTCCATCATCAGAATCGATAAACCGAGTTCTAAGAGCAGAATGTCTATGTGTAACCTGTCGAAAAGCCCAACTGAGTTTTGTACCATCGATTTCCCCACTCAATTGAATAACGAAGACAATATTGAAGGCTGTTTGGTCCTCTGACATAGCGCCTAAAATCCAGAACCGTGATTGCCCATACGACATAAGTTCCTTCCGAGTATCTCCTAGATTGAAAGACATTTCTGTGCTCGGTGTCGACAGCACGCCCTCTGTCAGATCCTCTGAGCTCTTTGAAGAACTTGACGCATTGGAAGGCAGTGTAGGTTCGCTATCAGAACCAGATGTTGGTGCGCTGGATCTCTGCACCATTGGGGTCAATTCAATGGGTAGTTTTTCTATGGCTAAATCGACCATGCCAGCCACCGTAGCACCACCAAGGATTTTGAGCACGGGCACGTCAACCATAAGTTCATCTAGAAACCACGATCGGATTTCGACAGCCACAAGAGAATCGGTTCCAAGCTCCTCGGCGCTGGCATCCATTGAAGGCAAGGCGCCAAGCTGCAACATGACTTGCAGTTTCAGTAGAAATGATTCTACAGTATTGTTAGCTTTGCTTTACTAACATTCTGCGGTGGTATAATAGAAGATCTGTGATGACATTGTGTACTTACCTTGAATAAACTCTTTGACTTCGTCCTCTGTTGTCGCAACTAGGATCTGTGCTCGGAGTTGTACTTTGGCTGATGTTTCTTTGACTGCATTAGCTGCCCCTTTACGTGAAATCACTTGGTGAAATAATGGATTCTGGGCAAGCCTATCTTCATCCTCCTTAATCTCCCGAAGACCAGTAATCACCTCGTAAGATTGCTCGGAGTTATCACGCCCTGCATAAATCGCCTCCGAAAACAAGAGATGGAAATCCCGCTCAGACATCATGCGATATCCAGCCTTAATTACCCGATCTTTTGTGATCTCATCGACCTCCCTCTCGAAGTAACCGATTCCCACGATAGCGCCTATGACCATGACCGAGCCGACCAAGCCGTTTCGCCTTCTCTGGGCAACGAGACCGTTCAGGAACATATTTGCAGCTGTATAGTTCGACTGCCCATGCTGTCCGAAGACGGTAGCGATCGAAGAAAGCAAGATGAAAAAGTCGAGGTTATCGGTTTGGAATAGTTCGTTCAAATAACGGCTTCCATCCACTTTAGGCGCGAGCACACGCTTCATGATATCGATATCCATATCACTGATGGCGGTGTCCTGTAATACCATAGCGCCATTAGCTACACCAGCAATTGGAGGCATAGTCTTGCGAATATTCTCGATCAACCCTTTAACTGCGTCTCTATTGGTAATGTCACTGAGCATAGATTAGTAATTTAGTGTTGAGAACCCCCAGATTTCCAACCCGTATCCAAAAAAAATTAACAATTGGAAAACTACGATAAGTCTAAATTCTTGAAGAAATAATTCGCAGTGGGAAATTGAAGGCTCTTAGAATCCTCCCTAAATATTGGCTGCCCCTGACGGAATGAAACCGGCGACATACTTAGCTAAAACGCGGACTTCCGCACCCAATTCTCTTATATACGCAAACCACTTATCTTCAACCGCAGGTTTCCGGCTGGTGAGAACGATGTGTTTGGCACCATGATGAGCCATAAAAATCGCGAGGGATCTTCCCAATTGACCACTCAAGCCAAGTAGAACATATGTTCTGTCAGGTTTGAAAACTAATTGCGTTTCAACAGACGCAACCTTCACCTCTGCTGTCGGCGCATCCCAACTGATGATCGTATCTGAATAATAATTATTCAGAGCCGACTGATTGTGAAGCTCAGATAGAGTGATAGGAACAACCTCGACAGAATTTGTATCTTCACTGACGGTTGGCTTGCGTTGATAGGCAGGCCCGAGTAGTGATTGAATGAAATTTTTATTTGCTGAATTGCGATAAAACGTAGACTTGCCAAATAAGTCCTCGAATTTTATCTTCTGACATCCTTCTGGAATAGCGCGAGCTATGGAATTCCCAATGCTTGTATTTTCTGATGTTAAATCCACAAACGTGGCAACATCTTTTGGCAATGCCAACCTAATAGCCCGCACTGTTGATTTTGGGTGAAGCAGTATTGATTGTGGATTACTCTGATGCAACTCGGTGGTCGTAAATACACACTTTACATGGTTAGCAGTGGCAAAATCTTGGAATGTTCGAGCAAGGGTAGATGATGCCCCATGAATTAAGAGTGTTGTGAAGGAGTCCATTCTTCCAATAATGTATTGAGCAAGTAATCCAAAGCCAAGAGACATCAATTTGTTGTTATCCGTAGATGCTGGAGATTCCGATGGAACTGTCCACGCTCGTGGGACCGTGACTTCAGAAGACAATTGTGGAACGAGCGCAACAACCCATTTTGCAGAGTCGAGAAGCTTTCCTTTAGCCAGAAATAGGCGGTGTTCCGTTGAAATTTGGATAGCCAGGAATGAGGAAGATTGAAGACGAATTCTAACTAAATCTTTGCCTGGTAAATTCTTAAATGAAGCCGGCTGCGTATTGACTTCAGTCGCAATATAGCCCGAGTCAGTAGGCTCGAGATATACGATGGATGACGAGATATCAAGAGATTTAGTGATAGGTCTTCTCACGGAATTGTATCTATTATTCAAGGTCGTAGAAGCGAACAACCTTGGAATCGTGATAAGATCGTGCTCCAGTGTAAGTTCTGATTCGGTTGTCCAAAGAAGCTTTTCATCTCCTTGCTTTTCCCATGTGTCTGTCACTTGTAGCCTGAGAAGTGTTTCAGCGACCTTATCTGCATGAACAACCTGTTTCCCTTCATGCTCCAAAAACTGCAAGCGGAGATGAGGCATCTCCATAGTCATGGTACGTGAAAAGCCAATCATCATAGCAGCATATGGATCATTAGACCTAGCGCCCCGGGTCAACCATAAGACATTTCTCGAATGCTCGAACAAATCTCGCAAGCCCTCAAGCCGGCTTTGGCTAAATCTCTTAAACACAGGTTCATCAAGGTCAATGAGACTCAAGACCGTTGCTGATTCGGGAACGTTGCGACTATCAAATTTTTCGGCGGATTCTATACGCACAATCTTTTCATACCAAGGTGTCAACAGAGTCTGCACATTGTCTACCAGCTTTCTCACAGCTGTGGTAGTTCCTCCTAAAATAGTCAGATGTGTATAGTTTGGATTTAGAACGGGCTTTGCAAGTGGTTGCTTGAGGAAATCAACTCGATCATCTGTAGCCTGTGCAATGATGATACTGAAAAGCCATGCATGCGTGTCAACTTCCGGTGTAATTGTATCAATGCCAGAGAATCCCGATTTGCGTAGTTCAGTGTCCCATCGATCAGCTGGCACACAAGGGTTTAGCTCTCGATTGTCTTTATAGCCTAGCCACCAGCCAGGTAGGCCACCCATTGAAAATCCGATGCGGATAGCGCCGGTATTTGTGATCTCCAACATCGCCAGATATCCACCTGGCTTCAAAAGCCGACGGACATTTTTAAGAGTCCTCTCCAGGTTTTCAGTAGCGTGAAGCACAAGAGAACAAACGATAAGATCGAAGGACTCCTCTTGGAAACCCTGCGCAACAGGATCTCTTTCCACGTCAAGTGTCTTGAAGATCATACAATCACTATACTCACTGAACACACCCTGTGCCTTCTCAAAAAATCCACTGGAGATGTCTGTATAAGTATACGATTTGAAGGCTCTTCCGAGCTGCTTGATAATGGTCTTGGTAACGCCTCCAGTGCCAGCACCTATAATAATAATTAATAATTAGTGTTGGTTCCTCTATTAATCAATATTATAACAAAGTCTTCAAATGCTAACAGAGTATCCACTTTCATCATTCGTCCCATCTGACACGTTCGAATTCTTTGGAACACAAGTAAAAAACCACTTACCAATTTCCAATATATTCATATTCGAATATCTGTGAGAAAGTTGTAAGACTGCATTGGAAAGAAAGTCTGTGTATCTGTCTAATCCCAGGCCCTTGACATAGAAGTCATTGAGGACATTCTCATGCATCATGTGCTCAAGGATTGTTGTTTGTTTACGAAGAGTCGCAGCCAGGTTCTCGCCGACCGATCTCATAAGCTTGAGATCAATATTATCCGACCATCTTGTACCATTAGTAAATATTAGACATTAGTAGTATATTTTTACTCACTTGGCCATCTCGGCGTATATCTGTTCACGTGTGTCGTTCTTCCAAGCCTTATCGCAATGTGGTTGCCTCCCAGTCTCGATTTCTTCGATGTAATGATTCGCAAATTTCCTCAATTGGCCAAAGAACCATTCAGCAGAAGACCACTCTTCCTCGGTGATGTCTTGTATTAAAGTTTTGAGGTAAAAATAAGCGACTCGCTCGCAGAGAGTTCCCAGCTCCAATTCTTTCTTCGTCGCTCTCGCGCCATGAGTTATCAAGTCACCCTGAGGAGATGCTACGTTCCACTTCATATCAAAGAAGAGTTTAGCATCGTTCTCGGGCGTCCCAGCCGAGAATGGAACAACCTCGATTCCTTCCATCTGCAAAATTGCGGATTCCCCGTCAGGGGTATAATACTCGACATCGCCCAAAAACGAAGAATTTAGACATGTTACAGACGCATCCACGGGAAGGAGAATGTCCGAATCGGAATTATCTGCCAAGAGTTTCGGGTTCAGTTTGAGATGCTTGATCATAGTAGGTACATGGAGTGACCATAATCGATTATCTCCTGGCGAACAAAGGGCAAGTATTGCTGTCTGAATTGCACAATCAAGTACGGCTGGATGGACCAACAGTTCGCTTTTCTTTTCGTCGTTCCGAGGTTGGCTGATGAATGCAGTACACCTATCTGCGGTTCTGGACAAGCCATTCAGAGCTCTAAAATCTCCAGAATAATCGTATCCAATAGAGAGAAGTGATGTATAGAAACGATCTTTGTCTACAGCAGAGGCATCGATCAGGGGAGGGGATCTCGGTGGAAGCAGTCCTGACTGTGCAGAACCATAACTAATGGTTAATGTCCCGGTACAGTACGTCACTAGATCGTCCAAGTCCTGATTTGTAGTGCCTTCCAGATGAAAGCTAGCTTCAACACGATCTTTCGAGGTTGAACTAATAAGGAGCGTGAACTGTAAATCAGCAGTTGATTGTTCGTTTTCAAAGACCATTGCTTTGCCCATTATGAGGTCTCTTATTTCGAGAAGCTCAACGCTCTTTTGGCCTGCAAATATCAATGCTGCTTCAATAGCCATTGAAACATAGCCTGCGCCCGGAAAAACAATTACTCCTTGCAATTTATGTCCCTTCAGCCAAGGTACTTCTGCGGGCGAAAGAACATTGCGCCATCTAAGTCCACGGTTCGATCCATCGTTGTTGAGTGTTCCCAATACTGCGAGGATATTATGGTTAGTTTAATCATTTGGTGTAATTTTGGTAGAGTTAAGTGCATCAGCAAACAACGATCGAAGTTCGAAGCTCATATTTAGAGACCGAATGGACTTGGTCACATAATTAACGGACTGTGTCAAACACACTAATAAATACGAAAAGAGCTGTTGATTAGACAACAATCTTTTTGAGTTTATCAAGTGTTAGACATAATCAGATTCCCAGATCCTGGGATTTCACAGGAGTTTACTACTTACACTCATGCACCGGCGAATTCCGAGTGCGAAACGCTCTTCCAAGCCGAGTCTCCATCCAGTATATGCGATCATGCTCCCAACCGTACGCTGGAAGGTCTTTCAACAGCTTACCTATGCTCAAAGACTTGGAAGACACAGCTCGAATGAAGTCGTTCAATGTTAGCACTTCTCCTGGCATAAATGATATTGCAAACCCAAGGGCATCTGCGAATGCCTCAATATCATGAGATCCTCGTTCTAGGGTTCCAGAGTATGGAATTGGAGCACCACTAATTTCTTTAATTGTCTGAAGAGCTGGGCCTCGAAGCGCTGGGTGGGGACCAACTTCGAATGCCGCAGTGAAAGGTCCTTCACCTTCGATGGCTGCCCCTACAGCTTGAGCAAAGTTGACCCGGCCGGTCATGTTGTCGCTCCAGTATGTTGCAAGAAGTGATGGGTCATCAGGACTCATTGCTTTTCCGGTCACACTGGAAAACCAGGCACATTTTTTCTTCGTGGGAGATTGAATTCTAATGTTGCAAGACTCAAGAGACCGAATGTATGGACCGGCACAAGGATGCATATGGTGAGAATGGTAAGCAGTATCTACCTTGAGTTTCCTGACGAATTTTCCTTCATCCTTAAAAGCAGATTCAGCCTCTTCGAGTGCGTCAATGTCTCCGGACAATGTTACACTGGATTGTGAGTTGCAAGCAGCAACGTGGATACGACCGCGAATTTCTTCTAGATCACAAAGCTGTTCGGCATCTTCCAATGTAGTACCGACTGCCATCATCCCCTAAAACGCGATTAGTAAACGCGGTGCTAATATGTATGTGAATACAGGCAACCTACCCCCTTAGCTCCGGACGGGCTACTCGCTGCTGCCGAATGAACTCCTCGATAGTAGGCTATTTTCACGGCATCTTCCGCGGACAGAAATCCTGCTGCATATGCAGCGCCCATCTCGCCAGAAGAGTGACCAACTACCGCATCAAAGTGGATACCGGCAAGGCGAAGTAAATCAACTACTAGGACCTGAACGACAGTGCAAAGTGGTTGTGAAAGTGCAGCTTTGGCCAACTGTGAATTGGAAGCGTCGGCAAACAGCTCTTGCTTTATTGACCAACTTGGCCGATCACTTTTGGGGAGGTTGTCCAAAGAACTCTGAAGCTTGTCTATAATATTCGCTGCAAATGTCGAATTTTGAATTAAATCTCGACCCATTGCTGGCCATTGTGCTCCCTGTCCCGTGAACACTCCGAGGAGTTTGCTACTTACCGGGGTATTCGCCACAGTAGCTATCGAATCTTGCTTCGTGAGGGCAATATCCATCTTGGAGAGGAGGTTTTCTATTTTGGTTGCTGAAAATGACCTCCTGAACGGAAACGTTGATTTTCTGAAATTGAGTGTATAAGCAAGGTCTTTCAAATTTATTGATTTGTTGTTTTCCAAATAGTTGGCGTAATGTTTGATCGACATGGCTAACGACTTCTCGGAAGCTGCTGAGAATGTGAAGGGCAAAAAGACTGTTGAATTACTCTCGGCATCAATCTCACTAGCAGGCTCTGCTTCATACGACTCTAGAATAACGTGCGCGTTTGTCCCCCCAAAGCCTTTTGGATACGTTAGATGAGCAGGCTATAAATGGAAAATCTCTGTCGAACTTACCAAAACTATTAACGCTGGCTCGTTTAGGTTGACTAGCAGCAACGGATGGCCACGGTAAAGCTTTCGTTGGGATCTGAAGCTTCCCGTAGAAAGGGGCTACTTTGTCGCTTAGTTTATTGAAAAGCAAATTTGGTGGTATGACGCTGTTCTGAATTCCTAAGGAAGCCTTCATAAGTGCGGCTATTCCAGCCGTACCCTCGGTATGACCAACGACGGTTTTGATGGAGCCCACGTATAGGTTCTCTAGGTTTACTCCTTCTGGATTAGAACCGAAAAATGCATTACGGATAGCTTCTGCTTCGATTGGGTCTCCAGCAGGAGTTCCAGTACCGTGTGCCTCGAAGAATTGAGGACGATCCGATGCTTTGGTGATATCGAGGCCGGCTTTTCGATACGTTTCACGAATCAAGATCTCTTGAGCAACTTGGCTTGGCATAGTGATCCCCGAGGTTTTTCCATCTGCGCAATGAGTTAGATACAAATTTATTATATTCAATGGGGCTTTAATGAGTCAGGGAGTTTTCTCAAGAGCTTATTCTTTGAACTTGGAATATTCCAAATCCTCAGATAGCTCTCTAGCATTCTACCTCGCTTAAAAGCTTGACACTTATTTGTGGTACTTTATTTACCTTGATTGACTCCAGATTCACGGATCAGGCATTCGATGTGATCACCGTCCTTCAAAGCCTGGCTGAGAGTCTTTAGGACAACTGTTGCGACTCCATCTCCTCTAGCGTAGCCATCGGCATCCTGGTCCCACATGCGGCTTCGGCTCCCAGGTGAGAGCATGTTAAGCTTATTTTCGGAGATATAAGGTTCTAAAAATAGGTTAATATCCACTTAGAATATGCCATATAACCAGTCGGAAATATAGACTCACTTGATCCAATACAAAGGTTAGAACCAGATGCAACAGCCATTGTTGCGTCTCCATTCCGCAACGCTTGCACCGCCTGATGTACTGCAACGAGACTTGATGAGCAAGCTGTATCAATTGTCATGCATGGTCCATGCCAGTCGAAGACATAGCTGACGCGATTCGACATTATACTGCGTGCTGTAGCTGTTGGAAAATACGTTGGGAGATAGTCGATATCGCGACTTAAAATCTCTCCATATTCTTCAGACATCAATCCAACATAGACTGCTGTATTAGAACCTCGAAGAAGTGAGATTGATTGGCCTGCAGAATCCAAAGCCTCGTAGACTGTCTCTAGCAATATTCGTTGTTGTGGGTCCATAGATTGAGCCTCAATTGGCGGGATTTTGAAGAACCCAGCATCAAAATGCCGATAATCTTCACTGAGAAGATACGATTCTCGAACATTGGTGCTTCCATGATACATTCGATCTGGGTTATAAACACCATTGGTGTTAAATCGCTCGACTGGTATCTTCCGTAACACATCTCGTGGCTCCTTAAGCAATTCCCAAAGTTTGGAGGGTGATGAAGCTTCGCCGGGGAATCGACAGCCACTTCCAATGATGGCAACAGGCTCCTTCTGCGTGATAGCCATGATTGATGTGTATGTTGATAGTCACAAAAAAGATCGTCGGGTTCTGGTGTTGAACAAGACTTTTTTCCTTAACTACAATGTACTCTCTGTCAAGCAATATTCAAGCAAATGATGTATCAACCATGGAGTTCTAAAGAGGCCATATTCATATGTCTCCGACCCTGAGGTCGGTCCTGTAAACAGACATCCACTGTGATAACATTCCGACACTCGTCATCTTACAGCGCGGATAAAATTTCGTCAGATTACATCGGTTATCTCCGAATGGCAACATCTTGAGATCTCTTGCCGGTGCAGACGGAGACATTGTACTCCGAAGGTCGGGTCAGCGTATCTTGTCCTTTCATTGTTTGCCACAAGTGATTGTCCGAAAACAAGGGGACTGATTGATAGAGCTTCCAGAGAGGGCCTTTAGAGACGCATCGTTGTTACACTGGTGTTACAACAATAAAGGTTTGTTTTAGATGAGGACTGGGAGCAGCTAGGAAAGCTTAACGCCTAGCGCAGTTGATAGATTATGACGTAAGTTATTGTTGACGTTCTTAGATACTTGAAAATTCAGAAAGAGTAATTTTTTATCTCGAAAATAGATTTGCTTTTTGTGTTACATGATTAACTTCCCATCGCTGTGGTACGAATAGTACTCACGTGACACCTCTGACTCGCTTAACCTGGATGGAATTCAGGGGTAATCAATTAAATTTGCTGAACAAATGTTAGTGAGACACTTACTTCACGACAATGTAAAGGTGTTTTAATTAAGCACCTACCCACTGTCTCGAGTCCGAGAAGCATTAGTCACTTTAGGGACAACAATACTAAACCCATTACGCGAGGCAACAAGACTATACTTGTTGGAATAATGTATTCACTTTTCTGATAGATTCTGGGAGCAAGACTATCGATAGTACCCAAAGGCGTATCTTTAATTCAATCATTCGTTTGCTTCTATGAAGAATCAACCCATCCATATACGCTTCGAACCCTCTCCACCTCATCTTTCTTCCTGCAGATCAGTCTACGGCAATGGTGCCTCTTTCCATCAGCTATTATAAAACCCCAAACAACCACAAGCACCCAGCCAAGTGTCTCGTTGGTTACACTAACCTTGAGATGAGGCATTCGGCTAGAATCCGAAGTCGTTGTCGGAGAGTTACTCCAACCTTCCTTCAGCCAGTCGTCATCAACTTCAGAAAGATCCGACCAAACCGCTCTTTCCTTAATGTCTCCGAATATTTGGTGATTGACAATACGTTCCGAGCCATCTACCACGATGTGTTCTCTGCCACCTTGGAAACCTCCTGTGATTTGTTGATCTATGATCATCTCGTCTATTTTATTCTCGTTTTGAGAATGCGTGATATGCTCGTGGACGGTAATCAATCCTACTGCCTATTGAAAAATTAAGATTAGTATTGGCCACAATCAATATAAAATGAATGATGAGTTCTACCTGTCGCTTCCACCATGGGATACCCTGGATTTTTAAAAAGGCACCAAAATCATCTGACAGTGACTTATCCACAACCCAGCGGCCAGTCATGTTTTCCAAAGTTGAGCTCTCGGGTGCAGCCATAGTGTATCTGTTTTAGGGGTAGGACTGAGGTGGGGATGGGATTTGATGCATAGCCTGACAAAGTGCAGTACTTTTATGCTAGGTTGGTTCGGAGAGTTTTGCTCTCCTTGTACATATATATCACGTGGATAAGAATCATAAATCCCGATCAGACTAGATTGGCTGCTTTTTAGATGCTGAGTATGAGCGGTGTAGAAATTCTAGAGTTTCGGAGGCTTTAGTTTCTCCCCCTTGCTAACCCAGTCGGGTCACTGCAGAATGTAGCCGAATCGAGGGCTGGTGTATTAGGCATGCCCAACGTTTGTGTGAATTTGCGCCTTATGAAAACACATTTCCGAAATCTTCAGTGATACTAGTGAGTTACGAAACGAGTCTAGTAATATCAATACATATCCAAGGTGTATTGTCTAATACATTCAGATTTAACCTTTCGGTTTTCTAATTTGAAGTGCACTCCACTTTAAATGAGATTGACAAAGCTTGTAAACTTTAACTGCTCCCTGAAAATAGTGGTATTTGCTATGTACCACAAAAGTTCTATTATACTAATTCTTCTAAGTTGATATAAACTTATGCCATGTACTCAAGAGCACTTTGAAAAGAAAGCCAATCAATATTAATACAGTAGGTTTCAAATGAATCCCAGGAAACAAAAGCAACCGTAACCTATACTGCGTTGGCAATGGCAGGATTCTCAGTTTCTTCAGTCTTGCTTTGCTGCTCTTTCTTGTCTTTCAGTCCAAACTCAGATTGCAGATCCTGCCTCAACTTCAGTTCTTTTTCGACAAATACAATTAAGAATCCAAGTCCAGCCATGGCAATTCCGACCTGCCAGACCAATTTCAAAGCGTCTGTGTAGACACTAATAATTTGGTCTCGGTCGGTCACAGGGAATGAATAAATGAACTCCCTGGACGCATGCTGGTATGCTTGGCCACCCGCAAGTTGGGCTCTGATAGCCGGATCTTGTATTCGATAAAGCAGCTTGTCAAATCTACTGTTGAACACCGCTACAGGTATAGTGATACCCCAAACGGCACCAAAACTACGCATAAATGTAAACAAGGCAGTTGAACCTGCGGTATCGTCATCCGATAGTGCGGCTTGAATCGCAGGAAGGATACTGCTGACAACGGTGCCAGAACCAGCGGCAATGATGCCTTGGTAAATCACCCATTCCGCAGTTGAAGAGTTGGCGTCCAGAAGACTAGAGAGACCAAAACCAATTATCATGATGGCAAAGCCAACATGGTGGATGGGCCTATATCGTCCCGTCTTTGATACCAAGAGACCACTAACTATAGCGAATGGAAGCAGAATCAAGAATGTAGGCAGGACTTGTACCCCTGAGCGAGAAGGGCTTGAGCCTTTGACGGATTGGAAATATAGCGGGAAAAAGTAGATTGACCAGATAGAAGTAATGATGTGTATCAGAGTGAGAATATATCCGGCAACCGATGTACGGTTCGACAATAGTCTGATTGGCACTGTAGGCTCGTTACAGAAACTTGTCGACTCATAGTATTGAAACAATCCAAGGCCGGCAAATCCAAGGACTAAAGGCACGATGATTTTCCAGGACGACCAGGGAGCCTTTGTATCGGCATCAGTCAATGCTATAAGGATTGCAACGAGAGATGGAGCAAGAATGAGATTTCCGATCCAGTCGATTCGTTTCAGGTTTGCACTTAAGGAGCTTTCCTGGGTGTGTTTGACTTGGAGGAATGCGACCAGGAGTGCCAAAGCGACACCTCCAACAGGTAGATTCAACCAAAAGACCCACTGCAGTATTGTGGTCAGTATTGTCATAATGAATTCAGAAGCAATGGATAAGCTATGTGGAACTTACTCTCCAGCTACTGCTTTGGGCGATGATGCCACCGATAATGGGCCCTATAGCGGTACCGACTGTAAAGGTTGCCATAATGATCCCCATGAACTTGCTTCTCTCACGAAGAGGAACCAAATCGCAGATGATAAGTTCCACTAACAGATTGATGCCTCCACCACCGATACCTTGTATTGTTCGGCCGGCAATGAGTGTATGACCATTCTTGGCCCAACCACAGATGGCACTTCCGACGATCAAGAGAACTACGGAAGAAATCATTGTGTATCGCCGACCCCAAATATTGGCGAGTTGTCCGTAAAGAGGTTGAACCACCATACTATAGATACAGTGAGCCTAGCCTAGTTTAATGGGAGGGGAGCGTTTCGGACTGACCTTGTGAGAAAATAAGCGTTTGCAACCCAGGCATAGGTGCTGCCCATGTTGAGTTTTTGGACAATGGTAGGAAGTGCAGTCGAAATAATGGTTGCTTCAACGGACGAGAGAAGACCCGTAACAGATAGGGCGGTGAATACCATATAGAACTGCCAGCCACGGTGGCTAGCTAGAGCTTCAGATGGGTCTTTATTGGAACCATCACTGCTATCATCGACTTTTTCTTTCATCGCGATTACATCGTTTTGATCGAAATGCTCGTTTTTATCGGGAGAGGACATTCTGGTATGGAAACTACTGTACTGGCTTTTAGATGCAAGTACGGGATGGTTGAAGTGTGGCGGTTATGAAGTTGACATTGGGGATGTTTTGGGAAGGATGAGTTCTGCACGAATATACCCCAAAGACCTTGTATTTATTTAAATGAGGACCAGTTACATTGCATATCACAATGATGAAGTGGCTGCCGGTGTTGCTGCGTTTAAGAGTGGTACGGCATTGGCGACCGGTCTTCGCGAATACCGGTGGCTGCGTGCTTTTTCAACCATCCCTGTGTTCGTCGAGTTTTCATGAACTTCCAATTCCTAACCTAACCAACTTCCCAACCCAACCTCACCTCACCGTATCAAATGCTGTGATCCTGTTAGGTTTTTTGTTGCGCAGAAATCGAGAACTGATGGTAAACCCTCGTGTTTGTTGTTGATACATCAAAACTGTGGGGCACCTGATATTGTAAGCTGCTCAAGCCATCCGAGCGATCATAAACTCTCACTAGCCTGGTGTAACGCTGGCGTGGGTTATATTATGTGGCTAAACATAAGCTACTCGCCAGAATTTGATGCAGCACTCTGACGAGGCTACACATATTAGCTGCACTTGCTGGTTAACCTCATCTGTCAAACCCCACGCCCGGCTTTCAACGACAATGACAGACGTAAGATTACGAGCAGTTTGCGATCGGTGCAATCGCCTGAAGTCCAGATGCTCAGTAAGCGTGGTTCCGTCGTACTGGTAACTGGACATCCCATAGCTAATCAGAAGTTTGCAAGGGTAAAACAGAACATGGTGTCTGTAACCGTTGCTTGAAAGCCGGAGTGCAATGTATCTTCAGCCCTTTTCGGCCGAAGAAGGTACCTGAAATTACAAAACAGGCCTCTACTCCGTCAACTGAGCAGAACAGCCTCACAATAACAAATAGTGAGGCGAGGACCCAGGGGCGGCTGCGATCTCCTGATTTACCCTCTACACGCGAGACACCTGATGGTTAGTGCCAGCTCTCCGAATTAATCTTTCTCTGGTTGACATGCTACAGATCTAGTCTTCAGCCAATATCTAAACGTTGATATTCCGTCCAACTTAGCTAACCTTGAGGACATGGACGACTGTAGCTCATTCCAGCCTCCGTTTGATGAAATGAATTGGGCTGGTCATAACATCTTTTTACAGAACTACAGCAACCCTGTGCCAGACACTACATTAGAAACGACAGATACTCTTCCTAGCAGCTTCCAGCAGAACAAGTTGTTAGTTCAGGGCTCTCCATTCAAACTTCCACAAATTGGGGAGGTCTCTGGCCTTCTGTCATCGCGACCTAGCTTTGGGGACACGCTTGGTATTCCCAAGAGCCAGACCCACCGATTTGAAGACATCGAACCTGCGGAAGCCGACTCAAAAAGTAACTGTATTCGACTGCTATCTCAGCTCAGCGTTAGCCTATATGAGCATAGCAACACAATCCCGCCACTCACGATATATGATGCCCCGAGCTCCAAGCCAAATGGAGATATGACGACGTACTCTTCGAAGTATAAACTAGAAGACACATTAAAGCTCACCCAGAGTCTCATCGACGTCTACCCTACTTTCCTAGACACATTCCTTCAACAGCCCAGAGCAAAAACGCAGACAGATTGGCTTAGCGGCCAGATTGTCGGTACAGATCTGACGGAAATCGATCATATCATGGACAGCGCATCCACGTTAGTGCCTGAATCAGCACTCGATCATTCTTCCATTCATCTGATTCTATCTTGTCACTTGCGTTTGATATGTATCTATGAAACGATATCCACACACATGAAATGCTGTGTAAGAAAAGGAGGGACATCTCTGGCGACTTCACGAATAGTTGCAGAATTGCCTCAGTTGAAAATTGGAAGCTATGTACCTCCACCATCAGCCACACTGCCGATGCAAATGCTTCTCTTTCTCCAGTTTGGTTCTCAATTGCTCAGATATGCGGCCGAACTTACTGCACGGATTGAGGAGTATGGGGAGGATATATCACAGAAGGAGACAGATTATGGATCAACAAAAGACGATGTCGTGCTCTTAACCCGGGCTACAGCAGAGAACGTAAAGACTCGAGCGCTGAAACTGACACATGACCTGGGAACATCAAGAGACGAGGTATTGCAAGCGCTTCTGTAGTACATCAATTCATATTATATGATGTTGAAAAAACGTAGTTTTAAAGGTCCTGGTTTGTACAACAGTCCACCCTTACAATTGGTTTTTTTTTCTGTTTTGAAACCATAATAAGGCGCCACATGTAGTAATCCAATGCCACTGAACCCTAATCCGGGCAAGATAAGCAAACGTGGTGCGCTGCTTCCTGCAAGTTATCCAGGTTAAGCAGCATATTTCTGTAGTTTTTATGCAGTCAGCTGTTAGAGTTTCCATGTAACAATTGCGCCGTTTGAACATTGATAGACAAACCAGAAGTGCTATATAAACCCACAAATCCTGCGCTGTTCACTTATTTATCATCTTGCTAGCGTCCAGCGTCTTGCGGCCACATTTCAATATTTCACGCAACACTTGTGTTGTTCATATTGCCAATGTCAGGCTCTACCTCTTGTCAGCAGCGAAAAAGAACCGCTTGCGACCGATGTCGGAACCAAAAGCTCGCCTGCACCTACGATGAAGGTGCGATTGGAGACCCGTGCCATAGATGTCAAAGAGCTGGTGCGGAGTGTCACCATAGCCCTTCTTTGAAGATGGGACGACGTCCCGCGAGGGAGCGGGAGAGGCACAAGAGCAGCGGCGCCGTAGCCGTCCAAACCCCGCAAAATCCACAAAATCCACACCACACTTTGTCAGACAGCCTTCAGTCGGCAAAGAAGATAACCCCAGACGCCTATTCGTCATGCAGCAACAGTAAGGGCAACGTTTGCAGCAAAGGCACCGTTTACAGCCCGCCTCAACTTACCATCGATAATGTCAGCACTCATGCTGTGAATCCCTCCGTCTTACATGCAGCCGACCCTATAGCAGAGAGTTCTTGGGGTGAACCAGACAACGATTTCATTCTCCCTTTGTCGTCGGCTTCGAGTGCGCCAACCGAATTGACATGGGAGAGTTTATGCACGGAACCCGTTGGGCAAGAGCCACTGTTTCTCGAAGCGGACATGCCTAGCATGTTGGACTGGGATATGGATTCTTCGGCGGATCAGATAGAAGCTCAACGACACCTGAAAGATGCAAGTGAGATTACTCAGGTCAACGCGGCTCCTATTCAGCAGTTGGCTGAGCTCAATTCCCGGCTGCAGAAACTCGTGATGTGTGGTACGGCCACCGGCTCTCGTAACAGCTGGACGGCTAATGGCCAAGTCCGACAAGATGATACTGCAACACCCTTCACAGAGCACGCAGCGCCCGAGTCTCGTATAGCCTTGGCCAATGATCTTGTGCAGGTAGCACAGATACTCCTCGATATACTCGAAAGATTTCAACCGCAGTTATCAGGCGGTTGCTCAGGCTGCATGGATGGATACTCACCTCCACGTTCACATTCTCATTTTGATATAGAGAGTATCTGCCTCCGCCCGAACACCCAAACTTTGCTCTCAATCATCAGCTGCTATGTCCAAATACTTCGTCTTTGCAGCAACTTCTTCTGTCACGTATCTGAGACACTGGCAGCACATTCCCTAGGTGACTGCATCAGTCTCAGCCACCTATCTCTCTTTGCAGAGCATCAGCTTCGGAGCTTCCCTGTTCGGCTGACCATCGATATCCAAATTTCTGTCTCCGTCCAGATCATAAGTCATATGCTGAATTCCATTGAACGTGCTTTAGGGTGTAGCCCGACTGCTCCAGACGAGGTCTATGATATTGATGTTACAGAACCTTCGAGAGGGGTGTGCCCAGGGAAGATGACACAACACAATTGTAATGTTTGTTCTCAGCCGCTTGGTTCCCCGAACCAGAATAGAGAGAAAGAATATCAAGTTGACGCTGGTCTTCTTGGTAAGTATCGCTCTCAAGAACTTCTTGAGACTGTCATAAAACTTGAAGATATGGAGAGTCGGCGTGACGGACGACGCAGTATTCGATTGTTGAGAGAGGACATTAAGAAGGTGAAAAATATGCTATAGAAGTTGGTGGCGCATCGCAGATAATGATCCAGTCCCTTAGACGCTGCGGGTATCAAAGAACTTTAGAGATCAATTGTTGAACATTTCCTGTCATTAGAAGACAGACCCGGAAGAGCTACAACTATCAACGAGATATATGATAATGCACGATCTTTGAAAGAAGTATATCACAATCAACCACAGTTTAGTGACAACTAGACTGAACTCCTACCCCTGTAACTTGACAAGCGTGACTCTTGCCATTACCATTATGCACCCTATCGAACCTGAAATCCAGCAGCAGAAGAGGCTATATCGGTTTGCAAAATGTTACCGTCCCCATCTCATTGAGTCACTATCTCCATGGCCAGTATCACTTTCGAGGGTGGAAAATGGCCTTGCTCATTAGAGAAGTATAGTATTCAAAACAAACAAAACAAACAAAATAAAATCGTGTGTTATCTCCAAACTTTCTGAGACAATCAACTTCACAATAGGGAGATGTGGCTGACATTGAAAGGTACCATTTTATTTACACACCAATACTTATTTAATGTTTTGGCCTTGCCAAAGAAGCCAGTCCCCACTCGAGTGAATATGCAACGATTGCGGAACAGAATGCAATCTATCCGAGTAAGCTGATTTATAAAGACTTACGAAGTTGTTTTTCCAGTATCTCATCTGTCAGAGAAAATTATATATCGAATTTCCCTAACAATTTAGAAGCCACGACCTAGCTTGATATATGGGGTGTTCCCGCGATTGGTCAGTTCCGGTACTTCGTCCTAGGGTATGGATCGAACACATCTATCACGGCTCCTAGTCCATATTTCTCCTAACAAAACTACCACGCATTCATCAATCACCGCCGCCATCTGGGGGAAACCGGTGTGTCATCGTAAGTCGTTTCCGGCATTGGCTACATCGTAACCTTCTTGATGTTTTCAGGAAGAAGCTTCCGATCTACCTTGCCAGATCAGTGCTACCGCGAAGTAGAGATACCGCCAAAACGAGCACCGGGCGAATGCGTGAGTCCTGTTCCCAGCGGATACAACGCTCTCGCAGGAAAATCTTAGATTGGCCGTTCCGTAACGCATAAGCAATCTACCAGGCCATCCTCTCTGGACCCTGCTTACCGAGAGATCATCGCTGTCGTACCAGTGGTGATAATGCGTAGCCAAGCAGGGAGCGGATGTGTAAGCTGCCTTATTCTGCTAGTATCTGAACCAAATCAACATGGTAGGTATCAGGGAGATCGAATAGAGTACGAGATGGAGGGTAGAGGACTAATCTACAACTCGCCTCATGTTCCAAAGCCAACTGTGCATAGTGGTGAATCCAGGTAAGGGAATTGAAGGATATATGACGCGAAGAAAAAGCGCATCCTCTAGAGTGCTATTAGAGGGATGTTAAAGAAATAGAAAAGAACTAGGGTTGGAAGCGGGGTGTGGGGATTGTTATAGATTTGGAGAGTGGCAATGGGCCCGTGCACGCAGCTTTCCTAAAAAGCAAGAAACGACAAATCTGGGGCAAACACCGAAGAGAAGATTACACCAAAACGCCCAAATTTTACCAAATTTTCCATTGAGTCACTTATCCATTGCGAGAGCATTCACTAACATTCCAAGACACTCAAAAATGCAAAATATCGTCTATGACTTTTCTCTTTAAACGGTACAATCTGATCTTGGAACTTATGGACTTTGTTTAAAGCGAAGCTTATGGACCTGTTGAGCGTCTATTGGCATCTCACTGGGCAAAAAAGATATTTGACATCAATCTCTCAAACGTCTTCTTTCTTTTAAAAATCCAATCGATCTTTTCCTAGGACTTGAGAAAAATTCCGAGCAGCACAAGCGTTCTGTCTAGATATTGTTTCGAAAGGCTCGGAGTCGGGGTAATAAGACAACCCCAGTACCTTTGTCGATACATGGTTGTCCCGTCCCCTTTCTCTCATTTATATTTCCACTTACAGGACTTAGACGCACAGGCGTAACGCACAATGTTTTGGATTTTCCCTGTGCCTCAATCTGGAGAATCATAGGATTCGTCCTGAGGAACAACTGCGCGCTCGGAAGAACGTTACACCTTTACTTCATTAGGAAGCATACCATGTGTCCTGTCTTTGGAGGAAAGGAGAATGTACCCATTTAATGTTAATGGTCCCCCAACGTGTCCTCAAACCTCCTAATGTTTTAGCGAATAGTCTATAGCACTTTTCAATGCTCCCTCGTGTCGCCGTTGATCTCTTAGGTCTTGGTCGAATGGCGCAAAATTTTGGGTTCTCGACCGGTCAATGCAGGAAGCCCTAAGGCCTCCTACATTAATGTAGAAGCAGATTGGTACAGACACACTTCATCATAGCCTTGCATCGTGTTTGAGAAAGATTAGCTCTATACCCAGTTCAAAAGGGCAAACTCCACCATGCCTACTCATACGTCCCGCCGGCACATTCAATAATTATTCCAACGGTACCTGTTGGTCAACAGCCTACTGTAGTGTGCAATTTTGTGCCGAGCTGTAATGCCTAGTTTTTCAAGACATTAAAGCACGTTAAATACAAGGTTGTCATAAGAGATGCCTGTACATCGCTACAGCCGCGAACTTCCCAATTTTTCAGCCCTATCCAAATTATGACATTGGCAATCTAACTGTTGTGTCAGGAAATTCTCCGAGTCAATCACTGCATCAACAATCCGTCAATGTAGATTACTACCCTAAACTGCAAACAATCCATGCCCGCTCCGAGGTCAGCACTGTTGCAAACATTGCCAGTGGTTACTTTACGAAAATATCACAAGCCCATCCACTCTTGAGACATAACGGGAATCCCTCATCACCAGTAACTGGTGCCAAGTTGAAAATTGTATTTTGAATTAGCTCGTACTATAGAGCAGAGCGTTGTGTGGACCCAATTGGACTGTGACCCTACGATCTCTATTGGGTAGCCAAACCTCAATGCTATACATGGTAACACGGGCGCCGGTACCTGGGATCCCACATCATATATACCAATCAGCTCCATATCTGTTGCTAAAAGCATCCAGGTAGCACATTTAACGCAACGTGGTAAAGCAAGGATTAGCCTGCAGAATGCAGAGTCAGCGCCCACGCGAGACAGTCAATGGCACTTCAAGAATTGGATCAACCCGAATCATATTTGCACATTGTGTATTTTCACAAAACCGAAAATCAATGCTGTTCGAAAGGAGAGAAGTCTGTCCGACTTCCTTGTCGCGAGGCTGAAGAAAGAGTGATGTGGGTGACTCGTGGTTTTACGATACTCGGTGACAAGCATTCAGCCCAAGAATTGTAAATTAAACCCAGTCACTGACTATTTGACATAATGCCTTTGCAGCTACAAGAATTGAATAGTAAACAATAGTATAGAACATACTATCCGGAAGGACGGCGCGGTCTCCGGGAGGTAGATTTTACCGTATATGTCAATTTGACAGAGCTGCAGCTTGTGTACTTGTACATCTATTCCTATGGAATTCAATTCGTCCTTGCTGTTTGACAACCATGATCGCCGATACACCAAAATAGCCCTACTACCTGGCGATCATACCCTTTGACTTCTCTTGCAGCTTCCAGAACAAGGAGCGCCATCAATATTCGCTTCAAACATCGCTCCAAGCCTCATTTCACAACGGTCGTCTCTTTATTTTCATCCTCGTGGTGCAGCATGGAATGCAAAGTCGTTGTCCACCATTACCTTCTCATGACCAGGACCTTTTAGTAATGCTTGAGATGTATGGGCAGCTTATTCCAATCGTAGCTACAAGTCCGACGAGATGGCGTTCTGTGTCACGTTAATTTTAGAAGCTGATGCTTGCCTGCCACCAATCACCGCATTCTATACAGTTCCTGGGACACGGAATCCTGGATTGGCCTTGCTTAATGGGAAAGCCACCCGCTTCCTCTTTTAGTGGTTATACCCCCGCAAATTTGGACGTTGACCTTGCTTTCTGGTTGTGTGCGCAAACGGGTTTCTGGTTGAATTTTGGCGTGTTTTGAGGTATATATGATGTAGTCTCCACTATTTCATGGGCGAGCAAGGGGAAGCTGCTTGGTTTGACTTTTGCTTTGTTTATGTGTAAAGTGTATTATGGACGATATTATCGACTCGGTAGTTTGTCCTAGATGCTTTGAAACTATTCACACTGTGGAGGACCACCAATCTACATGTTGCGTACAAGAAGAGGAGGTCAGATAATCTGTGATAGATGCTAGATGAATGGGCTATCGCTGACAAACGTAGTATATATTTTTTAAAGAAGAAAGAAGAAGTTCCGACGGCTTGCTTCTCCCACCTAAGTTCTCTCGTTCTCCTAGCACGTCAGGTATTAGGAAGAGACGTCACCAGACTTCAAAATCACAAAATGCACGGTATAACTGTAAAAGATAGCCCTCCAAAATCTGTCGAACTAGTCTAATGCATCCAGATCCGTCACCACCAAAATCTACCATTACCAATTATCCCCAAGGTAGCCAAGGATACAAGAGTATCGTAAACCAAAGTCTCGGTGGCATGGATCCCTTCGACACCTTACAGTTTGCCCAATACGGGATCTCCCAAGACCGGATGACAGACATGGCTCTACATCATTGTATTCCGTCCATCCAGATCCACGCACCTCCAGCGCTAACCAGCGCAGGGACGAACGTTTTCCAGAAAACACGCATGCCGTTGACCCCTCGTCCTGTCTGGCTCCGAATCTGTCTTTCTGATCCAGTTCTCCTCTCTGTAACGCAAGTCTTGCCCATGAAATTGGAAAGGAGTATTCCTTGCTGACGAACATATAGAATCTGTGCAGCCACATCTCATTTTTACTATTTCAGAGGTATGCGTGTGCCAACTGCAACGTATATCAAGCAAAAAGTCCGCGCGATCCGTGCTATCAATGAGACGATGCAGAAGCCAAATTCCATCCCGAATGACTACACTATCACGGCTGTAGCCATTATGACTATCCTTGAGGTATGCCGCTTCTTCCTTTTTCTCATTTTCAATTTGATTCACAGTTGGACAGAGAGAAAGCGTGAAACTTACGCGAAACAGTGTTTAGCAGGTGAGCCTACGGCATGGGCAATCCATAAACAAGGGCTCGACAAGATGATTCAATCTCGCGGCGGTATTCAGAATCTAGACCTGGAGGGCGCAGCCCCAAGAACTGTTTCCTGGTTTGTTGCACCTCTCACCATCTTTCTCGCCACTTGTCTCATTTGACCTCACTCTCGTAACTCATCTCTCATCATACAATCACCTGATAGGCCACCTAACCATCCACAGGGCCGACGTCTCCTGCGCGATCCTCCTGCGCACCCTACCCAGCTTCAACCCCACACTCTATCTGGTCGACGAAGACCTCCTCCCCACACCGCCGCCAACCACGCTCTCACAGCGGCTCTATCCCCTGGCAGGCTCGTCCTCTTTCGCTCAGACGCTCACAGATCTCTACAGCCGTCTCCACCAGCTCACCCTCTTCCTCACCACCTCATCAGTAGCCGCCTTCGACGACATTCTCTTCAGCGACAAACTCGACATCCTGCAACGTCATATCATAGACATCATGCACAGCTCCTCCCTAGCCTGCTCTCCGCATGTTGCGTTCCTCACTGCGTTCCTAAACGCTTGTCTCATTTACATCTACGGTGAGCTGCGTCAAGTCTCGCCATACACTCGTCTCTGCGTCGTCCTCGCCTCGCGTATCTCGTCCGGATTAGAGATGATGGATCTTGACTCCCTCTTGCTGCAACGAAATAGTGTAGGCGATTTGCTAGTCTGGACGCTGGTAGTAGGACGCAGCGTGGCCGAGGGGAGAGATGGGATTTGGTTCCGCAGACGCATCTTTGAGGTTGAAGATGCCTTGGGCAAAGAAGGTAAGACTTGAATTGCAGGTTATTTATTCCTATGCACTGAATTCTCAACATTATCTATTGTTCTTAATACTCGCCCTGCGAGTTATGTTTTTTAAACATCTAGAGGGTACGTGCTAATGATTCTTGATCAATAGGTGGCATCCCAGCAGTCGTGAGAGGAATGTGTTATTTCGGCCTAGCAAAACACATAGGTCGAGGCGCCGATTTCACATAATGCACACCACCGCCACGGCCCAGTATCCCTCTTCTTACTGGATTTCCGCTTTTTTAATAGAAAAAAAAAGGCGGAAATACTTGTACATGTACAACGCTCGAAAACAAAGGCCCTTTCGTAAGCATCTATCACCTTGTCTCATTCCTGTTAGAGTCAATTTAAAAACTCGCTGACACCGAAGTAGAGAACATGACGACCTCTACCAATTCGTCAAAAGGAGTCAAGATTGTTGTATCACGCCTATAGGCTTTTCCCAATGCTGCAGTCAGCTGTAGTGATTTGTGGTCCGTCCGTGAGACTTGGATTTAGCTCACACCATACTCACATGCATGGGTTACACCAACCGGGGATTTGGGCACGATATCAAGTGTTCCCCCCTTTGGAGACGGGAGTTGAGCTCCGCAAGCGGAATATATGGAACCAGGGGTGTGCGTTCGTTTTGCTGTTTACCTTTATTTACACGATATTTCTCTTCTGGGGCGTGAGTCGGAGAAGGACGACGTTGTAGTTCGGTGGGAGGTATTTGAGGGGAGGTAGTTGATGGCAGGGTACTTGATCATTGCCGTCTGGTGGTGGAACGGCTATTCTTTGGAAAGACACTACAGTCAAGATCAACGGTAGTCGGGCCATCAGATCAGACACATTGGTTTTGGGTGTGTGTGTGTTTGTTTGTACAAGCTGGTTCTTGTATTTACTTCTTCTAAACTATCTTATCTCATACGCAAATGTCATTTCATATACATCATCAAGGTTCTTCTCAGCCAGTGTTCATATCATCGTCATCTGTGGTATCTCTCAAGGGAAAAAAACAACAAAACAAATATGCAATGCCGGTGCGCCATTCCATGACCCAGAACTCCAATGATGCCTATGCAAAGCAAATTCGCATCTGCTCCTCTCGCTGCGCGTGCGCATCTACCCCTTCTTCTCTTCTAATCGCCTCTCGGCGCGGATCCCCTTGTCTCTCTTCTCTTCTTCCATACGTTGAGTCCAGTAGACGCTTCAAGACAATCTCGAAAAGCATCCCTTCATCACATGACCCCACCTCTCCGGTTCAACGAATGCGTGCTCGGGTGAAGATCTCCCGCGCGTGTAACCTTTTCTTTTTCAAGATGAAGTGTTCCTCATGGCCTCTCGGTTTCCCCGTTGGTGGATGGATGATTTGCGGCCCGGTCAAAACCCCTCTTCCAGCTTTCCCTCGAGGCAATGCTCTGAAGAAGCATCCCAAAAACAAAGACTTCCAAAAAATAAACCAAAATCAACTTTCTAAAAACCTCGGGTAGATGGTGAACCGTTCACTTCTTCACTCTGCTTCGTCCTCGGTCACTGCTCTGTACAACGGATCATGTTAGCAAAATTCAAGCTAGGCTAACCTTTTCCTCTTCCTTTCAGAAGATCTTTCCACAAAAACCCCAAAAAATCAGGGGGAAAGATAGATTTATGAAATTGAGATAGGTGTGTTTATGATTTTTTGTTTAAAAAAAAAAAGGAGCTACTAACCTCTCCTCCTTGCCAGGCACGGCTTTGATTCTCCTCGTGCAGCAAGTTCAGTGGCTTGCCATCAAACGTCAGATCGTTGTCGTCGATGGCGGTGGGCGTTTGCCACGAGGACTCGTTCTTCCACTCCTCGATGGAGGAATGGGCCGAGTGGCCTTGCGACGCGGACGTGCTCTGCGCGTATTGCGAGTACTGGGAGTACTGGGCGTAGTGGGATGTGTATTGGTAGGTTTGCGGTGCCATTTTAGGTGATTTGGCTGAGCTGGCGGCTGGCTGGCTAGCTGGCTGGTTGGGTGGTGTAGTAGACGTGGTCGCGACTCAGGACGAGATGAATGGGATGGATGAAGTAGTAGGAGATGAGAATTTGGGAGGATGATAATGATAATGATGATGGGACAAGGGTAGGTGTTGGTAGATGGATAGATGATTATATTTAGAATTCTAGGATTTGTGGTATATTTTTAACAATCCGACATATATAGGCCCGCTGGAATTGGGTTCTCCGGTATGGTGTTTGGTGGCTGGCCCTGGTGGTGTCGTGGGTGGTGCGCGATGATGCGTGATCAGAGTCAAGAGAGTTTCAGAAGGCTATTACTGACGTTTCAAACGTGGTGGACAGGTTGAGTGGACAACAACAACATCACGAAAAGAAGACATCTCCATTTGCTAGGGGGGCGCAGTGTTCCTTTATATGAGTTTCGAGGTTACGATGCTGGACCTCGCGACAATCCCCGAAGCCTCACACGAGCTGAATAAGTGATCAGCAGCGCAGACGGTAGTGAGCCGAAGTAGGCCCAGCAGACGTGGAGAATTGTATGAGGGATTGCGGTGGCGGGTAACCATGATTGGGCGCGGACCCGGACAGGCGGTCTGGCTTCTGACCACGCCAACACCCATCATCCATCATCCATCAACCATTGTAGCTTCGACTTCCCAAACATCTACATGTGACGCGCCCGGTCACTTGGATATCATGCAACAATGTGACGAGCTTCATCTATTTATTTGACATGTTTGGTAGGTTTGGCCAGATGGGCGGTTGGGCGCCATGATGGTGGTGAACATTCACGACATGCATCACATTTCATTTTCCCCCACCTCTCCTCAGCGACAAATATAGTTCTGCCTGACATGATGAGAAGAGGCAATAGAGGGCATCCCCAACCTAATATCCAAAGCTTACTCCATCTCACGTGTACGCACATCTGGGGTTGGGTCGGAAAGCGCGGGGAAGCTTGATAAAATAAACCGTCGCAATACAATACGACGGACATATGCATCCCGACCTAATCCCATAAAGTGCTAAATAATCAGAAACGAAACTGTAGCAAAAGGAAAAGGAAAAGAAGCACGGCAGCTTCCATCACTGATTGACGGACGGACTGATTGACTGACTCGACGCCCCTTCTTTCCCATCTTCCTTACCATACATACATACCATTGCAGTTCACGTCGTACTTTGACAACGGCCGGAACAACAATACCGTGCGCCATTCCCCCATCTACGTCCGTATTCCGGACGCAAGCAAGACGATCGCTGCAAGAAATAGTGTCGATGGATATACGGGAGCTTGGACCGCAGCAGGCGGAATATAGAAATGCACGTCACATCCATACTCCAAAAAGAAAACGCGCAGACGCAGCCGCATAGCGCTGGCGGCGGCGGACTTCTCCAGCCTTGACACCGCCTTGTTCCACCTCTGCAGACGCGCGTATTGCTATCCTGTTGTAGCACTGTACGGTACCAATGTTGTGCTGGCCGGGCCGGGGAAACCAGAACTCGCTCTTTTTCGGAGTTGGTGTTTTTTTTCCTGGGGAAGACTGACTTGACTTGGGGGGAAAAAGAAGACTTGGGAGTGATGTCATCGAGGCGATTCGGCCATGTCTTTTGCGTCATGAAACACTCGTTACCTTTCCTTCTTCTGTCGTGAATGATGACGTTCGTATTCTTCTGCGTGCGAGCTAAGTGTAGATCTGACGTTTGACCAAGAAGAAAAACTTGTTTCGAATTCGTGGTGATGGAATACGATAATCGTTGCAGATATGAAAGAATGACAGTCACGTGATTTACAATCCTGATAGCACTCGTCGAGAGGGAAGCTGATCTAGGAAACCAAACGTTGGTTATCCAAAACACAAATATCAAAACATTCACCCGATCTCTTATCTATATGAAATGTATGGAAATCCTCCATAAAAATCTCACATTTCCTCCAAGCTGAAACACAGAAGCAAAGATAAGCGAATATCTTTCAAAGGGGGTGACGTGAAAGTAAACAAACCCGTCACCCAAAAACTCACCACCCCAAGCTCCTATCAACGGAGAAAAGTGAACTTCCAGTTCCATCATCCCCCGTTCGGTCAAGGCTTCGGATCAAAGATCATCGGCAGAAGCAATCAGCTGAGAAGGAGTTGCAAAGCAACAATTGTAAGCTCGCCGAAGTTCAGAACCGGAGCGTGTGTTATGATCGATCCCAAGATCTCCACGCCACCAATCTATACAACACCCTCAAGTATCAAAAATAAGGGATATGTCGGGGAAGTTCTATACTAGACGTGTCTTAGTCTTACGGAGGGTTAGAGATAAGAGATCATCAAGCACACCCACTAATCTCTCTCCCACTTTGGACGTAGACCTGCCAAAAATAGTAAACTCCCTTTCAAGCTGACTAAGAAGCGACATCAAAATCAATACACCACCTGCAAACGTACTGGACAAGGAGCATTGGTGAATCAGCACTCCCGACTTACAGAAAACTCGAGCATTTATTATTGAAGCAGGACCTAGGTATCTATGCATAAGCGCTTTCTCTTCTCCCCCGGTCCTCTATCCCAAAATTATTTCATTCGTATCATTCATGCAAGCCGTGACTCCCAACCTAGTCCATACCCTATAGACACACCCCATGCAATCCCGCGCTCGCGATTTGTAGGCGAGATGGAGTATCCAGCAAGAAGCAGACCTAAAATGCAATATGCACACCATATCAAAGACGTAAACACCGACAATGCAAGGTTCCGGGATCAGCTGTTTTGTTCAACGTGAATGCGCTTGATTTTCATCAATCACGGTCGATTCAGTCCTTGCCGCGCCTGTTTCTGTTAGCTTTGTAGATTAATGTATGGATAGTAACATTGCATACCTTCATCTGTTCAATCTTGGCCTTCAGTGCACTGGTCACTTCTGCTGCTCGCTTCCAGCTTTCGACACCTTGCCCATTGCCATTGGTTTCGCCTTTGTTATCTGTCGTCCGGTAGCTGGGAGCAGGGCTTCCACGTCCACCGCTGCCACTCGCGGCACTTGAACGCCCCGTTCTGTTGATCTCTGGGCTAAACTTGCTACGGCTATATGAGAGCGGTGCATCTCCAGAATTCTCCTTCTCCTCACTGAGCGTCGAATTGTAGGATGTTTGTGCTCGATTACCATACGCGGACCGTGGGTTATCTTGACCAGAACCATGAAGTCCAGTATCACGATAGATACCACCTTCATCGCTCAGATTATCACGGAATGTGTCACGGCCCGGACTTGTTATCGCTGGAGTGTTATTCATTCGCTCTGCGCTAGTCAGAGCCCGTTTCAGTCTCTCTTGTTCTCGCCGTAACTGGCCACACATGGCCTCTGCGGCTTCACAATCTGATCTTGCTCGGACAAGTTGTGTTTCTTTAGCTTTTATCGATAGTACATCTCGTGTGTGATCTTCTATTAGCTGAGCGTTTTGGTTTTTGAGTTCCTGGACTTCTGAGTTGAGGCGCGACCTTTCTTGACGGAGATCGTCCGCTTGTCGAAGCAGACGGTCCTTGTCAAGACGGAGCTCTTCGAGTTCAGCGCGCTCAAGTGCGGTCATCCCTGAGCTTGGTGGCGGTGACATTGGCGAAGCTGGTCGAGGTGCGTTTAAGGCAGGTCCTTTTGCGAGTGATCGACCAGCAAGGCCACGACCGAGACCTAAACGCGGTGGTGCAGGTATGTCTTCATCCGGAGGGGGGGCTTGTGCAACAGGACGTCGAGGTGAAGCAAGTGAAGGTGGTGCAGCTCCACCGGGTCCAGCTAATGTCCTCTTCAATGGGGCTTTTAAGCCTGGGGTAGCTAGCCCTGATGGTTTCGGTGCACCTAGTTTGGACATAGCACTTCTTGCAGTTGGTTGCGGGGCCAGAGGAGCTTCCTGAGCATAGGCACTTGGTGGTGGAGGAGCCTTTTTAGGAGCTGGCTTCTTGCCACCTCCCAGGACCTTCTTAGGTGCAGCGGCAGGGGGAGCTCGAGCAGGTGCGGCAGCCGGTGGAGGCTTTGGCTTATCCTTTGCCTTTACTTCAGCAGTATCAAAAAACTCTTTAATCTTAGCCTTTCGTATGTCATCTAAACCTTCCATATGAGGTCCCATTGCTCGTTCACCCATGATCTTCATGACAGTTCCTAGTATTTCAGCACCGCCGTCACGAAGGGCTGGAGCTGATTCTGAGAGTAGCTTCTTAGCAGCCTCTGAGATTGAGGTAACTTCTGGTTTGGTAGGTGCAATACGAGTCGTCCGCAAAGATCGTATAAGAAACCTCATCGTCCCCTCCTTGACCTGTGGATTCTTGTGCTTCAGGAATTCGAGTACTTCCTCTAGCATTTCAGTCAAGCTAGTGGCAAGGAAAACCTGGTCAAGCGCTGCACCAAGAGCTTCCTGAACTGCTGGCTTTTTCTCTTTCATCCTATCCATGATTGGGCCAGAGACGGTGGATCGATATTTTCCAAAGGGTTTCCGCAGTCCTTTTGCCATAACCTCTATGCACTGTGCAGCCTGTGTAACAACGGCGACATTGGCATCCTTCATACTTTTAGCTAATCCTCTTGCAACCTCGCCGAACTCGCCATCCTTTATTCGTGGAACATTGAGAAGTCCAAAGAGTGCTTCTAGTGCATCTTTCCGTTCTTTCCACTTCGAAGAGGCTAGCTGATCAGAGAAGTCTGCCGGAACTTTGGATGCAACATCTTGGGGCTCTGCTAAATCAAAAGCATCAACCTCAGCCGCTTCTTCCACTTCCTCCTCCTCTTCGACAGCCGCTGCTCCTGGCGGTGGCGCTCGTGACATCGCCGCTTGCTGAGATCTCAAAAATCGTTCTTGCTTGGGAGCAGGTTCAGACTTGACCTTTTCAAATTGCGCTTCTAGATCTGTTTGCTGGGTAGGCTTGAGATCATTCCAAAACATTGGTTTCATGGCTTCTCGCAGCCATCTATAAAATTCCACCGCAAGGTTTGTTGCTTCTGCACGCACATTTTTATCCGCATGTCCGAAAGCTTTGGGAAGAATTTTGAGAGCCGGTTTCGGGTCAACAGTTTTGCAGCCGTAGGCGTGGAAAATAGCTGTTAGGGTTGCCAGTGTTGCTGCAACTACTTTTGGCTGTTTATTGGATAATGAAGGTAGAAGTTCTTCGATGACGGGAGCAGGTGTGTCAAGCTCAACGTAAAGTAGAATGGCTTCCAAAGCAGAAGCCTTTATAGCAGCTCTTGTCGAGGCAATACCCTTCTCACATAGTGAGCCAATAGTATGATTTCGAGTTCTAGAATCCCATCAGTACTGCAGGATATGCCAGTTCCCCAATATCATTTACCTTGAGCACCCTTCTCGTCCTCCAAATTTCAAAAACGCGCATAGAGCCGCCACTCCGTCTTGTTGTGCAGCGACATTCGAGTCTGCAGCAGCCGATTTCCATAGTCCAGGATCAAGTAAGAAGGGTCGAAACGCTGGATCGTGCTCATCAGGAGTTACCTCGAACTGCTTGGCTGCATCTTCGTACGCGGCTTTTCGAACTTTCCATTGCTACTTAAGTCAGAATCTCCCCTAGCCCAGCATGCGCTATCAACGTTGCTCACCTTATGCTGAAATCTATCCGGCAGAGGCAAAGAACTGAAGTCTTCCTCTTGCTCGGCCATAACGGGCGCAGGCGATTTGAATTTTGGTTTATGTGAGCTGTCTGCAACGCGTTTGGTTAGCTTTCGTAGACCATCAGATAAGGTGTGCATCGCCCCGGCTTTCTAGTGACAACGAGATTCATCTCCATTTAGCCTCCATATGGCGACCACGTCTGGCCATGAGCTAGGAAGGAAAGTGCCATGAGGTGCCTACCTGCACGAGTTGGCGCAAAGTTATCTAGGCCTTGGTAGTTGCCTCTGTGGAAAAGGGCGGTTGTGGGGGTTCACAATGTTCTCTAAGTATATGCGCGTAATTTAGGAAGTCGTAAGATACCGTAGGAGTATCGTAGGAATTAGAGGTGAGCTGCGTAGGTGTAGATGGAGGCGTCTGTCATGGAATGGTGTGCGTTGTTGATTTTGTCTGGTACCAGGGCAACCCGATAAAGATTAAAGTTCAGGGGTGCGGCCGCACATCCCTCTCTTATTGACATCCCCGCACCACTTTTAACGATAATAAAACCACGAGTATCAAGTGGGACAATACACAAATTTGTGTTGCACTCCCAATATCAAAGAAATATGAGATAGCTTATTGGATTGCAGATGATTTACCTCCATTGTAAATAATTATTAAACTCACTAACTTCGCTTCTGAAGTCATACATATCATGAGAGGAACACTTCCAACCTATTGTTTGTAACCTATCACCGTATTTTTTCACCAAGTAGAACTTTCAGGGCTCAAACGAGTCAAAACAGCTTCTCAGTTCTCTATGTTCATCCTGCTCATCACTTGATCCGCCATTCCACTAGTGTGCAATATTAAGACGTGTCAGCAAGTTAGTAGCTCTGAGGTGGCGATGGACTCGACTCCCTGGGCTCCATTGAAAGTTAAAACCTGGTTTCAGCTTATTTAATTTGTTTGGCTCAACATTACAACTTTGATATTATGCTCCGAATATGTACATTGGGGTATTCCCACATACTCAATGGCATCTGAGCTTTTGTAGCTCGTGAGAACATCCAGTGTCGAGCTGCGTGAGGACCTACGGGTTGGCAGAAGCCATTGCTGAAAGCAATCATTGTTGTGAACTTAACTTTTTATTTCAATTCCAGAGTTTAACAAACAGCTATATTCTTTTCTTTGCAAGTCCAAGAGCCACGATAGTCAAAGATGTTAGATCTCGGTTCCTCTGTGCTCTTACAATGAACTCATGAAAGAGTAACCCAAAAGTGTCAGAGAGCTATGAGAATTTACTTAAGTAACCTATGCCTTGGTCTACTGCTCGACAGTAATACTTTTAGTGGCATATGTAATGGAGTTATGCCCTTCTTAAGCATGTTTATAGAGTAGACAAGGTCTTAATTGCTTATTGCCAATACATCTTAATTTTAATAATGACAACAATATCTTCCCTTGTTCACAGCTAGCTTAATTCCTGTAGTAATGGCGAACCATAAGCCTTATGGAGCAGTGCGCGGAGGATATTTTGCTCTTCATCTAAATTTTTGTAGACAGATCCAATTTCATGATATTCATTTGTCATGCTCGAGCTTTGTCACCCAAATAGCTTCACAACTAGGGGCAAAAGCTCTGGAGTGCCATTCAAAAACTGACCCTTTTACTGATCAACTCGTTTTCTATTAAACAAATCTTTCGCTAGTGCACCTTGGAGAACTCTATTTTCGGGAATATTGGTTGCTTCAGTCACAGCAGGGTGAATATGTGTCGGACACTCATGAATACGTAATGAGTATCACACTAAGAATTCCAGTAGTATGCCAGAAAGATAACAATGACAGACTAATAAGTTTCCCTACCCTCTCATATCGCTAAAAGCCTCTGTTAGTCAGAAAGGAAAACATTAATTGAAAAGACCAAGTCAAGTTTAGACTGCTAATCAACGAGGATTTTGCTTTAATATAACCACATTGTAATATCTACGTGAAGTTTATTACATAAGAGGATTCCAGCATCACAAAATTCATTCTTACCAATAAAGAGAGTACGTAATCATATCAGTTCAGAGACTTATATGTACTAGGAGTTTTGTGCTGAAGACAAGCCGTGGCTATAATTGGAAGTATTGCTACCAGAAGCATAACCGTCACTTGGTACGGGATGACTAGATCCTGTCGTCCAAATGCTGTCTATTGAAGATCACAATGTTACTCTCATACGGATACGTAAAAATTGATTTCCTACATACCCACTTCCAGACACTGCTTAACACGATTTAATAACACATGGTAAGTGGAATTTACCAGGCCAGTCGCATCATCACCAAGCTCTAAGAACCCAAAGCGCTCTTATTATTAATAGCTTACTTCTTTCAAGTGTTATCTTGCAGAAGTAAGCTTACACATATTTTAAACTCACATCTCCATGGGGAAACCATGCAGCACGAGACCGTTAGATCTCGCTTACACGGACGGGAGTGGAAGATTGCAACGACAGCCGGACAACGGGGGGCGGCTAAGAATGGGCCTATCAAACCAATGACACAACGAGACGTCGTTCGCATGGCTTGTTGGCAATCGTACAAATCTTACATCCTTCGATCACTATCGTATGATTAGAACGATGCTTATCTATGAATTGGGGAAGGTTTGCGAATTGCGGCTATCCGATGTAACGAGATCGTGCAAGCCCTACTTTCTTGATACCAAACTATGGAAATTCTGGAGCTCCTAAGGGGGCTATTTGACAATAGTGACGCAAAGCCATGAATGACCCGTGGGCGATGATGCCATGCGATTGCTGTCCGCGTAACGTGTTGGCTTTCCAGTCCCGTCCCAGATTGGAATATCATCCCTATCCAGAACTCATCCCGCCTCGCTTGCACCAGATGGTTCATCTTTCGTTATGCTAATGCTGAGTGAAACCCTGTCCTTGGCTCCTTGTTTTAGGCGATCAGATCTCGATCTGTCGTTCCAATATTCTCTTTCTATTCAAAGTTGTGGTTGTATTCTCCCGCTTTTGTTATGCCATGAGCAGGCATCGCGAATTGCTACCGACAGACTGGTTCGTGGGATGGCTGGGTGTCAACATTGGCTAAGATTGGGGGCAACAGCTCGCCTGTGAGCTCTGGATTCAGAAGCAGATGGCAGGACATTTGTCTTAAGCATAGACTAGATTTGTCTCGAGCGGTTGAACACTGATTTCCGACATTGTAATGTCGCTATGTGATTCGTGAAAGCCGATTAGATCTCTTGCTTGTCAAATTTAACACGAAGACGAATGGGAGTGGGCGGATGATTATACCAAGAGCATATACAGCGGTTCAATAGTAGCAGGTTTCTAGTCAGCTGCAAATTTCAAAGCAGCATCAGCGCTTTCTAGCTATCGATGATGATCTTAAGGCGTTGTTATGGTACCGTAAATTCGGCGAAAGGTAGATCGAGTCATGCTAGTTATTTGCGACCAAAATTTCGTTGATACATTTTATATAGAACGGTCTGTCGATTGCCGTTACACTCGCTAAAGCTATGCAGGCAGGTAAATTGTGTGGTCACGTTCCAGTCTTTTTGTCAAATCTAATAGCAAAACTGAACAGTCCTATATCCGATCATAATGCTCGATTGCTATTTAAATCTCAGATCAAAAGTGAATTTATATGTAAATTGTTTTTGAACTATAGCTCAACTCTAATCATACACGTTAATTTACCAATAACCCTAATTTTAGAGAAGAATGGGTCTTGATATTTAAACTGAATACTGATAATATTTCTCTACTTGCTACAGACACTACTTCACTCGCCTCATATTTTGGGTGAGCTTCGACGTTTAGAAGTCGCTAAGTTGTTTTAAACCACAGTTTTCTATGATATCTTATACGTCTATGAGCGCAGAGATAAATCTTGAAACGTTGAAAGTCGCATTATCACCGCGACACATGATTGAAATACTAGGGCAAACCGTGGGCCTGGGTTCTCGTCTTTCTCTTTCCCCAACAGCGCATTGTTGATGAGATAGATCGAACGACATGTCAATTGATAAATGTGCTGATAATGAGCTCACATGGCTACCGGATGGTAAAGGAGTAAAGAAATGCCGGACCAGCGAATCGTCTCTCGTTCAATTGCTAGCCAGTATCCAAATCTAGCAAGTTTCCCGTATGGGGAGATCTCTATTCCCCGCAATCGGGAACAATGTCATTGAAACCCTTGTGCGTATTTTAGCGAAGCCATATGCAATGCACTTCAGCACAGAAAGGTGACTTGTCAAATGGTGGGCAACCACATCTGGCCCATCCCCGCCATATGCATTGGGATGTCGCAACATGCGGCATGCGAAGTGCCCTGCCGCATATAGTGCGTCTTCCAACAAGTTATTCGCTCATCTGCTATATCTGCTTCCCCTAAAACATGGGAATTCTAGGGTTGCTAGAATTTTCATTGGCCATGTAAAATAATTTGTTATCAAACTGAATGGCCAATGAAGCTTCTTTGGGCTGAGAATCAATCTGGTGTTTGGCCAACTTGTCTAAACCAGCAAATTTTCCCAACTCTCTCTTGATGAAGCTGCGTAAAAAGCAACCTCCACCAAAATGTTGACCGATAGTCGAGGCCACAGATCTCGATAAAGCACGTCGCAATCTCCCGCAGGGCTGTTAGACCAGCTTATTTTGGCCGATATATCACAAACGCAAGATCGGGGAAACAAGCGATCGTCCGTTACACTGCAGCTCATAACCAAAACAGAAATCCTCGCCGAGATCCAATACTTAAGAGTGTTGAGTCCCAGTCCAAGAATAGTTGTTATAGAGCACGGAAGGAAAGAGAAGAAAAAAGAAAGCACTGCTTTGAACCTTCAAGGCATAAGCGCCTAGTTTGTGTGACTTGTCAAATAGGTTTGCTCTAATTATCCTCCGTGGTAGGATCTCATTTTCCATTTATGCACGACAAGCTTGCTTGACAGTCGGTGCGGTAACACTTAAAGTCTTTTCTCGTTTATACGTTTTCGTCGTTGGGCATAATTTTAAAAAATTCTGAGGTCATTGTAGTACGATGCGCTGTACGTGACTTCCGAAGCTTCCAGCCTGTCGTGCCACCTCAAGCGACCTGGTTCTTGGGATGTTTTGGTTTGCGATAGAAAATGCTTGCGAACCTGTGGGCGAGGCGTCCGGTGCCGTGCGTCATGGCTAGTCGATGCAGTAGGCTAGTAACCTCGCGCAGCAGGTACCCTACGTTCATGAATTTCATGAACGCCGGGGAAGTTCCTAGGCCAGGCAACCTCTTGTTCCACCACCAGAAATGAGTGGCCCGGAACAAGTGTTCGTGGTTAGGAGCTACCTCTCCGTAACCTGTCCGCAGAAACAAACCTGGTCGGTATCACAATGAAATGCCACACCAGTTTATCTGGAGGTAAGGTAGGATGCTGTTCATCGTTAATACATTCATCGTATATACAACCAAACTCCTGTCACATTTGCGCCGATTCCAGCTTTTCCCTTTGATATGTGGAGCAATGCTGTCAATGCCCATAAATCGCCCTCCCAAACACCATTCGAGTCGTCCTGAAATGGAACGTGGACAGAAATATCAAGACGCCGCCTCTTTGGTGTGAACCCTCAAGTCTTCTCGCCAGTTTTGAGCTAGAATATGCAGTCTGCATCGTATTTAAAAGTGTTGTAACTTCGGCCACTTAAGTATGAACACGAGAGTTTTTGTAGTATCCTTGTGGCATCCAAGGTTGAACTGCAGGTGCACGACAGTCTCCTAGAGAGAATGTATTAGTCCTCAAGAGAGTTTTCAAGTAGATGTGTTGTTGACAAACCGCATCGTTCATCTAATCTGTTCCGGTGGTGCGTTAGCAAACTTCTTAAATATTTGGTGCCCAATGCTGCCTCGTGACAGGGAAGATATGTACCTAAATTCAATCGCAACGACTGTGGCTATCTAGATGTCAGAACTTTGATTTTCATCCTGTGCTTAGATCACTCACGAGGGCAGCGCTTATGTGTCGTCTCGTAATTCGTACACCATGCTCGGACGGTGAAGCGAACATGTCCACACCTAAATTCAACTTGTGTATAGTCGCACATGGTGGCTGGAAGAAAGGAAATTCGAAGAGCAGCAGCTGTTGAGTATGAACGAGTGTCGGTTTTAAATAGACGAGGACCTGAGTCAGATTGCTCTAATAAGCAACAAGATCAGTTTGTCCGAATGGCGGATTAATTGATCCAGAATAATCGGTTTTGTATGCTACGCAAAGAAGGAAGAGCAGAGACCGTCAGTTAGAAGCTGCTTGAAAATATAGATATAGATCGATTAGAAGTGAGTGGTATGTCGGGAACATATGGGGACAGGATGACCGAATATATCTAGTACTCCACGGTGTAGGCTAGCCAGGGTGGTACCACGTTGCTTCTGTCCACCCGGCTCATCTGGTTCTTCTTTTGCATGACCGGGATATAAATGCTGAGATCAGTGGTAAGGATGTAACGAGTAGTAAGTTCAAGACAGGGTTTAGGAAGTCATTTGGAAGTTTCTGTATGGCGGGTCTGGCTGGTTCCCGCGGCGTGGTAATTAACTCTTGCAGGGAGTCAGTTTACTTAGGTCTTGGGTGGTACTACCGAAACGATGCGCTTCGGGTGCATCACCATTCCAGTTCCCTCGCCTGGTCCCTACCGTCCAGAGGAATGTGTGGAGGCCAAAGTCCCCGAACCATGATCAAAAGTGTCTATCCTGATCGCTGCCTGATCTTTGCGGTTTCAGACTGCGTGGTGAGGTGAAGCAGACGTACCCAAAGAAAGATGCGGTAAAGCTGAGGGATCTGAGAGACGCCCAAACTCTCACAACACGAGTCGTCTAGGCGCAGTAGCATTGACTACACTTTGCAAACGGGCCATGTATGTATCACTGTACTCTCGTGGCCTCCAAGGTGATCTGACCCAAGATAATCTGACAACGCATTCGAGCTAGCTTACAAAGGGTGAGAAACTCTATCGTCACAGACCACAGATGAAGAGCATATCAGACCAACACCACAGGGACGTACACTTTGCATGTGGAAAACCAGTGATAGTGATTCTCGTGTTACTGCACAAACCAATGTTACACACAGCAACGGCTCTGCTTGATCTCGAAACCTACCTGAGCTGCTGCTGCTGCTGCTGCTGTAAGCAACGCAGTACCGGTACTTGAATTCTCGAAGGACCTTCCACCACGGTACTTCGAATCCCGTGCCATCGTCTGTGGGTATAAAATTCTCAAACATCGGGGATTAAGGTTGTTATCTATCACTCCGGCGCGATTTTGCAGAAGTCGGTCATTTGCGACATACATCTGTGTCATACTGCACAACATGAGATAGTGTACCAAACTATCTGGAACACGGTTATGAACCACCTCCAATTACTCAGTTGCACCCCGAGATTAATTTACCAAACACCAGGGTATGCTTCATTCCTTCTCGGCGATCACTCTATAACTAGTCGTACGAGGACCCCACCACCGCATACGTTACCATTGTTTTGATCACAATGAAATTCTGGTTATAAAATGTATGTGCGTTGGCTCATATCAAATATAGAAACAGAAAAAGAAGACTGAGTTCAAGGTCAAAGCCGTTGAGAGCCCATCATTTGTACTTCATTAGCTTTGATTTGCAATAATTAAGCTTTTTGTGGATAAGTATTGAACTATGTATTATATTAAAATCTGCTATTAGTATCCACAGCAGGTTTCAGTCATGTCATGAGAGCCTTCAGCACCATCTCCCCACAGGAAGAGTTTGTACGGTGGACCAGTCCGGGACAATATATTAGCAACTACGGTAAAAGAACTTTTGTTCAACTGCTGACAGCCCCCTTGATCCCACACCCACCCTTCGTTCGGCCGGTCGGATCAAGCATTCAAGATAGCTGGTTCCTCAGAGACAGGACTCTATACATCACGTTCCTGGATTCAGGTTCAAACTCTATCGTGTGCGGCTGGGTTGCAAGCATTCTCTCGAGTACTTCCTTGATGTCCTCAAGGCCCACTCTGCTCTGTACTAGGAGGACTCCAAGGATCGCCCATATTGTTCTTACCAGTACCAGCACGTTCCTGTCATGTCTTCTCATCCAAAACATCTTAGCTTGAACATTGTAGCGTAACACGGCACGGGGCAGCTGCCGTCGGCTACGGAGCAAGGCTATTAGTAGTCGAGATATCATAGATGGTTTCAGGCTATTGATCTAGTAGTGATGATAATCCCGTCAACATATACAATACTGTAACTATATTTGCGCCCGTATCCACTAGCTGCCTATCTATTTTGTTTTATGCGCAAGCTATTTGGATTCGACAGGCATCATATACCGTCGTGGAAATACTATGCATCAGGTTGACTTCAGCTTGCAGCTGGCAGCCCAGGGTCCTCTCGAGGCACGCCGGTGCCGAATGATTAGGGCTAGGGTAATTAATATATAACAATGCTGACTTCGGCGTCCAACCTAATCACAGAAAGCCACTTCAGCGAGATTATCGGTACCTGCTTTGCAGCCCGAATCTACGATACACGATCTATACATACAGCACTGTACTACAGTGTACATGTCCATCCTTCTATGATTCATTCAATGTGCTGAACAGCGCTAAGTATCCGGCACCGTGGGACTGGCACCGTATGGATCTGCCCCACGTGCTTACTGGGTTTCAGGTCTTGCTAAGGACAACTTGTCACCCCCTGAAGAAACCTAAATTCCCCCCACTGTGGCTCTTCACACTGGCATCTATCTGCATTGGATGAAGAAGGTGAAGGCGAAGGTGAAGGTGAAGTTGAAGGGGTCAACAAGAAAGCAGATATCTCACTAGGAAACCAAGTGCTACTTACCGTACCAGGCTCTACATGCTGTACCGTAAGTACTGTACAAAGCTGCCTGGATAGGACAATTTTGACGATGCCTTGTATAATGCCTTCTTCTCCTTATGATGACGCGTATCTGTTGCATAATTCCACTAGAACGCCGCTCATCAAAGCAGGACCTTCAGTAATAAGTTGTATCAAGGTTACCAAACTTCGTAATGAAAGATACGGTTGGTACTGGGGACGCTCTCTTATCTCCAGGTGACTTTGTTATACTTCCTCGTAATGTCTTTTGCTACTCGAGCAGGTGGGAGTTGAGCCTGTGCCTCATAGTCACAGTGTACGAACTGGGCGAGATAGGATGCCGGACTCCCAACGCGACCTCGTCCCTCGTAATACTGAAGTAGAAGGGATCAGCGCAACATGGGGCATTCAAAGCGTGGTGCACTGGTTGTCCCTTACTGTTGGCGGTGACCATGTGGCACGCATCGCTCCAGGTATTGTTCACCAGTTGTGTGTTGAATGGACAATAGGTACGACCGCTGTCACTCGGCTAACCAGAAGAAGAGCGCGAATGCAATCCTTCCAAACTCCTCACGGACGGGAAACGCCAAAACATACCCAACCAGAGCAAAGTATATGCGAGTTGATGCCCGAATGCGCTTTTGCCAATCCCTCGGTGCGGCTCTAACCTGCAGCATCGAGTCAAGACCATGGGGGTGAGTTGTGGGGGTGGTTGTACAGTAAGTAAGTATCGCAGGAAATGGGAGGGAGCAGCCGAGCACGTAGTACGAGGGATCACCCGTCAGATGGATGGCTTACAGTACTATACTGTACCATGTCTCGCATGCCTCTATCCTTGGTTATACAACAACGGCTGCAAGGATGGGTGCTTTACGTACTCTACTCCGCAGTCTCACGCGTCTGCACCAAAACCAGAGAGCATCTGGTAGACATGTCGGGACTTGAAAGCAAAGTCTCGGGAGAACGAGCCCGCGATTCAGTCTCTGTCCGTACCCTACACGGTGACTAACACCCTGGCAGTCATTGATCCGATGATAGTCCAAGTGGCAGGTATTGACTCCGCCACCAAGATTCATTAGTAGGAAGTAATTGTGTTGAACTGAGCAATGCCGGTCGTTCTCTTGCACAATAGAGTTTCGCAGGAGCTGGTCGCACCCCCCGACTAGCGAGCCCCTTTACTTCAGCAGCCTGCCAACTGCTACAGTACATACTCAGAGCATCCGGACTGCACAGCGGTATAATCCAACTTCCTTGTTTTAAAAGAACCATCAACGGGCCTAATATCATGAAATTCCTTCTTCACCCCCACATCCCGGCGAGGGATTCCAAGGGGAACTAGCTGCCCAACTTGGGTTTTTACGCGGACCAATCTCGTTGCAAGAGGAGATAAATCCGTTTGCCCATCGGCACCTACTACAACATTACTATCCTATTCATCGGAGGATCATCGCCATTTTTGTTGAATCGTGGGAGAAGCCTGGTGGAAGAAGAGGTCATGAGCTACATGGCGATCAGTATCCGGCCATACGCTTGGTATTGTTTCAACGACATAGACATCAAGGTGTTTAATTCGCACACAAGGACTCTCGATGCTATCCTCATGCTAAGGTGACATGGGCGTGAAACCAGTGCCCCAAGAGTCCGGTAGAGAGAGTGCCCAGCAACGCAGCACATGAAAGAACGTGGAAGCTGCATGCTTCTGCGGCTGCGGCAATACTCTCAGATGTTCCAAGCGACGCGATGGCGTACGTACGATAGGTCTGATTGTATTTGCTATACTTTGTAAACATCCGACCAACCAGTTTTTCAAAAAACAAACAACGACTATAGCGCAAAGTCATCCAAGATTCTTCCCGCTCAGCTTCCTTTTTTTCCAAGTTTACGGTAACAGATCCCAACTCTCAACTCTTATCCTAGTAGCTTTTCCCCAAATCTACAATACACATCACAAAAGTTTGCCCTGAGCCTAGCTATGACACTTACCACACCAAAGCATGCCAAAGCATGCCACCAGGCTCCTTATCCAGTCCCCTGACGCCCTTTCCCTCTCATCTTTGGAGGTATCACTTTCATCACTCGGACTTAAATATATGCCGTTCCACGCAGCCAATGGAAAACTTCTTTCCAAAATGGTCATATATGCGGGAGAGGGGTGGACATGACCTACTGTACTATTGAACTATGTTTTTGTGAATTGGCCGCGTGTTGCGCGCAGGAAGGGATGTATGGAGGCTTGGGAAGCAGCCAGAGGAGTAGATCTACTGTGATGTGAGGCTGAGGACTTTTCCCCACACAGAAGTGTACATACGACTTGACTCGAATTCATGCACGCATACGACCACATGCATACGACTAGGTCAAACTCTAATTTTGAGGCAGCTGAGTGACGGCGGGGAAGGGGAAGTCGGTGAAGAAACAACATACTTTCAATTTAATTTCAAACAAGCTCTAATCTGGGCTTCACAATTTTGAGTACCATGGTATAGAGAAACAAGATATATATGTACGATTTAACCAAATCATCGCTAGATCGAGATGTTGATATAAGGGCCATTTGCAATTCTTTTGAAAAGACCCAACAATGCCCGAGCCCTATACTCCAACGCCATATAGAGACTGGCTCCGTTCAACTTCATCCCACAACTAATTACTAGACATTTAATATTCCATGATCATTCATTAGTATCATGCTCGATCCCTCGTGCGTCGCTTGGGCGCCGGCGTGCCATTGGGAGCCATTCCCAACGCGATTTTGCTCCTTACACGTAGCGAGCTCTTTTTGTCAAGAGCCTCCTCAGTATTCTCCTTGACGTGTTTAGTTGCCTTCTCTGCCGAAAACTCAACCTTCTTATCTACTCTTGAAATCTTGCCCTTTTGGTTGACGATTTTCTCTTTCATACCTTTCGCTGTATCAAACTCCTGGTACTGCGCAATCTCGGTGGCCCATGCAACATTTTTCGTCTGTTTCTTCTTGCCTTTCTGGTTTTTATCATTAAAAACTTCTTTTAGAAGACGCTGGCGAAGAGCGGGATCATCTTTCTCATCTCCTTTCTTCTTGAGAAGATCTGGAGCACTTAGTGCACCTGCTTTGTTTTTCCGCGTATTGATTCTTGTCAGAGTTGCCAATTCCTTGTCTTCACTGCGTCTGAGCGTGACTGTAGCATCTCCATCTTGTCCCAGTCTGCGGACCGGGATGAAGCTAGGAGCTGCCACGGGTGATTTCAAGACCGGTAAGCGTGTTCGCCCACTTCGTCTGATGGACTTCGGTGCCGTGTCATCTTCCTCGGCCATTGCAAGGTTACGCTTTCTACGTTTACTAGGTGAGGTTATATTTGTATGCACGCCGACATCAAATTCGTCATCTAATTGGGTAGGCACAGGCGAGGCTTCGTTATCAATCTGCCCAAGCGGAATTTGCAAAGGTGAATGTGGCAGAGATCGTTTCCTCTTGGGCGATATGACGCTGGCTTTTGCTGCTTTGTTGGCTTTGACGCGAGAGAGAAAATTGCGAAGCATGTCTGTATCATCGTGATCATAAGTAAGTGAAGGGGCATTCTCTGAAATAGTATTGACAAGATCAGAGGTGGTAGGATCTGGTGTTGACAGTTCTGGAATGCTCTCGGATAGATTGAATGTTGCAGTAGATAAAGTTTGATCCGCGTCATTTATGGGCTCTGCTTCATCAAAAGAATCGACAGTTTGGTCTTCTGAGATAGACAGAGTCAGGTCATCTATAGAACTTGGAGAGACTTGCATAGGTGAGTGGATATCAGAAGAATTATCCGAACACTGCTGGCTCGACAAACACCCTAAATCCACTGTAGACTGTTCAGGATCGCCGATATCTGACCGTGCGACTGACGAGATCGTGCGCTTCGTTGGACTTGCAGAATCCTCTGCAGCCTGAACTTTGGTGGTGCTTGGTTCTACATCCTCAGGAACTGCGTTGACTGGGGCTTGGGAATTCGATACGCCATCATACTCCTTGTCCTTGCAAGTTTCAACGAAGGAAGAATCGTCTCCACTACTCGTGATTATATGGACAATTTCTTGCGCAGGAATTATTGCTTCAACAGATTCAGTCTCTTCCACAATTTGACATGGTTGTTCGTCTGGAGCATCAGAGGTCTCCGAAGATACTATACCCAGTAGTCCATTACTCTCCAGAGACATTGTATTCTTAGCACTAGAAGATGAACAGCCCTCTTCATGCGAAATTTCAACGCTTTCGGATGGTTGAATTGGTGGTTGTAAACCCTCTAACACAACTGGTATTGAGGTTCCTTGGGATGGTTCCATATTAATAGTCGAGAATGATTCACTAATGGTAACATCCTCAATGAACTGATCATCGGGTTTGACCGAGCTTGACCTTGTTGTTCGAGTACTTCGCCTGGTACCTTTCCTGGCAACCGGTGTAGTTACCAGCTTCTTTTTTCGGGGTGATCCACTTGATTTGGAACTTGGAGAGGATATTACGACGGTCTGTGTTTTTATGCTTTGCCAAATCGCTGGTTCTGCTATTGGAGGCTCGCATGGAGACGTTTCCGCGCTCTCTTCACATTTTTCCGCTGGTTGATGTAGCGTAGAGCTCAAGACCTTGGATTCTACAGGTTCTTCATTCAGCAATGCTTCGATGTCTTCCAAAGTAAGTTCCTGGGCAAGTTCTTGTTCTGTTTGCTTAACCCCTGATGGCTCCTCGCCGTCGCCCAGAACTGGCATCGCAACGATGCTCATCAATGGACAAATATTTGGCGGTAAGCTTTCTTGCTCAGGTGTTAAACTTGATAAAGCATCTAGCCCAGCCAGCTGCTTGTTGGCCGGGTCAGCTATCGGAGCCACACCTTCTTGATTGGGTGCTATGAGGTCCGATATGCTTTTCACCTCACTGACCAATTCTGACTCTGACAAGCTACTTGATAGCTGCTGGTAGTCATTGCTAGGTGGTACATCTGTTTCCAATATCGGAGACAATATAGGACTGACAGGCTCGTCATTCATTACTTGAACCATTGCTCCGTCCAATGCCTGCTGCTCAGATCGTGACTCCTCTGGCTCCTCCTGGTAAGTCTTTACTGCTAGCAGATTTTCTGCTTCCACATTCTCACTGGTGATATCCTCCAAACTACCGAATTCTCGTATATTCTGAGTCATTAAGTTTCCAACGCTCTTCCTTATCGACTTCCTCATCGACTTTCTCCTCCTTGGAGACTTCTCAATCTCAGCCGGAGCCGACTTCAGCAACACCTCTGTCTGCAACTGCGCTGTAAGAGTCGTTTGTCTTAGAATTTGTTTTCGCGGTGTAATGACACGGTCCATATTTGTTCTCTTCCTTGGTATATATTGCTGCATATCTCCCTCTCCCTCCTCCGCCATATTCTCTTCAATTCCCTTCCCAGCCACGAGATCTTCCGCGCTTCGTTTCCTCCATCTCGGTTCGGCCATATTTTCCTCAATTCCACGTCTCACACGTTTCCGCGCGCCCAAACCCTCAGACTCTAATTCGTATTGTGCCGCGTTCTCCTTGTCATCTAGTGGACGGGATCGAATCTCGGGTCGCTTCATGATCTTCTGGCCTTGTAATCTTGCTGCGTGAGCTGCGACCGGTGCTCGCTCCCATGGTCTAGGAATACGATTGTTGGTAAGTGGCACGAGGGCATCGCGATATACCTCCCTTTGAAGCATTTTAGTAAAGTTTCTCATAGGAGTGAGTCTTTCAGAAGTAAATATGACGGACATACCAATTGGGAGTACCTTGGCCATTCTCCGCATTCTCCATGGGAAAAGTGCATGCACTCATGCGTGAGAACCTTTTCTCTATATCTAATTAATTGAAATGCACTTCATAGACTGCGGTAAAAAGTATATACAATAAAGTGTTTAACACGTCAGATATCCAAAGGTATGTTTGCGTCCTTGCAGACGGCTTGTGTTTGTTTACGCGTGAGATAGCTGCACCCCTGGTGGGGCGCCGACTATCCCAAAAGGGGTTAGAGCTGCCCAAAAGTTCGAGGACGTTTGAATATCCATCAAAGATCACAAACCGCCTCATCAGATAGCCTGAGCAGTCTAGATTTCCTCAGCTAAAATGCCGCCAAAGGGAGCTTCAACGAAACTCCAGCCTATGCGCCTGCCTCCCCTGAGACAATTGAAAGTCAGACGCCCAAATGCAGGAGAGGGCAACCCATGCTTAGCCATTATGTCTTCTGTTCTCAGTACGTCCCTATCTCTATTCATCCGTAGACTCCTGGGCGGATTAATGCTAATTTAGAATAGCCTGCTGGGCATCAGCTGGATATAATGCGGCAGGGTGTCAAGCTATTGAGACGCAATTGAGGGCGTGTATGGATGCTCCTGTAAGTTTCACATCTTCATAATGTAGTGATCAAATCCCAAGCATTGAATCTGAGACTCACACATCAACCTTGCAGAAATCAAAGGAAACAAAGAAAAATACCATAAATTATCATTTGGGACGGATGTATCCCAATCTTGTTGGGGCACGGAAAAGGAAGTGATGATAAGACTATATTGGCAGAGACAAGAAGAAATTGGTATATGGAGTTGTGGGAGCTTGCATGTAAAATACAGCGGTGTACAGCATCAACGGCGTATGGGACTGATAATTTACCGCATACATTTTTGTTCCTTGTGAGGGTGCATTGCGTTATGGATGAGATATTGAAGCCGCTACAAGATCTAGATGGTAGGTCTTTCAAAATAATCAGAGGCCATAATAGATGTGATAGTCGGTCACTTCATTGCTGTCTGATATATTGTTTGAAAGGGCTTTTGTCACGTTCGAAGAATAGAGGGTTCTCGAGGTAATTATGCTTGAAATTTCGCATAATGGATGCTACCTGTCTCAAAGTCCTTCCGAATATCCTCGCCATGCCCGCCAACCGTTCGCCATGTAACCCCAAACCATAAACAATAAGCGCCACTTGATGTAAAGTCAGAAGGAGGTTGCGCCACGAAACACCTCAACGAAGATACTCCTATTTCATAAACCAGCCAGGCTCCTCCAATGTCGTCGTCTAATCATAAATCCATCATATAATAAGCAAGTTCATGGATCCAGACCCGTATCTCTCATTTAAATGTTAATCTCTTTCGGTTCCTACACTAAGGCAAAATAGCTCTATCTCTCCTAATTGCCCAGCATGATATTGAAGCTTCTGTGCTTCGCGCCACTCTTGGAAGGCGATTTGGATGTCTTCGTCGGACTCAATAGTAACAAAGTCTCCATCTTCATCTCGATATCGAAGCCGCATAGTACCTCTCGCAATAGCATTGTTCGAAAACCTTCCAACTTTAGCATCAATGCGATCAATCAGTGATTGGTAAGTAATGTTGAATGCCACGACTAAGGTCACATAATTACCGTCGCAGTTTACTTTCACTTTGAGCTGCGTTGGCAACGGAACATCACCAGCCGGTGCGGATACTGCAGAATTGGAAAGGGGTATCCGATTGTCACCTGTTGACATTGGAATTTGAGTTGTGTTCGATCGGTTATATTGCACACCATTGGGGTATTGCAGCTGTTGCACCATTCGATCTCTTGGTCCACCTGGTGACTGCGAACTTGGCTTTGTCGGCAGCCCACCATTTGGAGAACTGTTTGCAGACCGTGGAATCCCAGCATCGTAAGCTGGGTGTAAGTGAGGTGGTATACCCGGGACAGCTGGGACTGGTCCGCTAGGCGGAGGTCCAGGTCGGCGCTGGCCGGGTTGTGCATTTATGTCAGGTGTACTGTACGAGCGACTTCGTTGTTGTGCCAGGCTAGCCTGGGTGCTCCCGGGGGCCATAGCTGGAAGAGAAGGCCTCTGAGCAGCGCGTCCATTCATCTGGTACTGATTAGTAGGGGTCGAAGAGTCTCTCGATGGTACACGTCCAATTGCAGGAGCTGTGTAGCGATTTGAGTCTTCCCAACTACCCTGAGGAGTTCCTTGGCGTGGAAACGGGAACATGGAAGATGTGGCACTCGTTCTCGAACCAAACGATGCAGGCGATTCAGCAACCGGAGAGAAGTACGACTCTCCTCCCCGTTGGGATGGGGAAGGCATTGCCCCCGATGCTAATTGAGTTTGGACACTCAGTGGTGGTGGGTTACCCAGCCCCATAGGAAATCGTGGGGGCGGCGCCCTTGCGATTCCAGCTAATGATTGCGTGCTTTCGCCAGTAGTTGATCTCGACCGGAGACTTGTACTAGATGCGTTTGTAGAGAAAGAGGAGCCCTGTTGCCCTTGGTAGAGACTCGCACGTCCAGTGCCGTACCCATCTTCCTCGTCCTCCTCCTCATCATCATCCTGTTGAGCATATGGATTTGTCATCATAGCAGTCTGGCCTTTCATCCAAGCGAACTCAGGTGGCACAGCATCCGGACTTGTAGCTGACAATAGTGAATTGGCATGTTCCTTTCGTTGGCCATCAACACCCATGTACCACTTCTTCATGGTCTCCTCATTGGAGAATCTTATTATAAAATTCTCAACTCCTGGGTCGCCTTTCCAAAAGATTTGGACTGTGTATGAACCTACGGCGATTAGACGTGATACTCTAAAATCAGGAAATATGATTACCTTGCTTTCCCAGAGACACAACCTCGGTAACATTGGCCATGAAAATGCGACCTTTCAACTGTAGTTTCCCGGTTTTATTGTCCTTGTGCCGCTTGTCCTTTTTGTCTTTCTTGTCTTTCTGCACTCCCATGAGTTTGTCTTTTGATTTACTCGATGCCTCAGTACAGCACAGTAAAATGCGTTCGAAAAGGTATATAGTATACTACTCGCAATTGGGCGCAAAGCCCATTTCGTCAGCATAATTTTGATGTAACAACTTCTTTCCAGTAATATGATTGATACACGTGGGGTGGAGAAAATCAATCCCGTTGATAGAGCCTGCGTCTAATCGCTCTCCATGCCATATTGACGCTGGTCATTGGGGATTAAGAGAAGTGACTAGGATGGTTGTTCGCTAAGGGGAAACTGCCTTTCTTTCTTAGAAATTAGAGTTTGGCCTTAATGAAAGCGCCTTGCGCTTTGCACTGACTGCAGCTCTGAAGAAGGTTCAAAGCAGAAGTAGAATCGATTAAAGCCGAATGGGGGCATACTTCTTTTTGTTGTTCGCTTTTACCCGTTACCACAGGGAAGTGGCCGTGGAGTAGTAGATCTCCAAAGTGATCAACCTTGTGGTTCTTCCAATCATCTACACGATCACAGAGGTCTCCTAAAGCCTCGTGCCTTAGCTCCCGATCTACGGCAGCATTTGCTTGCATGAGAACACGATTTGAAGCTTCGATACCATCATTGAGATCCTTTTTAGTATCATCGTTGGCATCAGTTTTATCACGCAAATCCTGCTTGGAGTCAGCACGGCAAAATGGACTAGGTAGGCCAGGGCTCAAACCTTGAGTAGTAGTGGATATTTGACCAGACGTTGCATAGGTTTGAGTAGAAACCCATCTAAAGTATTGAAGTCAACAACAACAGGATGATCAGCTTGCGAGATTTTGTCAAACTCTTTTTTGGCTATAGCGGCCGCTTTACGTTGATTCGCTATGAAAGGCTGGTAGATACCAAAAGCCTCTTCGTAGTTGGCGAAGGGTAGACCCCACTGCTGTTGTTCTTGTGGCTGTTCGTTGGTGGTCTCAATTTTGATAAGGAACCTTCGTTGGAAGTCCAAGATGGCGTTAATATTGAGGAAAATGGCATGTACCACGTCTCCGGGGATAACTCCCTTTTGCTCTATCTTCTTTTTCAATTCGTGGAGGTTTTCAAGATCTTGAACATATTTGCGCTCGGTATCTACTAGTTCCCGCACAACATGATCTCGATAACTCATCTTAGAACCAGGCATGTTCGCCATAGCTTCCGAATTTTCTGGAGTGGAATCCTTGAGAAACCCACGACTGTGGGCGACATCGAGGACAATATTTATGACTTGAGTGACCTAAAGGTAATCGGTAAGCAAGGGGCCAATACCGAGATATACTAAACGCCTAGCATGCGCATAATGTACAGAGTTGTGAGAAAATACTATGAGTATATACCTTTACAAAACCCGTCGTATCATCCCCAAAGAGGTCTGATAGAGTAAAGCATTCGCCGGGTGGTAGCTTTAAATCTTGTAGGCATGCTTGAACAAACTTGAAAGCAGCAACCTTTGGTCTCCTATCAGGCTTTAAGTTCTCGTCGATTTGTAACGGATCCGAAGGTTTGATAGCACTATATATGGTCAAAAGAGGTGTCCCCTTCCGCAAGCACCTCCACAAGGACGAGACAGGATCCATATCTTCCCCCTCATCTTCATCATCCGAATCGTGTAGATGGGCATCGAACCCCGGAACCAGTGCCAGCCTTTGTCTTAGGTTCACGCAGATTTGGTATAAAGACCTCGAAGCATCGGCCCTTTGGTTGATAATATTGTTGGTAGCCTGGACTGGGCCATTGTTTGGTACTAAGGTTGTTGAGCTTGTCATGGAGGAGAGCGAAGTCGAGGAGGAGGATGCATAGGCGGTCGTGCCAGATAGCTGCGAAGACCTTGAGGCATGGCTCATGGTCTGACTCAGACCCAGGTGATGAGATCTCCCCGGTGGGTTGTTTGAGTAAACTGGCGCTGTTTGGGTTCTTTGAAGCAGTCGCTCAGTAGCCATAACCTTTTGAAGGCACGCCGCCGGTTAACATCAACAACAAAGAAAAGAGAAGGAGCGAAAAGTTCCTCCTTCGAAATTCAAGCTGATCTTTCGAACCGTGTGAGCGTGGTGATCGAGTAGACTGCTAAGGAAAAGGGAATAGGGAGGCGGGGGAAAGCTGTTTGCCCAAATGCGTCGTCTCGTCTTGTCTCGTCTGCTTGGTGGGCGGCTTCTGTCTCAGGAGTCCAAGTCAAGCCCAAGTCAGCGGCTCCAAGCAATCTCTAATCACATCCCTCATTCCGATAGGCTCTCACCGCCCCCCCATTTTAGATGATATCGTGTTTCCAAAAGACGATATTCTTAGAGTACTGTAAAATTGTAAGGACACACGATGCTTTGGGAGATGTTATTAAATTACATGCTCAAATCCACAAACTAAGCTTGAAGATCTAGATCGGTTCGGAGCGTTGCAATTAATTCGATGATCAAGTCTATAAATTGGACGGAAGGTCTGTTACAGAATGATCGGCCGCACCGGCAGAATCTAGTTTGCTGCCTGGTCCAGTCAACACACGCGGTGAGGCTGGATCAACAACTTCAATACATTCGACCGCTCTGCTGGAGCTGGAGAAAAGACAGCGATATCCTTACGCCATAAGTATACAACTAATAACACTACTAAGAACATAATACACCATCAGGCCGTCCCTTAATACATGTGCGCATTTCCTGCAGGAATCAGGCCTGATCACGTCACCGTCACATAAACAAACCTTATACCGGTTGTGAACTACGCATTACCAGTAAACCAAGGCAGCTGCCCAGGCAAGTCCCATTGCATTTGTAAGGAGCTTCCAAACAAAAAATACAACAATACACACGGGCAGAGCTGCAACATCAGTATGGCCTCCTATGAACAACCGTTACAAGATGAAGGATATAGCGAGGATCCGATGACCGTGGGCACTGTCAGCGGTGTTTCTGCATCTGCGAATCTGCCTGCGTGGATTGCTGATATGTCAGTGGCTCAACGTGCTGGTAAGAATAGGTCGACACCCCAGAAAAGAGCCATCTCTAATGTGTGAGACAGAGCTTGCGGTAGGTATCATCAATAATCTCCCAACATCTGAGGTCTGCGAGATAGTGCGCCGCCTGCGCCCTCGACTTTATATTGACTTCATTCAATATCTTCCCGAAGAAGTCTGTCTGAATATCCTGCGGTTCCTCGATCCGGTATCCTTGATCAACACGGTACAGGCCTCTCGTAAATGGATGCAACTGGCGTTAGATCGACAACTATGGGAACAGTTGTATCTATTGGAGGGTTTCCGGGTGATTCGCCCCGAGATCTCCAAGTTTGAGGAGTCTATAAACGTCGAACGATCTAGATCCAGTGAGGATGACTATCAGCATCAGCCAAACAAGAGGAGGGCAACACCACAGCGGCTGCTCCAAAGTTTTGGTACAAACAGTGACTCTGGCGACCTCGAGATGATAGACGCCGATACGGGTACAATTAAGCAGGAATCTTTATTCGGACACCCACGCCACGGCAAATCGGACATTGATGAAAATATGGCAGATGCGCCGTCATCTCCCATCCGTAGCACAATATCGGCGAATTACATACCTCAACCAGTGAGACTTCCGTTAGAGAGCAATGCCAAAAACAGACGACTTTCCGCAGCCGCAGCTCTTCCTAAAAACCCGCCTCCCGTAGCCAATGTTTTCTCTCTCACTACTACCGATCCAGATGGGAAAAAAAGGCTAAACTGGCAATACTTATATTCACAGAGGCGGCGGCTAGAGGCTAACTGGGAGGCGGAAAGGTATACAAACTTCCAACTTCCACACCCAAGTCATCCCGAAGAAGCTCATGACGAATGCATTTACACAATCCAATTCTCTGGTAAATACTTAGTAAGTGGAAGTCGAGATAAAAGTCTTCGCATATGGAATCTCGATACTAGGCGGCTTGTTCGTTTACCGCTCTGTGGTCATACCGGCTCTGTCCTGTGTCTTCAATTCGATGCCGATCCAGATGAGGATTTGATTGTTTCAGGCAGCAGTGATGCTACTGTAGTTTTATGGAAATTCTCAACAGGACAGATTATCCAACGATTGCGAAAGGCTCACCGAGAATCCGTTTTGAATGTCAGGTTTGATAAGCGAGTCCTGGTTACCTGCTCCAAAGATAAAACAATCAAGATATTCAATCGCCGACCTATGAACCATGGAGACTTAGGCTATCCAGGTGTCCCCGGTGCAGTACATCCTGTTCCAACATATCTTAATAACTATGGGTTCAACCCTGCGCCAAATGCCGGGTTACCTACCAAGCCAGCCTACTCGTTGATTGGATGTTTGGAGGGTCATAATGCGGCAGTCAATGCAGTCCAGATTTATGGCAGCGAGGTGGTGTCGGCTTCTGGAGACCGTACTGTAAAGATCTGGAATTGGCCTGAGCAGACTCTTACACGAACACTCATCGGACACACTAAGGGTATTGCTTGTGTCCAGTATGATGGTCGCAGGATTGTCAGTGGAAGCAGTGACGACGAGGTAAAGGTTTTCGACAAAGCAACTGGCCTTGAGGTTGCTAGTCTTCGAGCTCATACAAACCTTGTACGCACTGTACAAGCAGGCTTCGGAGACCTTCCATATAGTGAAGAAGAAGACAAAGAAACTGCACGTAATATTGACTTGGAATACTTCAAGGCCGTTGATTCGGGGGCAATAAGCAGGACAGCTCTCTCACAACGAGGCCGGCCTCGAAATGCGGGCTCGAGGAAGCCAGAAGACATTACAGCATACGGTGCCAAGCTGCCTCCTGGGGGTGGTGGCGGAAAATTTGGTAGAATCGTTTCCGGATCTTACGACGAGACAATTATCATCTGGAGAAGAGACAAAGAAGGAGTGTGGAGACCTCTACATACCCTAAGACACGAAGAGGCTGCTAGAGTTGCCTCTAGATTAGACCGACCCACGCAGAGCTCAGCGACACCAATTAGCCAGCCTCAACCAGCGACGTCTCAAGTTTCACAAGTCTCTGCCCCAGCTCCAACTCCAGCTCCTCAATCAGCTCCTGCGGTCACTTCGACTCTCGTGGTTAATGCACCGACTACTCCTTTCGCCCCAGGTAGCAATGAATGGTACTGGCATTTGATCAACTTGACTGTCTCACAAGGACCTATGGCTTTAAGAAATGCACTGCAACAGCATCCCAAAATTCTCAGGCACCACGTGAGATTAAGACATGCCATATTCACTCTGCCTGAAGCAAGTCGGCAAGCCATGTACAATGAGATAACGAACGCCATCGACGCTCAGCAACATCTAGATGGCAACGTTTCCTCTGTTCATGCAGGTCATTGGAACAACCAACCTGCATCATCAACGCAAGTGCCAGTTCCGGCGATAGGCTCTACTGCGAATCCTCCGCCGCCAACACAGATATTAGTCCAAACTGCGATTACGCAGAGTCCAGCAGCTCAAACACCATCTCAACCTGCGTCTGCGAACCCATCTATCCTTCCGCCAGCACTAGCGACAGCAATTGCCCCTGCCCCTGCACCTGCACCTGCCCATGTTGCCGCTCCCCATCACCATAACCATCTCCCTGATCGCGTTTTCAAACTACAATTTGACGCTCGACGAGTTATTTGCTGCAGCCAGACCACAGTAATTGTGGGATGGGATTTCGCTAATAACGATGAACAAATCATTGAAGCCAGCAGGTTCTTTGCCCCAATCGAATGACCTAAGAAATAGGCATTTGTCTCAGGAACCAGGCCAGTTTAGGCTTTGTAAAATATGAACGACATATCTGTATATTTGGATGATGTTGAGTAATGCTTAGGAAGTCTTTGATATTGGAATTGGCTGCCTATCTTCTTTAGGATTCTGTATTAGGATGGAGTTTTAACGACGATTATGATAACAACCTAAATAGTGTGAATACAATGAGCAATGATAGAACATCTATATAGTTTGATGCTTTCCTTCTCGCGTATTCTCAATCTCGCAGTAGGTTTAACTGTTAAAGAAGCTGTCATTCTTACGTCGTGCCTTGTTAATGTCAAACATCCTTTACAAGATCCTACAACATATGTCTATAACATCAAACTAAAAATAATAAAAATAAAAGATTTTTAGATCGATGTCAAGTAGATCTACTGAACATCACGTCTATCATTCAAGGGGGGACACTTACCCTGGCAGGCCTGGACTGAGGTGGCCCACTTTTGATCCCATTCTAGTGTATGTGTAAGGCTGTGCCGTACCAAGAACACGAACCCAATAATAAGTTTGCGCATAAAGTCTTCTGTCTTGCATCACCATTGCTTTCATTCCACATTTATAGCTACACTACTCTCCTCGGTCAAGTAGTATCTACGAAGACGCTATCTTACCTGGAAATGGTCTGAAGCACATACAGCCTATCTTGTCAAGATGATCTTCCCACGTCGGTGGTTCATCTCAACTACTCTCGCAGGCGTCGCTTTCATTCTATTCACAGGACTTTTACTCCGAAATGGCGTCGACCATGCTACAGAGCAGATTCAGGACATATCAAACGACATCAAAGACACCGCTCAAGACCTAAAAGACAAAATACTACCTCCTCCAACAGGCCCAAGGTACAAGCCAAAAAAGCCTCTTAAAGCTCTTCCAATTGTAGACAACTTTCCTCTGGCTTTAGCAGCTCATTCCGCATCTGAACTGCCTCCAATTCCGGTCTGGAGTCGACCTCCCAATCCCCACGTCGCAGAGAAGACGCCCCTTTTTATCGGCTTTACGAGAAACTGGAGGTTGCTTCAACAAGTCGTGGTTTCTTACATTACATCTGGTTGGCCACCTGAGGATATATATGTTGTGGAAAATACTGGAGTTTTGGATGCGAACAAACTTGGACAGCTCTCTCTGCAGAATCCGTTTTTCTTGAACCACACACGATTGGAAATGCTCGGCGTTAATATTTTGATCACACCAACGCTTTTTACATTTGCTCAATTGCAAAACTTTTACTTGTGGACTTCGACAGTCGAGAAATGGACATATTACTTTTGGTCGCACATGGATGTCGTTGCTGTTCCGTTTGAGAATAATTACCCAAAGGACCATCCCGATGTTGACATCACATCTAAGACTCTCAAATTCGATGATTTTAAATCGGTTTACAATCATTGCGTCGACGCCTTGCGTGAGGTTCTAGCGACCCCAGATTTACGTTGGGCAATGCGATTTTTCTCCTACGATCGACTTGCGTTAGTGAACGTTTCATCTTTCCGGGAAATTGGAGGCTGGGACACCATGATCCCTTTTTACATGACGGATTGTGACATGCATGCTCGTTTGGAAATGGCAAAGTTTGATATACAAGACAGGCCCGCCGGATTGGTATATGATGTCGCGAGCTCTCTCGACGATTTGATTGTACTCTACCGAAAGAAATCAGGACCGGACGGAGTTGCAATAAAACAGGCCAGCTTCGTGGACCCAAACGTGCAAGAGGCCGAACTAGCAGCTAAAGCAGCAGCTGATAGTCTGCTGGAGAAATCCGGTAAAAAGAAGCCTGAGGAAGCTCCAAAGATACGCAAACGCGTTGATGCAGCAAACTCCAGCACCAAAGCCTTCGAAGAAGCTGTCAAGGCTGGAACTCGCCCGGCGCCCGCAAGTAACTGGGAAGAAGATACTATTAAGTCACCCAATTTCGATGTTCTGGAGCGTACGCTAGATACCATGCAAAATTCCAAGAACAGCGGCGAAAGAAACAAGTGGCAGTCAAGACAGGGAGGAGGGGTAGGAGAGCCCTTTTATAGGGATAGCGAAGGCTTTGAGACAGCTATTCAGATGACAATTGCACACGGCCGCAACATATTTAGCGAGAAGTGGGGACATCGGGATTGTGATATTGTGGCTAAAGGATATAGACCTGAGGATGCATGGAGGGTTGATCATGACTGGTAGGTGCTACGAAACGGAATGGAAGATATTGAGAATTCTTGTATAATTCAGGTTTGGATGGTAAGATACTTGAAAGGTCAGAAACAGGGGACGATTACGACAAGTGCGTTGAAGCATTCGGACAAATGGGTTCCAGGCGTTAGTCATTGGTTAAACCAGTTATATGTAATCATTAGACAGTAATTCAAAGGGTCAGCTGCGATTCTATTTACACAAGTTTGGACTTATCTGTCCTTATTTGTCCTTCTCACTCAAATCGTGTCCACACACGTCAGACCCATTTCCCTAACCAGTGTTGCCTATATTCTCAAGACGTGAATCACTTTGGAACGATGCATCATGCCTCTAGCCACGCGTATCAAGGCTTTATCTTACTGACAAACGATGAATTCGTCAATTTCTGGCGCATTGAATAACAGGCATTGGTTGCGCCGTATCTTTCTCTTGATTGCGCGGACTGCTTCGCCATTCTTGTGTGGCTTAGTTACCTAAAGTAGGTAGCCACGAGTGGAAGCTGCAATGTATATAAATGCTGAAGAAATAATGATCTCTAAGTCGGACTTACACAGATCAATTAGTAGCACCTTGTTCTCTATTGTCAACAGCTAGTCTTCCTGTTTGGTTTAACTCATCGCGAATACAATATACCACCCACGATCTCCAAGCTCTGCACCTCCTACAAATTTTCCAATTCTCAAACACTTTCCAACCTCCCACACGCTATTCCACTTCCCATACGGCGGTTTCCAAAATGGGTCTCATCAAAGCAGCGGTTTTAATCGGTGCTGGTAGCTACGCGTTCAAGAAATTCACCAAGTAAAAATCCCCCTCCCCCCAATCCTATCCATCACTACATCCAGACACTAACACCACCAAGATCTAGGGAAGATAAACATGTGAACACAGGAACCTGTCACCGTCATCATAGTAATGGATCTACTTCTCATGAAGGAAGAAGATCAATCGAGATCGATACGGAACGGAGGGATAGTTCGCAGGCCGCGGAAGGAAAACTTCTTGAAAACTTGCAACAGGGCCAAGGAGGAGGGATGGTGAGAAATGAAAAGGTATTCTGAGAGGGCAAAGTCCAGAGAGCATGGGAGTGTTGGGGAGGATGATGATGTAAGATATGAATTGGGTTGGTGGCGTTTGAGCTGATGGTATACTACTTTTTCACTCACATTAGTCGACGGGTTTTGAATGAGTTAGGATTCTGAAGAGTGGAAAGGAGTCGAGGACTTAGAATGTATCATATTGTACCGATCTCAAATACAATATAATCTAGATAAACATACCAAACTAGCTGCCATGGTTTTTACGATATGATTTTAATGCACTCTTTCTTGGTGCTGTATTCATGCCTCCGTTCACCAAATTTAGAAACCCCAGTGTTCAAAATCCGTACCCGGCTTGAAATCTGCGTGGCCCTTGAGTGTGTATCACTTGTTAAGCACAACAGCGGATCTTTAAGATTCTCAATTACAAAGTTTCTGAACTTCTTTAGAGATGTGATGGTTTGACCGGCAACCTGTCTCTTCCAACTCTGCGCTCTTCGAGCAGGGGATCGTTCAGAAATGTTGCTACATCAAGCTACTTGAAGAACATGTAGCAGAGCAGCACTCTTGAAGTAAGAGGAACTCCAAGTGAAGCGTTTGGCTCTTCTTAATCTCCCGACTTAACGGCTGCACCAACAGCAAATCTAGCACAATCTATCCCTGTGAGCCAGATAATATAACAGTCATAAAACAAGACAGATCATAATTCGATATCACAACTCCGTCCGCTATTAAAGCTGCTAAATCAAATATAGCACTTCACAGTTTGCCGCCTTAGGGGACTCTTTTCATCTTGACCACATAAAAGGTTTATGAAAGATGAAGCAAATATCAGAAATCTAGTATATCTTATAGGATTAGCAACTTATCTAGCACGATGATTTCTAAGTGACTAAGTCCTAAAAGGCTGCAGAAATGGTGCGATGAGATACAAGTCACTTATGTGAAATAGTATACGCCTAGTAAGCTTAGTGAACAAAGACAGAACGGGCCAGTAGCCCACAGCAACCATTGAACGAGACTGATGAATTGGACTGATAACCTATATATCACCTGGATCCTTTCGCTCTTGAACATCTCGTTCGTGAAGCTATCGAGGTACCGAGTGAGAAGCTTTGTACACCGGTGGGTGTTACGTACTAATATCAGCAATAATGCTCAGCCAATTCTTAGGGACAGATGTTCAAGCTCAGCAAGTCTTGAGATGGCTCGGAGACGTGATATACGTGCTTCCTGCGCTCATATTAGCATGTATAGTAAAGTAAGATATAGAAACCACTCAATATGGCTACAGTCAAGCCATAACCCTCGACGAAATAAGAAGGGTGGAGGACTAAAACCAGAAGGCACACACTGTCAGATGGTTAAATCTATAGACGACATGTGCAAGAACTTGAGTGTCCTTCTTCTCGGCGAATACAAATAGCAGGCGGGGGTCTGTTTTCGTTAAGATATCCGATATGCATCGCTTCTCTATACTGACTTCTGCAACCACTGGGTGTTTTCTTACGAAAATAGAATTCAAGAAAAGTATGCTGTGTTATGTACCTTTTCAGGGCAGAAGAAAATATCCTCCATGACAGCCATCCAAGGAAGGTATTTTATAGAGATTGCTTTCTTGGTGGCGGAAACCACAAATTTGCAAATTTGTCTTGCCCGATGATTCAAGCTCAGATGTATACTTACCAATTGCATGCTCTACTCTATCTAAGATGGACCAAGTACTTGACAATAGCTGACAAGAGCTGAGCATGTACAAACTCGTCTCATGTTACAATAAACAGGAGATATCCCAACCTGGCTGCTCTGTTCATCCGGTGTCACAGATGACGATACGTTAGACAAACTTCACTTATAGAGAGGAAGTGTGCTTCTGTACCATGGAACTTTGACAGAGGCTTTACAGATACTTGCTCGAGCTGGGTATTATGAAAAACAGCTGACAACCTACACAAGCAGAAGAGCACAGCCAACTCGATCTTCTAGACCGAGGAATCACAAATGCCCCTTTCCTACACTGGGGAGATTTCCGGCTCGCAAGGAACAGTCTCACGTCCCGCGAGGACAGCGATCATCTCCACGAAGGTCATGAGCAGTCGAGGATAAGATGACGAGAGCAACTGCAGTCGCTGCCTTCCCTGTTTAGCAAAGAGCAATTGATCCCGCTCAGGTACATGGCTGGCAGCGTTCAGCATGCAGGAAGACGTCAGTATCAGTAAGTGCAAAGCGGCCTCGAGACTTTTCGAGCGTTGATCCCACTTCTACAGGCGCGGGTTCTCTCATGGGAGTTTGGGATTTTTTGTATCTTGAACGCTTCTTTCCACGCTTACGGTAGCAACACACCCTATGTTATGCAAGGGACGGGCAAGAAGGGTTTCTGCGTGCAAAATCCCCGCAGGCTAGAAGAAAAGAAGAGACGATGATGGATGGGTTGATCATAGCGGCAGGTTCCAAAGAGAGACATGATTTACAGTCGATGAGCATTGCACTAGGTGGCCCATGGTTATTATTGGCAGTTACGATTACTGCTACTGTGGTGTGGCAGTTTGGGGTGAGAGCATCATATGCACCCAGGCCAGCAGCTCTGATCTTCCAACTCAAGCGGATTCTCATGCAGAACCAAACACCATTATCTCAGGGCTGCATGTCAAAACACATGGTTGGATCTACATGATCTCCGGTTGGTAATTGAGGAGGTCATGATATGACACACCACAACAGGCCCATGGTAAATATACTTTGCTAGAGTGCGCCACGCTGCCGACGCCAGAAACTCCTGAACGCTTCTAGCTTGGAACAAGGGCGAGCTAGGCGGATGCAGAGTTGTTTTTATTTTTAGGAAGTGGTTCGGCATTTCTTAAAAATACGTCTTTTCGGTGGCGGCGTGGCGTACACGTCCAAAAGTCGCCCGTCGGTCACATGGGAGACGGACGGCCTGGAAGAGGAAGTCTACCACGGGGCCTTTTTGTGATCTCTTTAATGATAGTAATCTAGCTATGCCTGATTTGATAACTTCTCTAACGAAATCCAACTAAGCCTATTCGCTGATCTGCTCTTCCGGAAATGCGCTTTGGATGAAGTCATTTTATATGTTGTGAGAGGTACGTATCCGGTTTGTAGTAGTAGCAAAGGCGTGGTAGATTTCTCCTAATGAAACCCGCTTTCCACCTAGCTTGAAAGCATGTTTCTTCCTTCCAAAGATAAGAGCCATCTGGCACCACTCTGTCGGCACCGCATTGGATCCTCCTTGGTGTGGAGTCGGCTCTTGCAACTTGATTGCGAATCTCGTGTCCGAGACCATATGGTGCCAGTCCAGCACGCCCGCCAAGTTATCAAGACGTCGAAACTCGGCGAGTTAGCGCGGGTTGTCACCGCAATAGGGACGAAAGGGCATCACGACAAATCGCAGGCGGAGCGTAGGAGCTTGCCCCGATGCTAGAGACTGTAGTGGGCTCGCGGGACGGTCGAGAGACGGCGAGGAGTTGGTAGTTGGTAGTTGGTAGTTGGTAGCTGGTACCCGTCCACAACCCTTCTTCCCCTGGGAGCCATGTGGTCCCTCTTGGGGGCGGCTTTCCAGGGGCGATGATCAACAATCCATGCTGGATACTTAGCTTTAGTGAGCTGTCAAACAAGGCACGACGCGGCAAGACATCTCCGGGGTATGTGGGCTTGACCCGTTCAGAGACTCCGCTTAAAAAAGGGGCATGGCAATGTTTAAGCGATATCTTCTTCCACGTTTACACTAGCTTGTGGTAGCGGCTCGTTGTGTTCAGCTTGCGTCGCGTTAGGTTAGCCGACCGCTGCTGTCGTCTTCTGGGTAAGGAAATGGTAAGGCATTGTTTCATGAAGGAGTGCGGGCTATCAGGTCTGGGCAATGTTTTGGTGCCGGTATAGACAGGTGATTATGTAAATGATTCATCAAAGCTGTGGGAACTATTATGATCCTGTGAACACGGCACGGAGCTGAATGAGAAATACGAAATGCGAGTCCGAAGATATACTGATTATTCTGGTTCTTTGCTACCAATACAAACTCCTCCCGGTTTGGAACCACTGGCTAATCATACACGTCCTCCGGATCCTGTTCCGGACACCTCGCCGACAGATAAGATTTCAAATCAACCTCCACCGCGCGCCGCCGAATGCATATACAAGATAAGAGATGAATGCTTTCGTCGATCATATCGTTCATGACTTCCATGAAAACCGATCCCATCTTCTGTGTAAGTGCTCAAACACCAATAATTACAACAGCAATTACACCCACTCAGCGTGGGTATGTCCGTATATTAACAAAGAAAAACCCGATATTTGCAAGAAAGAAATAGATGTGTGCTAAACCGCCGCTCACTAGCAACTTTGAAGAAAGAAAAAGATCGCTGGTCTAGTGTTTCTTGTGACCGTGCGCCACACAATTTGGAGGGCGGAAGAATTATAGATTGTGTTCGTAGGATCGTTAGAGAGGCCGTTAGGGTATGGCGTTGAACAATGTGGTGATAGTGTAGAGCTCGTGTTATCGTAAAAAAAGTAAATGCAATAAATCGCAGAGGTACCGCAATCAAGGGTATATGCGGTGAATCTCTCTCAGGTACCCGAAACTTTGCTAGGTACTATGGTAGTGCTGTTTTTCCTTTGGGGTATCAAGCTGCGCGCAACTTAATGATACAATTGCAAAAGTTGACGTAAAAAAATTATGTTCGGAAGAGGTTGAGTAAATATAAACATCATTAAAGGTTTTCGATACGAGCGCTGGGTAGTTGTAGCGATGGGTCATCGTATGTCTCCAGCTTTACCCCCCATGGATCTTGGAAAACGACATGCGCTTGCTGATATGGGGCGATGTGGCTGACCACCTCAACAGGTGACTGATAGCTAACGCTATCATACCATTGACCGTGGTGTGGTGCTGGTTGATGGTATTGCTCCTGAACGTGAGTGACGATTTGCGGTACTGGAATTGGCATCTGTTGTGCTTGGCCCATATGTTGTGGTAACTGTTGGTGATACTGAACCATTGGCTGTTGCTCAACCGGAGATGCATTTTGCAGCGAATATGTAGAATTTTGTACTGCCTGATGAGTATAGTAAGGGTCCTGTGAGACCGGACTGGCTCTGGAAGCTGAAGAGTAGCTGCTTGGACTGCTTTGAAGCATTTCTTGCGATGGTTGATGTCGAGGCAGATGGTATGTCTGAAGAGGTGGTGGGTTGGTGTGAAGAGTTGCTACGCCTGGGTTGTTCTGTTCCGGAACGTAGTAAGAAGCATGGGCAGGAAGGCTTGGAGCACGTTGCACCATTTGGTTTGGGTGACCGTGCTCTGGTATGGACGGATGGAAGGAGTGCGAAACACTGTTTCTTTGGCTGTAGTTTTGCTGAGCCGAGTAGCCATTAATGTTCTGCTGTCCGAAGTCTGCGAACGAATGTGCTCGGTGCATTTGATGCCCACTTGATATCACGGGATGGGTTGGAACCGTGATGCCTTGTGGCCAATGTACTTGATTGGAGTGCTGTGGAGTCGCAGGCGACTCTCCAGAGTCAGAATCAGACGAATCGCCATCATCAAGCTCCGAGGAATGTAAACCTCGCTGGTGGGTTTTGCGTTGATGTTTAACCATGGTGGTTTTGCGGCAAAAACTAAACAAAATTAGCCGGAAGGCACAGCTTACGAGTGAAGACGACAAACCTCTTTAGACAACCATCATGCGCACATTTGTACGGCCGTTTGCCTGTGTGGATACGACGATGGCGAGCAAGACTTGAAGACTAGACGAGCGTTAGAAGGAGGTCCCCGTCAAGATCAAAAGGGCAGTTCTCACGTCAGAAAAGCGTTTCCCACAACCGATGTGTAGGCATTGATGTGGCTTCTCGCCCGTGTGAGTTCGGATGTGGACAGTTAAGGCGCTTCTTTGAATGAAGCTTTTACCACAGCCAGGTGTCATACAAGAGTATGGGCGCTCATTTGTATGAATTCGATAATGTCTCTGTAAATCTGATTTGCGGTTGAAGCTCTGGAGTACAGGTTAGCGACGTGGTCTGTAGCTTGCACTTTTCCAAGATTTCCATGGTGTATATCTACCTTGTTGCAAGTTTTCCAGTCACACTGAAATGGTCGCGCATTGGGTTCATTTTCCACGAGTTCCATGACGTCCATCCTTATTCTTGCTACAATTGTATGGATTTCAACCCAACAAAAACCCGACTACCCTGCTTATGCGAGGGGTCTTTTCAACAGCGGCGGCGTAGCAGTGCGCTGGGGTTTACTGGTCGTCCTGAATGCTGGGACCGTCCAATTTCCTACGCTAACAGAAGGGCAATATGAAAGCAATTGCGGCGCACTCGGTTCTTGGGTACGTCGTTCTGAGTAGGGCGTCCAGCGCAGTAGCTGTTCAATCAAGATCGAGAGAGAAGTAAATGTGTAGAGTGTTTTTTTTGGAGGGGATCCAGGAGATCAGTTGTATGGAGTGGATATGGTTGGAGCAGTCGCCTACGGATGGCTTGGGCGTTTCACTGGTAATCAGATATTGTTGTTTCTTTTTGGGTAGCAGCTATTGTAGACACCAGTTTTAGATATACAGAAAGTGTTCCTGGAGCTGATCGAGTCGGTGGGCGTGAGCGAGCGAAGTACCGGTCCCAGTTGTGTGTAGGTGTGTTGATAACAGGCAGTGGAGGGTGGTAGAGTATGGGCAACGGGGCAATGGGTAATGGGTAATGTGTAATGGGGGAAGCTTCAAGACAGGACGAAGTGAAGCAAGAATTGAAAAGGACAATGGTTCCTAGAGAGAGGATGAACTGTTTTGGTCGGTAGTAGCTCTGCTGCTATATGAAGTGAAGAGGAAGATGAACCAGGGATTAGTTCATAAGAGATGCTATATGTGAGAGTTTTCGAGGGTTCCGGAGGATTGGTGGAGTCTGTGTCTGAGAGTTCTGTAAATAATAAGTGGAGCGCAGCTACAATTCCACATCTGGACTCGCCCATCAGGTACGCAGCCCAAGCCGTACCAAGCCGTCCCCCGCAGGGAACCCTCGTCAGTGTAGTCCGCAGGGGAATCGCAACTGTGAAGCTGGGACTCGAATGAGGCATAGTCAAACACAGAAACTCGCCGTCCACGCTAGGCCGAAAAGGGGTGTGCCCTGCCTGGGGGGGGGGAGAAGTAGCATATTAGCCGTTCACCATGCAAGGTTGGCACCGCGCTAGCTTATAGCTAGCTTATGGCTAGCTTTATGCTTTCGCTACTGATTATTCACACCAGACGCTAAGCTGCCATTGATGCGCTAGTGAGCCAGCTAGTGCTAGTCGAGACGGGCGACAGGGGTGGAAAAGAGGGGAGGTTCCACCTGTCTGGAGGTTGGAGGTGGGGCCTGACAGGGACTGGGATAGGGGCAGTCAGTTCACTAGGGCTAGCAACCAGGACCGGGGGAGGGGGGTTGTTGATGACTAGGGGATAGTTTGTAGGCAGGATGGATGAGGAGAGGAGCAAGCAAGCAAGAAGTCAAGCAAACAAGCAGTCAATGACCAGCACTCAATAGGCAACATGGGCAACACCAGCATCAGTACCAGCACCAGCAGTCACCCAGGCAGTCACCAGCTTAAGCCAGGACTAGGTATGGCTTACCATGCCATGCCATGCCATAGCCAGCCAGCTCGTGCAGGGCCCGGTACAAGACAGGATAGTACAGGACAGGACAGGACAGTACATACAGTACATACAGTATGGTACTACAATACGGTACAGTATGTATGATAGGTATGCTATGCTCTGGTCAATTCCACTGAGCATATGCTGCCCCCCTTGGGCGAATCATGAATTAACCATAGAATCCACACCCAGCATAACCATCATGACCGAGAGAACAAAACAACTTCGGCTAACCACTACCATCACCGTACCCTGTAACCACCACCAGCAGAGGGGTCATCGGTCAGTAGAAGAGCGGATGCGTGGAGGAAGAGGAGGAGGTTGGACTGGTGCCACTGCGGCCTGCCCACCCGCCTCATATCAACTCCAAGCAATGACCATCTGTGAAATGAGCAACGCAATTTCGACACCGGGAGCGATGCGTACTGCTTCTAGCGCTATCGGGACTGGAGAACAGTATTGTAGTCATCAAAATCATCATCGTAGCTGCTAGCGAGCGGAGAGCTGTCAGAAGAGAGCGCGAGCTTGGAGCACGGCATTTAGTTTGGTACCGACTCCCGTGTCCCGTGTAGCGAGAATCATCAATTTCGTCTATAGCTCAACGAGAGATATACCTATATTACGGAAGACCTAGCAGTTATCATGTAGCTTCGAGCGACGGTCTCCGCGGTCGGCGTTTTCCCAATAAAGTCACGATAACCTCTCGTGGACCGAGAAAAAAACCACCTATTGCCCGGGCCAGTAAGTAGCCCACGGAGCTTCTGCCTCTGCTGAACAATCCCATCGTGTGGTCGCAGCACATGTGCGGCTCGCGATATTCTGTACCTGTTACCTGCTATCAAGTCATCTTCACAATAGTGGCGGACTGAAACCCAAGCGTCCTCTGTACTCGACTTCCAAGTCTCAGGACCCTCTCCTCATTTACAACGACACGCACAGCGGGGTAGCTCGCGCGGAATCATCACAGACTAGTCGCACGTATGGCGGGACTGTGGAAGGACTGTAGTTCGAGGCAACCCTTTCTGGGCCAAGTGCTGAGCAGGCCTTTCCGTACCCTCGAGGATCTGCTCGAGAGACGACCACCACCTGGGGATTGCTAACCGTAGCATGTTTTCACTTCTCAGGGGCCATGGCAACCCCCGTGTAGCACGTTATTCCTGGTGGTCGCATGGAAAACCTCCCGTATTCCTTGACTGAGCCCTGGATGGCGGACGTGGCTTTCGTGATTGCATGGTTCAAGTGGAATGACACTGCATCGGTGATGTTTCTGCTTGCAGGGCCAAAGTACCCTCCGGATCTCGCAACGGCACGTCTTCTTATTCCTACCATGTGTGGCTCAACTTCGACCTCTACAATTGTAGTAAGCTACGGCCAACGATATGAACATACGCCAACATGACACCCATCGTTCGTATACCTTTCCATAACGGTTTCGTGGAACGCACCGTTGGTTGGGAGAGCGTGTTCCAGTGCCAGTCCCCCGGGCCGCACCACAATGATTGTTGATTGTTCACCATCTAGACATTAGCATCTCGTTGACCACCTCCGACGAGACACCGCAGTAGGTAATCCTAACTGAATGCAAGAGAGCTCATCAAACATCTCGTCGGTGACTTTGGTCAGAAAAGGGGGACGACGATTTCAGAGACACTTGTTCGAGATCCTTCCTTGCCTTCTAGCCAACTCTTGGAACCCGAATTCATGCATCTCAGAAGATCAGCCCGACTCTGCCAGAATAGGCGTGTTCGAACGAAGAGGCGATATCATACAACACAACCCGTCTTGCTAACTGCTTTACAACTTGGCTATCGCTTAAATCCCTCACGCAAAGTCCCATTCCATCCACCCATCAAACGCCGCCAATTTGACCAAATAAATGCGTATGAGATTAGTGAAGGCCGTAGAAGCCCTCCTCGCAAGGCCGCGCCCAAATCCTTTAGCCCCACGTCCTACCGCAACAAACGTCCTGCAGGCGCAGCAGGAACTCATGCACCAACTATTCGCTTCACGACTAATGTCTACAGAAACGTGAGCAAAAAAGCATGTATTTCCTTGATCGCAAAACATCAACTGGGAAGCTATCTAAGAGGCGAGTACGCCAACCAGGGCAGGCTAGCACAACGCAACCGACGAATCGGTTCGATTCAATCTACCCCTGAACTCGGAAGCTCCCCAAGCGAGGTATGAAACAACATCTAGCATCTACAGGTACCTTAAGGTACACACCTAGAGTGTCTAGCGAGTGGGCCCTTGTGAATTCGAACTTAGGATATATGGACCACAAGCGAAGATCTAGTGTAAAATCTACCATACTTACACGAACATACATACCGCCATATAATTATTGAAGATGGAAGCTGAAAAGGATACAGATCAAGAGAACTCAGACACGAGCCGCGTAGATCAGCCGACGATAGGTTCAAAGCAGCTTCCTTATTTGCAAAAGCCTAATCCACAGCTCCAGGTTGTAACTGGCGTACTTGTTCCGGTGATTAGCTCCTATGATCTAGATCCACTGAGTTACATCAGCGTGTGCGGCCCCATATTGTGTCAAGAGTGCTTTGTCGACTCCTTCGCTTCCTGCTTAGCACATTGTTTGCCTCTTATCACCCTGAACACCGCAGAGACTGAAGTGCTGAAGATCTCTCGCGCCAAGTGGAGGTATTACGCCTGCCCTAGAATGCTTTGCTTTGCTCCATATATGTGCCTATCGCCTTTGGTTGTTGGCCGAATTACTAGACTCGGAGCTCTGGCGTATTCGCTTAGAATGACGACTGGAAAAGAAAGAAGGGTATGTAAGCAATGAACCTACCCAACCTTCTATTCGCACATCTACCGAAGTCCCGTCAGGGGTTACCTAGATACGGACGTACAGTAGTTTAGCTGCACAATTCGTCACAGACTTCATCAGACGGCGGTGAGACACTTGCCATCAACCCAGGAGAGCATCATTGTCACAACGCCTTCCTGCAAAGTGACAGGTACAATTGACGTTGGATGAGAGAAATGGGTTTGCGCAAACGCTCCTAGCGAGCTGCAGCCTGTTGTGCTTACACAGGCCAAAAAAGAACTCCCCGAACGTTCCTGCAGCAGCGCAAAAACTCTTTCAATAAGATAGGAATGGAATACCGTGGTCATTGTTGGCTTCCTGCACACAAACCTAATCTGCCGGTATTGCATGTCAGTGCTGAGCAGAAGATTTACAGCTACGGAACATAAGAACGTGGTCTCTAATTTGGGCGAATCGAGCCTACAAGATCTTCAATCCCGCCCTCTCTTCTGTCCCGTCCTTCTCTGCCTCGAGTCTACCTTGCTGTAGAGTAGCATTCTGAGAGAAACATCGATGGCGACGGCTTCGTAACCCTGAAACGGAATGGAAACGCTTATTACTCTGCAATTGGCATTTCCCTACCCGACATAAAATTGTTTGATTTAGTCCAAATGCTGGACCGCGTCTCGTCTATTTCCCATCTACAGGGTACCTCTCTCCTACGAGAGAAACCCCCATTACTCTTCGCTGCTCTTGCTTGACGAATTTTCGTGTGGTATACTCGTAAATTCCACCAAGATAGCCCTAAAGGCCCCATACGCAAATCTTGGTGTCTCGTTCTACTTAGCTTCGAGTTTCCAACCGCGATTTCTCGACATTCGCTTTAGGTCTTCATTTGATCTACTTTATGTCTGCCGCTGCCACATGGTCCCCTCTAATTTTGGTCATTTGAGTACCTTGCTGCTCGACTAAAGAGGCGATAGAGCACCTAGTTCCTCCAGCTGTGGCGTATTTCCACGGGCAGACTTACGACGTGGTATTGCCCTGCTATCACATATGGGATGATCCAAAACAATTCTTATATTGTAAGCCCTGTATTAATAACAGATCACTACTGGCCAACCTATACCACAGTTGACATTCAGTGGACGGACCAAGGGTTTGCAAGCTCATGAAGATCTGTTGACCGTCATTTGATAGACAATTTCTCAAACCAGGGTCAAACTGGACGCTATGCAACAGACATCCATCCAACATGTAGTATATGCACCTATTCATTTCACTGGCTCTGTCTTATCTAATAGATCTTGATCTGCTTTCTGTCTTGCCAGATCATTCGCAACGCAAGAGATGCCTCTCGCCCAAAGCTCTCAGCCTGAATACAGCTCCGTCGAGGGAAAACCGTGCTTATTGGCCATATAATTCATAGGCCTTACCCCACACTTTATTGAACGAGAATCAATAGCCCTAAGAAGTCGTCATTAATGGGTGGTGTTTTAAAAGACTGGTCAAGGGTAGACTCGAGTCTAGTTTCCTGCATATCTGATCTAAATGCAAGGAAAATGCGTCACATACAATGAGAACAGAAGTCATAACCTGAAACACTGCGGGGTGTATCTCATACTTGACTTATGACATTCCCAGATGGGAGATAACAAGCAGTTTCAGAGTTTACTTAGAAACTATCCTCGCCCGAACACACATGAAGCACGTTCCATCCACACTCAGGCCACTTAGCCTCGGTGTTAAGTCGTCTCCGAAAATTACTCCCATTAATCCTGGCTACGTCTGAGCGTACTGTCAGGTATGTACATTCATATATGTGCGCTCGGACACACTATACGACACTGCCGGCGTGGGGCTTCTACTCTGTCATGGGCATGTACTTACTGTACCTGTACATCGAGGGGTGGTACCTGTCTGAACATTGAAGTAACTCACGAGACGGGTCCGATTAGATTCAACCTTATTTAACGCTCTATCTTTTACGGAATCGCCGTGTTGACTATCATTGTCCGTGCCGCTACTCGGTTATTCACCAGAAAATAAAGGAGAGCACTCGCCTAATTCAGGGGTACAGCAATTGTATCTACATCAGCTGTGTAGACACAGGCAGTCTGACTTGGTGATGCAAGTGTCATTGAAACCGCGTGCTGGTACTCTAGATAACTTGCATATCTTTCAGGTTGTACTTCTTGCTGGCGCTCCTACATATGTTCTACCTGCATAACTGGTGCTGCTTGCAAGGGACAATATGCACCTGCATGCGCTGCAAAAGATCCTTGTAACAGAAACGCAACGGGTGACAGTCGCACTCTTCCGGCATATATGGCTGGGAGAAACTAATGAACAGTGTGTATGTCACACCACCTCGATGGCAACTAAGCGAGGAATTGTAAGTTTTTCGTTTTTTTTGACCTGGCAGGACTTGTTTTGGGATTTGGTAATGTTGGTTGTTAGTTTTCGCTAAAGCGCGTTCGCAGGAATGCTTCTTGGGGGTTTTTTCCAGTCCATGTAGCTCACTTCTTGCTTGGGATTAAGGAGGTAACATTAGGTGCAGAAAGTTCGCCTTGGTCAAGTACGGGCCTCAACATGATCTACGGCATCTCATGGAAAAATGTTTTCAAAAAAATCCATTGTATCTGGTGTGGTAGTTCGTCGCCATCTACCGGCCTTCAGCTCCTCGTCATTTCTAGTGGCAACAACCGGTGAGACTTGATTGTGTGATTACCGCAAAATTATTGAAGTTTCGAATGTATACTCGGCACTAATGTTTGAATACTCAGCAACATGTACGGGATTGACAAATCCCAGGATGCTGAGTGGGGGAGCAACTCCTTCGAAGCTCTTTTTTGAATGCACCAAGGCATCGCGGTATTGGTTTTTTGGAGAGCACGGCACTCGTTGACAATTACTCTAAACACAAACCTCCACTTAAATTCGTCTATCAAAAACCCCAGGCATTCAAAACTTGATCACTTGTCATGCGCTTCGTGCTAGATATGCACTGTTCGAGTCAATGAGTCCTTGATATAGCACGCATCTTATCTCGGGAATAAGTACGAACCTCGCCATTATACCCCACCAATACAAAGACAGGGGTTAATGTCACTATACATTGATTGTATAGTGGAGATATATGTAGGTGCAAGTTCTGATACACTTTGATCAAATGTGCCGACTACGATAATCATTAAAGTACCGCGCTTTGTATTCCCCCCCCCTATCAATATAACGATAAGATACCGAAGGATATATATGCAATAGGATGCAATGCACTATTAGGATCGGGTTTGGGGGTATCATCACCTTAACCTTATCGGATCGCAAAAATAGAGGTATCATTAATAAATCTCCGATCTGGTAGATGTCTGGTCATAAAACCTTTTGAAACATCCCGTTCACGTTGAGGCTTCCAGGCCCAGGTATACCGTCACCGCTTACAGAAACAACCAGGCCAAGGCACAGAGGAGAGGTTCTTTTGCTGCAACGATGCCAATCCTCCCCATAGCAAAAGTGGCCCTGGTTGGTGTGGCTGCACCAGCAGGCACATCAGCCACCTGCCAGGAGGCGAGAAACCCATCACTAACGGTCGCGCCCCTTTTTGTTGCCCGCGACCTCAACAACTGCGATTCATTGCAGCTTTCCCACGTCATTACCTTGATGAAACCGTTCGAAGGATGTGCTAACAGCAACCAAACATCCCCTCGTCATGTCCGCCTTCCTCATTCACCAACAGTCCCGCGCACTTGTGACCGCTTGGCAAACGCATGTACGCTCGAACGATTTAGCTCGGCCGGAGAATTGTTTTTCGACAGCAAACACGCACGCAAACGAGCGATGCTACCTCAGAGCATGTATGTGCGACATGTGTGTGTGTGTGCGTGTGTGTGTGTTGATGTATGTATGTAATGTGTCTGTACGCTCAAGCCAGTTCGGTGTATTCTTTTCCCTTACTGTTTGCAGCAGGCGTGCAGGGCGATCGAGTTCATCCTTTTCCCGTCCAGCAGAGAGGGATCGAGTCAGTGGCTAGTCCTGTCAAAGATTGGGTGGGTGTAGTCCAACGTCGCCGAAAAGAGGGTGGTAATGCAGGCACGCTTTTTGCGGTTTACTTCGTGGTTCGATCTTCAACACATACTGCAGGAAGATGAAAGGTATGGTAATCATTAGATTCGCAAGCAATTCCAGTTAGAGCCGGCTCTGGTCCAACCCAATGGTTGTAGACCCTCTGATCTTCACCTTTTGGATGCAATCCCACCGATTCCCAAGCCTCAAAGGCCAATTGCTCATCATCCTTATTGGCCTGTTTTACTGTCATCTTCCCATATCTCGTACCGTCTTGTCGTTATTTGCGCGGTTCTCGGGACAGCTACCAGACTTTTGGCCCAGGGCGCTCGTCCGGCGTCTTCTGTATGACACCACATCTGGCATCTGGTATGCGATGCTAAATGCTGAAAGCCAATGGTTCTAGCGGTGAATAAGTCGGTCGTACCTATACGTGAACGAGGGGTTGGTAAAAATCCTATTGCGTGGAAGCCCAACTGTACCATGTACACGGCACGGGTAAATGGAGCGAGACTGGTCAGCAGCGAATCTCACCGCTCACATCTGGGAAACGTTTTTTGTCGACCACCCTTCGATTTCCCCCTCAACCGGGAACCCCAAAAAACCAATATCAACGTGCAGGACCCAGATGACTTGATTTGTTTTTACACGGTGAAGCTCATTCGTTTCCACTTTCTTGAAGTTTTCCCAGTCGTGAGCTCAGATCTCTTGTTTATCCACGTACCTGTCGTTCATGTTGTACCACGCTGCTACGCGGGACGGGACGGGCTGGCTATTATTGATGGTTGTGTGGGCAGCACTGACGCTGTGTTCTTGAACCACGGTCTGCGGTTACGGATTTCAGGGTCTGCAGGGTTTCCCCGCAATTACCACACATACATATACATAATCAGAAACTTGTGGTTGGAGTAGTCCCTGGTGGTAGGACAGCATGAAGTTGCTCGCATGTGGAACTTATAGTTCCGTCGATCAAATCTGGCGCCATGTATAGATAGATAGATGCGCCAGAATCTGGGTCAACCACGCAAGGACCTCCTCCAGTCCACGAAGGATATATTGCATGTTGAGAAAATCAAGCATGACCAAGATTTCTTGAGGTTCCAATATGACAGTGACATGCTATAGGTGTTTCTCCAAATATTGAATGCAAAAGCCATGAGCTTTACCAGAGTTTTTCAACGTGTTGTTCATGGATGATACTCGGTACTTGTAAATCAGTATCGGCTTTTCTCTAGAGCTAATCGTACGATTACTGGTGTAACATTATTCCTGTTCGCTGACCTCTCTGTTGGCGTTTCTGATGTAGTAAAGTGTACGTTGATGCGGTCGCAAAGTCTCCTCGTTCTGTACATAGTCGTTTGAGCATCGCAAGAGGACATGTCCTCATCCCCATCTCTGATCCTGCAATCTCCAACCTCTGTGAAAGAGTGAATGCTTGCTTCATACAACTCTCACGATCCTAGAGAATTGGTGGTAGCAATAGCGACAACCGTTGCTGGATTCAGATCGGGTATCAGGTCCTCCACGTAAAAGAGACTGCAATCTTTGCTCAAGACTGTTGTTGAGTCTTTTGAACCACCCATACCATGCATACTGCTTATCTATACGTGCCGCAGTTGACTATGTCTCTCATGTATGTAGAGCGTCGACGCTGTCGATCCGTCAGTCCATCCTCTCTCTCTCTCATCTCGTCGCCTTCTCTTCAAATACCAGCGCGTCAAAGTATCCAGGCTGCCGAGGAGGCTGGATGCAAGAAGTAGATTACATTGCTGGAACATCGGCGCCAACCCGCGCGACGCAAATAACCTCCAGAGTGCATTTCCACCATCTCCCTTGGAGCTTCCTTGGAGACGAGAAAGCAGACTATGGCCACCACGGCTTAGTGGTCTGTCACTAAGCAAATACACTTTGCGCAGATGCTTGGGAAGACCCTGCTGTGCGCTCTCCACGTGTATGGGTGGGGATTGTCAGCAAGGTTCAGGGCGATCACCCGCTAAACGCCCCGAACCACCGGGAGGGTGATCATATAAGTATCAGTTCCCCCATAGCTTAACCACGCCCGGTTTGGCACCGGTACCTGACTAGCATGGTCCAAAAGGTAACTTTCTTCAAGTTTATCTTAACCACCGTTACACCGGGGGTCAAAAACCACGAGCGTAGAAGTGTGCTGCGGTTGAGTTATGTTTGCGAGCAACGCGCATTGATTTCCAGCTTGTTCTTGCATCAAATACCGTGTCCCTCGTCTTCTCTCTGTGTCTCTGTCTCTTCCGTTATAATAGCATCTTTGGTTCAGTTGCTAGGTTAATTACAAACATTTCACGATATTCCAAAGATTGCCTTTGCTGCTCGCTACCTAAAGTATGCGCCCTCTTTGTGATTTTGAATTGGATCCATAGACGTGGGTTGGAACGCGAACTGAATGAGAGGAGTTACTCTGTCAGTTGAGTCTCTTGCGACCGCAAGGGTCAGCGATTATACAGTATTTCTCTGGAGTTTCAACAGTGATATTAAATTTAGCAGAGCTAGCTGTTTTGTTCCTTAATTGAGTTGTGATTCAACAAAATACCTCGCACTACGCGTTGTTATGTGGCTTTTCCCATGGACGAACAGTAGTAGTACGGCCAGCTCTGTACTATTCTTCATGACGCTTTAAATGAGTTACTGTCCACAACACTGCACAATCAGCTTACCGCCCCTTCTAAGATTTACATTGATGGAACAATTTTGGAATCAATTATGGGGACTTTCGCCTGTCACGTACTGTAGCATTTTGCAGCTTGTGCCTTGTCGACGGAAATGTGGAGTATCTGCACTCCCTTCCAGAATGGTGTCGGACAGAGCCTCTTTGGAGTAGTAAGAACACGAACATGAACACGAAGCCGGACAAACGTAATTTTTCTACTTCATTGCTGTGGGAAAGTGTAATTTTGTGTTAGATTACTTTACGTGTTTGTTGTTGCATACCGTCACCTTGTTTTGATCTGATACCCTGAGTCGTCTAAGCGTCAAATTCGCCAGCTGACTTGAACAGTAGGTTTATCATCTCAAGTAGAGAAATTCTGTGCCTCATCAAGATCCGTCGGTGGCACGTGTACGAACGGCTCTATACAGTTGTGCAGTCCATCCATCCACAATTATGCAAACCGTCGAGATGGTTCACGCAGAGTGCTCATGAATTACGACGCTGGTGTGCCATAAACCGTGAGGTTGTACAAGGATAGCTGTGACGCTCAAGCAGCACTAGTTGCTCCGCGTAGGAGAAGTGACAGGCCTGCTATTAACACCTCTGCAATATCAACGGCCATGTCACATTCGCCTCATGTGTTTGGTATGCCTTCCACAGTGCTAACGAAAAGAAATTTGGTAGTGAAAAGAAACAATAGGATAGTAAAAGGGCACCAAGAAATTAACCTGTTTCTCTTCCAAGTCCAGTTAGTTCTTATTCCTGCCAAACATACAATTCTTACTATTGTCTAGGATCGCATTAACACCAAGATATTGCGATTCTGATTACCTCAAGGAGCACCCCAAGCCGCGGGAGATCTGAGGGTTCGTGGGGGGGGGCACACTGGCCGTTTGCGGCACTAGGAGTATCAAACATATTTCAAGATTTGTTTTTCTAGCGAGATGTCAGGAAACGAGATTACACTCCCCACTGGCTTTGGAGCTCCCTGACTCGGAAATGGTCCGGTTCCAGCTAGAATGAACTTGATCACAATATTGCATCTTACAACATTCGTCAAATTGGCGAAAGGTCATAGAGCCGCGAGAACTGCGCCACAGCATGGACGAGGAGGAGTTTTACTCGGTCGGATGCAGACCAGGGACCACAAGTAAGGAGGATCATACAATCAATCAACTTTTATGGCAGGTTATCCGCAGTTTTCGTTGTCCAAAAATATCCCATCGCTGGATATGATAAGTCATCCCTAAGCACGTTGCTTTTGCACCGAACATGGTGTTTTTAGAAAAGCAAGCAAGGGGATACCGGTCCTTGCAGTTCCAGCAACCAGAACACAAAAGCGCCACTGGAGTCTAAGTCGACGACGACTGCGCAAGGGTGTGCAGCATCGCACGTACCTTGGCGAGCGGCGCATGACGTGAACCCATACCCACTAGGGTTATAATATGGAAGGTTTATAGAAACGATATTGATGCCAAGTCAGCGCTCGATTGTAACGGCAAACGCCTTGAAGGCAGTATTAGCGGCATGAATGAGGAATGGGATCTCCAATCTTTGACAGTTCGACATCCAAGTGAAAGTGTTTTAGATTACATTTAATAAGCTGCATGAGGTTCGCCAAAGCGCTGATGGAGCTGCCTCGCTCGGTATGCTTCCCGACTTGTCCATCGCCGGTGTTTACGGCAACGGAGGACTGTGTTACATTTTCTCCCATGACAATCTCAACGGGGTGACAACGAGGTGGAACGGAAATCACACTTGCATTCTGGCCTAGGCTAAAATTCCCATTTCCACTAAATGCTCGCTCAGTTGCCACAAGTTCGCAGCGGCAAAAATCTCCATTTGGCCGCCGGGGATCCCATATTCGATCAGTCAATTACTCTACGGTTTGGTGTGTCAACAAACTACTTACCCAGTTTGTAAGGAAGCCATCCTCCAAGCCGCGGTACTTTCAGTTGACATGCTAGCATATGTGATTGGCACTGTAGCATTTGTCACCAGGTGTTTGCAGCATATGGTTCGGTTGCTATAAGATTTGCGACATCTTTCCAGATCTGATCTACCGAAATTTAGAGAGTAAATATGCATGTCGGTTGTGGCATGTACAGGCAATCATCGCGGAGCAGCAGGTTGCATTGGAATTGTGTTTTGCTTCTACACAAGCTATGAAGGGTTCTGCATCCCTGTTTCCCTCATCACATCTTATTTATTTATTTTAAAAAATATTCAAACACTTGTGAGACCCTTTCCAGATTACCTTGTCTGTGACTTTATAAACATTCATATCGAAGAGTAGCTAGCCAGCCACTCAGTCCCCTTGCTTACCAATATCATAATTTGTCTAAGAGGTTTCCTTTTTCTCCATTGTGCAAGCGTGGCAAAACAACTGGACATTGCGACTCCTCTCTAAATACTACTCTGCTAACGAGGACTTGACAGCTGCATGTCTCCGTATGCGGACACGCTTGCGAACTTCTCAGGTAGATGCCAGGTTTTGTTTTTTTATATGTTGCCAGATATTGAGATGGCGGGAATCATGAATCATCGTTACGTTCCCCCCAACCCCTAATAAATGCGAGAGGACAGACGATCAGAGAAATGGGAAATCTTGCGAGCGTGCATAGTTGATTCTGGCGAAAGTAAAGCGAACAACACATGCATTGGATGGATTATTGTCTAAACTCTCGCCTCGTAGAATTCGCGCGGTCGCTGTGAGATATGCAATATGCTGAAGACACCGCATGGTATATTCTCATTTGGCTACTTTAGGGCCAGGAAAAGCATGACCTGTCTTCAAAAAGTATCATACTGTCATGAGCGAGTAATTCATTCACTCAAAGCTAGTCCAGAGAAGTGTTCTGCGCATCAACGTACCGCTCTTAATATGTTTGCTGATCAAAGATGCAGCCTACTACTGCCACTCTAGCATTCGGGGAGAAGTATTCGATATGATTATGAAAAGCCCCTCATACTGATCTATTGTATGGGTCTCCTATCCGTTAGCTACATCTCTGACCATACTAATAATGGGTATATCGTAGTTTGGGGAAGGGGAAGAATATCCTCATAACAAAGATGCACTGACTGAACACACAGGATGTTAACATAGTATATCGCTAGAATGAGCTGCTTATATCCACAATCGCTTTGGTGTTATATTGCTTTCTTTCTCTAATCTCTTTGTTACGTCACGATGTGAAATAGGGATGCCTACAACATAACTACAACGTAACAATTCTTTTTAATAACGGTTCTGGCTCAAAGGTATGTTTTTTCAAATTTACTTCAGTATCTCAAAACCTCTTCAAGATCTTTTTCTCATGCTACACGGTGCACGATGCAATGCCGTCATATGATTTTTAGGTCTGCTAGATGTGACAATCTAGTGCTGAAAGTTAAGAGCCGTAACGTCTGTCCAGAAACTTAAGATCATGGCAAGCAAACACACCATTCTCCAAGATTGCATGATTTTTTAACATGAATGCTTACTGTGGCTTATTTGCTAAATTTCGTAATCTGCTTGAAGAGCTTTTGCCTCGATGAGCAGTTAGCATCCTGTGTGACGCGGGATTACTTCAACAGCTGAAGTGTGAAAGTTGCGAGTTGTGTCGGTCGAATAAGATCACGATTATAAACTTCTAAGTGGCTAGTTTTCACCTCAAAAATAAGAGCTTCATATCAGTTTATATCAATGCACGCAGTCGATGTTTCTCGAGCATGCAAGACTCGGGTCCAATTTTGTTCTACATTACAAAACCAAATATTTTGCAATGCCGTGCCAAATTCAGTAGATATCACCAGGCTTTGGAGGCTCAAAAATTTAATGCTCTGTTTATTCTTTGGAATAACTTGATATTTCAGAATACAACATATGTAGCTATGTTTTAATTGTGATGCGACACCTACTGTGTTGTCTACTCTGAAGAGAGAGACATGTTGATCCGTAATTTTGTGATACATCAGCGCACATGCACTCTCCTTACTCAAGACAACAGCAGAGAAACTAGCTAGTCTGTCACGAATTTCGTTCGCTCTTTTCTCAATAATATCAAAGTTTAGCAGACTCTGATCACACCATCTCACTCTGTTGTCCATTATTTTCCTTCTTCGCGAGGGCTGGTGAATATAATGAAAAAAACACCCAAACTTTGGACGGTCAACCCGTCTATTCATATCATGATACCAAACAGAGTAGACATCTCACTCTTAATCGCCCGTCGAAAATACTGCATTGCTTTATTCAAACAACTTTTCATTCATATTCATACTTATACCCCGAACTAGATACAAATAATCTCATTTTTTAAATGGCTACAATTCCTGAAATCATCTACCGAATCATCAGAGCAGTAAAGCACGTCGTCCTTAACCTCTTTTGAACTTCCATCTACATCGGGGCTAACTAACAAATCTGGTCAAATGGTAAAGCTGTATGAGGCAGTTTGTATCACCGCATTCAAAAAGACAACCTGGATTCTGCTAATATAGAAGTAGCATTGCATTGACCTTATTCCGTAAATCATATCCAGACAAAGTAGAGATCAGTAGACCTCTCATATCATTAGAGATAACAAATTCACACACTTATAAGTAGCCAAGTAGCAACATATCGCACACAATTACACCTGGTGCACGGGTAGTATTGCCTTGGGAGCTTGATTGGGGTATCTAGACTAGAATATATGCTCTCTTCTCCACTTCCTAATGAATGCAACCAACATGGACCACAGAAGAACCTCCTGACACCAACACCACCAACCGATTTGTCATAACCCATATAAACATAACGCCTTCGATGAAAATCCAACAATGTACAATATACCATTGCGTTCCACCTTCATAATAACACTGATACTCCAATAATAATCATATGTTTACATAGCGATACACTGACGATCGGGGATTTCCTTATGAAATCTCCTATCTCGTGACAGATGATCCGCCTCACCACTCGACAGGTCACCCTTTCGTTCCTTACTTTTAAGTCTCATCTTGGTTTGATTTTGTTGCAGCTTCCCCTGCGTCCTGGTGGGAATATCAGAATCAGGTGTCGTAATTTGGCCAATATCGGTCACCACTTCATTGACGTTGTTATTGTGAGGATGCAAGGAATGAGCTGAGTGTATGACATCCTTTGAAGGGGCTTTTTCGACACTCCGTACCAAACGAGCGAAGGTAGAGCCTTTGCGGTTCTCGCCAGAAGAACTTGTTGGTCTACTTCGATTACCAGATCTGAAAGCCCAACTTGCACGAGACAACCTTTGAGAGGTGGTCTCTTCAGTAGGAGTGGTTGGAGCGGAGGAAGCTTCAAGAGTCCGAATACTACTAGTAGTGCTGATACTGCTACCTTCAGGATACATGGTGGTCTTGAGTTGCGTATTTTGCAGTGAGATATGGGTGGGCCTCTCTGGGCTCCTTTCGAGTGCAGTACTCCCACGTCGACTCTCGGGAAGATTCAAACTCTTTCTAGGCTCCAGATCGGTCGACAGCTTGCTAGGAGTAACAGATGGTCTTCTAGATGTATCGAAAAAGTCACTGCCGCTTGTCGATTCTAAAGGGCTAGCCCTGTAGGTATAAAGTTAGTTTGGTAGGACTCTGAAATTTAGTTAACTCCACTCACTCTGAGACCTGGAGGTTGATTCCAGAGTCTTTTGCATATGCGGGTGGTTCTATGTCGTAATTGTTTATTGATGGCATCTCCTGAAGTGGCTGAACTTGGTAGAAAAGTAAAAAGGGCATTTCGTCCTTCAGTGCTTGCTCAATATCAACGATTTCTACCCTGGTACTGTTGAGATCGTCGTGTTTAATCCATCTGTCAACTGGATAATTTGGTGGTATACTGCTGTTGCTGAGTTGCCGCATTGAGTTAGAGTCGCCATCGGCAGTTTCTGTAACACCACGAATGAAAGAGACATAATGTCCTTCGAACGTTGATAATCCTCGATGGCAGATAACAGATTGCAGAGATAGCTATTAAATTGAATCAGTCGTGTTTTGTTGAGTCACGAATAAGCACAGGCTTTTATGCTAGATGAGCATACCTTAAAGTTTCCCATAAGCGGCCCATCATGCACTACATTCTCCTCGTCTATAAAATGTGGCAGGCGGATGTCAACCGGAATATCAATAAGGGTGTTTTTGCGGAAAGGTTCTCCTTTGTCGCTTACACCATATCTCTTCAGGCGAATGCAAAGGGTAGGAACGGCCTTTTTAAAGTAATCCGCAATTTCGCCATCTGATTCCACGCCTGCAGTTTTGGAGTACCATGCTATATTATTAATTAGCCCTGGGACTGGGGAGGGATTATATGAAAGATATGGATTTATATGATAAAATGGAGACGGACGCATTAAGTTGAAGAATTGATAGGCAGGAATTCCAACCTCCTTTGATTCTTTACGTTGTATTCTGTTTCTCGTTGGTGAATCTGTGGAAGAATTTCCGTCTTCTGGTCGGTCCAAAGTCTCTTCTTTTAACACCTCGACTCGAGTCGTTATGAGACTGTCAGCTCTATGTCGTCCATTGACTCGGCTCAAGGGGTTACTAGGTGGGTGTATAGATAGAGGTGTTCCAGGATTGGAGACGGTAAGTTCTCTCGTTTCTATATGTGTAGCCTCTGCCTTCTCTGATGATGCTGAATCACTTGATCGTACGGAAGGGGAGCGCTTGAGGGCACGGTTGACTTCCACTGTATTATTGAAGTAAGCCTCTAGACAATCCTCCAGTCTAATAACGCGGCCGGATGTTTCTTCGTCTGGAACGGCAACATCCAACAAGCGTTCCTGTACCACTCTATGATCATCACGATCTTTAACATTCTTCGCAGCGTCGTAAAAAAGATCGACCTTCAGTTCCAGGAGCGGTAGTTGAAGTTTGTCGGTAAGAAACATGAAGAATTCTGACGCGTCTTGTTGTTCATTTATACCATCGGGCTCCCACCCACAAACTGCTAGAGCATTTTGCAAATGCTCAGTCTATATAGTAGATTAGCTTGCTATGTTATGGACGATCGGGGAAAACACACAATGTCGGTATCTATCAATTGACCACTTCTCATCATATTGACCCACAGGCGTATTAGCATGCTGAGGTTCTTTCTAGCATCATCCTCAAAATTCTTGTACAAGATAGGTTCAAAGCTGTCCAGTTTTGCAAACATCGCAAAGAGGACAGAATCTAAGTAGCAGGTAACAGCCTCGCGATTTACTGCACCAAGCATTGTAATGGACGGATCATACTTTTCTATAACTCCTTTAACCGATTCTTGGAACAGAACTAGTAGGTCGACAGCTTTCGTGATATCCCCAGCAGCGGATTTAGAATCCAGAGCATAGACTATCTGTGAATCTCCTATATCCAGGTAGCCTCTACTTTTTAGACGCTTCTTGATCTGTCCAATATTCTCCTTCTCCTTCTCTTTAAGCTCCTTGTTCTCCTTCTTATGTGGATCAGCTTTGAAGAGGCTGAAGAGGTTGTCAACTGATTTTGGCCGAGTCTGTGAGTTGAGAAGAGGCCGAGAATTAGTAATGAGAGCATGTACGGGAGACAGTGAAACATGAAGGTGCGGCGCTGCTTTCCCATGGGGATTCGAAAAAGCTGCAGAAAAGGTAGTGATCGAACGAGATTGACAGAGCTTATGATGATACATAAGTGAAAAGCGAAGTATGGAAACCGTGTTGGCACATTACCTTTTTGTCAGATGTCTTGTCCCCGGTTTTCGGACGTCCTTCATGGTCCTTTCGGGTGAGAAATCGCCTAACACCTTCTACTGATTCCATAGATGCAACCTGGCCTGCTCAGGCTTCCTCTGTATGCCGAATTGGGATATATGTATAACACAGTTGGGAGTTATACTTTCGTGGCAGCCACTGGGCCGGCAGCCTTGGTGGGGTCAAGCTGCTCAAGTTTGCGCAGGTTGTAGTAGGCGCATTGTTTCTTGATATTCTGTTCGACAGAGTTGGTCAACAGCAATCAGAATCTATAGGGATAGGCAAGAATCATGTGTGCCGTTTGGTAGAAATTCGAGATATTGACTTTCGTTGGTGGTTCTAAGTACTTGGTACCTTTGGTCGTCTGGGGTAGCTCTGCGGGCCATTGACAGTCGAAACCGCCAAGCCGCTAACATGAACCTCAATAATTTGAACTTCGCGAGATTTTTGGGTGACCATCAAGTAGCAGACGTGATGGCATTACGAGAGCTATCTTCATCGTTTATACGACTGTCGCTTAGGAATAATCAACCAGTTGCATCATGTATAACTCGTGGTTCCAGCAGATTCGCATCAACAGATACATCTACAACTTCAGCAACCTCGATTGAAGCTGCCATAAAAGCCGCCAAAGCCTCCCTGAAAGATGCTTCCAAGCAAGCCTCTCCAGCAAACGATATCAATGATGATCTTGGGGATCTCGAGTCTCAGTCTTCATTTTCGGCGCCTTCAGAGATTTCCCCCAACAAAATTAAGGAATATGATCCTGTAAAAAGGGCTGAGGGACGGAAGAGACAACTTCCTGCTAGTCGGTATGGGCCTCATTGAATTCCTAAAGCCAGTGGAAACTGCTAATCATGGATGACAGATATCAATACCGGCCCCCAAGATACTACAGAGGACCTCTCCATCCTCATCAACCGCCTCCACCATCCGACCCATCCTCGCGAGAATATGTACCCGGCCCTTTTTCACACACACGCCTCGAGCATACCTACCAAGCCACTATCGCACCAGATCTCATGGCTATGACTTATGCGCATACACCACCAGGAACCATTAAAGCACCCAAGGCCGACCGACTACGAACGTGGGATGATTCATCCCCCTATATGAAGGGACGACCGAAGCGTGGACCACGAGGACCGGGTGAGGTGCTGCGTGTTCAGGAGAGGGATATCGACTGGCAGAACGTGCCAAAAATTGAGCGAGTGACAGTACATTCTATGATCAAGGGTGCTACTGATGATTCGGCATATCTACATGTGGCAGGACTGCTCCTCCAGTCTGTTACGGGGGTACGACCTCTGGTACATAGAGCAAAGCACAGTGTTGCGCAGTTTAATATTCGGGAGTCTATGCCGATCTCTTTGACCTGCGATCTGCGTGGAGATCAAGCTTATGAGTTTGTAGACAAGGTCATAAGTCTCGTTCTGCCTAAGATTAAAGATTGGCCCGGTGTGGCAGGTTCAACAGGTGACAGTGCAGGAAACTTAAGTTTCGGGTTCGATCGAGAGGGCGTGATTCTCTTCCCAGAGGTCGAAGTGAATTACGATGTAAGCATTCTCTAATATTCTTGAGAATTTCAAGACGCAATATTAACCTTTCCATAGATGTATCCTCCTAAAATGATTCCCGGATTTCACGTCACAATACATACAAGCGCAAAGTCTGATCGACATGCTCGACTCCTACTTGGTGCTTTGGGGTTGCCGTTCCATGGAAAGCTGGTGGATTAGACCTGTACGAATGAGATTTGAGATGACAAAAAGATGTACCATTGTAGATATATATGTATATTTAATACAAGATCCTGTTAGAACAACCCTGAACACTCCCATGAAACTCGAGACACTGTAAACAATGTCTACATATCCCAGGCAGCCGATGGAATATCCCCAGGACCTCATGCACGCCAATACGAAGTGTCTTTAACCAGGCAGGATATGCCTGTCTTGATTTGTGTGCTCTTGTACATCACAAGACCCTGCGATTCTTACCCAGTTCATCTTCCTTCCACGCTGCTTCTCGTCCATCCTAATACTAACACTACTTCTACTTGCGTGGAATATGCTGCCGATTACACGCTACACATCTTGATCTACTCAGCGCGTCCACTATGCATTAATTATTGTTCGTAGGCTTTGCAAACCATGTACCTTGGGTCTTTTAAGACGATCTGGGTGTTACACAATCACAATTAGACATCGACGTAATATATGCCATGCAGCTAGACCTCACCAATTCACAACCCCAGAGCGAATGCCCTTGAAAATGAAGTGCATTTCGAATCGCGAGTGACAGATATGATCCCATGTGCCTTGGTTTTTTTGGTTTTGTTTGTATCTTGGGTGAGACTGACTCTCTATATATCGCAAAAGCATAACCATATATCACCCAGGGAATGTAAGATGGAGTTAAGCATAGATATCAGCCGGCGCTTCAGCAATCTTTGTTAATATCGCCTACCTCAAAAATTATAATATCACATGTCATACAAGCTCAAATCTACCATCCGATGGGTGACCTTTTCATTTTGATTCTCTAGAAACAAATTCTGTTCTCGCTCCAGGATGAATTAGGAATAACCTCAAAAAAACAACACATAAAACAGGGAACCAATGTGAGAAGAAAAGCTTCGCATGATTGATAGACGACAATATTGAACTAAACCGCCTTCAAACAAATCAGCTAGCTGAGAAACGGCCAGGAGGAAGACACCCGTTCCCTTAAAAGAGACCCACCCCAATCAATATCACCCCCATCGCGATCAGAACCTTTCTAAATGTAATCAACGTTTCCGGACAGCAAAACATGGTGGGTGGACGTTTTGCGAGAGTCTCGTCTTGATCATATTCGTAAAGTTCGTGATTTGCGCCAATTTCGACATAACAAGCTATATCTCATTAGGAACAGCTCGAACACAGAAATACATAGCAAACATACCTTAGAAGCACTTTCTGTGCACAATTGATGGTCCGCTCTCGTCTATGAAACGTTAGTGTCTGCGAGTTATAAGCTGTTATAATAGTCTTACCGTATTCTTGCTTTGAGATCCACATTTGTTGGAAGGTTGACAAAGAGGCCAAAATGGAACCACCGATCCAGACGGAGTATTTTCGCTCGGGTGGTGCAATGATCTTCACCTTCATGGAGGATGGGGCCAAAGCAGTGATTTCCTTTTGCATACGATCAGAGATACCGGGGTACATGGTGGTTCCACCAGACTGTTCAGAGAATTAGTATAACAAGCTAAAATCGGTATGCAGTTTTTAGAACTTACCATGACGATGTTACCGTAGAGATCCTTACGAACATCAACATCGCACTTCATGATGGAGTTGAATGTTGTAACGTGGATACCACCACTCTCAAGACCCAAGACAGATGGCTGGAACAGCGCTTCTGGTGCACGGAAACGCTCGTTACCGATGGTGATGACTTGTCCATCAGGAAGCTCATAAGACTTCTCCAAGCTGGAAGATTGGCTGGCAGTTTGAATCTCTTGCTCGAAATCAAGAGCAACGTAGCAGAGCTTCTCCTTGATATCACGGACAATTTCACGCTCGGCAGTGGTAGAGAAAGAGTAACCACGCTCGGCCAAGATCTTCATGAGGTAATCAGTAAGATCACGACCAGCCATATCAACACGAGCAATGGCATGGGGAAGGGAGAAACCCTCGTAAATTGGGACAACGTGGGTAACTCCGTCTCCGGAATCGAGAACGATACCGGTGGTACGACCAGAGGCGTAGAGAGAGAGGACGGCTTGGATGGAAACGTAGAAAGCTGGGGCGTTGAAGGTCTCGAAGACGATCTGGGTCATCTTCTCTCTGTTCGACTTAGGGTTGATAGGGGCCTCAGTGAGCAGAACTGGGTGCTCCTCAGGGGCGACACGAAGCTCGTTGTAGAAAGTGTGGTGCCAAATTTTCTCCATGTCATCCCAGTTGGTAACGACACCGTGCTCAATTGGGTATCTCAGAGTAAGAATACCACGCTTGGATTGTGCCTCATCACCAACATAGGAGTCCTTCTGACCCATACCAATCATGATACTGCACTTCTTATCAGCATTCCATTTTTTTGTGCCACGAGTTGTGGGATATAGTGGCATTTTGGAGAAGCTTACCCATGGTGGCGAGGGCGACCGACAATGGAAGCTGAACTGATTGTCAGTATGCTGTTTTCCTAGATCAATGGATTAAGGGAGAAGGGGGGGACTGTCAAGGTCTGAAAACCCGAATCTGGGAGGGTTAAGCACTTACGGAAAACAGCTCGGGGAGCATCATCACCTGCAAAACCAGCTTTGCACATTCCAGAACTACACACGCGGTTAGTCACGTCCTGCTATGGTGTTTTTTCGGTGGTTTGCAGCGCAATCAAAGGGGGCGTTGTTCGAGTGCGTCCCAAATCCAACCCCACTCCAATCCTGAACCCGAGGGGTAGAAGCTTACCCATTGTCAATAACGAGGGCGGCAACTTCTTCTGTTGATGGCCAGTTGTATTAGCACGACTTCAGGATGCCCGGATGGATGCGCTGAGAGGTTCAGCCACCCCGTTGATGATTGGGAATATGCTTACCTTCCATGGCTGCGGATTACGACAAACGTTGATTAAAGTTAGAATATGAGGGAGATGGCGGTGTGAATTTGCGATATCGAGATCGTGAGAAAAGTGTGAGATGGGTTGTTGATCACGATGGATGAGTACGTGGTCGAACAGGACTGATGTTGCTGTAGTGGAGAAGGAGGTGAGGTGGTGTAGGAAAGATCAAGTCAAGTTGAGGAAGTCGTTGTGTGGGGACTTAGAATCGGGAGTGAGGGTGCTTGCCGCTTTAGGCCAGGCTGGAGGAACCCTGATGAGGATCTGGCGAGGATTCAACCTACGACCGACAACCAGAGAGGGCTTTGCAATGTCCAGGCGGGTTTGGGATTCTACGAAAATCTGATATGATCGAGCAGACCGTCCTTTTCTGTTTGGGTCAATTGGCTTTTCTTTCCAGGAATTCCGAGGGTATCCAAGTGGTGGTCGACGAGTGTTATTAGCATTTCCCAAATCATATGCACAGGGCAGCGAAGTCACACCGCAATTTATGTCACAATCCAAAGTGATCCAAGCTTCTACTCTACTCTGAAGCCTAGAAACCTTATACCGGGCGATGAAGCAATGCGAGTCCAGGCTTCAAGTAATACTCTCATTAATATCTTGCTGCCGCCGCATATACGCGCGTCAACAGAGCCCCGGATATTCGTCTGACCACGCCCGCCACTACAGTACGAGGTACACAACATCATTTCTTACTATGTCGACTCGTCTATCTGAGTGCCAAGCAGGCATTTAAGCTATCTATTTTAGTGTGTGCTGGATTGCGTACCCTAGGGCGGCGTCGCGAAGCAATAGGATCCCATCAACTGGCTCCATTCCGGGAGGCAACTAACAAACAGCCTTTCTACATGGTATACGATGTGCTACGTTGTATAATGAGAATGATCATAGTCAAACAGCTACCTAGCCTGCCAGCCTCCTTTACACGGTGGCCAAAGGATGGCTGGCGTCTTGTATTGACAGTGCCATAAAAAAAAGCCACAGACAATCGAGGGGCACTTATGGTGGGGTAGGTTTGGAGATGCCCATCATGGTTCAATATGGTTCAAAATGGCTCAACACAATGCAGTTTTATTTTTGGTCAAACGTGAACGTGCCATCGACAGTGTGCATGTCTTGATATGTTCCATATGATCATTATTCCTTAATTCTGTGTAGAACCCCAAACTCCGTGCAATGCAGTGCTCCCAATTGATATTCTCCCGTTGGCCTTACGCACTCCCGTTTGCAGCTTCTTCCCTCAACCCCCCAATCAACACATCACAAGCATCCATATCTGACGCGTCAATCTTCTCTTGTTTCCTCCCAAGCTTCACCAATTCAGTGACCAACTCATCCATGGCTGGTTGGTAGTTCCTACACGAACTACTCAACGCATAGACCGCCTTCCTCCGTACTAACTTATCCTCCTCCTCGCCCGTAGCTAGCTTTACCAGCGGAGGGATCCCATTCATGGCCAGTAGTCTCTCCTGGCTCTTCTCGTTATTCTGCACCGCGGTGCCTACACACCAAGCTGCCATTTTGCGAATCTCCTTTTCCTCGTGGCTCAAGCAGCCTAGCAGCGGCGTCCAGAGTTCCAAAGGACCGAGGTTGTTGGCATTGTCTAGGTTCTCGATGAGCTGTTCGAAGTTGTCGAAGGCGACGAGTTTGTCGTCGACGCTGAGTTCCGGATCGTTGGAGAGAACCGCTTGCATGGAGGAGATCATCAAGTCGGCATCGCTGGGCCCGCCCATAAGCGCTGCCAAAGCTGCGGGATCAAGACCTCGAGATGAAGGAGGGGCAGCTTCGGGATCTGCAGCAGATGCTGCTGAGTTCTCGACTCCCCATTTGAGGAGGCTATTAAGTCCTGGATCCATTGTGCTTTTTGGTGGGTGTAGATTTTCCGAAAGTCGTGGTTATTAAGACTTTGCGCCTAGGAGAACTGCGGGTAATTGCAGACGAGATATTTGATGTTTTATGGTAGTAGATGAACTTTGTGAGTCTGGTGTTTTTGCGAATTGAATTTCGTCCCAATCTTTCAAATTCCTGATCTTTTCTTTTCGGTTATGAAAGATAGCTTCTATTACTTTCTCGAGCCTTCTCGAATTTTTTTGGGAGGACAAGGCAAAAGAAGTGGGACAAGGCTGGCACCAGCAAGGCTGTAAGTTTGCAGGATGGCAAGGCTGCCTTCTCCTATTGAAGGTTGAAAGTTAAGCGCTGCTATTCAAGTCCTGTGGAATATAAATCCAACATTTCTGATACGATTGTACAAGTACACCTAGTCTGAATTTTTACCTCATTTACGAAAGTCTTCCTACCGAGGAAAAATATATTCAAATATCCCATCAATTCAAGGGAACACATCTTACTCAGAATGGCTCCAGGATATGAAATTTGAAAATTGGAATGTGTGAACTGCTGAAGGCAATTTAATGTATTAAAGCCTGCGCTATGGACTTTTCTTTAGCCTTATTACATAATTTTCTTGATTAAAAGGACCTTATACATCTATTTCTCAAGGAGCAACAGTAGAAATCCAATCCCCAGTCAGATCTGTGAAGAAGCTTGCACCCTTGTACGATGTAGGGCTTCCGGCAGCAGTCACATTACACCTTTCAATCAGGTTTCCTGCATTGCTCAGTTTCGTCTTCACAATAGTGGCATATGAATCCAAAAGACATGATTTGCCAGGTCCAGATTGGCATGATGGGATTGGATAAACTGCATCGTTGAATAGAATTCGAATATACGTATCTTTAGAGGCAGCCGTTGGTGTTGTGCTGGCTCCTGAAGAGGTCGTAGGTGTGGAGCAGGCGGATGTAGTTGCTGGAACTACGCAAGAGCAGGCACTTGACAATTTGGAGGCGTTGGCAGAGCATTGAGAAACGAAGGATGGAAGTGCTGCGGTAGCGGTGGAGGCCTGGGAAGAGAGTGTGTAGGTGGCGCAGAAGGAAGAGACTTGAGCGGTAGATTGCAGAAATTGACGAAGGCAGTTGTTGTGGCTGCAACCTTGCGCGAGGGGCGTAGAAGAAACTGCGGTGCAAGTTGTGGGTGTTGGAGTTGTAGTTGAAAGGGTTGTAGGTGATGGGATTGCTGCAGCTTTGCACTTTAGACGCTCGAACGCGACGGTTCCTCTTTGGGTGACAAAGTGGCTGGAAATGTATTTTCGATCATCCAGACGCTGGGAGGAGGTCAATGGCTCTTGGGAATCAAAGGCTCCTGTTCCAGCGACAAGTTCGGTAATTTGACCGTCATTCTAAGAGAAGCACAATCAGCATGTTAAGGAAGCAAAGCGTATGTCTAGAAGTGTTCACAAAGATACTCCAAAACGGCGAACAAAACTTCCAGGATAGTCACTTACTAGGAAGGCGGCAATAATACTAGGTACGGTAAACGCACTGCCATTCTTGTTGATGCCTTGAGTTCCTGGTCCTTGGGCAAGTAACCCTACCAAGCTGTTCAAGAATGGAAGCATCATCTTCGAAGGAAGATCTGTACCTGGCCCAACGCCATACCAGTAACCTAGAAAATGACCACAATTAATTAACCGAACTTTATTTTTCCGAAAGTGACTTACGTAGATCTTGACGATATTGCCAATCTTCCAATTCCGAATCTGTAAATGTAGAGCAGAAAGGTGATAGCACACCCGTGATTTGAGACTCATATCCACACAAGTATGGGAAGATGTTGACGTCTGCAGTCGAGAGCGTAAGATTGCCAGAGATGAGGCCATTCAAACGATCCACAATTGCTGGGAGGTATTTAGCATCCCATTTGGTAGCTATCTCTTATCAGTAAATGCTCAAATTGGTTTGAGGCAGATCACGAACCTTCAGTTCCTCCATTCCCGTCTGCAAAGTTAGGGCAGAGATCACTAGGTGCCAATGAGTCGAACAGAGCCTTTGGGTTCGATTTAGCATTTACAGTGACAATACTACCTAGTGTGGCAGCATTGTTGCCTAGGAAGCCTCGAACAAAGTTCTGGGCTGTCTGAATGACTCGTGGATAGAAGTTGGCCCAAGCAGTGAATGGTGTTCCGTCGCTATAAAGACTTCCGTATCTAAATTTGTAAGTACCGTTCTGATGATAAATTGGAGACAAGATGTACTTCGTTCTTAGCCTATAACCTAAATCATAAGCTTCCTTCCAGCCAGTCGGACTTTCATTAGCTATCTGCCCAGTTGGGTTTGTAAGGACTGGTTTCCAGGTGTGGAGAAAGGCTAGGTCTCCAGTAGCTTGAAATTGTCCTGACGCTTGTATCTATATTCACTTTCAGCTTTGTACATTCAGGAACTTGGATGAAGTACAGTCTTACCTTATTGTACAATGCAACCCATTCATTGTAGGCTCCTTGATCGGGGAAACGACTTCCATGTCTTGATACATAAGCAACTTGCTCAACGTAACAGCCTTCGGGAATGACATTTTCCACGTCGTTGACATTTGGACCTGGTAAGCTTAGCAAGTCTCTAACTTATTTTCGGAGATAGAAAGTACACATACCGGCGAAATACGGACTATTTGCTCCAAGCTTTGTCAAAGGATTCGTTGCCGAATTACTCGAAGGAAGGTTGATATCTTGATCTGGGCTTAAGTAAACCTGGCTAGTTGCAAGGTTTGCCAGTAACAGACTCGCACTTGCGATCGTGAATACATTAAAGTTAGGCATGACTTTTACGATAATGAATGGATACCAAGAAAGAAAGACCAGTTACTAAAATCATGCCTGTAGACTGTACTTATGTATTTCATGCCGGAGCTTATAATTCCACGTGGGCATAAGACTTCCTCCAGTAAAAAATAACCATCACCTACCAAGAAGCAAACAGTAGAGGTGAACTAACTCCCAAGCCCATGGTTGTCAGTTATTTGAGATGAGTTTAGATATGATAAACACGTGCTGATACTCTAATCCCCGATTTGAAGAATTCCCGGAAATGAGTTCCCGCTTTAGTTTTCACCGAAAGCACCTTTACTGATCCCACTTATGCATTAATCCGACCAACCCTTCATGAAGTGAAGAACCTCAAAAAAAAACCTGGAATGTGTGCTAAGTAATTCGCAATCAGATGCTCTGGTTCCCGAGAGGTGCCTAACAGAGACACGGCAAGTGAATCGTTTGATAATTACTACATGTTTTCCCACTAGGCACATCACTTCCAGTCTATGACAAGCTAAGTCAGTCTATTTATCTTGAGCTTCGAATTTACCAGCATATAAGAGACGTCTCAAATTAGGAAGGGGCGGATCTTAGCTTCTTCTCCTTCTTCTTCAATGATGTGTTCCGATTGTAAACTTGAAAATTGAATCGAATCTATGTGAAAGAATCAAATCTGAAAGCTTGCTCACCTGAAGAAAGAGATCATAATAACCTGAAGCTCCTGAGTTACACACAAGGAAATTTAATTCTATTTCTTGGTTAATCCTTTATTGTCTAGCTCTGGGTAGAGAAACCTACGCCTCCCATACTTGCTTCCATTTGAAGTGATAATAGTATCACCTTCTAGGCCCCATGCAGTAGTAGAAGCTGTAGCATCCAGAGATAATGGTAAATAGGAAGCAGAGCCAGTTCCAATATTTAAGTACAGATTTGTGGTTTGACTCTTGATTGTAGATCCAATCGTGAAAAATTCGCCAGCCGCCTCTGGGCCCATAACTGGTATTGATTTATTTGATGGTAGGCTCTGGAGATACAAGTGATAGATTGGAGCTTGTACGCCACGAACTAGGAAAGGCAAGTATCAGCAGTTGCTAAATACAATGGTAGTATTACTGGTCTGAGAGTCTAATGATCAAAGAATGGTTATAATGCAGATTAAGGAGTTTAATCAACCACATAAAGCCTCAGGATTTCGGACAGTGATTGCTTGCTCAATTGAACGGGTTTCGCTTTTAGCCTTACTTTGATATGCCTTCGTCTGTCGGGCTTCAGGTGAGTTTGCCGGGGCGGCAAAAGCCGATGCAATAAAGCTAATAGTCAACAAAAGCAACATTTTCAATATGTATTAAGTATAGCAAAGATAAGAGCATGAAGAATGAACGCGGAGTCGATGTCTCTATAAATGGTGGAACATACTCGAGTGCTTGTCAGATGACACGAAGATAGAATATAGTGAGCTCTCAATTAGAGGCTAAATGGCCTTGTATTTACTTACTTAAGAGGAAGACAGCAACAAATAACCGGTAGAAGTGCTGTACCTAGTGAATAGTCGAAAGCAGTAAATTTGAACTCTGTTTTGAGGACGTATCGGGAAATATCCGATGGATGGTGACGGTCCGCGTCCCAGATGGATAGTATGCTCAACATTTCGGGGGAAATTGAACGAACGTGCCACTATAGCGTTTTTGTAAATATGGGATCTTTTATACTATTAGAACATAAGTTGGACGCAAAGACAGTTTTACGAGCTCTGCGGGTTCCAGTATAGCGATCCGCCTCACCCATCCATCTATGGCCTTATGATTGACAGACAAATTATTCGTCCGTTCGTGCAGACGTTCTTCCACCCCACGCAACTGATAATTGTACATACTACATACTTCGTCAATTAAAAGAGTTTCGATCTTGATATATAAACATTCTATCATTAAAGATGTATTGAAATGGAGTTGTGGACTAATCCTAGAAATACTTCTCCCTTAACAACGATTAAATGTTGTTATTCATCAAGTGTGACCAGATGCCACCTGTACTATCTAATTGAATAGCAGGCATAGCTTCTCTAAAAGCGTTCTTTGAATGCAAAGCAGCGACTCAAATATATGTATATTCAATGAAAGCACAAATAGAGCATTTCGGTTATGGACAGCGGCATATATAGAATTCCTCGTGCTTTTCATCTTGTTAAAGGCATTGCACTCCACTAGAAGAAATGACCTACCTATATCTTCAGCCGAAACCAAATGAAGCTTTGGTACCAACTACAATGCTTGGAGCTCTTACCATTTCAAATCAGTTCGGCTGCAGGATTGACTGGTACGCTTTTTATTTTAATAAATAAGCTAGTTACTTTATGTCGATTGACCTATGTTTGTTGTTTTTTAGTTGTTGCCCATAAATGTGAAGTTGCGGCTTAGGAATTCAGCCGACGCGTTTTAGTTTCTGTAGCGGACATAGCTCAAGCTCCAAAGTCTCACGACCTGTCCACAACCTCCTACCATCTCCGAACCTCACTAAGCAAACAAATGCGACACACCACCTCTTCAACAGATAAAAGACTGGGCACAATGGAGCAGAGATAAATTAAATACCACAATCCACTATGTCGCGGAATCGGAATCGTTATGGGTTGGGGGCAACCCAGGACCTATACTCGAATGGCGCAAATGGATCTCCGTCTGCTGAGGCAGATTATGACCCATATGGGCAAACCTACGATGATGTATACAAGTCACCTTCTCCTCCGCCAGTGAGGTCGAATTTACCAACTCGTACACGAGCAGAAAGCACGGCAGAGCGGCGCATAGGGGATGTCTTGGATCGCATACAAGCAGAATGGCCAGAAATGTGTAAAGGCACTTGTGTTCCTGTACATGTTTCTCTTCAGCTATTAGACAACAGCTCTGTTGGCAGGCAGCATGAACGCCCACAGTTTGAACAAATGCATAAGTACCTGCAGGAATCCCTTAAAGCCATTGTTCACGAGCATCATCAGGGCTTCAATAGCTCCATCGGTACTTTCCATAAAATCCAGTCCAGCATACAAACATCTCAAAAACGTGTGCGGACGTTGAAGGAATCATTGGTACTGTCGAAGTCAAGTCTTGGAACTACCGATCCTGAATTAAGGAAGATGGCAAGCGCTTCTCAAAACTACGATGATCTACTTCGTACTCTTTCCGAAATAGAGGATCTACGGTTGGTACCGGACCAGTTGGAGGCGCGAATATCAGAAAAAAGATTCCTTACAGCTGTGGATGTTCTACAAGATGCTCTACGGCGGATACGGGTTCCAGCTTTAGACGAAATAGGTGCCTTGAGTGAATTGCGAAGTTACCTTACAAACCAGGAGGCTGCTCTTACAGATATATTAGTCGAGGAACTTCATGATCACTTATATCTCAAGTCACCTTATTGTCAGGAACGGTGGCAGGCTCTTGCAAAGGGCCAGGGAGGTATAGGCAGAGAAAAGCCAGATGCTGCCACACCAATTCGCCCATTTTATGAGGTGTTAGATTCAATGGATCTTACAGAGCCTATGGTTGAAGATCCCTCTAGGAACCCAGAATCGGATACTTTCTATTATATTGAGCTGCTTGTTGAGTCCTTAAATAAGTTGGGAAGGTTAGAGTCAGCAGTAAACACGATCAAAGAACGGCTACCGAATGAGCTCTTTGGAATTGTGAACGAGACCAATGGAGAGGTTGATCAAAAACACCCTAGCTCTCTTCGGGGTGGTATGTCCGGATCCAATGGCACTCAAAGTTATGGCAAAGAAAACGGACTCCGTGCTGAAGTTATTTACGATCTTCTTAGAACATTATACGCCAAATTTGAGGCTGTTGCTGAAGGCCATAGGGTGTTTCATGACATTACAAATTCTATAGTACGGAGAGAAGGGGTGAGAAACTCCAAACCATTATTAGGAAGCTTCGTGGAGTTATGGACTCTGTACCAAAATGAGATCAAGACTCTCCTGAATACCTACATCACTACCGAGGCCGATGTTTATCAACACAACTCAACTCCGCGCCCTGGTGCAAGCAGAGATCAGAAGAAAGAACATCTTTTCCAGTTCTCCAGTGCCGATTCAAAATCTGTAAGTATGAGCGCAGAGTATCAGGAACTCGACGGAATCATCAGAGCCGCGGTTCCTGGGCTCATGTCAAGCGATCGCAAACAAGCAGACAGTAAGAAGCAAATTGCACAGAGAGCCGACAGCACCATAGGACCTCGACGTGCACAAGGCTCATCTAACATCGACACCAAGGCTGCTCACAAATCATTGGTGGAGCCTAGTGTTTTCAATATGAGCTTATTGCTACCTCCTACGATAACCTTCCTCCAGCGATTGAAAAATATCGTCCCGCCTAGATCAGAAGTTGTGACCAGCACTCTCACCTCTTTTCTTGATGCCTTCCTCAAAAACATTTTCCGACCTCAGCTTGAGGAGACGCTAGAGAAGCTCAGCTATACACTTTTCAACGAATCCGATGCGTTCCAACAAGATCCACAATGGACGAATGTTGCACGCCGGCCCGTCTTCAAAGGAACATCAGCCTTCTTCTCATTGATCATAGCATTCTGTAGGATGTTAGACACAATTCCTCATGATCAAGCCCTTAGCCAAATCATCATCGATCAAATGATGAAGTACTATAGTCATTGTTACAGCTGGTTCAAGTCTTTGGTTTCTCAAAACCAAGATAATGACTCTGGTGCCGAGAAGTTTTCCGCTGTGCTGGCTGCAGGGCCTGGCGATATACATGATGTGATGCAAAAATTGTGGACGGCTGAAGGAGATGATCGTCTGTTACTGGACAAGGAAACAGGCTTACTTATTTTGCAAACCAACGAGAAACCACTCCGTCCAGAAGATATAATAATGGATCGGGAAACCATTTCATCTTTGTGTGTGCTCTATACAAGTATGAAGTGGCTCTCGATCAAAATAATTGAGCTTCGTCACATAACACACAGTGATATGGATTCGAACCGTAACTCGATTCAAAAGCCACAAAACAGAAGATGGACATTGATGAATGATTCTCCACGGACACGTGATGATCAAAGTCCAGCATACCTCCCAATGTCTCAGGAAACCGTGATGTAAGTCCCTCTCTTGTTTCCATTTCAGGATCTTATGAGCAACAAGCTAATACGAACACAGTAACTTCGATTCTATCGTATCGTCTCTGCAGGAATTTGCAGGAACAGTTCTCCTCACTTTACACGCGGAGATCCGATGTCAGATAATTCACACACTTACAATTGCTTTGTCGCCTGCTTCTGCTCCATATCTACTTGAGCAAGTTGTTAACGATCCGGATCCCAGAATACTGAGTTTAAATGCGGATCTTGTTTCCTATGATGAAACCGCTGTTAAATTTCTTCGCGAAAGGGAGATATCTTTCATCCGCTCGGGCCTTGCTCTCCTAATCGATAGTTTCCTCATTACCAATGCAGGAATGGTAAAGGCCATGAATGCTAATGGCTGCGGTAGAATGCAGCTCAACATTCTTGTTATGCAGCAGAATCTCAAGAATATCGAGGAGAATGTTAATTTGGATCGGGCTACAAGTTTTTTCAATCTCTTCGTTGAAGGCCCAGAAGCTGTACTTAAGCAGGCAAATAGAGCTGAAAGTACTGGGGAAACGGGTGTTAAAGAAACCTTTGGGTATGACGAGCTGAAAACATTGGTGGAACTATGCTACAGTGAGCAGCTTGAGGATCCCGAGAGAGGAATTAGTAGTGTGGCAAAAAGGCGTATGGATGAACATTTGTTGCAATTGAGCGAGCTTATGTGGCAAAGTTGAGAGACGGCGTATACCCACGGAAGATGTTGCATGCTTGGATTGGAGTTCACAGGAGTTGCTATGGTTGGCATAGAAGCATATGGGTCTCAATCGTTGAGGCTATGTAGAAACGAAAATAAATGAGAAATTGCACCCTTAGTCTGGAATTCTCGTAGTGCATACCCAGTCTTGGGTAATCATGATGAGGCCGACCCCCGCCGATAGTTATTACTGCGCCATCTCTCTAAGATAGGTAGCAATGAATTGCTTTCCATGTTTATTTTGAAGTTTCTAGGCCATCTAGTAGTTATTTTTTCTGACGAAATGTCGCCAAATCATTTGCCACAATTAAGCTTTTGACTGATATCTTACACCAGCCTTGTCAGGGGAGCCAGGCCTAGGAAGAGATGCCCGTGTAAGGAGAGCAGCCCGGCAGATGAGTGGCAATTAACCTTATTAGTGGTATGAATGTCAGAATGCGGGGTGTCGCTACTGGTTCTTGAAAAGCATGTCCTGTCGATCCTCTCTGTGGCCACCAGGTGTCTAATTTTACCACGACACTATCAAGTGACTTTTGAAGGGCGCTTGCAGCTGTTGGAGCGACATGCAAAAGCGAGAAGAAGGGATTCTACAGTCAGTCCCCCTTTATTGGCATAGGAAACACGCGATATGATGCTGTACGCTGACAGGAAGAATGGTCTCAAGGGGAGACGAACAACTAGGAACTATTGGATATTGCTCGTCTATTGGACGTAAATTTGCTTGTGGTACTACACAGATTACCTACACGAGCCAACTGGTATTGTTAGGGCTAGTGAAGAGGTAGGACTAAGCATGACAGGCGCTGGCGTTGGACCGTGTTTCTATGTAGATGGCACGTATAGTTTGAGACTCGGTACCTTAATAATTATGAGATGAAACAAAGTGCATTGGCATAGATATAGTGAGTGGTCTGGATAAAGGTAAAATGTGTGGAAGTACAGTAGGCAAGGTCACGGGTGGGTGGGAGATTGATCTACCATTTGAAGGCAGGTTTTGGCACAGTGACGTTGGAACAATTAATAGATTTACGGTTTAATTCCAACCTCCCCCTGAACTGCAGGTCACCTCCAACAATCACCCCAAATGCAACGCCATTGACTCAATGCAAACTCAATAAATCCCAAACTACACCTCAGGCTCATCCCAAGGTCCCAATAGCACTCGTTAACATTTGGATTAATGCATATGACGTTGAATGAGTGGAGTTTCCCTGCGTGCTTGGAACTAGAACGCGCTACTGTTTCCTCGTCAAAATAGGCGTCCGAACTAAATCCTAAGGAGAACACCATCAAAAACGGCGACAGCGCCAAACCACCACATTCATTCTTTTCGACGTCTTGACGACGGCACCATCTTTGACATTATTCGCTCTGCCTCCAAGTCTTTCTCTTTCGAAACGCAGGCAGCCTAATAGCTCTAAATAATCAGCCAGCATGGCGGCGTAAGTTCATCCCTTTTCTAAGCACAGATTACACCCCTTGACACGAGCTTTTCATTGAAGCAACACATGGCTAACGGACGCTGATTCTTAGGATCGGAGATGCCTTCAAGTCGTTCTGGCACACAATGACCAGTTATGACAGACGTAAGCCTACCCTTTCTTTCCAGATCTGCTCTAGACTAACGTGTAAATACAGACTCCTCCCATGACTCTCCATACCGAACAGGTCAACACGTTCCCTTACCCCAAAGCAGGCATACTCCTCTCACATCAATTGCAACTACTGCCTCGGAATCTCGCGCTGATATCAACTCTCCATATTACGAAGAGCAAGGAAGACTATCCACTTCCGCATTGACTGGAAGCGCTTACCCAGGATCACCTCTCGCGAACCAAACGAGCCACAATTCACGTCCTAATTCCCCATATTCCCCTGGTATGAGATCTTCGGCGGTTCTGCAGCGACAAAATACAAACGAGAACTTCGATGCTGTCTCCCCCGGCGAAATCCCCCTACAAGCATTCCAAGAAGGCCTTCCTCCCCCTCCTCCTGTTGGCCACTCCTGGAAGAGAATTGATCGATGGGCAGAGGAGAACTATGAGGAGCTATTTGATCAACTTTGCGAAGGTTGCACAAACAATGATTTGAATGAACTTGAACACCAATTAGACTGCTCATTACCCATGGAAGTACGTGAGTCGTTGCAATTACATGATGGACAGGAGCGAGGAGGTATTCCAACCGGTATTATTTTCGGCTGTATGTTGTTGGATTGCGAGGAGATTGTCCAAGAATGGGAGAATTGGAAGAAGGTTAATCAGGAATACCTCACGGAGCCCGTCAACTACAATAAGCCTGCAACCCCAATGAAAGCTCTAGGTGGAGCCTCATCTTCGTCATCCTCAAAGACGCCCTCGCAAGCTCAAAACCCCATGTGGAGACAGGATCTACTTGCTAAGCAAGATTCTCAGCCTTCAGGCGCTATTCAGAGAGTCTATGCTCATCCTGCTTGGATTCCGTTGGCTAGAGACTGGGGTGGGAACAATTTAGCCGTTGACCTGGCCCCAGGTCCTACCGGAAAATGGGGACAAGTCATTCTATTTGGTCGGGACTATGATTGCAAATATGTTGTAGCAAGATCCTGGTCTGCTTTTTTGGCCACTGTCGCAGATGATTTGAACAGCGGGAAATGGTTCGTAGATGAGGAAACGAACGAGCTAAAACTGCGCGAATTCAAGAGTAGAAATGTCGAGCCTGGATACTTAGACATCTTGAGGTGGAGAATGGATCAGAAGTACGGCCGCAAAGGCCAGAGACGCCGTTCGCAAGCACCAGCAGGACCAGGTAGTGGATCTCCTTCCGGATCACCGTACGCAAGTCCCACACCTGAAGTCGGCGGCGAGCCACGAGGCCGTTCTATGCAACGATTTAGTGGTGCCTCACCAGTTGCAAGCCCAATTCGTGCAAATTATCCCAAGTCAAGTCCTCTCGCTCGAGTCAATGAGGAAAACTCCACAGGTATTAAACTCCAGACAGCCGCATTACCTGTGGAGAAGCTTGTTGAGGTTGAGACACCACGGATCAGTGGAGATAAGCAGAGCAAAACTCTGGACGCCCTTCTTGAGCCGGTTTCCTTAGGAGATGATAACAAGGAAAACGCCAAGGGCGGCGATGGCAACACTAATAGCGTAGAACTAATGAATGGAGACGTCAAGAAGCCGACTGTCGAGGATGAAACCACGATGAAGACGATCGAAATTTGAATGCCCCTTTTTCGCAAACTCTTGCATTTGAAGCGGCGTCGGAGTTACACTTGGAGTTTTATCCAGCACTTATCATGGACAGCATTGGAGAAGGTCCGTTATTACAAGATCAATCTGACTGTTTTCGTCATACACACGAATATTAGGAAGATTCATGACCGCATATTTTTTGCTTTGGAGGCGTAATACCAATAGCACATGCAAGGAAGTTGGAAGCTCTTATTCTTGAGTTCCTTGCCAACATGGATCAGCTTTTTCATAAATTTGTAAAATTAGACTTGGGGCGGGTGCTTGGGTTTACGTTCACGTTGGCGGGTTTCGTTTATGCTTTTCTGCTCTACTTTCACGCAGAGGGTGGAGCTAGTCAAAGATGCCTTGAATGGTAGATGTCTGTAGTAGGAAGGAAGCAATACCTTTTGTATGTAGTACATGATAGATCGGAAAACGGAAGTAGCAAACAAGAAATTTGCTACTCTCAACTCTGACTATACGTCTAATCTCTAAACGTTTGTGTATGTCTGATCATACTTCATGGAAATATAACATTATATTAGAGATTGAAGACGATTCTGGCTCTCAGAATTAAAAATCTCTCCTGTTGATACCGCATTTAAAATGATTAGTATCTGATCTGCTGCGTCGGAAGAAATCAGAGTTTGTTTTGAATACCGTCTTAGTAAATAGCTAACAGATCGAGTCTGCGTATTGAGTGGGCGTCTTGTGATCACGTGGCTATCTAGATCCCGCCTTGAGCCGCGCAAGCTCCCAGCTTCAACTCCAACTAGTCCAAGATACATACAAAACACAAACCTAATTCCACGTCGCATCCACGTCCCGGAAACCATTTCAACTGTACAAAGCGGCAGCACTTGAAGTTCCAAAGCCGTCAAGCTAGGGACTGTAGCTGGGGAGAGCCTTCAAGACGAAATACAAAGTCCATAAGCAGAATGTCCGAAGAACGGCTTTGGAAGTTCAGAAAGCCAGAATGGATGAATAGTGCTACAGCGCGGGGCGCAGGGGTCTATGGTGCAGGAGCTTTGGTGGGTTGCACTTCATTTTGTGTTTAGAAGGCGGTTTCTACTCTACTCGTCCTCCGAGACCTTGCCTTGTCTCTCCTTGCGATCTTATATATCTCGGCTTGAAAGCTTGGGGCAGGGTATGAGATTACGGCTATTTCTAACACAGAGTTTCCTGTTTGCGCCTTACGCAAAGAGCTCGACATATGAGTGTGCGAGTAGTTGGCTAATAGTTGAAACAGTTCTCCCTAGCATTCTTCATCATGCTCGATGCATCTGTCTGGTCTAAACACAAGAATGGCGCCGATATTCACATATCATTCATTGACTGGCTTCCTCTCATCTTCTCCGCCCTCGGCATGCTCATCATAAACTCAATTGAGAAAACCCGACTTTCGGCAGACAGCTTCTCATACAGTGGCAGCGGCGTTGCGTGGAAGGCGAGGGTAGTGCTGTTTTTGGGGTTCGCAAGTTTAGCTGGAGGAATGGCTGGGGGTGTTACTGTCTTGGTTCTAAAGTACATCGTGGCTGAAGCTGCGTGGCCAGCTTTATCAATGGGTGTCGCGAACTTGGTCGCTAATGCTTTGGTAATGTTGAGGTAAGTCAAACCTGCTAGTTTCTGAGGGGGCTTATGCTAATTTTTGCAGTTCTGTGGTACTATGGGTTTCACAGAATATGGAGGATGAGTACTCGTACAACTTGTCTCTATAAATGCCTACATTTCGAAATTAAGCCGAAGGATATGCTGGGAGTTGAAATTAAGGCGAAGGAAGAGGTTGAAACGCAACTATATACAATGTTTCAATATTTTGGTATCGTGAATCTGGAGTCCATTTTAGCATCACACTCTATTTCGGGTTGGGCAAGGAATGAATATAAGGTGTTTCACCATGTACTACTGAGTTTCATTCTCACAACTATATTTCTGATGTGCCATTGAACTTTTCCCTGCTGTGTAGTCTTCTGAGACTAGACTTTAAACCAATTCGATCTGTAATAGTATATCAAAGAACCAGTATGAATCTAAGTGTTTGCTGCTTTTTAACCTGTCAAACCAGAGTTAAGATGTTGGGGGCTAAAACCGACCCACCATTAATTCGACATCGCGGTCCGCGTCAGAATATTTGTAGAGCCACAACCTCAGAGCCAATTATTCCAGCTTCTCGTTTCGCTCTTTGGCTCATGCCGTAACCTTCTCAACTCTCCTTCATAACAAACTGTTAATTCGGTCAGCTTAAACAGCGCAGGACGCCAGCACCCCACACTATGGTAGCCACCAAAGTCCCAAAAGCCGCACCAGGTAGTTATACATCCATCGCTGCACAATACGCCCGCGCAAAGGCAATTAAAGATGCAGAAGACGCCGCGAAAGTCAATGGCATCTTGAAAGATCACGGATATGTGAAACCCAAGCCAAAAACACCAGTAGAGACTTTGAATGAGAGGAAACGAGATAGATTTGATCGGGAATGGGCTTGGACCGGTGGCTTCTTCCTTTGGTTATTGTAAGCTATTTGCAATATATTAAGGAATGGGAAAGGACTGATTTCATTGGCAGATTTATACACGCTACAGGAATATACTTCTTTACGAAAGGGTTTCTATTAACGAGACTTGTGCTGGATGAGAAGTCATCTTGTGCTAATCCACCAATTGCGCTTAGTAAACAATTCACGGGAGCTGGGACACATGAAGCTGGATGCTGGCACCCAAAAACGTTCGAGAAGGCGGTTGTAATTATCATAGATGCTCTGCGTTACGATTTCACTGTTCCCTATGGCCCAAACACAGCACTACACACGGATGCACCTCCTCAGGCTTTCCATAATGCTCTGCCGTTCTTATACGAAACTGCTGTTAGCCAGCCTCAAAATGCCTTTCTTTTGCCCTTCATTGCGGATCCACCAACTACGACGTTACAGCGGCTGAAGGGGCTCACCACTGGGACATTACCTACTTTTCTCGATGCCGGCTCGAACTTTGCAGGAACAGCTATAGAGGAAGACAACTTGCTTATGCAGCTCAAGGATGCCGGCAGAAGGATAGTGCACTTGGGAGACGATACATGGACAGCTTTGTTTCCCGGGCACTTCGAGGCAAACATTAGTAAGGCATACGATAGCTTTAACGTTCACGATTTACATACCGTGGATGATGGGGTTATTGAACATATTATGCCTCTGCTTTCTCCCGAGGGTCGAGGCAAGTGGGATGTCATGTTCGCCCATTATCTGGGGGTTGATCATGCTGGGCATCGGTATGGACCAAATCATTTTGCTATGACCGCAAAACTGGAGCAGATGGATACTATGTTAAGAAATGTAGTTGCAGCCCTAGACGATGACACGCTATTAGTTGTTATGGGCGACCATGGTATGGATCCTAAAGGTGATCATGGTGGGGAGAGTGACAATGAAGTACAGGCTGCGCTCTGGATGTATTCTAAGAAACGTGTTTTTGGCCGCACAGATCCTGCCTACATACTTCCACCGCCAACGGCAAAAGTCAGGCCTGTGGATCAGATCGACTTGGTTCCAACTCTATCCTTACTACTCGGCTTACCTATTCCTTATAACAATATTGGCAAGCCTATCGAAGAGGCATTTGCAGGAAAAAGGGGAAATTCGTGGCAGAATCTAGCTGGAGCTGTAAGAATGGCCGCAGCTGGCACCCAGAGATATCAAGCAGCTTACTATGTTGCTCGAGGAATCAATGAGAGCACAATAAGTACTAGTGAGGGTACGCCACATGCACTTTGGGCTGCGGCGGAGGAGTCTTTGGCTGCTGGAAATAAGAAAGAACAGGCCTGGAAGAACACATATTACTCATATTCAAAATTCCAAGTCGAGACGCTACGATTATTCCGAGATCTGTGGGCCCGGTTCGACGTTGGTAGCATGGCACTTGGGATCGCTATCTTAGCTATTGGTGTTTTGTCACTTTTACTTTTCGCAAACTCGCATGCTGAAGAGAGCTTAGCATTAGAAGATCCAGAGCTCGAGAAAGCAGAAAGAGAACTGGAACTGGACAGTATATTCAAAGGAGAGGCTCCGATCAATGATGACGACCAAACTAGTCGATCGGCGGTAAAGGCTGCCATAATTGGGACTTTGATTGGAATTATAACTGCGGCTGTTATTGCAACGATTTATTGGAAGAGTTCTGACGAGGGCTCTGTATTTGATTTTGCTCTTGCTGGTGCTGCCCTTGGGGGCTCTTTAGCAGTCTTGTTCTCGTGTCTCAGAGCGGCATTGCCGGTTAGCAATCCCTTTCCAACAAGCATTTGGAGTTGGTTAGCGTTCGCTTTCACCATAAGTCAATCGATAGGCTTTGCGTCCAACTCATTTACTATCTGGGAAGATTCGCAATTACTGTTCTTTATATCGAGCTTCGGTTTAGCAACAGCTATCTCGTCTGTTAGACTGGAGACCAAGGCCGACAGAGCTCTGGGTGTGTATCACTCTATAGCTTTTGTGACACTGGGATGGCTAGCGTCTTTTTCGAAACTCTGCAGAGAGGAGCAAATGCCGTATTGCAGATCAACATACTACGCTTCTGCCACTTCTTCTACTTCTGCACCATGGCAGCTTTTCATACCTTTCATTATTGCACTTGGTCTTCCTTCAATCATCAAGTCCTACTATGCCAGCAGTAGGTCATATGAAGGCTTTGCACCAGTATGGATCGGGTGGGTATTCAGATCCGGTCTCGTGCTGAGTGCCATCTTCTGGACATTAGACGCAGCAGATGACGGTGATTGGTTCCCTCGACTAAACGGAATCTTAAAAAGTGTCCGTGTCCCCATTTCACAAACCGTCTTCGCAGTGGCAATTGGGGCTGGTTCAACAGCATTCGTCTATGCACCGCCATGCGTTTCCATAAGCAAGACCGCCAAACCGACTGCAAACGCCTCAATGGTCGACAGCAAGGGTATAACCGTTACCATCCTTGGCTACGCTAACACACATGGCTCCCGCTATTTTCTTCTGGTAGTCAATATCCTGCTCGCAGTTCTCATGGTACAAAAGCCCATGGGTGGTGGAGCCATTGCCCTCATGTCGTGGCAAATTCTCTCTCTCCTTGAGATACTCGACCTTAACTCTTTGACTTCTTCTCCCATCGGACCTGTGATACTCGCTCTGCTTGGAAGTTTCCACTTCTTCAAAACTGGTCATCAGGCTACTCTCTCCGCCATTCAATGGGAGTCAGCATTCGTCGCCCTTCACTCCGTCAAATATCCCTGGTCACCTCTCCTCATCGCTCTTAATACCTTTGGTGCTCAGATCCTCGCAGCAGCTGCTGTCCCAGCGGTAGTTTTGTGGAAACAGCCACCAAAGAAACGCGGACTGTTGAAAAATGTAGTCGCAGCGCTAGCATGGCATCTAGCATATTATGCTGTTATCGGATTAGCCACCACGATGTGGGCTGGCCATCTGAGGAGACATTTGATGTTGTACCGGATCTTCAGCCCAAAGTTCATGATGGCAGGGATTGTTCTTTTGGTGGTTGATGTGGTAGGAATATTCGTAGCTCTACTCGGCGTGAGGCTCAACACTTTGAGTGTTGCTGAGGTCTTTGGATGGGCGCTATAATCGTGGGAGGGAAAGGAATTCGATGATCAGGGGCTAGTGATCTTTTGAAATAAAACATGTTTCTTTTGCATAGCGTATGGCGTAGAGAATGTAAAACTTTGTGTATTAAAAATAAGCGGCGACGAGCAAATATTCTTTCCCCATCCACCAGCCAGCCCACTCGATCTCCTTTACACCCGCGGCAAGTCTCAGTATTTGGTAGCGCTGTATATTGAGCACCAGCCATGGGGCCGGCTCAATCAAGCGATGTGTCATGCCAGCAAGTCGCGTTCGCGAGAACTGCGAAGTTCCAAACTTCGTCTCGGCTAAGCCCCTTTTATCCTTCTCGCTTGCTTGAATATCAGAACTTTATTCCGGCATATGTAGATAATCATATGGGCTGGTACGACTGGCTTGGGTTCTGGGGAGCCCAACGGAATGAGAGAAAGAAGGTTTACAGGCTTCACAGCTTTACGGAATAACTTGAAGGTTGCGCAGCTCTTTTCAAGAGATACACAGATGTTTTTGGGGGGAGATGTCTTTAATTGTTTTTCTATCATCTTAAGTAAGTAGCATCTAATTTGACAGGCCTAGACTATGAGTACAGATACCTTTGATGAGAAGAGGAGTCGATGCATGCTGGGTGTTTACGGAGCGTCTTTTTTCAAAAAAATCAAGTTCCAGAAGAGCAGTTTACATCTATAAACCACACCAGCTTTAGCGTAGGTGTGTTTACATTGGTTGAAAAGACCGTGAAAGTAAAGTTAGTGAGTAGACGGGGCGAGAAGGGATGCTGTAAAGAAAGAAACAAAATTATTAGGGGCATACCTACTATGCTTCATCAAATAATGATGACTTTTCCTTACAGGTGGTCGTCGGAACCTACGCGTGATTGCAGCAGCATTCAGCCCAGCCTAATCAAAAGGACTGTAGTATTTTTCTGTGACGAAACGCTCCGGTGAGTTCCAAGAACCACCGCCGTGGTGTTCGATGCGGCTTCATCGGAATCAGGGTATTCGGGATCAAGAGGCTACGATCTACAGGACATGAGGTCCCTCGGGTTTTCATCAGCCAATGTTCAAGGCATGTGCTGCCCATAGCATGCTTTCCGCTGCAATTGAGCCGAACGGGATGCTCGATGATCCCATCTTCGTCAGCGACGCCCAGCGGCTGAAGACAGATGTTGCACACCTCTCCCTCGGGGATCGAAGAAACGTTTACCTTTTTGCAAGCCATCGTCATTGGATCATCGTACCACTGATCCCGCAGTACTGCAACGGAGTCAATGCTAGTCTTCATGATGTCGCGTGTCTCCAACCAGGATCTTAGTTGCAGCATGACAATCTTCTTAGCATGATGCATTGCAGGATTGATCCAGTAGTGTAAGCGCATGGCGTGATACATCTCCTTGGCCACCTCAAGGCATTGAGGTTTGAGATCTTGAAAGCCGCCACGGGAGTCCTCGACGACAAAAGCCAACACATACTCAGATCCTGTCTCTGTGTGCGTGTTGGCATATTTCCACGGATCAACTGCAACCTTCAATTTCTCGTCCGCTTCCGCGAGGAACTTTCTTCTCGCATGTCTATACCTGATTCGTGATGCGAGGTTGAATCCTATTGTTGGGTCTGCTAGCATGACACAGCTAGGGCAGCATTCATCTGGATGATCAGCAGATGATAAAGTGTCGTGAGGGGAGTGCTTAACCTCGCAGGCATGGGTAGGGTTGCAACAGGATATTGAGACCTTTTGGACCTCATGGCCACAGAGGTAGTTTTCACTTACTTTCAAACACATGCCGTATGTATCTTGTCGAACGCACTGTGCGTGTGAGAAGTTTCGATCACTTGTGGTTTGAAAAAGGTTCGACAATTAAGAAGTATTATTAAAGCAAACGCAGCCATTGTTCATTCAATGGGTGGCATATTTATCATCGATGCGAAAGTACACGATAAATTAGTAGTGAAATGAACAGTGTAGCACCATAGCGAAATTCAACAAATGTGAACAAAATATGGACATTAAATATGGGAGTGGAATCGTCACAGCTATATTCACTTCACTGTGTAATGGAGAACACTATTTGATCCTTATAATTATGACTAATCTAAATGGACAAAAAAAAAAGCAGAAGACGCAAAAAGACTTTGAGAGATTGAAGGTGGGTTTGAGGTTTATTTTTTTCTAAAAAGAATCCCACAGCATTCATTACATAGTGCGGATTCGATATATCATACCACATCACTTGAGATGAATTCAGAAGGAAGATGTATGGACATCGGGACAAGTTTTTCTGAAAAGGTAAAGCCAGCACCTCAATTAGCAATTGCGAGAAAGACATCTATGAACTGCTAAAGTGAAAAAAGCTGAGTAATATTGGGAACAAAGCACATAAATTCAAGTGCCATGCTTAATCAATGATTGCTCAGCACTGTCAGATGTGTACTCAACACACCTGAAGGCATGCTAGCATCGAGCCATAGCCTGTGACTTTGGTTTTGAGGGATTTTCATATGCCCAGCAAGTTTGACAGTCCAACAGAAGACGAGCTTTCGCCCTCGTGGTCTTGCCCTTGCCGGCTCGATGAAGGCTGTCATATGGATATATATACAAAACATCTGTCGATATCCATCGCATCATCTGCAAACGCTTATCACAGTGAAGCCCGGGGCAAAGACTGGATTTGTCACATCGACGTGCATCGCGGTGGTGGGTGCTGCATTTTCGAAATTTGATAGTGATGCAGCCATATATTGATCCCGCAGACCTGAGTGCGGTGTGCAGTGCGACCCGGGAGGTGCTCCCGGATCCGAGAGGCAAAAGAAAACACAGGGCAATAGAGTTGATTGTACGACTGACCCAGGATTCGGGCCTAAACCAATCTGTGCAACGGGAGACCTGAGTTCGTGGAGCCCGAAGTTGTGGTAACGAAGGAAAACGAGTAACACGGCCAGAGGCGATGCGATGCAACTTCACTTTATTCCGAAGTTGCAACCCCACCATCTTTACAGAGTTTGATTTGAAACATACACATAAGTTAAAGGATTTTTGCCAATTGGATATCTTACTGAATTACGGAAACAGATTCACTTTTCTGGTGCCAATTGTCACATTGAGCTTCGGCGACTGTGTTGCTGGCGGGTAAATGGAGGATGCCGAGGTGAAAGTTCGAGTATGATATGATAGATATAATAAGAGTAAAGAGTAATAGGGGGAACCAATATACCGTAAATCACTTCATCATTGATGCATTTGTAATAGGCTCGGACTTATTCGAGGAAATCAGCTTTCGGGAAACTCTCATCTTGAATGATTTCTAAGGCGTATTTGACACCCTATACACAGATGCATGATGTTCGTGTCGTATAAGCTCATCTACGAGTCCAGTATTATCAGATAGCCCTGGCGATCCGTGGTTTTTCTGATGCGTTTTGAATACGATATGGTCGGCAATACGCAGTGAAGCATTGGTGAAGCTCCACTCCCAATTCTGGCAACTCGAATTGCCCTATGAGAGAGCAAGCCCTTTTGACGCAACTTACGATCGCCGTCAAGCCAGATTGTGCGGTACATGCAGATATACATCGAGCTGAGATACGTACAGCTCCCAGTGGGCATTGCTGGAGAATCTGCGTAAAAGTGACGTTACTCGACACCTACACCACCAAGAACCTAGAAACGCCAACCGATGCCGCAGGCCAATCTTGTAAAGATATTTGGTTTTGGCCACGCTGACAAGAACACCCAAGCCCGCATGCCGTTGCTTGATTGTTAATAGAATTCTTGGAAACGCCATAATGCCGTCAGTCTGTCTGGGGGAGAGCGTTTGGTCCTCGCCCCCGATGGCTGAGTGATGCCGGATGACCATGGGATGGATCTACCTTTGACTTCCCTCGTCCCAGACCAAGAGAAGGGTAAGCGCTGGACCGTGGTCAGCATTGTTTAGACAGCATAGACCTGTGTTCTTCCATAGCCGTGATGCTTCTCGAGGGTGTGTATTTGGTCTATTTGGTCGTTGGGGATGACGGGCGGCTGGCGAACAGTACTAGAGACAGACAATGGAAAGCAAGCACCACCGGCATGAATAGCACGCATTTCGCATGGTGACACAAGTGCCTTGCCGTACTGCTACCTCTCTATCTAGCTATCTATCTATGTATTCCCCTGGAAAAGAGATCGTCTTCCTATGAATCCGCACGCACTCCTACTGCCCGTCCTTTGTCGCGGTGAATCCTCTCAGCCGTTGGATCGCCGCCAGACGTTGGAAAAATCCCTCATATATGCGATTTCTGCAGCTACAAAGGCCCGCCCCAGCATTATTCACCAACATCCCCTACAATACATTACATACGGCTACATCCAAGGAGTGAGCAAGAGAGCAAGAGAGTGGGTGCTGCAGCGGTAGTCACTCGGATTGCATTGCATTGCTCATCATCATCACCACCAAAAAAGAACAACCCCCCCCCTCCCGGAGCCAGTCAGTCCTACTTGCCAGCTCGGCCCACCAGACCAGAACCAGAACCACCCCAAGCCGAAAATCCAAGCTCCCCCATAAACACCTCAAATCCACACAACTCCCCTCCATCCTCGATTTTCGATATTCGATATTTGATATTTGGCACCACCCAACCCCGCCGCCCTTCCGCACCACCTCACCTAGAGAGTTCAGCGCAACTTCAGGCTCGATTCCCCAGAGCTACGGGCATTGCCCGCGCGCTGCTGTTGGTGGTTGCTCGCACTGCTGCAAAAGCAAAACAAACCCTTGTCCACTCTTTCTTTGCCTGCCGCATATTCCTGCGAACATGCCCTCACCCCAAACCGCACTGCTCGGCAACAGATCTACGCCCTCAACATCGCGAAACTCTTCGGCCGTCAACTCGCCAGAGTCTCGTCCGGTCACATCACAGAATGGCATCCCCATTCCCGCCGTCGAGGCGCTCAGTCTGAATGGAAGCAACTCTGCTGCTGCTGCTTCTGCTGCAGCTGCGCCACCTTCCGAGCCACACCAAAAGCTACAACCGGGAACGATTGAAAAGCCATCGATGACGAAGCGCCTTACTCGAATGTTCTCGACGAAGGATGCTATGAGATCCGATGCGAGTATAAATTCAATTACCGCTGCGTCGTCGGGTGCCGTTTCTCCTGCAAAGCAAGATACGTCGTCCACCTCAGTTGCCCCACCACGAAACTCCGGGCCGGCTCCTGTGCGCCTTCCATCTTATACAGAAAAGCCTGCAAAGTCTGAAAAGGCCGGGTCTGACAAGGAGAAGTCGGACAAGCCAACCACGGCGCCAATTAAAGATAAAAAGGTGGTGCCATACCAGCGCTATGTCACCATCCCCGACGCCCAGGGAGGCCATGAGCACCACCTCAAGAGCGCGAAGCGGCAAGAAAAGCTGTCTGATATGCTCCGCAACGTAATGGGCGGAGGCAAGAAGAGTACGGAGCCGCACGATGGCGAGCAGCAGCTGTCCCTGATGTCTAGCTGGGTTGATCAGCTCAAGCGCGAGCGTGACACTTTGGCATCTGACAAGAAGGGTGGACCGAATGCAACAGCATCGCTGGTAGAGAAGTATGGGAAATGCCAGGAGATTGTTGGTCGGGGTGCTTTTGGAATAGTTCGCATCTCGCACAAGCGAGTTGATACCGGGGAGCAGCTTTTTGCAGTCAAAGAATTTCGGCGAAGGCCCGAAGAGAACGAGAAGAAATACAGCAAGCGTCTGACTTCCGAGTTCTGCATCTCCTCCTCGCTGCGACATCCCAATGTCATTCACACCCTCGATCTTCTTCAAGATTCGAAAGGAGATTATTGTGAAGTGATGGAGTTCTGTGCAGGTGGTGATCTCTATACACTTGTACTAGCAGCCGGCAAGTTGGAGGTCGCCGAGGCAGATTGTTACTTCAAGCAAATGATGCGTGGTGTTGAATATATGCACGAAATGGGTGTCGCCCACCGTGACCTGAAGCCTGAAAATCTGCTACTGACCACCCACGGTGCGCTGAAGATCACCGATTTTGGAAATGGGGAGTGCTTCCGCATGGCCTGGGAGTCTGAAACCCACATGGTGACCGGTCTCTGTGGCTCAGCCCCATATATCGCCCCTGAAGAGTACGTGGACAAAGAGTTTGATGCTCGAGCTGTTGATGTGTGGGCCACGGGTGTCATTTACATGGCAATGCGAACCGGAAGACATCTTTGGCGCGTTGCGAAAAAGGACGAGGATGAGTTCTACGAACGTTATTTAGAGGGACGACGTGATGAAGAGGGATATGCTCCCATTGAATCGCTGCACAGAGTAAGTTTCCACGATTTCACACTATTGCAACTCCCATACTAACTCGAATAGGCGCGTTGCCGAAACGTGATATACTCGATATTGGATCCCAACCCTGGACGCCGTATCACAGCCTCGCAAGTCCTAAAGTCCGAATGGGGCAGAGAGATCAAGCTATGTAAAGCTGGAGAGGAAGGTTTATGACAACATTGAGCTTGATCAACTACACCATCAATAATCCCTGTCGTGTTCTCGACATAAAAATTCTCATGCTTAATTTACCATAACACGACTCTCTTACGGCATTATCACGATTAATTGAAAGGTTGGGACCATCCCGGACACCACCTTTCGTATGGCGGCATGAATTCGTTCCAGCGTAGAAAACACATTCACGAATTGGACTGGGGAGCTGCGGTGTATCTGGGTGTTTTAGGCGTTATATTGCGGGCATAGCTAGCTCTTATCATACATCACAGCTTGGCGTATAGGATGGAAGGGCAGAAATCAAACACTTTTTGTAATGAATTTGGAAATATGGAATTCTTCCCAGAATAAAACCAACATTTCATAAAACACTATAAAGCTTACCTGTGCTATTTCTTCTTCACTTCGAAGTTCTCCTATCCTGAAGCGTAAGTTCATATATGCAAGCGTTGACATCTTGTTTTTTTATTTTCCAAGCAGAGCAAACAGGACAGTTCGTTCGAGGATTGCGTATCCATGGCTAACCCTAACCAAGTCTTTCTGCATTTCTGCATAAAAGATAAGTAACATAGAAAAGGGGCTGCTGGCTGGAAGAAGCCAAAAAAAAGGGGGTGAGAAGGTAAATTAAGCGAGACCTCCCGGCTCAGAGGAAGTCGTGTGAGGAAGCAGAAAGCAGGAAGAGAGAGAGAGAAAAAGCACCCAGCCTGGGAAAGCTGGCTAGGAATTTCAGCTGTGCGGGGGGGGGGGGGGGGGGGGGGGGAGAAAGGGGGGGGAAGGAAG